>Ga0067045_1002404_pt1 | contig 214876 bp, 174 predicted proteins | sample TerdegcTABiofilm_FD_59184 | JGI IMG/M metagenome (GOLD analysis project Ga0067045, IMG submission 59184) | Combined Assembly of (Gp0054472, Gp0054536) Wastewater bioreactor microbial communities from Singapore -Terephthalate degrading...
GAACCACTCAGGGTTACGGATGTGCCTTCGCAAACTGTGGTATCTAAACCGGCACTTACAACCGGAAGAGTATTTACCGTTACCTGCACGGTGTCGGCAGACTGACAGCTGTTGCTGCCCGTGGCCGTTACTATATAAGTCGCTGTTACGGCAGGCGTAAAGGCTACGCCATTGCTTATACCATTATTCCAGGTAAGCGAAGGAGCGGCTGTTGTTGCGCTGAGCGTTACCGGACTTCCGGCACAAACAACCTGATCGGCACCGGCATTCACCGTCGGAGCCTGGTTTACGGTTACAATAACCTGGTCGCTGTTCTGGCAGTTATTGGCATCGGTACCTGTTACCGTATAGGTAGTGGTGGCCGAAGGAGTAAATGCTACCGCATTGCTTACGCCATTATCCCAGGTATAGCTTGTGGCACCCGAACCGCTGAGCGTTACCGGAACACCGGCACATACCGTTTGGTCGGCACCGGCATTTACGGCCGGAAGCGGGTTTATGCTTATATTGGTTACCGCAGAGGCAGAACAGTTATACAGGTTGGTGGCCGTTACGGTATACATTACCGACGATGCCGGCGTATCCGAAACAGAAGCACCCGAGCCGCTGAATCCGTTGGTTCCTGTCCAGCTAAATACCGGTGTACTGTTCCCTGTTATGGTTACATTGTCAATGGCCCAGTAATAACCCCACACAGCTATATAGCGGAAACGGATGCGCACATCTGCCTGGTTGGCATAGGCGGCACCCAGCGGAATATTTGCCTGTACAAAAGCGTTGGCGGCACCCTGTGTGGTGGTATAAGCCGTAAGCTGTGTCCAGCTGGTTCCGCCATTGGCAGATATCTCTACAATAGCCGTATCGGCTGTATTGTAATCGCGGTAGTAATGCCAGAAAGAAAGGTTAAGGTTGGTTATGCCCGTTGTATTGAACGAAGGAGAGGTAAGCAGGGTAAGTGTATTATTGCTGGTACCTCCGGCATCGCTGTTAGAGATGTAGAACCGGGAATTGTCGTTACTTGCAAAGGTTACACTGCTGGCTGTATACGGACTGTTCTGCAGCAACCATGCCGTACCGGCAGGAGTAGTACCACCGGTAGTATTGTTTGTGGTTGTCCAGCTGTTAGCAGCCTCGAACGTCTCGTTCAGCAAAACCGCCGGCACCGGGTTACTGGCAGCGGTAAGCGTAAGCGCCGAACCCTGGCATACTGCCGGAGACGAAGAATTTATGGCCAGGTTATATACCGAAGGATTTACCGTTACAGATGCCGAACCGGAAGTAATACAACCGGTAACCGCATCCACAGCACTTACGTTATAGGTAGCCGTAGACGAAGGAGTTGTGGTTACCAAAGCCCCTGACGTGCTGCTGAGGAAAGGACTGGCTGCCCATGTATAGGCATACCCGGCATTAGTGCTGCTTGCGCTGAGCGTGGTAGAACTTCCGTCGCAAAGAACACTTTGTGCAGCCGAAACACTAATGGCAGGAGGCGTATCTACACGACCAATGACCATACTGCGCGGCGACGAACATATCTTTTCTACCTGCCAGTTATAGAAGTAGTAGTAAGTTGTGCTTGTTCCCGATATATAACCGGAAGTAACAGACCCTACATTGGAAATAGCATAAGGGAAACCTCCCACGGCCGATTCGCGCACCATAGCCGGCGACGATATGGCCATCAGGCGCATACCGGTCCCCACAGGCACATCAAAGTTCAGGGGCAGCACATACGCTGTTGTACCCGTACCTGCAGGAATAGCCACTGTAGCCGACTGCAATACAGTACCAGAGCTGTTTTGCAGCTGTACCACCACATTACCGGCCGAACCGGCAGGATATACATCGGCAGATACAAGTTTAAAGGGCACACTGGCATCGAATACCAGACCGTAAGTGGCTGCCGTGGTGCTTGTTGTGGCTGCCGGGAGCAGACGTGCACCGGAAACAATACCAACCGGGTTGTCGTTCGATACAAAGAAGGTATCGGTAACCGATAAAGCGGTAGAATAACTTGTACCGGTATGTATGGCAGTACCACCGGATGCCGCAGTATACCAACGCAGGGTGCCTGAGCCGGAGGCCTGTAAAACCAGGGTGCCTGAGCCGCATATGGTATCGCCTGTAGTCAGGGGAGCAGCCGGCGAAGACACCGTCAGGCTCACCTGGTTACTGTTATTACCGCACACCTCTGCACGGTATAGTGTGTTTACCGAAGGTGTAACAGCCAGGGTAGCCGAATTAGCACCTGCAACAGGATTCCAGCTGCCACCGCCGTCGGTGGAACTCTGCCACTGGATAGGTCCGTTGTGTCCGCTAAGGCTTAGTGTAGTACCCGAACCGCTGCATACGATACTTTCGGGTGCTGTGGCTGTTCCGGGAGAAACAAGAATATTCTGTGCGGGTAATACGTTGTTTACCGTACTTCCGTCGCCGGAAACAGCAATGGTTGCATTAAAGGTGTAAGTACCCACCGTACTCATGTTTAACGTACCCATAATAACGTCGAGCGAAGCGCCCGCAGCAAGCGGTGCACCACCATTAAGTGTATTGTCGCTGATTGTTATCGTATAAGCCTGTACAGCAGCTCCACTTACATTTACCGTAAGTGTTACAGGGCTCGAAACAAAGCTTATAGGCGATGTGGCAGCATTCTTTATACGTAAAGTAACATTGGGATTCGCCGGCTGGCAACCGCTCGCCAGTGGCGAAACCAGAGCCTCGGCAGCCATATCAATCGAAGCAGGAGGCGAAAACTGGTCTGCGCCCAGGTCTACCGGTGTGGTACGCGCCTGACCGTCGATATCGTTACTTACCCAGGGAGTAAGGGTTACATTGGCCAGCCCGGCTACATTGGGCGAAGTAGTATGCAGGTCGGTTGCAATATCGGTGAACTGTGGATTGGCAGATACCGAGTTTACATCGTTTGAGGCCGGCGTGGTAATGCCTGCGTTAAAGGCTGCAATATCTACAGCATCGGTGGCATTTAAAAGAGCTACATACCCATTGGTGGCATTGGCAATATAATAATCGTTATAATCTACCGCCGAAGGCCCCATAGAAGTTGCCGAAGTGGTACGTATACAGTAGTGTTTGGCCACTCCCGACTGCGCAACTGTGTAGTTTGCAAAAATGTTATTGCGTATATTCTGTGCCGCAGTGGAACCACCCAGCTCAAGACATACGCTGCTTATCGTTGCCGGACCATTTATACTTATGCTGTTGAAATCTATATTGTAAGAAGAGCCTGCTCCGCCTGAACCAAGTAAAATACCACGAATCTGACGCGTGGCAGAAGCCGATCCCGTATATGCAGACGACAAATCGGACACAAAGTTATTGTATGCTCTTAACACGGCTGTGCCCGACGATGAAAGGTTATTGAGATCGAGTCCCGTAACAGCGCTGGTACTGGATGTACTTATGTTGCGCAAACCCATTATTTTATTATGACTTATAACTGTGGTATCTACACAGGCATTTACCCATATACCGCGGGTTACCGCTGCCGAAGCTGTAATGTTACGTACTGTGCAGCCGCTTACTTTTACTCCGGACTGGTTAAGTACCTGTATACCATACGCTGCCGAAGTACCCGCGCCAATATCGCCACCCGGTACGCCTGAATAGGCAGCACCTATAACTGTGCTTCCGCCGGCAGTACTGCCGATTTCGTTGCCGGTTTCGATGTAAGTGCTGTTACCATTCAGGAAAATACCGCTGAACGCATTACTTACACTGATGTTAACATATTTATTGCGGCTGTTGGCCCCGGAAAGACTGGTTGGTACTACCCCACCACCGGTAGTGCTGGCCGTTTGCAATATACCTATAGAAGATGTATTGCTGCGGTTAAGTGTAATGGCCGAATTACGGATAATATTGTTGGTAGCTCCGTTTGTTGCATTAAGGTTTCGCAGCAGGTAGCCGTATTCTACATTCGAAACGGCAGATGCATTAATGTCTATACCGTCGAAAATAATGTAATCTGCACCCGAAAAGGTAATACCTGCGTCGGCAGCACCGCTGGTTCCGTTGGGGGTAATAACCGGGTTGGCTCCTACACCCGAGCGCTGGAAAATAATCTGTGCCGATGCCGTACCGGAAGCTATAATGGCCGGGGGAAGTTCGGCAAAGGTTTGCCCCGCCGCTACATTAAATATAAGTGGTGCGGTAAAACCGCAGGTAGTATTATTCAGCGCCTGTATGGCCGGTGTAAAACCCGCAAAATTGGTGCCGCCCGTAGGCTGGGTATTATCAATAGTGTATGTGCCCCCGCCTGAAGGGATAAGTATTGAAGGAACTTCCGAGATCAGGTTTATGTTGTCGATCACTGCCGGTGGATTGCTTCCTCCTCCACCATCGTTCTTCCAGGTAAAAATAAGACGCATCGTGGTTGCAGATGCGCAGTTACCTGCATAGGCCGCCGGAATACTTACCGTTGCCGTTTGGGCTGTGTTGAAGGTCCAGAAACGGCCAATTTCCATTGCCGGGGCAGCTAAAGGACCGCTACCCAGCGAAGTGGTTGACCCGGTAGGAGTGTAGGACGTAGGTGCCAGGTGTACCATAAGTGCATCCCAGAAACCTGCTTCGCCCTGGGCAAGCCAGTTGAAGGAGAGTGTAATCTTGGTTTCTCCCGCAGGGAATGTAATGTCGCGATAAAAATGTACCACGGAAACAGATGTGTTAGAATAGGCATTGGCAGCTCCGGAGTTGTTGGAAATATAGGCCGATGTTCCGGAAAAGCCTGCAGGTACCGTGCCGGTATACCATGCATTGACGGCCGTACCGTTATCAACGGTCCAGCCATTACCCGCGAACCCGCCGGGTAATTCAAACCCGCCTTCTGCAGCAGGGTTAATAAGCGTGGTTTGTCCCCACGAGCACAAAGTACCCGCAAAGAGCAACAGAGAGAAAATTTTTTTCATGTAATGTTAAGTTAACAGAATATTAACCGCAAATCTCAGACCATTTTCGATTTTTTCTATGCAGCCCATCGAAAATAACAGGCCTTTCAACGAAAAAGGAGGGCCCCGCCATAGCGAAACCCTCCTTTACATATGTTAAGGCAATGCCTTTTTGTTATTTGCTTACTACAATACGGTGTATTGTGGTATGTCCTGCTGCCTGCAGACGGATCAGGTATACTCCCTCTGCAAACGAATCCAGCTGAAGTACATGCTGTGCCGAACCGGCGCTCGGATATACAACCTCACGCTTAAGTACCGCACCCGATGTGCTGATTACGTCCAGCTGTACGCTGCCCGCTTTTACTCCCTCCATACGAACATGCACAATCCCGCTCGTCGGGTTCGGGAATACGCTCACTAAACCGGTGCTGCCATCGCCGTTCTCTACCGAGAAGGTCGTTACAAACACAATCGTATCCGACCCTATGCAACCGTTACCATCGGTAACCTCAACGCTGTAAGTACCCGAAGTGCTTACAACAAGCGTTTCCGTTACCGCACCCGTGTTCCAAAGGTACGAAGCAAAGCCTGCAGGTGCTGTAAGCGTTTCCGAAGCATTGGTGGTACTGATGTCTGCTCCCAGGTTTACAACCGGATTCGCATTTACCGTTACCGTTACCTGGTCGCTGTTCTGGCAGTTATTGGCATCGGTACCTGTTACTGTGTAGGTAGTGGTAGCCGTGGCCGAGAAGGCAACACCGTCGTTAACACCATTATCCCAGCTGTAGCTGTCGGCACCTGAACCGCTAAGGGTTATGGTTGTTCCCTCACAAACTGCAGTATCCAGTCCGGCTTCAACAACCGGAAGGGTATTTACTGTTACAATCACCTGGTCGGTATTCTGGCAGTTATTGGCATCGGTACCTGTTACCGTATAGGTAGTGGTAGCCGTGGCCGAGAAGGCAACACCGTCGTTAACGCCGTTATCCCAGCTGTAGCTGCCGGCACCTGAACCACTCAGGGTTACGGATGTGCCTTCGCAAACTGTGGTATCTAAACCGGCACTTACAACCGGAAGGGTATTTACCGTTACGGTAACCTGATCGGTATTCTGGCAGTTATTGGCATCAGTGCCCGTTACCGTATAGGTAGTAGTGGCCGAAGCAGTAAATGCCACACCATCGCTAACACCATTATCCCAGCTGTAATTAGCAGCGCCTGAGCCACTCAGGGTTAACTGGCTGCCTGTACATACTGCTGTATCCACGCCGGCATCTACAACCGGAAGCGGATTTACCGTTACGGTAACGGTACCCGGCAGCGAAGCACAACCGGCCACAACCCGTGTAAGCGTATAGCTTTGTGTGGCAGCTCCGGCAAAATACATCGAATCCTGGCTGCTGCCGGCCACATATGCTGTGCTGGCAGAAGCATCGGTATACAGATCTGTTGCTGGTGACCATTGCACACTGACCGGACTCATTCCGAAGCTTATATTATTCCGCTCAGTATAAGTATAGCCAGCTGTTGTTGTATTGTTTACAGTATTCGCCGTAGTGTTGTCCACACGGTAGAAGGCTGTACTCTGGAAGGCCGTTGTTGTGTAGTACGCACGATTGTATGGACCACCGCTGCCACCATTGTTGTTTGAGTAATTGATTTCTACTACCAGGTTGTCGGTTCCATTCCAGGTAAAAGGCACATCGAATGTAAATACATTCTGACCATTTGCCGGTGTATAGGAAGCCGGGTTACGTACCGTGGTAAGACCCGTAACAAACGTTGTAGTCATTGTTGTATTGCTGGTATGCCCCATTTTTATACGCAGATTCTGCAATGCGTATGTAGTATTGGCCTGTGAAAGCGCAAGTGTAAGTGAATAAATGGGCGCACCGGCTGTTAAGCCCATGCTCTGCAGCTCGCTGGCAAGGAACAGCATTTGCTGCTTGGTTCCGCCATAGTAGCATTGCAGTGGATTGGGGCCCAGTGCACCTGCTGTTGAGCTTGCTTCTGACTGTGCCGTTCCGGTTCCGGAAGGATTTGTATACACCGTATAAAGATCGGCTTTCATCACCTGCGATACTCCACCGATACATACAGAAGGGTTTGCCGGTGTTACAACCGGTGCGGCAGGACGTGGTTTAAACACAATCTGCACACTGTCGATATTTGTACAACCTGCATTGGCACCACCTGAATTATCGGTAGCCGATACCGTATAAGTAGTAGTAGCTGTAGGTGTAATGGTCTGGCTCGCTCCGCTCAGGTTACCCGGCATCCATACATAAGAATAACCGCTGTTAGGACTGCTTACGCTGATGGTACCGGAGGTTCCTTCGCAAAGAGAAGAATCGCTTACTGCAATGGTAATGGCCGGAGCTGTATTTACGGTAGCTGTAACAGCTGTACGTGGGCTACCTACACAGATGCTTTCTACAGACCAGTCGTAGAAGTAGTAGTAGTAACCGGTAGTAATACCACCCCATTCGGCCGATGTAATGGAAACCGGCGAACCGGCAACCGTGTACGGATAAGTTAATCCCGAAAGCTCGCGATGCAATCCGCCTACTGTACCCAGCGACTGAAGCAGCATTTTATACCCGGTTCCTGCCGTAGGTACTATAATATTAAGCGGAATAATAACCTTTGTGCCTACCTGCGCAGCCGTAAAGGTGTAAGAGGCCGTACCGAATACGGTAGGACTGGCAACAGCACTTTGTACCGAAATAACAATGGTACCGGCCGCCTGCGGGTAAACCGCTACGGAATTAATCCGGCAGGCTTCTGTAGCACTGAAGGTAAGACCCCAGTTAGTGGTATTGTTGTAACTGAGGCTGCTCACATTATCTGGCAGACCTACATTAAATGCAAGGCCCGACAGATCCTGTACCTCGGCATAATAGGTAGTGGTAGCATTGAGTACCGGTGTTGTAAAGGAATAGCCCGTATCGATCGGGCTGCCGCCTGTAGCTGAGCTAAACCAGGCTATGGTAGCCGGTGAAGCCGGTGTAGCACCTAATGTAACCGTTCCTATTCCGCAACGTGCGGCCGGCGTAGTAGAGGCCATGGCTATAGGCAGGCAACGGGTACTGAAGTTAAAGGGTCCGACCCATATACTCTGGTTACCACCACAGTCTGCCTGTACATAGTACGAATACTGTGTAGATGGATTAAGCCCGGTAATTACACGGGGATTTGTAACACCATTAATAACGGTACCCGTACCCGGAGTAAAACCCTGTACACCGTACTCGATGTTCCAGGTTGTAGCGGTACCGTTTTCTGTCCAGCTCAGTTTGGCCGAGCCCGGTGTAATGCTGTCTGCTGCAAGTGCAGAAGGAGCAAGGCAGGAAGCTACAGACACCACAACGTTGTCGATAGCTGCAGGAGGTTGTGTACCAGTACCGCCATCATTCTGCCACTGGAATACCAGGCGGAACGACTGACCTGCATAAGCAGGCGGAATGGTAAGGTTTGCCGTTTGATAGGCTGTTATATCCTGGAAGTTACCACCCAGGCGTACACGGCCTGTAGGTGCTGTACCCGTGGTAGTAAGCGATGTACCTGCTGTAGGCATATAGCTGGTGGGCACCAGCCACACGCTCAGGTAATCCCAGTTATTCTCTCCGTCGCCTTTCCAGTCGAACGAAAGATTAATGGCCGGGAAGCCTGCCGGTATACTAAAGTCGCGGTAAATATGCGATACAGATGTACTGCCCGTTGAATAGGTATTGGTTGCACCATTGTCGTTCGAAATATAGGCAGCCTGTGCACCACCATTGGAGGTAGCTGTACCTGAAGACCATTTGTTGGTCTGGCCGTTTTGTACAAGACCCCAGTCAATCAGACCCGATTCGAACCCTTCGGTATATGGGAATACAGTAACCGGAATCTGTCCTGTGGTAAAGTTGGCTGTTGAAGATGCCGCGCTGTTGCAGCCGTTACCGGCAGTTACACGGTAATAATAAGTTGTATTAGGAGTTAAGCCTGTAAGAGGCTGATTGAGTGTCGGATGACTGATGCTGAACGGTGAGCCCGCGATGGGAGCTGTAAAGGCTGCGTCAGTAGCAACTTCGAGCGAATAGGTTACCGGGTTGGCACCTCCGCCGAAACCTGAGCTCCAGCTAAGGGTTGCCCCGTTAGGTCCTACACCGGCAGCTGCAAGCGAACCCGGCACAGCGGCACAGGTAGTGGCACTTAACACCAGCGGAGAAGTTACATTGTACAGCGGTCCGCCGTTACACTGGCTGTTGTATGCAAATACATAATATGTATAACTTGTATTTGCGGTAAGACCGGTATTGTTAAATGTAGTGGCAGGGCCAGCCTGCACGATGGTACCACCCAAACCTGCGCCTGTGGTATACACCACACCGTCAACCGGGTTTGTGGGAGCCGCACCGGTGGTACGAATCACTAAATAACGGTCGCTAGCAGGCGATGCTGCCGTAAATGAACCCGCGATGCTGGTAGAGGCCGGCGTAAGTACAAGTGCCGTAGGTTGTGCCGACGGCAGAATGCAAGGCAACGGTGCAATCCAGCTGAACGTAAGTCCTGAAGACGGAAATACAGAAGAGGTAAATGACACTGTAGCGCTGTTCGTGGCCGAAACCGTAGTTGCAGACCAGCTGGTAGTAGATGTTCTGGAATTGAAATCACTTGCTGTTGCACCTTTAAGACCAACCTGGGCTGAGAATGAAGAGGTAGGGCCAACAAACGAGCCAAAATTAACATCAATCTGGTTCGATGTTTCGTTAAGCACAATCTGGAAATTAATGTTGCCCTGATTCCCACCGGAAACATAACGCTGGTATCCGCTCCACTGAATCGTAAGCTGACGGTTAGGAGCTGTTCCGCTTGTAAGGTAGCTGAGCTCTGCACCGGTAGCTCCGATCAGGTCGGTATTGAAACCGACTATAACATTTGCCAAATTGGCAGCGGTACTACTGATTACTGTGGTTGTAGAATTTCCGATGGCAAAACTACCTGTACCAACTACAATGTAACCGTTGGAAGAAACCGCAAAGTGGTCAACGGTATTTCCGTTGTATACAAAGTTGAAGCCGATCGGGAAACCCGTAGATGTAACCGGGCCGGAAGCTCCGCTTGTATTGTTGTTAAATACCTGGTCGTCGTTGGATGCAGTACCTAAAACAGTACCGCCGCTAATAGGTGTGTAGGTGCCCGTACTCTGTACGAAACCATAATTGGCTACCTGCGCCCGTATCCCTCCCGGGATAAAAAGTGCAGCCAGCAGGAGTAGAGGGAGCAGAAAGGTCCCTGCCCTGTTCCCTGACGGAACGGGCAATAGAGGAAATAATCTTTTCATGATCTGTCCTGTAAGATAAGATGTTAAACAAGTTGTATAGTCTGCTTTTGACGTGTTTGTGACGACAAAAGCTCACAAACATATCGGATTCCGTATTTAATTACAAAAAATTAACACTCTCCACAGGTATAATTTCGTCTAAAAATGTAAACTATACAAGGGATTCAGAGCTCCTAACCAGACGAATTTCTGTAGATAAATGCAGAAATTATTTAGATATAAATACTATATAAACAAATGATTGAAATAAAAAAGGAGGGCCTTGCCCTCCTTTAAACTATTGAATTATGGTAATGGTGCCTTCTTTTTTAGAATCGCCGTAGAGTAATACATAAAAATATACCCCCGGACTGAGTACTGTCCCGTTACTTCCTTTTCCGATGAACGGAGCACCACCGTTATTCTGACTGAAAACAGAATTTCCCCAGCGGTTAAATATGCGGTACTGGTATTCGCCGCAATCGCCAAGCAGCAGATCCATATTTACTTCGTCGTTCATGCCATCGCCATTGGGTGTAAGTACATTGGGCAAACCGTCGGGTATGCTCAGTACCGATTTTTCTACCTCTATATTCTGGCTGCTGCTAAAGGTACATCCATAACTGGTAACGGCATCAAATACCACCAGGTAATTACCGGGCTGCCCATAGCTGTGTGTAACGGAAGCCTCACTGCCGTTATTGCCGTCGCCAAAATCCCAGCTATATGCCGTAACCAGCGAATCGGGAGCCGCCGTTCCAGCAAAACTCACCTCCTGGAAACAGGCTGCCTGGTATGTAAATGAGGACTGTATTACCGGATATACGGTTATCTGCCGGGTAATGGTATCGGCACAGGTGGTACCGCTGTTAAACACCACCAGGGTTACAGGGTAACTACCCGGGCCACTGAACGTGTGCACAGGGTCGCCCCCGGTATCGGTAGCTCCGCCGAAGAACCAGATATAATCGGGGCCGTTGCCTCCGTTACCCTGCCAGCCATGCTGCTCGTGAAACTGTACACCCTGCCCGTTACAAAGATCTTCGGTATCGAAATCGGCCACTGGTATATCGTTCAGCTGTACACTGAATGTGGCCGTATCGGTACAGTTATTACCGCTTGTTGCTACAATAATGCCGCTTACTAATACCGGGGCCGTCTGGCTGAACTGATGACTGATGCTTGTTCCGCTGCCAATATTTATACCTCCCTGGAACCAGTTTACCGAGCTTATTGTACCCGGGGCACTTATTCCTGCCAGGGCATTCAGGGTAACATTCTGTCCGCAGGCCGTTGCCGGACCTGTAAAAGTAAGTACAGGTGATGGAGCAATCTGCACCACCAGTGTGGATGTGGCAGAAGTACAACCTCCTACAACCACGTAACAGCTATAGTTACCTGCATTGGCAAGGGCCGTATTGTTTATAGCCGGATTCTGCTGGCCGGAGCTGAATGCTGCCGGTCCGGTCCAGAAATACGAAGTATTGGGTGTTGTTACTGCATTAAGCTGAAGTACCGCACCCTCGCATACCGGACTGTTCGACGAAACGGACGGTGCCTGCGGCGGATTTACAACCGTAACCTGTGTGGTAGATGTTGAACTTGTACAACCGTTTACCGTAACGTACATACTATAACTGCCTGAATTGTTAATAGTTGCGGGACTTATCGACGGATTCTGCAGGCTGGAACTAAAGCCCTGGGGGCCACTCCAGCTGTATGTGGCACCCGCTGTGGCATTTGAACTCAGAGAAATGGTCTGTCCCAGGCACACAGGCGTATTGGAAGATATAACCGGGGCCTGCGGGTTGGCATTTACCGTTACAGTATATGTAGCCGTTGCAGAAGTACAGCCGTTTTCTACCATGTATACACTGTAATTCCCGGCTCCTGCAAGCGTTATGCCACTTACAGAGGGGTTTTGCGTACCCGAACTGAAACTATTGGGGCCACTCCATACAAAGGTACCACTGCCCGTGGCGGTAAGATTCAGGGTTTGCCCCTCGCACAGCGGGCTGTTACCACCTGCAACAGGTGTGGCCGGCGTAGGGTTTACCACCACTGTTTGTGTTACGGCTGCCGACGTACAGCCTACGGCCGTAATTACCAGCGAATAGGTACCCGCCTCGGCCGCTGTGGCCGAAGGTATATTTACAATCTGCCCGGTTCCTGAATATCCGTTGGGGCCGCTCCATACATAAGTTACAAACGGCAACACTGCCGCAGTAAGCGTTATTGTCTGCCCTGCGCATACCGGGCTGTTTGTAGTAAACGAAGGTGTAACCGGTGGGTTAATAACGTTTACGGCCACTACTGCAGCCTGCGAACTACAGCTATTCTGTACGATTACCAGGCTGTAATTGCCTCCGTCTGCCAGTGTGGCCGAAGCAATTACAGGATTCTGAACACCAGAACTGAAGCCATTGGGGCCTGTCCAGGCATAGCTGCCTGATGTAGTTGTTGTTGTATTCAGGTTTATGGCACTGCCTACGCACACAGGAGTATTGGCGCTTACAACCGGCGTGGCCGGCAGGGCATGTACCACAGCATTATAGGTAACCGTAGCCGAAGTACAACCGTTTTCTACAATGTACAGGGAATAAAGACCGGAATCGGCAACAGTAGCCGGGTTAACAACAGGGTTCTGTGTGCCGGATGTAAAACCATTGGGGCCGCTCCACACATAGGTGGCCGCTCCACCCCCGCTACCTGTAAGATTCAGCGGCTGCCCGGCACATACCGGCGCATTACCGCCGGCAACAGGCGCAGCCGGAATAGGATTTACCACAACCGTATGTGTGGCTGTAGCCGAAGTACAGGTACCCGCTACCACATATACACTGTATGTTCCGGCATCGGCAGGGCCGGCAGGGTTAATAACCGGGTTTTGCAAGGTGGAACTGAAACCATTAGGACCACTCCATACATAATTTACACCGGCAGCAGCAGTTCCGCTAAGATTCAGTGCCTGCCCCTGACAAACCGGAGTGTTACTGCCTGCAACAGGAGCAGCAGGCGGATCGGTAACCGTTACCGTATGGGTAGCTACGGCCGAGGTACAGCCGCTTACCACCGTTTGTAAGGTATAAGTGCCTCCATCGGCAACACTTACTGATGGTACCGAAGGATTCTGCAAAGCCGAGCTAAAGCCGTTAGGACCACTCCATATATAGCCTGCTCCGCCGGAAGATGTATTCAGGTTTAGAGTATTGCCGGTACATAACGGCGTATTGCTGCTTATGACCGGGGTGGCAGGTGTAGGATTTACAACCACATTTTGGGTAGCCACTGCCGAAGTACAGCCGCTTACCACTACCGAAAGATTATAATTGCCCGATCCTGCTGCCGTTATACCGGCAATGGAAGGGTTCTGCACGTTGGATGTAAAACCGTTGGGGCCGCTCCACACGTAGGAAACTCCCGTGGCCGGCGTGTTAAGATTCAGCGTCTGTCCCTCGCACAAAGGAGCATTATGGGTAAATGATGGTGCAGCCGGTGCCGGGTTTACCACCACGTTTACCGTAGCTGTAGCTGAAGTACAGCCGGCCGCCACTGTGTAGAGCGAATAGGTGCCGGCATTGGCTGCTGTGGCAGCTCCTATTACCGGGTTCTGTACACCGGATGTAAAACCATTGGGGCCACTCCATACATAAGTAACGCCCGTAGCTGTGGTGCCCAGGTTAATAGGCTGCCCGGCACATACCGGACTGTTGCTGCTTAAGGTAGGTGCAGCCGGCTGTGGCGTTACATTTACGGTTACATTGGCCGTTGCGGTCTGCGAACAGGCATCGGTCATGGTTAAGGTATAGGTGGTAGATGAAGACGGACTTACCGTTACCGGGCTACCGTTTATGCCCCCGGGATTCCAGGTATAAGTGTACGGTGGTACTCCCCAGGTTCCGTTTGCACTAAGCGTTGCGGAAGATCCCTGGCAAATAGTAGTGCTACCCGAACCGTTTACCGAAGCCGATACAACGGCCACCGTTTGCCCTACTAAAGTTATGGTCCAGGGCGATGCCGCCCCGATACAGGTATTGCTGCAACCCGCCGAGTTGCTGTAACAACGGTAAAAACGCATGGTAAACGGCACATTCTGAGGCGTACAGGCCGGGCCCGGCATACAGGAAGCCACATCGGAGAACATGGAAATATTACTGCCGGTACAGGTACCTGTACCAATACCGTTGCAGAACCAGTAATAACCAGCCTGGTTCGGACTGGCGCAGGCTCCTGTGGTAAAGGTTACCGCTCCGTCCCACAGCCAGCAGCTGCCGGCAGCCACATAATTAAACGACCATAAGGCGTCTACAATGGTAGCATTGGCCGGAGTGGGTACGCTCAGGTTATATGAACAATAGTTCACAAAACAGGTGGCGCTGTAGGCCGAACCCGTTATAGAGGCCTGAGCCAGCGTATTGCTGGAATTTACAAGGGGGTCTATCGTATAGGGATATACCAGCTGCGGACTTTGCAGCACTTCCAGCGGCAGTATAATGTCGAGCACATTCGCGTTACGCTGGTAGCTGAAACTCTGCACACCGTTACTGCGGGCACTGTGACTATCGTAGCCTATACAGGCCGAAATATGGAATGCCTCGGCACCGGAGGCCGTTTCTACCTTTAGTTCATCACCTTCGTCTTTAAGACGCAGGTTGCCGCTTAACACAAGCTCGTCGCGTATAATCAGGGAGCCTGTGGTCTGCGAAGGCCGGTTGCGGAGCACAAAGTTAGTCTTGAGTCCGCCCAGCAGAGCTCTTATTTCCATATCTACTCCCGGCCACACATCGCGTATATATACCCCGTCGTCGCCGGCAGTGTAATTACTGAAAGATGCTCTGCCCAGCGACTGTATACCGTTCTCGGTCTTCCATAAAAGTTCGGGGCGGTTGTTGAAACGGATTTCACCTTCCGTATTTTTAATGCTGCTGGCACCCAGGTTAAGGTCGATCCGTACCGGCGCATGCTGATCCGGAGCGGCAAACACCCCGTTTTCAAGGGGCTTTATACGTCCGTCTACCGATATCCAGCGACCCGCAGCATCTTTAATATGCAGCGGCGAATACCCCGACTGGCTGTATACCTTACCGGCATTTTTGCCGGTTCCTTTAAACGTACGTGTAAACTCGGTACGTGCTGCAAGGTCTTCCGTACAGTCGGTACAGGGTGCATTATAGGGCAGGGCGTCAGGCCCTGAAAAGCTACGCGGGCTAAACGTGGTATAGTTCAGCGGCTGACTCGACATTCCCTCTGCAGGGTTTTTCTGTGCCTGCAGAGATGTAATATGGCATATAGCAACGAAGATAAGGCCGGCACAAAAGCGTACCAACCTGGGGTTGTGATGTGGCATGTCAGGTTATTTGTTAGTTAGGATTAATAAACAAAGCTAATAATTTAAGAATAGTTAACAACTTTTTTCGACAAATTTTTCGTAAAAAGCAAAAACCCGAAGCCTGAGGCTCCGGGTTTTATATCGTTTAAACTTTATCCTATTATTCTTATCTGGAAAGCATAATCATATCTTTCAGTATCTGGCAGGCCTCCAGCAGCAGAAAATCTTTTTCCTTTCCATCTGCCGCATTTTTGTCCGCTCCGGATACTGCTTTCAGTGCTTCTTCGCGTTCCTTCTCCTTTTGCTTATCGGCATCGCGCTCCTTCTTAAGTGTTTCCTCGTTCAGGCTTACACGCGTTTCGGCTTTCCTGCGGCCAAAATCGGCAATATCCTCCAGCAGGTATTTATAGTGCAGGTCTCCGGCCATACGGGCCTCATGCAGTTTCTGCAACTGGGGTATCGCTGCTTTTATAGCCGGATTGCCGGTAAATACCACGCCGCGTATCTGATCCCAGGGCAGGGCATATTTTTCGGAGCTCTCGCCGTACTCCTCTGCCGGAAATGGCGAAGGAAATGCGATATCAGGCTCTACACCCTTATGCTGGGTAGAGCTGCCCGTAATACGATAAAACTTGGCCAGGGTAAGCTTCAGCTGTCCCAGTTTAGCCTGCTCGCGGGGTAGCAGCCGGTTCAGATCCATCAGGTTTTGTACGGTGCCCTTACCATACGACTGCGAACCTACAATAATTCCGCGGCCATAATCCTGTATAGCACCGGCAAATATTTCAGATGCAGATGCACTAAAACGATCGGTCATAACCAGCAGCGGACCTTCCCAGCGTATACCGGCTTCGTCGAATTTCACTTCGGTCTGCCCGTCGGCATCGCGTACCTGTACCACAGGCCCCCGGTCTATAAAAAGTCCGCTAAGCTCTACCGCTTCTATCAGCGATCCGCCGCCGTTTCCGCGCAGATCCATTACCACGCCTTTTACCTTCTGCTTTTTAAAATCGTCCAGTATACGACCCACATCCCCGCTAGTACTCTTATAGTCTTTCTCGCCACGCTGGTAGGCTTCAAAGTCGAAATAGAAAGAAGGTACTTTTATAACACCTATCTTCATTTTACCTACCGTATGTATCTCTCCTTTGGCCGACTGTTCTTCCAGTTTCACCTTTTCGCGCACCAGGCTTATAATCTTCGTCTGCCCGTCGGTTGAACTGGCAGGTATAATCTCCAGGCGTACCACTGTTCCTTTGGCTCCCCGTATCTTAGATACCACATCGTCGATACGCCAGCCCAGTATGTCTTCCATTTCGCCATCGCCCTGGCCTACAGCCACAATTTTGTCGTTTTTCATTATCTGCCTGCTCTTATCAGCCGGACCACCTTTTACCAGTTCTACTATTTTGGTGTATTCGCCTTCGGTACTCAGCGTAGCACCTATACCCTCCAGCGAGTTGCTCATATTTATCTTGAACGACTCGGCAGTACGCGGCGAAAAATAACTGCTGTGCGGGTCTACAACCTCTGTAAGTGCATTCATGTAAAACTGGAATACATCTTCACTGTTCTGCTTACGTATGGCATCGTTCAGGTTACGGTAACGTTTTTCTACCGTTTCTTCGGTCTTTTCAGCCTCTTTACCGGCCAGTTTCAGGTTAAGCACATCGTATTTTATACGCTTTCTCCAGTAATCGTCCTGCTGGTTAAGCGATGTAAAGTATGGCGCTTTTTCCCGGTCGTATTCCAGGTATTCGTCCTGCGTAAAATCGAAAGCTTTCTGATCTATACCCAGCACAAAATTAATGCGTTCGGTCATGCGTTTACGCACGAGATTGAAAGCATCGTAGGCAAACTTCACATCACCCGATTTCAGCTGGTCGTCTAACTGCAGCCGCTGTTTGCCAAAGGCATCTATATCACTCTGCAAAAAATACACTTTCTGCGGATCGAGCATCTGCAGGTAAGCATCGAAGAGATGTGCCGAGAGCGAATCGTCGATAGCGGGCTCTTTATAATGATAGAATCGCAGCGCATTGGCCACTTCCTGTGCCACGCGTCCGTGCTGCTCCTCGGGTGCCAGGTCGGGTACCGGATCTACACTCTTTTCCTGCGAAAATAATCCTGTTACTGTGGCAGTACAGAATACAAAATAAAATAACAATACACGTTTAGAAACCATAACTTATATGTTCGGTTAATTATAACGTAAATGAACAAAAAAAGTACCGCTTTTAATAAAACTTTAGGATAATATAGCCTTACATGAAGACAAATATATGGTTAGTGAAGAGGAACGGGGAACAAAACGCAAGAAACGTAGAAACTGAATATCCTTTACTCGCACCCCCTTTACTCATTACTACAGCCAGTGAAGAGGAATGGGGAATGAGGAACGAGATACCAGCAACAAGGAAGCTCACATATTACCCGCTTAATAATATCTGCTCTCAGTCAGGTATTGCTTTACATATTTCTCTATGCCTTCTTCCAGGCTGTGGAAAGGCCGGTTGTATTCTGTAGCTTTTAGTTTGGCCGTTTCGGCCTCAGTAAAATACTGGTAACTGTCGCGTATGTCTTCGGGAGTATCGATAAACTCTATCTGTGGTTCGCGACCCATCGCCTTAAACACCGCATTTACCAGGTCCAGAAAAGTGCGGGCCTCTCCCGTACCCATATTCAGCAGCCCTGCTTTGGGCTGGCGCTTATAGGCAAACCATATAAACTCGGCAATATCATCTACAAAAATAAAGTCGCGCTTCTGTTCGCCGTCCCTGTATCCTTCCTTATGCGAGCGGAAAAGGCGTACCTTACCCGTTTCGCGTATCTGGTTAAAGGCGTGGAACACCACCGAGGCCATACGTCCTTTATGGTATTCGTTGGGCCCATACACATTAAAAAATTTGAGTCCCAGCCAGTAGGGTGGCGTTTGTGTCTGTTGCAGTACCCAGCGGTCGAAATCGTTTTTCGACTTCCCGTATGGGTTCAGCGGTTCCAGTACGGCAGGCGGTATATGGTCGTTGTAACCTTTGCTGCCATCGCCATAGGTAGCTGCCGAGGAGGCATAAATAAGAGGCACTTCGTTCTCTGTGCAGTATTGCCATACTTTTTGCGAATAGTGCAGGTTCAGCCTGTCGAATACTGCAGTATCCTGCTCCGTAGTATCGGTGCGGGCGCCCAGGTGTATAAAAGCGTCGATCTTGCCTGTATATTCTGTGGCCAGCTGCTCAAAAAGCCGGTCGCGTTCAATACGGGCCAGGGCCTCTATGCCAGCAACATTGGCTGCTTTAGCGCTACGCGTAAAATCGTCGCTGAGCAGCAGGTCGCTTATTCCGTAACTGTTTAGTTTTTTTGCCACATAACTACCTATAAATCCGGCAGCTCCGCTTAGTATAATCATGGCTTATGTTTCCGTATTAAAGTATGGCAGCGAAGGTACAAAACACTATAGAACAAAAAAAGAGGCTTGCCGGGTAATTGGCAAACCCCTTTCACTACTAAACCAACCCAGGTCTGTTTTTCGCAAAACACGGCGGGGCAGGTGGCAGTACTCAGCCGTTGAAAGCGTTCATCGTATTTTGTATACCGCTCAGCACAAACGATTCGGTCATACTCACTGCACGGTCTATACCCAGGCGCACTTCCGGCTCTTCTTCCGGCTTCCAGCGGCCCAGCACAAAATCGGCCTGACGGCCACGGGCGAAATCGCTTCCAATACCAAAACGCAGGCGCGGATAATTTATTGTATTTAAAATTTCGTTAATGCTTTTAAGCCCGTTATGTCCGCCGTCGCTGCCCTTGGGCTTCAGGCGCAGGCGGCCCAGAGGCAGGGCCAGGTCGTCGGTTATTACCAGTATATTGTCCGGTGGTATCTTATGGGCATCGGCATGGTATTTTACGGCTTTGCCGCTCAGGTTCATATAAGTAGTTGGTTTTATGCAGTACAGGGTATGTCCTTTTATCTTAAAACTGCAGGTATAAGCCAGGCGCCCCATTTCCCAGGCCGGTGCATTCCATTTACGCGCCAGTTCGTCGGCCACATCAAATCCTATATTATGACGGGTAAAGGCGTATTCTGCGCCAATGTTTCCAAGTCCTGCAATCAAAAAGTTCATGGTACAAAGTTGTAAATTTTAGGCTCATATGCGCGGTCGGGCCTCTATTTTCAATACGGCTGGCAGTCCGGCCGGCCTCGGGCTGTACGTCGCTGCCGCGCCTATCACCACGTCGGCCCTCCGGCGCGTGTTCCGGCGGCTCTTTTCAAAACCGGCGCATAAAAAAAGTCCCCGGAAATTTCCGGGGACCTTGTGTATCGAAAAAAATAAAATGCTTATTTTTTCTTTCCGGAAGTGTCCGCAGCGGCACTTTCCTGGCGCGAAGCACGGGTAGCAGCTACAGTACAGATTACGTTCTCGGGAGCATCCAGGAACTCAACCCCTTCAATGCTTACCTGTCTAACGCGGAAAGTCTGGCCAATGTTTACATCGGTAACGTCCACATCAATAAAGTCGGGCAGATTGCTGGCCAAACCTTTTACTTTCAGTTTACGCAGGATGGTTTTCAGTTTACCACCGGCACGTACACCTACCGAGTTTCCGATAACACGTACAGGCAGACTCACTTTTATCGGCTTGTCTTCCGTTACTTCAATAAAGTCTACGTGTGCTGTACGGTCGGTAACAGGATTGAACTGAGCGTCCTGAACGATGGCACGTACGGTTTTGCCACCGGCTTCGATCTCGGCGATCATTACTTCAGGCGTGTACAATAAGCTGTTCACTTCACGCTCATCAACGTTCAGGTGTAACACCTCATTGCCGCCATAGACTACGGCAGGGACACGGCCTGCTCTGCGCAGATCAACGGCATTTCTTCTGCCTGTCTGCGTTCTTACTTCGGCTTTGATTTGTACTGATTTCATGTATATGAAAATTAAAAAAATTACAGAATTAAAAAATAAACTGTGAGCTGATAGATTCGTCCTGCAGCATCAGTTTAATGGTTTTACTAAACACATTGGCACAGGAAAGTACTTTTATTTTACTGCTTTCCTGTTTTAAAGGAATGGTATCGGTAACTACCAGTTCGGCAAGGCTGCTTTTCTCTATTTTGGCATAGGCATCGCCCGAAAGTACAGGGTGTGTGCATATGGCGCGTACGCTCAGCGCTCCGCGTTCCATCATCAGGTCGGCAGCTTTGCAGAGTGTTCCTCCGGTATCAATCATATCGTCTACCAGAATAATGTTTTTCCCTGCCACATCGCCTATTACGGTCATACTTTCGATCTCGTTGGCCTTTTTACGAACCTTGTAGCACATGGCCATTTCGCAGTTCAGGTATTTCGAGTAGGCATTAGCTCGCTTGGAACCTCCGATATCAGGGGCGGCCACGATCATATTCTCCAGGTTCAGACTTTTGATATAGGGTGCAAAGATGGAAGAGCCGAACAGGTGATCTACCGGATAATCGAAAAAGCCCTGGATCTGATCGGCATGCAGATCCATCGTCATAATACGTGTGGCTCCGGCTGCCGAAAGCAGGTTAGCTACCAGTTTGGCACCTATGGAAACACGGGGTTTATCTTTACGATCCTGGCGGGCATAGCCAAAATATGGTATTACAGCTACAATCTGGCGGGCAGAGGCTCTCTTGGCCGCATCTATTATCATAAGCAGTTCCATCAGGTTTTCGGCCGGCGGAAAGGTACTCTGTACCACAAAAACATCGCAGCCTCGGATACTTTCCTCGAACGAAGGCTGTATTTCCCCGTCACTGAACTGCGAAATTTTGATCTGCCCTAAGGATACACCAAATTCGCTGGCTACTTTTTCTGCCAGGTAAAGTGAGGCGGACCCTGAAAAAATTTTTGCTTCTGCCGACATAAAACCCTTGCTTAAGAGGGCGCAAAGGTAATGAAATAAATGTGTAAACGAAAGTACTGTTAAGAAAAAACCCTACCCAATATGCAACAGCCTATATTTATGGATTGCAGCCTTTTACATAATGTATGGCTGTGTCGTTCGCACTATTCGCCGGCCTGCAGTTTTTTTTGTTCTGCCGCCAGCAGCTCTACCCAGGTTTTTACCGCAAGGTATCCACCGAAAAACAGCAGCAGCCAGCGATCTTTTTCCCAGTAATGGTAAAACATGGCACCCAGCAGCAGCAGTGCAAGCATATTCAGCAGCTTGTGCGAGGCCCTAAGGTAAGGTTGCAGCTTTTGCGGCACTATTGACTGTAATTTCTGCCACAGCCTTTTACCAAGCCGGCCTGCATAGAACAGCAGCAAGGCTAACAGGGCTGACACCAGCAGTATTAACAGGGCAAAACGCTCTGCTGTTTCGCCCGCCCATGCATTTGCCACAAAGCGAATGCCCAGCAGCAGCAATAAAAAAAGCAGAAGGGGATACACTCTCTTTTTCCAGAGGAATATAAAAAAAGCGCGGCGTTGCATAACTCTGTACCTGTATTATTATGTTCTAAAGATACACAAAAAAAACGACTCAGTATTTTCTGTAAATAAGACTACGCACGTATTGCAGCTGTGTATCGCGATTCAGCAGAAAATCGGGCAGGGTCTGTTCCTGCTGCACATCGGGTATAATACCCCGGCCCGGAGGTTGCGAAGGCAACCGGGGCGCATCCTGGGTAACATGTACCACCGAAAAGCGTGTGCGTATTCCCGAATGCGGCAAACAGTACTCCACCGGGAAGTGACCGTTGTGCCCGTAATAGCCGCCAACCGTTTCACTGCCTACCAGTATGGCATTGCTGTATCCACGCAGCAGAGAGGCAAAATGCGAGGCTGCCGAAGCCACATCTTCGTTTATAAGCACATACACCTGGCCTTTGTACACGTTTGCATCCGGCTGCCAGAGCGGGTTGGTAGCCGGGTGCTGGTAATACCGGCCTCCGGGGCCTGCCAGGTACCGCTCGCCAAACAGACCGTTTAGCCCCAGTTGTTCGGCCCTGCGACCCTTCCCCGAATTTGCCTGCCAGGCATAATACCGGGGCAGCGGAAGTTTGCGGAAAATGATGTATGCTTCTGTATTCTCACGGAAACTCTGTGTACTCAGGTAGGTAAACACTTTTTCGTACGTTGGGTCGTTCCCTCCCGGATTATTCCGGATGTCAATAATAAGATTGGGGATCTCCCGCTCGTTCAGCAGCCCGAAAACACTATCGAGAAAAGTACAGAATACCCCATAGGCAGGGTCGGCGGCATTGGAAGCCATATCAAAACGGCGGAAGGCAAGCAGTCCGGCCGAATCGCCCTCCATCCGGAAGCTGTAAGCCGGTTGCAGATTTGGGTTCAGAAGCTCTTCGAAAGGTGCAGAATGCCGTTTTTCGTACTGCGCAGCCTGCTGCTCCCGGGACACTGAAGCAACGGTAATGTTTTGCACATGAGCCGAACCCGGCAGGGAGTAGGCAATATAAAAACTGTCGCAGGCACCATGCTCAAAAGGGTACAACCAGCCAAAGGAACGATTTACCGACGAAGCCTGCTTTTGGGTAATATTGTATCCGTCGGAAGGAAAATACTTGTAAAACGACCGCATCAGCAGGGTATCTGCCAGGCCGTTTATGGCATGTATGCGCGAACCGGCCGGTATGGGGGCACTATCGCTGTTCATACATATACTGCCGGCAACATATCTCAAACTGTATGGGAAATAGCCCTTTTGCATATCCGTATACTGCCGGCCCGGCGCAGGCAGCATGGTATTATTATGGCAACTGCCTTCAAAATCGGTGAGCTCCAGTACAATTTTATAAAAATCGGTTAGGTACAGCGGTTTTTTCACCCGGGCATACGCCCATGCATACAGGCTGTCGGTGGCACTTTTGCTGCGGTAGCGATACAAGCCCGAATTGGCTTTTTCGCGTATCTGCCTGAATATGTGCAGGTCTTTTTTCATTTGTGCAGGTCTTAACAAAGGGTTTGCTGCCCTTCCTGCCACATCGTCCTCTGCACGCAGCCTAAGCCATACCCTTCCATCATCTGTATTTGCCGTATCGTTCAGCGCTCTTACACACAACGTAAAACGACGCGGCCTGTTAACGGCAAAATCCATAATTTCGGGCCCATACAAACCATTGGGCGAATCGCGGTAGAGCAATTGTTCGCCCGTTTCGGAAAGCAGCAGCAGCTCAATATCGATACCTACCTGTTCGGCCTCGGCATAGTATATCCTGCCAGGCAAAACCGCTATTCCGAAGCACTTTTCCTGGTTGCGGTTCAGCTTAAACCGCAAGGTACGGTACGGCCTCAGTGTATCCTGTGCATACATCGAAAACGGAAACAGGAGCAGAAAGCATAGTATCCCGGATCTAACCATGTACTCCTTACGCAGCATTTGTATCATGTGGCTAACAAATTATGCTGCCAAAATTAGGTGCTGTACGCACAACACCCTGCAAAGGCCGGGTTAAATATGTCTTAAGAGCCTGTTATTGCCAAAAAAGTAACAGAGCTGCCGTCGGGTAACAGAAAGACGGTTTATTACCTTTAAAAAAATCACAGCGGACGAATGCACCTGAATGTAAGACTCATACGCCCCTTTTCCGTAGTCGTTTCCGGTATGGCATGCTGCCAGGCAGATTGCAGCTCCTGTGTCATATACAGCAAACTTCCCGCAGGCAGGTTGTAATCGTGTATCTCTTCAGGGCTGGCAATACTGCGGAAACGTAGCACGCGTGTTTCGCCCAGCGACACAATGGCAATACCTGTACCAGGCTCCAGTATATCGGTTTGGTCGGAATGGAAACCCATTTTCGATTTCCCGTCGCGGTACAGATTAATCAGGCAGTTATTCGGCATAAAGCCAAGCAATGGCTCCATCTGTTCTGCCAGCTTTTGCAAATAATCCGGCAAGGGCCGGTAAGGATATTCCATCTGCGAATAATTATACGCATGGCCGTAACTGGCGGTGTACCGCGCCCGCATCCGGGTATCCCATTCCGTTTCTTTTTCCAGCAGGATGTATAAAGCCTCCGGCTCCTTCAAAAAATGTTCTGTATATAATACTCCTTTCATCGCTTTTCATTTTCCGGACGCTTTTTCTCCGCATTATTCTTTTGCTTTTTCTCTGCCCTGGCAAGCAGCAGTATTTCTGCCTCGATGCGGAGCTGTTCGGCAACCTGTGCAATAAGAGTTTCCGGAAGAGCCTGGTTTATCGGGAACCGCAGGGTGCCTTTACCGGCGCGGTAAGCATCCAGCGCTTTCTGAAAGGTTTCGCCTCCCTGTTGTGGCAGCGGGTAAATGCTTACATGTTTTTTATAACCGGCAAAATAGAGCAGGTAGGTGTTTTGCCATCGCAAACAGGGAATGGCATAGCTTATGGTTTCATCTGCAGCGGGCAGGGTGTGGTTCAGCAATGCACGCATACGCTGCAGGTAAGGCTGTGCTTCTGCCGGAGCAGCAGCTATATAGTCATCGATATTTTCGGGTTTGTTCATATGCTTTATCTACGGTTCATTATTTCGCAATCGCCTCCGGGAGGTGCCGCTTTCGCCAGCAGCTGTTCCTGCTCCTCTGTAAGTTCAGATACTTTTAGCTGCAGGGTGTCGTTTAGCCGTATTACATCTTTTATGCCAGGTATATACCGTATACCAAAACGCCTGAGATCTATAAAATTCCCTGCCACCGGCTGTGCTTCTATTGCACTTCCTTCCATAATAAACAAGCCTCCTTTCCCGCGGTAAGCACGTTGCAACCTAAAACAGCACACCCGGGTATTGTGCCAGCTGTATCCACAACAGCGACACTGCCTGGCTAACGGAGTACGAGCCAGTTGTCCGCAGCGCAGGCAGCTGTTTATAAGAATCTGGTATCCAGGCAAGGCATATATCCGCTCTGCCACACGTTGTTCAAAAGCAGTATCTTCTTCCTCTAAAATCCTGGTCATATCCTCTGCTTCTTTTAACCAGCCATGCTTTTGCAGTATATCCAGTGCATTTTTTACAATGCCGGCAGACATTCGATGGTTACCGCACCGCTTCATGTGCAGGTTCCATACCGCGCTTCTTTCGTCGGCACCTAACAAATGCTGATAATGTCTGTATATATAACCGGCTGTTTCACTGTCCATAATGGGGTGCCTGCGGCGGCGCAACAAAGGAAATATACTAATAAAAACTGCTTATTTAAACGCAATCATCGTGCGCAGTATAAAAGGCGAGCTGTATATACTTACACCCGACTGCCATTTGGCATTGTACAGCAGGTAAAGGTCTACCCACACACTTTGCCTGGCCGAAAGATACTGCCTGTATCCAAGGCCCACATTAACACTGTGTTCGAAACTGCGCGATTTTATACCGGCCGTTCCATCGGTCCATACCCGTGGATAGTTCATTGCCTCGTATTCCAGATGCAGCATGGCACCATGAAAAAAAAGCAGCTGGTTAAAATAGCGTATCCCCAGCAGGTTCGACTTTAGTCCGAAATTATTGGTATGTATGTATGGGATACCTATACCAACGTTATATATCTTACTTACCTGGTAACCAATAACAGGCGCTATGCTAAAAAACACCGGCTGCGAGAAGGTAAGTGCCACGGAGCCTCCGTAGAATACTTTTTTCTCGGATACCTTGGTTCTGCGTGGTTCCTCGTAGTCTACATCATCGTCCAGGTAGCGCTGTGCAACGGCTACAGAAGAGAACAGAGAGAGAAAGATAATATAAAAAATGGCTCTGGCCTTCATACGTATAGAGTTCTGTGCTTTAACATAACGTTTACACGCTTATCTTGTTGCATGTATCGTTCTTTTTCAAAATATTTCTACTTTCGCAAAGAACAAAATTAGAAAAATTCTGCACGCACATGAATAATTATCGTGTAATGAACAATTTAGGCGGCTGGCTTGTTTTCCTTGCGGCGTTTATCACTTATTTCCTCACCATGGAACCCACCTCCAGCTTCTGGGATTGCGGCGAATTTATTGCATCGTCGTACAAACTACAGGTAGGGCACCCTCCCGGAGCTCCGCTCTTCCTTATGCTGGGCCGGCTTTTTTCGCTGATGGCCGGCGGCGATGTAAGTAAGGTTGGTTACTGGATAAATATGGTTTCGGTAGTAGCCAGCGCTCTTACCATAGCCTTTTTGTTCTGGACTATAAGTATTCTGGCCCGTAAAATAATTACCCGCATGGGTGGTCCGGAAGATCCCCAGTCGTTTTCCTCTGCCCAAAAACTTATTGTATGGTGTTCGGCCCTTATCGGTTCGCTGGCCTATACATTTTCCGATACGTTCTGGTTCAGCGCTGTTGAAGCCGAGGTATATGCCACTTCTTCACTGTTTACAGCCGTTGTTTTCTGGGCCATGCTGCGCTGGGACCTGGAGGCCGACAAACCTCATGCCGACCGCTGGCTGGTGCTCATTGCCTATCTTATGGGTCTTTCTATTGGTGTGCACCTTCTGAACCTGCTTACCATTCCGGCTCTGGCCTTTATTTACTATTTCCGCCGCTATAAAACCTCTACCCTGGGTATAATAGCTACTTTGTTTATCGGCGTATTTTTCCTGTACTTTATCCAGTATGGTATTATACCCGGTTATGTGCGTGGCGCCGCAGCCTTCGAAAAACTTTTTGTAAACAGCTTCCATCTGCCTGTTTTCTCGGGTCTTGCTTTCTTTACACTGTTTGTGTTCGGCTCCATTACCCTGGGGCTTTTTATGGCCCGCCGTTCTAATATTCCGCTTATTGTATACCTGCTTTGTACTTTCATTTTCTGGTTCTTTATGTCAGGAAGCTGGTTCATAAGTATACTTTTTGTTGCGGTATATGTAGGGGCCTATTTTGCCGTGGGCAAAAACAAGTTCCATGCCTTTGTGCTGGCCTGTACAGGTATTGTGCCGGGTATTATTGTATGGAACGGTATTATGAAAGATAAAACCATCGACCGTTTTGCCGGTATACACAACGTAAACTCTACCATGAATTTCCTGCTGATGTCTTTTGCAGTGCTTATTCTCGGGTTTTCGTCGTATGCCATGATTATTATCCGTTCCAATGCCAATACGCCAATGGACGAAAACAACCCGGCCGATACCTATTCGCTGCTTTCGTACCTCAACCGCGAGCAGTATGGCAGTCAGCCACTGTTTTACGGCCCCTATTACAATGCCACACTGGATAATAAACAAAGCTACAAAGACAAAGGCCCTGTAATTGTACTGGCCTATTCTATTTACGATAACAACGGTAAACGCGTTACCTATTTCTCCGATAATATCGAAGCCCAGGCCTACCTGAAAAAAGAAGATGGTAAAAACCTGAGTCTGAAAACTGAATATATTGAGGTAGACCGTAAGCGGGAACCCAATTACGCAAAAGGTATGACCATTTTCCCGCGCATGTGGAGTGGCCAGGATCCGCGCCATGTGCAAGGCTATAAAATGTGGGGAAATATAAAAGGCGAGCCCGATTTTGTAGAAAACCTGGTATTTTTCTACCGCTATCACATAAGCCACATGTATATACGTTATTTCATGTGGAATTTTGCCGGCCGCCAGGACGATGAGCAGAATGCCGACGGTTCGCCTCTGCATGGTAACTGGCAAAGCGGTATAGGATTTATTGATGAAATGTTTACCAATGCCAAAAGCAGTAACCTGCCCGAGGAAGCAAAAAGCAACAAGGGCCGTAACCATTACTACTTTCTGCCACTTATACTCGGAATTATAGGTGCATTCTTCCACTTCAAGAAAGATGCCCGTAACTTCCTTATCGTGGGCATGCTGTTCTTCCTTACGGGTCTGGCTATTGTGGTTTACCTGAACCAGGTACCCTTTCAGCCGCGCGAACGCGATTATGCCTATGCCGGATCGTTCTATGCCTTCTGTATCTGGATAGGCCTGGGTGTACTGGCCCTGTATTCCTGGATCGAACAAAAAGCCGCATCCATAAGTAAGCCGGCACTTGCGGGAGCTATAACCCTGGTAAGTGCACTTGCCGTACCGGTGCTGCTGGCCGCAGAAAACTGGGACGACCACGACCGCAAACAGCGCTACACCGCCTCCGACTTTGCCTTTAACTACCTGAACTCCTGTGAAAAAGATGCCGTTATCTTTACAAATGGCGATAACGACACCTTCCCGCTGTGGTACCTGCAGGAGGTAGAAAATGTACGTACCGATATACGTGTAGTAAACCTTTCGCTGCTTAATACCGACTGGTATATAGATCAGATGAAACGCGCCGCCTACGACGGTAAGCCTGTAGAGTTCGATATGCGCCAGGATCAGTACCGCGCCGGACTGCGCGAACAGGTAATTATGGACAAAGACAATCCTAATTATTACACCCTGGACCAGCACTTTGACTGGATACTGCGCGAAGACGGACGTAACCAGATGGACCTGGGTGGTGGTACCAAGCTTTACTACCTGCGCTCCAACAAGTTTATAATACCTATTGACAGTGCCAAGGTAGCATCCAACGGCTCTGTACCCAAAGGCAAGGAAGGCCGCATACTGAAAGAGATCCGCTTCGAGATCAAACGTTCGTACATTATGAAGAGCGACCTGATGATCCTGAACCTGCTCAAAAACTTTAACTGGGACCGCCCGGTTTACTTTGCCGTAACCATAGGACAGGACTTCCTGGGCCTGGAAGATTACTTCCAGCTGGAAGGGCTGGCTTACCGCCTGGTTCCCTACAAAGCCAATGCCACACGCCCCGATATTGGCGAAATAAATACCGATCGCATGTACAACAACATGATGACCCAGTTTAAATGGGGTAATATGGAAAGTCCGGCTACCTACCTGGACGAAACCAACCGTAACATGATTTACAACATGCGTAATAACTTTGCCAGGCTGGCCAACCAGCTTATTCGCGAGGATAAGAAAGATCGTGCCATTGAAGTACTCGATAAAGCGGCCGAACTTATGCCCGACAGCAAAATTCCATATAACGAATACAATATTTATATGGTAGATGCCTACATCGAAGCCGGAGCATACGATAAAGCCGAAGCCATGCTTAACCGCATGCGCGAACGGGCCGAACAGGATATAAATTACCTGGGCCAGTATACCGGCCGAATGGCTAAAATAATATCGTACGATAAAGAACGCGCACAGGGCAAATACGATGTATATAGCCAGCTGCAGCGTAAACTCGATCTTATGAAGAGCACCAGAAGCAATCCGCTTCCGGTAGAAGGAGCCGGTACAGATACAAAACCTGCCGCAGCCGATACAATGAAAGCCGCTGCGCCCGCAGGCCGTTAAGCTACAGCAACACTACTTTTATATAAAACCCCGGATTTCGGTTCCGGGGTTTTTTGTTTGTTGTAAAATCCGCCGCAACATTTTTTACGTATATGTTATTAAGAAGGTATACGGTAAACAGGTATATTTCTCCCTACATAAAGAAAGGGCGGCCCCTTTTCAGGTGCGGGCAGCCCTTTTTTACATTAGCTGTATCCCTTTAAAAGATCAGGAAAAGAGTTGCTGGCGGTATTCGTATACAAATACCAGTATCATTGCCAGGAAAAAGAGAAATAAGGTCATCCCCGAAAGTAGTATGAACTTAAGTGCGGTTTTGGCGTAACCCTGTCCGTAAAAATTACGCAGCGAAAGATAAGCATATGCCATACTGGCCAGGAACAATACAAAGAATACAATATCTTCCAGCATACTAAGCGTTGTGCGACCTGCCGCTTCGAGCAGCAGAAAACCTCCGCATATAACCAGAAAATTGAACGAATACAGATACAATGCAAAAATAAGATGGTCCCAGTAATAAATACGGCGGCGGATGTACAGTAGTTTCAGAATGAGAGCAAAGCCCGGCAGCGAAAACCAGAGCATATACTGCAGGTCTTTTTCGTAACGGTTCAGAAAATCTTTTACCTGTGAGGTAGTTTCGAACACCACATTGCCTTTACCATCTCCACGGCCTGTTTTAACGCTGTCTGCCCGGGAAGCAAGCTGGGTTGCGAGCTGCTGCTTATCCAGTTTCAGCGAATCGGCCAGGCGGTTCAGCGTGGTTCGTCCGGCACTGTCGGCAGCCATTGCTTCCATACGCTCCCTGCCGCTGTCTATGGCTTCGCGCATATCGCCAAACACCATAGCCGCTATAATAAAGAACAGGAAGGAGCTGAACAGGTAAGCCCGTACCGGATCGTAATAGGTAGTTCTTTTACCCGATACAAATTCCCGTGCCAGAAATCCGGGCTTTAGCAGCAGAACTCTGAGCGAGGAAAAAAACTTGCCGTCTACATTTACCACATTATTTACGAACTGCCATGGAATTTCCCAGATGGGGCGACGGGGCTGCACGTTTTCCTGCCCGCAGTTATGGCAATAACGGCCGTACAGACCGGTACCGCAGTTCAGACATACTTTCTCGTTTCTTTCTTTAAGAGAAGACATTGCCGTTAAGGATAGAACAGCAAATATAGAATAAAAGCAATGCTGTACGGGAAGTGCCACATAATAAAAAAGGGAAGCCATACAGGGCCTCCCTTTTTATATTTTTTGCGGTATGCTGTTTTATTTAATAACCAGTTTACGTAAAAACACCTGTTCGCCGGCGATAAAGCGCAGCATATAGTTACCAGGTGCCAGACCGTTGATCTGTATAGATGTATTGGTAAAGCTGTTATTGATAACATGATTGGATGCCGATACCAGTTTGCCGTTAATATCTACCACTTCCACGGTTACGGCTCCCGAATAATCGATATCAGAAGTAATGTAAAAGTGTCCGTTGCTGGGGTTCGGGTATACGCTCAGCTCTTTATTGCCAGCGGTTTCGTCCAGGCCCGAAGCGGCTCCCACCGTAACGGTTGAGGTAGCTGTACAGCCATTGGCATCGGTAATGGTAACGGTGTAGGTACCCGGAGCAAGGCCGGCAGCAGTAGCGCCGGTACCACCCGAAGGCGACCATGCATAGGTATACGGAGCCGTTCCGCCGGCGGCGGTAGCCGTAGCAGTACCATCGCTGCAACCCGCACAGGTTTCGTCGGTAGCTGCAGAAGTTCCTGTAAGCTGGGCAGGCTCGGCAATGGTAACCGGACCTGCATTCAGGATACATCCGTTGGCATCGGTAACCACTACGGAATAGGTACCCGCAGCGGCGCTGATCGTAGCCGTTGTTCCACCGCCGTTGTTCCACTGGTAGGTATAACCCGGAGTACCGCCGCTTACCTGAACGGTAGCTGTACCGTTACCACCGTGGCATTGTGCATCGGTAGCACTGATAGACGTAAGTGTAGGGCCGTTTACGTTATTGATGGTATAGGTACGGGTCTGTGTACAAACCAGGTCGGTATTGGTAACCGTTACCGTATAGGTACCCGGGGCCAGACCTGAGATATTAGCCGTATTCTGTCCGCTGTTCCACTGGTAGGTATAGTTACCTGCCGGAGAAACGGCTACATTGATGCTTCCGTCTGAAAGACCGCAACCGGCATCACTTACTACGGTAGCGGCAGAGTCGATCAGGGAGGCAGGGCATACATCGATAAAGTGGGGATTCAGTACGTACGACTTGCGGAAGTTGGCACCGAAAGCCTCGTTATTGGCCCAGGAAGGTTGCGGGTTTGTGGGCCAGTCAACCCAGGTACGGCCCAGGGTAAATATCTCGTCGGTAAGGCCCAGGGCCAGTGTAGAATCGAACTCGATGGCGGTAACCGCATAACGGCCCGGAGCCAGTGTAACCGGTCCTCCGTGCATAGGCAGTGTATAATAGGCAGCCGCTGTTGAAGGATACAGCAGTGTATCGGTAGTGGCAATGATCTGGTTCGGGATACCGGCAGCCATGTTCCAGATGGCAATACCCATACGGCGTCCTGTATAACCTTCTGTAACGTACATGCCGATAGAATCTACGCGGCCGGTATTCACCACCAGGAAATCCTGTCCCAGGTAACCGCCGTTGCCGGCACCGATACCCAGAGCTCCGTTAACCACATTGGTATTACGGGCATAAGGCTCTTCAGAAATCACTACGGTGCGGGTAAGCGTATCGTTGGCGTTCTGCTGGTCAACCTCGGTAGAAGTACTGAACAGCTTGATGGTATACACTTCGGCAATGGCCGGAGGTGTCCATGAAGGAATGGTGAATGAGCTCTGTGCGGCGGCATTCACGGTAACCGCTGTTGAAGAAGCGGTATGCACAACGGCATTGGCGCTGTTGCGAACTTCTACGTTCAGACGCACATTGGTCATGGCCTGTGAACCGTTGTTGCGGATATCGGCGGCAAAAACCAGGGGTTGCGTCTGTCTTTTGGGGATCATGGTATACTCGGTAGGAAGTGTCTGGTTGCGAACTTCGGCATCGTAGTTGAGCATTACTTCCACGGTTACGTCGTCGATCAGCTGAACGAACATATCGTTGGATATATTGCGGAAACCGATGTAGATCGACTGGCCCGCATACGAATTCAGCGGAACGCTCTGTGCCGTCCAGGCAGCCGGTGAGCTGGTGGTAGAGAAAATTACGGTAGAGTTGGTGATCTGGTTACCGATCGTACCGGTCCCCCCGGTAGGTGCGGTAGGAGCCACCATTACACGTACTTCATACGATTCCAGGTATAACGGGTCATAAGATACCGCGTTCCAGCGCAGGACCGCGTTGGCAGGCAGCGGCCCGATGAGCGGGGTCCAGGCCCAGTCGTTCGCCTGACCAACAGGAGCATACCAGGAATTACCGAACATGGCGGAGTCGGCCACGTTAAATTTAAAGTCCTCACGACGCTCCCAGGCATCATTTACATACGCTGTGGCGGCATTCGGAGTACGGTTGTCCACGTTACGCAGGAGCCAGCCCGCAGGGAACGTGTATGTACCGGCGCCTCCGGCCGTAGGACCACCTACACCGTCGAAATCTTCCTGGAAAATAATCTGCGAAAAAGAGGAGCTGGCAGACAATGCCATAAGCGCAGCCACCCCAAAAGTTTTGAGTAAGCGTTTTTTCATTCGAGTTTAGATTTTTTGGTTAAACAATGCAATATACGGCCAAAATCTGTTGCCTCGTAAAAACAGCTAAAAAAAAGGGCTGCACTTACGGCAACCCTTCTTTACATATAATAAACTATCGCATTACATTTTAACGCATAAACAACAGTTCGCGATACTTAGGCAGCGGCCAGTCCTCATCATCAACCAGCAGCTCCAGTTTATCCACATGGTAGCGGATTTCTTCAAAGTACTTTTCCTTTACCTCGTTACAATATTCAAAGGCACGTTTACGCTCATCTTCAATTACATTGGCACGTTTGCGGGCTTCCGTCATGCCTTCTACCAGTACACGTATCTTGTTTACGTGTTCCGTTATTTCGCTTACCATTTCGGCCACCGTATCATCTTTGAGCCCCAGTTCCTTCTTCATTTTCAGGTTCTTCAGCAGCTCGTTCTGGTATTTTATGGCGGCAGGCAGTACATGGTTCAGCGCCAGATCGCCAATCATACGGCTTTCGATCTGCACCTTCATAATATATTCCTCCAGCATAATTACGTGGCGGGCGCTTACCTCACGTTCGGTATATACTCCCTGGTTAATGAACACCTTTGTAAGCTTCTTGTTATTGAGTGCTTCCAGGGCCTCGGGTGTACTTTTATTATTGCTCAGTCCGCGTTTTTTGGCCTCTTTTACCCATTCGTCGCTATAATTATCTCCTTCGAAAATAATGTCTTTACATTCCTTAAGCGTTTTGCGAAGCACTTCGATAATGGCCACCTCTTTTTTCTTACCTTTTTTAAGCAGGGCATTCACATCGGTCATAAAATCGTGCAGCTGCTGAGCCACAGCGGTGTTCAATACCGTCATGGGGCGGGCACAGTTGGCGGTGGAACCTACCGCACGCAGCTCAAATTTATTACCTGTAAACGCAAAGGGACTGGTACGGTTACGGTCGGTATTATCCAGGATGATTTCGGGAATTTTATTGATCCCGAGTTTCATATATACATTATCGCCCTTGCTCAGCTGCACGTTTCCGCTCTTTTCCAGGTCGGCCAGTACACTGTTCATCTGTGTTCCCACAAATACCGAAATAATCGCCGGCGGAGCTTCATTGGCACCCAGGCGGTAATCGTTCGATGCCGAAGCGATCGAAACCCGGATGAGGTCGGCATATTTATGCACGGCGGCAATGGTATTTACAAAAAAGGTAAGAAACTGCAGGTTATCTTTCGGTTTTTTGGCCGGGGCAAGCAGGTTACGTCCCGTATTGGTAATAAGAGCCCAGTTGTTATGCTTACCGCTGCCGTTTACACCGGCAAAGGGTTTCTCATGGAACAACACCTCAAAATCGTGACGGGAAGCAATACGTTCCATCACATCCATGAGCAGCATATTATGATCGGTTGCCAGGTTGGCTTCCTCAAACTGCGGGGCAACCTCGAACTGGCCGGGTGCAACCTCGTTGTGGCGGGTGCGTACCGGGATACCCAGCTTAAGACATTCTGTTTCGAAATCGACCATAAAGGCCGTAACACGCCGTGGTATAGACCCAAAATAATGATCGTGCAGCTGCTGTCCGCGGGCCGGAGAATGGCCAAACACGGTTTTGCCAAGCATTACCAGGTCGGGACGGGCACGGAACAGGGCCTTATCTACCAGGAAGTACTCCTGCTCAGCTCCCAGCGAAGCTGTAACCCGGGTCACATCCTTATCGAACAGCTGGCAAACTTCCACTGCTGCCTTATCTACAGCCGTAAGTGCCTTCAGCAGAGGCGCCTTGTGATCCAGCGCATCGCCTGTATAAGAAACAAATATAGTAGGTATACACAGGGTTTTAGTACCTGCAATTTCGTATATAAATGCCGGCGAAGATGCATCCCAGGCGCTGTAGCCGCGGGCTTCGAAGGTAGTACGTATACCTCCGCTGGGGAACGACGAAGCATCGGGCTCCTGCTGCACCAGCGCACTGCCTTTGAAACGCTCTACAGGTGTATTGCCGCTGAGCTCAAAAAACGAATCGTGCTTTTCGGCCGTACTGCCACGCAGGGGATGAAACCAGTGTGTATAATGTGTTACACCTTTCTGCATTGCCCAGGTCTTCATGGCTGTAGCTACCGCATCAGCTGTTTCGTGACTGATTTTCTCGTTGGTGGCAATGCTCGCTTCCAGGTTGGCCCAGGCCTCGGCAGAAAGACTCAGCTTAAGCTTATCAAGGCTGAATACATTATCGCCATAATAATCGCTGATGTTGTTGGAAGGACGGGTCACTTCCTTCATCTTCCTGGCATGAACCCTGCTTAATGCGTCGAAACGTTGTTTTGACATAAAATAAATTTTGAGGTGTATTTTTTGAGGTACAAATGTATAAAAAGTATTATATTATAAAAAACACCCTTTAAATTTGAAGGTGATTTCTCAAAAAAATACATTTTATTTCGAAAACAACCCTTTAAACTAAACCATAAACCTTATACCTGACTTTTTGTTATTTTATTATTAATGCCTTTTTACGTATAAGCCTTCTGTTTGATATCTTGTATAAATAATTACCTTTGATTTATTATGAATGTAAACGGTTTTACAAAGGCTGCCGCTTGTATAATGCTACTGTTAACCAGTGCATGTGCCGTTAAAAAACCTGTGGTGGTAGATATATTAAGGCCGGCCCCCCAAACTTTTCCTCCGTATACCAATGTAGCCATTACCGATCGCAGTAAGCTCGATTCCGTTTCGTTCAAAAGCGTTTATCCTTCCAACCTGCTTACATCTAAATTCCCGGCCATTCCCAATTTTCTGGGTACCGATGTGCTAAGTTCATTCTACGATGGCATTGCCAATTTTCCGAGGGTACGCCTGAGCGAAATAACTCCCCTGCCGGCTGTTACACGTAAAGATTTTAAAGCACCTGCACTCGAAAAGAGCGCTATTGAAGAAATTGCCGCCGCTAATCCAGGCCTCGAGGCCCTGCTTACACTGGACGGGATTAAATACGAAATTTACACCGATGGCAGCGTATACCGCGACCAGCTTTTGCTCAGCAACGGCAAAACCATCGATATCCCTATTTTTTCGTCGAGCTATTCGTATAAGATATATACCCACTGGCGCATGTACGACCTTAAAACGGGCGATGTGATTATGGAACGGTCTTTTTCGGATGAAATGCCTTTTTATTACGACGGCTACAGTATGTACGACCGTAAAGGTTATGGCAGCAATGGCGAACAGGGCTGGCAGCGTGCTGCAGCATATACCGGAGGCCGTTTTGCATCACAGTTTATTCCCAGCTGGGAAGCCCAGGAGCGTTATATTTTCCCGGGCGATACGCAGCCCATGCTGGAAGCGGCTGACAATGCCGACCTGGGTCGCTGGCTCGATGCCGCCGAAAAATGGGAATTATACAAAAACAGACACAAACTCAGCAAAAGCCGCCATGCACAGGTAAATTACAACCTGGCTGTAGCTTACGAAGTACTGGGTAAAATAACCTATGCCCGCGAGCTGTGCGAAGAAGCCTATGCCCTTACTAATAACAAAAGCTACCTGGAATATGCCCGCAAACTGAAAATACGCGAGGCCGAAACCGAGCTGCTCGACAAACAGTTCAGCGGGCAGTAAAAATCTTCACTTTTTATGTATTTTCGCAGGAAAAACCTGCTGTGCACCATTCATTTGCCCTGCTTTCCGCATTTTTCATTTCCTCAGCGCTCAGTCTTTGCGCACAAACCGCCGGCGAACGTTTTACACGCGTAGTTAAACTGCTGCGCCAGGAACACCTGAGCCCCAAAGTACAAAGCCCCGAAAACAACAATGCCGTAGTACGGCTTTTTATGCTGGAAGCCGATCCCAGGCGGCTTATCTTTACCGAAAAACAGGCAGATTCTCTTAGCCGCATAGCCCCGGCCTTCTTTAAAGGCGATAATGCATCCGAAATAGAACGGTTCCTGCTGCAAACACGCTCTATATATATACTGCGTTGCCGTGCGGCAGCCCAAAACCTGCGCAGTATGGCTGCAAAAGCACCTGTTTTTTCCGCCGCCGACACCCTCAGGGCCTATTATACCAGTCAGCCATATTTTGCTACAGACGATAAGGCACTGCGCGAAAGATACCGCAAGCTGCTGCATTTTTCGGTACTGAACGAAGCCGCCACACTGGCGGCTGATAAAAACGAAAATATCGCAGGCATTACCACACGCGAAGGAGCATCACTTCAGCAAAAAGAAATGAACCGCATGCTATGTGTATTGCAGCGCTACGAAAACGACAGCAATGCCTGTTACGAAATGCTGGGAGCTGCACTCTGCAACGCCTTTGCCCGCCTGCACGACCCGCACAGCTGCTTTTTCTCGCAACAGCAGTACCGGCAGTTTATGACCGGCCTGGCAAGCGATGCCTTAAGCTATGGATTTATACTCGAAGACGATGAAGACGATCAGGTACGCATAGGCCATCTGAATCCGGGCGGACCCGCATGGAAAAGCAGTCAGGTACACGAAGGCGATATATTGCAGGCCCTGTTCGATGCTTCGGGGAAACCTGCCGATCTAAGCTGTAAAAATGCCGCTGACACAGAAGCACTGATACAGTCGCTGCCCGGCAACCGCATAACCCTGGAGCTTAAAACGGCCGGAGGCACCCTGCAGCGTGTTACGCTGAGCAAGGGCCTGAGCCAGGTGGAAGAAAACCGCGTTACCGGCTTTATACTTAAAGGCGAACGCAATATAGGCTATATACACCTGCCCGCTTTCTACACCGGCTGGGAAAAACAGTTCGGGCTGGGAGTAGGTTGTGCCAACGATGTAAGTAAAGAGATACTGAAACTGGGAGCCGAAAACATCGATGGGCTTATACTGGACCTTCGCTTTAACGGAGGCGGCGCACTAAACGAAGCTGCCGACCTTGCCGGTGCTTTTATCGATATAGGCCCCGTATGTATTATGGAACAAAAAGGGAACCCGCCCGTTGTGTATAAAGAAACCACTCGGGGAACCGTTTTTCAGAAACCGCTTATTATACTTGTAAACAGTTACAGTGCCAGTGCATCCGAAATTGTATCGGCCGTATTGCAGGATCATGGCCGGGCAATTATTGCAGGTTGCCCCACTTATGGCAAAAGTACCGGACAACGCGTAATAAACGTTGACCCTGCCAATGCATCGGCCGGGTTTTTAAAAGTTACCGACTCCTATTTTTATTCCCCTTCCGGCGACAGCCACCAGCAAAAAGGCATCGTACCCGATATTCTTATTCCGGATCCCTATATGGCCTTTGCCACTGCAGAAAACGAAACCGAAAATGCACTGCCCAATAAAAGCAGCGATAAAAACGTATACTTCAGTTTTCCGTTGATACAGTATATCGACTCTCTTAAGGAGCGCAGCCGGCAACGCCTGGCCGTTAACAGCTATTTTCTGCAGGTCGATAGTCTGAACCAGAATACAGGCATCGAAAAACAGAACGGAATAATGTATATACTAACACCCTCACGCTTTCAGCAGGCCGGCACCATGGAACAATTGCGGATACTGCTGAGCTCGCCCCGGCCCGAAGACTCGCCCTATACTCCGGCTGTAAACCCTTACCTGCAGCAGCGCCTGAATCTCGACCCCGTTCTGCAGGAACAGCTGAGCATACAAAAAGAAGAGCTGATGCTCGACATGACCCTTCGAGAGACTTATTTTGTTATGCTCGATTATATTATTTTTGCAAACTCAAAATAACAGATATCCTTTATACCAGATGAAAAAAGTACTCTCCCTCCTCCTCTTTATGCTGTTGCCGGCTAATCTGCTGCTGGCCCAGACTGCTTCACCCGCGCTCGAATACCTGAATTTTCTGGGTACAAATATGAACCCCATTACCAAAGACACCTGGGACTATATGAGCTCCATAGCCAAAAGCCGGGGCGCAAAAAAAATTGAAACCCGCCGCCGGGAACTGCTCAGCTCCCTGCGCTCTGCCGAATTGCGTATACAGGGTAAAAAAGCTCCCGAAGGTGCTGAGGAACTGAAAAATACTACAATAGAAATACTGGCCAAGCAATATGCCATATTAAACGATGATTATGCTAAAATTGTGGATATGGAAGAAATTGCCGAACGCTCGTACGATGCCATGGAAGCATACATTATGCTGCAGGACCAGGCCAGCGAAAAAATGAATGAAGCCAGTGCTGCATACGAGGCTGCATACGATAAATTTGCCGCTGCCAATAATATTACCCTTATCGAGAACGAGAGCAAAATGGCCAAAAAGATCGAACGGGCCGGTAAAGCCATGGATTACTACAATGTGATATTCCTTATCTTTTTTAAGGCCAACGTACAGGATGCCACCATGATAAATGCCCAGAATGCTGCCGATGTAAATACCATGGCCCAGAGCCGCGAGGCCCTGCTTAAGTATGCCGAGGAAGGACTGGCCAAACTGGAACAGGCTCCCCTGTACGAAAACGATGCCATGCTTATAAACGAATGTCGTCTTTTCCTGAATTTCTATAAAAAGAGCGCCGAAGAAAAAGTTCCGAAGATTATGGACTTCTTCCTGAAAAAGGAAACCTTCGAAAAACTGAACACCGAAATGAGCCAGAAAAAGAAGTCGGAACTTACCAAAGAGTTTGTAGACGAATACAATAAAGCGGTAAAAGAATACAACGAAAGTGTGGAGTCGTTCAACAAGCTCAACAGCGAAATGAACTCCGAGCGCACAACCCGCAACAACAGCTGGAACAACACCGTAAAAAAATTCATGGACAAGTACGCTGCATAAGTAGTTTAGCTTACGATAAAAAAAGGAGAGTCGCCGGTGGCAACTCTCCTTTTTACATTTTAAACAGTATGCTCATCTAGGCAATATAGGCTACACCCGATATCTCTACCCGTGCTCCGGCAGGCAGGGCGGCTACCTGTACGGTTTCGCGGGCGGGGAAATCGCCGCTGAAATAGCTTGCATATACTTTATTTACTTCGGCAAAGTCCCGCATATCGGTCAGAAAAATACCTGTTTTTACCAGGTGTTCAAAACCCAGGCCGGCATCGGCTAATACAGTACGCATATTTTCGAGTACCTGGCGGGTTTCGGCTTCAATAGAGCTTTGTTCCAGGGTACCATCGGCACGGAGTGCAATGGCTCCCGACAGGAAAACAAAATTACCGGCCTGCACTGCCCTGCTGTATGGGCCAATAGGAGCCGGAGCCGTTTTTGATGTAATTACTTTTTTCATGCGAAGTTCATTTAGGCGGCCAAGTTAGCAATAAAAAACCCGGAACAGTGCTGTTCCGGGCCGATAGTTATATTGTCTGCAACCGCTTACAGGGTACCACGCAGGGCCTGCTCGCGTTCGATGGATTCGAAAAGCGCCTTGAAGTTTCCTTTACCGAACGATTTTGCACCCTTACGCTGGATGATTTCGATAAATACCGTAGGACGGTCAACGATGGGCTTGGTAAACAGCTGCAGCAGGTATCCCTCATCATCGCGGTCCACCAGTATGTTCAGCTTTTTCAGTATCTCAAGTTCCTCGTCGATATTCCCTACACGGGCAGTAAGATCTTCGTAGTAGGTATCAGGTACCTGCAGAAATTCCACACCGCGTTTGCGCAGGTCTGTAACGGTTTCAATAATATCGCTGGTAGCCAGGGCCAGGTGTTGTACGCCCGATCCGTGGTAAAAGTCGATATATTCTTCGATCTGCGATTTTTTCTTGCCTTCAGCAGGCTCATTAATCGGGAATTTCACAAAGCCGCTGCCATTGCTCATTACCTTGCTCATAAGCGCCGTGTACTCGGTGCTGATGTCTTTATCGTCGAACGATATCAGCTGGGCAAAACCCATTACTTCGTTGTAGAAGGTGCACCACTGGTTCATCTGGCCCCAGTCTACATTACCTACCATATGGTCTATATATTCCAGGCCGGAAGGAGCCGGGTTGTATGCACTTTTAAGGGCTTTGTAGCCGGGCAGGAATGCCCCTTTGTAATTTGTACGCTCCACAAAAATGTGCACGGTATCGCCATAGGTATGAATCCCGGAACGTACTACTTCGCCATCCTCGTCGGTTTCCACCACGGGTTCCATATATGGTTTGGCACCACGGGCAACGGTTTCCTCAAAGGCTTTACGGGCATCGTCTACCCAAAGAGCTACCACTTTTACTCCGTCGCCATGCTGCGATATATGCTTCCACAGATCACTGTCCGGAACCAGGGGCGCCGTAAGTACCAGGCGGATCTTACCCTGCTGCAGTACATAGGAAACGCGGTCTTTAACACCTGTTTCCAGTCCGGCATAAGCCAGATCCTGAAAACCGAAAGCTGTTTTAAAGTAATACGCGGCCTTTTTGGCATCGCCTACATACATTTCCACATAGTCGGTCCCTTTCAGGGGCAGAAAATCCTGCGCTTCGGGAACAACCTTTTTATAGGTGTGGTTCAGTACATTAATATCTGCATCCATAATCGTTAAATATTTTAATAGTTAATTTTCTTTACAAATTTACAAAGAAATCTTTTACTCGAGCCACGAATTTATATAAGTAGGATCTTCGATGCCCAGTGCGTCTTTTGTAATCTGCAGCGGACGGAAGGTATCGATCATCACGGCCAGTTCATTGGTCTCGGTTTTGCCAATGGAGCGTTCGGCTGCACCAGGCTGCGGACCATGCGGAACTCCACCAGGGTGCAGGGTTATCATACCCTGTTCCACATCGTTGCGGCTCATAAAATCGCCGTCGACATAGTAGAGCACCTCATCGCTATCGATATTACTGTGATTGTAAGGTGCCGGAATACTCAGCGGATGCCAGTCGTACAGGCGCGGACAGAACGAACATACCACAAATTTATCGGTCTCGAAGGTTTGGTGTACCGGAGGCGGCTGATGTACCCGGCCTACCAGGGGTTCGAAATTATGTATGCTGAAGCCGTAAGGGAAATTATACCCGTCCCAGCCAATTACATCAAAGGGATGCGTGGCATAGGTAATAGAATGCAACAGATCCTGCTTTTTCACTTTTACCGTAAAATCACCTTTCTCGTCGTGTGTTTCCAGCTCCTGCGGCAGTTTATAATCGCGTTCGCAGAAAGGAGAGTGTTCCATAAGCTGGCCAAACCAGTTGCGGTAGCGCTTGGGAGTATAGATCGGGGTAAACGATTCCACAATCAGCAGTCGGTTGTCTTCGGTATCGAAATGCATCTGGTAAATCATGCCGCGCGGAATCAGCAGATAGTCGCCATACTCGAACGGAATATTACCCACCAGGGTTTTGAGTGTTCCGGAGCCTTTATGCACAAAAATAAGCTCATCGGCATCGGCATTTTTGTAGAAATAATCCGTCATGCTTTTGCGGGGTGCGGCCAGGGCTATATAGCAATCGCTGTTTACCAGCTGGTAGCGGCGCGCCTGCAGAAAATCGTCGGCTGGCTGCGTACGGAAACCCAGCAAACGACGGGGAATAATATTTTTATCTACCACCACTTCGGGTTTCATATTCAGTGCCTCGCCAACACTGCGTATCTGCGTGGGACGGTGCACATGGTACAGCAGGGAGGCCATCCCCACAAAACCTTCGGTACCGAACAGCTGCTCGTAGTAAAGCCCGCCGTCGGGTTTGCGGAACTGTGTGTGTCTTTTGGGCGGAAAAGCCCCCAGTTTATGGTATATAGGCATACTTGTAACAATAAATAGCTTGTACAAAGGTAGGCAATTGGAAGCTAACAAAATACTGACAAAAATCAGCCCCGCCAAAAAAAGAGTAGCGCGCGTAAAACCGCCCCGAAGTTTTTTTTGAAATTAATTTGCTGAAAACTTGGCTTTTTCAAAATTATTTACGCAAATTGCAGATGTTAATTATTTTTTCATTATGGCTCTTTATGTAGGAAACCTGCCCTGGCGTATGCGCGACAACGACCTGGCAGACGTATTCGCGGAATACGGACCGGTTATGTCGGCTAAGATCGTAATCGACAACAAAACCCGCCGAAGCAAAGGCTTTGGTTTTGTAGAACTTAGCGACGAAGGAAATGAGGATGCTGCTATTGCAGGCCTCGACGGAAAAGAAACTCAAGGTCGTCAGCTCAGAGTGAGCAAGGCTATGGGCGGCAAAAAATAAACCCAGGCTAACCCTGCTTATTTTAAGTTACCGTCTTTTCTGAACCTTATTTAAAGCCGCCTCGACAACAAGCGAGGCGGCTTTTTCTTTTACGCACATCCGCAAAAGCAAATAAAAAAACCCGTTCTCCGGAAAGGGAAAACGGGCTCTGTATTTTTATATCCGGTATTCCGGATCAGAAATCGCGTGGGTTCAGCAGCGAAGGTGCAGGCTTATGCGGCCGTTTCCAGCCAAAGCTCAGCCCCAGCTCGTGCGTTCCGGTATTATACGGTTGCATACGGCTCAGGGTATAATCGAAAGAGTACATGAGTCGCAAACCTTTGCCCATATTTACACCCAGCAGCAGCGAACCGGCATCCTGGTAGCGGTAGCCCAGGCCTACCCAAAAACGCTCCTTCAGGAAATACCCGGTAAGGTTACCTTCGAACTGGGTTTTAAAAAGGGTACTGCGTACCATAAGGGCCGGTACCAGGGTAACCTTGTTTTTGATGCGGAAACGGTAATTACCATAGGCATGTATGGTACGTGCCCAGTAGGGGTGCTTACTGCCCGGACTGCCTATAAGATGCGGCACGGCAATACCTACAGTGTAATTCTGGTGTACGGCTTCGATACCGGCAGATACATCGGGTTGCCAGCGGTTCTGGTCCAGTGTACCTATTACCGGATCGTTGGGATTGGAAAAGTTAAGATCGGAAAGACGTGTGGACGTGTTTACAAAACCTGCTCCCACACCTACGCTCAGGAAAGTTTTTTCGTTGAGAGTGATGTGGTAGGCATAATTCACTTTTATATTGGTGTTACGCTGAAAGCCCACCCGGTCGTAAAACCCGGAAATACCTATGGCACTGTTGGCCTTGGTAATGTAATAACCGGCGTTCAGAAAAGAGGTTCCGGGGCGGTTCTCGAGGCCAAACCACTGTTCGCGTTGCAGAATAGCCGCCTCTACCCCTTTATTGGATGCAGTGGATGCGGGATTGAAAATTCCGCGCATGGTATACCAGTGGGTCATATTCGGATCGTTCTGCGCCTGAGCACATAGTGCGGCAAACAAAATTCCGGTGCTTAGAAGAAGTCTTTTCATGATTATTGGGCGTTGGTTACCTGGAATGTTGTACGACGGTTGGCAGCATGCTGTTCTTCGGTGCTGGCATTCTTATGCAGCGGACTGCTTTCGCCCCAGCCTTTAGAGCTGAGTCGTGCAGCATCAATGCCGTTCTCTACCAGAAAATCCACTACACTTTTGGCCCTTCGCTGCGAAAGTTCCAGATTATATTTATCGCTTCCCTGCTCATCGGAATGGGCATTTATAACAATATGAATCGCCGGCGTTTCTTTAAGCAGGGTTACCAGTTTGCTCAGTTCGCGCTTAGATGCGTCGGTAAGCTCGGCTTTATTGTATTCGTAGTAGATATTATCGAGTTTTATTTCGTCTTTGGTAATCTTCATCAGGTTTATGGAGGCCGAATTACGTTCGTTCAGCAGGGCCGACTGATCCGAAGCTGAGCTCAGATCCAGGGCTTTTACCAGTGTAGATGCCGAAAAATACCCGTCGGCCGAACCCAGTATTTTGTATCCCGACTCGGGGTTTACATTATCCAGGCGGAATTTACCTGTATGGTCGGTAGTAGCCGTAAGTGTGCTGCCATCGGTACCCTGCAGGGTTACGCGGGCATTGGCCAGCGGAAGACCCGTGGTTTCCTCGCGGATAAAACCGGTAATGGTTTTGTACTTAGGGTCGAGCATAAAGCGGTAAATATCGTCGTTACCGATACCTCCCGCGCGGTTGCTGCAGTAAAACCCGTCGAAACGGCCGGCCGGGGAATAAACAAGCCCGAAATCGTCGCCGGGCGAGTTAAAAGGGATATCCATAGCCTGGGGCTTTGAAGGGTTGCCATAGTTATAACGGGCTTTAAAGATATCGTAGCCGCCCAGGCCTGCTTTACCATTGCTGGAGAAGAAAAACAGGGAATCGCCCGATACGGTGGGAAAACCTTCGTTGCCTGCAGTATTGATCTCTGCACCCAGGTTAGCCGGAGCTCCCCAGGAGTTTACCGCCGCCCCGCGCGAAGCTTTGTAAATATCTTTACCTCCGTAACCACCGGTACGGTCGGATGTAAAAAAGAGCGTACGTCCGTCGGCACTAATTGCAGGATGTGCATAGTTAGAACCGTCGTTACAGAATGGCAGCACTTCGGGTGTGCCCCATGTACCTACGGCGGGGTCGTAGCTCGATGCCATAAGCACACAGGTTTTACCTTTACCATCGCTTCCGTTGCACTGCGAGAAAAAAGCGGTCTTGTGTACCTGGTCGTAGCTAAAGCTGCCGTTATTGAACTCCGAATTAATATTGGCCGGCAAAGCGGATAATATTTTCCAGTCGCCGTTATCGCCGGCAGCAGCCATTACCAGGCGGCTGAAGCCTTGTCCCGTTTTTTTGTCCCTGCCCGTGCTGAAAAGACTGCTCGATGTGGTAAATACCGCCTTGTCGGCACCAATATAGCCAATACCATAATCGCCCATTTCGCTGTTGAGTCCTTTTTCGTTCAGGTGCAGCAGTACAGAAAACACCTCTTTTTTCTGAGGGGCATTCTGTGCGCTTTGTATGCGCTGCCGGGCTATACGTGTCCAGGCGGTATCGCTTTCGGCTTTGCGGTAAAGCTGTATGGCCTGCTCGTACTGACCACGGTATGTGTATATATCGCCAAAATTCACAAACAGTTCGCCATTGGTCGCATTTGCATCGGCCGCCTGCTGAAACCATTTCTGTGCATTGGCATAATCGTTCATGTAAAAATAGCAGTTCCCCAGCCTGAATGCCATCTGAGCCCGGGCATCCGCAGCATTTATCTTTGTAATAAGCTTTTCGTAATCGGCTGCGGCATCTAAATAATTTTTGTCTTCGTATTTCCAGTCGGCCTTTTCAACAGCTGTCTGGGCCATACTCAGTGCGGGTGATACAAGGAGTGCGAGTAATAAGATGTATAGCTTGTTCATAGGTCTATCGGATAAGGGTTACTGGATATTTGAGCGTGATAAGTTCTCCGCCCGAATTGTAAAATTTCACAATGGCGTAATAGGTTCCGTTACCTGCATTTTCGCCGTTTACGGTACCGTCCCAGCCGGTATTCCCTTCATACATAATCTGGCCCCAGCGGTTTACGATCGACACGTCCACCCCGTTCAGCAATACATCGTTGTATCCGTCGCCGTTGGGCGAAAAGGCATTGGGCATATTATCGATGCAGTAGTCCATGGCAATATCCACATTCAGGGTATCGCTCAGAATACAGGGGGCCGAGGTAATATCTTTAAATACGGTTACACTATACTGTCCGGGGGCAGAAGGCTGAAAGGTCTGTCCAGAATCGGGCAGGGAAACACCGTTGCGGAACCAGCTGTAGCTGGCATCGGAAACTCCGGCATCCAGCACGGGATAATACAGGTCTACCGGGCACAGTTTCTGATCGGCACCCAGGTTTACCAGGGGTTGCGGACCTACCAGAGCCGATACTGACATCGATGTCATCATGTTCAGGCATTTATCGCCGACCGAATTCCCGTCGGAACCATCCTTTACACCAATGGTAATGGTTTCGTCCTGGGTCTGTCCGGCAATCATCACATCTATAAAGTGCGTATACTTATTTACAGGCGAACATTCTACCCCAACGGCACCAATTACCGCTACAGGAGCTCCGGAGCTGTTTACTGCAAAAAAATCCGATCCGTCGGATGCAATGGTAGAGCAGGAAATAAGCTCATTAAAATAAATACGTACACCATAGTTGTTACATACATAGGCAGCAGAATCAGCTACCGGCGGAATAGTATCGTAAAGCTCTACTGTTCCTGCCGAAAAATCGAGTGTATAGCCCGATTGTGTGGCACTGAAATTACTGATATTAATCACAAAGGTATGGCCGGCCGTAACGGGTATGGCCAGTTCGTTCTGCGGATGCCCTGTGGTATCGTTATTGGCTCCCGTTGAGCCCGGGATAGCCGAAAAGTTACAGGCCACCTGCAACGAAGGGTCTACATAGATCTCCGGACAGGTATGCCCTGTAAGGTCGAACACCGCCCAGTCGTAATCATCGGCAGGATTCAGCGGATGAATGGTAAAGTTAAGTACACCCGTGTTCAGTGCTGTAAAAATATACCATACATCGTTCTGCTCTCCGCCGTCGAGGCAGGAAATGGCCGGGTTTATCTCGTTGGGGATATATCCCGTTCCGGAGTAGGAAAAGGTTTGTACATATACATCCTGGCAAATGGTTATTGCATCGGGGCAATCCTGCTCCGGCTGAATGCTCTTGTTGCTTTTGGATGTGTTAAGTCCGGCCTGGAGTCTGGCTTTTTTAGCCTGCTCCAGAGCCTGTATCTGTTCGGGCGTGTATTGCGCCTGAAGAGTGTTCGACAGGCCCAGCACAAGGGCCAGGCCCGCCATCCACGGGTACAGTGTTTTTTTTAGCATGGTTGTTGAGAACTATTCTTAGGGTTGTTTTACAAAACGTACAGTATACATAGAATCTCCGATCTGCAGACGTACCGTGTACATTCCCGGCAACAGGCCTTGTACAGGTATCGTGGTCTTATACAGTTCCGAAGACTTTACATCATTACGTATATTCATTACTTTACCCTGCATGTCAATAATATCAATACTCATTTTTCCTGAAACGGCCGACTGTAATGTGATATTCAGCACATCGGCAGCCGGATTCGGATACGCATTAATCTGGAAGTCTGCCTCGTTTTCGTCGAGTGAGAAAGCTTTGTTTACGTATATACTACGGATAATGGTATCGTTACCGCAACCGTTCGAAACGATCAGGCGTACAAAGTAGCTGCCGTTATCGGGGAACTGGTGTACCGGGTTCTGCGTAGTTACATCCGCACTGCCGTCGCCGAAATTCCAGGTATAGCTAAGCCCGTTCTGCGACAGATCGCTGAAGTAAACGGTAAGGCCGTTGTTTTGGTTTGTAAACATGGCTACCGGCATCGGATCTACCGTAATCATAATCGACGATGAAGCAGAACAGCCCTGCCCCGAAGTTACGTTATAGGTAACCAGGTGCGTACCCAGCCCTGCCACAGCAGGATCGAACGTGTTGTTGTTCACATAGGCTCCGCCACCCCATGTGCCGCCCGGTGTAACGGCTGTAAGCGTTTGTATTCCCGCACTTTCGCATACTGTTCCGGGATAGGTTATGGTAGCATCGGGATTGGCATTGATATTGATATAGGTACTGTCGAAACCGGCACAGCCGTTACCGCCTGTTACCGTGTATACTACCAGGTGCGAACCGGTGCCGGATATCTGCGGATCGAACAGGCCCGAACCTGCAATATAGGCTCCGCCTGTCCATACCCCGCCCGGCACATTACCGAACAACATCTGTGCTCCGTCGCCAAGGCAGTAGTTCTGAGCCGAAAGTATGTTTACGTTGGGTGCTGCCGTAACATTTACAGTAGTAGTATATGTATCGGTACAGCCACCACTGCTTACGGTATACGTTACAGGATGTATACCTGCTCCTGCTGTTGCCGGGTTAAATACACCGCCGGCAGAAATATAAGGTCCGCCGCTCCAGGTTCCGCCTGTAGAATTTACCGCAAAGGTGGTAAGTCCGTCGGATGTACACATGGTACCAGCCGGAGCAAAAGTAGCATCGGGCGACTGATTTATGGTAAGGGTTACTGTATCAGTAGCCGTACAACCGTTACCGGCCGATACGCTGTATACCACCGGGTACAGACCCTGTCCGCTCAGCTGCGGATAAAAAAGACCGGCAATGCTGATGTACGGATTACCACTATATGTTCCGCCCGCAGGGCTTGCTGCCAGGAAGAAGGCCGAATCGGCCGAACAATGTGTAAGTGCACCTGTTATACTGGCCGATGGCGCAGCATTTACTGTAATTTGTGTGCTGCCTGTGGCCGAACATGCACCCTGGGTAACGGTATAGGTAACGGTATGTGTACCTGCTCCTGCAATTACCGGATCGAATACGCCTGCTGCATTTACATATGCCCCGCCGGAATAGGTGCCACCTGCTGCAGCCGATGTAAGCTGAACCGGGTTTGCATTTGTACACAATACAGCTACAGGACTTATGGATGCATTAGGCCCCTGGGTAACCAGTACACTTTGTGTATTACTGGAAGTACAGCCTCCGGAACTGAGTGTATAGGTAACCTGGAAGCTGCCCGAACCGGAAACAGCCGGATCGAACATACCACCTGCGTTCACATAAGGACCGCCGCTCCATGTACCGCCGGCGTTAACTGCCGTAAGCTGCACCGCACCACCTGTTGAGCAGATCAGCGGCTGCGCAGCCATGGAAGCATCCGGAGCCGGATTCACTACCACCGAAGTGCTGCCGGCACCTGTACAGCCGTTTACATCTGTAAACGTATACATAGGTGTAAATGTACCCGGGCCCGACAGCGACGGATCGAACAGTCCATTGCTGCTTACAAAGGGCGTTCCGCTCCAGGTACCGCCCGCAGGCGTTACACCCAGAGCCACCGGAGCACCATTGCTGCAAAGGGCTGCAGGAGTAGTTACCGTTACTGCCGGCGAAGGATTTACCTGGATGTTGGTAGTGGCAAAACCGGCACAACCGTTAGGAGACGTGTACTGGTATACAATGCTGTGTACACCTGCACCGGCCACCGAAGGATTGAACTGACCGCCATTGGTTATAAATACCCCGCCGGTATAAAGTCCGCCGGCCGGAGTTGCGTTTATCTGTGTAAGCGGACCGTTAACGCAAAATACCGATGGCCCGGCAATGTTAAGCACGGGCGATTGTTTTACATTAATTACCTGTGTGGCTGTGGACGGACATGCACCAGCGGTGCTGTAGCTTACCGTGTAAGTGCCCGCTGCCGAACCCTGCAGGTCGATATCGCCGAACGGACTGCCAAATACCAGACCGGAAGGACTGGCCGTAAAGGTACCGCCAATGCCCGGGGCAAAGGTGGGATACGGAGCCGGATCGTCGGTACAGAACGACGAACCCGGGTAGCTGAGCGTAGCCGTTGCTCCCGAATTGATTGTAAGCACATAGGTGGCTACCGCATTACAATAGGTTGAAGGAAGCGTATGTGTAATGGTATAGGTACCCGCAGCCGAGGCCGAAACATCTACCTGGCCGGTAGACGTACTCAGGAAAACAAGCCCTGCCGGAGCGGCACTGAACGTTCCGCCCGGGGTTTGTACCGCAGGCACAGGGTCGGTAGTTCCGTTGGTACAATAGGTATTATTGGCGTAGCTAAAGTTTGCATTGCCCAGGGGGCGCACAAACACCACATCCGAAACAGAGATAAGCTGCGGACAGGCACCACTTTGCACTACGGCACGATATGTATGTAAACCCGGAGTATTGGGCGTTACCGTAAGCGGGTTGCTGCCGGCAGCTCCTATATTGGAATAGCCCGAACTGCTAATATCTCTTTCCCAGTAAAGAATAGAACCTGTATTACCACCCAGGCTTACGCTGAGCGGAGTTCCTACGCAGATGGTATCCGGCACAATAGCAGCCGTACCGGCAACCGTATTAGCGGAAACCGTTACCGTAGCTATAGAAGATGTAGCGGTGAAACAGGCTCCGCTCTGCACTACAGCGCGGAATTCGTATACACCCGGCGTGTTAAGCACTCCGGTTACCAGTGAGGCAGAACCCGGACTGCCGATATTAACAAACCCGCCGCTGTTAAGCTGTTGTTCCCAGTAAAGGATAGAACCTACCTGTCCGCTGAGCGAAACCAGGGTGCCTGCTCCCTGGCAAAGCGCCGGGTTAAAGGCATAGGTATTACCTCCGGCTGAGGCCGGGATTACATTTACAACCACTGTGCCCGAATATGCTGCGGCACAAACACCGTTCTGCACACGGGCGCGGTAAGTATACGTACCCTGTGGCAAACCGCTTTCGGTAATGGTACTGAGGCCTGCATTACCGATACTTGCAAAACCGCCGCCGTTAAAGTCGCGTTCCCATTGCACCACAGAACCAGTCTGGCCGCTGAGCGTAACCGTAAAATTGGTGCCCTGGCATACGCTGGGGGCTGAGGCATTGAGCGAGCCGGCCACCGTCGGAGTATTTACTGTAACCGTAATACTTGCGCAGGCAGTGGTATTACAGGTGCCCTCTGCACGGGCAAAATAGGTAGTGGTAGTGGTGGGCGAAACCAGTATGGCCGTTCCCGTACCGGAGGCTACCCCTCCGCAGCTGCCTGCATACCACTGCCACTGAGCTCCCGCTCCCAGCGAACCGCCGGCAACGGAAAGTGTGGTGGTAGAACCCAGACATATAGGATTTGATGTGGCATTGATACTGGTTGCCGCCGTTGAGTTCGGCAGCACTGTAAGCGTTACACTCTGGCAGGTAGTATTACCACATACGTTTTGGCCACGCACATAATAGGTAGTTGTGGTAGACGGAGCCGGAATGGTAAGCGAAGCATTCGACGCTGTGCTCGTACCCACAAGAGTACCGCCGCAGCTACCCGAATACCAGGCCCAGTTACCTGTTGAACCATTAGTGCCGCCTGTAAGTGTAAGTGTTACATTGGTACCTGCACATACGTTATTAGCCGATACATTGGCCGCAGAACCTATTACAAAAGGCGTTTCATATGTTACTACCAGCTGCGGACGGTTTCCGTCGCTCCAGCCGCGGTAGTCAATCCAGTCGTCGTTATCGGGTGTACAGAAACAGCAGAACTGGAAACCCGGATCGCTGTGCGAACCATAATAATCGAACGAAAGCGTCATAAAGTTCTGAACGGCACGCGCACTGGTTACCACAGCGTTAAGGTTGTATCCGTTGTAGTCTTTCCAGCCGTTGGCCGTACCCAGTGTATAACCCGAAAATACATTGTAGTTATTATACACCGGGGCTGCGCCGATAGCAGTACGTATCTGATCGCAGTTCGATACTACAGGGTCGAAGGTAATCGGACCGATACCTCCGTAATAATAAGTCAGCTGATCGTCGTTACCCCAGCACTGGTTACCCGCCTGTGTATTGCGGAAATTAAACTGGAAAAAACGGGAATAGGCATTGGATATACAGGCATTGGAAGGCAGGGCATTGATGTTGAATTTTGCATACCCATCATAGGCATCATCGTCGATGGTGCCATCATCAAAACCTACGCGTATTTCATCGTCGTTATCATTATCCGTAGAGAAATCGCAGCCGCTGTCATCGTCTACTGTACCGGTCCAGTAAACCGAAGCCGTGGGCGTATAGGTAACCGTTGGATCTATATACACCGGAAAAACACGCATCGGATCGCTGATCCAGGCTGCATCGATGGCATAGGTAAGCTTACCGCCCGCATATTTTACCAGGGCTGCTCTTTCGCGGTTCTGGTTTTCGTGCGAGTCGTAAAAAAGGAATTTCTTGAATTTCAGTTGTTTTTCGCCATTACTGAACACAACCCGGCCCGATGTGCCGTTCTCTTCGGTAACAAAACCGGCACCTGTGCTCAGTGTTTCTGTTATACCTACCGAAACGGTCCCTGCCGGCAGTGCGGCAAAAGCCTGCGGATTCTTAAGCACAAAACTGTACTTGAAACCTGCGGCATTCTGTTCCGCTATTACGTCTATACCGGGGCTTACATCCGTATACGTAATTTTATTCCCCGAAAAAGTGGCCGAACCAAATGCCTGTATGGCAATACTGCCCGTTTCGGCTCCCTGGGCATCCAGGAATACCAGTTTCGGCTCTTTTACAGACACCACATCGCCCGCTTCCGAACGGATGGCAAATACACGGGAGGCGCTGTTACCATATAATGTTGAAAATGTATTGTAATGGTTTGCATAGGGATACTGACCCGCTCCACCCTGCATATTTATGCTTATATCGGTAAGTATGGTGTGCCACAGGCCGTTTTTAAGATAATGCTGCGGCCCCGAACTGATTACCGCCGTAACCTTCCCGTCTGCCAGGCGGAAATGCTTGGAATAGGCATCGCGAAGATCCATAATCTCCGCCTCACGGTTGTAAATATCCAGCGGACCACCCGACTCATACTGCCTGCGGAAAGGAGCTTCCTGCTCAAAACCTGCGGGATATTTCTCAGAACGCACCGTAACACCCGCTCCCGCCCTGGAAACCGGGCTGAATGTGTACTTCTGATCGACAGGATTTGCCGCTGCGGTGGTCTTAGAGGTTTGCGCTGACGCACCAAATACCAGGGCGCAGGCGAGGGTTGTTAGTAGAGGTCTTTTCATAATCATTTAAGAACATGGTGTGAAAAAAAGTCGTGAAAGATAAAAAAGAAATCGTATCTATCAAATTTTTCAGCTACTTAGATACCAACAGGGGCAGCACTTCGGCCATCTCGTGCACCAGGTATATGCCTGCGGTGCCCTGTTCCAGGCACTTATAGCGTGTGCGTTGCCGGGGGCCTTTCTGAAAGATCCGGCCCCCCTTCATTTTAAAATATCCGCCCTGAGGTATATCTTTTAGCAACACTAAACTATTGGGCTTGTCATAGTTGCGGAGCAGTTCGTACAGCTCCGAATCGGCACAGCTCGATGCCGCCAGGCTGTTCCCCCGCCGCCTCAGGTAACCCGATATCTCTTCCGGGAAACATTGCAGGCCTATCAGCTCATGCAGCAGCTCCGAAAAAATACCCTGCCATTCCCTGCCATGCGGCGAAACCTGGTTTCGGTGCCGTACCCAGCACTGCAGGTGAGCCACTTCGTGCGCATATACAACCAGGAAGGCAAAAGGATTGAGGTCGTGGTTAATCGTGATGCGGTGCCCTTTACCCCCGAACGGGTGCCGGTAATCGCCCAGTTTACTGTTGCGGCTGCGCGTGATCTTAACCTGTATGGCGTGCTCAAACACACGATCCACACACCAGTCCACCGCTTCCTGCGGCACATACCGGGTAAATACTCCCGCAAATGCAGCTCTTTTATCTGTCATTTTCCCTGACTTTTCAGGCTTCGTTTACAGCTACTACGCCCGGCAGTGCCTTACCTTCGATATACTCCAGCATGGCTCCTCCCCCGGTGCTTACATAGCTTACTTTCTGTTTCAGTGCATATTTACCCACGGCAGCCACACTGTCGCCCCCGCCTACCAGCGAATAAGCTCCGTGCTCCGTAGCAGCGGCAATGGCCAGGGCCACCTGCCGGGTTCCCTCCTCAAACGATGGCATTTCAAATACACCCATCGGGCCGTTCCAGAGGATTGTTTTTACATCGGCCAGTTTTTCGCGGAACAGCTTTACCGAGGCCGGCCCTATGTCCAGGCCCATATAGCCGTCGGGGATAGCGTTGATATCTGCCGTTTTCACATCGCCTTCATTGGCAAAGGCATTATTAATTACCGCATCTACCGGCAATACAAATTCTACATTCTTCGTTCCGGCTTCCTTCAGCAGGTTCAGGCAGGTTTCCAGCATATCTTCCTCACAGAGCGAGCTGCCGATGTGGCCGCCCTGTGCTTTAATAAAAGTAAAGGCCATACCTCCGCCTATAAAAATACGGTCTACCTTATCCATAAGGTTGCGCACGATGGCCAGTTTGTCCGATATTTTAGCTCCGCCCATTACCGCTGCCGAAGGACGTTGCGGGTTTTCCAGGGCCTTACCGATATTTTCCAGCTCACGCGCCATCAGGTAACCAAAGCAGCTTTTACCTTTAAAAAACTGTGCGATCACAGCCGTACTGGCATGTGCACGGTGTGCCGTTCCAAAGGCATCGTTCACATAAATATCGCCCAGGCGGGCCAGCTTTTCCGCAAAGGCCACATCGCCCCTGGTTTCTTCTTTATAAAAGCGCAGGTTCTCCAGCAGCAGCACTTCGCCCGGTTTCAGGGCCTCGGCTTTTTCCACGGCTTCGGTACCGATGCAGTCATTTGCAAAAAGTACGTTCGTGTTCAGCGCTTTCTGCAGATATGGCACCAGGTGCTTCAGCGAAAATTTCTCTTCCGGCCCTTCTTTCGGGCGACCCAGGTGCGACATCAGTACCACGGCTCCGCCTTCGTTCAGTATCCTGCGCAGGGTAGGCAACGCCTCCACGATACGGGTATCGTCTGTGATCTGGTATTCCGCATTCAACGGCACGTTAAAATCAACACGGATAAGGGCTTTTTTGCCGCTGAATGAAAAATTATCGATCGTACGCATGTAAAAAATGATTTGTGTGACTAATTTTGAGCAAAATTAATAAACCGCCGCGTTTACCAAAAAGCTTTTAATCAGGCATGAAATTCAGCGACATACCCGGCAGCAGTTCCGTAAAGGCCAAACTGGTTAAAGCCGTAAAGGACCAGCGCATTCCGCATGCCCAGCTTTTTGTGAGCGGCGAAGGCGGAGGCAACCTTCCCCTGGCACTGGCCTATGCCCAGTATATTTTTTGCAAAAACCCGCAGGAAGACGATAGTTGCGGCATTTGCGAATCGTGCCGTAAGGTTACCCAGCTGGCCCATCCCGACCTTAAGTTCGTTTTTCCCATTACAGCCAACAAAACCGATAAGATCAGCACCTACAAAGATCAGTTTGCCGATTTCAGGGCCGCCTTCAGCGACAATCCCTTCCTGGGTGTGTCCGACTGGCTGCAGGCTGTAGGTAAAGAAGACAAACGGCCGCTGATTAATGTAGACTCCGCCGCCGAAATTCACCGCGACCTGCAATACAAGCCCTACGAGGCTCCTTTTAATATTATGATTATATGGCTGCCCGAGCTCTTCTTCCATGCCGCGGTACCCAAACTGCTTAAAATATTAGAAGAGCCACCTCCGCAGACCCTGTTTCTGCTGGTAAGCAATTCCCCCGGCGATATCCTGAACACCATACTCTCGCGTACCCAGCTGGTAAAACTCGATAAAATACAGGACTGGGAAATGCTCGAAGCCCTTACCCAGAAACACGGCGTAGACATACAACGCGCACAGGAGATCGTAAACATTGCCAATGGTAATTACAACCTGGCACAATGGCTTATTAACGAAGAAGATAATTCCGAATCGGTAAACCTGTTCCGCGAATGGATGCTGGCTGCTTACCAGACCAATGTACCTGCGCTGATCCAGTTCTCCGACACCTTTAATGCCATGAACCGCGACCGGCAGAAAAGTTTCCTGGCCTATTGCCTGCACCTGATCCGGGAGGCGCTCATCAGTGCCCAGGAGATGCCCGAGCTGAACCGCATGACCTCCGCCGAACGTTCGTTCATTCCGAAATTCAGCGTATTTATACACCCCGGCAATGCCGCCGAGATCCGCAATATGCTCGAAAAAGCACTCTACTACATCGACCGCAATGCCAATATGAAAGTGGTGCTCACCAATATTTCGCTGCGACTGATGGAGCTGATACGCGAACCCGTGAAAAAAGACTGATTACATACGTACCTCTGCCGCTTTTATTTTCTTTTTTGCGCCTACCAGGTAAGGCATATCCGCAGCGTTGAGGCGTACAATTACGCCATACACATCGTTATTTTGCAGCAATGCGCTCATATCCACCTTTATTTTACGGGTAAGCGGCTGGCTTTCCGTAACCGGCTCCGTTATTTCGCGCTGAATAAACACCGAAGCCTGCGGAGGCATGCTGCGGGCCATAATACCCGACCACCAGGCAAAGATGCGGTCGCTTTTACTACCCGTATAGCTAACGGTAAGCAGCAGTTGGTTTTTCTTTACTTTTACCGCCGTTATTTCCAGTCCGTAATCCTTCGGCAGTTCGCGGTTGGTATCCGTTAGCACACTAATTTTCGACTGGGCAAATACCAGCGAACACAATAGCCAGGCACACAAGGTCAATAGCTGTTTCATACACATCCTTTTATAGGGTATACGTAAAAGTGCGGTAAAAGATGCTTTAGGGGAGAAATTGAGGGGGAATTGGGGAAAAGTCAACCCGATGTCAGGAGCCAGAGGATGAAAAATGCGCACCAGAAAGCAGATTTTTCTCACACAGCAGCTGAAGGAAATAGCGGGGCTTCATCTTATGCATTCCAGATGCAAACTACAGCGAAGATGCCCATTCTCCAAAAGAACGGTTTCTTATAAACAAGTCCGTAGGTCACCACAGATTACTGCAAGCCCTTGTTAATGTTCACCTTATTTATACTTATGGCTACTCAACACCTAATGACGCTCTCAAAGATTTATGCAAAAGTATGTCCTGAAATGGATTAAAAAATGTTGAGGAGTCTTGCGCAACGAATACAACTTTACCACGATCTGATATATTGCCTATAAGATTAAATTTAAATAAAATATCCAAGCATTTTTCCGCAGTAATTTCTTCCGAGATTCTTCCAGCAGTCTTTAAATAATTGAATTTCTCACTGTATATATTTAAGTCAAACTTGCTTTTCCCAATTAAACGAATACAATTTAGGGCTTCATGAATACAACTCAACTCAGGGAAAATTTCATTTTCAATTTCACCTCTAATTGAATTTGAGAAATTTATTAAACAGTCAGATACTAGTTTTTGATCTATAAAAGATTTTCTTTGCTGTATTGCTCTCTCGCAACATATCTTAATGAACTGAATATAATCCCTAGGACGACTAAATGTTCTATGCTGGATGTAAGTAAATAAATCTTCAAATCCAACTTCAGTTAATACGGATTTTTCTGGGAATAGCATATTCCATGCTTGATCAAAATTTAAAGATGCTTCGCGCTTCAATGATTTAGAAATTCGATACGCAATCATATCTTGAATTTTTCGTGTTGACCAATTGATTGACACCCTAAAATCATTCCATTTAGTTTTATCCGCTTGACTAATTAATCCGTAAAGATCATCTCGCAAGAAAATTACAGGTAATAAATTATATGTAGGCGCCTGGAAATTAAACTTTATTTCTTGAACTGCCTTAAACAAACCCGCAAGGACCACATAGTAGCCCTCTTTGTCTTTAACATTATTGTATTCATCATCTAACCCGTCCACAACTATTACATACGTTGAACCATCATAATACTCCGCAATGCTCCGCTCGTAAATCTCTGCCTTTTCGAAATACGTTGCTACTTGTTCATTCTCCTCCTTGTCATTATTCTTTCTCGAAAACTTTATATAGCCCATTAATTCTAATTCGACATCAGGCTCAACCTTAGGGTTTATGATCCGTTCCAAACTATTTATATTATCGTCTGGGTATATTTTTTTTAACGTCTTTCTAAATTTCCCATCGATACGTTCATTATCTGACATCATCTTTAAAATAGCACTAAAAAATATAAACTTCCATACATTAATAAAATCATTGGGCAAACTTCTGTCTGTATATCCTTCAAGAATTTTGTTAATGAATGGGTAATTTTTTAATGATATTCTTGTTGTAAATATATTTTCACTATTCTGAGAGTGAATAAATTCAGCCATGGCAGTCTTTCCCGTTCCTTTTCGTCCTATTACATAGCATTTATTATGATTTCTAATTAAGTCTAATTCATTCATGTAATAAAAGTATTTTAATTCGTCAAGGCTGGCTCGTGCTTCGACTTTCCAATCACTTATTACTACATGAAGCTCTGAATTATCAATTGTATTTGGCTGTATTCTTTCTTCAATTAACTTAACTAGAACACCTATGCTCTTTCCTTTTTCATTAACGTGTGGGTAAAAATTCACTTTTTGATTTCTGTAAACTCTGTTATTCCCTATAACATCGTTAAAATTAAAAGAGTAACGTTCATTATTTTTATCAAATATCACTCCTGTCTGCTGCGCTATATTTACAGTAATAATAGTTCCATTATATCTTTCAAGCGGTGAATTTCTATATAAATTTTCAACGTCAACAGTTATGTTTTTAGCGTAATAGCCTTTTCTCCCCTTTCTAATGTTATACTTTACAGCAATATTCTTTAATGGTATCTCCATTAAATCAGATTTAAAATCACTTAAATGAAAAAAAACGTTACCATTCTTTTTATCCTTAATAAATCCAAATTTTTTCTCTTCAAGAAATGAAACGATTAAGCCTCTACTATCTTTATTTTCCATAATAATTTAAACTTATTTATTTTGTAAAACTACAATAGAGATATTTGCATCAAATATGAAGGTCTAAAAACAACCTTATAAGATATATAAAACAGGTATTATTAATATCCCTTAATAAATACGTATATATATGAGATTATTTTATCGCGTAATAAAACGTCAAATAAATATTTACCCAACACTTCTTAAGTAATACATTTTAAACTAAAATTCTAAGAGTTCATACAAATTCCTGAGATAGCTTACGTAAATCTTTACAACTCTTTTTTTATATCACGAAGTTTAATTCCATAGGGAAAATAGGTCGTATCATAAACAGGGTTATTTAAGTTAATAGTAAACGTAAGAATAGCACTAAGATACAAAAGCAAAATAAAAAAACAAGCCTTTGGTGTAAATTTTTTTACATATCAGCCTAAATGATGCCCGAACCTCCTTTAGGTATGAGGTTAAAAAAGACATACAGCATTTCTCAGTCTATAGAAACACAGACCTTTTATTCATTCTGCAGATTACCCCATTTGTCTGAAAGGACAATCAGTATAGCCATATGCGTTTGGTACGTGCCGCTATGGTAATGCGGAGTCCGCCTTGAAAATCGTTCAGGATGGAACGGACGGGTCTTGCTATTTTACACCGGTTAGAAGAATGAGCCCGGCAGTAGTTGCTCTTTTGCAATCAGTTTATTCTCCAGAAGCAGGCTTAAGAGGAAACGTGCTTCCATTTCGTCAAGGCCCCAGGCAAAACGAACCAGTTGTTGATCCTGTTCAAAATGTATACTCCCTTTATTCACTTTAAATAATGTAAGGGCACTAAAAGTGGCAAAGGGCAACATTCCGGATTCTGAACGCAGTACACAGAAATTCCTGCCCCGTTGCAGATCGTATATTTCCGGTTTACGGAAAGGAATACTTCTTTTCAGCTGCAACTTACCCGGCTCAATAATAATTACCTCCTTTAATGTAATTGCCATAATCAGAATACTTATAGCGGCAATTCCTCCAAAAGTCCAGCCGACCAGCCAGAGCAACATCATTTCCCTTGGAAAATCAGGGTCGCTGGCTGGGCCGGCAAAATTTGCCAGAACAGTTACTTCTCCAAAAAGCCAGCCACAGAGCCAGAAGCTGAGAAAGGCGATAATAAAGATTCTTCCTTTCATGGGGAGTTGAATTTCCAGTCCTGCATGCGTTTTTTTGAGGCGGGCATGGCCAAGCTTCGGGGGTACAGTTGTCATGGTGCGAAAGCGGATTTGTCTACAAATATATAGAAATTACCTCTCTACACCCGGATCATCGTTCTCTATGCACCACCAGAAGTATTTCCACGCTGTTGCCCTCACCCTGCAATACGGGACAGTCGCGGGCAAATCAATTCCTGCATAGCTGTGTTGTGATTAGCACTGTAGCAAAAAACAAAACCGATCATGTTCCTGACGCCGGGAAGATGATAATCCTTTACGGGTGCGTGTTTCAGGCTTTTCCGTATAGAAAAAGCACACGTTATTTACCTGGGTTCCTTGCGAACCAGAAACCAGGCAAATCAATTTCTGCATAGCTGTGTTGCGATCAGCACTGTAGCAAAAAACAAAACCGATCATGTTCCTGACGCCGGGAAGATGATAATCCTTTACAGATGCGTGTTTCAGACTTTTCCGTATAGAAAAAGCACACGTTATTTACCTGGGTTCCTTGCGAACCAGAAACCAGGCAAATCAATTTCTGCATAGCTGTGTTGCGATCAGCACTGTAGCAAAAAACAAAACCGATCATGTTCCTGACGCCGGGAAGATGATAATCCTTTACGGGTGCGTGTTTCAGACTTTCCCGTATAGAAAAAGTACACGTTATTTACCTGGGTTCGTTGCGGATCAGAAACCAGGCAAATCAATTTCTGCATAGCTGTGTTGCGATCAGCACTGTAGCAAAAAAGCAAAACCGATCATGTTCCTGACGCCGGGAAGATGATAATCCTTTACAGATGCGTGTTTCAGACTTTCCCGTATAGAAAAAGTACACGTTATTTACCTGGGTTCGTTGCGGATCAGAAACCAGGCAAATCAATTTCTACATAACTGTGTTGCGATCAGCACTGTAGCAAAAAACAAAACCGATCATGTTCCTGACGCCGGGAAGATGATAATCCTTTACGGATGCGTGTTTCAGGCTTTCCCGTATAGGAAAAGTACACGTTATTTACCTGGGTTCGTTGCGGATCAGAAACCAGGCAAATCAATTTCTGCATAGCTGTGTTGCGATCAGCACTGTAGCAAAAAAGCAAAACCGATCATGTTCCTGATGCCGGGAAGATGATAATCCTTTACGGGTGCGTGTTTCAGACTTTCCCATATAGAAAAAGTATACGTTATTTACCTGGGTTCGTTGCGGACCAGAAGCCGGGCAAATCAATTCCTGCATAGCTGTGTTGCGATTAGCACTGTCGCAAACAAAGCAAAACCGATCATGTTCCTGATGCCGGGAAGATGATAAACCCACTATAAATAAGGGTTTGAGGAGCTCCGGCATAGAAATGAAGCACAAATTTTTACCGGTATTACCTGGCCGCATACTCAAGACATGATTTACGAAGTTACTAACTGCATTACGCTGCGTGACCTGCCTTTCAGCAGAAAACCGATCATGTTCCTGACGTCAGGAAGATGATAAACCCAATAAGAATGCGGGGTGGAGCATTAAAGGGCAGAAAATAAACGCTCTGTTTGCCCCTATTCCGGGCCGAAGCAAGACTTCGGAATATCAGCTGCGTTTCTTTCGGGAAGCTTTCATCAGCTTCTTTTCTTCTTTTTCCAGGCGGCGCTGCAGTTTTTTCACGTCTTCGTCGGCAGGCAGATCTTCGGGAGTAATGCCCCGCTGCATCAGCATTTCGCGTACAGCAAGGTTGTTGTCGATATGTTCGTTTTCGATGGGTGTATGCCCCTGTAAATCTTTGATCTGTACATTTAAACCGGTCATCTCTGCGGCAAGGTCTTTAGCCTTAATGCTTATGGTGGGCAAAAAATCGGCTACGGGACGCTTTTCGGGGATTCCCATTTTACGTTTCAGCCTTAGCGTATTCAGGTTGAATAATGCCTGATCGCCTTTGCTGCGGATAAGGGCAAAACCCTGATTGTCTACCCCCCTTTCGTACAGGATGCCGGAAAGCTGCTTTTCGGTCTGACTGAGCTTTTCGCGGGCTTTTATGCGCTCGTATTCTAACAGGCGCTGTTCTACCAGCTCTGCACGGCGGGTCTGCACGGCAAAATAGTTTTGGGCAAAAGCGATTTCTTTCTTGCGGCTGTCGCCATTCTGTGCAATCAAATAGCATGCATAGCGGGTAAGAAGCATGTCATCGATTTCTTTTTCAGCACCTTTGCCTATAATTATCATCTTCCTGACGTCAGGAAAATGATAGGCAATTTCTTCGCCGGCACCTGTGCATGCCTCTTTGGCCTTGCCAATTACTTTGCCGAAGTTCTCCCACTTGCTGTAGCCGAGCAGCAGCATAAGCTCGCGTGCACTCCAGCATTCAACGCCTTCCAGATCGGAGGCCGCAGCCTCGAAACGGCCAAACAGTTCCTGTATCTCTGCTGTTTTCATTATGAATAATAAAGAATGGTAAACGGTAAATATAGCAAAAGCCCGTGAATAATCGGGCTCTGCAAAGGAAGCATACTACTGAATAGCTGCTATTTACAAGCAGAAATGGAATTTTTGAAAGTGGAGGTCGATCTTTTCTTGTCTGTGGCGGCTGCAATGGTATCAGTAACCCTGTAACACCAGCGAATTTCGGAAACGCTCCCAGGTTTCGTCCATATCTCCGGAGCCGGGGGCCACATATAGCAGCATAACCAGTATGGGAAAAGGTGCGGTACTGAACTGGAAACGACTGCGCCCGTGGGGCATTTTTTTATTGCCCTTAAGGCTGAGCTCTACCATGCCACGGTCGTGCCGTATGTTCTCGATACGATTACGGATTTTCCATGTACGGTCTTTAACCAGACCCGATTCTACACTTTTGAATATTTTACGGATTTCACCTTCGCCGAAACCACTGGCCAGATTGCGGGGAATAAGCATAATAAGCATACTGAACGCTTCGCCCCGTTCCTTTATTTCGCCGGTATAACTCCGGGTGATAATGCCGGAGGCACTAAGCTCCTCGGGCTGGGCTACAATGCTTTCTTCGCTGCAGGGAAAATCGACAGAAATACCCAGGGAATCGTCGCTGAAATGAAACTGAGCCTGTATACTGCCGATGCAGGCAAAAAATGCAAATATATAGAACCGTATTTTCATAATCTGTTGTGGAGTGGTATTACCAGTCGGTTTTGAAGGATGTGGAAAACCTTTTCCAGTCGCCGTTGCTGATGCGGTATTCCTTATGACTCATAAGCTGCAGATGAACCAGATGGCCGTTACGGTAAAAAACCCGGGTACGCGAAGGCAAGCCGCTTTTGCAATCGGTATAGTCAATAAGCAGTTCGCCGGTTTTGGCTGCAAAGGTTTCTTTTACTTTAAGCTGCCCCACGCCGCTTTGTGGCATTCCAACCTCCTGCAGGATGGTACGGATGCTTTGCTCATCTTCTGAAAATGAAGGCAAAACGGCCACTGTAGCTACAAAGCGGGTACTGTCGCTTGTTACACAGCTAAATGACTGCATACTGAACCTGCCGACCGATTTTTCTGCAGGCAGGGGTGCTTCTGCCCTGTATGCTGCCGGAAAGTTAACCGAAAAACCCATGTTTGCCTCACGCAGCATATGCTGGGCCTGCACTCCGGCAATACCTGCCGTAAATGCAATGGTTACGAAGAGTGTTTTCATACGTATATTGTTATTTAAATTACCAATCGGCTTGAAAAGATTCAGAAAAACGTTTCCAGGCAGCTTCGTCGATCTTTTCTTCTGTAATATACATAATTTCTATCAAATATCCATTGCGGCACTGCAACAAAAAATTGCCGCTGAGTTCTTTACTGCGCATACGAAATCGTAATTCGCCCGAATTTTCTGTAGTTTCCATAATAAAACCTTCGGCCGGTGTACCACTAAAACCATCTGCAATTTTTTCTTTTCCGGCCAGCAGATACTCTTCCATTTTTGCTTTAGAGGCCTCGAAGCCCGGAATTTTTGCAATAAACAGGGCAAAAGCCGACCTGGACTTTTCCTGCTCGCATATAATCACATACTCCTCTTCCCAGCTCTCGTCCTCGTCGTCCTCGTCGGTTTCTTCCACAGGCTGGCAGGGGAAATCGGCACGGATACCCAGCGCAGTATTTTTGTAGATATATTGTGCCTGTATACTTATCGGAGCCGTACATAAAAACAGAACAAAAAGTATCTTTATCATCTTACCAGTCGGTTTTAAGCGATTGAAAAAAGCGTTTAGAGCGTTTTCGGCTCTGCGAACCGGGATTGTAATACATAAGATGCATCAGGCGGCCACTGCGGTATATAATCTCTACGCACACAGAACAGTCTTTACCGAAATACTCCAGTTTTATCCGGCCTGCATGTGCAGCTATCGTTTCCCTGCTTTTAAAGTCTGTACTTTTATCCTGGGAAAGTTCCAGCATGGTTACCTGTTCCTGCAGAAAACCACGGATGCTCTGTTCATTTTCGGGAAATGACGGAACACGATTGAACCCGACCACAAAAACTGCAGTTTCCCAGGCCACACAGGTAAACATGTGCAGGTTTATCTCCCCGCCGTATTACATCATCGGTATCGGGGATACAGCGGTAAAGGCCGCCGGAAAATCGACCGAGAAACCCAGACTGTCGTTCCGCATCAGATACTGAGCAGGGAGCCCACCTATACAAGAGACAAACAGCAACACTGTTGTTGATATACTCTTTAGCATCTACGTTTATTGGTGTTTTAAGGGTGTACCCAGGCTAAAGCTGCCCAGGAACGACTGCCAGTCGCCTGGCTGTACCTCATCTCTTACCGCCATATGCAGCAATATAAAAATGGCGGAATGCTCTTTTGAATACAGAATACGTGCCCGGCCCGACAACTTACCGTTACGTTCTTTAAATGCCATGGTAATATGGCCCTGCATACCCTTCAGTTCTGTTTTAAGTGCGCTGAACTTTTGGGAACGGTCGTTCAGAAGTCTTTTACGCATAATCTTCAGCAGTTTTTTTATATCGCCGGTATTGCGTATTTTATCGTTCTGCTCTGCGGGAAGCCGCATGCATATGAACGAATAGGCCCGGGCATCGGTAGTGGTGCACAGGTAATTATCGGTAATAATACCGCTGTCGTCTCCCTTTCCGGTATCAATATTCATGGCTTCTTCGGTACATCTGAACTGAATAGAAAAATTCAGCACATCGTCGCGGAGTATAAACTGCGCCCTGAGCATGGGTATGCCGCATAGGAATAACAGCGAGAACAGTACTTTTTTCATCTTTACACTTTAATTATACAACTTCGGATATCTGTTTCAGGGGGCAGTAAGCTTCAGAGAATTGCGGAAATTATCCCAGCCCTGTACGTCGAACGTACCGCTCTGTGCCACATAGGTAATCATATAAAGACGGTTATTGCTGAATACGAGCTTCATAGCTCCGCCGTTTTTCTTCTTGCTTTTTTTGAATATAAAATTCACTTCGCCATACCCCGGGGCATAGCTTTCGGAATGGTTCTTTATCTTCAGTTTCTGCTCTTTTTTAAGATTTTCTTCCAGCGACTGCATCAGAATACGGATCTCTGCATCCTTAATACTCTTACCTTCCCCGGCCACGCCTATTATACTCATCGTATATATATCGCCGGCACTGCGGCAGGTGTAGGTTCTGCTGGAAGCTTCGTCTGACTGTTCGGCTGTTTCGCTGGCTTTTACATTTTCTTCGGAGCATGGAAAACGAAGCGAAAAACCCATACTGTCGTCCCGCAATGTGTACTGGGCCTGCAGTGTATATATGCTGCCACAGAATAAAAGTATACTTATCAGTTTTTTCATAGAATAGCTGTTTTTAGTTTGAATAGAAATCAAGACCCTGAAGGGAAGCCCGGAAATGTTCCCAGCCTTTTTTATCGACCCGGGAATTGCTGAAATATACCAGCTGATACATTAAGTTTTGGTTGCATATAATTAGCCCAAAACCACTTAACCCGGTACTTTTACTTTTGAAATGGTATTGCAGCCATCCCTGGTTGCTGCTGTTCAGCTTCATTTTTTCTCTGGTAACCCGGGCTTTTATTTCACCGGTTAAACCGGTTTCGGCACTTTTGAGATATAACCTTACTACTTCGGCATTGGCCGGAGGCACATTTACATTGGCATATGCGAACATATATAATTCGCCCGGCGAGGCCTGGCATTTTGCACCGTTTAACTTTAGGCCGCCGCTGAGTTCTTCCTTGTCCAAATCTTCGGGAATGCAGGGAAAAGAGATGCTTACGCCCAATGAGTCGGCACGGTATGTATGCTGCGCATGCAATGCCGCAAGCGCCGGTAACAGTAAAAGGAAACAAACAATTTGCTTTTTCATATAATGCACGGTGGGATGAGTTTGCTTTTTATAGCAGCTGATACATCCCATTACATTCCCCGCATACGGAAGGAGTTACTGAAACGTGCCCAGGCCTTTTTATCGGGCTTGCTGTTGGTCATATATACCTGCTGCAGCAAAAGACCCTGGCCATACATAATTTTGGCCGACCCGCTAAAACCGGTAGACTTACTGCTAAAGTTAAAGCTGAGTACAGAAATACCTGCACTGTAAACATATTTTTCGCCCTTTACCTTTGCCTGCAACTTTCCTGTAAGACCCGACTGCCCCCCCTTGAGGGCCATACGAACCAGTTCAGGACTTTGCACCATACCTTCCATAGGGTTAAAGGCAAACATATATGCAGAACCCAGCCCCTGCTGGCAAAGGTAGCCTTCTACCTGCACCGTACCACCGGCGGCTTCCACACTCTGGTTCATCGGCTCGGGCTGGCAGGGAAAGTCGATGGTTACACCCAGCGAATCGTGCCGGAATGCATACTGGGCTGGCAGTGCAAGTGTAGTAACTAAAAGTGTGAGTGCGAGCAAGAGTGTTTTCATGATGCTATTTTTGATTGATTATTGTTCTTATTTTAAATATTCGGTTTTTTCTATAGACTTCCGGCTGTCCGGCCATGTTTATTTTTCCATTTTCAGCGTTGCCGAAAAGTGCTCCCAGGCTTTGATGTCTATACGGTTGCCGGCCGTAAACCAATCCGGGGTTGTTCCTGCTGTCGGGAATATACAGCGCCATTATTCCAAACCCATCTTCCCCCGATTCACAATTAAGCAGATGCATATATGTATACCCATCATACACAGCCACTGTGCCGCCATCTTGTTCCGGAATACACGGAAATTCGAAACTCAGCCCAAGTTCTTCCACCTTGTATACATGCTGTGCATACAAACAAGGTATGGCATGCAGCAGGGTAAGGAACATCAGGAGTTTTTTCATTTCTGTAAAATACAAAGAAACAATTTTCTCTCTAATATAACAGCATTTATTCTCTACAACAGGTCGTTGGCCAGGTTTGCGAGCTCGCTTCGCTCGCCGCGTTCCAGCGTTACATGTGCATGCAGCGGATGACTGTGTATTTTATCGATAAGATAGCTTAAGCCGTTCGACTGAGTGTCCAGATAAGGTGTATCTATCTGGAAAATATCACCCGTAAATACAATCTTGGTGTTATCACCGGCCCGGGTTATGATGGTCTTTATTTCGTGCGGGGTAAGGTTCTGCGATTCGTCCACGATAAAGAACACATTACTGAGGCTGCGGCCGCGTATATAGGCCAGGGGCTGTACCACCAGCTTTTCGTTCTCCAGCATTTCGTTTACCTTGCGGCTTTCCTTGTCGGTTTCGGCATACTGGCTCTGTATATATTTAAGGTTATCGTACAGCGGCTCCATATAGGGGTTAAGCTTGCTTTTTATATCTCCCGGCAGGTACCCGATGTCTTTATTACTGAGCGGCACAATGGGCCTTGCCAGGTATATCTGATGAAAATTGCGGCGCTGCTCAATGGCTGCGGCTAAAGCCAGCAGAGTTTTACCGGTACCTGCCACCCCCTGCAGGGTTACCAGCTTAATATCGGGGTTTAGCAGGGCATCCAGGGCAAATACCTGTTCCACATTGCGGGCACGTACGCCATAGGCATCGCGGCGCTCAATGCGTTCTATACGGTCTCCGGGCTGGTTGTAGTAAGCCAGCACCGAGCTTTTGGCATTTTTTATAAGATAGTACTGGTTGGCAATATGTTCTATATTTTTTGGCAGATCTTTAAGGGAGCAGAATCCGTCTTTATAGATACGGTCTATCAGTTCCGGCGCCACATCGTCTATCTCTACCTTGCCGGTATACAGGCTGCTTACATCGCGCACCTTACCGGTTTCGAAATCTTCGGCATCAATACTGAGCGATTTGGCCTTTATACGCAGGTTAATATCTTTCGATACCAGTACTACCCGGCGGTCGGGATTCTGGCGCTGCAGGCTCAGAGCCACGTTCAGGATGCGGTGATCGGCTTTGTCGCTGCCAAAGGCCTTTATAGCGTCGGGGTGTTCGCCGCGGCCGGGATATTCTTCCATTACCACGCGGAACATCCCTTTACCTTTGCCGTTAATGGGAATCCAGTCGTTGAACGTAGCACTGCCGGCATAACCATCGAGCAGGCGTATAAATTCGCGCGCTTCAAAATTTTTGGTGTCGTTTCCTTTTTTAAATGTATCGAGCTCCTCGAGTACACTGATGGGAATTACCACGTCGTTTTCCTCGAAAACATTTATGGCATTATGGTTGTAAAGGATTACCGAAGTATCAAGTACGAATATTTTGGGTTGGGCTTTTTTGCGTACGGCCATAAGCGAAATGAATCAAATTTTGCTCAAGTTAGCAAATGCCGCCGGGCATAGAGTCTGCCGCTTAAAATAGATTTCAACAAGTTTTGCGCTTTTTTACCGCAGCAGGCTCAGGTCGTCGGCACGGAGCGCCCGCACACGCAGGTATACGGTTAGCATGCCTATACCCAGTACCAGAGCCAGTATCAGCAGCAGGTCGTTCCACTGCAGTATAACAGGATAAGCCGGCGCCTCGGCGTTACTGTTTATTTTTACCATACCAAGGCGCTGCTGCAGGATGCATATACCCACACCACTGAGTACTCCTGCCAGTGCACCCATAAATACAATGCCGGCACCCTGCCAGAAGAATACTGCCCGTATACGTTTTATGGAAAAACCCAGCGAACGCAGCACCATAATATCTTTACGCTTTTCTACCATAAGCATGGTAAGTGCCCCTATAATGTTAAAGGAGGCTATTAGAAAAATAAAGGCAAGAATAATAAATATGGCCAGTTTTTCGCTTTCCATTACCCGCAGGGCTACAGCATGCTGGTGCAGGCGGTCCTGAGCTTCGAGGCCGGGAGGCAGCAGGGCCTGTATCTGCCGTATACCCTCTTTTTCGTCTGCACCTTCTTTAAACTCTATATCCAGGGCCGATATGCGGCCTTTCATCTCCAGCACATCGTCGCCCATTTCCAGGGGAACAATTACATAGGTAAAATCGAAATCTTTCTGCAGTTCGAATATTCCCTGCGGATAGGCAAAAGCTGTATGAAAAGGCTGCAGCAGATCGGTTTTACGGCCCCGCTTGGGAAAGTACACAGAGAGATATTCGTATGAGTTTGGATTGATGCCCAGGGAAATAGCCACCCCCGAACCTACTATACAGGCATACAGCGAATCGTAGAACATGTAAGTGTCGCCGTCTACCATATAGGGTTTAATCTTCTGCAAACCGGCCCACTGGGGTTCCACGGCCTTCAGCTTACCTATATACTGCTTATCGCCGTACATAAACAACGCATTTTCTTCAATAATACGGCTTACACTCTGCACCTGGGGTAATGTAGCCATTTTTTGCAGCACCAGGCTGTCGGGCTCGAACGATTTTCCTTCGGCAGGTACCACTTTTACGGTAGGATCGAGCGTATTAAAGATATCGAGCACCATTCCCTCCAGGCCGTTAAAGGCACTGAGTACAATTACCAGGGCTGCCGATACCACAAATACCGCCACCCCCGATATAAAGGATATGATATTGATGATGTTACGGCTCTTTTTGGAAAAAAGATATCGCAGTGCTATGAAGAAAGTGGCTCTCATCTTTTATAGACAGGCGCAAAGTTGCAATATTATTTCTTATGTCCTACCTTCGCCCCTTCGAATTGGAAATTCATAATTCAATTGTCTATCTGAAACAGTGATGTACCCAGGTTTGCATATTGTAGTACAAAATTCTCAGCAACATGTTTAAATATATTGCCACGTTTGCCATACGTTTCCGTATCCCTATACTTATAGCCCTGGTACTGTCTACCGCTTATTTCGGATACCGTGGAACGGAGCTTACCATGAGCTACAAACTGGCCCAGCTGTTACCTAAAAGCGACTCGTCGTATATTGCTTACGAGAATTTTAAAAAGAATTACGGGCAGGATGGAAGCATTGTTATTGTGGCTGTTAAGGATAAAGACTTCTGGAAAGCGCAGAAGCTGAAAGCTTTCATTAAACTCAGCGACGACCTTAAGGCCATTGAAGGTGTAGAACGCGTAGCCAGTCTTAAAAATGCCATTATACTCAGCCGTAACGACAGTCTTACCCGTTTCGAAACTCTGCCCCTGATACCTGAAGGTACCATTATAGATCAGAATGCCGCCGACAGTATACGCATTGAGCTGTTTAACCAGCCACTGTACGACAAACTGCTGTATAACAGCAACGAAAACACATATCTGCTGCTGGCCACACTGGAAAAAGACATACTTAATACCAAAGAGCGCCTGAATGTGGTAGACCGGATGGAAAAAACCATACTGCAGTTCGAGGCCGACCAGAAAGTAGAAACACATATCAGCGGCCTGCCTTACATACGTACGGTGAATGTAAAAATGGGTCAGCGCGAAATCACCATTTTTATTGCCCTGGCCGCACTGGTTACAGCCATTGTACTGCTTATTATCTACCGCAGTTTCTGGGAAGTGATTGTTCCGCTGCTTATGGTAGGTATTTCGGTATTCTGGGCACAGGGTATTATAGTTACCATGGGCTACCAGGTAACCATACTTACAGGACTCGTGCCTCCGCTGCTGATTGTGATAGGTATTCCCAACTCGGTATACATCATTACCAAATATCACCGCGAATACGGCCGCCTGGGCGATAAAAAGCAGGCCCTGGTGCATGTGATCGACAAAGCGGGCTCTGCCATTTTTATGGCCAACCTTACCACAGCCATCGGTTTCGGCACCTTTATGGCCACCAATAGCGAAATTCTGAGAGAATTCGGCTTTGTAGCCTCCATAAATATTATGCTGCTGTTTGTATTAAGCATACTGTTTATTCCCATTATATTCAGCTTTTTGCCCGCCCCTTCGGTACGGGTACGTGCCCACCTCGATAAAAAACTTACCAATGCCGTAGTACGTATTTTTATACTGATAAGCCAGAACCACCGCCGCTGGGTGTTTATTACAGCCGCCGTGGTAATTGCTCTTTCGCTGTATGGCATAAGCAAAATAAAGACCAAAGGCAGCATTGTAGACGATATGCCAGAAAACAACCGGGTTATGACCGACCTGCGCTTTTTCGAAAAGACCTTTGGCGGCGTAATGCCCCTGGAAATACTGATAGATACCAAACGGGAAAAAGGTGCCGTACGCGACCAGAAAACCTGGAAACGGATCGATGAACTGCAGGAGTATATCCGCAACCAAACCATTTACTCGCGGCCCCTCAGTATTGTAGAACTGCTGAAAGTGGCCAACCAGGCCTTTTACGAAGGCAACCCCGACAGCTATAGCGTACCCAGTAAACTCGATGCCCCCTTTATTATCGATTATGTAAAGGCCGAGAGCGGACAGGATACCCTGCTGAACAGCCTTACCGACAGCACCAAAGCCGTTGCCCGCGTAAGCGTGCAGATGAAAAACCTGAACACCAACGAAATTGCACAGGCCCGCGACGATATACGTGCCAAAGCCAACGAAATTTTCGATCCCGAAGATTATAATGTTACCATTACCGGGGCTTCCATTTCCTTTATGAATGGAACCAAATACCTGGTAAACAACCTGTTCCAGAGTCTTGCGCTGGCCGTGCTTCTTATTGCAGTGTTTATGGGAATTATGTTTAAAAACCTGCGCATTGTAATTATTTCGCTCATTCCCAATGTGATTCCGGCCTTGCTTACCGCAGCGCTTATGGGCTATTTCGGCATTCCGCTTAAACCCTCTACCGTGCTGGTATTCAGCATTGCCTTTGGCATATCGGTAGACGACACCATACACTTCCTGTCGCGTTTCCGGCAAGAAATGAAAGCCCACAGCGGCAATATACGTTCGGCCGTTATAAAAGCCATTCGCGAAACAGCCGTTGGTATGGCCTATACCTCCATTGTGCTGTTCTTTGGCTTCTCGGTATTTGCCGCATCCAGCTTCGGAGGCACCAAAGCCCTGGGCATACTGGTATCGCTTACCCTGTTCTCGGCCATGTTTACCAACCTGCTGCTGCTGCCTTCGCTGCTTATGGTTATGCACAAAGGACAAAACCGCAAGCGTATCCGTAAAATGCAAAAACAGAAGCAATGAAGGGAATTATCTTAGCCGGCGGTTCGGGTACACGTTTGTATCCTATTACCTATGCCATCAGTAAACAGATGATGCCTGTTTACGACAAACCGATGATCTATTATCCGCTGTCGACCCTTATGATGGCCGGCATACAGGAAATTCTGATTATAAGCACACCCAAAGATCTGCCCCTGTTCCGCGAGCTGCTGGGCAACGGACAACACCTGGGCCTGCACATCGAATATTGCGTGCAGGAAGTGCCCAACGGACTGGCACAGGCTTTTGTACTGGGCGAATCCTTTATTGGCAGCGACCCGGTTGCGCTTATACTGGGCGACAATATTTTTTATGCCAGCGGCCTCAGCCGTAAACTGCAGCAATGTACCGCACCCGATGGTGGCATTATTTTTGCATATCACGTATCAGATCCGGAACGATACGGAGTTGTGGAGTTTGATGCAGAGAAAAAAGCGGTATCTATAGAAGAAAAGCCGCAGCAACCCAAAAGCAATTACGCCGTTCCCGGATTATATTTTTACGATAATTCCGTGGTAGAGATAGCTAAAAGTCTGCGTCCCAGCGCCCGTGGCGAATATGAGATCACTGATGTGAACCGGGCATACCTCAGCGCCGGCAAACTGCATGTAAATGTGTTCGACCGGGGCACCGCCTGGCTCGATACAGGTACCTTTGCATCGCTGATGCAGGCCGGCCAGTTTGTACAGGTAATTGAAGAACGCCAGGGCCTTAAAATAGGCTGTATAGAAGAAATAGCCTGGCGTATGAACTTTATAAGCGACCGACAGCTGAAAGAGCTTGCCACCCCGCTGCTTAAAAGCGGTTACGGACAATACTTACTAAATCAACTTAAAAGCAGATGAACACACGCAACATACTGGTAACAGGCGGAGCCGGCTTTATAGGCAGTTCTATGGCCGAAAAGCTTGCCAGAGACCCGCTTAATAACATTGTTATTACAGATAACCTGCTTACCGGGTCGATGCGAAAAGTGCCACAGGACGAGAATGTTACATTTATAAAGGCTAATGTAAACCGCTTCGACGAAATATCGGATATCTTTTATACCAAAGGCTTCGATTATGTGTTTCATTATGCCGCAATGGTTGGTGTGCAACGCACGCTTAAAAACCCGGTTTCGGTACTGGACGATATACACGGACTGGAAAATATTCTGCGCCTTTCGAAAAATACCGGCGTAAAACATGTGTATTATGCGAGCAGCAGCGAAGTATATGGCGAGCCTGTAGAATTTCCGCAGAACGAACAAACCACCCCGCTCAACAGCCGCCTGCCTTATGCCATTGTAAAGAATGTGGGTGAGGCTTACCTGCGCTCGTACAAGCAGGAATATGGCCTCAGCTATACCATCTTCCGCTTTTTTAATACCTATGGCCCTAAACAGAGCCGCGATTTTGTTATCAGCAAATTTATTGCGTTAGCTCTTAAGAACGAAGATATTACCATCTATGGCGACGGTTCGCAAACGCGCACCTTCTGCTATGTAGAAGACAATGTAGAGGCCTGCTATAACGCTTTTCAGAACCGGAGTTTTGCAAACGACGTGGTAAACATCGGCAGCAATAACGAAACCACCATACTGGAACTGGCCCAACTTATTATAAAACTCACCGGTTCGCAGTCGCGTATTGTACACCTGGCCCCGCTTAAAGAGGGCGATATGACGCGCCGCCTGCCCGACAATGCCAAAATGCTGGAACTGCTGGGGCGTACCCCGCGTCCGCTCGAAAAAGGCATACAGGAAATACTGGATAACCCGGGCTTTATTCTTTAGGAACGTTTTCCGGCACCGGCAAAGTAAGGATCTTTTTCGGCCAGTAGGTTCCACATATCGTTGCGTACCTGCTCTTTCAGCGCCGGCACATCGGCCTCGCTGAGTGCAGCCGTTTCGTAAGGCGGCAGGAACCATATATCAATCTTTCCGCCGGGTTTAAAAAAGATACCTTTGGGATCGAATACCGTGCGCGGGTGTACCGCTACAAACGCACATACCGGCACACCGGCCTGTACAGCAAGACGGAACGCCCCGTCGTAAAAATCGCGCAGAGGTTTACGCGAACGGTTGCGGGTGCCCTCCGGGTACATAAAAATGCTGTGTGTGCCACTGCGCAGATCGCTGCTGAGCTTTTCGAAACTGCGGCGGCGACTCTCGGGACTGTTACGGTCTACAAAAACACTTACCATAGCAAAGGCCGTTCCCAACAGCGGTATGCGTTTTATCTCTTTTTTAGCCAGCACCCGTACCGGGGAACGCAGCGGAATAGTAGAGCAAAAAACATCGAGTAAACTTACGTGATTACTGCAGATTACATAACTGCGGCCGCTGTGGTAGCAGCTGTCGCGGTTATGTATACGGTAACGGATGCCGCATATCCGCATCCAGAAGCGGGCCCAGCCTGCACCATAATTAAAAAAACGGGTATCGGCCGTACGCGGAAAAAACAACTTGTAAAACAGGGCTACGGGCAATACCGTAAGCAGGAACAGGATAAACCAGCCTGCTGCCCAAAGGGAATAAAGGGGCGAAAATATTGCTCTCAGAACCTGCATTAATTTTTAAGTTACAACGAAAATACAGATTTTTGTGCGCAATATGCATCCCATTACTCCCGGTAAACTCATAATCTTCTCCGCACCCTCGGGTGCAGGTAAAACCAGTATCGTGCGCCAGCTTATGCAGGATATGCCCAACCTGGCCTTTTCTGTATCGGCCTGCACACGCGAACAGCGGCCGGGCGAAATAAACGGTAAAGACTATTATTTCCTGAGCATCGGCGAGTTTAAGCAGAAAATTGCAAACAATGAGTTTGTAGAATGGGAAGAGGTATACGCCAACGGCTTTTACGGAACCCTGCGCAGCGAAATAGAGAACATCCGCAACAGTGGTAAACATGTGTTGTTTGATGTGGATGTGGAAGGCGGACTGAACCTGAAAAAAATATATGGCAGCGATGCCCTGGCCATTTTTGTGCAGCCCCCTTCGGTAGACGTACTGGAAGCGCGCCTGCGCGGCCGCGGTACCGAAAGCGAAGAGTCGCTTAAAAAACGACTGGGCAAAGCCATTAAAGAACTGGATTATTATCCTAAATTTGATGTAGTGATACTGAACGATGTACTGGCCGATGCCGTTGCCGAGGCCAGGCAAAAGATCGATACATTTATACAAGCCGGATGAGCCGTAACAACGTTACAAACCTTCGCCTGTACACAGGCATAGCCATACTGATACTGGCTCTTTTTGCCGGTTATGGCCTGTTTAAGCGCCTGAGCTCCGCAGGCAGCGAAACGGTGGTTACCCATGAGGCTATTATTGAAGAAATAAAAACCCTGGGTAAAATGGAACTGGCCACCCTGTATGTAAAAGACATTATAGAATACAAGGAGGTTCGCAATTTTTTGCCCGACAGCAAAGTACTGCTTATGGTAAGCGGTGAGGTAAACGGCTGCGTAGACCTGCAGAAACTGCAGGAAAAAGACATTGAGTTAGGCGATGAAAAACTGGTAGTATACCTGCCGCCACCCGAAATATGCTACAGCAAGGTAGACCACGAACATTCCAAAGTGTACGAAAAAACATCCTGGATTTTGCTGGACGACGATGCCGAGCTGATTGACAAAACCTACAAAGAGGCCGACAAGTACCTGAAAAGCCCCGCCGTTACTCAAAAAGCCCAGCAAACGGCTGCTGAAAAGGCCCCGGAAGTACTGGCTCCTATTTTCAGGAAAATCTCAGGCAAAAAAACCGTGGAAGTACGTTTCCGTACCAGCCCGGTGCTGGGTTAAGCTTAACCCCCTACCAAAAAATACAGTATCAGCAGCAGTGCAAGCACACCCAATATGGCCAAGGCAATTTTCCATGCGCTGTAGGGGCGCTCGCCCTGCACTTCTCCTGTGCGGGCATTGATAAGAAAACGGTATACCTTGCCATTGTAACGGTAGGCGCTTATGTACAGGGGCAGCAGTATGTGTTTAAAGGTAATATTGCTGTAATCTGTATCTATGGCTGAAATACGCTGTTCGTCGCCGCCAATGTCGCGGCATACGCTCTGCCGTATCTGCACTTCCATTTTGCCTTTTGCCTGCCCGAAACCCTGCTCCAGGTTTACGGAATATACCTCCGACTGAAAGCCGCTCAGGTATTTCTCGTTAAAGGGTACCAGGTTATGCAGATCCCAGGGCTCCAGCTTTTCAATAATCTTAAGAGGCAAACTGTGCGCTGCCATAATAAGTACATCGTCGAAACTGTCGTGCACCCGCCCGAAAGCCGGGCTCCAGCGTATCCGCCGCACCTGCCTGGTGCGCTGCACCGACTGGCCGTTCTCTACCGTAGTGTAGCTTTCGCTTACATAATACGCATCGCCGCGCATACCGCTGTAATCGGTCTCTGCTTCGGCATCGTAGGTCCAGTAAGGAATATACATGCCTCTGAGCCTGTCGGCATAGTCGCCGAAACGCTTCAGATCGCTGGGAGCAAACCACAGGCCTGCAAGCCATTTTTTAAAAAGTGTGTTAGCCTGTTTGCTTTCAATACCAAAAGGCAGCACATAATGTGGTTTTATAAAGCGGGCGGTGGCTGTAGCTTCTACCACCAGGGCGGTGTCGCAGAAAGGACAGCTGGCCGAGGTTATATTGGGAGGCAGTGTGGTTGTAGCGCCACAGGCATTGCATTTGGCGGCATGCTGCTCTGCAGTTTCGGTGTGGGTAGCCATCTCCTGCAGCACGGCTTCGAAATCGTGTTCCTTAACTTCCGTTTCTTCGGCAGTAGCCGGCTCAATTTCGTTGGTGGTGCCGCAATACGAACATTGCAGGGAGCTGGTGCCGGGTGCATATTTAAGGTCGCCGCCGCAGGAGATACAGCGTATATGACCCATTGTTACGGTCTCTTTGTTGTCGTCCATAAGATGCTAACTAAAGATCAGGCCAGCGGTGGCGGTACATTGGCAAAAATACTGGCTAACTCGGGTATCTGTCCGGCAGCGGTCCAGGCACTCATACCGCTTTTCCATACCAGGGTATCGCGTGTAAGCTGCCCCTGCGCGGCCATGGTTTGCAGCACCGTGTTATCGAAAGGGCCCTGCTGCTGCCCGTTTATGCCCAGGAACCACATAGGCTGCCCCGGCAGTGGCGGAGGGCCCTGCTGGTTTTGCTGCGGCTGCATGTTTTGCTGCAGCATTCCGCTCATCATTCCGCCCATGGCCACACCCATACCGGCACCCATACCGGCACCCATAATTCCGCCAGGGTTGTCGGCCGAAGCTTCGATAGCCTTGGCAGCCTTAAACTGGGTAAGCTTGGCCATATCTATTTTTTGCAGACGGCTGTATTCGAAAATCTCCTTCTTAAGCTCTTCGGGCATGCTTACGTTTTCTACCAGAAAATCGGTTATTTCCAGGCCATAGGCCGTAAAACGCTCGTTCAGCTTTTCTTTGCCCAGCTCGGAAAGTTCGTCCAGGTTGGCAGCAAATTTCTCTACGGGTATATTGCCTTCGCCTATGGCATCACTAAACCGGGTTACCACCAGGGTACGCAGCTGACCGTTAATATCTTCGGTAGTAAAACGCCCCGAGGTTCCGGCAATTTCTTTCAGGAATAAACCGGCATCGCTTACCCGGAAGCTATAGTTCCCGAATGCCCGCAGCTCAATAAAGCCAAAACGCTCGTCGCTGAGGGTAACAGGATTTTTGGTGCCCCATTTCTGATCGGTAAACTGCCGTGTGCTTACAAAAAACACATCGGCTTTAAACGGACTGTTAAATCCGTATTTCCAGCCTTTAAGGGTTGCCAGTATAGGCATGTTCTGTGTTTCGAGCGTATACATACCCGGACCGAATACGTCGGCGATCTTACCTTCGTTCAGGAAAACAGCTGCCTGACTTTCGCGTACGGTAAGCCTGGCTCCGTATTTAATTTCGTCCTGATAGCGCGGAAAGCGCCATACTAAGGTGTCGCCCGTTTCATCTTTCCAGTCGATGATATCGACAAATTCGTTACGTATTTTGTCAAATAGACCCATGGTAAATTGGTTTTTATTATGTTCTATACGAATATACGGTTTTTAGGGCCAGGGGTTCCCGGCTTTCTATGAACAATATCTTATTTTCTGCCAAGCTGGCTTAATGTAAGATAAACCATCAGTCCCATACCCGTTTTAAGCGCTTCCTCATCAATATCGAAATGCGGGTTATGCACATTAGCTGTGATCCCCTTTTCGGGGTTACCCGTACCCAGGCGGTAAAAGCAACAGGGCAGGTATTGCGTGTAATAGGCAAAATCTTCGGCGGTCATACGCAGATCCAGTTCGGTAACCTGTCCGGGGCCCAGGTATTCTTCGGCTGCTTTTTTGCAAAAGGCCGTCAGCTCCGGATCGTTAAACAATACCGGATATCCTTTTTCGATGCGCACTTCGGCACTTGCACCATGTTCTGCCGCTACGCGGGAGGCTATTTCCTGCAGCAATACATGCACCTGCGAGCGCCAGGCCTCGTCCATAGTACGTAAAGTACCTTCGGCCCGCATGCTGTCGGGAATTACATTGGTAGCGCCTTCGGCCAGTATTTTACCAAAAGAGAGCACCATAGGTGTATGAGCCGGTTTTTTTTCTTCAATTTCCTTTTTCAGGGTAAGCAGGGCATGCATACCGGCTGTAATGGGGTCGATGTTAAACTGCGGAGTAGCCGCATGGCCTCCGCGCCCGTGAAACGTAATGTACAGTTCGTCGGTAGAAGCCATATACTGCCCTCCGCGAAAACCCACACTACCGGCCCGGAGCGGTGTATATACGTGCTGTGCCAGTCCTGCCTGCGGACGGGGGTTTTCCAGCACCCCTTCTTTAATCATAAGCGAAGCTCCGCCTGGTAGTTTTTCTTCGGCAGGCTGAAATACAAAAGATACCTGCCCGCTCCATTCTGCCCGCAGCGTATGCAGTATCTTAAGCGCTCCCAGCAAAGATGCCGTATGTACATCGTGACCACAGGCATGCATTATACCATTATGCTCCGAAGCATAGGGTGCACCCGTTTTTTCGTATATAGGCAGGGCATCTATATCGGCCCGCAAAAAGATACAGGGGCCCTCCGTGTCTTTTCCCGGCATTACCCCGTGTATACCATGCCCGGCCACGCCACGGCGGTGCTCTATGCCCCAGGCATTGAGTTTTTCCGAGATAAAGGCCGCTGTTTTTTCTTCCATGAACGAAAGTTCGGGATGGCGGTGCAGATGCCGGCGGATATCCCGAATCTCTTCAAAAATGGCCTCTGCTTCGGTTTTTATTTCCTGTATCCGGTTCATTTCCATACTCAGTTACAATTGCAGCTGTGGTTTTCGCCAGTGTCGATAGCCGTTACCACCACCACTTCGGCAGCACATTGTGCAAATATAATACGCAGTTCCTGCCCGTCGGCACTGTTTCCTTCCAGGGCCCAGCGCGGACAGCGCTTATTGTCCAGCTCACTTTTAGCCAGGTTTACCCGGCCTGTTTTTCGTATCTCCTCTATCTCATTTTCTGTTATATCGCGGCAATCCATACGGCAGCGGGCATGCTTACTGTACTGCAGGGGCAGCGAATCGCGGTCGAACTTCTGAGAGGCCGAAAGAGCCGCAGGCTGCGCTTTGTTATTGTGCGGTGTGTCGTTACGGGCCGAAAAATACCAGGCCACAATGCCCACCATAAGCAGGGGCATTATAATACGGAACAGGGAGTTTTTTTTCTGCATCTATCTGGGGCAGCTATAAGGAGCCACATCGCGGCTCATGTTTTTAAATTTATTGGCGGCATCAATCTGTACAAAGGTTTCGTTGGTATTGCCATGCACACAGATGTTGGCCGGATTTTCTTCTATTTTACGCTGGTCTTTATCCCAGATGCCATCGTACAGAACAAAAGGGGTGTCTTTTTTTAGCTTGAACCAGATAAGCAGGCCCATTTGTGTCTGTTTCGAAGGTTTGTACTTTTTATCGCGCTCAAAGTGGTTATCGTATATCTCTATGTTTTGCGGCAGGGGGTCGTAGGCTTCGTCTTTATACGGCCGCTGCGAAAGGTAAAAGCTTACAATACCGCAGGATGCCGTGCGGTTATTGATAATCTGGTTATGGTGCACTTTTACGTCGGAGCAGGCCAGTACCAGTACTCCTGTGCCGGGAGGCACCTCGCCCACGATATTGCCTTTGGGCGCAAAATTCCGGTAATTATTCCCGATAACACGGTTATTGAAAACTTCGATGTTTCCGCCTTTTTTCATGGGTAGTTCGGGTAAATCGAACACCAGTATACCTCCGGTATTGTTCTGTGCCAGGCATTCGTATACCCGGGCATCGCGGCAGTTTTCGATCTCGATACCGGCCACATTGTAAAAGGCCTCGCAGCGGCGAACCTCAACGCGGGTGCTCTGTCCCACATAAATACCGGCATCGGATGCACCTATGGCCGTACAACTGTCCAGAATAACATCGGTACAGCTTACCGGATAAAACCCGTAAGCGCCGTTCTTGGGGCCGGGTTTGGCAGTCCATTCCGTTTTTACATTATACACATATAGCTTGCTGGTGTTCAGCATTTTAATGCAGTCGCCCTTGGCATTGCGGATGGTAAACCCGATAAGACTCACGTTTTCGCAGCGGTTTATCTTAAGACCCTCTGCCCCGTCTATCTGCTCGCTGAAGTCGAAAATACTTGCATTTTTTCCGGCTCCGAGCAGGGTAATGTTCTTTTTATCGTCGAGCATCAGGGCACGGTTGAACCGGAAGGTACCTTCGGGCAGGCGGATGGTATCGCCGTCTTCTGCCTCAATAAGGCGGGTCTGTATTCTGCGGAATACATCTTCCTGAGCCGGAAGCAGCAGGGGGCAAAGCATGGCAATGGCTAAAAACAGTCTTTTCATGGATGTTGTTAAGATTCTTTCAAATGTACTATCTTCTTTAGAATTTACCAGTATGTATGGCTACAATTACACAGGAGCGCTTATTTTTCGGAATGGCTTTGTATCTTTGAAAAACCAAGGTATGACAGAACCGACAGAAAAATGGCAGGACCTGGGCGGAAGGCTCGGCCGCCTGCGTGTGAATGTATTGCTGGGAGTAGTACTTACCGTGTTTTTTATACTGCTCATCACCTGGCTTTCGGCCGGCAGTGTAAGGCAGATATTGCATTCGGTGTCGAAACTGAGTACACCCCGTACCGAAGGCCGTCTGCTGAACGAAATGGTTTCGGGTATTTCGGCCATACAGGTATACTCGGGCAAATACAGCAGCACCGGCGATACGGTTTACCTCAGAGATTACCACTCGCGCACGGAGAATATCCGCTTACTTATCGACAGTATGCAGCATGCGAGCGGGGCCCGCACGTATATAGACAAGATAGATACCCTGGAGAGTTACTTTAACGGCTATGTGGAATCACTCGACGAATACATTGCCATACGTTCGCGTAACCAGGATCCCTCCGAAAACAAGCTGTACGGCTTACTGGCCAGCAGCCGCAACAACCTGGAAACCAACAAACCCCTGCCCCGTACCGAAATTATACGCACCACCGAAACGGTACCTGTTTACATTAAGGAAGAAAAAACCGTAAAACCCAAAAACCGCCGCCAGCGTAAAGATACTCCTGCCGAAACGGTAAAGGTAGACACGCTTAAGCCCACCGTTACCACACAGGTAATAACCAAGGTAGACAGCAGCTATTTTCAGCAGATGGATACCCTGGTAAAGTCGATGAAAAAAACGCTGGATGCCGGCGTGGCTAAACGCACCGTTCTGCAGAATAAGATTGCCGACAAAGAGCAGACCCTGCTCGATAACGAAATGCGTTTTATGGATCGTATTCAGCTGCTGCTTTCTGAAATTGACAAACAGGAGCAGCTGAGTGCCCTTGCCGAAACACAGGCCGCCCGCGATGCGGTGGATAACAGCACCCGTAAGCTGGTAATACTGGGCTCGGGCACGGTATTTATTATGCTTATACTGCTGTTTACGGTTTCTTCGGATGTGTCTAAAAGTCTTTTTTACCGTAAAAAACTGATCGAGGCCAAACAGGAGGCCGAACGCCTGGCCATTGCCAAAGAAGAATTCCTGGCCAATATGAGCCACGAAATACGTACACCGCTCAACAGCATTATCGGTTTTGCCGAACAGCTGAACCAGAGCGGACTGCAACCCGGACAAAAGGCCAAGGTGCATGCCGTGCTGCGTTCGGGCGATCATTTGCTGGCCCTGGTAAACGATATACTGGACTACTCCAAGATCGAGGCCGGATCTCTGCGGCTCGAGAAAATAGGGTTTTACGTTACCGATGTGGTAGACGAAGTAATAGAAGTACTGGAACCCGAAGCCGAAGCCAAAGGACTCCACATCTACTTCGAACCCGGCGAATGGGCCGAGCTGCAGGTAAGCGGCGATCCCGTGCGCCTGAAACAGATATTGCTGAACCTGGCCGGCAATGCCGTTAAGTTTACCCACAGCGGACACCTGCAGATAAAAATTGATGCCAGGGTCGGAGACGAAGAAGTGCGCACCCGCTTTACCGTAGCTGATACCGGTGATGGCATACCTGCCGAAAAACTGAACAGCATCTTTGCAAAGTTCGAACAGGCCGATACCTCTGTTACCCGAAAATTCGGCGGCAGCGGATTAGGACTGAGTATTTGCAAAAAACTGGTAGAGCTGCAGAACGGCACCATATATGCGCAGTCGCAACCCGGTTCGGGCTCGGAATTTATTTTTGAGATCCCTTACGGAAAAGCCAGCAATATCGAGTATAAAAGCGAGCGCAAATACAACGAAGAAGCCTTGCTGCAGGTACTGGAAAACCGGCAGGTGCTGGTTGTGGACGACGATGCCATGACCGAAGCCCTGCTGCAACCTTTTTTCGCAGAAGAAAAAGCCATTGTAAGCTTCGAAAAAAACCCGCTCAGTGCCCTGGAAAAACTGCGTACAAACTGTTACGACCTTATTATTGCCGACCTGCATATGCCCGGCATGGATGGTATAAGCTTCCTGGAAAAGGCACGCAGCCTGGAAAACAACCGTACGGCACGCACCATTTTGTGTACGGCAAGTGTGGCACGCGATATAAAAAGTAAACATATTGATGAAATTTTACACAAGCCTTACCGTCGTAACGACCTGCAAAACAGCATCGGCAAGGTTTTTGATGTACCCGTAAATGAAACTTTTACGGATATGGCACAATTTTCACTGGATTACTTCCTGACATTTGCCGGTGGCGACACCGAGCAGCTGGAACGCTTTGTGGGCTTGTTCATCGAAAACTCGCGCAAAGAAATTCTGAAAATAAAGCAGGCGTTCCACGAAGGCAATACCGAACAGATCGGCGAGTCGGCCCACCTGCTTAAGAATACCTACGGACAGCTTAAAGCCACCGAAGCCATGGAAATTATACGCCGGCTCGAAGGCCTGGTAGAAGAAAAATACCTGAGCAACGAAGAAATAGAACGGCTCATAGAGCAGCTGGATATGCGCTCCGAAGAACTGTTCGGCGAGTTAGTGCATGCCATGCAGGGCATACATTCCTAAGCGTCGAGCCCGTAAAGCCTGATTTTGTTGTACAGCGTTTTACGGTCGATATTCAGCATCTGTGCTGCCTTCGATTTATTGTATTTTACTTTTTCGAGGGCCTCTACAATCTTCTTTTTCTCTATATCTTCCGATATCACTTTCAGGTCTACGGTGTTCTGCACCGGTACATGAAAATGTTCGCTGCGCAGTTCGGCAGGCAGGGCAGCCAGCTCTACCGTATTACTTCTGGAGAGTAATACCGAACGTTTTACCACATTTTTAAATTCGCGCAGGTTCCCCGGCCAGGGGTATTCCATAAATTTCTGCATTACCTCGCTACTGAAACCACTTATATTCTTTCCGAGTTCGGTATTGGCCAGTTCCAGAAAACGGCCGGCAAACAGGGGCAGATCGTCCTTTCGGTTACGCAGGGGCTCTACACGTATCGAAAATTCGTTCAGGCGGTGATACAGATCTTCCCGGAAATTACCCCTCCGTATTCCCTCGTTCAGGTCTTCGTTGGTAGCGGCAATAATGCGTACATCTACCGGTATATCCTTTACACTGCCCACCCTGCGTATTTTGCGCTCCTGTATGGCGCGCAGCAGCATAACCTGCACTTCGTACGAAAGATTCCCTATTTCGTCCAGAAAAACCGTACCTCCGTTGGCAGCTTCGAACTGCCCGGTTTTATCGCTTACGGCACCGGTAAAAGAGCCTTTCACATGTCCGAAAAACTCGCTGGCTGCGATCTCGCCCGAGAGTGTTCCGCAGTCGATAGCTACAAAAGGTTCGCCGGCACGTACACTGAGGTCGTGCAGGCGGCGGGCCACAAATTCCTTACCGGTTCCGCTTTCGCCTAATATAATTACCGAAAGCGGCGTAGGAGCCACCAGGTCTATATGTTCGTTTATCTGTTTCCAGTTTGCACTTACGCCCTGCACAAAACCATCGCTGGTATAGGAGGGCGAAACACTGCGGGCCGCCGGATTCTTTTGCACGGCAGTATTGCCTGCCGATACAGCCGCTTCGGGACGGGGAGCCGATTCCAGTATATTTTTTACCACTTCCAGCAATTCGGAAGGATTTACCGGTTTGGTAAGATAATCGCGGGCACCGGCCTTCATAGCCCTTACCGCCAGGCGTATATCGCCAAAACCCGTCATCAGTACCAGAGGTAGCCCGGGATTTGTTTTGCGGATCTCTTCCAGCATTTCCATACCATCTTTGCCAGGCATACGATAATCCGAAAGTACCAGGTCCGGAGGGCTTTTACGTATACTTTCCAATGCGGCATTTACATTCCCGGCCAGCGAAACCTCAAAGCCATTCTTATTCAGGTAGGCCTGTATCATCTGGCTGAATGTACTGTCATCATCAACTGCAAGTATTTTTTTCGGCATCTTTCAAGAGTTTTCGGTTTCAATATAAGAAAAAGCCCCCGCTTTAACGCGGAGGCTTTTTCAACACCCTGTTTCTCACACCCTTACTCTTTAACCAATTCTCCTTTTGGTCCGTACTTTAAGGTAATTTCGCCGGCACCGGAATTCAACACCACTTCGTAACCCACTATGGTGCCGGCTTCATTCACCCATTTATATGACTTTGAAATCTGTGCTTCTTTATAGTTTTCGGTCAGATGTTTTGCTACCTCCACCGGAAGCTCCTCTGCCTTAATCTCTACTCTTTTATCTTCTGCATAACGAACAATTTCGTTCTGTATAGCCGCGTTCAGTGTTACAGCTGTAATTCCGGAGAGCACCATGCCCATAATCAGTAATCCACGTTTCATAATAATCTTGCTTTTATTCGTTTATCGTTTTCTCAATGCTGCTAAACCTGTACTTAACGTGTCTGTTCGTTTGTGTCGTTTCTGATATGAGTAATACGAAAAACCGTGCCGCAAAAAAGCAGATTGTGCCAACCACTGACTATCAAACACTTGTATGTTTTACTTTATTGCCGTGCCACAAAACGGCGGGGAATTTTTCCCCAGTTTGTGCCGGATAATTGTGGAATGCTACACTTTGGGTATGCTTAGTGCTCCGCCTGCAGGTCTTTTATATCGAGCTGCAGGCTGCTTTGTCCGTTAAAACGATTTTCGCGCAGGGTACAGCACAGCGAAAAAGAGGGCGCATTGCGTATTGCCTCATACTTTTCGCCCAGTTTAAACCCTATGGCATTATACACATTATAATTCTGCCCGGGACTGTATACCTGCATCTGCAGGTGCTCTTCCTTTAGAATACGTATGTTGTCGTTATATATTTTCAGATTCCGGATGCAGAATACCGGGCTCATATTTGCCGGCCCGAAAGGTGCAAACTGTTTCAGTATCCTGTAAAAAGACGGTCCTATAAGCGATAGCGGTATTTCGGCATCGAATTCCAGTGCAGGATTCAGCATGCCCGGCTTAAGGCGTTTGGACACGGCCGCATCAAAACGGCTTACAAACTCCGGCAGGTTTCCGGCCTCCATGGTAAGCCCTGCGGCATGCATGTGTCCGCCCCAGTTCAGCAGCAGTTCATCACAATCGCTGAGCGCATCATACAGATCGAAATTTTTTATGGACCGGGCCGATCCGGTTATTTTCCCGCCACTTTCGGTAAGCACAATGGTGGGTCTGTAGTGTTTTTCGATAACACGCGAGGCAACAATGCCCACCACGCCTTTATGCCAGTGCGGGTTATACAGTACGGTAGAGCTGCGGGCCGGCCAGGAGCTGTCCGCAGCGATCATTTCCAGGGCTTCGCGCGTCATTTCCCGGTCCAGTTCCTGGCGCTCTGAATTATTTTCATTGATGCGCAGAGCCAGTTGCGAAAGTTCGGGACTTTCGGCACCGGTAAGCAGTTCCACAACCCGTGCTCCGTGCTCGATGCGTCCGGCGGCATTAATGCGCGGCCCCAATATAAAAACCGCATCTTCCACATCCAGTTCCTTCCCTTCGGCCCCGGCTTTGCGCAGCAGCTGCAGAAAGCCCGGACGGGGAGCACGGTTTATCCGCTCCATTCCAAAGTGTACCAGAACCCGGTTCTCGCCTGTAAGGGGCACAATATCGGCACAGGTGCTTATGGCAGCAAAATCGGCATATTCGTAAACAGCCGTTTCGCTCAGGCCATTCTTCTCGGCCAGGGCCTGCATCAGCTTAAACGTTACCCCGCAACCCGAAAGTTCCTTAAAGGGATAAAGGCAGTCTTTCTGCTTGGGATTAAGTATCGCCGCTGCCGGAGGCAGGGTTTCGTCGGGCAGGTGGTGGTCGCACACAATGGTATCGATACCAAGTGTGGAAGCATGCAGGATCTTATCGAACGACTTAATGCCGCAGTCGAGTGTAAGCAGCAGCGAAAAGCCGTTATCAGCCGCATACGAAATTCCGGTATACGATACGCCATACCCTTCGGTATAACGGTCTGGTATATAAAAGCCCACATGTTCGTATTGCAGGCATTCCCTGAAAAACAGCATCAGCATACTTACGGCACTGGTACCATCTACATCGTAATCGCCGTATATAAGTATCTGTTCACGCCGCATCATAGCCTTCTGTATGCGTTGTACGGCCCTGTCCATATCCTTCATCCGGTAAGGCGCATGCAACTGCGACCAGGACGGACGGAAAAAGCTGCGGGCATCATCATAGCTACATATACCACGTTGCAGTAAAAGCTGTATAAATACGGGATGTATATTCAGCTCCTGCTGCAGCGGAGCCCGTTCCTCCGCCGTAAATTGCCTTTTGGGAATCCAGTTCATAGAAAACTATAAGGAAAGTTGATAAAAAGATCGAAAACCATTATTTGCTCTTATGCATATAAAAGCCGTAATTTTGCCCTAAAATTAATAAATATGGCTGTAATTCTTTCTACCGATCAGGATTTCGAAAACCAACTGAATACGAACAGAAAAGTGATCGTAAAATACTATGCCGACTGGTGCGGCTCCTGTAAACTGTTTGCCCCCAAGTACCGCCGTATCTCCGATGACGAAAGCTATGCCGGCATTACCTTCCTGGATGTGAATGCCGAAGAAAATCCCGAAGCGCGTAAAATAGCCGGTGTAGATAACCTGCCCTTTTTTGCCGTATTTGCTGACGGGAAACTGCTCAAAGCTTCGTCCGGGGCAAAGGAAGAATTTGTAAGAGGTATGCTCGAAGAACTTAAGAACGCCTGAAAAGATGAAGATTCCTGCTATAAAAAAAGCTGTTGAAAATTACAGCATTGACGAACTGAAAGCTGCCGAAGAAGCGCTGTATGCCGAAGAAAAGCTACCTGCAGAAATCGAGGGCGACGACGAAGGCGAACAGCTTACGCATGTGCTGGCCGCTATATGGATAAAAAACGAAATGCAGCAACAGGGCATCGATTTTAAGGACGCATTGCGCAGGTATACCCAACGGGTACGCAACAGTATTTCATAAATTTATAAAAAGGGTATGGCCTTATAGCCGATATTTCATAAGTTTGAGTAAAACTTTATTAGCCAAAACATGAAATTTCGTTACGCTGGCTTATTAGCCCTTCCTCTTGTGCTGCTTCTGCAGGCATGCCCCGTTGGCACCGACTACCCGCTGGGAATACCTGATAAAGAAAAGGCCGACCCGGCTCTGATAGGCAGCTGGCGTTCCACAGACGGCACACCCGAAGTAATTGCCGGGAATATTGTAAAAAAGACCAGCAACAGTTTCGATGTTACCGTAACCGAACGGGGCGAGATGTACTCGCTTAACTCTTCTGTATTTACCGGGTATACCACAACACTGGGCGGAAAGAATTTCTTTTATGTAAAAGACCCCGAAGATTCGAAATACTACCTGTACCATTACGAGTTAACAGGTAAAAAACAACTGGCCCTGTACGATGTAAGTCTGCTCGAAAAAGGCATAGACGGAATTACCAGTACCGAAGCCTTTCGCCAGGAAGTGCTGGCATCTATGGCCAAAGAAGGTGGCTGTTTTTCCGAAAAGAAAACCTATACCCGCCAGTAAATACAATCCCTGTTTACAGGGCAAAAGCATAAAAAAAAGAGGTAGCCTGCGCTGCCTCTTTTTCATTCAATGTGTTCCGATATGATTTAGAAATCATCATCGTCATCATCATAAAAATCATCGTCGAAGTCGTCCAGATTGTCGAACTCCGGTTCCGAGTCGCTAGAAGAATCCTCCTCTTCCTCATCCGATGAATAGTATGTGTCTTCCGGTTCATACTCTTCGTCGTCGTGGCCATCGGGCAGATTTGTATGCTTTTTTGCCAGGCCGGCAAATGCATTCGCGTGCATTTCTTCACTGAAATAAGAGGTGCTCTTCCTCATGATTAATCCTTTTGATGTTTCTGTGTTGTGGTTTATCAATAACGTTTGCACAAATGTAAGACACATTTTATTTTCCCAAACAAAATATTCAGAGATTTTTTGCGTTCAGAGATTGAATTTAACAAAATGCGGACGAAATTTTTCGCACCTTCACCATTGTTAAGAAAATGTATGCGAAGCATGAAGGTATTGTTAATTCTATGTTTCCTGCAGCCTGTCCCGGCGAAAAAACAAGATACCTTTGCAGCATCAAATTTTAAGCACTGCTTATGAGTGAAGTAGTTTCAAAAATCCTGCTGGTAGACGATGAACCCGATATACTCGAGTTCTTATCCTACAACCTGGCAAAGGAAGGATACGAGGTGTATACCGCCAATACCGGCAAAGAAGGGCTGGAGATCGCCAAAAAAATACGTCCCGACCTGGTGATACTGGATGTAATGATGCCCGAGATGGACGGCATTGAAACTTGCCGCGAACTGAGGCAGCACAGCGACCTTAAGAACGTACTGGTAGCCTTTCTTACCGCCCGTGGAGAAGATTATTCCCAGATTGCCGGGTTCGATGCCGGTGCCGACGATTACATAAACAAACCTATAAAACCACGGGTTTTTGTAAGTCGTGTAAAAGCACTGCTGCGCCGCTCAGGCGAAGAGCTAAGCCGCGAAGACAACCTGCTTTCGCTGGGCGAACTGAAGATCGACCGCGAAAAATATCTGGTATACTACGGCGATACCGAAATGCAGATGCCCAAAAAAGAATTCGAGCTGCTGTATCTGCTGGCCTCCAAACCCGGTAAGGTATTTAACCGCGACGAAATTCTGCGCAGCGTGTGGGGCCAGGAAGTAGTGGTAGGCGACCGTACCATTGATGTGCACATACGCAAACTACGCGAAAAACTCGACGATAAGTTTATTAAAACCGTAAAAGGAGTAGGTTATAAATTCGAATTCTGAAGCTGAGAAACCCATTGAAAAGCAATAGTCCGTCGTCGCTTGCACTGTATGTAGCGTTTACCAGTTCGGTAATTATTACGCTGTTTCTGCTGCTTAGCCTGTGGCTGCTGGAGGTTGAAATGCCCTGGCAGCTTCCTGTTATTGTATTGGGCATTAGTTTCTTTACCATTTTTTTCCTGTTCCGCTTTACCGTAAACCGTTTTATATACGACAAGATTAAACTTGTTTACAAAACCATACACCAGCTTAAGCTCGGACAGAAAAAAAACCTGCGCAAAAAACTCGAAGACGGCGAAAATGTAATCGACGATGTAAACCGCGAAGTGGTAGAATGGGCCGCCGACAAAACCAAGGAGATCGATAACCTGAAAAAAATGGAAGCTTATCGCCGCGAATTTATAGGCAACCTGGCACACGAACTTAAAACCCCCATCTTTAATATACAAGGCTATATTACCACCCTGCTCGACGAAGACGAAGAAAACGCACAGGAACTGAGTCCCGAAGAAAAAATGCGTGTACGCTACCTTAAGAATGCCGAAAAAAACATCGAACGCATGATTAACCTTGTACACGATCTCGATACCGTTAGCCGGCTCGAAAGCGGCGACATGCCCCTGGTGATCGAAAAGTTCGATATTGTGGAACTGGCCACCGATGTAATAGACATGCTCGAAAAACGTGCCGTGGATAAAAATATACAGCTGCAGCTCCGCGAGAATTATGCACCCATTTATGTACTGGCCGACCAGAATACGATACGCCAGGTATTTACCAACCTGCTTGTAAATTCTATTATTTACGGTAACGAAAACGGAAATACCCGCATTTCGTTCTTCGACATGCACGAAAATATACTGATTGAAGTGGCCGATAACGGGCCCGGTATTACCGAAGAACACCTGCCCCGCCTGTTCGAGCGCTTTTACCGGGTAGATAAGAGCCGCAGCCGTAATATGGGCGGCACCGGGCTGGGGCTGGCCATTGTAAAGCATATTATAGAGGCACACCGGCAAACCATTAATGTGCGCAGTGCCGTGGGCAAAGGAGCCACCTTCTCCTTTACCCTTAAAAAGGCTAAATAAGCTAAATGTGCCTGAGCATAAGGGATACAGCTTTTTAAAAAAGCGTACGGGTGTTTATAACCCTGTTAAATTGTTGAAATCTTTGCTGTTTATTTTAATATCCGGAAAATATAGTCTACTTTTGCCACCGATTTAAACAAAATACTTTGCATAGTGCATTTGTGCCGTGTCGATGGCATTATCACCTTACAAAGTATGCACTATGCACAATTACAACAAAATGACAAACATTGAAAATGGTACGCTCACGTTTCGTGAGCTGGGCTTGTCTGAAAGTACCCTTCAGGCAATTGAATCGAAGGGGTACGTAAATCCTACACCCATTCAGGCAGCCTGTATTCCTCTTCTTATCAGTAACGAGAAGGATATTATCGGCCGTGCACAGACCGGGACCGGTAAAACAGCCGCATTCGGCCTTCCGCTTATTGAACTGCTGGAAGAACAGCAACCCGGCGGATCGCCCCAGGCACTGATCCTGGCACCTACCCGCGAACTGGCCATCCAGGTGGCCGAAGAGATCATCTCTTTCAAAGGTTCCAAAAAACTGTTCGTAACCACCGTTTACGGCGGTGCGTCTATGACACAACAGCTGAAAGATCTGCGTAAAGGCACCAGTATAGTGGTAGGTACACCCGGCCGCGTACTCGATCACCTGCACAAAGGTTCCCTGCGCCTCGAAAACCTGAGTCACCTGGTACTCGACGAAGCCGACGAAATGCTCAACATGGGCTTTATCGACGATATCCGCGAAATTCTGTCGCATGCCCCGCAGGAAAAGCGTATGCTGCTTTTCTCAGCTACCATGCCGCCCGATATCCGTAATATCGCACGCGAGTTCATGGGTCCCTACGACGAAGTAGCCGTGGCCAAACAACAAATGACCAATGTAAACATCTCTCAGGTATACTACGAAGTATCCGAGTCCGATAAACTCGAGGCCCTGGTTCGTCTTATGGAAATAGAAAAAGACTTCTACGGTCTTATTTTCTGCCAGACCAAAGTAGAAACCGACAATGTGGCCAATAAGCTCATCGAACGCGGTTATGCTGCCGAAGCCCTGCACGGCGATATTTCCCAGCACCAGCGCGAACGTATCCTGAGCCGTTTCAAAAGCAAATCCATCAATATTCTGGTAGCCACAGATGTAGCTGCCCGCGGTATCGACATCAATAACCTTACGCACGTATTCAACTTTGGCCTGCCGCAGGATCCCGAAAGTTATGTGCACCGCATTGGCCGTACCGGTCGTGCCGGCAAAAAGGGTACCGCCGTTTCCTTTATTTCTCCGCGCGAATTCCGCCGCCTGGCCCTGGTAAAACGTGTGGCCAAAGCCGAAATCGTAAAAGGTAAACTGCCCGGTGTAAAAGAAGTAATCGATGCCAAGGTTGGTCACATTAAAGAAGAGGTTTCCAAACTGCTGGTAACCGAAGATGTGGAATACGGCAAATTCTCAGGTATTGCAGCCGAACTGCTCGAACTCGGTACCCCCGAAGAAGTGCTGGCCGCCGTACTGAAGATCAGCTACGAGGAAGATCTCGACGAAAAGAGCTTCAACAAGATCAGCGAAGGCGGATTCTTTAAAGATAAAGGCGACCGTCGCGACAGCGGTGGTAAAGGCCGCCGCGGAGGATACAGCGACGGAGGCGGAACCTTCGGCGACCGTAAGCGCCTCTTTATTGCCCTGGGCAAGCTCGATAAGATCACCGGCCCGCGCGAAATGGCATCTTACCTCGAAAGAGAAACCGGCGTACCCGGCAAATTCATACACGAAATACGTGTAACCGATAAGTTCTCCTTTGCTTCCGTGTCCGAAAGAGATGCCCTGCAGATTATGGAAAAACTCAACGGCAAATCGCGTAACAAGAAAACTATGGTAGAGATCGCCAAGAACTAGTATTCTATAAAATTAAGTTAATTAGGCTTTTATGCTACATTCTTTTGTAACATAAAAGCCTTTTTTTCGTTTATAATTGTATATGCTTAATTGCCCAAATATGTTTTGGGCAATAGTTTGTTTTATATTTGTCATTAGCTATGAATGAACTTCGCAGTTTTATAAAAGATATTATCTTAAATACAAACGGGGTCTTTGTGCGTAGGAGCTCCTACCCTGCTGAATTGGAAGATATCGTCGATATTGAATTGAACGATGTTTCATTTAGTCCTGCTTCTGAAGACAAGGTGAATCTTTCTACGGATATACACCATGTAAAATCCGATATAAAATCTGCAGTAAAATCTTACAAGGAAACTTTTCAGGATAAATAAAAGATGGCAAAGCAAAATAAAACTGTAAAAGGTGCTTTGCCAAACAAATCGGGCAATATGGTAGCTTTCGAACATCAGGAAAGTTATGACGACAGTTTGCTTCCGGATGCTGCAGAACTTGCAAAACTAAAAGAACTCGATCCAGATATTATGAACTGGATTAAATCGCGGACAGAAAAAGAACAGGATGCCAGGCTTGAATTTAATGCCAAAAAAGTTGAAGTCTTAACAAAAGCAAGTAAGAGAGCTTACATTATTGATTTTTATTCCATAACCTGCGCCTTTCTCATTATAATCTGCGGAATGTTATTATCAGCCCTGCTCATTTATAAAGGTGAAAAGATTATCGGTACTATTTTTGCCGGAGCCACCATATTAGTTGCAGCGAATTCATTTCTTAATTTTAGAAAAGGGAATCAAAAAACAAAATTGCCCGGGGCTGAAAAATAATATCTATCTATAAAATCCTGATCTCTTTACTGAAAAAGCTTTCAAAAAATATTGAAAGTTTCGAAATTTGCCTTACATTTGTTCTATGGAATTCGGCGAAGCACGCAATAAATTTATACAAAGCTGGGGCGCTCTGGGCTCGCAGTGGGGCATAAACAAAACCATGGCCCAGATACATGCGTTGCTTATGATAACTCCCGAAGCTCTTTCCATGGAAGAAATTATGGAAGAGCTGCAGATATCGCGTGGCAATGCAAGTATGAACCTGCGCGGACTTATGGACTGGGGACTGGTATATAAAGAATTTAAAGCCGGTGAACGACGCGAATATTTTATCGCCGAAAAAAACGTGGAAGAAATGGCCGTTAAAATTGCCCGCGAACGCAGTAAACGCGAAATTAAACCCGCCCTTAAAATCCTGAAAGAAGTTTCGGCCATTAAAGACAACAGCAACCAGGCAAAGCAGTTCGTAAAACAAACGGCCGACCTGTATTCGTTTATGGAAAAAACCGATAATGTGCTTGATAAAGTTACCCGCCAGAAAGAAACCCTGCTGAGCAAATTCCTTATGAAAATACTAAGCTGAAACCTTTTTTTTGAACCAATATTTCAATAATTTCTGAAATTTCAATATTTATCGCATGAAAAAGATTGTTATTGCTGCCGGCACCGGCTTCCTGGGGGACATTCTCTGCAATCACTTTCGCAGTATGTATGAAGACATTGTGGTGCTTACCCGCTCGGCCCCCCGCATCGAAGGTAATATCCGCTATGTGCAATGGGATGCCTGCACTCTGGGCCCCTGGATGCAGGAACTGGAGCAGGCCGATGCTTTGCTGAACCTGGCCGGACGCTCGGTAAACTGCCGATATACCGCCGGCAATAAAGAAGCCATACTCCGCTCACGTATTTTAAGTACCGAAGTGCTGAACCGTGCCGTAATGCTGTGCGAACACCCTCCGCGCATATGGGCCAATGCTTCTACGGCAACCATCTACAGGCACTCGGAAGATAAGCGGATGGATGAGTACAGCGGCGAAACCGGTCACGACTTCTCGATGGACGTGGCCCATGCATGGGAAAAGGCCTTCTTTAGCTCGCTAACACCACACACCCTTAAGGTGGCACTACGCATAGGCATTGTACTGGGGCGCAACGGCGGCGCTGCCGTACCGCTAAGGCGTATGGTAAAACTTGGCCTGGGCGGACGGCAAGGCAACGGCAAACAGTATGTAAGCTGGATACACGAAGAAGATTTTGCGCGTGCGGTAGCGCATGTGCTGCAGCAGGGCATGCAGGGAGTTGTGAATATCGTTTCGGAAACACCGGTACGCAACGCAGAATTTATGAGGCAGTTCCGTAAGGCATTTGGTATGCCGCTGGGCTTACCATCTTTCCGTGCCGTTCTTAATGCCGGAGCTTTTTTTGTAAGTACAGAACCTGAGCTGGTGCTTAAAAGCCGCTGTGTGGTGCCTGCCCGCCTCCTCGAAACGGGCTTCCGCTTCCGCTATACCCTGCCCGAAGCGCTTCGCAGACTCTGAGCTAATCTGCATCCCCGGGGTTAGGGCAACCTTTACCGGTATGGATAAGTCCGGCAAGACTCTTATGTATATACTCTGTCCACGCATTACTGCAGACCTCGTAGCATTCGTGCCCGGGCAGCAAACCCCTGTGTGTAAAAACAAGGCGGGTTTGTGCACCCTCTTCAGAAATATCGAAACAGATTTCTGTATGCAGCCATTCGGTCTGATCCTCTGTAAATTTAAAATAGTTTTCCAGTACCTGCCACTTTACCCGGCGGGCGGGCAGCAGCTCTGTAATACGCATGCGGCAATGATGTATATCCCGGTAGCGATAGCTGAATTCAGCATCCCGGCTGTTGGTAACACCTTCGATCTGTTCGGACCACCAGCCCCGCACATTGTTTATGGCAGTAAACACCTCCGTTGCAGAACGGTTTAGCAGTACAGAAGTACAAAAATCTGTATTCCCGGCATCTGTACCTTCTTTTACGGTCTTGTAAGAACGTGGCGGGAAGCCCGGTTGGCCTCTGCCGGTATCGAGCAGGCGCTGCAGGCTGTACTCCAGGTAACGGCTCCAGCCATCGCTGCAGGCATCGTAGCATTCCACCTGCGGCTGCAGACCTTCGTGTGTAAAGTGCAGCTGCGTATGTCCGTCTTTTGCCAGAATATCGAAAATAATACGTGTACCGTTCCATTCCTCTTCATCTTTAAGAAAACTCAGCCGGCTGCTGGTCACCAGCCACACAATGCGGCGGCAGGGTTCCATTTCTGTAACCTGCTGCCGGGAGTAATGCACATCGCCGAAACGTACCTCAAATTCGTCGTTAAGCTTACCGGCAGCACCCCGGAATTCGGGAGCCCACCAGCCCGGCACATCACAAACGGCATCCCAAACCTGCTGCGGACTGCGGTGTGTATTAAGGATAAATGTAAAATTATCAGTTTTCATAGTTCTTTTCATATTTCAGCACAAAACTAAGGCGCAACGCACAACCGTACAGGGTGTAAAAAAGACATTCTGAGGGGTTGATATGGACAACAGCATTCTATACCTTCGTCAAAAAAAGGCATGAAACACCTGACCATACTGGTACCTGAAGGCAAAGAAAACAATCTCAGCAGCATTGTGGGTGCGTATAAAATATTTACCCGTGCCAATGCGTTCCGTAAAAAAGAGCTGTTCCGAGTGCAGCTGGCAGGCATTTCGGAGGAGGTTACGTTTTACAACGGACTTTTCGCCGTGCGGCCTCAGATACATATCTCCGGGGTTGCACACAGCGATCTTATCATTATTCCCTCACTCAACCACGCTTACGACGAAGCTCTTACCCTTAACACCCCGTTTATTCCCTGGCTGCAGCAGCAATACCGGCAGGGTGCCGAAATAGCCAGTATCTGCACCGGAGCTTTTCTGCTGGCTTCGGCCGGATTGCTGGATCATAAAAGCTGCTCTACACACTGGGCCGCGGCCGATACCTTCCGCCAGCACTTTCCAGAGGTAAACCTCCAACCCGACCGGCTCATTACCGACGAACAGGGCATTTGTACCAATGGCGGAGCGTATTCGTTCCTGAACCTTATCCTGTACCTGGTAGAAAAATACTATGGCCGCGAAACCGCTATTTTCTGTGCAAAGGTCTTCCAGATCGGCATGGACCGGCAAAGTCAGTCGGAGTTTATTATTTTTAAAGGTCAGAAAGAGCACAACGATCTTATGATAAAAGAGGCTCAGCTATACATCGAGCATCACCTGCACGAGCGCATCTCTGTAGAAGCGCTTTCGGCCCGTTTCACTGCCGGCAGACGCAGTTTCGACCGGCGCTTTATAAAGGCTACCGGCAATACCCCGCTCGAATATGCACAGCGCGTAAAGATAGAGGCCGCAAAAAAGATCTTCGAAAATTCGCGCAAGACCATACAGGAAGTAATGTACGCAGTTGGCTATTCCGATCTTAAAGCCTTTCGCGGAGTGTTCCGCAAGATCACCGGCATGTCGCCCCTCGAATATAAAAACCGTTACAACCGGGAGGCGGCACACTGATACCTAACATTGGTGGTTTTTTGCACAGCGTTGTCGTTTGCCGTACGGAATAGCTATTTTTGCAGTAAAATACGATACGATGCAAGTAAAATGGTTCATCCTCTGTGGCTTTATGGCCCTTTCGGGACTGGCAAAGGCTCAGTTTCTTTCTCCGGTACAGGAAAAGGCAATAAAAACCAACCTGTATTACCTGGCCGACGATAAGCTCGAAGGACGCGCTCCCGGTACACAGGGCGAGATACTGGCATCGGAATACATTGCAAAACAGTTTGCCCGCTCGGGACTGAAACCCGCCGGCGATAACAAAACCTGGTATAACTACTTCGAATTTGCCGCCGATGCGCAGGTTAGCGATAACTGTATACTGCATGTTTACAACAAGTCGTACAAACTGCACGAAGACTTCTGGCCCCTTTCGGCCTCGGCCAACAGCAGCGTAAAAGGTGTTACACGCTACGTAAAATTTGGTATACAGGCCCCGGAAAACAACTACGACGATTATGCCTCTTTTAAGCCCGAAGAACTCAAAGGCCGCATATTTGTAATAGAAATTTCTACCCCGGACGGCGTACATCCGCACAGCGCCTACCTGAAACATGCCGACCTGTCGCTGCGCGTACAGAAAGCCGAAGAAATGGGAGCCGCAGGAGTGATCTTTATCGATAATTACAAAAACGCGGAAGAACCTTCGGAACGTATATCCAAAAATGTTAGTCCTTCGCGCATACCTGTAGTTTTTGCCAAAGGTATCGTAACCAAGGTACTTACCGACGGCGGCGACCTGGAAGCCTCACTATCGGTGACCATTATGCGTAACACCGTAAAGGCCCGCAATGTGGTGGGCATAATCGATAACAAAGCACCTAATAATGTAATTATAGGCGCACATTACGACCATCTGGGCTGGGGCGAGGAAGGCTCGCTGCACCGGGGCGAAAAAGCCATACACAACGGCGCCGACGACAATGCTTCGGGAACGGCTGCCCTTATGGCCATTGCCGATTATATGGCACATAAAGGGCCCAAGAACAATAACTATATTTTTATTGCCTTTTCTGCCGAAGAAAAAGGCCTGTTCGGATCTTCGGCCTTTACCAAATCGCCGCTGTTCGACCCTGCCCAAACCAATTACATGCTGAATATGGATATGGTTGGCCGTCTCGAAAACGACGAAATTGCCATAAACGGTGTAGGTACCAGCAGTATGTGGGGCAATAACCTGAATGCCATAAGCAGCGGAAACCTGAAGCTGAAAACCTCTGAAAGCGGCGTAGGCCCAAGCGATCATACTTCATTTTATCTAAAAAATGTTCCGGTACTGCACTTCTTTACCGGCTCACACAACGATTATCATAAACCCGGCGACGATGCGGAAAAGATCAATTTCGAAGGACTGTCGCGCGTAACCAATTTTATTATCGACCTTATTGTTCGCATGGATGCACAGGGCCGTATCGATTTTGTAAAAACCAAAGAGCAGGAACAGGGCAAGGCTCCTAAATTCAGCGTAACCCTGGGTATAGTTCCCGATTATATGTACGACGGCGAAGGTGTACGCATGGATGGCGTAACCGAAGGCAAGGCCGCTTCGCGTGCAGGTATGCAGGCTGGCGATGTACTTACTGAATTAGGAGGATACCGCATCGTAGATATGCGCGGATACATGGAAGCACTGAGCCATTTTAAGAAAGGCGAACAGGTTAAAGCCACCGTACTGCGCAACGGCGAACGCAAAGAACTGGACGTGGAATTTTAAGCCCGGCCGCTTTCTCAAAAGTTGATGCGGTAGCTTTTTGCTATATTTATACCATGCATTACCGACAACTTAAGAACATTCTGTTCATCGACATTGAAACCGTGCCCCAGGCAGATTCCTACGAAGCGCTGGACGACGATTCGCGCAGACTCTGGGACCGAAAAGCCCAGACGCTTATGCCCCGCATGAGCGAGAAATATGAGAACGAACGCGACCTGTACGAACGGGCCGGCATCTATGCTGAGTTTGGCCGAGTTATATGCATCTCAGCAGGCTATGTAACCAAAGAGGACGGCCCCTGGGAAGCACGTATAAAATCTTTTTCGGGGCATAACGAAAAAGAGCTGCTGCAGGAGTTTACACACACCCTCAGGGAAGAGTTTGGCTTTAGATCGCTCTGCGCACACAATGGCAAGGAGTTCGATTTTCCCTACCTCTGCCGCCGCCTTATGATAAACCAGATGCCCATACCCCGCATACTAAACCTGGCCGGGCTCAAACCTTGGGAAGTGCCGCATTACGACACTATGGAAATGTGGAAATTCGGCGATTACAAAAGCTTTGTTTCCCTCGACCTGCTGGCACATGTTTTTGGTATTCCCACACCCAAGGACGATATCGACGGCAGTATGGTGCGCGATGTATACTATAACCAGGGCGACCTGGAACGCATATCGGCCTATTGCAGCCGCGATGTATATACGCTTATGCGCATCTTTTTCCGTATGCAGAATATTGCCTGGGACGAGGAGCTGAACCCGGTACTTTACCTGTAAACCCGGTACACACACACATGTATGAGGAGTGAGACTCTTTCATGCTAACGCACTCTTCCGGTCCGCGGCCACAGGGTATTTCCCGGGTCCAGGCATCCACGCTCAGGCTTCTTTCTGACAACAAGCTTTATTTACTGTTTTAGTATATGAATCTCGGTACGGCGGTTTTTGCGTCGTCCTTCGTCTGTATCATTATCGGCCACCGGACTCTCCTGTCCGTATCCTTTTGCTTTCACGCGTGACGGATGAATACCTTTTGCCAGCAGGTAATTCCGTACGGCTTCGGCACGTTTCTGCGAAAGCGTGAGGTTCGATTCCGCATTACCCACATTATCGGTATAGCCGGCCACTTCGATCTCCATCGTGGTTTTGCGTTTCATGAAGGCCGCCAGTTCATCGAGGCTTTTGTTGGACGAAGCGCTGAGCGCAGAACTGCCCGTTTCAAAAAGAACGTTTTGCAGGGTAATACTGGCCGGCAGTTCGTATTTAATCTTTACCCAGCCGGAATATTCACCTGGTTCATCGGGTACTTTTACCTGCGAATATTCTTTCTGTTCACCGATGGACGCAATCAGGATACGATACGTATCGCCCTTGGGCAGCAACAGGTGCAGTTTGCCTTCGGCATCCGAAAAGCCGCTTACCTTTTTCTGCGTTTTCTGCCCCAGGAAAATAATTTCATCCCCGGCGCGGGCAACGCCTTTGTAATCGGTTACGGTAACACTTATGAGGCCATTCTTTTCATCGGGTTTAAGACCGTTTTGTGCCAGTGTGAACCCGCATATCCAGGCCATACTAAAAAAAAGGAGCAGTTTTTTCATCCGGTTTGTATTTACCTGTATAATGCAGGCCTGCAGAAAAAGTAACCGAGATTAACGCTCTTTAACAAAAACGGGATTGCACACAGCAGCCAAACTTGCAGGAACAAAACTTTTTCGCGAACTTTATAGAATGCAGCTGCCTGAAAATAATCTTTTTAGCTGAACAACAGAATAAGCAGCAACAGTAACAGCAGCATAAACAGGAAGTAAAAGCGGTTTTTAAGACGATAGGGCTTACGGCGCGGCATGCTGTACAGGTGTTTCTGATAACGGCCCTGCACACGCGAAAAATCGCGGTATTTACGTACCTCCTCTTCGGGAAGGCCGGGTTCCTGGTTATCGATCTGTATACTCATCGCACGCTTCGAGCTGCTTTTTTAATACCTCTAAAATACGATAAACTTTCATCTTTACGGCGGCCTCGGTCGAAGATTCCAGTTCGGCGATCTCTTTAAACCGGATACCGTCGAAAAAGCGCCATTCAATCAGCCGCAGGTCTTCGGGTGGCAGCTGTTCCAATGCCCTGGCCAGGCCTTCTCTCCAGGCAGGATCGTCCCATCGGGCGTCCCACTCCACACGCAGGTCTTCGTGTACCGAAATATACCTGGTGCGCCCCGTTCTGCGGAAATACATATTAAGCTCATTGGTAGCCATCCGCAAAAGCCAGGCGGCAAAAGGAATACCTTTCGGCTCGTAGCTGCGTATATGCAACAATGCCTTCAGAAATACCTCAGAGGTAATATCGGCTGATATTTCGCCATCTCTTACGCGGGAATATACATAGCGGAATATACGGTCGTGATGCATATTGTACAACCATTCAAAAGCCCGGGGGTCGCTTTTGCTGATGCGTATGTGTTTTTCTTCTTCCTCCTGGTTTTGCATGGCTGTATTTTTCAAATATAACCATTTGCAAACAGCGTATTTCTAAAAATAGCCTAAATGTCAGCGCAGGCAGATTTTCTGCAACAACACACTGCGGTTGCCCTTATATGCCTGCAGAATGTACATGCCTGCGGCCAGCTCAGATGCATCAAGCATTCCGGAACTAAAGCCTGTACGCATACATATGCGGCCCTGCATATCCCGTATCTCCACACGGTCGGGCTGTACCTGTGCCGCATCGTTCAGGTATAACACTCCGCCGGACGGGTTGGGGTATACGGACATCTCTTTTGCGGTATTTGCTTCGTTCAGACCTATCGCTTTGGGAGGGCGTATACATATAATGCTATGGGTATTGGGCTCTGTATTGGCCGACAGGGGGCCATTGGTAGCCAGGTAAATTTCCCCAAAATAACCCACCGTTATATCGCGTATACGGCCAAACTGGTTCACAAAGTAAGAGCTTTCAGAAATTATGGCATCCCCGGCCGGGTTCAGTTTCAGTACAAGCAGCCTTTTATCTTTCAGCACAGCCAGGAGCAGGCTCTTATCAAATTCGGGAAACTCTGCGTTCTCGTAATACTCGATACCTGCCGGGGCAATGGTCGGGGTCCAGGTGCGTATCGGCTCGGCCACATTATTTGCATTACAGAAGGTTATTTCCTGCGGCTGGTCGCAATAGCCCTGTACTGCCGGCCAGCCATAATTACGGCCTGGATAAATAAGCTGTATCTCATCGTCGGAAGAAGCGCCATGCTCCGAAGCGTATATAAATCCGTTGGCTGCTGTAAGGCCCTGCATGTTCCGGTGCCCCCATGTATATACGTAACTTCCGGGAAAGGGATTGTCTGCCGGGATGCTGCCATCGGTATTTAAACGCAGGATTTTACCGTTAAGCGAGGCTGTATCCTGCGAAAGTGCCGTATTCTGTGCATCGCCTGTGCTCATAAGCAGGGTGCCGTCGGGCATAAAGGCCAGGCGCGAACCGTTATGCGTACTGTTGCCGGGGATACTGTCTATAAGTATCTGCGGATTTATCAGCTGAGTACCGTTAAAATTATATTTTACCAGGCGCTCCCATATATTGCCCGCCGAACCAAATGTATATACTAAAAATACTTCCTGTATCGGAGAAAACGACGGTTTGAAAGCCATGCCCAGCAGGCCGGACTCCGATTGCTGGTATACTTCGCCGGTAATATCGAGCACCGTTGTCTTTACCTTGTTCTGCGATATACGACTTACCAGGCCTTTGCGCTCGGTTACCCACACATATTCCTCGTGGTAAATAATCTCCCAGGGAACATCCAGTCCAGTATACAATGTGTCTATATATACATTGGTGCTGCCTATGGTTACCAGGGTTTGTGCATAGCTACGCTGAAGAAACATCAAGGCCAGCCACAGGGATAGTACAATCGCTCTTTTCATGCTCATTTTCTTGTGAATATACAAAATATGCAGGAAAGGAGCCTGCTGTAAAGGCGTTTATTTTGTACCGGCGGGCAGCACACTGCCATCACGCAGCTCTTCGCCGGCTTTACTTATAAATGTTTCGCCGACCTTAAGCGAACCAAATACCTCGGTGCGGTTATTCTGCTCACGCCCGGTACGCACCTCTACCCTGCGTGCTATTCCATCGGCAGCTTTTACCATAAAAACCCCTTCCGACGAGCGCACCACGGCTGTTTTAGGCACTACAAACGCGCTGTCGTTCTTTCCCGGAGCCAGTTTTACCTCGGCCACCATCCCCGGCAGCAGTTTTTTATCGTGGTTGTGTACATCCATTTCAATTTTTTCCGAGCGCAGGCGTACGTCCAGGGCCCCCGCCATGCGCGATACGCGGGCACTGAACTCTTCGCCGGGCAGGGAACGCACGCTAAACCTTACCTCATCGCCCGTATGGAGCGAACCGGTATACGCTTCGGGAATGGCTACGGTAAGGCGCAGCTTTTTCTGCTCCTGCAGGGTAAAGAGCGGCAGCTCCGACCCCTTGCCTGCCGGCCCCACAAACGCTCCCGGATTTACATTGCGGGCACTGATTATACCACTGAACGGTGCACGTATCTCCAGGTATCCCTTCATGGTATTTACCTCTTTGTAAATAGCCTTCGCCGCTTCTAACTGAGCCAGGTCTGAATTTTTACGGGCTTCTGCCTGGTCGAGTTCATTCTTCGATACGGTACCCGGGGTTCTGGAAGTTTCCAGCAGGCGCTCGTAATTGGCCTTTGATGCGGCATACAGTGCCTCCTGCGAACGCAGGCGCGATTCGGCAGCCAGCAGCTGTGAGGTTATCTCGGGTGCCTCCAGTATCACCAGCAGCTGTCCTTCCTTTACTTCGGTGCCCAGGTCGGCCCTGAGCTCTTTTACAAAACTGCTTACTTTAGCATATATATCAACCTGCTGAAAGGCGATAAGCTCACCAGGCAGCTGAAGTGTGCCGGCAAGGGTATCTTTTTTCAGTATAAAGGTTTCCGGAGCTGCGGCACTTCCTGCAAGGGGTTTTTCTCCTGGTTTTCCGGCAGATGCACATCCCGCAATCAGCAGGGTAACTATGGCAATGGATGCTATGATGTTCCTGTTCATTTTAGTATAGTAGTATTTCGTTTATGCATTGTGTTGGTTTTCGCTGCCGGCCTCGTAGAAGCGGCTTTCTTTATCGGTAGGGTCGAGCGAGAGGGAGCCGGTACCGGTCTTCGCCTGTACCCAGGCAAATACCAGGGGCAGTATTACCAGCACAGCAAAGGTAGAAGCAAGCAGCCCGCCGATAACGGCACGCCCCAGAGGCGAAACCTGGTCGCCGCCTTCGCCGTGCCCGATGGCCATAGGCAACATACCCATTACCATTGCCACACTGGTCATAATAATAGGCCGCAGGCGCAGCGAGGTAGCTTCCCGGGCCGCCAGCAATGCATCGCCTGTACGTTTGCGTATCTCTTCGGCATTGTTTATAAGCAGTACGGCATTGGCAATAGATACCCCTACCGACATAATAATACCCATGTACGACTGCAGGTTAAGCGTAGAACCGGTAAGCATTAGCAGCAGCAGGGAGCCCAGCACTACGGCAGGCACTGCTGTAAGCACCACCAGCGAAACGCGGAACGACTGAAAATTGGCGGAAAGCATCAGAAAAATTACCACTATGGCCACCAGCAGTCCGGCTTCCAGGCTGTCGAGCGTTTCGTTCAGAACCTTTCCCAGACCTATCTGCTCAATAAAAAGTCCGCGCGGTAATTCTCCCAGCGAGGCAATGGCTTTCTGCACATCTTCTGAGGCCGTACCCAGGTCTTTATGATACAGATTGGCCGTTACCGAAAGGTAGGGCATGGCACCCAGGTTATCGTTCTCGCCATAAGTGGTGTCCGGAGTAATACTGGCCACATCGCCCAGTACAGGACGTATCTGGTTGCGCAGCAGCGGTATTTCGCTTATGTTATTCTCCGAACGCATTTCGCTCAGCGGCACCTGCACCTGTACATTATACGAAAGACCCGCACGCTCGTCTACCCACACATTTTTCTCCGTGTAGCGCGACGAGGAGGTAGAGGCGATAAGCGAGCGCGAAACATCGTTCATATCCACACCCAGCTGAGCTGCCCGTGTACGGTCGATATCGATATTGAGCGAAGGATACTTTATGGGCTGGGCAATCTGTACGTCGCGCAGGTATTCTATTTCTCCCAAACGGGCCACTATTTTATTAGCATATTCTTCGTTTTGTTTCTTGTTCTTTCCGGCAATACGTACTTCTACCGGTGTGGGCGAACCCTGGCTCAGCACCTTATCGGTAAGCTCGATGGGTTCGAACGACAAACGAACATCGGGCATACGTGCATGTATACGCCTGCGCAGCTGGTCTTTAAAATCGTCCATATCGGTTTCGTAATCTTTAAGACTTACCTGGAACACCGCTTCGTGCGGGCCGGCCGTAAAAAGATAGATGGGCGACACCGAAAAAAGCGAAGGGTGCTGCCCTACATATACCGACGAAATGGCAATATGCTCTTTGCCTACCATATCTTCCAGCTCTTTCAGCACCAGCTGTGCCTTTTCTTCGGTGCGCTCTATGCGTGTACCGTCGGGCGCACGCATACGCAGCTGAAACTGGGCCGAATTTACCTTCGGCAGTACATCGCGGCCTATATTTGCCAGCAACAGCAGCGCCAGTGCCGATACGCCCGCAATATATACCAGTACCACAGGCTTACGCAGGGGCACCAGTACCTGGTGCATGTGCAGGAAACGGTTGCGGAAACGGTCGAAACGCGAAGGCTTCTGCTCTTTTTGCGCTTCTTTTTTATGCGTATGGGCTTTCATAAGCCAGTTGGCCATAATGGGCACAAAGGTTTGCGAAAGCAGGAAAGAAACAATCATGGAAAAACCGATGGCCAGCGAAAGCGGTAAAAAGAGTGCACCCGGAATCCCCGACATGGTAAAGGCCGGTGCAAATACCGCCAGTATACACAACAGTATAAGCAGCTTGGGGAAGGCGATCTCGCGGCAGGCATCCCATATGGCCAGGGCTTTGGATTTACCCATATCCAGGTGCTGGTGGATGTTTTCGATGGTAACCGTAGACTCGTCTACCAGTATACCAATGGCAAGCGCCAGGCCGCTGAGCGACATAATATTTATGGTTTGTCCGAACAGCTTCAGGAAAAGTACACCGGCAATTACCGAAGCAGGAATGGTAAGTATAACAATAAGTGCGGCACGGCGGTCGCCCAGGAAAAGCAATACCATAAGCCCGGTAAGAAGCGCCCCTATAGCACCTTCGCTTATAAGGCTCTTTACGGCATTAATAACATATACCGACTGGTCGAACTCGTACGAAAGGGTTACGTCCTCGGGCAAGGTGCTCTGTATCTTAGGCAGGTTATTTTTCAGGTTGTTAACCACTTCCCAGGTAGAGGCATCGGCAGCCTTGGCAATACTGATGTATACCGAACGTTTGCCGTTTACCAGGGCATAACCGGCGGTAATATCGGCTCCGTCTTTTACCGTAGCCACATCGCGCAGGTACAGGTTCTGTACGCCACCTTTAAACAGCGGTATATTACCAAAATCCTGCACATTACGTATGGTGTTATTGGTAGGAGTAATGTAATTGATGTCGCCTATACGTACATTCCCCGACGGAGCCGTCTGGTTATTAAGGCGTATGGCCTCAACAATCTGGTCGGGGGTAAGGTTGTGCGCCCGCAGTGCCCCGGGATCAACATTTATTTCGATGGTACGCGGACTGCCTCCGAACGGTGGCGGTGCCAGCAAACCCGGTATGGCCGTAAACGAGGCCCGTACATATACATTGGCAAGGTCCTGCAGTTCGTTGTTAGAACGGGTGGGGCTGCTCAGTACCAGCTGCCCTACCGGCAGCGAAGAGGCATCGAAACGGATTACAAACGGAGGCTGCGACCCCGGTGGAAAAATAGCCTGTATCCGGTTCGACAATGCGCTGAGCTCCGCAGCGGCCTGCGCCATATTGGCTCCCTCGTAATAGGTAAGCTTCATAAGCATAAGGCCCTGTATGTTTTTGGTTTCGATACTTTTAACCCCGTTGGCAAAAAGCAGTATGTTTACGTACTGCTTGCCGAAATATGCTTCCATCTGGTTGGGCGTATAACCGCCAAACGGGTGTGCAATGTAAATTACCGGGAGGTTCATCTGTGGCAGAATGTCTACTTTTATCTGCCGTATGGCCTGTATACCAAAGAAAAACAACCCTGCCACCACTACAAGTACGCTTATCGGTTTGCGTAATGCGGTTCGTATCAAGTTCATGCTTACTTCTGATTAAAATTCATTAATAAATATTCCCATATCGCCTGTTGCCGCCGCCTTCATAAGCAGAGCCTGCCATACATTTGTATACGCAATTTCGCGGTCGGTTTCGGCGCGTGTAAGTGCATACATAGCCTGCGTTACATCTACAATTGTGGTTAGCCCGTTACTGTACATAACATTTTTTTGCGTATAGGCATCCATTGCCGAACGAACCTGTTGCGGAGCCTCATTATAAGCATCCATGGCATTACGCAGCTTCTGCTCTGCCAGAGCCTGCTGGGCAAGCAACTGCTGCCGGGCAAGCTCGTATTCGTGCTGCAGCCCTTCGGTAACAAACTTTTGTGCCCGAACCTGCGATTCGTGCTGCAGTACAGACATAATATTCCAGTTCATGCCCACACCCAGCAGGTAATTAGCTCTTGTGGGGGTTATACCTGCTGCATAATTACGTGTAAACTTGGTCTGGTCCTGTGTGTAGCCGGCTTCGAAACCGGAACCCCTGCCCTGCATAACGGCAAAGAGCGAGAACGAAGGATAGTATTGCCGGCGCAGCATACGGGTCTGCTCGTTGCTTAGCAGCGTACGGCTCTGCAGGAAACGCAGCAGGGGATGCTCCTGTTCCCGAAATGAAACCGAAGAAAAAACAGAAACGGGAACCCTGCTCAGGAAGGTGGTGTCGAGCACAAAATCTGTTGCCTGGATCCCCATTAAAACTGCCAGTTTACTGGCGTGTTCCTGCTCTGTATCTTTTGCCCTTATAAGGGCAATACGTGCGTTCGAAACTTCGGCGGCGGCCAGGGAAGAATCTACCCCGGCAATAAGTCCGTTACCGGCCCGGCTTACGGCCATGGTTTTAAAAACAAGAGCCCGCTCCAGGTTGCGTTCCTGGGTACGGGTTATGCGTTGCGCTGCCAACAGGTTAAGGTAAGCAGCAGCTACTTTTACCTGGTGCTGAAAAAGTTCCTGGGCCAGATCGGCAGAGTCGGTCTGCAGCATACCTGTCGCTATTTTTATACGCCCCCGCACCCTGCCAAAGCTAAAGAACTCCCAGTTAAAATTAGCCAGGTACAGGGCTCCGAAACCGGCATTCCAGTTCTGCCCGGGTAAGGGAAGCCCCGAAGAGGCCACTCCGTAACCACCAAAACCATACAGCGGGCCGTTTTGTCCGTTTACAGTACCATAGTCTTGCTGGGCCGATAAAACCAGGTTGGGGGCATAACTACGCCGGGCCTGTGCCAGCCTTGCCGTCGATGCCTGTACATAACTGCTTTTAGCTTTAATGCTTTCGTAGTTGGCCGTGGCCGTACCCAGAGCCTCTTTTATACCCAGCGGCTGAGCCTGCAGCCCCTGACTCAGGTAAAGTAATGCGGCGCTGATACAGATGTTGTAAATACTCTTTTTTATCATGATTCCTTGCAGGTTCTCTTCTGTAGCGTAATGTGACTGCAAATAGAACACGGGAATCTGAAGTAATTTTGAAGACCGGCTCTGCAGGTATTTTTTGGCAATTCTTTAACATTCGGCATAAAAAAAGTCCGTACAGCTACCCTGGCTGCACGGACCCGCGAGATTCGAGAATTCCCCCTTCTGAAAGAGTAACGAATATGAAAAGCAGAGTTGTTCTCTTATCCCGGCTTAAACTATACTGTTTTTTACATGGCCGAAGCCTCATTAAGCCGGTTCAGGGCTTCTGGCGAAAGTACCAATTCCGGTGCTTCCATCAGCGAAAGCAGCTGCTCGGTTGTTGTGGCACTTACAATGGGTGCCGTTACAGACGAACGGTGCAGCAGCCATGCCAGCGCAACGGTAGCCGGTGTTGTATCAGCTTCGGCAGCGGTTTGGCTTAACGCGTCGATGATACGCAGGCCCCGGGCATCGAGGTATTTCTTTATTCCGCCTCCGCGTACCGAAAGATCCAGGTCGGCCTCGCTGCGGTATTTTCCGCTGAGGAAACCACTGGCCAGCGAAAAATAACTGATTACGCCAAGGCCATGCTCTGTGCAAACGGCTTCAAGCGCTGTTTCGAATGCGGCACGGTCGTACAGGTTATATAGAGGTTGCAGACTTTCGTAGCGGGGCAATCCGTTTTTTGCAGCGATCTCCAATGCCGAGTTAAGCCGCTCTGCCGAAAAGTTTGATGCTCCAATCCAGCGCAGCTTACCCTCTTTTATAAGATCGGCATAGGTTTGTAGTACCTCCTGCTGTGGTACGGTTTCGTCGTCTTTGTGCGACTGGTACAGATCGATATAATCTGTTTGCAAACGGCGCAGCGAGTCTTCCACGGCCGAACGGATATACGCCGGGGAAAGTCCCTTACGGGTACTGTCCATTTCCCAGCCCACCTTGGTGGCAATAATTACCTTGTCGCGGTTGCCTCTGCTTCTGAGCCAGCGGCCGATAATCGTTTCCGATTCGCCACCCGCATTACCCGGTACCCAAACCGAATATACATCGGCCGTATCAATAAAATTAAAGCCCCGGTCTGTAAATGCATCCAGCAGCTCAAACGAACGCTTTTCACCGGCTGTCCAGCCAAAAACATTCCCCCCGAAAGCGAGGCGACTTACATACAGGTCTGTATTCCCCAGCTGTTGTTTTTTCATTGTGCTGTTTTTACGATTTAAGGGAGGCCAGGTCTATTACAAAACGATACTTAACATCGCTTTTTTCCATACGGCTGTAAGCCTCATTAATATACGAAATATCAATTACTTCCACTTCGGAAACAATATTGTGTTCGGCACAAAAATCGAGCATTTCCTGGGTTTCGGCAATACCGCCAATAAGCGACCCGATAATGCTGCGGCGTTTACCAATGAGATTAAAAGCCGGCACCTGCGAAGCTTCGGGGGGCACACCCACCACAATCATAGTGCCGTTGGTACGCAGCAGGTTCAGGTAAGTATTGTAATCGTGCGGGGCCGAAACGGTGTTCAGTATAAAATCGAAGGTACCAGCTGCCTTTTTCATTGCCTCCTGGTCCGAAGTAAGAATAAAATGATGTGCCCCCAGTTTTTCGGCATCGGCCGCTTTAGAGGGCGAGCTGCTGAGCATGGTTACCTCGGCACCGAAGGCTACGGCAAATTTTACGGCCATGTGTCCCAGACCGCCCAAACCCAGCACCGCCACCTTATGCCCTTTGCCCGCTTTTACATAACGCAGGGGCGAATAGGTGGTAATGCCCGCGCAGAGCAGAGGGGCTACGGCATGCAGGGGCAGTTTGTCTGAAATATGCAGGGTATACTGCTCATCTACCACAATTTGTGTAGAGTAACCTCCATAGGTGGGGGTTTTACCATCGCGTTCGTAACTGTTGTAGGTACCGGTCATACCCTCGTCGCAGTATTGCTCCAGTCCGGCCTTACAGTTTCCGCAGGTACGGCAGGAGTCTACAAAACAGCCCACTCCGGCCAGATCACCCACTTTAAAGTTTTTTACACCGGTACCCACCGCCGTAACACGGCCCACAATTTCGTGACCCGGAACCAGGGGATAGATCGCCGGCCCCCATTCGCTGCGGGCCTGGTGAATATCGGAATGGCAAACACCACAATACAGAATTTCGATCTGTACATCGTGCGCACCGGGACTGCGGCGCTCAAACTGAAATGGCCCCAGTGCCGACACGGCATCTCGGGCAGCATATGCATTTACAAGACTCATACGTTAAGTTTTAATAGTTATACTAAAAGAACAGGGCCTTACTTCCCTGAAGTTGTTTTTCCACTTCCAAAGAGAATACAAAAATCTGAAGAAATTTTGAAGTACGGCTATGGAAAACGGATATCCATTATATGCCAGCTGTCTTTATACACATAACTAATTCTGTACGAGTTAAGATCGCATATCTGTTTTACGATGGCCAGCCCAACACCTATAGATCCGCTGCTCTGGTTTCCTTTCTTAAAACGCTGAAACAGCTGTTCGGTAGGCACTTCGGGTGGTTCGCCCGTATTTTTTATGGTAAGACCCTGCCGGCTAAGCGAAAGCACCACTTTTCCGCCGGGGATATTGTGCCGGATGGCATTACTGAGCAGGTTATTGAGCAGGATATCAGCCAGGGCAGGATGCACGGGCAGATGTACCTTTCCTTCCACATGCGATTCAAATTCCAGGGCATGCATATCCATAAGCTCGCTAAAGGTGGCTGCAGCCTCCCGGGTGGCCCGGCAGAACGGAATATGCACCGAGGTTTCGAATTCGTGGTTTTCCAGTTTGTTCAGCAGGATAAGCGACTGGTTTATACGCGAAAGCTTATCGATACCCTCCTGTATAGAACCAATCATCTGTGCCTGGTCGTCGGAGAGTTCGGTTTCGGTAAGCAGGTCCAGCTTGGTACGCATAATGGCCAGAGGGGTCTGCAGTTCGTGCGAGGCATTTTCCGAAAATTCTTTAAGTGCTGTGTAATCTTCCAGCATTTTATCGGTCATTTTATTCACAAATCCGTTCAGCTCGTTAAACTCACGGGTACGTACCGGCGGCAGATTCATCGGTTTGCGGTCTTTAAGACTAAACTGGTGTATCTTTTGCAGAGCCGAATGGAAAGGTTGCAGAATGCGGTTAGAAACCAGGCGGGCCGATATGGCAATAAGTACAGCCAGCAACAACAGTATAAGCAGAAAGGAGCTGATAAGGCCCCTGAGTATCTGGCTGGTTTTGGTTACATAATTATACGACGAAATGCGGTAACTCTGCCCGTCGATGGTATAATAAGAGTTTACCGTAAGCCGGCATTCCTTGTGATTGATATTGGGATTGTAAAAGCTGTTCTCTACTACTTCGCAGGTATTCGATACCACATTGGAGTCGATACGTACTATTTCAATAGGCCGGCCATTGGTTTGCAGCTCGGTGGCCACACCCAGGCGTATCTGCTCGGCCGTTTTGCCGTTCAGTACCTTCAGGCGTTCGATTTCGCCCTCGTCAATCTCCTTTTTAACCCGGTAATATGCAATGGTACCACCGATGAGCATTACAAAAAGCGTAATGCTTATATACCAGAGCGTGAACTTATTGATTAGTTTCATTTTTTAGCGGTATTAAATTTATACCCAAGTCCATACACCGTATCGATATAATCGGTACCACCGGCAGCCGCAATTTTTTTTCGCAGATTTTTCAGGTGCTGGTATACAAAGTCGAAATTATCGAGGCTGTCGGTATAATCGCCCCAGAGATGGTTTGCAATAGACTGCCTCGAAAGCACACGGTTTTTATTTACCATAAAATACAGCAGCAGATCGTATTCTTTACGTGTAAGTTCCAGAACCGAACCATTTACCTGCGTTTCCATTTTATCGGTATCGAGGCTTATTTCGTTAAAGCTGATAAGCTGATCGCCGTTGAGCTTTTTACGGCGGTAAATAGCCCGGAGCCTGGCATGCATTTCGGCCAGGTGAAAGGGTTTGGTTATATAATCGTCGGCACCGCCTTCGAGGCCTTCAATTTTATCGTCGAGCGCATTGCGGGCCGAACTGATAAGTATACTGCTCTGTATCCTGGATTCGCGTATAAATTTCAGCAACTGAAGGCCGTTTCCGTCGGGCAGCATAATATCGAGTACGATACAGTCGTAATCGTACAGTACAAGCTTTTCGCGGGCTTCCTGGCAGGTACTGCTCAGCTCACAGATATAGCCTTCGCGCGTAAGAAACCGCTGAATGCTGCTGGCAAGCTCTTCATTATCCTCAATAATAAGCACTTTCATGTACGGCAAGATTAGCTCAAAATTCTGAAGAAAGTTTGAAGATTCCTAACCTGGCCCGGGTAGCGGGTTATCGCTTCCGTACAGAACTGTATCCTGCGGTATGTTCTTCCTGTTCAGGGATTTTTTTCAGGCTTTGCAGGCTGCCGTTCGTAATAGTATACATCCTTCCATATGGTGTTCACTGGTCTATCGATGATCCAGATGTAATAGCGGTCGCCGATAACCTGCGGCCTGCAATCACCATTGAGAAGATGTTCCGTCTTTTTCCAGTTACAGAGTGCTTCGCCGCTCCCCCGCCACACATTTTCAATTAAACTGTGGTTGGAATAATGCCATACCAGCTTGTATTCTTCACAAGGGACAAGGACATCCTGCGGATGCGGCGCTTGTTTATAGGCTTCCACTTCGGCCAGGAAATTCCTGTACCCGGCTTCTATACTTGAATCGCGCACATAATACCAGGTAGTGGTCTGCATCGGACCCGTAGGTTCTTCATAGCTGCATACATAGTAACGGTCGCCTATATACCAGGAAGAGAAGCACAGCGCTTCGAGCCGCACTATACGGCCTTTTTTATCTTCGGCCCAGTGGGACTCTTCTACGGTATTCTGCATTACAGACTGTCCCCGGTTATCGATGCGCTGAGTCCAGGCCAGCCTGTACTGTCCGCGATCCGGCAGTAATGGGACCTCCGGACTACGTTGCTCATAAGCCAGCATCCCGGCCAGGAAGGCGTCAAAATCTTTGTTCCCCGTGGAACTCAGGCTGTCGCTCTGGGCACATACAAGCAGCGACACAGGAAAAAATACCAGGAAGAAAAGTGCTCTCATAACCCTTTATACACGTATCCGGGCAAAAGGTTCACATTATACACTTCGCATTTCGGAGGCCATCCATTCCTCGCCCAGTATAGCCGAGGCCGTTACCGCCGAGCTGATGCTCACACCCAGTATACCGTGCAGGTTCAGATTCTGCCCGGTAAGAAAAAGGCCCGGCACTTTGGTACGGGGCGAAAACAGCGATGCGGCAGGAGCAGCAGAATCGTGCAATATACCATACAAACTGCCATCCGGACTGCCCAGGTAATCGCGAAAAGTGAGCGAAGTGCTGCTGTATACATTCTGAATACCTGCGCCCAAACCAGGATACAATTCTTCCAGCGCCTGCACAATGGCCTCTTCTTTACGGCTTTTAAAATCTTCGTATCCGGCTCCCCTGCTCCGGGTAAAATGCGGCTCTGTACGAAATGTGCCGTTCCAGGCGGCCGTTTCTTCGGGATGCATATACGTCATTACGTTAAGTACCCTTGTATGATCCTGTTCGTCTGCATCCAGCGAATGAAAAATACCCAACGTGTTCGGGAACCCTTCTTTTTCGTATACAGGTAATCCATCGCCCCGGGTATAATAAGTGTTGAATTTTTCGTAAGATAATGCCTCCGGCTTCATAACAAACTGGGCCGAAAAACAACCCAGGCTCTGCGGCAAAGACCGGACACGTTCTATATACGAATTCCGCATAAAGTGGTTCTCCTTCAGCAAATTCAGTGTGCTGCGCGGATGTATATTGCTGATAATCATACGGGCAGAAATGGTTTCTCCGTCGCTCAGTTTTACTCCTTTTACGCCCCCGCTGCCCGTAAGTATTTCGCTTACCTCGGCATAATTACGATACTCTATGCCCAGCTCTTTTCCCGCCTGCAGCATCTGCCTTGCAATTTGTGCGCCTCCCTTTTTAAAACGCCAGGCACTGCGTATATACGAACTCATAATAATACCATGCGTATACAGCGAAGTGCTCTGCGGACGGAAGTCGTAGAGTATACCTGCACCCAGCAATGCGCGTATAAGCGGCATATCTCCCCGGAAGTGCGCATGCATATACGCATAGGTATTCTGCGACGAAAAAGGATTCGAAAGCGGATCTGTTTTCCCGGGCCGGAACGAGAAATAGGGGAAATGCTCCGGCATCTGCTGCAACAGTCTTACATAAGATGCAATTTCTTTGTGTTTATGTGGAAAACGTTCGGAAAGGATGGCCGTATGCCGCTCAAAACCCTGGGCAAAATGCACGGGTGTTTCTCCCCGCAAGCAAACACGGTCGTAGCAGCTGGTATCCATCTGCTCAAAATCGAGTTTGTGGTATATGCCAAAATACCGGAAGTAACGGCCCAGAGCCTCATCTTCGCCCAGACTTCCCACATAGTGTACACCGGTGTCTAAAATCTGTTTGTCGCGGGAGAAAATCTGCAATGCACCTCCAAACTGCCGGTTTTTTTCCAGTACCAGCACCTTCATGCCCGCTTTGGCCAGGAAAAAAGCGGTTCCAAGTCCGCCCATACCACTGCCTATGACCAGGGCATCATACATCGCGGTAAATTTTCCAGGTTTTATTGGCTGTATATTTACTGTCGCCGATCTCTTCCACCCGGAAACCGGCGGCACCGCAAACCTCTTTCAGAAAGGCTTCATTAAAGAAATACAGCTGTTGGTGTACTTTTTTATTAAAGCGGATTACGCGGGTACTGGCCACTTCGGTATTCTGCGTGTTTTTAAAGCGCGTACTACTGCTATCGCCATCCTTAAGCAGAATAACGCCACCCGGGTTCAGGGCCTGCATACAGCGCTGCAGCAGTTGCTGCTGTTCGTCCGTATTTATGTAGTGTAACACATCGCTTATAATAATGCCATCGCAAGCCTGGGGTTGCCAGCTGCGGATATCAGCAGTAAGAAAATGCAGATGCTCCCTGCTCATAAAACGATGCGCTGCCGTGGCAATTTTTTCTGCATCGTGGTCGATCCCCGTTATTTCGCGGCCTGGTGCAGCATAGTGCAGCATGGTAGATGCAAAGCCGTAACCACAACCCACATCGTATATTTTACCTTCTGGCGGCAGATACTCGTCCAGCAACACATAACGCTTTTCCATTTTTGCTTTTATCCGCAGGTACCATTCCAGCACAGGGCTCAGGTATATGTAATTGAGGTGTATACTTTTACGCAGATATCGGGTCATTCCGTATGTACGTTTCATCTGCTCAAAAGTATGAGCCATGTATTTTCGTATATTCTTTGCCCTTTCGCTGTAAGTTTCTCCGAAAGTGCTGTCATGAGCCGTTATGCGGGGTAGTATTTCCACTACCAGGTCGTTACGGAAGCCCCAGAAAGCTCCTTTCGGAAGGAAATCGCCCGTGCCGTGTATCAGCAGCGGAACAATATCAGCTCCCAGATCTTCGGCCAGTTTAAAGGCCCCTTTATGAAAACGGTGTATGCGATGGTCTTCGCTGCGTGTACCTTCCGGGAACACCAGGAACGAATAGCCTTTGTCCCACAGCTCGCGTATCTGTTTTTCGATAACCCCGAAGCCTTCGCTTACATTCAGAAAATCGCAGAAGCGGCTTACCGGGCCAAAGATCGGATTGTTGTAAATACGGTTATTAGTGGCTATAACCGCATCCGGTGTAAGACTAAACAAAAATACCGTATCCAGGAACGACTGGTGATTAGCAATAATTACCGCTTTTTTACGGAAGTTCTCTTTATGCCGGTTTATAATGGTGCGGCGGCCGGCAAACAGTATAAAAATATATACATTAGCCCAGGCATACAGCAGCCAGTGTATCATGCGCTTGCGTGTAGAAAGCGGTAAAAAGAACAGAAGCCGCACCGGTACTGCGTAAAAAATAAACACATGAAAGCCCCACAATACCATACTCCAGGCCAGCACCGTAGTAAATATACTGCGGATCGTAAGCGGAGGCCTGCCCTTTCGGGTATGCATCGTTACCAGGAAGTGAAACAGGAGCGGCAGTAATGTATAGGTAAGCAGCAATACCGAACTTATACCCACCACGCTCATAATAGCAATAGAACGCAGTGCCGGATGGCCCGCAAAAATCATTCCTCCCACACCCAGTATGGTAGTAAATGCCGAAAGAAAAATAGAGGTTTTGTACGACCTCAGCCGATCGGTACCTGTACGGTAATCCTGTATAAGTCCGTTTATGATAAATATACTATAATCGATACCCAGACCGAAAACAAAAGAGGTAACGATAAGGTTTATAATATTCATTTTAAGCCCGAAAAGCTGCATGGCACCCATTACCCACATCCAGCTCAGCACAAGCGGAGTAAACGTTATAAGGGCCAGCTCCAGGCGTCCGAAGGCAAACAGCAGGATCAGAAATACCACCAGCAGCGAGAGGTTTGCCAGCAGCTGAAAATCGGCCGATACGCTCTTTACCATTTCCTGGGTAAGGAATTTTTTATCGAATACCACTACTCCGGATTCATTTTCAAAGGCTTCGTATACTAATGGACGATCTTCGGCTTTTACACGGATAATGGCAAAGGCCGAGGCTCCGTTCCCGGTTTTGTTTATAAACTCGGAAAGCACACCTTCCGTAAGGCCTTCAAAAGCTTCGGGAGGACTGGGTTTAAAGGATTTATCGAGCAGGACAAAAAACGGCTCAAAAGCAGTTTTCTTAAAGCCCAGCTTTGCAGACTCCTGCAATATCTGCTGCTTTACTGCTGCTTTACGCTCAGCAGTCCAGAAACGGTTCCAGTCGTCAATTTTGCGCTGTTGCTCACTGGCCGGCAGCAACAACAACGAAGGTGTTACAATTTTACGGGCCACCCTCTCCTGCTTAAGCCGGTCGAAGCGGGGCTGTACCGCATTCAGCTTTTCCAGGGCTTCGTTTACATCCTTACCACGGGCAATTACAAATACCGAGCGCAGCGAAACGTCCCCGATACTGTCCAGGTACTGCTCGGTAGCCCGCATATCATCCGACATGTAATTCAGATTATCCATGTCCGACTCGATTTGTGGCGGCTTAAAAAAGACAACCGCAGCCAGGCTAATAAGTATTACAAGGCCTACAAGCAATGCGTTTTTATGAAAATCGTATGCCAGAAACTTTTCTACCCGGTTTGGTTCCCGTTGTTTGCGAGGCTTTTCAGGCAGCAGGTGTGGCAAAACCAACAAACTGGCAAAGGCGGCACCCAGTATACTTAACCCGGCAAAAGAACCCAGATCGTGCAATACCTTAGAACGGGTAAACCACAGGCAAAAGAAGGCTGCTATAGTAGTAAAACAACTGAGCACAAGAGAAAGTGAAAGCTCGCGCAGCATTTGCCTTTTATCCGGACTGTGATTAAAATGAGTAAATACGTGCAGTGCATAGTCGATGGTAATACCCAGCAATATAGCTCCAACACCAACAGAGACAGCACTCAGCTCCGGTTGTACCCAGCCCAGCAGTCCCAGCCCGAAAATGCCTCCCAGCAATACCGGCACCACCAGTATCAGGAAATACTGCGGGCGACGATAAAAGTAAAACAGGAATAAAAAAAGGCATACACCAACTACCGACATGGTAAGGTTTATATCGCTTTTGATGCGGGTTGCGTTCCCTGCAGCAACCAGCGGAGCTCCAAAAATATGTATGCGGCAGTTATAACGGGCCTCCGTTTCGCCTGCAATACGCTCCAGCTGCTCTGCAAACAGAGCGTTTTTACCGCTCTCCTTCGCTTTGTAGCGCGGAGTAATAAACATAAGCACATTACGGCCATCGCTGGTATAAATACGGTTATTTTGTGCATTAAAGCCATCATCGGCCTGCAATGCCTGCAGTTTACGCAAAGCCCGGGGTGTAATACTAAGCGGATCGCGTGTGAGGGTTTTCTGAACAAAAGAGCCTGCCGGAGTAAGCAGCAGTTTATATCCGCTTTCGATACCACGTTTTATGTTTTCGGGCCGGGTGGCAGATTCCAGCTCACGGTAATCGGCCTGATCCAGGTACAGGGGCAGATGCTCATAGAACAGATCGAAATAATACAGCATCTGTTCTTCGTCTATCGTATAGGCCAGCTCACTTATATACTCACTCTTGAGCGGTTCCAGGCCCAGGGCAAAGGCATCTGCCGCTTCGGTAAGTTTTTCCGGCGAAGCCATGCCGGTATCCTTAAGCGTAACAGCAACCATAATTTTATCGCTGAAACGCACTTCCTGCAAGGCATCGTTAATGGCTTTCACCTTCGGGTCGGAAGGCAGTATCTGGGTAATATCCTCAACCAGGTTCAGGCGTAGCACTCCCAAACCAAAAAAGGCGGTGACCAGGCTAAGCAGCAGCCAGAAAAAGACTTTACGCCGCGAAAAGTATTCGAAAATATCAGCAAAAAAGGAGCCCACGTAACATTGGTTCGTTTAGGACGGCTAAAATACAACTTTTAACGTTGCTGCAGCCGCAACAGATATGTACCTTTGCAGGCTATGAAAGCTCCGCTTATACGAAAAGCAACCCGCGGCGATGTACCCCGCATACTGGAACTTATACGCGAACTGGCCGAATATGAAAAAGCCCCGCAGGAAGTGACCAATACCGCAGAACAGATACTGCAAGACGGCTTTGGCGAAAATCCGGTGTTTACCTGCGGACTTGCCGAATATGACGGACACATTGCCGGTCTGTACATATGGTACACCCGTTACAGTACATGGAAAGGCAAAGGCGTATACTTAGAAGATATTATTGTAAGCGAAGCATTTAGGGGCAAAGGTATTGGCCGGGCCCTGCTTAATGCCTGCATTGCCGACGCACAGGCCTGTAACGCAGCCTTTATTACCTGGCAGGTGCTCGACTGGAATACCCCTGCCATCGATTTCTACAAAAGCTTCGGGGCCTCTTTTGACGAAACCTGGATAAATGTAACACTGAACCGCGAACAAATTGCTTCGCATACTTTTTAAATATGATCGTTCTGAGCGACACACATACGCACCTGTACGACGAAGCCTTTGCCGGAGAAACCGATGCTGTGTTTAACCGCGCAAGGCAAAACCGGGTACAGCGCTTTTTTATTCCCAATGTAGACCATACAACGGCCCCGGCACTGGTAGAACTTTGCAAAACCCGGGAAGGGGTATACGGTATGATGGGTGTACACCCATGCTCGGTAAAAGCTGATTATAAAACAGAACTGACCCATGCCGGAAAATGGCTGAGCGAGTTTGATTTTGTAGCTATCGGGGAAATAGGCCTGGACCTGTACTGGGACAAAAGCTTCCTGGCCGAACAGATCGATGCGCTGCAAACCCAGCTGCACTGGAGCATGGATAAAAACCTACCCGTAGCCATTCACTGCCGCGATGCGTTCGACCCTATATGGGAAGTGCTTTCGAAACCGGAATTCGGTGCGGTGCGTGGTATTTTTCACTGCTTCAGCGGTAACGAAGAACAGGCACGAAAACTTACAGACAAAGGCTGGTACTTAGGCATAGGCGGTGTGCTTACCTTTAAGAACAGTGGCCTGGATAAAGCCATTGCCGCTGTTCCGCTGGAGCAGCTGGTGCTGGAAACAGATGCTCCTTACCTGGCACCGGCACCCTTTCGCGGAAAACGGAACGAACCTTCTTATCTTTTACAAATAGCCGAAAAACTGGCAGAAGTAAAAGGTGTTTCACTGGCGGAAGTAGCAGAAATAACCACCCGTAACGCTGAAAAAATATTCGGTGTCTGAAAAAGCCGGAAAGTAATGACTTTACTGCCGGAAAAAAGCCATACCGGATCTGGCAGATCCGGCATGGCTTACACTAAAAATTACTGTTTTACAAACGTTTGCACCTGCGTTCCGCTGCGGAGAATATACATGCCCGGCGGGTATGCAGATACGTCGATACTGAACACTTCGGGAACATATTGATTAAACAGGAGTTGCCCGGTAACCGAATATACATTCACGATGCCGGGAACTGCCTGTTTTACGTTGAGCGTACTTACTGCGGGATTGGGGAAAATATGCAACGACGGTGTTCCTGCTTCCTCCGCCAGCCCCACGGGGGCCTGCGTTCCGCAGCCATTGCACAGGGGTGCTACCGGCAGTGAAGGCACGGGTTGCAGAAAAATCTGGGCTGTATCGGCCGCAAACGTATAGCTTACCGTACCAGATGGTGTATATGTGCTTACGCTGTACGCCGCTGCCGAGTCGAGCAGGGGAAATGTGTATTCCCGCGCAGGGCATGCGGTTCCCAGGCCGGCATCCAGCTGCATCATTATGGGATAATAGCGGCTTTTTTCCTGGCAGTAAAACCCCGTGGCAATGGTTGGTTTACCATTGCTGCTCAGTTCAAAGGCATTACTTACCTGTCCGTAAGGGTCGCCAAAGACAACCGGGATTTCTGTTGCCGAATAGTCGGTTACAGCCAGGGTTTGCGGATCCAGTTCAGCCACAAGGATTCCGCCGGTTTGTGTTTCGAAGGGCGAAGAAATATGCAGGTAAGCATACAGTTTACCGTTATACTCGCGCATGCTGTGCAAAAGTTCACCCACATCCGGGCCTCCGCTGTATATACGCTGCTGCTGTATGTCGCCATTGCTGCTGAAGCGGCCCACCCACATGGTATTGGGGTATATGGATATCTGGTTCGTCATAAGGCGGCCGCCGACAATAATATCGCCGGAGGGCATTTCTGCAAGGCCCGTTACACCCAGCTGGTTATGTGTAGGCAAAAAATCGATATACTTCGAGAAAAGTACATTGCCCTGCGAATCTATGCGGGTGAGCATCATGCCGTTGGCCGAGGCATTCTGACTGCCACGTATATCTGCAAGTCCTATAAAATCGCCATTGGCAGCTACTATACTCCGGGCAAAATAATAATCGGTGGTGAGTCCGGTATTAGCGAAATGTCGTGTCCAGAGAAGCTGCCCGCTGCTGTCTACCGCCATTACGGCTGCCTTATAAAAAGTTGTGCTGTTAAAAAATGAGGTGCTGTACGTAGTAACATAATACAGGGCCGGTGTAGCAGGAAACACACCTGTAATTACCCTCGACGAAGAGCCGGAAACACTGCGGATCCAGCGTATATTACTGTTTTTATCGTTCCGCTGCAGTAAGGCCCGGCTCTCGGCATTTACCGTAATTCTGCCGCTGTAAATCACCGAACTGTCCGGGGCGTATACATGCGAAGCATAATAGGCATTTCCCTTTTTTGTTTCGGTGAGATTACCGTCTTCGTCGGTATACATAAGTATGCGGTGCATTTGCAGGGTGGTGTCCTGGTAGGAAAAGCTGAAAAGAAATCCTCCTGGTTCCGCAAACACATTTCCCGTAAAATAATTACCTGCGGTTGGCAGATAATTAAAAAACTGGGCCCGGGCCGCAGCAGAAAAGCTAAGCAGCAGGCTAAAACACAAAAAGCGGAGCACATAAGTTACGTTCATAAAGAATTCGGTATTAAGGTATACTGCAGACAAAGCATATTCCCGGCTCTGTTGCCTGAAAATATGTTTATCCACAGCAAAATTACCCCAAGCCCAAGCCGGGGTCAATACCCCATTGGGTGATTTTAAACCGAACCCTCAGCGCAGCCCCTGCTGGGTAGCCTTTAATATGGCCTCGGCACGGGAAGCCACATGTAGTTTGCGGTAAATACTTTTTACGTGTGTGCGCACCGTTTCGTAACTGATGAACAGTTTTTCGGCAATATGGCGGTAATTGTGTCCGTCCAGCATCAGCGACAATATCTCTTTTTCGCGCAGGCTAAGCTCTTCGGCGCTCTGTTCCGGTGCAACCAGTATTACATTTTTGCGGGTAAAGAACTGCAGTACCATTTTAGCAATGGAGGGCGACATGGGCGCTCCGCCGTTATACACTTCGCGCAGAGCTTCCATCTGCCGCTGCGGGCTGTCGGTTTTAAGAATATAACCCGAAGCTCCTGCACAAATGGCCCGGAATATACGTTCCGGATCGTCGAAAACCGTTTGTATAAGCACTTTTACATCAGGATAGTTGCGGGTAATATACCCGGTGGCTTCAATGCCATTTATACCCGGCATTTCAATATCCATAAGCACAATATCGGGCTTCAACAACTCCATGTTCTGCTCCAGGCGGCTGCAGCCGGCATAAGCCGCAGCACACCTGAAATCGGGTGTTGCATCAATTATGGTACCCAGCGCATCTCTTATAAGCTGGTTATCTTCGAAAACAATTACTTTTATTTTTTCCATTCCTCTGTACGTTACCGGCTTTTGCAAAAATAGTAACAGCAAGGCTTTTCGTCCATACCTCAACGGGTGATTCTGTAAGATAAGCACACTATGGTTCCCTGCCCCTCACGGCTTGTTATTTCCAAGCTGGCTTTTATTTCCTGTGCCCTGTTCTGCATATTAATAATCCCGTTTCCCCGGCGCACGTTATTTACATCAAAACCCTGTCCGTTGTCAGCAATCCGGATTTCCAGCACTGCACCGTTAACCTCCGCGCGCACATCCAGCCGGGTACATGCACTGTATTTTATGGCATTGTTCAGTGCTTCTTTACAGATAAGATAAATGTTCTTCCGCTGCTCCATAGGCAAACTCAGGCTGCCAAGCCGTTCCTGCTGCACAAAAACACATTTTATACCGCCGGCCCGGCAATGTTCCAGTGCATATTCTTCCATACGTTGCATAAAAGAGGCAAAACTGTCGTGTGCCGGGTTTACAGCCCATACAATATCGCTCAGTTTTTTTACCATCCCTGTGGCGTTTTTTTCGATAATACCCAGCGAAGCATCTGCTTCGTCGTAGGCTTCCTTTTTATTCTGCTCCCTGGCAATATAGCTATACAATGCAATGCCACTGAGTGTGGCCCCAACCTCATCGTGCAGGTCCTGGCTTATTTTATTGCGGATACCGGCCAGCCTCAGCTTCTGAAGTACATAGTACCTGTATATAAAAAAAGCAGCCAGCAGCAGCACAAATACCAGAATTGCAATATAAAGCCGTGTAACAGCCAGACTTTTCTGGTGCAGGGCTTCTTCAATTTCCAGTTCCAGAATGCGGGTTTCGTTACGCAATCCGGCCAGCAGCAGCAGGCGGTACTGCCCGTTATTCTTCTGATGCATGCGGGTCTGTATCGCCGATTTTTTCTCCAGGGTAGTAGCCAGAGCCTCTGATTGCCCGTCTTCTTTTAATATACGATATGCCAGTTCCAGAAAATTGAGCGTATAAAAATTATTCAGCTGCGGATGTCTTTCAAGCAGGGCAAAGCCTTCCAGGAGCTGCGCCATAGCTTCTTCCCTTTGGTGTTTATCGAATTTACAGCGGGCCATACCTCCCAGGGCATTCAGTTCTATATCAAAATCGCGGCCCTGCCTGGCATATTCCTGCGCCCGGTAAAAATACAAAAGGCTGCTGTCGGGCTCGTTCTTACCAAGGAATACCGAACCCAGAATAAGGCTGGCAGCCGACATTCCGCGCGGGTTATTGATTGCGGCAGCTTTCTGCAGCGAAAGCCTGGCGTAAAACAGCGCACTATCGTGCCTTCCGCTTTTTTCAAAAGCTTCGGCAAGATTTCCGTAAAGGTGGTGAGGCATCGAGAGATCCGGGTAACCGGCCGGGTACGGTGGCTGGCGACTGAGCCCGATCCCCTGCTTAAAACAGCGTATGCCCTGCTCTGTTCGGCCCATACTGGTAAGGAACAATCCGCAGAAATTAAGCGCATCGGCCTGCAGTATGGAGTCGCCCAGCTGTCCGGCCAGGTTCAGAGCCCGCTGTGCTTCCTGTAAGCCCAGCTGGTGCAGGTTATTATAATAGTACACTTCTGCCTGGCGTACGGTAAGAAAGTACGAAAAACGCGAAGGTCTGCGGTAGCTCAGTTTTTCATGAATGCGGTTCAGCCAGAGCTGTGCCGAGTCGTAATGATCGGTATTCATAAAAGTATCTGCAACGGCAAATGCCCGGCTTATAAAAACGCTGTCGGGGCCGGCCGGCACAGCAACCGAATTGCCGTTCCTGCTGCCGGTTTTGCCTGTACATGCAGAAAGCAGCATACACAGAAACGCAAATTTTTTAAGACCAGAAAGCTGCATATCCTGTATCATGCATGTAAATCGTTAAGGCGTATTCACAAATCTACCAAATTCTATATATATAATGCAGGTGTTTCGCTTGCGGGCAGAAAATACAGATATTAGCAGCGGCTATGCATAAATGTTTTATGGAATGAACGAGCAAAAGAACATCATGATCCTGTATACCGGAGGTACCATCGGCAGCGTGCACGACGAAAAAACCGGCTCACTTAAACCCGTAGACTTCCGCAACCTTCAGCAACTGGTGCCCGAACTGGGGCGGCTGGAAGTAAACCTGAGCTTTAGTTCGCTGCAAACACCGGTCGACTCTTCCGATATGAGCCCTTCCGGCTGGCTGGAAATGCTGGAGATTATTGAAGGGGCATACGATACACACGATGGTTTTGTAATACTGCATGGCACCGACACAATGCCCTACAGCGCATCGGCGCTGAGCTTTATGATACAGGGGCTGGGCAAACCCGTTATCTTTACCGGTTCGCAGCTTCCGCTGAACGTAATCCGTTCCGATGGTCGCGAAAACATACTTACAGCCGTGGAAATTGCCGCATTCCACGAAAACGGGCTTCCCAAAGTACAGGAAGTATGTATCTTTTTTCAGTCGAAGCTGTACAGGGGCAACCGCACGGTTAAGATCAGTGCCGAACATTTCAATGCTTTCGATTCGCCCAATCTGCCTCCGCTGGCACAGGCTGGGGTGCATATTGAATGGTGGAAAGGATTGCGCCGCAGCAAGGCCCGCCTCCGTCCGCCCCGCTTTATAAAAACACTGGAACCCGGCGTGGCTGTTATTACACTTTTTCCGGGTATACAGGCCGGCATTGTAAGGGCTGTTTGCAATGCCCCCGGCATACGGGGTATTATATTGCGCAGCTTTGGTTCGGGCAATGCGCCGCTCAGAGACGGTATTGTAGAGGTACTTGCCGGGGCCACAGAAAAAGGTATTCTTATTGTGAATGTAACCCAGTGCCTTACCGGGCGTGTAGAGCAGGCCAAATACTATACAGGCAAAGCCCTCGAAGATATAGGTGTGGAAGGAGGCAGCGATATTACTGCCGAGGCCGCCGTATGTAAGCTTATGTACCTGCTTGGGCGCTACCCCGACATACAGCTTGTAAAGAGAGAATTCCGTAAAAATCTGAGAGGCGAAATGCGTAAAAACGACGATCAATAAGGTGTACTGTCCGACAAACACAAATAATTATTTTTTTGGGGGTACGTGAATTTTTGTAATTTGGCGCACCTTTTAACGGGAGAATCGTTCTTAAAAGCTTATTTATTGCAGTTATAATATATTGATACTGAAATGTTGGAGAGGTGCCGGAGTGGTCGAACGGGCATGCCTGGAAAGCATGTGTACCTGCAAGGGTACCCAGGGTTCGAATCCCTGTCTCTCCGCACTTTAAAATTATATGTGTGCAATGAATCCGCTTTTTTTTTCGTTAATAAGGTTTAAAACATAGGATTTAAAACAAAACAAATAAAAAGTAAACTAAAGCGCACACACATGAAAAAGATCGTAGCTCTTTTCGCATTCGTAAGCTTTGTAGCAGCAGGTACAGTATATAACTATGCTCAGGCCCCGGCTCCTGCAACACAAACAGAAGCATCTGCCACTCCGGCACAGGATTCCAACACGGCCACTGCTTCGCAGGAAACGACAACCACTGTGGATCCAAACGGGGCTCCGGCACCGGCCAAAGCCAGCATTTCACAAGATATCAAGCGTTATTTCGTAGAAGGTGGTGCTGAATTTATGTCCCTGGTTGTAATTTCGCTTATTATTGGTCTGGCTGTAGCCATTGAGCGTATTATTTATCTGAACCTTTCTTCTACCAATTCCGAGAAACTACTGAACCGTATTGATGCCAGCCTGAAATCGGGTGGTGTAAATGCCGCTAAAGAAGTGTGCCGTTCTACTCCCGGCCCCGTAGCCGGTATCTTCTACGAAGGTCTTAGCCGTGCCGACGAAGGTCTGGACATTGTGGAAAAAACCGTTATCTCTTATGGTGGTGTGGAAATGAATAAACTGGAAAAGGGTCTTCCCTGGTTAAGTCTTATGATTGCCCTGGCCCCAATGCTCGGGTTCCTCGGAACCGTTGTGGGTATGATCCAGGCCTTCGATGCCATTGCCGCAGCAGGTGATATTAACCCTACAGTAGTTGCCAGTGGTATTAAAGTGGCCCTTATCACAACGGTAGGTGGTCTTATTGTGGCCATTATCCTGCAGATCCTCTACAACTACCTGCTTTCTAAGATCGAGTCGATCGTTGGCGATATGGAAGAGGCTTCCATCAGCTTCATCGATGTACTGGTGAAAAATAAAGTTGGCACCGGAGCTTAATCCCGTAGCCATCGAACATTTTCTCTAAAAGAGTCTTTTTAAAAGCATTGTAACTTATGAATAATAAAATAATTCGCATATTATCGCTGGGAGCTGCTATCCTTATTGGTGTAGGTGGTTTCCTGATGGTAATGCTGATGCTGTTTACCGCACCCGATACGGCCGGTATGTCCGATAAAGAAATAACGACGGCACAGCTCGAATCGATGAGCGGGTTCCTGAGTTCACTGAACGCGCTGTACCTTATTGCGCTTATTATTGCACTGGTATTTATACTTGGTGCCTGGGTAATAAAAGTAATCAACAAACCGAAAAGCGCCCTGGGATCTGTTGGCAGTATTGTGGCTCTGGCACTTATCTGCTTTATTTCCTGGCAGCTGGCCGATGCGTATGTGAACTGGGGCGACCTTTCTGCCGAACAGATCGCCGACCTGAACAAGACCTTTTCCGAAGGACAACGTAAGTTCAGCGGTGCCAGCGTATGGACCATGATGATCTTCCTGGGAATTACCATTGCCTCTATTGTGGTAATGGAAGGCTTCCGCATTTTCCGTTCACGTAACTAATTAATTTTACTTCGAATGGCTAAGAACAAAAAAAGAGAAGTACAGGAAATCAATGCCAGTTCCATGGCGGATATCGCCTTTCTGCTGCTGGTATTCTTCCTGGTAACGACCACATTCGATTCCGACTACGCCATCGAACGTCGCCTTCCGGCAAAAATTGACACAAAAGATACGGTTTCAAAGCCGATTGAACCCCGTAACGTATTCATACTGCTCATCAATAAACGTGACGAGCTTTTTGTGAACGGCGAACGAGGCGATATGAAAAAGCTGAAGGAAGACGTTAAGGAGTTTATTAAAAACCCCGCCGATAAACCGAATCTTTCCGAAAAAAGCGAGAAGTACGTTCAGAGTCCGCTGCTGAAAAACGGAAGGTATACAAAATCGAAAGGCGTTATTACCCTGCAGGGCGACCGTTTAACTTCGTATAAAAAGTATATTGCCGTTCAGGGTATTCTTACGGCCGCATTTGAAGAAATGCGTAACGAAATTGCCCAGCGCGAATTCCAGACCAGCTATGCAGAGCTTAAGGAAAAAGCAAGCAAGGGCAATAACGAAGACGTTAAAAAGAAATTTGCCGAACGCGTAGATGCTATCGACGACGTGCTGCCAATGGCTATTTCGGAAGCTGAAACACGCAAGAGCGCTGAAAAAAAATAAAAACGGACTGACTTATGTTGAACAAGAAAAAAAAGAAAAGCGTTCCGGCCATATCCACCGCATCTTTGCCGGATATCGTATTCATGCTGCTCTTTTTCTTCATGGTTGCTACCAAAATGAAGGAAGTTACCCTGAAAGTAGAAATAAAGAGACCCTTTGCTTCTTTTGCAACGAAGCTGGATGATACGAATCCGATTAAAACGGTTTATGTTGGTAAGCCCATTGCAAGTATGCAGAGCACCTATGGTACCGAATCGCGTATACAAATTAACGATGTTATTGCTTCGGATGTAAGCGGCCTTGTACAGGCTGTGGAGGACTGGCGCGAAGAAATTGGCGATGCTAATATTCCCAAACTTACCGTTCTGCTTAAGATCGATAAGAATACTAAAATGGGTGTGGTAAACGACATAAAGAAAACCCTGCGCGACCGCGAGCAGTATAAAATTGCTTACTCCTCTTCGAAAGGCGACGACGCCGAAGAAGCGAACTAAGTATCCCCGACTACGATCAAGATACACAATAAAAAGCCTCTCCCGCTGCAAGCAGGGGAGGTTTTTGTTTTATTAAGGCTGTTACTGTTTAAGAACCACATTGCTGCCGGTACGCAGCTTTTTTGCCGGCAGCAGAAAACCTGCACTTGCCAGCACTGAATACAGTACATATACCATATATAACGCCAACTGCCAGTTTGCTGTAAATACACCCGTATAATACAGAAAAATACTGCTCAGCAAAAGTCGTATCCATTCCGAAAATACTGACCAGCGCTGCGATTCCTGAATGCCGCTCCAGTTAATAATCATCTGCCACAACAAAACCGCAGCTACCCAACGCTCTGTTGTATTAAGCACCGACTGTTCGCGTATGGTAAGCAACATAAGAAACAGCCCGAAAACCAGCTGCACAACCAGGTATATGCCCGAAAAACGATAGGCTTCTGAATGGTATTTTACCTGGTTTGCTGTTGTAATTTCCTCGGGAAACGGTTTGGGCTGCAAACCTCTTGGCGTCCAGCCCAGGGGCATAAACCACAGCCTTATCTTATCCCACCAGTAAGGAGCCCCGCAGGCCTGCTTCCACAGCAATACATAATAGTGAAAGTTGATGCGTATGGGATTCCACGATTTCGGATGACTGTACATCCCATATACCACTTTTTCGTCTTCTTCCTGAAAAGTTCCGAAAAGGCGATCCCAGATAATAAGAAACTCAGAAAAGTTCTTGTCCAGGTATTTGTAATTTACCCCATGATGTACCCGGTGGTGCGAGGGCGTAGTAAACACATACTCGATCCCTCTCCATAGCTTGGGAATAAGTTCGGTATGGTGCAGAAAAGCAATAAAGAGGTGTATCCCCGTCATGGCATAAATATCTTCAGGTGCAAAACCAATAATGGTAAGCGGCCAGAAAAAGAAAAAGGAAAAAAGGCGCTGGGTAACGCTGGCCCGCAGTGCCACTGCAAAGTTCATTTCTTCGGCCGAATGATGGGGCGAATGTGCAGCCCACATAATATTAATGTGGTGCCCCCAGCGGTGTACCCAGTAGAATATAAAATCCACGCCCAGTAAGAGCAGCAGAAAAGTATACCAGGTCATGGGAATATGATCGATAATGCGAAAGTTCTGCCACAGGTAGCCGTATACCACGTAAACGCCTGCCGCCACCAGTACGTTTACCGTCTGGTTGCCTATGGCAGTCCCAAAATTGGCAATAAGTTCCTGAAAGCGTATAAGCCCTTTTTTGTATATAGCATTCAGTACTACTTCCAGTATCACGAAAAAAACCGCCAGTGGCGTAAGCCAGGCATAGATGTTACCTACAGATCCCATTTACAGTATTTGTTTTTCTAAATATACAAATACTATATAAATGCACACCTTACATGGCAAATTCCATCAGGAAGGCTTTCAGGAAACCGTTTATTTCGCCGTTAAGCACACCCTGTGTGTCGCTGGTTTCGAAATCGGTACGCAGGTCTTTTACCATCTGGTACGGATGCAGCACATAGGAGCGTATCTGCGAACCCCATTCTATCTTACGCTTATTGCCTTCAATAGCATCGCGGGCCTCGTTACGCTTACGCATCTCTTCTTCGTACAGCATAGATTTAAGCAGGCGCACGGCGTTTTCTTTATTCTGCAGCTGCGAGCGCGATTCCTGGTTTTTAACCACAATGCCGGTTGGCTTATGGTACAGGCGCACGGCTGTTTCTACCTTGTTTACATTCTGGCCGCCCTTACCTCCCGAACGGAATGTTTCCCACTCTATATCGGCATCTTTTACCTCTATGTCGATGGTATCGTCGATAAGCGGGTATACGTATACAGAAGCAAAGGAAGTGTGCCGCTTGGCATTGGAGTCGAATGGCGAAATACGCACCAGGCGGTGCACACCGTTCTCTCCCTTCAGATAGCCGTAGGCATTTGTTCCGCTTATCTGCAGGGTTACCGATTTTATTCCGGCCACATCGCCTTCCTGGTAATCCTGTTCTACCACTTTATAGCCCTGCTTTTCGGCATACATAATGTACATACGCATAAGCATGGCTGCCCAGTCGCAGCTTTCGGTACCACCGGCCCCCGAAGTAATCTGTATCACTGCATCCATCGCATCCTCGGGGCGCGACAGCATAATCTGCAGTTCCATATCTTCGAGTGTATTGCGGGCTGCCTCGTAGGCCTGCTGCAGATCGTCCTCTCCGGCCTCTCCTTCCTTAAAGAATTCGAAAAGCACCAGCAGGTCTTCGATTGCACTTTTACAGGCTTCGAACTCCTTTACACGATTCTTTTTCTGGTTTAGCCCCCGCGATATCTGTTCGGCCTTTTTAGGGTCGTTCCAGAAGGTGGGATCCAGCGTAATTTTCTCTTCTTCCTGTATCTGTATGTTTAGATTATCCAGGTCAAAGAGACCCCCTCACCGCATCCAGGCGGCCTTGAAGTTCCTTAATATGATCGAGTGTAATATTCATACGGTTTATGTATTATACGGTACAAATATATAAAAAAGCAGCAGGCAGCCCTTGTAAGACTGCCTGCCGCGTGCTAAGTATGAACGTTATGAATTAGTTCTTGATAAATTTAGCAGTATGCACAGAGCCGTTTGAAGAAACACGAACAACGTAGGCTCCTTTAGCAAGATTATTTACATTAATGCTGTACAGGTTTCCGCTGATGTTGGCAGCAGAGATAAGGGTTTTACCGGTAATATCCACAATCTGAACAGAAGACAGACCATTCAGGGAGATATTAAGTACATCGGTAGCAGGGTTCGGATATACATCGAATGCTACTTCGTTTGAAGACTCTTCGTTTGAGAAGAATTCGCTCACAAAATCGAACACTGAGCCTGTAGCTGCGGGCGAACCGGCAACCGGGCGAAGATCGGGGTTGGCATTGGTATTTCCGAATGGATTTACCAGGTTTACCAGGTTGGCAGTGAGCAGTGTATCGTTACCTTCGGCAAGCAATGCCGTGGCCATAGCTCCTGCATTGGCTATACAGAGTGTATCTGAATTTGCTGCCAGTTTAAAGTCGCTGTTGTTACCTGCCAGTATATTACCTGAAAAGTTGAGGCTGCCGGTGCAATAGTTGGCTACCGTACGGCGTGAATCGAACAGCAGGCCAGCATCGGGATAACCGGTAAAGATGGCATTGTATACAGAAGTAGATGAGTTACGACGTATGTGCAGGGCACGCTTGTAGTCGGCATGGGTAACATCGGGGTTACCGGTCCAGTTGGGGCCGATGATGGTTACGTTAGAGAAAACCGGGGCTGTTTTGGGCGTGTTTGTAGTACCATTGGCATCGTTATCCGACTCAAAACCGTTTGAACCAGACTGGTCGGCCACACGTGAATCGCGGATAGAAGCCGCAAACTGAACGCGGCCGCGGTAACCGTTATCGGTATCGAAATCGTCGTCCCAGCCACGGAAAGCTACCAGGTATTTGCAGTCTACCGTACCGCCAAACCACTCGAAAGAGTCGTCGCCGCTGTAGGAAACCTGTATGTGATCGATCTTAGTCTGGCGGCCAACGGAATACATAGAAAGACCGTTTACCTCAGAGTTTGAAGCGGGTGTAAGTGAAATACCGGCAAATTCGATACGCACAAAGCTCAGTACGCCTGAATTATCGTCGTCGTTGTTACCACCGTGTACACCTTTACCGGCATTGGCATCACCGATACCACCTTCGGCAATGGCATTAGGACCTGCAGGCAGGTTATGCTGGGCAGCACCGCAAAGTACCACACCACCCCAGTCGCCATAATCGCGCTGTCCGGCAGGAGCCGCAGATGTGAATACGATAGGGCTGCTTGAAGTACCCTGAGCATTGATTTTAGAACCACGCTCAATAATAAGGGTAGCTTTACCCGTACCGCGGATAACCGTACCGGCTTCGATGGTAAGGGTTGCTCCGTTTTTAACGTATATGAACTGATCGTCGAGCAGGTATACATTATTTGCGGTCCAGGTTGTATTTGCAGAGATGTCCGATGTAATCGTTACCGTCGGGGTTCCGTAAGTAGCCGCCATAGGGTCAAAGTTTGTCCAGCCGCTTGTCCAGGGAGTGGCAGGCTGCGGGGCAAAAGCACCAATATATGGTGTATACTCGAAGAAGGCATCCTGAGCGAACGCGCCGCCAACCAAAGCGCTTCCGATTAAAAAGGATAGAAATTTTTTCATTGCATATTTTTTTATGCTGCAAAAGTACCGGGGGCACATTATGCACAGGCTACTCAATTGTTATCAAAAGATTATTCTTTAAAAGCAAAAAACGGCCCCGCTGTAAGCGAAACCGTTTTTGTAACGTAATAATCTATGTGGGTTTCTACATAAATCCCTAAAAATTGTATCCCAGCGAAAGGGAGAACTGCTGCCCGTAACGGAAGCTGAAGTTTGTATTGTCGCCCGTCTTATCGTAACGGCCATTACCATTGGTGTCTTCGTAGAAATTGGCAAACTGTGCCAGCAGATCTTTGGCATTGAAACGGATCTCCAGCTTACGTTTGAGGAAGGTTTTGGTAAGTTGCAGATCGAGGATTACACGCGGGTTTTCCCAGATAGTAGGGTCTACCACATTACCTACTGTAAATATACGACGACCGATGTAGTTGGCCATAAAGCTTATACCAAAATCGTATTTGCTGTCGTTGTATTGTAACCCGCCGTTAAAGATAAAAGGCGACTGGCCCTGCATGGGGCGTTTTTCGTTTACTCCGGCCACATCGGTAAGGTTTACCTGTGAGTATATATAGGCAATGTTACCCATAAAGCTCAGGTCTTCGAGGAAGCGCGATTTGTTATTTTTAATGAAGGAAGAAATACTGAAGCGAAACTCGAATTCGGCACCATAGCTAAAGGCCGAAGGTACATTCAGGTAGTTGAAGGTACGCTGCGAAGCTCCGGGGAAAAGGATACGCTCGATGGGGTTTTCGAAGTATTTGTAGAAACCGGTAACCGAAATAAGCTGGCCGGCTGCGGGGAAGTATTCGTAACGCAGGTCTACATTGGTTATTTTGGTACGCTTAAGCGAAGGGTTACCACTTACAAGCGAAAACAGTCCGAAGTCGTAGAAGGCAAAGGGTGCCAGCTCGCGCGATTCGGGACGGGTTACGGTTTGCGAACCGGAAAGGCGCAGGTTCATTTTAGAATGGAACCCGTATATAATGTTCAGTGATGGCAGAAAGTCGAGTACGGTAGAATCGAGATTAATGGGCGACTCATCAGCCAGAGCGAAGGTGTTGAGGCGCTGACGGAAGTTTTCCATACGCACACCATAAACGAATTTAAGCTTATTGCTGAAGAAAGAGCTTTCCATCTGCAGGTAGGCAGCAATAAGATCCTGGCTGGAACTGTACGTATCCGATTTTTTGGTAGCCTCCTTTATCATAAGTCCGTCCGGGCCCATATTACGGGGATCGAAAATGGAGTCGATACTCATCCGGCGTATAGTGGCCAGGTCGGCACCGCTGCTCTTATAGCTTACATAACCCAGCTGCCGTGCGCCGAAGTCGCGGTTACGCTTCTGCAGAAAGGCTCCGGCCTTAAATTCGTGACGGGTGGCCCCCAGTTTAAAGGGTGCCGTAAAGTCGAAGGTGCCGGAGTAAATATTATCCAGCTGTTCCGAAAAGAAACGACCGGCAATATTGGGCTGTACTGACGAAGATATAGGAACGGCAAAGGGCTGGGTAGAATCGCTGCGCTGGTACTGTATGGTACGGTAGTCGGGAATAATACGCTGCAGGCGGCTGTAGCCTCCCGACCAGTCGAAACGGATCTTGCTTTTTGGCAGTACATGCTCGCCGTTCAGCTGCGAAGAAAACAGGTTGTTTTGCGTGTAGTACATATTGTACGCCAGAATTTCGGCATTCGGACCCAGGTTGGCATAATCTTTACCGGAACGCATTACCAGCTGGTCATTGGTATTTACATTATACAGGTTTTTAAGTGATATGCGGTTATTGGCACCGTTCTTTTTCGACAGAGAAAAGGCCAGGTTCCATAACGCTCCCCAGGAGGTGTTTTTACTGTATTGCCGGTCGAAGAAATCCTGCATCTTATCGTTCTGGAAGTCGAACTCGGCACGCTGTACCTCGCGGTACTGGGGTGTAGAGTTATATGTTATGGCAAAAACACTTCCCAGGCTGGCTTTATTACCGGCGTTATTGCCCGATTCCTTGCGGGAAAGATTGGCTATATGCCCCATAGAAAACTGCAGGTTAAGGCCCGGCATGGCATTAAACTGGCGTATAGGATAATTATTACGCAGCATTTTGGCATAATCTACCAGTTTGTCGCGCTCAAATGCGGTCTGGGCCTCCGAAACCTGTGTGTTGGAAGGAAAACCCTGTGCCAGTTTGCGGGTACCATCGTCAAAGCCCAGCATGTCCAGTTTACCGCCACTTGCCCTGGCAAAGGGCTTAAAGCTGGTAATGGCATTCATATTGGTACCAATGGAAATATTGTAATAGTTTTTTTCGGGAATGTCTTTGGTACGCACCACAATAAGTCCACCGGCAAATTCGCCCGGCAGGGATGGCATTGCGGTCTTGATTACTTTAAGGTCGTTAAGCAGGGCCGAGGGAAATATATCAAAGGCAAAAGCTTTACGGTCGGGCTCGCTGCTGGGCAGGGGCGCTCCGTTCAGAAATGCGGCATTATAGCGGTCGGGCAAACCGCGCACCACCACAAACTGGTTGTCCTGTATGGTTGCTCCCGATACACGTTTAAGCACATCGGCCGTAGTACGGTCGGGCGTTTTGCGTATCTGGTCGCCGCTCATACCGTCGAAAAGCACGGCAGAGTTCTTCTGTTCCAGCACCAGGGCCGTATTCGATGCCCGGTTGGCCTGTGAGGTAATAACTACGGTGCCCAGTGTCTGGTCGTTCTTGGGCTTCATGTCTATATTTACTGTAGCCGTTTGCCCGTTCTTTACCTCAATATCAGTAATATCTACCGCCTGGTAGCCCAGGTACGATACAAAAATGTTGTACTTACCGGGAGGTACCACTAAGGCGTAGTTTCCGTCGATGTCGGTCATGGTTCCTTTCGAAAGGCTTTTGATTACAACGTTGGCAGCAATCATCGGCTGACCGTTTTCGTCGACAATCTTACCTGCGATACGGCTCGTCTGGGCCGATGCAGAAAGGGAAAAAAGCACAGAAAGGATGGCAGAAAAAATAAAAGAGAATTGTTTCATTACTTAGCCTGATTAACAGGCTGCAAAAGTATCCCTGATGAATTTCGGGAACGTTATGCCAATGTTATGAATTTGCTAAGGCTTTGCTTCTACAGGTTGTAATATTCTGTATACCAGTCTACAAATCGGGATATCCCTTCCTTAACACTGGTTCCCGGTTTGTACCCGAGGTTCCGCACCAGGTCGCCGGAGTCGGCCCAGGAGCCGGGCACATCGCCGGGTTGCATCGGCAGCATATTCATGATGGCCTTTTTTCCCAGTTTTTCTTCCAGGGCAATAATAAAGTCCATAAGTTCTACAGGATCGTTATTCCCTATGTTATAAATGCGCCAGGGTGCCGACGAGGTATCGGGCCGGGGATTGCTTCCTCCCCAGGTGGCATCAGGCTGTGCCGGATGCAGGGCCACACGGTATACACCTTCGGTAAGGTCGTCGATATAGGTAAAATCGCGCTTCATTACACCATGGTTGTATACATCGATGGGTTTACCTTCCAGTATGTTTTTGGTAAAGATAAACAGGGCCATATCCGGACGGCCCCAGGGGCCATAGGCACTAAAAAAGCGCAGACCCGTGCATGGAAGGCCATACAGGTGTGCATAGGAGTGTGCCATAAGTTCATTGGCCTTTTTACTGGCAGCATATAAACTCATGGGATGGTCTACATTATGTAAGGTAGAAAAAGGAATTTCTTCGTTTAAGCCATATACCGAAGAGGAAGAGGCAAACACCAGGTGTTGCACCTTATTATGCCGGCAGGCTTCCAGTATATTCAGAAAGCCGGTAATATTACTATCGGCATACACATGCGGATGCGTAAGCGAGTAGCGTACCCCGGCCTGCGCTGCCAGGTTTATTACGGTATCGAAACCCTGCTCCCCGAAAAGCCTGTTTATTCCTGCGGCATCCATCAGGTCCAGCTGTATAAAGCCGGCATTGGTATTGATGCTGCTCTGTACAAAAACACCCGGACGGATATCCTCTTTGCGGAAACCCATACGGGCCAGGCGGTCGTATTTTATAGTGGTATCGTAATAGTCGTTAATTACATCCAGACCCACCACAGTAGCTCCTGTGGCAATGATCCGCTGCATCATATGATACCCGATAAACCCGGCTGTACCGGTAACCAGAATTTTGTTCAAAGTGAAAAGGAATTATGCCGCAAAGCTAACATAATTCTTTTTATCCCTCCATTACAGTGTTTCGCCGGCAAAGTGCAGCACGGTTTCCTTAAAGCGTGCATACAGCTTACGGAACTGCTCCAGTTTTTCGCGCAGGTCGGCCCCTTCAGGGAACTTTCGGTGTGTAAATGCCACCGGATTCTCTTTGTATACTTCTTCGAGCCGGTGTTCGAACTCGTTTATTTCGTGCAACAACATATCATGCTCATTTTTTTGAACAATAAGCTGATTCTGCAACTGTTCCAGCCGGCTCATAATTTCGCGGCCTGTATTACGTCCGGCAATTTCTTCGAGCCTGCGGCCCAGTATCCGCATTTCGTCGCGGCAAAAATCGAGTGTACTCTTCCACTCTACATATTCTGCATGCCATTCGCTGCCATGTGCTATGCCATTTTTCATAATTTTCTTATTTTTATACAAAGTTCTATAGTGCCAGGCAGTATTTCTATGACAAATGTCAGGCTCTTAAAACTCTGCATGGTTTTTACTATTTTTGTATCAGAAAACATACTCCCAACTCATGGCTGAAAAGAAAACGATAGACATTGCCTGCGCCAGCTGCGCTTCTTTCCGGAGCAGCATATGGGAGTCTTTAGGCTCGGCCGACCTGGCCCGTATGGAATCGCAGAAAAGCTGTCAGTTGTATAAAAAAGGAAATGTTTTTATACACGAGGGTTCACGTCCGCAGGGAGTATATTGCATACATGCCGGTAAGGTAAAGATATACCGCCACGGCGATGGCCGCGACCAGATTATAAAAGTGGTTGGCCCGGGCGAAATACTGGGTTATAAGGCCCTGCTGGCCGAGGATGTTTACCCCGTTTCGGCCGAGGCGCTCGAAGACGTACATCTGTGTTTTGTTCCTAAAAGTACGTTCCTGGAAACCCTGCTGCACTCAGGCTCCTTTTCGCAGAAAATACTGCGTATGGCCTGCCGGGAACTGGAGCTTATGACCGAAAACCTTACCCATATGGCTCAGAAATCGGTGCGCGAACGTACCGCTGCCACCCTGCTGCTGCTGCACCAGACCTACGGAAACGATGGTATTGAGCAGGGTTCTGTAGAAATTAATATGCGCCGCGAAGACATTGCCTCCATTGTAGGTACTGCTACAGAAACACTTATACGCCTGCTGGCCGATTTTAAACAGGAAAACCTGATCGAGACCGAAGGGCGTAAAGTAATTGTACGGGATATTCAGCAGCTTAAAAAGGTTGCCGGTCTGTAGCCTGCCATTATCTTTTTCTATTCAAATTCGAAATCGCCGCCGCCGCTGGCATTTTTTCTCACGCTGTCGCGCTTTTCCTGGCGCTGCTTCAGCCAGGGATCTTTTTGCAGCAGACTGTCGTTATTTACCCGGCCAAACTCTTCGCGCATAATGTCGCGTACATTTACACGCTCCTTACGGAAGTCCTCTTCAATTTTCTGTTTTATCCCCCGGCCGTCCAGCCCGAATTCCGGATCGCTCAGCGGCCCGTACATACGTACATATATCCGCATGCGGTTACCCTCGTCTATAATTTCGCCAAACTCTTCCTGTTTCGCGTTTTTACGCAGTCGGAACTTATTGGCAAGCAGGGTTCCCAGGTCCAGGTTAAAGCGGTAATCTACGTAGTTATCAAACGTGTGTTCGCCACCCAGGTTCAGGTTAAGGGCATTGCTGCGGATGCTCATTTCCGGCATAATAACCTTCTGGTCGCGTATAAGAATCTCATTCTTAAGTGTAGAAAACTTCACATGCTGCAGCTCTTCCAGTTTTGCCCAGCCGGCCAGTTTTTCCAGCGGAGTAAACTTCATCAGTTCGCCCTGCTGTACAGTAACCGATAAAAGTGCATATATCGACGATTTGTCAACCTTCAGGTATTCGTCGAAGCCGGCCCTGAACTCATACGTAGCATCTGTCCGGCCGGAGATATGCTCCGCAGTAAGCTGGTCCTGATCGAAATTGTTGAACACATAAAACAGACGGCTTATATTCATTCCCGTAAAGCGGCCGTTTGAGGTAATTTTCCATTTTCCGCTGCTGTTATCGGCAATCCCGCTCAGCAATACCTCTCCGTCCATCGTGCTAAGCAGCACATTCTGCGCCACACATACCCGGTTTTTTAACGAAAAGGTTCCTTTTATATCTGTGGCCTCAAACTTACGGAATACAAGGCGGCCCACCTCAGCATTAAAATCCATGGCCAGGCGCTCCGGCAGGGCAAAAGGTCTGCTGCCCTCAACGGTATTTTCGCGGGCGGCGGTGGCATTTTCCTGCAGAAAACGATCGAGGTTTATAAGCGGACTCCTGAGGTTTACCGACAGGTACAGCGGTTCTGTTTCGGTAAGCAGGTAGGCCAGCAGGTTCAGTGCCTTGCCGTCGAGGTACAGCTCATTCCCCGAAAATACACCATTTACATGCTGCACCCATACATTATTATTATCGAACACCAGCACTCCCGAAAGTTCGTTCAGGGCATAGGGCGATTTTTTTACGCTAAGGCTCAGTTTCTGCAACTCGGCACGGCCATCGATCGAGGCCTGTTTAAAGTCGGCCGCCTCAAAACGGCCGGCAGCGGCTTTTACCTGTAAAGAAAGGTTCAGTTCGGCACGGCCGGTAACATTTTCAAGGGTGTCCAGCGGCAGAAACTGCAGAAATTCGGCCAGGTCGAGCGAAGCCTTAAAGCTGGTGTGTACTTCCGGCCGGCTGAAATTCTTCCAGAGAAAACGGCCTTCGATGGCTGAATTTTTTTGCCGTCCCTTAAACTGGTCGATACGCACATACGAATCGGCCGCGCGGCCCAGGTCTATACTGCCCGATGTATATACCCCAAACATTTCGATATCGTTAGGCACATAACGGAATGTGGCATTGCTCACCGAAAAATCAGCCGTAAGCCGCGGGAGCTCATCTTTATTAAAATAGCCTTCTGCATGGGCGCTGATACGAATTTCGCCCGTGCTTTTATAGTTCTCCTTTATATCGCGCACATTCTCGGGCAGCATAGAAAGAATCGACGAAATACTAAGTTCCTTCCCGCTAAGGCTTACATCGCAAAACCAGCCTTTTTCCGTTTTCATAATGCCTCCGGAGCATTCAAAAGGCAGGTCTTCGATCTGCAAACCACACCACTTAATTTTATACACATTATCTTTCGTGTCTGCATCCAGGCTTCCGTCTACCTGTATGCTGTAGCGGTGTGCATATTCCACGCCTTTTATGCTCAGGGTGTTTACCTTTAGCTTCGTACGTACGTTCAGCGTGAACTTTTTATCCGAAAAACGCCCCGAAAGCAACAGGTCGTCGATGTGCCCGGCTATGTTACGGGAGGCTTCCTCATCTACATACGACGCTTTTACATTGATGAGTTTTACCGACGAAAGATTAAATGCAAACGATTGTTTACCGCTGCTGTCTTTACTTTCTTTCCAGAAGTGCCAGTTATCGTTCCCATGCCCGTCGCGGTACAGGTTCAGCGAAGCATCTTTAAGAGTAATACGCTTTACGGTATAATTTTTCAGAAACAGGTTCCAGATATTAAACTGCAGAAACAGGCTCCTGGCTTCAAACAGCTGCTGTCCGGGCCGGCGGGAATGTGCTTCGGCACAGCTTACATCCTTAAATTCGAGCGAAGTATACGGAAACTGGCTAAAAAGCGAAAGTTCAATTTCGCGTACCTTCAGCTCCGTTCGCAGCTGTTTGTTAATACTGTCGATGGCATACTGCTTTATTTCGTCTTCGAAAATATAGGCCAGTGTGGCTGCGATACCAAAAAACAGCAGCACAATACCGGCCAGCCACAGAAAGAACCGCCCTATACGGCGGAGCCATTTGCGCCCGGGAGCTTCCTTACCAGCCTGTACTACGTTAAAATCCATTTTGCAATAACTCAAAATAAACGAGTATTGGCATGCATATAATACGAAAACAACATTTTTTATTAAACATCTGCTGTTTATTGACGGTGCTGCCTGAGCTTCCTATATTTAGTTTGACCATGTTAAAAAAAACACCATTTTTGTTAGTACTTAACCATCGTATACTTATGAAAAAACTGTTATGCCTGCTGCTGTTACTGGCCTCCGTTCCCCTTGTTTTTTCACAGGATCGCCGTGCCGAATTCCAGGACGGGAAGATCTGGTTCAAGATTAAAGACGACTATGCCGTAAGCCGTTCGCTGAACGACGATCCTGCGCATCTGCCTCTTTCGCACCTGCCTTTTCTGAGCGGGCTGGCTAAGCCACATGGCGTTCATAACCTGTCGCTTCCTTTTTGGCAGGCCAAAACCTCCGATGTGTTACAGCGCACTTACCTGCTCGAGTTCAGTGCATATGCCGATGCCGATATTCTGATACGCAAGCTGGCAGCAAACCCCTATATAGAATATGCCGAAAAGGTTCCCCTGGATCGGCCCTGCCTTACACCCAACGACCCCAGCTTTAGTTCGCAATGGGGTTTAAATATTATTGGCGCCCCTGCGGCCTGGAATTATTTTTCGTCGGGCAGTAATATTGTAATTGCCATTGTAGACGATGCCGTAATGCGTACCCATACCGATCTTTCGCCCAACCTTTGGGTAAACCCCGGCGAAATTGCCGGGAATGGTATCGACGACGACGGTAACGGATATATCGACGATATAAACGGTTACGATGTCGGCAGCAACGACAACAACCCCAACCCGCCCACTACGGCATACAACCACGGTACACATGTGGCCGGCATTGCTTCGGCGCGCTCCAACAACAATACCGGCATTGCCTCTATCGGCTTTAGCTGCCGGCTTATGTGTGTAAAGGCAACCTATACAGCCTCGGCCATTACCAACGGATACGACGGCATTGTATATGCGGCGGCCAGCGGAGCCAATGTAATTAATATGTCGTGGGGTGGCCCTTCCTATTCCACCACAGGGCAAAACGTTATTAACTATGCCTGGAGCCGGGGCTGCGTGCTTATCGCCGCTTCGGGCAACGACAATGTAAGCAGCCAGTTTTACCCGGCCGCATTTAATAATGTGATAAGCGTTGCTGCCACCACCAGCAGCGATACCAAAGCTTCTTTCTCAAACTACGGCAGCTGGATCGACGTTTCGGCTCCCGGAAACAACATTTACAGCACCACCATTAACGGTTCCTATGGCAATATGTCGGGTACATCTATGGCCTCGCCAATGGTTGCAGGGCTTGCAGGACTTATGTGGTCGCTGAACCCGTCCATGACCAAAACCGATCTTATCAACTGCCTGCTTTCCACTGCCACTTCTATCAATGCTCAAAACCCTTCCTACAACGGACTTCTCGGGTCGGGCCGTATCAATGCGGCGGCGGCCATGCAATGTGTTTCGGCAACACTTAACAATCCGCCCCAGGCCGATTTCAGTGCCAACTTTACCACTGTAACCGCCGGCGGACAGGTAAGCTTCAGCGATCAGTCGCTGTACAATCCCGGCAGCTGGACCTGGAGTTTTCCCGGAGGTACTCCGGCCAGCTACAATGGCCAAACCCCTCCGCCCATAGTATACAACACCCCTGGCACCTATAACGTTTCGCTGAGTGTTTCCAACCTCAATGGCAGCGACACCGAAACCAAAAATGCGTATATACAGGTGCTGAGCGGCGGTGGCTGCTATACCGCCAACCTGCCCCTGCCGGCAGGCTGGACACCATCTAACTACTATACCGGCGGGCCTGCAATAGGAGCCGATGGCTGGATAAACGGGGTAAATGTATACCTCGACCGGCAAAAGGCTATGTACTTCGACTTTTCCTCGCAGCCCTATACCTTTCTTACCCAGGCCTACGTCGCTTTCGGACGGGCCTATTCGGCCAATCCTGCCAAAGTGGTTCCCGTTCGCATCTACGACGGAACCAGCGGCACTCCCGGGCCCCAGCTGGCCGTAAGCAACCTGAGTATGGGCAGGATTATGAGCGATGTAAACGCCGGCTCCTACAGCCTGGTCACTTTCGCCAACCCGGTTACACTGCCCGCTTCCAAACGTATTTTTGTAAGTGTGGATCTGAGCAACCTGCAATGGACTGTAGGGGTAAAGGATACCCTTTCCATTGTAAGTAATTCTGCCGGACAAACGGTACCTTCTGCCATATGGGAGCAACAAAGCAACAATATATGGTACCAGTATGGCAGTGCCGGTTCCTGGAACCTGAACGCGTCCCTGCTTATACACCCTTTCCTTACCAATCAGCCGGCCAATGCCACCTTTACTGCTTCGGCCAGCACCATTTGCTCCGGGCAGTCAGTAAGCTTCGATGCAGCAGGCTCCACCTACCAGGATACGCTGCTGTGGGTATTTCCCGGCGGCAGTCCGGCAACGCTCAGTCAAAACCCAAACCCTTCGGTGTTATTCAACAATCCGGGCAACTACACCATTAAAATGTACGTTGTAGGTGGCGGCTGTTCCCTGCCCGATTCCGCACAAATGAACATTACCGTTAATGCCACGCCTTCGGTAAGTATTTCCGCGCCGCAAAACTATGTGTGCGCAGGCAATTCCATTGTGCTCACTGCCAGTGGAGCCAGCACATACAGCTGGTCGCCGGGTGCTACACTAAACACCACTACCGGTGCTGTGGTAACAGCCACGCCCCTGCAAACCACCACCTACAGCGTGCAGGGTAACGCCGCAAACGGTTGCAGCAATGTGGCTTCTGTACAGATACAGCTGCAAAGTCCTCCGCTGGCGCAAACCCTTTTCTCCGACACCAGTATCGCCTGTGCCGCTTCGCTCCTGTTCGACGGTTCGCCCAGCGACCATGTAAACACCTTTAGCTGGAGCTTCGGAGGCGGTGTGCCAGCCACATCCAATGCCAGTACCGAGCAGGTAACCTTTCCCGCAGCGGGCACATATCCCGTAAGCCTTACCGTAAGCAACAACTGCGGCAGCGATGTGCTGAACAGTACTGTTACCGTGGCTCCGCTCAGTATAAACATTGCCGCCGCCCAAACCGCCATATGCAGCGGCAGTTCCGTTGTACTTACAGCCAGCGGGGCACAGAACTACAACTGGTCGCCCGCGGCATCGCTCAATACCACTACAGGCAGCACTGTAACCGCTACACCCACACAAAGCACCACCTATACCGTAAACGGCAGCGACGGCAGTTGTACCGGCAGCGCTACCCTGAACATACAGGTAAATTATGCGCCCGAAGCACAGGTAACATTTACCGATACCAGCATTGCCTGCGGCAGCAGTCTTAGCTTCGATGCCTCGGCCAGTAATCATGTAAGCACCTATGCATGGGATTTTGCGGCGGCAATCCCCGGCAGCTCATCCTCCGCCACCGAAACCGTACACTTTGCCAGTGCCGGCAGCTATCCTGTTAGCATAACCGTTAGCAATGGCTGCGGCAGCGATGTTATAAACAGCCTGGTTACCGTTAACCCGCTCCAGATAAGCGTTAACGCAGCACAAAACCCTGTATGCGAAGGAAAACCGGTACTGCTTACGGCCAGCGGTGCACAAAACTACAGCTGGTCGCCCGCAGTAATATTCAACACCGCATCCGGAGACTCCGTTACTGCCAGTCCGCTGCAAAACACCATATACACCATTACCGGCAACGACAGCAGCTGCAGTGGCTCGGCAAGCATCAGTATTGCCGTAGATCCCCTTCCCGTTATTGTAACTCCCTTTACTGATGCCACTATCGACTGCGGGGCGGCGCTGCTTTTCGACGGCAGCAGCAGCGATTTTGCCAGCAACTATACCTGGCTTTTCAACGGCGGTTCGCCCGCTTCGGCCCTTACAGCCACCGCCAGTATAAGCTACAATGAGCCCGGCAGCTATACCTATATTTTTATTGCCGGCAACAATTGCGGTTCCGATACACTGAACGGCACCATTACCGTTAAAAACAACTGCCTCAGTATCAGCAGTAACGGCATAAGCGGCATCAGTGCCTATTATGCGCCGGACTTACAGCAGATCGTAATCCGCTTCAGCGAAGCTCCTGCCAGCGATTTCAACAGCGAACTTTCCGATATGAGCGGCAAAATTATCGGGCGCAGCCGTCTTGCCCTGAGCGGTATAAGCGGTGCCTACTACCACAGCATTGGCAACATTGCTCCGGGTGTATATACCTTCCGGCTCTTCAACAGCGAAAAACAGCATGTCCTTCGCTTTGTAAAGAACCCGTAACTATTGTAAAACGATACCGATGCCTGCCCCCTGCCTAAATCAGCGCCGGGGGCATTACCCACATACCGTGCTGCTGAGTTATAGCTTCGCCGAGAGTTCCCTTGCCCGGGCTTCGGCATTCTTCAGCGCCTGTATAATGGTCTTATCCATTTCTCCGGCAGCAAAGGTGCTGAGGGCTGCTTCTGTGGTACCTCCCCTGGAGGCTACGGTACGTATAAGTTCCGGCAGGGGTTTGCCTGCATTGTTTATAAGATGAAACGAGCCCAGCATGGTTTGCCGGGCCAGGGTTTCTGCCACATGCTCGGGCAAACCCATTTCCACACCGGCGGCAATAAGCTGCTGCAAAAAATAAAAGAAATAAGCCGGACCGCTGCCACTAAGGGCTGTAACGGCATCCAGCAGGGCCTCATTTTCCAGGTAAAGCGTACGTCCCGATGCAGATAGCAGATGCTCGGTTCGTAATATGTGCGCGGCATCGAGTTTACCGTCGCTGCTGAACACCGTCATGCCCATACCCACTTCTACCGGCGAATTAGGCATGGCCCGCACCACGGCATCGTGTCCGAGTAGTTGCTGTATCTTGCAAATTTCCACACCGGCCATAATCGACAGTACCAGCGCCTCTGGCTGTATCTTACCGCGAAGCTGAGGTGCCAGCAGCAGAAAATCCTGCGGCTTTACTGCCAGTATAATTACCTCGCCCGGAATTTCGTTCATCGTTGCCGGCTCAATTACCACACCCAGCTCCTGTCTGCGAAGTTCCGCAGCCCGTTGCGGATCTTTTTCCGCCAGGAAAAGAGAGGAGGCTTCCGTCATTTTATACTTCAGGAATGCCCGGGCATAAATAAGGCCCATATTGCCACAGCCGATGATACAGATACTTGTCATGTTGCTCATTTTATAACAAAAATGCAAAGTCTGTGCGAGGTTTGTCCTATTTTTAAGCCGCATCATTCATTTTATTCTGCCAATGAAAGACCTGGAACAACAAATACGTTCTTTTTTCGGGGTTTCGCCCACAGAGCAAAGTCAGCTGCTGCGCATGTTTAAACCCGAAACACTGAAAAAGGGCGGGTTCTATGCCCGCATCGGCAGGCCATGCATAAAGCTGAGCTATATAAACAGCGGTCTTTTACGCGTGTACGCCCCGCACGAGGAGCGCGAAGTTACCCAGTGGATTTCTACTCCCGGTTATTTTATTGCCGATATTGCCTCCCTCGCATTCAAAGTGCCTGCCCGCCGGCATATACAAGCCCTTACAGATGTAGAAATGTACACCCTGCACGAAGAAGATTACCAGCGTATAGGTGAGGAAATTCCCCGCTGGCACGAACTGGAAAAACTGTTCGTTTCTAAATGCTTTGCTATAATGGAAGACCGCATTTTTTCGCATCTGTCGCTGAATGCCGAAGAACGTTATCACCTTTTTTTCGGGCAAAACCGCGAACTTCTGAACAGCGTTCCCCTTCAATACATAGCCTCTATGCTGGGTATGACTCCGGAAACCTTCAGCCGCATAAGGCGCAAAAGCATTTCTTGATATTTGTCAAGCGGCGGCCTCTTCTTTTGCCGGAACTTTGTATCGTACAAAACAACAACGATCATGAACAAAGAAATCCGCAGCGAAATACAGATCAGTGCCTCCCCCGCTAAGGTTTGGCAGGTGCTTAGCGCATTTGAACATTACCCCGAATGGAATCCCTTTGTAAAAAAACTCAGCGGCGAGCCTGCCCCAGGAAAAAAAATACGGGTAAGTCTGCCCGGAATGGGTTTTACACCCAGGGTACTGGTTTTCGATGCCGAACGTGAATTCCGCTGGAAGGGCCAACTGCTGCTACCCGGTATTTTCGACGGCGAACACTATTTTATATTACAACCTGCACCCAACGGCTGCACCCGCTTTATACACGGCGAAAAGTTCAGCGGCATATTGCTGCCTTTGTTTTCTAAAAGCTTAGATACCAGCACTCTGTCCGGGTTCCGTGAGATGAACCAGGCCCTGAAGCAGCGCTGCGAATCTTTATAGAAGCTCCTGCACAATACGCAATTTTCTGCATCTTTGCCCATAATGGCGGCAGGGCAACATACCCATACTTCAAAAATAAACGACCGCTGGTTGTTTTACGTTGTATATCCCTTGCTGGCCCTTGCCCTGGTACACACCGGGAACGAAAACAGCCTGCGGCAACTGCTGCAGATACCCAGCTATTATTCCGATCTGCTGCTGGCTTTTACCTGTGTATATACAGCCGGTTTTTACCTGCGCCATATGCAGCGGCGGGCAGCTGAACGTTTTGGCTGGGACAGTACAAGTGGCAGACGTGCCGCCTGGACCTTCCTTTTCTGTTTTCTGCTTCCCCTGTGTACTGGCATTGGTATCGAAATACTTTATGTGGTATTCCTGCTAAACATACCTCTTGCCGAAAGCCCTGTTTTTGTACTCGAACTGCCTCTTGCCGCCCTGGTACTGGCCATACTGAACCTGCTCTACTTTTTTTTATACTACCGGGCATATACCCGGCAGGTACTGCTGCAGAAAGAAGATGCTTCAACTCCCGGAAATGTATATCCTCCGCATTTTCTTGTATACGCAGGCACCCAGGCCTTGCAGATCCCCGCCGAAGATGTGGCCTACTTTATGATCCGCGAAAAAAACCTGTTCCTGGTTCGTTTTTCCGGCGAAAACTTTCTTATGGAAAGTTCCCTCGAAGATCTGGCCAAAAAAGCAGACCCGGCAGGCTTTTTCCAGCTCAACCGCCAGGTAATTGCCAGCCGGCGCAGCATACATTCCTTTAGCCCTACTGATACCCGAAAGCTGCTGGTACAGCTTTTTCCCGAACCCGGCACAGAAGTTTACGTTTCCAAGGCCCGCGCCGCTGTTTTTTCCAGGTGGCTCAAAAGCAATTAATTGCCAAAAGCGCCTGTCCGCTTCAGTCCGTTTTTTGCCCGTTTCCGCATCTCTGTAGGGTTTCTTAGGCATGGCAAAATCTTTGCCGGTATACCTTTGCTGCTAAACTTCCAAAACCATGCGAACCATTTTTACTGCCATATGCCTGGGCACATTACTGCTGCCTTTGCAGGCCCAGAAAAAACCGCTGGCACTGCGTCTGAGCATTTTCAACGAATCTACAGCCCTGCCTTTCACCCGTTTTTTTACGCTGCCCATACACCCGGGCATACAGGCCGGCACCGATTTTACGCTTGCACAAAAAAAGCAACACCACCTGTACCAAACCATACAGGCCGGCTACATATGGCACAGGCACCTGTACCAGGCTGTTTTTGTGCAAACCGAAACCGCCTACGATTACCGGTTTCGGTTTGGTCTTACCCTTAAAGCATTGTTTGGCATAGGATACATGCACAGTTTTTCGGTAAAAAAAGAATACCGGTTTATAAACGGGCATTATGTACAAAAACCCGACCGCGGAAATGCCAGGGCCATTCCTTCGCTAAGCCTGGGTATTGGCTACCGGGTGCAGCCTAAAACCCTATACTCGCCGGAGATCTTTCTGCTGTACCAGTCCTGGATCGAGTATCCTTATTCGCCGGGGTTCATCCCCGCCATGACCCATGTTTGCCTGCAGTTTGGAACCCGCTTTTATATACAACGTAAATCATGAAAAAGATACATATATATCTGTTTACGATCTCTTTGTTGCTTTTTTCGTGCATAAAAGAAAAAGAGACCAACATTGCCACCTATGCCTGCAACATTGCCGGCGACAGTAGCAGCAGTCATCCCCGCCATGCGCAGTTTCAGGCCCTTTTAAACAGCATTGCGGCACAGGGAGTGCCCGGCATTATGATGGCCGTACAGCAGCCCGGGCTGCCTTTATGGAGCGGAGCCGGCGGCATGGCCGACCTGGAGCATGGCATTGCGCTGCAGCCCTGCAACCGCAGCCGCGTGGGAAGTACGGTAAAAACCTATACTGCCCTTACCATACTTAAACTCCAGGAAGAAGGCAAGCTGCAGCTGGACGAGCCCATAAGCAAATACCTGAACCAGGCACAGCTTAAAAAGCTCGCTAATGCCGAAAAAGTAAGCATCCGCCAGCTGCTGAACCATTCGGCCGGTATGTATAACTATATCCAGAATCTGTCTTTCCAGACCGCATCTACCAACAATCTTATCCGCGAATGGAACGCCGAAGACCTGCTGGCCTATGCCAGGGGTAAAAAGTCCTATTTTGAACCCGGTACCGATGTTGTTTATTCCAATACACACTACATTCTGCTCGGAATGATTATAGAACACATCGAAGGCAAGCCCTTTTACGAGGTTTTCGACGAAAAAATTATTCTCCCGCTGGGGCTCAGCTCCACCCGCTTTGCTGCAACAGACCCTGTGCCCGAAGGTATTATACGGGGTTATGTAGACCTGTACAGCAACCTGAACCTTACCGATGCCACCTGGTACAGCGGCTGGGATTACTACACTGCCGACGGCGGACTAATTTCTAACCCCCGCGATATGGTACGCTTTATGCAGGCATTATGTAACGGAAATATACTCAGCTCCGCCTCCAGGGCACAGATGCTAAGCTGGCAAACACCAAAGAATACCGACCCCGCATTCTTTCCCATACACTACGGGCTTGGTATTTTCCGTATGGATACCCCCTGGGGCGAAGCCTGGTTCCACAGCGGCGATGCCATCGGCTATTATGCCATTATGCTATACTTCCCTGCACAGCAGACCTATATAGCCTGGGCCGTAAATGGTAATTACGGAAAAGTAGATGCCTTTACATCTACCAAACCTGCCATGGAAAAGATATTTGGCACTGTGCTGAACTAAACGGGTTGTACAAGGAACAGCCTTAAACGATGCTTTTCCCAATTTTTTCCCGAATTTACCGGTACCTTTGGTAACGTATGAAAATTCTGGTGATAGAAGACGAGGCAGACCTGCGTGACATTCTTACCCAATCTCTTGAAAAAGAAAACTTTGTGGTAGAATCTGCATCCGATTTTATATCGGCAATGGACAAAGTAGGTGTATACGATTACGATTGTATACTGCTGGATATTAACCTGCCCGGCGGCAGTGGGCTCGACATACTGCAAGAGCTTAAAAAAGCCGGGAAAACCGACGGGGTAATCATTATTTCGGCCCGTAATTCGGTAGACGACAAGGTAGAAGGACTGGCCCTGGGTGCCGACGATTACCTGGCAAAGCCCTTTCATACGGCCGAACTTACGGCCCGCGTAAAATCGGTAATGCGCCGCAAGCAGTTCAATGGCAGCAACCTGATTACACTACGCAACCTGAGCGTGGATTTTGACAAACGGCTTGTATCTATAAACGATACCCCCGTAGAACTCAACCGCAAGGAGTTCGACATCCTTACCTATTTTATGGCCAACAAAAACCGCCTTGTAAGCAAAACCGCCCTGGCCGAGCATGTTTGGGGCGACCAGATAGACGAAGCCGACAGCTACGAGTTTATCTATTCGCAGATAAAGAACCTGCGCAAAAAACTGAAAACACACGGTTCTGAAGTAGAGATACAGGCCATTTACGGCATCGGCTATAAACTGAACGACGCATGAAGCTGCATAACTATACCGTTCTGTACCTGTCTGGTGCTATGTTTGTGGTACTAAGCATATGGGCTGCCATTTTTTATATTAATATGCTCGATGAGATACACGACAGTATCGACGACGGGCTGAACAATTCTAAAATACTTATCATAAACAAGGTTTCGGAAGACAGCAGCCTGCTCTATAAAGACAACTTTCTCGAAAGCAATTACCGCATACGCGAAGTGCGTAAGGAAGACTACCTCGACTTTAAGGACACCTTTACCGATACACTGCTGTATACCGAGTACGAGGCCGATTACGAACCCTTTCGCATGCTTACCACCGTTTTTGCCGCACCTAACGGAAAGTTCTACAAGCTGCGCGTAATTTCGTCGATGGTAGAAGAAGACGATCTTATAGAAGATCTGCTTTACAGCCTGCTCTGGCTTTATATTATACTTATTGTAAGCATGGTAGCCATAAACTACCTGCTGCTGGGCCGTATATGGCGCTCGTTTTACAGCACACTTAAAGCCGTACGCGGGTACAAGATCTCCGATAAGCAGGATATCCGTTTCGAAAAAACGCGGGTGTCGGAATTCAAACGCCTGCAGGAAACCCTGCAGGATCTGATCCGTTCTAACAAAGAGGTTTTCCTGGCGCAGAAACAGTTTATCGAAAATGCCTCTCACGAGCTGCAAACCCCGCTGGCCATAAGCATTAACAAGCTGGAGCTGCTGGCCGAAAAACACCCGCTTAACGACGACCAGCTGCAGCAGATCGGTGCAGTGATTGAGAACCTGGAACGGCTTACCCGCCTTAACAAATCGCTGCTGCTGCTTTCGAAAATCGATAACCGGCAGTTTGAACAGAGCGAGGCCGCAGATATGAATGCCGTTATTTATAAACTGGCCGAAGATTTTGAAGAACTGGCCGAATACCGCAGGCTGCAGCTGCACATCGAAGAAGACGGCCGCTGTGTATATACCATGAACCGCACCCTGGCCGAGGTACTCTTTACCAATCTTATTAAAAATGCCCTGGCCCATACCGAAAGCGGAGGACTTGTAAAAATACATATCCGTAACACACAGGTATGCATAGAAAACAGCGGCGGCCCCGCCCTTGACACAACCCGTATTTTTCAGCGTTTTTATAAAGAATCGGGCGATGCCGGCTCTACCGGACTCGGACTGGCCATCGTAAAATCGATAGCTGCCGTGTATGGCTTTTCGCTAAACTACAGTTATAACGGTTTGCATCGTTTTTGTGTGCATTTTTAAGTAAAATACTGCCTTTTTTTGTGTTTTTAGGGGACTTTTGCAGCTTTTTAGCTCATTTTCCCGATTCTTTCCCGAATCGGGTTTTTGTTTTGTATCAGAAATTGAGCAACTATGAAATCATTTTTGATATGCCTGCTTTTTGCATTGTTCGTTTTTCCCTTTTCGCTCGGGGCACAAACCCGTTCAGACTCCCTGCTGCCCAAGGTGCGCCATGCCGAACCGCTGTTCAACGACCTGGTACGCGACCTGGGTGCCCGCCGAGGCGAGCAGGAGTGGAATGTTGGTATAGGGCTTAGGGATAATAAGCATTACCATAGTTTTACTTCTTTTATAGAATACGAGTTTGCCCCGGTAAACCGGCTGGGCATCGAGTTCGAACTGCCGGTATCGGTACATTTTCCTTCTGGCCGGGGACAGGGCGAAATTCCAATGAGCCGCATAAACGGACTTAAAATGGCCGCTCAGTACTCCTTTTTTGTATCGCCCGCCCTGCAAATGACCCTGGCTGCAGGCTACAGTAACGATTTCGAAGTTCTGCCCTACCGCCTGAACGGAAAAACCCGTTTCCACTTCGAAAATACGGCCATGCCCTTTTTCGTTGCTGCCAAAAGCTGGAAAAAAAACCTCCATACCCTGCTGTACTTTGGCCCGGCATTCCGTTACAACTTTAACGTACGGCAATGGGAATATAATATGCTCATTAATACCAATATCCATTACATGTTTCCCGGCACTAAAAATTTTGTAGGACTCGAGATCAACAAAGAATTTGGCCGGCACACACCTTCTGTGGTTTTCAGGCCGCAAGCCCGCATTGTGCTTTCGCAGAAAATGATGCTGGGCCTGGTTACGGGCATTCCGCTTAACCGCAACGATGAGGGAATGAGCCTGCTCCTGCGTTTTATTTACGAACCGGCGCAATCTGCAAAAAAGTAACCCCCTGTTCCCAATTCTTTCCTGTTTTGGAACCGAACTTTGTATTACAGAAACATTAAAACACAATACGTCATGAAGAATTTATTTGTTGCCCTGCTGGCTGTACTGCCCTTTGTAACCATATCCTGCGCCCAGGATATTCCGCAGCACAATGTGCCTTCTGTAATCCTGAATGCCTTTTCGGCTGCTTACCCAAATGCCGCCGACATAGAATGGGAGAAAAAAGGAAACATATACAATGTAGAGTTCGAGATCGGGAAAACCGAACACGAAATTTGGTACAATGCCGAAGGCAAGGTGCTGAAACATAAAACCGAAATTCCGCTTTCCGAAGTTCCGGCCGCCGTTACCGAAATGCTGCGCAAAGATTTTTCGGACTATAAAATCGACGATATAGACCTGGTAGAAGAAGGCGGAAAAACCTTTTATGTGGTAGACCTGGACGGCTCGCCCTCCGACCGTGTGCTGCATGTGTCGCCCGACGGAAAAATTCTTTCGAACTATATCGACTATTAAGCAATACCATAAAACGGCCGGTTTTGAGCTATGAAACGCATCTGTATTCTTCTGCTGTGCTGCATGGGATTGTTCCCCCGGCTGCATGCACAGCTTACCGCACAGGGACAGGGTGGCAGGTTTGTGTTCTGGAATGCGCTGGGTATCGACCAGCAGATCGGCCGTTTTACTTTACGTTCTGTAATGGGTTACAGCCGCAACAGCGGTCTGCACTCGTACAACCCCTTCCGGCAGGCAGGTGTTTTTACACTGCGGCAGGAGGCTGCATACCGCATTTCGCCCCGTTTTAAAACTTCGCTGGGACTTATGTATTCCGAACGGTTCTACGACGACGCTACACATCCGGCCTATATCAACGAAATTCGCCTTTACCCGCGCATCACGCATACTTTCCGGGCAGGCAGGCTTTTATTCTCGCAGACCCTGCGCAGCGATTTTCGCTGGTTTTTCCGGCCGCACTTTTACAGCTGGCACAAACCCATGGAAATACGGGCCCGCTACCAGCTAAAGCTGCATATCCCCCTCAACCGAAGCGAACGCCATGCGCTGGTGCTGATTAGTGAAGTGCTGGCCGCCAGCGATGAGGAAAAAGAAGCCGGCGGACGTAATGTGTTCGGCAAATTCCTGTTTACCGAAAACCGGAGTTCTGTGTATTACCGCTATCATATTCCACAGCCGGATATGTATCTCGATTTTGGAATAATGAACCAGACCTGGCGGGATGCTCAGAGCAACGTTTTTCGTTACACATTTATCCTTCAAACGGATATTATCTTCGTTAATCTCTTTGGAAAAAAGAAAAAATAGTATCGTTTTACAATACAAGCTGATAGATGCCGAGGTCGGCACGAAAATCACCCATGTCTGCAAGCCCCGGCAGCAGCGCATTACGAACAAATCCAAATCGTTCGAAAAGCGCAACACTTGAACGATTATGCTCAAAAATGTATCCTAAAAGATTACTAAACCCCCTGGGCTTTGCTTCTTGTATTGCATAACGCAGCATTTCTTTACCTATACCTTTGCCCTGGTATTCCGGCAACAGGTACAGGCTTACTTCGGCCGTAATGCGGTATGCCGGCCGGCCATAAAAAGGATTAAGCGCAACCCAGCCTGCGGCCCGGCCCTGTTCTTCCCATATCCACAGGGGATAATCGGCAGCACTGTGCAGGGCAAACCAGGACATACGCTGCCCTGTGGTTACCGGTTCCAGGTCGGCTGTTGCCGCACGGCCGGGAATACTGGCATTGTATATTTCGGTTATAAGATCCTGGTCGGTATGTTCTGCAAATCGTAGGGACATATCTGTTTTTACCGGTTTTTCTGTTTTACATTTGCTGCTCTTTCACTCCCGTATGCGCACAAAGTTAATTTTTACCCTTGGTATTTTGCTGCTTGCAGGCAGTTCCTGCCAGAAACAGCTTATGGCTCCGGCCCCGGTACTTAAAACAGAAACCGGCCCTGCGCTGGCTGCCGAACCGTCGTACATTAATGTGCCGGTTAGCATTCCTTACAAAGGCATCGAAGATGCCCTGGAAAAAAGTCAGGGCAAAAACCTGTATGTGGACGATAGCTATGATAATAACGATAAGGACGGCATTAAGGTTCGTGTAACAAAAAAAGGCGCATTCGATTTCCGGGGTTATAAAGAATATGTGCGTATTACACTGCCCCTGAGCATCTGGTTCAGCGGCCGCTGGATAGCCTGCGATTTTTGCCCGGCCGTGGAATCTTCTACAGACTTCGATGCAAACATTACCTTTACCAGCCGCCTGGCCCTGAGCATGGACTGGAAGCTGGCCACGCAAACCGAAGCATCGGCATTTGAGGTAGTACGCGACCCCTATATTAAAGTGGGGCCCCTTACCATAAACGCCCGCAAAGTGGTAGAATATGCCCTGCGCGAAAATCTGAAAGACCTTGCCAAAACCATTGACACAGAGCTGCAGAAGGGCTTCGACCTGAAAAAACATGCCGAAGACACCTGGAAACAGCTGCAAAAACCTATACTGGCCGACAGCGCTTACAATGCCTGGATACGTTTTGCCCCGGAAGAGTTTATACTGGCACCCATACAGTGCAGCAAAGACGAGCTTACCATAAGCGGAGCCCTGCGCACAGGCATTATTACCTCGCTGGGGCCCATGCCTTCGGTGCCGCTTAAGCCACTGCCGGGTATTACCCTGCGCGAAAAAAACGAAAACACCTTCCGGGTAGAGCTGGCCATTGAAATACCCTTTTCCGAAGCCACTGCCATTGCCCGCCGCGAACTTAAGGATACCATTTTTCCGGTTACGAAGAAAAAGTTTATTAAAATCGACGACCTGGAAATATTCGGGAAAGCCGGCGAAGTGTTTATTAAAGTAAAAACCTCGGGAAGTCTGCGCTCTGTAATCTTTCTGAAAGGTTTTCCGGCCTATGACGAAAACACCCGCGAGCTGTACCTGGCCTCTTTCGATTATGAGCTGCAATCGAGGCAAACCCTGGTTAAAGCGGCATCATGGCTGCTTAAAAGTACCGTACGGAACCGCATGGCCAAAGCCTTCCGCTACCCTATGGACGACGACTATACCGCTGCCAAAGCCGCTATGGAGGCTTACCTTTCCGACTACACATATAAAGACATCTTTAGCGTAAAAGGCCGCATAAACTCGCTGAAAATAAAAGGTGTAAGCTGCGACGATGAAAAAATATATGCCGTTTTTTATACCGATGGAAATGCCCGTGTAAAAATGCTGAACCTGGGCTGGTAACCTGCCGCAATCCAATACCTCCGCAACATCGTGGCGGTTTTTGCGTTATCTTTAGCTAAAATTTATTGCATTTGGCGAAAAAAGGAACCGGCAAAAAAATAGGAATATGGGCGCTTATTCTGCTCAGCATTCCCATATTTGTGTTTACTGCGGCTGTAAGCGTTGTATATATTAACCAGGATAAAATTGTACAGACGGCCCTCCGGGAATTAAATACAGGCTTTACCGGTTTGCTGCAGGTAAAGGGCAGTCATATTTCGCCTTTTCATAATTTCCCGTATATATCGGTCGATTTTGAAGATATTTCTTTTTACGAAACCAAAGATACCCTGGCCGAACCACTGCTGCATATACAGGATGCCTATGTGGGCTTTGACCTCTGGACAATACTGAGCGGACGCTTTAACATTAAGAAAATAGAACTGAACCACGGTTATATAAACCTGGTACAGCACGAAGACGGTAGCCTGAACATTGCTAAGGCTTTTTCGAACCCGGCCGGCAGCGATACCTCTGCTGCAAACGACAGCCTGCACCTGGACCTTCGCTCTCTGCAACTGAACAGTATTCATATAAGTAAGGTAAATGAGGGTAAAGATTTGTTCATTGATGCTTTTGTGCACCATGCACGGGCCTCGTTCCGCACAGAACCGGAAAACCTTTTCTGTGCACTGGATACCAAACTGGAACTGAACGTTATTAACGAGGGTGATACCCTGCAGTTTTTCCGGCAGAAACATATCGACCTGGATATGAAAGCCGATTTTGACAAGAAAAACGAAGTGCTGAAGCTGGCTCCATCCGAACTGCTGCTCGAGGGTATTGCCTTTGCGGCCGAAGGCAGCGCCGACTTCCGCAATAATGCCGACCTGGATCTGCACCTTTCGGGCAAAAAATCGGACTTTGACCTGTTTTTTGCCTTTTTGCCGGAAGAGCTGGCTCAGTACATGCAGCGGTATAAAAATGCCGGCGAGCTTTTTTTTGATGCACGCATTAAAGGCCCGGCCACCAATGGACACACCCCGTCTATAAATGCCCGGTTTGGCTGTAAAAACGCCTGGTTTGTAAATACCGCCGTAGAAAAACGGATGGACGAGCTCAGCTTCAGCGGCTATTATACCAATGGCAGCGAACGTACAGCCGCCAGCTCGGAATTTGCCATTATGGACCTGAATGCCCGCCCGGGAATGGGTAAGGTAAAGGGCAGCGCTGTATTGCGTAATTTCGACGACCCGCGGGTAGACATGAATGTGTATACCGATTTCGACCTGCAGTTCCTGGCGCAGTTTCTGCAGCTGGAGCGGCTGAAAGACCTGAGCGGCCAGGTAATACTGAGTGTAAACTACGACGAGCTGGTAGATATACAGCTGCCTGCGGCCAACCTGGGCGGACTGGAAACCGGGGTGGACAGCCGCCTGCAGGTAAAAAACCTGAATTTTCGCTTCCCGGCCTTCCCCTTTCCCATACGCAACCTGAACCTGGATGCCAGCGTAAAAAACGGCAATGTGGCCCTGGAAAAGCTCTCGTTCCTTGTGGGCCGGTCGGACCTTTCGCTCAGCGGCCATCTCGAAAACCTGCCGGGCATTCTGCACCGCAGCAAAGACCCGGTTGGGGCAGATATGCGCATATGGTCGAAGCACATAAACATTACCGAACTCAGCTCTTTCGATACCACCCTTGTAAAACCGGTAAAGGAAGAACTGAACGACCTGGAACTGAAACTGTCTTTTAAAACCTCCGCGCACCAGATACTGGAAGGCCGGCCCCTGCCTCTGGGCGAATTTTTTATCGACGATTTTCATGCCAGCCTTAAACATTACCCGCATCGCCTGCACGATTTTCATGCAGACCTTATCGTGGAAGAAAATGCCCTGCTGCTGAAAGATTTTTCGGGCGAGATTGATAAAAGCGATATCCACTTTAGCGGCAGACTCGATAATTATGCCATATGGTTCAGTGAAAAACCCACCGGGGATGCCCGTTTCGATTTTAACCTGAATTCCCATTCGCTGGTGTTTCACGACCTGCTTTCGTACAAAGGCGAAAACTACCTGCCCGAAGACTATCGTAACGAACACATCCGCGAGCTGGCGCTGCACGGAAACGCCGCCTTTCATTATAACGGCCGTTTCGAATGGTTTAGCCTGGAGCTGGATAAGGCCGCAGCCAGGCTAAGTGTACACCCCTTAAAAATCGACCGCCTGCACGGCCGTGTGCATTACCAGGACCACAAGCTAAGCCTGCACGATCTGGAAGCAAGGCTGGGCCGCAGCCATGTAAAACTAAACCTGCTCTATCACCTCAACGGCGACTCCCTTAACAGCGCAAAGGGCCAGGAAAACCACCTGAGCCTGTATTCGACCTACCTGGATATAGACGAACTCAGTGGCTACACCCCGCCTGTTAGCAGTAAAAAGCAGGCCGGTCACGATTCGGTGTTTAACGTATTCGAACTCCCCTTCAGCAATTTTAGCATCTCGGCCGATATAGGCGGCATTAATTACCACCGCATACAGTTGCAGCAGCTAAAAGCCCGCATACGCATACGCGAAGACCATTTTATTTATTTCGACACCCTGCAAACCGGCGTGGCAGGCGGAAGCGTACAACTCAGCGGTTACTTCAACGGTTCCGACCCGAAAAAGATCTATTTCTCGCCCAGGCTCAGCTTCCGTAATGTAGATATTGCAAGGCTTATGCTTAAGTTCGACAGTTTCGGGCAGGACGAACTGCTGAGCAATACCATACACGGACAGGTAAGCGGCACTCTGAACGGAAAGATACATATGCACACCGACCTGGTTCCGGTTATCGACGACTCGGAGATACACCTGGACCTGCAGATCGTGAACGGCGAACTGCTGCACTTTAAACCAATGGAAGCCCTTTCGTCCTTTTTTAAGGATAAAAACCTGCAGCTGGTGCGTTTCGATACGCTGGCCAACCACATAGACCTTAAAAACGGGGTGCTGAGCATCCCTTCCATGAACATAAATTCCAGCCTGGGCTTTATTGAGGTATCGGGCACACAGTCGCTGAACAGCGATATGGAATATTACCTGCGCATACCCTGGAAAATGGTGAGCGATGTGGGTGTAAACCTGCTTTTTGGAGGCCGTAAACGCGAAGAAGTGGAAAGCGACCAGGTAGACGATATCGTATACCGCGATACCAACAAAAAGGTGCGCTTTGTAAACCTGAAAATAAGCGGAACTGCCGATAATTTTAAGGTTAGCCTGGGCAAGGACAGAAAAACCGCCGGGGCCACAGCTTCAAGAAAAGAAAAGGAATCAGCGGTACAGTAGCATATCTTCGGCATAACGGGCAACCGGTGCCGGCATATAAAACCGTACATCCCGGCCGGCAGCAATACTTTCGCGTATAAAGGTGCTGCTGATCTCGATAAGCGGTGCATCAATACGGCGTACCGATGGGTAACGGGCCCATACCTCCGCATCTGTTCCCGGCCTCGGGTACACCCAAATGGTATAGTTTTCCAGCAGGTATTCGTAGTTTTTCCATTTATGCAGCGATTCCAGGTTATCGGCACCCATAAGCAACTGAAATTCGTGGTCGGGGTACTTTTGTTTAAGATGCATAAGCGTATTTACCGTAAACGAGGGTTGCGAAAGACCAAATTCGATATCGCTGGCGCGCATCCGGCTGTAATCGCCTATAGCCAGCTCTACCAGGTGCAGGCGGGTACGCGAATCGAGCAGGCTGCGCTTCTGCTTGAGCGGGTTCTGCGGCGATACCACAAACCAAAGCCCGTCTACCCCGGCATACTCGCACACATAGTTGGCTATGGCCATATGCCCGATGTGTACCGGGTTAAAGGAACCAAAGTATAAAACCACTTTCATGCCCTGCAAAAGTGCAAAAATTTACAGCGATACACAACGTACCTGTATAATGGCAACTCCCACACCCTGCATTACACTTTTTTACATCACTTTGCGGGTAAATGCATCAGAATTAAAACTTTTAGTAGATTTGAATCAGCAACAAACTGTACTAAACACATGCTGAAAAAACTTTTTCAGGCAGCTCTCCTGTTCCCGTTTATAACGGCCCTTCAGGCACAGATTGCCGTTTCGGAGCTTAATTACCATTCCGACAGCCTGAACTCTTCCGGCGACTGGATAGAACTGCACAACTACAGTGCTTCGGCTGTAAACATGGGCGGCTGGACGCTGAGAGACGGTAATGTGCTGAACCCGGCCTACACATTTGCCCCGGGTACCAGCATACCGGCCGGGGGGTTTCTGGTGCTGGTAGAAAATACCACCAAATTTGCAGCCATATACCCTGGTGTTTCGTTCCTGGGCCCGCTACCTTTCGAGTTCAGCAACAAATCGGAACAGATAACCCTGCGCGATAATGCCAGTACCATAAAGGTGCAATTTACCTATGGCGACAGTGTGCCCTGGTCGAAATGTGCCGACGGGCTGGGCCGTACCTTACAGATTATAAACCCGCAGGCCGATCCCAATAACCCGGCCAGCTGGCGCTGCGGTTGTGTGCTGGGTAGTCCGCGGGCCGATTTTACGCCCTGCACCGGCGAAACCGTAATTGTTTCCGAAATCAATTATAACTCGTCTGTTTCTGCCAATGCCGGCGACTGGATAGAGCTGCGCAACCTGAGTAATTCCGGCATTAACATCAGTGGCTGGAAAATGAAAGACCAGAACGAGTATAACGTATATACCTTTCCCCCTTCCACCATAATTAACCCCATGGGCCGCCTGGTGGTTTTCCAGGACAATGCCCTGTTTTCGGCGCGGCACCCTTCGGTACTGAACAAAGTGGGGCCTTTCAGTTACGGATTCAGTGCCAACGGCGATGGCATACGCCTGTACGATGCATCGAACAAGATCCGTTATTCTACCTATTACAACGATAATATACAATGGCCGCAGGGTGCCGACGGCAACGGCTATACCCTGGAGCTCGATACCCTTTTTACCAGCGCCGACGATGTTTGTGCCCCGGCTGCCTGGTTCGACGGCTGCCCCGAAGGCTCGCCCGGGAAACAGTTTACGCTGTGTGCGGGCTTTTCGAACGAAGAAGCCTCAACGCTGAGCATAAGTATATTCCCCAACCCGGCTTCGGACCAGCTTACGGTTTCTGCCACAGAAAATATACATGCGCTGCAGCTTTTAAATACCGAAGGTAAGGTGCTGCGCAACATACGTATCAGCCCTTCTTTTTCGTACACTATGCCGCTGCATGAACTGTCGCCGGGAATTTATTTCCTGCGGATAGAAACGGGTTCGTACCTGCGTGTGCTCCCGGTGCTGCTAAGCCGTTAAAAAAAGATCAGGATAAAAGGATATACGCTATAAATGCGCTTATCCAGGCCAGCAGGGCCATGTATACAAACTGGGCGGCTGGTATGCGCCAGCTCTGTGTTTCGCGTTTAACCACCGCAAAGGTACTCATACACTGCATGGCAAAAGCATAAAACAGCATCAGGGCTACGGATACACCCAGGGTAAACACCGGCGTTCCGTCGGCACGTTTCTGCTCGTGCAGCTTTTCGGTTAGCCGGGCTTCATCTTCCGAGCCCACACTGTAAAGCGTACTCATGGTACCCACAAAAACCTCGCGGGCCGCAAAGGAAGTAATAAGCGCAATACCGATTTTCCAGTCGAAACCCAGGGGGCGTATAGCCGGCTCCAGTTTTTTACCCATTATACCGGCATAGGAATTTTCGAGCTTTTCAGCCGCTTTACGGTTTTTGTTTTCTTCGCTCTGCTCCAGGGCTGCATAGCGTTTTTCAATATCGTTCATACGGGCCGCAGGGCCATAACTTGCCAGCACCCAAAGTACAATGCTTATAGCCACAATAATTTTTCCGGCATCCAGCACAAAGGTCATTACCTTGCTGCGCACAGTATCAAAAACCCCCGTCCAGTGCGGGCGCTTGTAAAAGGGGAGCTCCATCATAAGAAAGCCCGTTTCTTTTCCCGGAAACAGCAGATTAAGCAGCCATGCCGTACCCAGGGCCGAGGCAATACCAGCCACATAAAGACCCATCAGCACCATTCCCTGCAGGTTAAATATAAAATAGCGCTGGTCTGGCACTACCAGGGCAATAAGCACGGTATATACCGGCAACCGGGCACTGCAGCTCATAAGGGGAGTAACAAAAATGGTAATGAGCCTTTCTTTCCGGTTAGAAATAGTACGCGCCGAAAGAATAGACGGAACGGCGCAGGCAGCCCCGCCAATAAGCGCTATGGTAGAGCGGCCGTTAAGCCCGAAGCGGCGCATAAACCGGTCGAACAAAAAACTTACCCGGGCCATATACCCGCTTTCTTCCATAATAGCCACAAACAGGAACAGAAATGCAATCTGCGGAATAAACACCAGCACTCCGCTTACCCCGGCCAGTATGCCCTCGGTAAGCAGATCGGTAAACACCCCGGGCGGAAGCTGCCCGGCTATAAAAGAGCTCAGTGCCGCCATGCCGGTTTCTATCCATTCCATAGGATAAGATGCCCATGCAAATACAGCCTGAAATACCAGGGACATAAGCAGCATAAAGATCAATATCCCCCAAACGGGATGCATCAGGTATACATCTGCCTTTTGCAGAAATGCCGCCGGGTTAAAGCGGGGGTGTTTCCAGTATGCAGCAACGCGTGCACTAATTTCTGAGGCATCGGGAGTAGGTGGTGCATGTTGTGGCAGGGCACTGCTGTTACGTATAGCATCCTTTATCTGTTTAAGCGCTGTGCCGCCCCGGCTGTTTATACTCAGTACCGGGCACTGCAGCCATTGTTCCAGTGCGGCGGTATCGGTTACAATACCCGAACGGGCGGCAAGGTCGGCCATATTCAGTATAAACAGCATCCGAAAGCCCAGCTCGCGCAGCTGAAAAAAGAGATCGAGGCTCCGGGGCAGGTTGGTTGTGTCGGCCACATAAAGTAATACCGAGCCGGCTGCATACGGCAGCTGACCTTGTATCGCCTTTACGGCTGCTTCCTCATCGGCACTGTCCGGCACCAGGGAATACACGCCCGGCAGATCGATACATGGCAACTGGTCGAACCCGCCACTGCTGCTGTTGTACATTTTTACCGTGCCGCTGCGGGTTTCTACTGTAACGCCCGGATAATTGGCCGTTTTGTGCCGAAGGCCGGTAAGCAGGTTAAAAAGTGTGGTTTTTCCGCTGTTGGGGTTTCCTGCCAGTAAAATGCTATGTGGTAGTTGATTACTCAATTTCTGTTGGGTTGGCCAAGCTTACTTCTATCCATTCTGCCTCTTCTTTCCGGAGGGCTAACATACTGCTTCCAAGGTTTACAGCAAGTGGCCCTCCCATAAAGGATGCCCGCACCACGGCCAGCGTAACCCCGGGCCGCAGGCCCATGTAATGCATCCGCAGCTCCAGCGGGTTTTTCCGCAGAGCATCTATATGCAGTTTTTTACCGGCAGGGGCTTCACTCAGTAACATACTGCAAAGGTATGCAAAGTTTAGGCGCAGGCCTTCACCCATTCCGGGGAGTTTATTTTTTCATACCGGCGATCCATTCGCTCAGGAGCTGCAGCGCCTCTTCGTCGTTGCGGCGGCGGCCCACTTCGGGCATCATAATACCCGGATCCAGCGAACGCATACGATACATAAGTATACTTTTTTCCGGGGAGCCCGGTTCTATAGAAAAGCGAAAACTTTCTGCAGCTCTTCCTGCGGCTACAGGCGGCTTGTATACACCCAGGCGGGTACTGTCGCGCTCCTGCGCATACAGGTACAGGCCGCTGGTAGAGGCCTGTCCGCCCGGCCGGTGACAATGCCCGCAGTTAATGTCCAGGTAGGCCCGGGCCCTTTCCGCTGTACTACCCGATGTTGCATCGTTCCACACGGCGTTACGGGCTATGTGTTCTGTTGCAGGCATACCCTGCATACCAAAGTGTTGTTTCCAGAGCTCCAGCTGCTGTACCGGCGCTCCCTTATAGTCTATATCGCGGTTCAGGTGCCTTGCTGCCGGCCCAATGGGTATACTCTGCCCGTTAAACTCGTGGCAGCTTTTACACTGGTTTTTGTTTGGCACCACATACGTTTCCTGGCGTTTTTTACCGTTGTGGTCGGTATAGCTCAGCTGCTTTACGGTTCCGCTTACATCGTAATACGCCTCGGTCTGCTCTTCGTTCCACAGGTACGGATAAAAATTCCATACCCCGTTCTCTTTATGCATAACCCGGGTTTCTATAATACGGCGTCCTTTGCCCGGTTTACGGAAATCGGCCGGGTAATAAAACGTTTTTACCAGGCTGGTGCCATCCGGAAAGCCAAACACTTCATCTGCAGAAAACTGTACTGTTTTGCCGTCGGGCACCACTACCAGGCGCTGTTTCCAGGCATAATCCGAAAAAAGTGCTGTGTTCAGGTCGTACATCAATGCGTTGGAAGATGGTTGCAGGGCAGCAGGATCTCCTTCGAAAAAGCCCCAGTCCGACAATTTTTCCGGGGCACGGAAAACCTGTTCCCTCCCCGGCATATTACGTAACGAAAGCACTGCCACACCCAGCAGCAGCAGCATTGAAAAAAAGGCTTTTTTCCGCATATTATTTCTTCTCCAACAGCATTTTAACGGCAATACCGATCATAAGGGCGGCAAAAATCTTTTTAAGCAGAGCGGCATCGATACCCTGTACCCATTTGCTGCCGGCATAGCTTCCTACAACAAAGAACAGGGCAATAATGCCCGAATATACAAAATTTACATGGCCCTCGCGGTAATAGTTCAGCACCGAAAAAACACCCACCGGCAACAGCATAATGGCAGCAATACTGCTACCCTGTGCCCCGTGCTGACTCATACCCATAAAATACACCAGTGCCGGTACAATAACAATGCCTCCGCCCACGCCCATAAATCCGCTGAGCAGGCCGGCTGCAATACCGATAACGGCCAGTACCATAAACTGTGAAACATCCATAGGATGAGATTTTACGCCGAATTTAAAACTTTTGTCCACGCCTGTGCGTAGATTTTAAAGCAATTTAGAAAAAAACATTACTACCTTTCGCTTTATTTCAACGAAATATGAAAAAAAACGTACTCCTCTTTTCTGCCTTATTTCTGATTAAGGGTATATACGCACAGGGGCTGCTCGACGAGATCGAAAAGGCTGACAGTACAGTAGTTGCCAAACCAAAAAAAGAAAAAGTATACGATACTTTTGCCGGTACGCGCCTTATAAACATGCATACCACCGAAAGCTATCCGCGCAATACTTTTGTGTTTATCATTCAGCACCGTTTTGGTAGGGTAAACGGCGGATTTTACGAGTTTTTCGGGCTCGATGCCGCGTCGATGCGCTTCGGGTTCGAATACGGTATACTTAACGACCTTACCGTGGGTTTTGGCCGCAGCACCTATCTTAAAACCTGGGACGGATTTGTAAAATACCGTATCCTTACCCAGACAAAGGGACCACGGCAGATGCCCGTATCGCTTTCCCTGATGGCCTCTGCCGCTATCGACGGACGTAAGCAGCTCTATTCCGACGGGCGGCCTACCGCTTTTTCGCAACGTATGAGCTATGCCTACCAGCTGCTTGTTGCCCGCAAGTTTACCGATTGGCTCTCCATACAGCTTACTCCTTCGCTGGTACACTACAATATGGTGGCCACCAAGGCCGATAAAAACCTGCTTTTCCTGATGGGTGGCGGAGTTCGCTTTCGCATTACCCCGGCCTTTAGTATTACCGGCGAATATCATTTCCGTATAGGCGACAACCCCGGCGGACTCAGCCGCAACAGTGCCGGACTGGGCTTCGAGATAAATACCGGCGGACACGTATTCCAGATAACGGTTACCAACAGCCAGCCGATGTTCGACAGCGGTTACCTGCGGCAAACCACCGGCGACATTACCCGGGGCGATATTCACCTCGGCTTTAATATTACCCGGGCCTGGGGCTTTGGCAAAAACAGGGCTAAAAAACGCGCCGAACTGCATAATAGCCAGCTCTGATTATCTTTGCAGGATACCGATGTATCCGAAAGATAAATACCTGGTTCCGCTTGCCGTGCCTTTCATAAGTGCCACGGTAACCGCACTCAATAACGAACCTCTGTATATACTGGTAAGCCGTGCCTGGTTCTGGCGCGACTTTGCCGCAGGCTGTGCCATAGGTGCTGTTGTTTGGCTGTGCATACGGCAGATAAGCATCCTGCTCGACCAGCGCAGCAACTGGAAGGAGGCCTTTTACAAACGCCTGTTACGGCAGGCCTTCTGGGGCTGGCTTATGCCATCGCTGCTGCTGTTTGGCCTGTGCTGGCTGCTGTTCGAATTACTCATCGGTCAGCCATTTTTCGAATCGTACTTCCCCTATTACGAATATCCCTTTTCCGTACTGCTGCTGGCGCTCATTAACGTATACTATATGGTTACAGCCCTGCTGCAGAAAGACAGCAGCTCTGCAGGCATTAAAAAAGAGGTTATAATGGCCGTTAAGGGTGCCGATGTATACCCGCTGAAGCCCGAAATGATACGGGTTGTTATTAAAAACAATACACAGCTGGATGTTTACACGGCCGACGGGCAACGCTTTTCCCTTTCCGGTACACTCGATGCTCTGGAAAAAACACTCTCCGAACCCGTTTTTTTCCGCATTAACAGGCAAACCATTCTGCACATATCCGCCATACGCTCGTTCAGGGCTGTAGCTAACGGAAAAATTGAAATAAACAGCGGTTTCGGACCGGCAGAGCCCATACTGGTAAGCCAGAAAAAGGCAGCGGGGTTCCGCCGCTGGATCGGGACCGGTTCCGGAAGCTGAGCACTTTATATACTTCGGGCCGGGCGGAATATACTTCGGGCGCATTTTTATCTACTTCGCGTTTTATGGCTTCTTTTTCAGAAGATTAGAGAAGACCTTTGCCCGGCAAAAAAGATGATATCTATGTTTAAAAAAGTGTTCTTTACCCTCCTTATGAGTGCCGGGTGCTGGTGTTTGTATGCACAAAACCTGAACGAACTGCGTACCGGTGCTTCCTGGTTTGGCGAAAATGCCACACACCCCGGCTTTACCCTTAACCTGGAATATGTACGCAGGCACAGTACCGGCATTTCCACGCCCATGCGGGCCGATGCGGGTGCTTATTTCCATCCCCGCAATCACAATGCTTTTATGTTTGATGTGCACTGCGGACTGCGCGAGCATTTCGGGCGGCGTTTTGCCCTGGAACAATACCTTGGACTGGGGTTTATGCTGGCCTTTTACAATGGCGACGGACTGTTCCAGGTAAACGACAAGGGGGCCGTGGTTCGGGTATCGCCTTCGGGGAACCCTGCTTTTATGCCATCGGTAAGCCTGGGTATATGGATCGCTGCCGGTAAAAAGACCGATCCTGAGCGCTGGGCCGTGCATCTGAGGCCCAAAGCCTTCTGGCAGCTGCCGGTTAACAACCTTGCACTGCCGCATTTTGCCCTGCAGGCCGGAATTACGTACCGAATAAAAACCCTGGAAAAACGAAAATAATATGCGTAAAAGCCTGATAATACTATTAAGTGTTCTTTTCCTCTCTGCATGTAAAAAAGACGACGAATTTCTCCACAAAGGCGATTATTATTTCCTGGAGAATAACGGGGCTGTGATGCCGGTTTGGGTGCGGGGTAACGTAAGTTCAGGGGTGTTTTTACTTACCCTGCACGGCGGCCCCGGAGCTTCGGGTCATGAGTTTGTGCTTTCGAAAGCATTTCGTGCGCTGGAAGAGAAATATGCCGTTGTATACTGGGACCAGCGTTTTGCCGGTCTTTCGCAGGGAAACCCGCCCCAAAGCAGCCTCAATATCGATCAGTTTGTAGAAGATACCGAAAAGTGTATCCTGCTTATACGACAGCTGTATGCACCTAAAAGTCTTTTCCTGCTGGGACACAGCTGGGGCGGCGGACTGGGTACGGCTTACCTGGGACGGGACGATCACCAGACCGGCGTAAACGGCTGGATTGATGTTGATGGTTCGAAAAACGATACCCTCGAAATGCAGTATGTAAAACAGTGGGTGCTGAACAAGGCCGCCGAAAAACTGCAGCAGGGCGACGATCCCGAGTTCTGGAACTACGCACTGGAATGGTATACCAAACACCCCAAGCCGGTGTATTCAGACATAGAGCCTTATATCTTCGTTTCTGCGGGAGGCGGCGACGTATACGACTTTAAAAAGTTCAACGAAATAAATAAAATTCCTTATATCCGGCTGTTTTTTAACTCGCCTTTCTCTATTGCTTTTCTGCTGGGCAAAACCGATATTTCGTTTGCAGACGGTATTAATTTCAGCCCGGAGCTGAACGCTATAAAAATACCTTCGCTGGTGCTCTGGGGCCAGAACGACGGTATACTTCCCGTTCCGCTTTCGCAGTGGACCTACGATGAGCTGGGTACCGATGCCGCGCATAAACAGCTTTATACTTTTGCACAGTGTGGTCACGGGCCTCATTTCGAGCACCCGGAGCTGTTTGCCCAGAAGGTATCGGATTTTATAGAAACGTATAAAACGCCATAGGGACGAAGAAATCTCCGTCCCTGTGGCAAACGTTATTGTGCGCGTTTTTACTTTCCGTTTATGTTCAGGCGCGAACCGTTGCTGTGTGCCGTAAATTCGGGTGCATACATACACTGTGCGCTGGCCATGCCGCCCGAGAATTCGCCTTTATGGGTTACCCTTGCATAATAGCTGAACACAAAGGTTCCGCGGGGTACATGCGAAATAAAGAAGTGTGTGGCTGCATCCCGGGTGCTTTCGTAGTAGCCCAGGCCATCCTGCCAGCGGTAACCGCTGAATACATTCTCCGGCTCCAGACCCGATGCCCGGCGGTCTTTAATGTGTACATACTCCAGCGGACGATCGGTGGTAAACACCAGGCGTACCAGCACCCGATCGCCCGGCTTCAGGGCTGTTTTTTCGGTTAGCTGTTCTCCGGTAGCACCGGTAGCACCCTGCACCTGTTTAAACATGCTGCGCTGTATGGTAAAATTAGAACCGGCGGCACTTACCTTGTCCATTTCTTCGGTGTACTGCCAGTATAACGCGCCCCATGCCGGCACGGCGGCATTCTGTGTTACGCTTATATTTCCCATTTCGGGCTTTATATCGGCTCCGTTCCATTCTTTGCGGAAATAACCGGTACCGGCCTCCGCCTTAACGGCTGTCATATCTATTTTCTGGGGGCCGATCTGTATTTCGCTCTGGCCTTCGGTCACTACCCAGTCGCCTCCCTTTTTCATAAGGGCATATATGGCTTCGGTGGTGGCGCGGGTGCTTTTCCAGTCGTTGGTTTGTTTGTTTTTCAGCAGCCAGAGCTTCATTTCGTCTACACTGGCAGCATCGTTCAGTACTTCGTCGAATGCTTCTATCATCAGGGCCATATCTTCTATCGGCTGCTCGTACCAGTAAAAGCCGGAAAGCATTCCTTTCCAGTACATGCCCAGCTCTTCGCTGTGAATAGCGCGGTTCTTTATGGAGTTCATAATAAGCAGCGGCGTTTTCTGATCTTTTAATATGCGCTGCATATACAGGGCCAGCATGGCCTGCTCGCCACGGCCCAGTGTGGTCCAGGATGCAGCGGCTTTACTTTCCAGGAAGTTCAGCATTTCGCTGTTTTCTTTTTGTACCGGCTGTTCGGGGTAAAAGCTGCGCGTATACAGGTAATGTACATGCAGCGACGAAAGTTTCCATTCGTCCATCTGCTTTTTGTTCAGATTTTTCTTCATCTGCTCGTAATCGCGGCGCATCCGGCTGTCGAGAAATTCCAGTGCCCGTTTTGCCATGCGCAGGTTTTGGCCGTCGCTGTCTTTTATTCCCATCTTTTGCATTTTACCAAAACCGGTAACAATATGCTGGGTAATAAACCGGTCTTCCTGCCCTCCCTTAAACCAGGGGAACCCTCCGGAATCCATCTGCATCTGCTGCAGTTTTTGCATGGCCGTACGCTGCTCGTCCTGCACCCTGTTTATATCGAACAGGAGCGCCAGGCGGCGTTTACGCTCAGCATCGGATTGTGCCTGCCTTACCCAGGGACTTTCTTCCAGCAGCACATTCTTCAGATCCTGGTTTTTTTCCAGGGCCGACTGTAATGCCGAGGGCTGCGCTGTTTTCCAGGCCTCGAATACCTGCCGTATCTCCGGCTGGCTGTTTACCAGGTGTGCACCAATGGTATTGGCATAGTACCGTGCAAAGGTCTGCTCGGCACACTCGTAAGGATACTCCATCAGGTAGGGCAGCGACTGTATGGCATACCATGCCGGGTTAGATGTAAACTCGAGCACCAGGCGTTCGCTGCGTAATGTGGGCGATTTAAGCTGGCTGAGCCTTGTAAAGCTAAAACTCTTACTCTGTTTGCCACGTACGCCAAAGGCCAGGGCTTCGGTAAGCAGTATGCGGTTACTGAGTACGGGGCGTATGCCCTCTTCTCCGTCGCTGTGTGTGCCCGAGGAGGCTTTTACGATATAACGGATCAGGGATATCTGCTGCGGAATTTTCAGCCTCCAGCTCAACGGACTGCTTTCGCCGGGTTTAATTTCGAAGCTGCCGCTCTCTTCGCGCAGTACTACCTGGCTGCTGATGTCCTCGCCTGTAATGCCGTTAAAGAACTGTATACTTCCTTTTCCGCTGAGTACGGTCTCGCTCAGGTTTACCACCTTGGCACTGAAGCTGAGCTCGTCGCCCTCGTTGAAAAAACGGGGTGCAAAGGTGCTTATCATCAGTTCTTTTTTGGCCGTTACCTCTTCGGTTAATGTAGCCGTCTGCAGATCCTGCGTGTGTGCAAAACCCAGTATTTTCCAGCGGGTAAGGCTCTCCGGTGCTTTAAACCGTATGCTGAGCTTACCATCAGCCCCGGCATAAAGCTGCGGGAAAAAGAACGCCGTTTCGTTAAAATTGCTGCGGGGAGCATCTGTGTTTTCCTGTATATCGGATTTTTGAGGGATCGGAGGCACCCCGTTTTGGTTACTGCTCTCTGCAAGAGCAACATTCCCCGCCTCTATTCTTTTAAACATCCGGTCGCCAGCAAATTCTGCATCACTATCATCCATTTCAGCAGGCAGCCCCCCGCTAAGTACAGGCACACCCCGGCCGCTACCCCGGTAAGAGCTATACATACCAAAAACACCGGGGTTGTACCCAAAAAGGTTCAGGTCCTGGTATGCCGGTTTTTCGAAATATTCGTAGTCCTCTCCCCCTGTTTCGCCGGTTATGGTACGTGCAGAAGCTGCCCTGCTCAGAGGCGAAGAAGCATATTCGTAGAAATAATCCGAACCAAAAAAACCGGCGTTAAAGCTGTTCGGACTAAAAGCATCCAGGGCGGCATCGTACATAGCCAGCAGCAGTTCGGGGCGGAATGCCGCATTTTCTGCTGTATACCTGTTCGGAATAAATGTTATGGTCCACTCCTGCTCGCTGCCGGGTAAAAAGGTACGGCGTATGGTTTCAAATTCCATACGGAACTGTTTATTGCTGAAAGGCACAATAACCTGTACGGTTTTCGAGTAAAAGCGGCCTTCGCTCAGTGCTATAACCGAAACCGAGAAATTGCCGCGGTACTCTTCCGGCACATCAAAATAAATCAGTTTCTGCTCGCGGCTCAGCTGTACCTGCTGGTAATGCAGGGTCTGGTTCTCGCGTATAACGCGTATGTCTACCAGTGTATTGGGCATGGCGCTGCGCAGCAGCAGCGAGGCTTTTTCGCCCGGTTCTGCCTGCGTTTTTACCCCTATCACCTCAAAGGCAGGGCCTTCTTTCAGCTCTTTTGCCTTTTGGTCGGTAAGCTCTATATAGTGCTCGGCCTTTACCGGTGTGCCCGAATGATCGGTTGCGCTTAGCCGTATACGGTACAGGCCAGGCTCGGGCTTTCGGTTGAGGGCGCTCATTGCCAGTCCGCTGAAATTTGCCGTGTTAACCGTTTTCGAAAGCAGGGTGTAAGCCACCGGCATTTTTTCCTGCTCGTCTTCATCGGCCCAGGCCAGGTGGGGAAACTGTTTTTCGAACACGTTACGACCGGCCAGTATGGTATCGGGTTTGGCCCATATTCGCTTATGCATAGGGATTTTGCTGCGCTGCAGTTTTACAATTTCTACCTGTACATCGGTGGCCTGCTCGCGGCCAGCCAGATTTTTTGCCGATATGTGCATAAGGCTGTCGCTGCTTATATCTGCACTGGCAGCGGCGTTTATAAACAGCTCTATGGATGTATAGCCGGCACGCAGATTATACCTGGCTGTGCGGGTTTCGCCTGCTTCGTCGGTAATATCGGCTACAATATTGTAGCTGAACACCGGATTGTTAGCCTGCGCCACAGAAGGATCAGGATCGAGCCCGAACGCTATTTCGAAATTACCGGCAGCATCCGTTTTACCCGAACCCAGGGCTATACGTTTTGCCGGCATAACGGGTGCCCACCAGCACCAGCGCGGAAAGCTGGCGCTGCGCTCTATATAATACACCACATCGGCATTGCCTATTCCATATCCGGCCAGGGCTTTTGCCTCTGCCTTTACATGTACCGTTTCGCCCAGTTTATAGCTTTTTTCGGGAGCATTTATCTTTGCCTCAAAAGTAGGACGCTTGTATTCTTCTACCGCAAAGCTGCTGCTGCCATTATCAGCGGTAAGTGTATACCTGCCTGTGCTTCCGGATGCGGGTAATACAAACGAGCCCGAAAAACTGCCATATTCGTTGCTCAGCAGATCTTGTCTGCCTGCTTCCTGGTAATTTGCATCGTTCAGCTTTATGCGTATACGTTTCCCTGCCACTACCCTGCTTTCCGAAGCATTTCTTTTTCGCATTACCTGTATGCCTTTAAAGAATACGGTTTGCCCCGGACGGTAAATTTTACGGTCGGTAAAAATTACGGTTTCTTCACGGTCGGTACGAACACTGCTGCCCGAATTAAAATTAACCCCTTCGGGCAGTATAAGTTCCTGTCCCTTGTATACGATACGCACGTAGGAATACGACTCGTAATAGCTTTCCTTGCGAATGAGGCGCAGCCAGCCGTCTTTGCCGCTGTTGCCCTCCCGCAGCTTTTCCAAGGTGTTGTACCCCTGGTTGGTCCAGCGGCGCTTATAAAAGCTTACGTTTGCTCCTTCCAGTGGTTTTTGCGTCTGTATGTCAAATACACGCAGCATCATTTTTGTGCCTTCGGAGCGGTGATAAAAACCAATATTGGTTACGTTCAGCGGAGTATACGAACTCAGAGGACGGTTGTCGAATGCTCCATTTCCCGAAGCCAGCAGTATATACGTTCCGGCGGGCAATGCATCCAGTATAAGCTCTGCGCTTTGCTCGCGGTACAGGCCGTTTAAAGGAAGCTCCTGCTGTTTTTCGTATACTGCCGGCAGGTTTTTAAGCTCCTGCAGCAGAGAATCCTGGTTGCCGTTTTCTTCTTTGCGGATCCATTCTTCGCCGTTTATTTTTACAATACGCAGCTGCATCGACTTCATATTCCGGTAATCGAATTTTGCCAGTATACTTTTCCCGGGAGCATTTATATTTTCTACCTGTACATTCAGTGCTGGGTATTCCAGCGAGCCCAGCTGGGCAAGGGCTTCGGAAGCGGCATATCCGGCAGGAAAACGCTGTACAATGTTCTTATACATGGCCACAGCCTCCTTTATATCGCCGGCGCGGGTATCGTACGGATCGTCTTTCTGGTATGCATTGCCCGATTCCAGTTTAAGCTGTGCCTGCATAAGCAGCAGATCGGGGTAAATAATACGTTCTTTGTACACCTGTAACTGCCTTTCCAGGGCCTGTTTAAACCATTGTTCTGCTTTTTCGGAAACGGCAAAGCCCCTCATCATCTGTATCCGGCGAAAGTCGGCATCGGCAAGAGCCTCTTCCGAACCTGCCGCCATATTTTTGCGCATAATATCCTTTATCAGTTCCAGGGCCTTTATCACTTTCGGCTCTTTTTCGGCTCGGATATCTGTATTCAGAAAAGCTGCCGCCTCTGAAAAATACAGGGAATCGTCCACTCCGCTGGTATACAGCGATTTTTGCAGATATGGATAGGGCGAGGCATAATAATCCAGCGCACGGAAGGCCAGCAGGTCGTAAAGAGTAGGCCTGAGCGGTTCTGTTTCTTTACTGCCCGTTAATATGTACCGATACTCTTTAATATCTGTATTTAACAGTTCAGTGCGGTTTTCGAGCGATCTGCTAAACTGCTCTTCAATAGCCTCCTCGAAGCGCGTCAGGGTCCAGCTGTTTATATCGGCCGAGGCATCGCTTACCTCTGTACGTGCGGAAATACGGTAATAATTACTGCTAAGCTCGCCGTATAGTACCTGGGCCTGTATGCTATGTAATATATTACGCAGCGGCGGTGCCGACAGCTCTGTTTCGGCAGCCAGCATATCCATAAATTTTACGCGGCTGTCCTCTTCCAGCTCTTCTATGTACTTACCACGGTACATAAGCGCACGTATACGCTGCAGGTCGTTCTTTTCTTCCTTTGCGGCGCTCAGCAGCTCCTGTGTTTTTCGGTCGGCATCGGTATACATGCCGTTTTGCTCCAGGCTGTCGATCGTGGCCCAGAGTTGTTCATAAGGTGTTTCTTTTCCCATTTTATGCATAAGCGGCTTTGTAAATTCCAGGCTTCGTATGCCCCATGCCGCCGCCGGAACAATGATACAAAGCGCGCCGAAGGCGCGGAAATTTTTTAAAACCCAGGTTTTATCTTTATTTTTCATTACGTTATAAGCTCTGATCTACTTATTATACACATTATCCTCTGCAAAGTTCATCTTTTTGCCGCGCGGCCCGGAAATTTTGTCGTTTTTGTTTAAAACTTCAAAACTCATAAATATTATATAGATTTTTAAATAAATAGTATGGTTATTTTATATGGTCTGTTAATTCTGTGTAAACTTTATGTAACCAGAATTTGTATTTTTACAGGAAAGCATTGTTTAAACAATTTGCAAATAGGTTATGAGTACGGGAGAAAGTAAAAATGAGCTTCTTATTGAGTTATGAACATTGGGTATAAACAGCCCGCTTCTTTATAATTTATGGGTAGCTGAAGCTTTTTGTGCTGTCGAAAACCAGGCCCTTTTATGCAGCATAACTTTCCATAAGTTCCTGCGCTCCCTATGCATTGTTAATACACATAAACCATTTTAATGAATAACAAAATCGTTTTTTTGAAGGTTATTCACAGATTATTTACAACCTTTGAATAGTTTTTACACAATACATTCATACTAATTGCGCAATACCATGGAAAAGGAAAAAAAGATCGCTTTTGCTGCCGACCATGCAGGCTACGAATTAAAAGAGCGTATAATCCGCTTTCTGCAGGAAGAGGGATACACAATGCTGCACGATTTTGGTACGCACGGTACTGAAAGCACCGACTATGCCGATTATGTGCACCCCCTGGCCGAAGCTGTGGCAGCACACCGTTTCGATTTTGGTATTGTGGTATGTGGCAGCGGAAACGGTGTTAATATTACAGCAAACAAACACGACGGTATACGCAGTGCCCTGTGCTGGAACCGCGAAATTGCCGAGCTGGCCCGTGCACATAATAATGCCAATGTATGTGCCTTACCTGCACGTTTTATTTCGGAAGAAGAAGCCCGCGAAATTGTATATGCCTTTTTGCATACGGCCTTTGAAGGCGGACGCCACGAACGACGCGTGGAAAAAATAGAACATTTTTAACCACTGTATGAAGAAAGTATTTTCATTGCTGGCTCTTTGTCCGGCTATTGCCGGGTATTTGTTTGCCCAGGCCTCTACCGATGCGCAAACTTTTGCTGCATCCATTACCTCGGCCGAACTTAAAAGCTATGTATATAAGCTGGCCGGCGAAGATTTCGAAGGCCGGGAAACCGGGAAACTGGGCCAGAAAAAATGTGCTGAATTTCTGCAGGACGAATTTGTACAGCTGGGACTGCCTCCTGTTATTGAAAATGTAGGTTACCTGCAGGTATTTCCTTTAAAAGAGGAATATACCGGTAATGTTGCCTTTAATGCAAACGGACAGTCTTACAGTTTTATGAAGGATTTTTATTGCTTCAGTAATGTAAACGATCTGGACCTGAGCTTTAGTTCCCTGGTATTTGCCGGTTTTGGTATAAAGGAAGATGAGGCCGGTTACAACGATTACCGAAACCTGGATGTAAAAGGTAAAATTGTACTTATACTCGAAGACGAGCCTATTGATAAAGCAGGTATTTCCCGCATAAGCAAAACGGCCAGACTTTCGGAATGGACTTCCGATTTTCGTAAAAAAGCTGAGCTTGCAAGGGATATGGGAGCTGTAGCTTTGATAGAAATAGCAAAAAACCTGGAAAACGATGTGGAAAAATACGGGCACTGGCTGGAAAAACCACGTACCATGCATGCAGGAGACGAACGGAAGGAAACTTTTCCTGTGTTTTATATATCCAAGGAAATGGCTTCTTCTTTATTTGTTACCTACAACACAAAATACAGTTACGAATACCTGCGCGAGCAGTATCGTAAAAAGGCAAAGACCTTTTCGTTCGAATTTCCGCTTGCAGGTAATATACAGGTGCAGCGTAAACGGGTACAGATAACCGGCGAAAATGTACTGGGATATATAGAAGGTACCGATCTTAAAGATGAGCTGGTAATTATTACGGCACACTACGATCACCTGGGAAAGCAGGGCGACGAAATTTATTACGGAGCCGACGATGATGGCAGTGGTACGGCAGCCATACTTGAAATTGCAGAAGCTTTTGCACTGGCAAAAAAGGCCGGTAAAGGTCCGCGCCGCAGTATATTAATTATGCCTGTAAGCGGCGAAGAGAAAGGTTTGCTGGGCTCGGAGTACTATGCAAGGCATCCCGTATTTCCGCTTAAGAATACTGTGTGTAACCTGAACATAGATATGATCGGACGTATGGATAAAGACCATGAAAACGATACTAATTATGTATACATCATAGGCAGCGATAAACTCAGCTCAGAACTGCATGCGGCCAATGAGAACAATAATAATGCTTATACTAAAATAGACCTGGATTATACCTATAATGACGAAAAGGATAAGAACCGTTTTTATTACCGCAGCGATCATTACAACTTTGCAAAGAATGGTATTCCTGTTATCTTTTATTTTACCGGTGTGCACCAGGATTACCATAAACCTACCGATACACCGGATAAGCTGCATTATGGTAAAATGGAAACCATTACCCGCCTGGTGTTTTATACCGCCTGGGATGTGGCTAACCGCGACAAAAGACTACCCGTAGACAGTAATAAGAAATAATTAAAATACAGGCGGTATACATGCTGTATACTGCATTTTATGAATAGCCCGTACAGGCTGCCCGTGCATGGAAATGTGCACGGGTTTTTTATTTGAAAACTGCAGGTAACGATGCTGGTTTGTATAATTGGGGTCGTATATGCGAAGAGTTGTACATTCTTTTTCTATGGTATAACCTGTAGCCAGTACCTGATGATTTTCGCCTAAACGATCGGGGTTCCAGGTATGAGCCAGTATAAGTGTAAAAGGTACAGGAATTTGTTTGTTTAAACCTGAAAGTATCTGCTGCAGGTGCTGTATACTGTGTGTTTGCAGTGTTTTTGCGGAACACCAGGGATGCTGCATACGGTAATACCAGCACACGTCATACGGCGTAAAACTATCGAAAAGGCGTTGTACCAGGTATCGGAAAAGTGGATCGGAATCGCTGGTGTTAAGTGTTTGAATACGCGGAACAGCCTGCCCGGCCAGGTAATAATCCAGTGCCGAAAATACCATACCACCGCAAAGTCCACGCTCGCTTTTTCCCCATCGGGTATAGGGAAATACAGGCAGTTTATACCTGAATGCAGGGAAACAGGAATTAGAGAAATTCCAACCCTGAATGCTTGGATTGAAGCGGGTTTCAGGCATTTAACAGGCTGTTAAAATGTTGTTATATAACATGTTAAACTTGACATGCATGCTATTAAGTCCTTCCTTTGCAAAACTTTTGGCACGGTTTTAGTTGAAAGAAGTGTCTTACCGACCATAAAATTAAAAATTATGAATACACTGCTGTATTTAATGTTTGCTACAATGCCTTTCTCCCCTAACCAGGATGCATTGCAGACCTATTACGGTAAAGCAACATGGTATGGAGAAGTATTACAGGGAAATTATACCGCAAGCGGCGAAATTTTCGATTGTAACAAATTTACGGCTGCCCACAAGTTCCTGCCTCTGGGTACCATAGCAAAAGTGACCAATTTGCGCAATAACAAAAGCCTGGTTGTAAAAATCAACGACAGGCTGCCGGTTACTTCATCGCCTTTTATCGATCTTAGCAAAGCCTCGGCAAAAGAGCTGGGTTTTCTTAAAATGGGCCGTACCGACATAAGGCTGGAAGTACTGGAAACGCCGCAGTCGCGCAAAGCCCGCCTTGCCCTGTTTTTACCTGCAGAGCGCAGGAAGATCAGAAAAGGCTGATTTTACGGAGATTATTTTCTTTACCGGTTTTTAGAAATTCCATAGCCTATCCCGAACTGTACCAGGGTATTGCTCAGGTAGGGTACAAAACTGCTTTCCTGTGCATTGCCCGGCATAAGAGTGATGCGGGTATAATGGGTAGCTTTGGTTATCTGTGGCTCAAAAACGAAAAAGAAGGCCATACGGCGCTCCGTTGAGGTGTGGTAGTTATAGTTTATGCGCAGGTTGGCAAAAAGCTGAAAAAAGCCGTTTTCGTCGCGTACATAATTAAGCGCATGTACCTCTGCACCCGATTCGTAGTAAATAAATGTGTTTACTGCATTTTGTGTACCTGCCAGAAATACGGGTACCAGTGCAAAACCAAAACTGAACGAATGCTTTTTACGTGTATTTACTCTTGCTTCCAGGCCTGTGGGTAATTTTATGCAAAAACCACTGGCCCAGTTATTAAAGCTGTTTTTATAACGATGAATACCATCGCGGTACAGCAGCTGATGCCGGTGATTGATGCTGCTGTAGTATATACCCGTGTGTAAATACAGTACCTCTTTTAGCTGACGCTGGTAACGAAAGCCAAAGAAAATACTCTCTGCAGGTATACTTTTGATCTGTACATTTTTATCGGGTGTAGAATAGGTGTAACGGGTATTGGGTGCAATACCGAAGCCGAATTCAGGCTGGAATATATCCTGTTGCGCATAAAGGCTTACACAGCATAAAATACTGATTATTATATATGTTATCGGCTTTTTCAAATGGAAACAGGCAGATCCGTTCAGTGGGCTTTCTGTTCCATATAACGTATTAAGTATTTGCCCAGTATATCAAATTCCAGATTTACGGCATCACCTGCCTTAAGTGAGCTGAATATGGTATTTTGATAGGTATATGGAATAATTTCCACGCTGAAAAGACCTTTTTCGCTTTTTACTACCGTAAGACTTGTACCGTTAATGGTTATACTGCCTTTGGGAACGGTAATATATTCGGGTTGTGCAGCCTGGTAGCGGATTACAAATTCCCAGCTTCCGTTACGGTCGGTAATGCTTTCGCAAATACCGGTGGTATCTACATGGCCCTGTACAAAGTGTCCGTCCAGCCGTCCATCAGCACGCATGCAACGTTCCAGGTTTACAGGGTCGCCTTCTTTCCACAGGCCCAGTGTGGTACGCTGCAGGGTTTCCTGTATGGCCGTTACACTGTACCAGTCCTGGCCCAGTGCATCTACCGTGAGACAAACACCGTTATGTGCCACGCTTTGGTCTATCTTAAGTTCGGGTGTTATGGCCGAAGTAAGCACAAAAGTGCGGTTGGTACCTTCGTTATGTACAGATTTTATCGTTGCTACCGTTTCAATAATCCCGGTGAACATATGTATTAAAATTTAGCGTTACCCGGTGTACGCGGACTTAATATTACGTCGCGGATATTACCCATACCGGTAACAAACAGCATCATACGTTCAAAACCGAGTCCGAAACCGCTGTGTGGTGCCGTTCCGAATTTGCGCAGCTCCAGGTACCACCATAGGTCTTCTTCGTGTATACCTTGCTCTTTTACGCGTTCCAGCAGCTTATCGTAACGTTCTTCGCGCTGACTTCCGCCTACTACTTCGCCAATACCAGGGAACAGTATGTCCATGGCCCGTACCGTTTTTCCGTCGTCGTTCATACGCATGTAAAAAGCTTTGATCGACTTGGGATAATCGGTAACAATAACCGGCGACATAAAGTGTTTTTCTACCAGGAAACGTTCGTGTTCGCTTTGCAGATCAAGACCCCAGTTTACAGGAAACTCGAATGCATGCCCGCTGTTCTGCAGTATTTCAATGGCTTCGGTATAGGTAATGCGTTTAAACGGATTGTTTATTACAAATTCCAGACGCGAAAGCAGCTCATTGTCGTACATTTTGTTCAGGAAGGCCAGGTCGTCTGCACAGTGCTCGAAAATATAGCGTACGCAGTAGCGCAGAAAATCTTCGGCTAATTCCATGTTCTCTTCCAGTTCGTTAAAGGCTACTTCGGGTTCTATCATCCAGAATTCGGCCAGGTGCCTGGCAGTATTGCTGTTTTCGGCACGGAAGGTAGGCCCGAAAGTATATACGCGGCTCAGTGCCATAGCGCCGGTTTCGGCCTGTAGCTGTCCTGAAACGGTAAGGTTGGCTTCAGAACCGAAAAAGTCCTGTGTAAAATCTACTTTGCCTTCTTCGTTCAGAGGCGGGTTTTGTGCATCCAGTGTGCTTACACGAAACATTTCGCCTGCACCTTCGGCATCGCTGGCTGTAATTACCGGTGTATGCAGGTAAAAGAAGCCATTATCGTTAAAATATTTGTGTATGGCAAAGGCCAGGTTGTGGCGTATACGGAACACGGCACCAAAGGTATTGGTACGCGGACGCAGGTGAGCTATTTCGCGCAGAAATTCCAGTGTATGTCCCTTTTTCTGAAGCGGATAGGTTTCCGAATCGGCTTCGCCATATATTTCAATACTGTTTGCCTGCATTTCTACACGCTGTCCGGCTCCCGGGCTTTCTACCAGTACACCGTTAACGGCAATACAGGCCCCGGTACTGATGCGTTTAAGCACATCCTCGCCAATTTTTTCCAGGTCGGCTACGATCTGTATATTATCAAAACACGATCCGTCGTTCAGGGCAATAAAATTTACATTCTTGCTTCCTCTTTTTGTTCGTACCCAGCCTTTAAGTGTTAAAACCTCGCCCGGGTTGCTGTTTTTCAGTACCTGTTTTATCTGTACGGATGCCATAGCTGTTTTACTATACTATTATCGGTTACTTAATTTTTTTGCAAGTATACGTTACTTTTCCTGAGATTTTAGGAGAAAGGTTCATTCCGTCGCCGCTTTTTACCTCCAGGTGTATTTCGCTGTTACCGGTATTTACCAGTCCGTTTTCTCTGGATATGTAAAGAGTACCTGTCTGTTCGCCATTAAAAGCTGCCTGTCCGCTGTTGTTTTCCTTACTTACAATTTTTCCGGTATAGCTTACAACTACCTCATTTTCATTTATTTCTTTAACGGTGTATACATTATCCCACTGCATATGGTTATCCTGTCCCGAGTTGTAATTGCGTGTATAGGTATCGTTTACACTTACGGGTTTTTCGGGAAGTACTGCAAAAAGTGTGGTAAAATCGTCCTGCAGCGCATCTTTCGATTCGGCCACGGTATCAATACCTATCGCCTTTATTACATCGTTTTTTGTGTTCATAAGTACATCGCCCAGGTTATTAGCCCGTACTTCGTAAGGTTTTTTCAGGAATTTACTGAATATGTAAGAAAAGGCAATAAATGGTCCTTTGTTTTCGCTTTTATCTTCGCTGTTGTAAATAAAACCCTGTACCAGGCCTTTATTACTCTTGGGCTTTACTTCCATGCGTATGCTTTTCAGGTAGCCGTTAAAAAGATACTGGCTGTCGGGCAGCAGCGAATCTACACGGAATATATGACTCAGGTTAATATACTGGTCGTAAGTTATTTCCTGGCCATAAGCGGTCATGGTGGCAGTTTGTGATGCCGTGGTTGTAATTTCGTATTCCTGGCCTGCCTGCAGGTTCATTCGCAGGCTTAGCGGCTTGGCCTTGCAGGCTGCCATAAACAGGCTCAGCAGGGCAATATACATCAGTTTTGTTTTCATATGTGTGTCTGTTTACCGGGTTTTGTATTGCAAAGGTATTAGTTTATAAGCAATTGATATAGCTATTTAATTTGAACTTTTGCTGCCTTTATACGTACATTTGTAAGTATTGCTAATTTTTTACGTTATACTTCAATTATGCAGGCTTATAACGAACTTATCGCTAAACTGAATGCGTTTATACGCAAATATTATAAAAACCAGTTAATTCGTGGTTCTATTTACACGGTGGGTCTGGGTCTTACGCTCTGGCTTTCGGTAAGTGTGCTGGAATATTTCGGAAGTTTCGGCCGTACGGTACGTGCGGTATTGTTCTTTTCGTTTGCATTAGCTTTCCTGGGTATACTTATAAAATATATCTGTATTCCGCTGGCGGGGCTGCTGCGTTTGGGCAAAACGCTCAGTTACGAGCAGGCTGCCCAGATCATAGGTGTGCACTTTGAACCGGTAAAGGATAAACTGCTTAATACACTTCAGCTATACAGAAACCTGGGTTCGGATAATGGAAACAGCCTGCTGCTGGCAAGTATAGAGCAGCGTACTACGGAACTGCGTCCTGTACCTTTCGGCAAAGCCATCGACTATTCGCTTAACCGGCGTTACCTGCGCTGGGCCGGAATACCGGTACTGGTTACTTTTCTGCTGCTTTTCCTGGCTCCTTCGGTGCTTACCAAAAGTACCGAGCGCCTGGTGCTCTTTGGCAGGGAGTTTAAGCCCGAGGCTCCTTTTTCTTTCCGCATACTTAACAGCGACCTGGAGGCAGAAGAAAATTCAGACCTGGAGATAGAGCTTAAAACCGAGGGTTCGGTGTTGCCGGCCGACGTATATGTTGAGGCCGATGGTGCACAGTTTCGCATGCGAAAGGGAGACAACGAAAATTTTGTATATACATTCAAGAATATACGAAAATCGTTTTCATTCCGCTTTTTTGCCGACGGTTTTTACAGCGATGCCTACCAGCTGCGTGTAAACCCCCGTGCAGCTGTAACGGGTTTTAAGATAAAGGCCGAATACCCTGCTTACCTGGGTAAGACCAATGAAGAGTTTAACGGAACCGGCGACCTGCTGGTACCCGAAGGTACGGTGCTTTCCTGGTTTATGTATACTAAAAATACCGAAAAGGTATGGGTGCGTACATCGGGCGATAGTGTAATGGTATTAAAAGGCGGCCCCTCATTCAATTTCCGCCGCCGTGTAAACCATACACTGCCTTATGCCATACTTCCGCTCCATACGGGTTTACATAACCGCGATACGCTTAAATATACGGTAACGGTAATAAAAGATCAGTTTCCGGGGATAGAAGTGCAGGAGCGGGCCGACAGCGTTGTAAGCACACTGTTTTATTTCCTGGGTAATATACAGGACGATTACGGGCTGCGTTCGCTTACATTCCATTACGGAATTACATCGGGCGAGGGCGAACCTGCGCGTTATGAGCTAAAACCTATAGCTCTGCAGAACACTTCGCTGAAGCAGGCCTTTCTGTATGCATTTAACTTTAAGGAGCTGAATCCTAAGCCGGGCGATAAAGTGCATTACTATTTTACGGTATGGGATAACGATGGAGTAAACGGCAGTAAGTTTACCCGCAGTGCAAAACGTATTTACCGTATTCCTACCAAAGAAGAATTGCGTAAAGAGAATGCACAGGCCTCGGAGTCGGTAAAAAATAGTCTTACCCAGAGTGTGAAAGAAGCGCGCGAACTGCAGCGCGATGCCGAAAAGCTGAATAAGCAGCTGCTGGAAAAACGCAGTATGGACTGGCAGGATAAAAAGCGTATCGAAGATCTGCTGAAGAAGCAGAAAGAGCTTGAGAAAAAGATCGAAGACCTGAAAAAGGAGAATGAGATCAATAATTTTAAAAAAGATCAGTTTTCGGAAAAGAGTGAAGAAGAACGCCTGAGAGAGGAGCAGCTGCAAAAGCTGATGGACGAACTTATGAGCGATGAGTTTAAAGAGCTGATGAAGAAACTGGAAGAGCTTAATAAGACCGAAGATCCGAAGAAGGCGCAGGAAAAGCTGCAGGATATGAAGTTTAATTCCGAAGATCTGCAGAAACAGCTGGAACGAACACTGGAGCTGTACAAACAGTTAGAACTGGAGCAGCTGCTGAACGAAACCATCGAAGATCTGAACGAGCTGGCCGAAAAGCAGAAAGAACTGGCAAAAGAAACAGAGAGTACAAAAAACAGCGACCAGGCAAAGAAAGAGGAGCTTAAGAAGAAGCAGGAAGAGCTGAATAAAGAATTTGAAGATATACGTAAGCAGTTAGACGATATTGAGAAGAAGAATTCTGAGCTCGAAAAACCTAACGAAGAACTTAAAAATACTGACCAGCAGGAGCAGAATATTCAGCAGGAGCAGCAGAGCAGCCAGCAGAGTATGGAAAAGAACCAGAACAAGAAAGCTTCCGAGTCGCAGCAGAATGCCGGCGACCAGATGCAGCAGCTGAGCAATTCGTTACAGCAGCAGCAGCAGGAAATGTCTGAGAATAACCAGGAAGAAGATCTGGAAAGTATGCGTCGCCTGCTCGATAATCTGTTAAAGCTTTCGTTTCAGCAGGAGAACCTGATTACAGAGCTTGGTAAAGTAAATATGGACAGTCCGGCATATAAAGAAATTACCCGTAAGCAGCGCAAACTTCAGGATGATGCGCGGGTAATTGAAGACAGCCTTTTTGCACTCAGTAAACGTCAGGCCAGCCTGAGCGGTATTATTAATAAGGAAATTGCCACAGTAAAAAGGGGTATGAGCGATGCGGTTTCGTTCCTGGCCGAGCGCAGGGTACCCAATGCTTCTACCCAGCAGCAGTATGCGATGGCTTCCATCAATAATCTGGCGCTTTTGCTTTCGGAGAGTATCGAAAGCGCGCAGCAGCAAATGATGATGAAGAAGGGTGGCAGCAGTATGGGAAATAAGGCCTGTAAAAAACCGGGACAGGGTAATCCTTCTTCTTCCGAGCAGATGAAAAAGATGCAGCAGCAGCAGCAGCAGCTTGGAGAGCAAATGCAGAAAATGGCCCAGCAGATGAGTAAGCAAATGAAAGAGGGACAGCAAAAACCCGGCGGACAGCAGGGGCAGCAGCAAAACGGACAGCCTAAGCCCGGCGAGCGTAACAGTATGAACGGCGAAAGCAGCAAAGAGTTTGCCCAGATGGCTCAGCAGCAGGAACAGCTTCGTAAGATGCTGCAGGAGCTGACCGAAAAAACAGCCGATCCGGAGCAGAAGCGTATGATGCAGGAAATGGCGCGTAAAATGGAAGAGAACGAAACAGATTTCTATAATAAGAAGATCTCGGCGGAAACGTTGCGCCGGCAGAATGATATATTTTCGCGTATGCTCGAAAGCGAAAAAGCCATGCGTGAGCAGGACGAAGATGAGCAGCGGGAAAGCAATTCGGCCGATGATCTTATACCCGATAATATTGAAAAATACCTGGAGTGGAAAAAGCTGCAGGAGGGAATGAAAGATGTTTTACGTACCGTTCCGGCCGATTTTGTTCCCTATTATCGTCAGAAAGTGCAGTCTTACTTTAACAAATCTTCAATTTAGTGCAACCTCAGCGTAATTTTTACGTATGATAGAAGGTTGCAAATCTGTTCAATGGATAATAACGTTTTTATGCCCTCGTCTCTGGTGAATAGAATAGTATTTCCCGCCGAAATTCAGAATGTAGGAAAAGTAGAAACCTTTATACAGGAATCTCTACCCGACATTCAAAGTCGCGAAGAAGAGTTTGGTCGTATCCTTATAGCTCTTACCGAAGCGGTGAATAATGCTATTCAGCACGGATCGAAATGCGATCCGCATAAAGAGGTCGAGATCGAGTACGCCATAGATGGCGATATACATACCTTTTCAGTAAAGGACTCAGGTTCCGGTTTTGATCCTGAAGACCTGCCAGATCCCACAGATCCTTATTTTATCGATCAGCCAAATGGCCGCGGTGTTTTTCTGATGCGCAGGCTTGCAGACGATGTCGCTTTCAAGGATGGCGGAAGATGTGTAGATTTGCACTTCCGATCAGAGTCCTTACGATGAATAGCAAACGTACCATTACATTCCACAGTGCCGATATTCCCATTCCCTTAAAAGAGCGGGAGCGTTTCCGGAACTGGCTGCTTGTTATTGCGGCAGAGCATGGTTATTCCGTTCAGGAGTTGCGTTATGTTTTTTGCTCCGATGATTTTTTACTCGATATAAACCGGAGTGCACTTAAACACGATTATTATACTGATATTATTACGTTCGATCTTCGTGATGATTTTTCCGCTAAAGTTATTGTAGCAGAAATTTATATAAGCGTGGATCGGGTACGCGAGAATGCCGGAATTTATGGTGTGTCTTTTTCCCGGGAAATGCAGCGGGTAATGGCACACGGTGTATTGCACCTGGTTGGGTTTAAAGATAAAAGCGATAGCGAAGAAAAAGAAATGCGCAGGCAGGAAGAGGCCGCTTTAATTTTATTTTAATTATGGAAGCACTTACTATTATTTTAGTTATTGTAGGCTTGCTTTGTGTACTCACTGGTATTGTAGGGTCAGTATTACCCGTTTTGCCCGGCCCGCCAATCAGTATGGCCGGTCTTATAATATTACATTTTTCCGGGCCTCAGTTTTCGCTTGGCTGGTTCGGGTGGAGCTTTGCTTTGTTACTTACCATTATTGGTGTTGTGGCCGATTACCTTGTGCCTTCCGTTACCGTAAAGGCTTTCGGAGGAACAAAAATGGGATCGCGGGGAGCAGGATTGGGACAGATTATAGGTCTTTATTGGGGACTATGGGGTAGTATTATTGGCTCCTTTGTAGGTACATTTGCCGGCGAGTCTTACAAAAAGCAGGGTTGGAAACAATCTTTAAAATCATCCATTGGCAGTACGATTGGTTTTATTGTAAGTGCATTGATTAAGCTTTTGATTACTTTTGTACACTTAATAATTTTTATTGTGGTCTTCTTTGTTGGTTTGTAATGTTCCACGTGAAACAGTAAATAACCACACGAGAGAATTGTTCCACGTGAAACAGTAATATATGTTTTCTGAATTTGATATAGTTGTTGTTGGTGCAGGACATGCGGGGAATGAAGCCGCTGCCGCTGCTGCTAATATGGGTTCTAAAGTGCTTCTGGTTACTATGGATATGACTAAAATTGGTCAGATGTCGTGTAATCCGGCCATGGGTGGAGTGGCTAAGGGGCAAATTGTGCGGGAGATTGATGCTTTAGGCGGGCTTTCGGGGATTGTAAGTGACAAAACGGCGATACAGTTTCGTATGTTGAACCGTTCTAAAGGCCCTGCTATGTGGAGTCCGCGCACACAAAACGATCGTGCCCGCTTTGCAGAAGAATGGAGAATGCAACTGGAGGCTATACCGAATCTTTATTTCTGGCAGGATTCTGTTACGGAACTCCTGGTTAAGGATAAAAGGGTATATGGTGTGGTAACTTCAATGGGGCTGGAGTTCCATGCAAAAGCGGTAGTGCTTACAAACGGCACCTTTCTGAATGGTATTATTCATATTGGAGAAAAACAACTGAAGGGCGGAAGAGCAGGGGAGAAGGCTTCGTACGGACTTACTGCACAACTGGAGTCCCTTGGCTTTGAGTCGGGACGTATGAAAACAGGTACTCCGCCCCGCCTCGACGGACGCTCGCTTAATTATGCAGCAATGACAGAACAGGAAGGTGATCCTGAACCTTCGCGCTTTTCGTACATGCATACGCCTCCGCTCGAAAATCAGATGAGTTGCTATATTACGTATACCAGCCAGGAAGTACACGATATTTTAAAGACAGGCTTCGATCGTTCGCCCATGTTTAATGGCCGCATACAAGGTCTTGGTCCCCGCTATTGTCCGTCAATAGAGGATAAAATTAACCGCTTTGCAGATAAAGATAGTCACCAGCTTTTTGTAGAACCGGAAGGACGTAATACGGTAGAGATTTATGTAAACGGATTTTCGTCGAGCCTGCCGGAAGAGGTACAGTATAAAGCACTGCGCAAAATACCCGGTTTTGAGCAGGCCGTAATGTTTCGCCCGGGCTATGCCATCGAATACGATTATTTTCCGCCCGTACAGCTAAAGCACAGCCTCGAAACCAAACTGGTGGAAGGTTTGTATTTTGCCGGGCAGATAAATGGTACCACGGGATACGAAGAGGCCGCCTGCCAGGGCTTAATGGCAGGTATGAACGCACACCTTAAAATACAGGAAAAAGAACCCCTTGTGCTTGGCAGAGAAGAGGCGTATATAGGTGTGCTTATCGACGATCTTATAAACAAGGGCACAGAAGAGCCCTACCGGATGTTTACTTCGAGGGCTGAATACCGCATACTGCTAAGGCAGGACAATGCCGATTTTAGGCTTACCGAAAAAGGCCGGGCTGCAGGCCTTGTAAAAGATGAGCGTTATGGCTTTTTTACAGAGCGAAAAGCTATGGTAGAACGTTTGCGCAAGAATATTGAGCAGTATAGTGTTTCGCCGGAGCAGCTGAATAATTACCTGGAGTCGAAAGATTCTATGCCGCTGCGCCAGAAGGTAAAAATGGACTCGGTGCTGTCGAGGCCAAATGTATTTCTGCACGAAATAATGGCCCTGGATGGTATTGCTTCGGACCTGAGCAGCGGACTTCTGCGCGACCTTTATAGCGATGAAGTAGAGCTGGCAGAGACCCTGATAAAATATGAAGGCTATATACAGCGCGAGCGCGAAATGGCCGAAAAAATGCAGCGACTCGAGTATGTAAAGCTGGATGCAGCATTCGATTATCATGCCCTGCCGGCACTTTCGATGGAAGCCCGTGAAAAGCTGAGCCGTATACAGCCTGAAAACCTGGGACAGGCCAGCAGGATAAGCGGAGTATCGCCGGCCGATATTTCGGTTTTGCTTATTAAATTGGGCCGTTAAGCGTATAAACATTACCTTTAGAATATGAAACTGCACAGATTGTTTATGATTATAGCCGCAGGCAGTTTGCTTGGTTCCTGCGGACAAAAGGCCCCTCAGAAGCCTCAAACGGCAGCCTTTTCGCTTTTTGATACAGTATTGAGAGATTCGGCAGGACTGGTAAGAGGTGCGGACCTGGGCGACGATCCGGATGTAATACGCCAGATGGAATACGATTCGGCACTGGTGGTAAGTAATAAGTATGCACTGATGTACGATTATAAACTGCCGGCAGAACGTTCGCTGAACCTGAAATATACTTTTGGTGGCAATGCCCTGCAGAAAATTGAAATGGATGTTTTCCTGGGCAGCGAAGCGGAGGCCGATAGTCTTACCCGGCAGTTTTCTTCTTATTATTCTGCTAAGTTTGGCAACGCACAGCAACAGCAGGGTATTTATGTATGGACGGCTCCTTCGCAGACTGGCTCTATGGCCTCTGTAGAAATGAAGGATGAATCGGCAGAATATGGATATGGTAAGCTCAATATTACCGTGTACTCAAAAGATATTAAGCCTAAAGAACTTTAATTATGGGCGGGCCTTTGATCTGCGGCCTGCAGGTATTTAAAAATGACAGGGCTCTTACGCCCGGCCTGAATCTACAGCTGGAACAGGGAAAGGTATATTGCCTGGTTTCGGAAAGTGGTAAGGGTAAGTCGTTACTTATGCAGGCCCTGGCCGGAATATTGCCTCCCGGGCTGCATAGCCGGGGTTCTGTGGCACCGGAGCTTATCGCTGGCCGGAATGTGGTTTATGTTTTTCAGGATGCGTCTGCTGCAATGAATGCGGTGCTTAGGGTGGATGCTCTTTTATACGAAACCTGGCAGCACAGGCATGGCCATGCTGACAAAGAACAGATGAAAAGGGAAGTGGTTTCCTGGCTTATTAAATTACAGCTGGATCCGGCCATTCTGGAGAAACAGGTATTTGAACTTTCGGGGGGGCAAAAGCAACGGGTGAATGTTTTGCTTGGTTTACTCTGTGAGCCGGAACTTTTGTTGCTCGATGAGGTAACTTCGGCATTGGATGCTGAAAATGCAGCCAACCTACTTAACATAATTATGGCATATTCCCGCGAAAAAAAATGCACAGTGTTACTTGCGGGTCACGATATTGAACTCTTACGTACATTCGATATTAATTTTATTGAACTTTCTGAAAAAGAAGATAATAAGTCATTTATTTTTGATAAGACTAAAAAAAATGAGCTTAATACAATAGAAGCAGAACCTTCGCTTCTTATTTCTGTTCAAAAAGCAGATTTTTCCTATAATCCCTGGCAACAGGTACTGAAAGGGGTATCGCTGGAGCTGAGAGCGAACGAATACATTTGTATAACCGGCGAAAGCGGAGGAGGAAAATCTACCCTGGGTGCATTATTATCCGCACAGCTCAACGTTACACGTGGAACAATTCAGTACCCGGTTCTGGATCCGTTTTTGTGGCGTGAACAGTTACCGGCTTTTTTGCAGGTTATTTTCCAGGATGGTTTTAGTACACTGCCGCCTTTTATGCCGGTATGGCGTATACTAACCGAGGGGGCATATTACCTGGGGCGTGTAAAAGCGTCGGGCCGGCGACAACTGGCCCGCGAATGGCTGCAACGTTTGGGTATGCCTGAGCATCTGGAGCTGCGCCGCGCACATGAGTTAAGCGGCGGACAAAGGCAACGTATAGGCGTTGCCAGAGCACTTGCCTGTGAACCCCGTGTGCTTATTTGCGACGAAATTACCGCTAACCTCGATGCCCACAGTGCTCTTACCGTATTAAACAGTATAGATGTACAAAAGCAAAAGAGCGGTATGGCCGTGTTGTATTTTACACATCAGCCGTCTGCTTTTCCATTTTCATTCAATGCTGCCTATCATCTTTCCGGGGGTATACTCCAAAAAATTTCCTGAGCCCTTTAAATTACTGTAACAGGGCATCTGCCACACTGCGGTCGTTCATAAGACGGGGAACCTTGTTTTGTCCGCCCAGTTTGCCCTTGCTTTTCATATAATCGATAAAACAATTGCGGGGCAGGCTGCGTATAACGGCTTTCTGCAGTATGTTACCTGCGATAAGGTCTTCGTAATAAATATTCCTGCGGCGCATTTCAGCATCCAGTTCGTCGCGGAAAAGGTTCATGTTTTCAGGTTCTTTTGCAAACTCAATAAGCCACTCGTGGTAAGGCAGTTCCCCTTCGGTCTGGATGCGCGGGGCAACATGAAACTCAAAAATTTCGGCTCCCGTAACCTGGCAGGCATAGGCCAGTGCGGCATCTACTTCCTCGGCAATTACATGCTCGCCAAAGGCCGAAATAAAGTGCTTTATACGTCCGCTTACCACAATGCGGTAAGGGTCTTTGGAAACAAACTTTACCGTATCGCCAATGCTGTAACCCCACAGGCCGGCATTGGTATTTAATACCAGGGCATAATTTACATTCAGCTCTACTTCGCTCAGCGGAATGCGTTCGGGGTTTTCGCTGTAATAGGTTTCGGTTCTTATAAATTCGTAAAATATGCCGTTATTGGTAAGCAGCAGCATACCGGGTTTAGACTGGCTGTCCTGGTAGGCGATAAAACCTTCGGAGGCCGGGTAAGTTTCGATGCTGGGTACCTCTTTACCGATAAGGCTGTAAATTTTGGCTTTATACGGCTCAAAATTCACTCCGCCGTATACAAATATGCTAAAGTTGGGAAAAGCCTCCAGAATGGTCTTTTTACCCGTTTTTTCGAGCACTTTTTCAAAGTACATCTGTACCCAGGCCGGAATACCACTTATAAGGCGCATATCCAGAGGTATGGTTTCGCTGGCAATAGCTTCTACTTTGGCCTCCCAGTCGTCCATAATATTGGTTTTCCAGCTGGGTACCTGGTTTTTTTTGAGCCAGCCCGGAACCAGGTGGTTTACAATACCGGAAAGCCGGCCTATAAAAATGCCGTTAACCAGCTTTAGTTTGGGACTACCCGAAAGAAAAATGAGCTTACCGTTGAGCACTTCGGCACTGTTTATTTCGCACAGATAGCAGAATACACCCTGCATGGCCGAGCGTACATGATATTTTGCACTTTCGCGGGTAATGGGAATTAGTTTTACTCCGGAAGTGGTTCCGGAGGTCTTGGCCAGGAACATAGGTTTGCCGGGCCAGAGCACATTCGGTTCGCCGCCGGCTACGCGGTCTACATACTGTTTTATAGCCTCGTAGTCGCCAACGGGAACATAGCGCTTAAAATCGTCGTAGGTCTGAATGCGTTCGAAACGGTGATCTTTGCCATATTCGGTGCTGCGGGCGGTTTTTATAAGACTGCGGAATGTTTTTTCCTGGTTTTTAAGTGCATTACGGGCGTCGCGGCGTATCCCGCGTACCACAAAGCGTGCATATAAGAGGCCAAGTGCTGATTTTAACGACATTTGTATTTAGAAGGTGATATGGTTTTCGGGGTCTGTAGGTCCGTTATTGTGCCATAGTTCAAAATATAATATACGTTCCCCGCGGCTATCCGGTTTGCATTGTGCAAGAGCCTCACCGGCGCGTACCACATCGCCGGCTTTGTGCAGCAGGGTAGTATTATTACGGTATATGGAAATAAAACGGTTGGGGTGTAAAACAATAATGGAGTAGTCCGAATCGGGCGACCAGCCATCGTACAGTACTACACCGTCGGAAACGGATTTAACCGGGTCTTCGCCGTTCTGACGCACACGTATACCGTATTTTCCGAGCGGAATATTAGCCTTATCTAAAACAGAACCCCTTACCGGACTGAAAAATACAAGATTGTCTCTTTTACCACGGTTCTCTACCTTAAAGCGGCGCTCTTCGTACAGCTCGCGGCGCAGTGTGGAGTCGTCGGCACTTTTAGTGTCGCGGATGTCGCTGTAGTTGCGGCTGGAATCTTTCATCGCCTGCAGCGAACGTGCCGGAGGCCGTCCGTCGATAATGGCCTTTATGTTGTAGAGGAAAAGGTCTTTTTCCTGCATGGCTGTTTCGAGCGAATCGGTACGTTTACTCAGCTCCAGGGCCTGTTTACGTATGCTTACATCAGCATAACCCGGAATGTATTCGCGCAGCGGAGTATAGGCAATTACCACGGTGGTAATAAAAATAAGCGCCAGGGATACAATGCCGCCCGCTACAAAAACGTTCATACGCGACAGCCTGAACGAAGCCATCTCTTCATACGTACTCTCGTTTATAATTTTAAAACGATATTTGTACGTGAAACGTTTAAAAAGCTTTTTGCGTATGATTCTGAATCTGTTCATCCGAAATACAAAAGTAACGAAACTCTTTATTATAAGGAGCCTTTACTTCCTTATTGCCTGCAGCCTTTTGCCTGTGAGTAGTTTACAGGCGCAGCTTACTCCCGTACCCCGGCAGGATCCCCGCTTTGTTTCGGAAGTAAACCCCCTGCGTAATACGTATATTAATCCGCAGCTTACAAGTAACATAAACCCAAAGTTTAACAGTAAGCTCAACCCTAATTTCAATACACAGATACATCCTGCGCATAATCCGCTCATAAGCCCGGATTACGACCCCAATATAAACCCCAATTTTAATCCCGACTTAAACCCTTTGTACAATGCAAAACTCGACCCGGCCTATGGAGCACGTCCGGCCTTTTTTATCTATACCGCTTCGGCAGAGCCGGCCGGTTTTGCTATGGAAGCCATAGAGGGCCGTGTATATCTTTATTACGATGCAAAGATGGAATACAAGGGCTTTTTTGTATCTAATTCCGAGGGTGGGTATAACCTGTTTGGAGCAGATACGGAATTCAGCGGACAGTATCTTGCACCAAACGGTCAGGGCAATTTTAACTTCTTTAATATGAGCCAGGAATGGCTGGGTTTTACAGCTCCCTGATAATTTAACGAAATCTTTAGCCCGGCCTGTGCACTGGCTTAGTACCTTTGCAGCGCAGTAGAAAAACTGCTTATTTTTTAAAAACAGTACCTGCGCGTACTACGGGTTTATGAAACAGTCAGAAGATTCTTCTTTACAATCCCCGGCAACGGATATTGCACAAAAAACCGTTTATGTTATCCTTTTTTCCATCAGCTTCAGCCATATGCTGAACGATATGATGCAGTCGGTAATACCTTCGGTATACCCTATGCTTAAAGAAAAATATCAGCTTTCTTTTTCACAGATAGGGCTTATTACCTTTGCGTTTCAGCTTACAGCTTCGCTGCTGCAGCCATTTGTAGGGATTTATACCGATAAGCGTCCGCAGCCATATTCGTTTGTTATAGGCATGTTTTTTACACTTGCCGGCATTATATTGTTATCGCAGGCTTCGGGCTTTTATTCCATTCTGGTGGCGGTAAGTTTTGTGGGTGTGGGCTCTTCGGTATTTCATCCGGAATCGTCGAAAGTAGCATATTATGCTTCGGGCGGGCGACGCGGACTGGCTCAGTCGATCTTTCAGCTGGGAGGGAATTTTGGTTCGGCCATTGGCCCATTGCTGGTTGCAGCAGTTGTGGTACCGCGCGGACAGTATTATATCCTGTGGTTTATGCTGGCCGCTTTTATGGGCATTTTTGTACTGTCGAGAGTGGGAGTGTGGTACCGTGGCTTCCTGAGCCAGGCCAAGGGTCGGGCAAAAACCGTGGAACAAAACGGCCTGTCGCGTAAAACGGTGGTAACTTCTGTAATAATACTGCTGGTGCTTATTTTCTCTAAGTACTTTTATATGGCCGGTATTACCAGTTATCTTACCTTTTACCTGATCGAAAAATTCAGCCTTTCAGTGCAGCAGTCGCAGCTTTACCTGTTTCTGTTTCTTATATCCGTGGCTGCGGGCACACTCATCGGCGGCCCTCTGGGCGACCGTTTCGGACGTAAGATTATTATATGGGTATCCATCGTGGGAGCTGCTCCCTTTACGCTCATTCTGCCTTATGCCAGCCTGTTCTGGACAGGGGTACTGATTGTTTTTATCGGCTTTATAATGGCTTCGGCATTTTCCGCTATACTGGTATATGCACAGGAGCTTATGCCCGGCCGGGTGGGAATGATATCCGGCCTTTTCTTCGGCTTTGCCTTTGGTATGGGCGGACTGGGTTCTGCACTGCTCGGTAAAATGGCCGACCATACCGGAATTGAATTTGTATACCGCGTATGTGCCTTTTTACCGCTTATTGGCATGGTTACCGCTTTTCTGCCGGATTTGAGGAGGAAGAGATAAATCCGGAATTATTTGCTTTTTTGTCGGTCAAGGGTGTTTCGCCCAATGGTATATGCATATGCCGGTACGAATTGTATGTTCAGGCCGTTATAATTCAGCTCTTCCTCTTTGTCAATTGTGGTTACAAGGGGATAATCCATGTTGTTTTCGCGACAGAATTTAAACAGGCTTTTTAAGTCGCCGGGTTTCTCAAAATAACGATTACTCCATTTTATTTCCAAAGCCCATTTGGGCTTTAGTGTGGCGCTGCTGAGGCCAACCATGTCAACTTCTCCGTTATTCCAGCGGGCATACCAGGGCGAGAACCAGTTTCTATGCATCCATTGAGCGAAAATAGCGGTTTCTAAAAGGTTTCCGATAAGTTCATCGTTTGCCGTTACGGGCGAAAAAGAGCACTCCGTATGGATGGATTGGTAAGATAGATTTTAAAAAAGTTATCTCTTTTGAATTGTTTTTGGATACCTGTTACTGTTTGCTTAGCGTTTCAAGAGAAAGCTCCCCGCCGGTATTGTATGCAATGGTAGTGAAGAGGACGCTTAGCTCCCGGCTGTCGCTTATACCATACAGACTGGGCAGGTTGCGCAATAAAACTTTATCTACAATATCCTGACGGATATATCGCCCCGGATTTTCCTGGTTTTTTGCGAAAAAATCACCTCGGGATAGCCGCCGAAGTTAATATAGTCTATAAAATGCCTGTTCAACTCATTTAAGTGAGAGGACGTATAAAATTCACTTATGTTATTTTTCCATTTTATATGTGTGGGAATAATAATTCTATCCAAACCTTTCAGGCTGATGTATTTGTTAAAGCAGAGGGGAGGAAGCATGAAACCGGTGAAACGTCCGGCTCCGCTTTCTGTACCGGCAAATTTCAGCGCTGCTGCAGCTGAGCCCGAAGCAACAAATTTGTCTTTCCGGTAGCTATCTACCAGCGATTTAAGGTGAACTTCCCAATTGCGGCAATACTGTATCTCATCAAAAATTATGGTCCATCCTTCTTTATGGTCGCCCCCTGTAGCTGCTTTGGTATATGTAAACAGCTGTTCCAGCCCGATATTATTATAAATGGGGCTTTCTATGGTTATAAAAATAATTTTTTCGGATCGTAGCTCTTTTCTATCATATCCTGAACCAGATGATACAGCATAACTGTTTTTCCGGCACGTGCCGGCCCCATTAAGACAACGGCGCGCCTTATGTCTTTTTCATATACAAGCGGTTTAAAAAGATCGAAATACAACCGCCGCGGCATATCGTTATAGTCCTTGTCAATACAGCCGTCCATCCACCAGGGATTTTCGAACCGGATTCTGTCGAGAATCCGGTTTTTTAGAAACTTCTCTTAGCACTTTTTGCTTATTTTCACAAAAAACACAAAATAAGATCAAACAATTGATTTTATTTTAATGAAATGGCACGAAACAGAAAGCGCTGAAGAGCTAAAAGCACAAGCCGGGGAATTTCAGAATAAAAGAGCAGGTGTGCATCTTCCAGAAAAGAGCATATCACCAACTTTCAGTTTTTATATTTCGCTTTACTTTTAAGCACGGTTTCGCTGTTGCTGAGCGGGTCGTGCAACACCAGCTCTATATCCTTCACGATCTGTTTGCGGGAGCCATTAAGCGGGTATAAAACCGTATTGTGCAGCGGGTAAATGTCTTTTGCGGCACGGAATGTTGTGGCAGAAAGATCTGTTATTTCGCCCTCGCGGTTTCGGATACGCACACTTGTGGCCGGTACGCTCAGGAAGGCCGATACAGAAAGACGGTAATACATGGCGGAGTCTTTTACAAGCCGGGTTTCGTAGCGCAAAGGCATCTGGCTATACCGGGCCCCGCAGTCATTACACAGCTCTGTACAGTGGGTCAATACCTCTGAGGTAAACAGCTTCATTTCCAGCTTTTTTAACTCGGGAATACCGGGAAAAAGGCCGGGTATAAATTCCGTATCTCTGGCAGCACCGGGGTCTGCCAGGTACAGATTTCTCAGCAGCAGCTCTATTTCGGCATTCAGCGCAGCATCGCTATTGGTGGTTATATTTTCGAGGCGGTTTCGGAGCTGTGTGGCCGTTGCTCCACAAATGGGTATATGTTTGCGGGCATTGGGGCCGGCTGTAGCCAGGTGCTCTGGTGCCGCAAAGCCCAGGCTCAGGTTTTGCCCGCTTATGGCTGCAAGGGTCTGCATTTCGGTATTGTGCTCCGTTGTGCCTGTACATGCGGGGAACAGACTACAGGAAAAAAGTACGGCAATAGGTATAAAACTTTTCATTGTCATAAAATTCGAGTGTAATAAAAGCCTGTGCTGCTGTTTTGTGCAGATGCAGGGTGCCGTTGGTATATGCGGTTATCTGCAGACCCTGCGTTTCTTTTATGCTTAGCCATTGCCGTACGTCGATCTGCCGGCCCAGGAATATCATTTGTGCCGGCTGCAGCTCATAATCTTCTGCTGCAGCCTGTATAAGCCTGTAATTATTGCCCTTGCTATAAAAGGCCGTGGTATGAAAACACAGCCGGTACATTTGTCGTACACTGGCGGCCAGAGAGCCCAGGTTGGTATACAGTATGGCCAGCTGCAGTTCTCTGCGCTGCCAGGGATATAAAGATAGCAGGCGGGGCTGGTAGCGATGATAAATGGCGGCAGGCATTATTTTCTTCCATTGCTCCAGTAACAACAGGTTCAGCCCCTGAATATAAATTATATAGTCTTGCCTGAATTCGCCATGCTGCCTGAATTTGTGGTACACATCCTCGGTACGCTCGTAAATATCCCACATTTCCCGGTTTAGCGCATTAAAGGGGTCCCGGCCCCTGTAAAGTATCCTGTCCATGTCTGCCAGCAGTAGCATTTCGCTTACCACATAGCGGTTTGTACGGGCAATGCTTTGCAGGTATTGTGTATCGCTTTTATATGCATTTGTTTGGTAATTGCACGAAATACTGCTTAATAAAAGCAATATTGCTGTCAGCAGCAATGGACTTAACAGGTTGTTTTTATTCATGGTATTTCAGTTTTTCCGGCAGTATAGCTGCCGTTTCTTATAAAATAGCTCTTTTCCCCGCTGAGCGTATTCCGCCGGTACATTTCATCCACAATGCCCGATATATTGCTGCGCTCGTTTTTGTTTACGGCATTTTCAAAGGTTTCTGGGAGAGGTATCCTTCCCGTAAGAAGCATAATGCTGTCGGGTTTCAGTGCCTGCCCGTCTGCAAATCGTATATGCTCTGTATAAAGAATGCCGGCAGGCATATAAACCTCTGCATGGATGCTGTAAACCGAATCTGCGATTAGACTGCGGGTTACAAACCAGTGCAGCGGGTTGTTGGGAATAGCGATACAGGGGCCCGTCATCTTGCCGCTCACGTATTGCATCGAAAGCAGCTGCATACAGCGTAGTTGTATCTCTGCAAAGCCAGGAAAAGCATAGTGCAGTGCCGGGGGGAATGCGGCATATAGCTGGGCAAAGTCCCTTTTATCGCTGAGAAAAGTATTGCGGTTTTTTTCCAGGAGTATTGTAAACTGCCGGGCGTAACCGGTTTCGTTATAACAGAGGGCCTTGTGTTGCAGGAAACGTTGCTGTAATGTGTCTAGGTCTTCCTGTATGCGCGGGTTTCGCCAGGCATTTTGCCGGTACAGGTTTTCCTGTTCCTGCTCCAGGTTTTTTTCGCAGTTGCGGCGAAGTGCCGCAAAGTCGGCCGTTTCGTTCCGGCAGGCACAGCAACAGAGCAGCAGCAGACTAAAGGCTATATATAGCTTCATAGTTACAGTGGTTTACGGTATCGAATAATTCGGCACGGATAAAGGCCGGAGATCCTGTTTTTTTAAGAATAAGCCGGTTTTGGTTTTCGTGGAAAAAAAGTATGCGTACATTATGAAGGGAAGTAATACGTAATAAGTCTGCAGGGTCGGCTTTAAATGCCTGCTGCAGGAATGCGGTTCCGTCCTGTTCGTCTGCAATAAGCACCAAAGGCTTTAATTGTGTATATAAAAAATAACCGATGCTTTTGCCGAACGAAATACTTTTACGGAGCACAGCAAAAAGAATGCTCATATTGTTGTGCAGTCGGGCCAGTTTAAGCTCTTCGCTGTTGCCGGGTTCTGGTTCGGTCCAGCCCGGGTAGCCGGCATTTTTAAGGTAATATGCCCGTCCGAAACAGGCTGGTATAAGTTGTTTCAGTTGTTGCATGTCCCGGCTCAGGGTATCGGCATGTTCCGGATGAACGTGTTTGCTGTTGCGATACCCGCTGCACAGGGTTTGCATACGCTGCCATATGGCCATGCTAAGGCTGTATACCTGCTCAATGCCTTTGTTTTCCTGGCCTTTTGAGATAAGACGCATAACCTGCAACTGCTGCAATGTGTTCTGGTTGCACAGGTCGTTGGCTTCAGTAAGCTGCCACAGCATTATTTCGCGTTCGGCCTGCGTGGGCTCTTTACAGGCAAAAAAAAGAAGTAACAGCAAAACTGCGGGTGTTTTTTTCATTCCCAAAAGGTAAACGAAAAAGCCCCGTCCTTTCGAACGGGGCCTGTTAATGCTTTTTAAATTTAAGCTTATTTCATACTTCCCACCATATCTTCGGGGCGTACCCACTCGTCGAACTGTTCGGGAGTTAGCAGTCCCAGGTCAACAGCGGCCTGTTTCAGCGTTTTTCCTTCTTTATGGGCCGTTTTGGCAATTTTTGCGGCATTCTCGTACCCGATGTGGGTATTGAGGGCCGTAACCAGCATCAGGGAGTTTTGCAGGTGCTGCTGTATTACGGCGCGGTTGGGTTCAATTCCCTGGGCGCATTTATCGTTGAACGATACGCAGGCATCGCCTATGAGGCGGGCACTTTGCAGTACATTGGCTGCAATAACGGGTTTAAATACGTTCAGCTCGAAATGGCCGGTAGAGCCACCGATGCTTACAGCCACGTCGTTGCCTATTACCTGAGCAGCTACCATCGTCATGGCCTCGGGCTGGGTGGGGTTTACCTTGCCGGGCATAATGCTGCTGCCGGGTTCGTTGTCGGGGATAATAATTTCTCCAATGCCACAGCGGGGGCCGGAGCTGAGCATGCGAATATCGTTGGCGATCTTCATCAGCGAAACGGCTACGCGCTTCAGGGCTCCGCTCATTTCTACCATAGCATCGTGTGCAGCAAGGGCCTCAAATTTATTGGGAGCTGTAACAAAGGGCTCGCCTGTAAATTCGGCAATTTTTTGTGCTACCAGTACATCATAACCGGCAGGCGTATTAAGTCCGGTACCAACGGCGGTGCCGCCTAGTGCCAGTTCGGCTACCATTACCAGAGCATTTTCCAGGGCGCGTACGCCATTGTCGAGCTGTTGTACATAACCGCCAAATTCCTGGCCCAGTGTAAGCGGAGTAGCATCCATAAAGTGTGTGCGGCCGGTTTTGGTAATGTCTTTGTATTCGGTTGCTTTGGATGCCAGCGTGTTGCGTAGTTTTTTAATGCCGGGCAGGGTTACTTTTTTTACCTGCAGATAGGTAGCAATGTGCATGGCCGTGGGAAAGGTATCGTTCGAAGACTGGCTCTTGTTTACGTCGTCGTTGGGGTGCAGTACTTTCTTTTCGTCGCTCAGCGAGCCACCGTTGAGTACATGTGCGCGGTAAGCTACTACTTCATTTACGTTCATATTGCTCTGGGTACCCGAACCGGTTTGCCAGATCACCAGCGGAAATTCGGCATCAAGTTTGCCTTCGAGTATCTCGTCGCATACACGGCTGATAAGATCGCGTTTTTCGGCAGAAAGTACACCCAGGTTGTGGTTGGCATGAGCTGCGGCCTTTTTCAGGTAGCCAAACGCATGTATGATCTCTTTCGGCATCGAAGCTTCGGGCCCGATTTTAAAATTGTTGCGGCTACGCTCGGTTTGTGCTCCCCAGTACTTATCGGCAGGTACCTGTACCTCGCCCATGGTGTCTTTTTCTATACGATAGTTCATATTGCGAAAGTTTGCTCAAAAGTAAAAAATATGTCGGGCCTGTAATGCCTTAAAAGTGCTAATTACGGATAGGTATTTGCAGTACAGGTGTTTTTAACCGGAGTATATTGCGGCCTGTAGCTGCAGCCACAGTAAAAATAAAAGGGCCGATCCGCCGGATCAGCCCTTGAAATGTATGTTTTTATAAGGTTTCTTTTAACCAGCGAAAGAACTCGCGCTGCCAGGTAAGCCCGTTCTGTGGCTGACTTACCCAGTGGTTTTCTTCCGGGAAGTATACAAAACGACTTTTAATACCCTGCAGCTGTGCGGCATTAAAGGCTTCCTGTCCCTGACCTATAGGCACACGGTAGTCTTTTCCGCCCTGTATAATAAGTATGGGGGTGTCCCAGTTGGCTACCAGGCTGCTGGGGTCGAATTTTGCCATGGTATTCTGCGCGGCGGCATTGTCTTTTTCCCAGTAGGCGCCACCCATATCAAAGTTTACGAAGAACATTTCTTCGGTGGTACCATACATACTGCGCAGGTCGAACACGCCGCAATGGGAAATAAAGGATTTAAAGCGCTTTTTGTGTATGCCGGCAAGGTAAAATACGGAGTATCCGCCATAGCTGGCACCTATACAACCCAGGCGTTCTTTGTCTACATAACTTTCTTTAGAAATGTCGTCGATGGCCGTAAGATAGTCCTGCATGGCTCCTCCGCCCCAGTCTTTGCTTATGGCTTCGTTCCACTCCACACCCCAGCCTGGCATGCCGCGGCGGTTGGGTGCAACCACAATATAGCCCATAGAGGCCATAAGCTGAAAATTCCAGCGGAAGGAGTAAAACTGGCTTAGTGCACTCTGCGGCCCGCCCTGGCAATAGAGCAGGGTGGGGTATTTTTTTGCGGGGTCGAAATCGGGCGGGTAAATCACCCAGCTAAACAGGTCTTTTCCGTCGGCGGTTTTGGTAAAACGCCCTTCGGCCTTACATTTTTTAATGTTGGCATAAGCGGCATCGTTTACATGTGTAAGCGCTTTCATGCTGCCGTCGGCAAGGTTTACGATATAGAGTTCGGAAGCCGTATTAAAATCGCAGCGCGAAACAATGAGCGTATTGCCGGCCTGGCCAACAATGCCCTGTACATTAAAATCGCCTTTGGTAAGCTGTTTAACCTGGGGCATTTTTTTAGTGGCTCCGGGGTAGTCTACCTCAAAAAGCTGCTCGGTACCTTTTACAGGAGCGGTAAAATAAATCTTTTTACCATCCTCGGCCCATATAAAGCTGTTTACGGTTCCGTCCCATGCTGCGGTAAGATTTATTTCGCCGGTTTTGCTGCGTACAATAATGTCGTTTTTATCGGCTTCGTATCCGTCGCGGGCCATGCTAAGCCAGGCCAGGGTGCCGTTGCTGTGGAACAGCGGATGCGTGTCGTAGCCTTTGCGTCCGGCGGTAAGATTACTGGTTTTACCGCTCTCTACATTGTATTCGTACAGGTCGGTATTGGTGCTGAGCACATAGGCCGTACCTTCGCTCTTTTTACAAACGTATACAATGCTTTTGCCATCGGGGCTCCAGGTATAGTCTTCGTCGCCGCCGAAAGGTACAGTGGGTGTATGATAGGGCTCATTTTCCATAATGTCTTTAAGACGCGAGGCCGAGCGGGAACCCTGGCTGCGGTACAGCACCAGGTGGTTAAAACTTCCGTCCTGCCAGGTATCCCAGTGCCGGTAATGCAGTCCGTCGTAGATCTGTACCTGGGCCTTGTTCATTTCGGGATAGTAATCCTGTGCATTTACCTTGCGTACCTTTACCGGCTCAACCTGTATTTCGGTCTGCCCGTCGGGCGAAATATTCTTGTTGGTTAACAGGGACTTAAAGTCGGTTATTTCCTGTGCAGCCCCACCCGCAACGGGAATTTTGTAATAATTTTTGTTCATGGCATTGGCAGCCATGTTGGGTGTTGAAACCTGGTAGATCACAAATTGTTTGTCGCTGCTTATGCCAAGGGCGCTTACCCGGCCCAGCGACCACATGCTTTCGGGGCTGAGCGTTGTGTTTTGGGCTCCGGCACTAAGTATGCCGGCCAGCACAAACCCCAATACGGTTACATAACGATGTATCATGTTTTTCTGGATTTTGGCGAAAAATAAGAAAAATGACGGAGGCAAACGTTGTATATAACAAAAGGTGTAGTTTGTTCTTTTTCGGTATCTTGTGCTTTTATGAACCGTAACCGGATGAAAAAAAGACTCTTGTTTGCCTGCGCACTGGCCATCTGCGCCGGTATCAGGGCACAGTTGCCCTACACACAAAACCAGTATGCTTTTCGCGTGGAACAGAACCTGGTATATGGCTCGGCCCTGAATTATGCGGGACAGAACGAAACCCTGCATATGGACATTTATAAACCCGTTGGAGATAATAACTGCCGCCGGCCGGTACTGGTACTGGTGCACGGCGGTGCATGGATTGCGGGGTCGAAGCAAAACAGCCTTATTGTAAATATAGCGGGTGAACTGGCTCGCAAAGGCTGGGTGGTGGCAGCTATAAATTACCGGCTGGGTACACATAAAACCTCGTCGCATGTGCAGTATGCGCTCTGTACGCCCCAGCTGGCCGATCCCTGCGGTTATGTAGCCGACAGTGCGGAGGTGATACGTGCCAATTACCGGGGACAGCAGGATGCAAAAGGGGCCGTACGTTTTATGAAAAACCGCGCTGCACTCGACTCATCCGATGTAAACAATGTGTTTATTGCCGGCGAAAGTGCCGGTGCTTTTGTTGCGGTTGAAGCCGCATTTTTAAATGATCCCTCAGAAAAACCGGCGTATTGCGGAGCACTTGCCAATGCGCCGCAGCCGGCGGCCTCGCTGCAGAACTGTCTGCCTGCCGGCTATTCGCTTGCAAGGCCCGATCTGGGCAGCATCGATGGCAGTATAAGCCTGGGCGTTTACGATGCCTCGGTACAAGGCGTGGGCTCTTTTTACGGAGGATTGCTTAACAGGCCGGTACTGGATAACAGCAGTAGCTTCAGCGGACCTGTTTACCTCTTTCATCAGGGTTCCGACGTGGTGGTAAACTATGCCTATGGTCGTCTGCTGGGCCGCCTCGACTGGGAATGCTTTGCCCCGCTGAATCTGTGCCAGCCCTATGCCAGGTACCCGTCGGCCTGGGGCGGAAAAGGCCTGCAGCAGCAACTGGCAGCTGTGGGTATTAGCGGCGCACAGGTGCAGGCCCAGATAATCGAGAATTACGAATACATGAACGATTGCCTCGATAACGGGCATGCGCCGGATAACTGGCAAAACCGCACACAGCAAATGGCCGACCTTTTTGCACAGCGTATTGCCGCAAACGGGAATAGTCCGGGTACAGGTTCCGCCTGTTTTTTCAGCCTTGGCGATACAGAAGAGCCTGCTTTCCGCATGTTTCCGAACCCTGCACGGGAAGCCGTTAGCATACAGAGCAGTGTGGCAGAGCCCGGAGCAAAAATAGAAGTGTATGCCCTTACCGGCGTTAAAATAATTACAGAGGATGCTTCGGAGCAGCTTACACTAAAGCTTCCGCCGGGTGTATACATCGTTTGCCATACCGGCAAAAAAGGATATAGATATTCGCAGAAACTGATTGTATATTAGTCGTACGGAATGCCGACGGAAAATACTCAGGCGTGGATTTTTACTGTACGGCCAGGGTCGGATCAAAGAGGGTTGTGTCGGCCATAAAAAATACCTGCAGCCGGGCGGAAAACCACTGCACAGCTTTTGAGAAGTATGTGTCCCTAAGCAGGTGTCCTTAACGGGCATGCTGCCGGAAAATTCTATATTTGAACAAAACAGATCCTATGAAAAACTGGTTTACAGGCCTGTGTATATTAGGCGCACAGGCAGTTTGTGCACAAAACAACGCCCCGCAGGTAAACGGGTTAACCGCCGTAGCAGATACACTTAATAATACGGTTACACTTACGTTTACCCTCAGCGATACCGAAAACGACAGCCTGGAGGTTTCCGTGGCTGTTTCAGACGATATGGGCCTTACTTATATGATAAGTCCGCAGAACCTGAGCGGCAATGTGGGTTTTCCGCAGTTTCAGGGAGGCACTAAGCAGATTGTGTGGAATTATACCGGCTTTAACAGTGCGGCCACCCAGTTTCGCATAAAGGTGGTAGCCGACGACCGTAAGCATGTATCTGTGCAGGATATGGTAAACCAGGCAGACAGCATGCGGCTTTTGTACGATATGAGTCTTATCGAAGGTGTGCGTACACATACCGTTGGTTCGGCACACCTGCAGCAGGTAAGCGATACCATTTACAACCGCTTTGCTGCCCTGGGCCTTTCGCCCGGGATACAGTCCTTTACATTCGGTGGTATTAACGGCGGAAATATCATTGCACAAAACCCGGGTGTTACCCACGAGGCCGAAGTATACATTATCGACGGGCATTTCGACGGGGTTTCTGCCGGTCCGGCTGCCGACGATAATGCCTCCGCCGTAATTGGTGTGCTTGAGGCGGCCCGTATCCTTAGCCAGTACCGCTTTAAAAGAACCATACGCTTTATTGCCTTTGATATGGAAGAGCTGGGCCTGGTGGGCAGCAACCGCTATGTAAATAATGCCGTATTGCCTGCCGAGCAGATAAAGGGCGTTCTTAATTTTGAGATGATAGGCTATTATTCGCAGCGCAACAATTCACAGATTTTTCCGGCAGGTTTCGGGTTGCTTTTTCCCGCAGCGGAAGCCGCCGTTGCTGCCGATACCTTTAAAGGAAATTTTATAACCAATGTAGCCAATATAAATTCCTCGCCGCTCCGCCAGAAGTTCGATCAGTGTGCGGCCACCTATGTGCCCGGATTACGGGTAATTTCGCTCGAAGCACCCGGCAATTCCGAAATTGCGCCCGATCTGCGCCGCAGCGATCATGCCAGCTTCTGGGATAAAGGCTACCAGGCGTTAATGCTTACAGACGGAGCCAATTTCCGCAACCTGAATTATCATACGGCTAATGATGTGTCCGATTCGCTTAACTTTACTTTTATACGCCGTGTGGTAATGGCAACCCTGGCTACCGCGGCCGAGCTGGCCGAGCCGGTACACGCTGGTGAAGCTTTTGTGGATGTAAACCTGCCCGATGTAAGCACATCGCTGAATGGTGATATGGCCGAAGCTCTTAAGCTGAAGATTATACCCAATCCGGCTGATGATAAACTTACGCTGAGCTGGAGCCCTTCGCATATGGTTCTCGAGGTTCGTGCCTACACGGTATCGGGTCAGCTTATACAGCGTTCGGCTCCTGCAGCCGGTGTTTCGCAGCTTTTTATCGAAACCTCGGCCTGGCAGTCCGGAATGTACCTTATACAACTGCGTGGCGGAGGCTGGGAGAAAAGCGAAAAAATCCTGATTCAGCGCTAACAGCGTCTTATGATTCAGAAGGGCGATTTTTCTCGCCCATTTTACGACATCGAGTTAATACGTACCGAAGCCTTTACCAGGGCCAGGGCCTTTATGTGACTTTTAAGCACATCTTTATCCTGGTGGTTCTTGTTATAGCTCACCAGTTTAATATGGCCCGGGAGATCGGATTTCTGTATGTATTTTACCGTAACATACTCGTCTCCGTCGTCAGTAATGATACTCAGCAGGTACATTTCGCCCCAGTATATCCCGTGTTCAATATCATGCACCTGTTTGTAGGCAATAATATCGCCCGATTTAAGCAATGGATACATGCTGTCGCCGGTAATATATACCGAACCGTCGCATTTGGGCAGGTGTGGAATTACCAGGTGGTCTACCGGCGCAGTTTGCTTTGGGTCTTTAAAAAGAGGAACAAGCCCGGCTGAGGCTTCTATATCATATAAAGGAATACTCTGCGAGTCGTAATGCCGCTCGCCCCGCTGCGTGTTGTAAACCGCCGGAACTTCGGCTGCAGAGGTGTTTTTATACATCGTTCCCTCGCCGGTAAGCAGCCATTGCAGATCAATTTCCGGGAAATGGGCGATAAATCTCGCTGTATTTTCTTCGCTCATTCCATTGTTCTGGTCCAGAACTCCCCGCGTTATTCCGGTTCTCTTATAAAATTCGTACTTCGAAAGTCCCATATTATCAATTACTTTCAAAATATTTTTCTTTATGTGCGACTTTTCTTGCATAATAATTTGGATTGTACGATAAAACTCGCTTAATTTGTCATGTCAAAAGTACAAAAAGAAACAAGATAAGAACAGGTTCCTGTTAAAAAAGAAAAGAAAGAAAGGATGATCGTATGCATTTAGGAAAGAAAAAATACAAATGGAGAGAATAATCGGTTAAAGAGCAAATAAGGGACATTTCTTTTCGGATCTATTTCCCGTTTTTTAATTCACTGTCTACTTCCCCGGTTCGCACACCTGCGATACTGTAAGTTACTTCTGCGCGCAAAATTACGCATAGGGCCCGGCGCCGGGCCTTAGACGAAAAAAGTTGTCTTCCCGAAGGCTGGCAACGCTTTATATCATGTTTTACACAATCAATTTTCTTCACATTTTATGGAAAACAAAAGGATTAACCCATCCACAATGTTCCGTTTTATTCAGTTAAAACACCCGGAACCCGGCAAGAGCAGAAATCTTGCCCACACCTACCTGAAGCAGGCTCCAGAAGCCGAAAGCGTGTTTCTCGAAGCCATAGAAGGACTGAGCGAGCCCGAAGCCATACGTGCCGCGCTTGTTGCTGCCGCAGCTTCGTTCAGTCCGCTTTCTTCGCCCCCGGCCGTTGAGGCAATAAATCCCCTGCTGTACTATTTCGGGGAACAGCTTTCGCAGAACGAGCCGGCAAAGAATGAGGCACTTATTGCCCGCACGGCTAACCTGGAACTGCTTAGCACCGAACAGCGCGAAACCCTCTGGGATAATATTTATTACCAGGCCATTACTCAACAATCAGATCCTCTGCGCGATGCGCTGGTAATATTGCTGCGGGCCGATTACCTGCTGGATGAGCTGCGCAAAACCACAGAGCCTGCTCCTGAGCCGGAGGAGGACGAACTGCAGCTACAACCCTTTGCTGCTTCCGAAATTGCCCGTCGTGTAGCCTCGGCCAGTGTACTTATTCCGCAGCGTATGGTAAGCGCACGTAAGGAATTTGCCTCGTCGGAGATCTATAACGAGCTCGACGATCAGCAGCGTGCCGCCCTGCAAAAACTGCACCGCCGCGAAGTACTAAAGAGCCGTATTGCAGAAAATAATGCGCTTATAGAAGGCATCGGGTGCCTGCAGCGCAAATGGAACGATGCATATAATGCCGCCTTTAACGAGGCCATGAACGAGTACCAGTTTGCTCAGGAAAAAGACCTGCAGGAGGCTGAAACCGACAGCGAAACGGACGAAAAAATTATGCCGGAACGCAAGCCCTTTGGGTTTACGTACGAACCGAATTTCGACCACACGTACATCCAGACCTTTGGTTCGGAAGCCCTGGCTGCACAGTACGAAGCGATTCGCAGCGACTGCCAGCTTACGCCGGAAGATGTAAGTGCCGCTCTGCATGCAAAAAATGCCGAACTGTACCGCGAAGTGCTGCAAACGGAGCTACGCAGCGGCGTATTGCGGTCTAAGGATGGTGGCAGCCTGGGCTTTGCCGAAAAACCGGCAGGAAACTCGCTCTGTGTTTCGGCCGAACCCCTTTTCCCGGGCAGTACGCTTTCGCAGCTGTTTGTTACGCAGTATTTCGACGATGCCGCCCTGGCCCTGGAAGAACTTACACTTAGTGTTACCAGCGGCAGCGTTACCAGTACAAGTACCAGCAGTGTGGCACTCAGCCGTTCGGAAAACCACGTTAGCTTCCGCCTGTTCGAAGAGGGTATAGAGGGCGACTTTGGCAAGCGGGAGTTTGAGATCGGCATTGCTTTCCTGGGCAAAAAACCCGAATTCGACGGAGAGATAAACCTGGGCACCGTTAGCCTGCCAGCCAGCAGCTGGATAAAACCCCTGCCTGCCGAAAACCTGGATGGCCTTATCGGAAACTCTTACGTATCGCTGTATGGCATCAGTCAGCTTAAAGTGGCCGATTACCTTAAGGTAGAACAGGAACTGGTTTGCTATGTGCCGGGCGAGGTATCGCACATCGAAAACATCATGGCCCGCGAGTATAAGGAAAAAATGAGCCGCAGCCTTACCCGCAGCGAAACCACTACCGAAGATACCACCGAGCGCGAAACGGAAGATGTAAGCGATACCAGCAGCACCGACCGTTACGAAATGCAGTCGGAGGCTTCGCGTGTGCTGCAGGAAGACCAGAATACCCAGCTGGGTACCTCTGTAATGGTAACGGTGGGCGCCACCGGTTCGTACTCGGTAAATATGGGTGCCAGCGCGAATTTTGGTATGTCGTCTTCGGCAACAGACTCTGCCAGCCTGGCCGAATCGTATGCCCGTGAAATTACCGAGCGCGTTACACAACGCATTACCGAAAAGGTAAGCCAGAAACGTACCACCCGCATGCTGCGCGAAACGGAAGAAACCAGCAAGCATGGCTTCGATAACCGCAAGGGTGATAAGCATGTAACCGGAGTATACCGCTGGGTAGATAAGATCTATAAGAACCGGCTTATCAACTATGGTAAACGCCTGGTGTACGATTTTGTGATCCCAGAGCCGGCGCGGAACTTTAAGTACTGGATTACCAAAGACCTGCTGGCGGGGAACAGCAACAGCCAAAACCCCTACATTATAAAGCCGCAGAATATTACACAGTACGTTACAAAGGCCCAGGACATAAACGAGAGTAACTATACCGCCCTGGCCGCCCTGTATGGTGCGGATGTGGAAGCTCCGCCGCAGGAGTATACCAAGTTTACCCAGGCCTTTTCGCAAACCGCTACCACCGAGGGTGCTGTGATCGAAAAACGATACTCCGGCGCATCCGATTTTAAAATGATCCTGCCCGAAGGTTATTACTGTCAGTATGCCAATTTTGCTTACGGACAGCACCAGGCTGGTAAAGACGATAAGGCTACCCATGCCTTTGTACACATCAAAGACTTTGTGTTCAGCTACGACGGCAATAAGGCTTCGCGTGGTAACCAGCTCAGCAATAACTACGTAAATGGCGTTCCGCAGGTGCTTTTTGTACCCCGTATACCCATCTCTAACGATGCCTACCGCGACACCTACGTGGAAAAAGAGCTGGCGGTATCGGTAAACTCGCACGAAGTGGGTGCGTACAGCGTAAACGTAACGGCTTACTGCAAACGTACACCCGAAGCATTCCGTGCCTGGCAGGAGCGAACTTACCTGGCGGTTATGGAGGCTTACCAGGTAAAGCTCGACGATTATAACCAGCAGATGGCCGATATGTACAACCCGGTGGCAGCAACCGCCACGGAAACGGATTATAGCATTAACCCGGCCATTGCACGCGCCATTGAGCAGCGCGAGTTTAAAAGGCTCTGTATCGAAATGATGACGCGCCCCTTTGGTGTGCAGACGGGCATTAACTTTTACGGCAGCCTCAGCAGCAATGCTTATCCGCTGGTGCTGAACCCGGCCCTGCAGCACTATGGCAATGTGGTTCGCTTTTTCGAGGAGGCTTTCGACTGGGACATTATGAGCTACCAGCTGTTTCCTTACTACTGGGCTGCTAAAGACAAGTGGGAGGCGCTTATTAAGGAGAAAAGCTCTTCCGACTTTATTTTCGAAGCCTTTCTGCAGGCTGGTTTTGGTCGCCTTAACCTGCCCGTAAAACCGGGCTATGAGCGGGCTGTGCTTTATTACTTCGATACCGGTAAGGTATGGTTTGGGCAAAACTTTGGTGTGGCCTTCAGCGGGTACGAACATCTGTACCCCTCGGTTATGAGCGAGCTGCGGGTACTTAACCCCGGCGAGCAGGGCTATGTGGAAAGATCGTGGTTTTCGCGTATTCCCTCTGCGCTTACCATTATACAGTCCGATTCTGCCCCGCTGCAGTATAACGGTCTGCCCTGCAACTGTGAGGCGGAAGATGGCACCGAAGTGCTGCCCGAGCAGGAACTGGCCTGCCGCATAGGTACAGGTAACAATCTGCTGGGCGGCAGCACAGGCAACGGATCGGGGAATACACAGGATATTATCCGGAGCATCCGCGACATACTGGCCAATGGCAGCGATATCGTGGAAGTAATAAGGCAGATACTCGAAAGTGTGAATAGTCCGGGCGAAAACGCGGCCTGTGCCAATATTGCCGCAGATGTGGCAGACATCGACCAGACCTGGCAGGCGCATTATGCCGATTATCAGAACAATCTGTTTGGCTGTGAGGAGGCTCAGGGCTACCTGGGGCAGGGTATGATAGCACTTACCCAGCTTAAGAATACGGCGCTGAATAACGGATGCGACACGGCACTTATCGATGCAAAGCTCGCCGAGTTTACAAGCCAGATGTATAGCCTGGTAGAAATCTGTAACTGCGAGGACATCAGCAGTTCTCTTACAAATATACAGTCGCAGCATACCGAAGCTATGATGCAGTACAATGCCGAAACCCTGGGCTGCCTGGAAACAGTAGCCTTATTAAGCACTCTTACCGGCACTCTGGAGAACGATCTTATTCCCCAGTCACAAAGCCACGGCAACTGTCATCTCAGCGAGCTCAATGCCGCACTTCTGAGTCTGCAGAACGACCTGGCCACCGTACAAACAGACTGTGGTTCCTGAGTGGCAGTAAGCACTCCATTCTTATTCCCGGGGGCAGAGCCCTGCTCCCGGGTTTTTTAAAAAAATCAACAAAAAAAATAAGCACATTATGTCAGTATTAGCTTGGTTTCCCATAAACCCCACACTCACCCGCGACGGACAGTTCTCCGCCTTTTCTTTCGAAAATAATGCCAGCGAGCTTAAGCCGGTTCCGCTCGATGCTTCTGCCGATCGCTTTTCGCAGTTTAAGGTGCTGCAGAGCAACCTGAATATACAAACGGCAGCCAAACTGGGTGTTGGCGTAAATACCGTTTCCGGCGGATATAATTCCGTGGTCTTCTCTTACGAGGCCATGCTCTTCACCGAAAAAGTTACCGAAACACCGCTGGGCGGACAAATTTACGGTACCCGCTGGGGAGCCGGATTGCGGGTAATGCTGCGGGTTACGGACATCAAATCGAAGTTCGATCTCAATTTCGGTGCCATTGCCGCCAGTTCCGAACTGGGTTTGTCGCGTGTGGAATACGAAATACACGGTATAGGCATCCGCAACCCCGAAATTCTTTCGGTGCTGCCCGGCCCTTCCGAGTTCAACTTCAGCACCTATAAAAAGATCATCGATGCCGTAGATACCGTAAAGGGCTATATGGCACAGCAGGCCAAAGATCTTACCCCGCAACCCTTTCAGGTATTCCTGCGCGAGGACGTAAACCAGGATGTATTTACCGAAACCCGGGCCATCCTGTTCGCTGCAAAGCAGATTACACAACGTAAAAGTCTGGCCGAAGCCCTCGAAACAGCCGATGCCGGCTACAACCGCAATACGATACGGGCTGTGTATGCCCGCTTTAACATTTTCGAAGACAGCCTGGTACCCACGCGTGAGCAGAAAAAACAGGCCGAGGAATTTGTGAAGATATAACTGCCCTGCCTGTGGCAGCAAACCCCATAAAATAACAAACCCAAAGCGTATTTAAGTATGAATTTTTTTGAAGAACAAACGCCCTTCCTCAATAGTCCTTTTGCACAGAGCGGCAATGCACTGCTCAGCAGCAGCGAGCTTATCATGCATTACTTTTCCAATGTGCCGGAAAAACGGATCGGCAACCTGTCGCTGTACGATGAGTCTGGCGGCGAAGTAACGGAAGATATAAGCAACCTGTTTGTGGAACTGAACGGCATACCGGGTTTTCAGCCGGACGAAGATTATTCCGTAATGCGTATACGAACATTTGTTGCAACTAAAGATAAAATAAGAGAATTATACCGTAAAAGTGCAGAGCCGGCTCCGGACGAAGTACTTGTTTTTTTAACCCGGGAGCTCAGCACCCTGCAGAATCCCGGGAAAGGAGATATCTATATCCGTTTGCATCCGCAAACCCGCAAGCGGCTTGTACGGCTTGTAGAAAAATACAGGCCCGCCGTAAACCAGGGAGCTGTAAA
>Ga0067045_1002377_pt1 | contig 214170 bp, 191 predicted proteins | sample TerdegcTABiofilm_FD_59184 | JGI IMG/M metagenome (GOLD analysis project Ga0067045, IMG submission 59184) | Combined Assembly of (Gp0054472, Gp0054536) Wastewater bioreactor microbial communities from Singapore -Terephthalate degrading...
TGGTTTCAATGCCAGCGGCCTGGGCCTTTTCGATCATTTCTACGGTTACCGGATCCACCGAACACGCTTTCGGATCCAGTTTCTTCTCCTTTTTCTCCTCGGCCATGTAATTTCCTCCGAATTTTACTGGGTTGCCTTCATGGACCCTTTTGGCCTGAAAGTCGGCGGAGAGGATACCGTCCTTGGCAACTCTGCCGGCTTAACTTTCGGGGCTAGAACCTCGTCTTCTCCTCATGACAAGAGGCCGTTGCGACGCGGCCTCTCGGAGGAACTAGGATAACTCGTCAATCAAGGTTTTGGTCATTTTGACCGTTTCCGGGTGGCGCAGGATGAGCAGATCAGAACCGGCCAGCAGCAGCGACGCGGCGGTGACCGCCTCCATCATGATGCCCCGTTTGGTCTGGTCGCCCAATTCCGGCGCCTCGTCGTTGGTCAGGTGGCATTCCTTTACCTTCCAGACTTCCTGACCAACATAATTAATCATGGGCAGCATCAGCTTGTCGTCATCCTGGGTCAAGGCGGCCATGCGGATGCGTTCCATGACCGAGTAGGAATATTCCATGCCGTAGCCCAGACCACCGGTGGTGGGGTCAATGAGGATACGGTTGTCCGGCACGCCCAGATTGCCCAGGAGAATGTTCAACTGCTTGGCCAGGTTGACATCGATGGGGGTATTGGCCGCCACGCTGTGGCCATAGGCCAGGGCCTGGGCACCGATCTTCTTGAAGTTCTTGTCCTGTACCGGGCCCAACACCACTTTCTTGTCGGCGCAGGCCTCAGCCACGGCCGCCAAGACATCGGCATCCTTGTCCACCGCCGAGGTGCCATAGACAATGAGGGGCACGTCGATGGCCTCGGCCACTTTTTTAGCGGTAGCGGCGGCGGCTTCGGCCGGAGCGTCGTTGCCATTGGGGTCGGTGCTCTTCAGGATGAGGGCAATGGCATCGGCGCCATACTCTTTGATGCACTTCTGGGCCCAGGCAACCGGGTCGGTCAGGACATCTTTAAAGGGCTCCAGGGCCGGGGCCGGCCACTCTTCGCTGGGATCCATGTCCCACACTTCCATGGCGATACGGGGTTTGTTGGGCATCGCCCCTTCGAAGGTGTAAAAGGGGTAAGCAGTCTCACCGCCGAGGGTGAGGGGATTCTTGGCGCCAATAGCTTCTTCTTTAATGGCACCGCCGTACTTAATGGTCGGAATTTCAAAACCCAAGGCAACATCCTCCTTATTTCAAGGTCTTATCTAAACCCACAAGCTTCCGCCACGTTATTGTGAAATATTTTTCAAAAGAGAGATTACCCCGTCGCCCCCCAGAGTGTCAAGCAAAAAAAGCAGTTAACCCTCCCCTTGACCCCGGTTTTTTTCCGATCTCCACCCTTCAGGAAATATATAATATTAATTATTATAAGATAAAATAAAATTGGTCCAGCAAAATTGATGAGAGGGCCTTTTTTTGCACAAATGTTCTTAGAGGCATGCCCCGGTTCCAGGACCCAGCGGAGACCGGCAAAACGGCCTTGCCGTCCGGAAGCCGTTTCGGGTATGATGTAGTTGGAAAATAAAGTTCGTAGTTCATAGTTCGTAGAGATTAGAGGGGAGTCCGTAGGGCCGTGATCCTTGCCGGCCCAACCCCCCGCATCAGAAAAATCGGTTTCCGGTTTCCGGTTTCCAGTTTCTGGAAGAGCTTTTCTTTTAGTGGGGCGGGCCTCCGTGCCCGCCCAAGGTAGCCAATGGCAGCGACCTGTATTTCCATGGTTCGCGGGTGATTTATTTATTTATGGCAATTAGTTAGGAAATAAAGTTCGTAGTTCATAGTTCGTAGAGTTAGAGGGGAGTCCGTAGGGCCGGGATCCTTGCCGGCCCAAACCCCGGCATCAGAAAAATCGGTTTCCGGTTTCCGGTTTCCAGTTTCTGGAAGAGCTTTTCTTTTAGTGGGGCGGGCCTCCGTGCCCGCCCAAGGCAGCCAAATACGGCAAGTTATATTTTCATGGTTCGCGGGTTGTTTTTGTAACTGATGGCAATTATAAAGAAACCCCCGGCCACTGCCGCCCTTGCTGAACATTCCCAATCAAGAAGATCTTTACCGTAGGTCGGCGAGGCTGCCGGCCGACAAAACTAACCACTGACCACTGGCAACTGACCACTGACCAAGGGGACGCCATGCCGCCTGCCGACTTTGTCCATTTGCATGTCCATACTGCCTACAGCCTGCTGGACGGGGCCATCCGTCTGCCCGACCTGATCAACACGGCCGCCGCCCTGGAGATGCCGGCCGTAGCCATCACCGATCATGGCACCATGTTCGGGGTGATGGATCTGTACACCAAGGCCCGCAAGGCCGGGTTAAAACCTCTGCTGGGCTGCGAGGTCTATGTAGCCCCGGGCAGCCGCTTGGACAAGAGTGCCAAGGCTAAGGGCGATAATCATCATCTGGTCCTGCTGGCAGAGAATTACACCGGCTACCAGAACCTGCTGCGTCTGGTGTCCAAGGGCCACCTGGAGGGGTTTTATTACAAGCCCCGGATTGACAAGGAGCTCCTGGCCGACCACCGGGAGGGTCTCATTGCCTTGAGCGCCTGTCTCCATGGCGCCGTGGCCAGCCATATCCTGGCAGACGACCTGAAAGGGGCCGAGGCGGCGGCCCGGGAGTATGCCGAGCTGTTCCCCGGCAGTTTCTATCTGGAGGTTCAGGCCAACGATCTCACGGAGCAGCACAAGGTCAACGCCGCCCTGCTGGAGTTGGGGCCCCGTTGGGGGCTGCCGCTGGTGGCCACCAACGACTGCCATTATCTGCGGCCCGAGGATGCCCGGGCCCATGATGTCCTGCTCTGTATCCAGACGGGCAAGACCATCCACAGCGCCAAACGCATGCGTTTCCAGACCGACCAGCTTTATTTCAAGAGTCCGGCGGAGATGGCCGCCGCTTTCCCCGGCCGGCCGGACCTCCTGGCCCGCAGTCTGGAGATCGCCCAGCGTTGTCAGGTGGAACTACCCCTGGGAGAATTTCATTTTCCGGTCTTTCCTCTGAAAGCAGGGCAGACCATGGAAGAGGAACTGCGCCGCCAGGCCCGGAAGGGGTTGGATCGGCGGTTGGAGCAGATGGGGCAGACCCGGCCGCAAACTGCAGTCCAGCCGGAGGCCTACCGCCGGCGTCTGGAGGAAGAACTGGACCTCCTCTGTCAGATGGGCTTTGCCGGCTATTTCCTGGTGGTGGCCGATTTTATTCATTACGCCCGGAAACACGGCATCCCGGTGGGGCCGGGCCGGGGATCGGCGGCCGGCAGTTTGGTGGCCTATGCCTTGGAGATCACCGATCTGGACCCCATTGCCTACGGCCTCTTTTTCGAGCGTTTCCTCAATCCCGAGCGCAAGAGCATGCCGGACATCGACGTGGACTTCTGCTTTGAGCGCCGGGGTGAAATGCTGGATTACGTGGCCAGGAAATACGGCAAGGATCATGTGGCCCAGATCACCACCTTCGGCAGCCTCAAGACCCGCCAGGTTATCCGGGATGTGGGCCGGGCCCTGGACCTGCCCTACCCGGAGGTGGACAAGATCGCCAAACTGGTCCCCGATGTCCTGAAGATCGACTTGGCTACGGCCCTGGAAAAGGAGCCCCGACTGCGGGAGCTGCGGGACAAAGATGAGACGGTGCGGGAGGTCCTGGCCATTGCCGCAGCTCTGGAAGGCCTGCCCCGGCATGCCTCCACCCATGCCGCCGGGGTGGTCATCGCCGACCGGCCCTTATGGGACTATCTACCTTTATATAAAGGCAATAAAGATGAAGTGGTGACTCAGTTCGACATGAAGGGTGTGGAGCAGGTGGGTTTGGTGAAATTTGACTTCCTGGGCCTGCGCACCCTGACGGTTCTGGAGAACGCCGCCCAACTGATCCGCCAGACCAAGGATAAGGCCTTTGATTACCGGCGGCTGCCCCTGGATGACCGGCCGACCTTTGACCTGCTCTGCACCGGCAATACGGCCGGTGTCTTCCAGTTGGAGAGCAGCGGCATGCGGGAAAAACTGGTGCAGCTCCGGCCCAGCTGTTTTGAAGACCTCATCGCCTTGGTGGCCCTCTACCGCCCCGGTCCCCTGGAAAGCGGTATGGTGGACGATTTCATTAAGCGTAAACACGGCGAGTTGCGGGTGACATATGATCTGCCGGAGCTGGAGCCCATCCTGCAGGAGACCTACGGCATTATCCTCTACCAGGAACAGGTCATGCAGATTGCCGGCGTTATCTCCGGCTACTCCATGGGGGAAGCGGACATCCTGCGCCGGGCCATGGGCAAGAAGGAGCCGGCGGTGATGGCGGCCCAAAAGGAGCGGTTCGTCACCGGGGCGGTGCAGCGGGGGACGCCGGCGGCCAAGGCCGAGGCCCTCTTTCACCTCATTGAGAAATTTGCCGGCTATGGCTTCAATAAATCCCACAGCGCCGCCTATGCCTATATCACCTATCAGACCGCCTATGTGAAGGCCCATTACCCCCTGGAGTTCCTGGCGGCCCTGTTTACCAGTGAAATCAACAACCCCACCACTCTGAGCAAACATATCCAGGAGGCTCGGGAAGACGGCGTTGTCTTGCTGCCGCCTTGCATCAATGCCAGCGACCGGATCTTTGCGGTGGAGGGTGATCAGATCCGCTTCGGGCTGGCTGGGGTGAAAAATGTGGGGGAAACTGCCATCAAATCCATTCTGGACGCCCGGAAGCGGGGACCTTTTATCTCCTTCGGCGATTTCCTGGAGCGGATCAACTCCACCAAGGTCAATAAAAAGGTTGTCGAGGCCTTGATCCAAGCCGGTGCCTTTGACAGTCTGGGGGTAGCCCGATCTCGCCTCTGGCAGGGGGTGGAAGCCGCACTGGAACGGGCCCAGATCCGAGTGAAACAACGCCAGGCCCGACAGTTGGATATCTTCGGCGGCCTGGCCGGCCAGGATGAAGGTGATGACTGGCTGCCGGACCTGGCCGAATGGGAGGAGCAGGAGAAGCTGGCCCGGGAAAAGGAGGCCCTGGGCATCTATCTCTCCGGCCATCCCTTGGAAAAATTCCGGCAGCAGCTGCAGATCCTCACCGATCATACCATCCCGGAACTGGAGGAGTATGCCGAAAACGGCCCGGTGACCATCGGCGGGTTGATAACCAGCGTCAAGGAGACCGTCACCAAGAAAGGGGACCGCATGGCCTTCCTCACCTTGGAAGATCAACTGGGTTCCATTGAAGTGGTGGTCTTCAACGAGGTCTTTCAGCGGGCCGGCGGGTTGTTGGCCCCTGGTCAGCCCATCCTGGTGCGGGGCTCAGTCTCCCAGGAGGAGAAGGGCACCAAACTCATCGCCCAGGATATCCGCTCCCTGGCCGCCGAGAGTGACAAGATCCCCACCGAGGTGCACCTGCACCTGTATCTGGAAGGCTTGGCCGAGGAGGGGCTGCGACGCCTCCGGGAAGTGCTGGAGCGGCACCGCGGCCCCATACCGGCTTTCCTCCACTTTCTGGCCCCACCGGACCAGGAAGAGGTCCTGGCCCTGCCTCGGGAGCTGCACCTGAAGCCTTCGGCCGGCCTGACCGAAGAAGTGAATCGCCTCTTTCCCTATCCGGTCCTGGACACCTGATCTGGCTGCGCCCGGGCGGGGACGGGCAGGCCGCCCTCTTGGCGCCTCCATTGTGCTCATTTTCCCTTGACGCTCCGGTTTGGGTATGCTAATTTTGAGAATACTGTTGAAAAAAGAGGCAAGTTAACCTATGATTTTCAATGAAGAATTCGAAACATTACCCCGTGAGGCCCTGGAGGCCATTCAACTGCGCCGCCTCCAGGCCCTCTGTGAACGTCTCTATGCCCTGATCCCTTTCTATCGGCGTAAATTTGAGGAAGCGGGGGTGAAGCCCGGGGACGTCAGAAGCCTCCGGGACCTGCAGCGCCTGCCTTTTACCACCAAACAAGATCTGCGGGATAATTATCCATTTGGTCTCTTTGCCGTGCCCATGGAGCAGGTGGTCCGCATCCACGCCTCTTCGGGCACCACCGGCAAACCCACGGTGGTGGGCTACACCCAGCGGGATATCAAGACCTGGGCGGAGCTCATGGCCCGGACCTTGAGTGCCGCGGGGGTGCGACGGAACGACATAGTCCATAATGCCTATGGCTACGGTCTGTTTACCGGCGGCCTGGGTTTCCATTACGGCATTGAGTACCTGGGGGCCTCGGTCATCCCGGTTTCCGGCGGCAATACCAAACGGCAGATCATGCTGTTGCAGGATTTCGGGCCCACGGTCATCACCTGCACCCCCTCTTTTTCCTTGCATCTCTATGATGTGGCCAAGGATATGGGGGTGGATTTTGCCAAACTGAAGCTCAGGGTGGGCATTTTCGGCGCCGAGCCCTGGTCCGAGGCCATGCGCCAGGAGATTGAGAAGAAGCTGGGCATTGATGCCTTGGACATTTACGGCCTGTCCGAGATCATGGGGCCGGGGGTGAGCGTCGAATGCATCGAGGCCAAGAACGGTCTCCACCTGTTCGAGGACCACTTTCTGCCGGAGATTATCGATCCCAACACCTTGGAACCCCTGCCGCCGGGCCAGCCCGGGGAACTGGTCATCACCACCCTCACCAAAGAGGCCTTCCCAGTGCTGCGCTATCGAACCCGGGATATTTCCGTCCTCCACCCCGAACCCTGCAAATGCGGCCGCACCTTGATACGGATGGGCCGCATCCAGGGCCGCAGCGATGATATGCTCATCATTCGCGGGGTCAACGTCTTCCCGTCCCAGATCGAAGCGGTTCTCATGGAGGTCAGGGGGGTGGAACCCCATTACCAGATCGTGGTGGACCGGGTCGGTCAGATGGATACGTTGGAGCTGCGGGTCGAAGTGGATGAGACCACCTTCTCCGATGAAGTGCGTCAACTCCAGCAGCTGGAAAAGCAGATCGAACATAATATTAAGGATTACCTGGGGGTTTCCGCCAAAGTACGGTTGGTGGAACCCCGCTCCATTCCCCGGAGCGAAGGCAAGGCCCAGCGGGTGATCGACAACCGGAAGAAATAAGCTCCGGCCGGCCACGGCTCCTCCAGAGCGGGGCCGGAGTCGGAGATCTATAGGAAGATATCATGAAAGTTGAACAGATTTCGGTATTTCTGGAAAACAAGGCCGGCCGTTTGGCCGAGGTCACCAAGGTTCTGGGTGAGGCCAAAATCAATATCCGGGCTTTATCCTTGGCTGACACCACCGATTTCGGCATCCTCCGACTCATCGTCGATCAATACGATAAGGCTCGGGAGGTTCTGAAACAGCACGGCTTCACCGTAGGCAAAACCGAAGTGGTAGCCATTGAAGTCCCGGACCGGCCCGGCGGTTTGGCCTGGGTCCTGCAAATCCTGTCCGAATCTGACATCAATGTGGAATACATGTATGCCTTTGTGCAGCACAGCGGCAAGAATGCGGTGATCATCTTCCGCTTTGACAACCTGGAAAAGGCCATCGAGCTCCTGCAGAAGCAGGGGGTCCGCATCTACACCGGGGAAGAGGTGTATCGGCTGTAGGGTAAAAAAAGGCTATTCCCTTTTCCCTCTTCCCTTTTCCCTATTTTATAAGGAGGAAGGCTATGCGTCTGTTGAGATCCCAGGGTTCGCAGGGTATTGCCAGCGCCCTGCTGGCGGTCGTCGCCCTCTTGAGCGGCCTGGCCCTGACCAGCTCCGTTCAGGCGGCCGATATTGTCATCGGCGGCCTGTTTTCCATTACCGGCCCCCAATCGTATCTGGGTGAACCGGAGCGGAATACCTTGGAAATGGTAGTTGCCGAGATCAACGCCAAAGGAGGCATCAACGGCAATAAGGTTAAGGCCGTTATCTATGATGATGAAGGCGATGCCAATAAGGCCCGCTTGAATGCCAGCAAATTAATTGACAAAGATAAGGCCGTGGCCATCATCGGCCCCAGCCTGACGCCGACCTCCATGGCTATAATTGACATTACCCAAAAGGCCAAGGTACCTCTCATCTCCTGTGCCGCCGGGGTCAACATCACCTCGCCGGCGGCCGAACGCCCGTTGGTCTTTAAGACTGCCCAGACTGATCAGATGGCTGTTGCCCGGATCTACCAATATTTGCAGAAACACAATATTAAAAAGATAGCCATCCTGACCGTTTCCAGCAGTTTCGGGGTTTCCGGGAAAGATCAACTGATCGCCCAAGCCCCGAAGGCCGGCTTGGAGATCGTGGCCCAGGAGGTCTTTGGGGAAAAGGATAATGACATGACCCCGCAGTTGACCAAAATCCGGACCACGCCGGCCCAGGCGGTGATCTGTTGGGGGACCGGGCCGGCTCCGGCCATCGTGGCCAAGAATATGAAACAATTGGGCATGACCATACCGCTGATCCAGAGCCACGGCGCCGCTTCCAAGAAGTTCATCGAATACGCCGGTGACGCGGCCGAAGGCATCATCCTGCCGGCCGGCAAGATCGCGGTCTACAAGGATCTTCCGGACAGCGACCCTCAGAAGGCCGTCATTAAAAATTATGTGGAGAAATACGAAGCCAAATTCAAAACCCCGGTTTCCGGCTTCGGCGGCTATGCCTATGACGCCTTTAATCTCCTGGTTCAGGCCATGGGCAAGGCCGGCACCGACGGCACCAAGATTGCCCAGGAACTCCAGAATATTAAAGGCTTCCCCGGAGTCAGCGGCATCTTTAATATGAGTCCGGAAGATCACAATGGCCTGAGCCCCGATGCCTTTGTCATGGTGAAGATCGAGAAAGGGACCTGGAAGCTGTTGGAATAAGAGCAGCCCGGTTTCACTGGTCTAGGGCCGGTCTGAGCCCATCAGGATCTATTGAGAAGGACCCATGCCTGGTGCCACAGGCTAGCATCTCCGGCGGGGCGGGGCGGAGGCGTCGCCCTGTCCCGCCGCTGTTTGCCCACACCCTGACCCCATCTGCCGGCGGGCTTGGCTCGCCGCTGGTTTTTGTGAACTCGTGGAAAAACTGGCCGAATTCCTGCAATATATCTTTTCGGGCCTAACCAATGGGGCTATCTACGGCCTCATCGGCTTGGGGTTCAGCATCATCTTTCACGCCACGGCCATCATTAACTTTGCTCAGGGCGAGTTCGTCATGCTGGGGGCTCTGGTGGTGATCGGTTTTTATGCCTGGGGGCTTTCTTTGCCCGTGGCCCTGGGGCTCGCCGTCATCCTGGTCACGGTCCTCGGCCTGGTTTTTGAGCGTCTGGCCATCCGTCCGGCCCGGGATGCCACCCCCATCAGCCTGATTATCATCACCGTGGGCGGCGGCGTTTTGCTCAAGGGGTTGGCCATGGTTTTCTGGGGCAAGGATGCCTACACGTTGCCACCTTTCAGCGGTCAGGCGCCTTTCGTGGTGGCCGGCGCCACCATCCTGCCCCAGAGTCTCTGGATCATGGGCCTGACGCTGCTGCTGGTGGTGGGCCTGGAGGGGTTTTTACGGGGTACTATCCTGGGCAAGGCCCTGCGGGCGGCGTCCTATAACCCGGTGGCGGCCCGCCTGGTGGGAATCCGGGTCAGTCAGATGGTCCAGTTCTCCTTCGGTCTCAGTGCCGCGTTCGGGGCTGCGGCCGGGGCGCTCATCGCTCCCATCACCATGGGTGTCTATGATATGGGCACCATGCTGGGTCTGAAAGGCTTCTGTGCGGCCGTCATCGGCGGCCTGGGCAGCAGTTCCGGGGTGGTCCTGGGTGGCGTGCTCTTGGGGATAGCCGAAGCCCTGGCCAGCGGCCTGATCTCCTCCGGCTATCGGGATGCGGTGGCCTTTCTTATCCTCCTGTTGGTCCTCTTTTTCCGGCCTCAGGGGCTCATCGGCCGCGGCCCGGAGAGAACCTCCTGATGAAACGCGCTCACCGTTGGCTCCAGGCGTTGCTCTTTTCCCTGCTGGTCGTCCTGGCCGGCAGTCTGTTGCCGGGCACCTATTATGTCACCCTGCTTAACCTCATCGGCATTCATATTATTATTGTCCTGGGGTTGAACCTGCTGATGGGCTATGCCGGCCAGATCTCCCTGGGACATGCCGCCTTTTTCGGCCTGGGGGCTTACGCCTCGGGGATTCTCACGGCTACCTACAAAGTGGAGCCGGTTCTGGCCCTGGCGGCCGGCCTGCTCCTCAGTGCCGGGGTGGCCATTCTGGTGGGCATTCCGGCGTTGAAATTAAAAGGCTACTACTTAGCCATGGCCACTCTGGGCTTCGGCATCATCGTGGCCATCGCCCTGCAACAGCTGGATTGGCTCACCGGCGGACCCTCCGGCTTTATGGGGATCCCGCCCTTTAGCCTTTTCGGGTGGCAATTCCAGTCGCCCACGGCCGGTTTCTTCCTGGTCTGGGCCATGGTCGGTTTCCTCCTCTTTCTGAGCCTGAATATTGTGGACTCCCGTCTGGGCCGGGCCCTGCGGGCCATCCACGACAGCGAAACCGCAGCTTTGGCCATGGGGGTGGACGCCCAGCGTCTCAAGCTCCTGATCTTTGTGGTGAGCGCCTTATATGCCTCCCTGGCCGGCAGCCTTCTGGCCCACACCACCAACTTCATCGCCCCTTCCTCCTTCGGTTTCATGTTTTCCATCAAGTTGGTCACCATGGTGGTGGTGGGGGGCATGGCCAGCATCTGGGGTTCCTTTCTGGGGGCCGCGGTCCTGACGGTCCTGCCGGAACTCCTGGCGGTCTTTCATGACCTGGAAGTGGTTATCTTCGGCCTTATTCTCATGGTGGTAATGATCTTTCTCCCCCGGGGGCTGGTGCGGGGTCTGTTGGATCTCTGGGAATACCGGCAGCGGAAAAAGCAGGGCCGGTGAGAAGGAAGTAATGGCCATGGCGCTGTTATCCCTCCAAGCAGTGGGCATCTCCTTCGGTGGTCTGCAGGCGGTGAAGCAGGTCTCCTTTCAGATCCAGCCCAACCAGATCAAGGCCCTCATCGGACCCAACGGCGCCGGCAAGACCACGCTGTTCAACCTTATCACCGGCATGCTGACGCCAGACCATGGGGTGATCACCTTCCTGGACCAGCCCATCCAGGGCCTGCAGCCCTTTCAGATCGCCGCCCGGGGCATCTCCCGAACCTTCCAGATCGTCCAACTCTTCGGGCATATGACTGTCCTGGAAAACGTCATGGTGGGCCGACACCTCCGCAGCCGGGCGGGGTTGGTGGCCGCAGCCTTACGGCTGCCCTGGACCCGCCGGGAAGAGGCCGACATCCGATCCCGGAGCCTGGAATGGCTGCAGTTTGTGGGCCTGGCCGATCGGGCCGCGGAGTATGCTGCCAACCTGCCTCTGGGCCATCAACGACTCCTGGAAATTGCCCGGGCCCTGGCCACCGAACCGAAACTCCTCCTTTTGGATGAACCCGCCGCAGGTCTGGACATCGCCGAGACCGAAGGGCTCAAGGATTTTATCTTTGCCATCCGGGAGCGGGGCATCACCGTGCTGCTGGTGGAACATGACATGAGTCTGACCATGGAAGTGGCTGAGGAGATTGTGGTCCTGGACCATGGCGAACTCCTGGCCGAGGGGACGCCCCGGGATATACAGCGCCATCCCGACGTCATCGCCGCTTATCTGGGCCGAGACTGGGAAAAATGACCGCTGCGGCCGTCTCGCAGTCAGTTCCGCAGCGCCTCCTGCCTGACTTTCTTCTTGGGAGCGGATGTGCTATGATTACAATATTATGATGACCGGCCATCATCCGAAAAGATGTCAAAAGGCCCTAAGGCCCCTGGAGGGGCGGTGCTCAGCCCGGCTTTCAGCAACGTCAGGCTCACCATCTGTTTTTGATTGAATCGAGGAAGCCGCGGTTTCCGGAGGGCAGCCGGTAGGCCGTTGCCCCGAATCTTCCCTCATCCGAACCGTTGCCATCTTCATCTTTTTCAGGGAGTTATCTATGCTGGTGAAAACAGGTCGGCTGGTGTTGTATGCGGTCGTCATGATTCTGGTACTCATAGTCTGCGGCTGTGCTAAGAAAAAGGTGGTGGCTACCGCCGGACCCGAAGCCCCCGGACCCGAGGCGGGTCAGATTCAGGAAGAGACCCTGGGGGGCGGTCTGCCTGGCGAACGATTGGGCAGGGCCCGCCGAGGAGTCTCAAGTCGGGCTCAGGCTTATGGACCCGAGGGCATCGCCTTTGAGAGCGAAGATGTCCATTTTGAGTATGACCAGGCCACCCTGACGCCGGAGTCACGTCAGATTTTGCAGAAGAAAGCCGCCTTTCTGCAAAAACATCCGGAGGTGCAGATCACCATCGAGGGGCATTGCGACCAGCGAGGCAGCAGCGACTACAACCTGGCCCTGGGACAGCGCCGGGCCGACAGCGTCAAGAATTATCTGGAGGACCTGGGCATCGCCGGCAACCGCCTGGCCACCGTCAGCTACGGCAAGGAACAACCCCTGGATCCGGAGATGAATGAAGCCGCCTTCGCCCGCAACCGCCGGGCCCATCTGGTTATCGGCGGCCTGAACGATTAAGCAGAAAAACATGGTTCCTGGTTTCCGGTTTCCAGAAAAGGTCCTTTCCGTGGGGCGGGCACTTTTGGCCCGCCCCACTGACAGAGAAGCTCTTCATGAAACCGGAAACCGATTTTTCTGACTGCTAACAACTTTGTTTTCTTGCTTACTACGAACTACGAACTATGAACACCATTCAACCTCAGCATCGCTCTCTATGTTAGGACGCTTATCGTTTACGATGAAACCACGGGTGGCCAACGGGTGGCGAGCCTTTACCGGCGCTTTCCTGAGCGGCACCTTGGTCCTGACCATGATGGGCTGCGGTGATCTGCCCTTTGCCAAAAAAGCGCCGCCGCCCGCCCCGGAACCTGTCTTTGAGGCGCCGCCGCCGGCGCCGTTGCCGCCTCTGCCCCCGCTTGGTCAAACGGCCCCGACGCCCGGCCCCGCCCCGGTGGTGGACAGCCGGCTGGCCGATCTTGCCAGTCAAGTGGAGGCCTTGCGGGTCCGTCTCCAAGCCCTGGAGGGAAAATTAGCCGAGCAGGAGCACCAACTGCAGCAGTTGGGCCAGACCGGTGGTCCCCAACAAGTCCAGACCCGGGACCGCCTCCTGGCCCTTGAGCGGGACTTGGCGGCAGTGCAGGAGCGACTGGCCCGGTTGGAGGGCCAGCGAACCGCTCCGGCCCCCCGTTCTGAATCGCCCCGGGAACCGGCGGCCATCCGAGAAGTGCCGCCTCCTCCTGCCGCGGCCAGACCTGCCGGCGACCCCTTCTCGGAGGGCATGAGCCTCTACAAGAAAAAATCCTACGCTGCCGCCCGGGAGCAACTGCAGCAATATCTCAAAGATCATCCCAAGGGGGACAAGGCCGTGGAAGCCCGCTACCACCTGGCAGACAGTCTCCTGCAAGAGAAGAAATATGACGAAGCCATCGTGGAATTCAATAAGATCGTGGAAGGACACCCCAAACACGCCCTGGCTCCGGCGGCCCTGCTGAAACAATCCCAGGCCTTCAAAGCCCAGGGCAAGACCAAGATCGCCAACCTCGTCTTGGAAAAAATCATCGCCGATTACCCCAAGAGTCCCGAAGCGGCCCAAGCCCGGAAAATCCTGGGAAATCGCCCTTAACCAAATCGGAACAAGGAAGTCGCCGTGCTGAAATTCATGCGCAAACATGCCAACTCCTGGCTGGTAGGCCTGATCATCGGGGCCATCATCGTCGTCTTTGTCCTCTGGGGCATCGGTACCTTCCGGTCCGCCCAGTTTCATGTGGTGGCCAAGATCAACGGCCATAGTATTTACTTGCCGGAGTATGCCCGGGCCTATCAGAACCTGCTGCGTTCCTATCAGGAGCGCCTGGGGAGCGAGTTCAGCGAAGAGATGGCCAAGGCCCTGGACCTCAAAAGCCAGACGCTCAATCAGCTCATTGACGAACAGCTCATCCGCCAGGCCGGCGTCCGTCTGGGCCTAACCGTCACCGATGCGGAACTGCGCCAGGCAATCCAGCGCAACCCAGCCTTTGCCGATGCCCAGGGCTTTAATGAAAAGCGCTACTACCAGATTCTGGCCCGACAGCGGATCCCCGCCTCCGATTACGAGGAGTTTGAGCGCCAGCGCCTCACCCTCCAAAAAGTTGTCGGGTTTATCACCTCCTTTGCCAAAGTCACCGATGCCGACCTGGAGGAGACCTATCGGTTGGGACATGAGGCCATGCGGGTGCAGTATCTGGTGCTCAGCCCCCAGGCCTTCCTGAAGCAGCAGCAGGCGACGCCCCAGGAGGTGGGGGACTTTTATCAAAAGCATAGTGAACGCTTCCGGGAACCCGAGAAATTCCGGGCCGATTTGGTGGTCATCAACTATCAGGATTTTGCTCAGAAGCTTAAACCCGACGCCAAGAAGCTGGAGGATTTCTACTATAATCATCTGGAGCAGTTCGCCCAACCCCAGGCCATTCGGGCTCAGGAGGTATTCCTGGCCGTGCCGGCTCAGGCAACTCCGGCCCAACGGCAGCAGCTGCAACAGGTAGCCACCGCGCTCCTGGAAAGTGCCCGGGGTGGTCTGCCCCTGGAACAGGCACTGCGGCAGCAGACCCTCCCTCCCGGACTGCGCCTCAAACCGGAAGACTTGGGAGTGGTCCATCGGGGCCAGAAGGCCCCCCAATGGGAGGCGGTGGCCTTTGCCCTGAAAAAGGGGGAGATAAATCTGGCCACTACCGACGCCGGTTTCCACCTGATCCAGGTCCTGGAGATTGTGGAGACCAAAACGCCGCCCTTGGCGGCGGTCCAGACCCAGGTGGAGCAGGCCTGGCGGTTGGCTGAGGCCAAAGATTTGGCCCACCAGCAGGCCGCGGCCCTGCGGCAGCAGATGGCCACCTCCTCTCTGGCCGAGGTGGCCAAACAGCATAACCTGCCCCTGGTGCAGACGCCGCTCCTTTCCGTCAGGGAGCCCCTCCCCGATCTGGGACAGCAGCCGGCCGTCTCCCAGACGGCCCTCAGTCTCAAACCCCAGGAGATCAGCAAGCCCATCCCGGTAGCCCAGGGTCTTGTCCTTCTCCAGGTCCTGGAACGGCGGGAGAGCCATATCCCGCCTTTGGACCAGATCCAGGCCCGGGTGGCCCAAGCCGTGCGTCTGGAAAAGGCCCAGGGGGCGGCGGCTCAGGAAGCCAAAACTATCCTGAGTCGCCTCCGCCAGGGAGAACCCTTGGCCAAAGTGGCAGCTCAGGCCGGTCTGACTGTCCATGACAGCGGCTTTTTTCCCCGGCCTCAGGGTTTTCCTGGCTACCCCCAGTCCAGAGAGCTGATCACCACCGCCTTTACCCTGTCGTCCCAGCAGCCGTTGCCGGCGGCGCCCCTCGGGGTGAACGGCGACAACCTCATCCTGGTCTATAAAGACCGGCGTCAGCCCGATCCCGAGGAGTTTGCCAAGGATAAAGAAGAGTTGCAGAAGAACCTCCTGGAGATTAAGCGCCAGTTGCTCTTTTCCCAATGGCTGGCCGAGGAGCGCCAGCGGGCCAAGATAAAAGTTTACGATATCCCTTCCTGATGTCTGGGCAGCCCGACCAGGGGAGGCTGCCGCCGGCTCAGGCTCAACAAGGAGCACCCCATGATCAACTTTATCACCGACATCCTGATCACCCCCTATGTCCAGGCCATCCTCTTCTTTTTACTGGTGGGCCTGTTTTTCCTGCAGCGCCGCCGCGCCGCCGCCTTCAGCATTGGCCTGGGCTGGCTGCGGACCATCATCCTCCTGGTGCTCTTTCTCTATTTTGCTTGGAACTGGGCCAGCGAAATCCCGCCGTCCTTGCGGCTGGCCAGCGTCTTTGGCATGTTGTGCATCAACCTGAGCATGCTCTATAACCTTATCCTGGGAAATTTGGAGGAGAAATACCAGCAGGCCTTGGAAGCCTATGCCCGGGATGTCAAGAACAAGTCTGCCCTGGAAAAGGTTTGGAGCAGGGGCCGCGTGTATCTCAAGGCCCGTTTCCTGCCCGAAGCTATCTTCAGCGGCCACTCACCCAACTCCTTTCTCCAGGGGATCGTCAACCATCAGATTCCGGGGGATCTGCAGCGGACGCTGAAAAAACACGGGGTCAGCGCCACCGTCCTGACGCACCAGACCCTGCTGACGTATCTGGCCCGACAATTGGACCGCTCCAGCCTCCTGCCCTCGGTCTTGAAAGAGAACATCGCCCAAACGCTCCAACAATTTGTCCAACATGCCTGGCTCCAGGAGCAGGTGGACCAATTCCTCCACCTGGTCCTCACCGATCCCGAGAGTTTGACTCAAGAGGCGCCCCCGCCGACCCAGGGCGAAGCCTAATCCCCGAGACGCTCCCGGGCGACCAGGACGGCGCAGGTCGGGGGAGAGCCACCGGTGCTGCTCACATCCCAAAAGGCGCGGCGGCCCTACCTGGGTCTGGGGCTGACGCAGCTTTCTGATACTCCCTTACCGCTTCAATATATTCGGGTTACCCCCGGGGGCTCGGCCCCAGAGTTTGTAATTACAGGAGAAAAAAATGCCCCGTCGTTCCGACATAAAAAAAGTCATGATCATCGGCTCCGGCCCCATTGTCATCGGTCAGGCCTGCGAATTCGACTATTCCGGCACCCAGGCCTGCAAGGCCCTGCGCCGTCTGGGTTACGAGATCGTTCTGGTCAATTCCAATCCCGCCACCATCATGACCGACCCGGAAATGGCCGACTACACCTATATTGAACCTCTCAATGTGGCCTCGCTCACCGAAATCATCAAGGCGGAGCGGCCCGACGCCCTGCTCCCCAACCTGGGAGGCCAGTCCGGCCTGAACCTGTCCTCGGAGTTGGCCCGAGCCGGGGTCCTGGATGAATATGGCGTCAAGATCATCGGCGTGGAGGTTGATGCCATCCAGCGGGGCGAAGACCGCTTGGCCTTTAAGGAGACCATGAACCGGCTGGGCATCGAGATGCCCCGAAGCGAGATCGCCCTGAGCGTTGAAGAGGCGGAGCGCATCGCCGACAAGCTGGGCTATCCCGTGGTCATCCGCCCGGCCTACACCCTGGGCGGCACCGGCGGCGGCCTGGTCTATAATCTGGAGGAGTTACGCACCATTGCCGCCCGGGGCCTCTCCGCCTCCCTGGTGGGCCAGGTCCTGGTGGAGGAATCGGTCCTGGGCTGGGAGGAGCTGGAACTGGAGGTGGTGCGGGACGCCAAGAACCAGATCATCACCGTCTGCTTCATCGAAAATGTGGACGCCATGGGGGTGCATACCGGCGACTCCTACTGCACCGCCCCCATGCTCACCATCGCCCCGGAACTGCAACAGCTCCTGCAGAAACACTCTTACGCCATCGTCGAGGCCATCAAGGTCATCGGCGGCACCAACATCCAGTTCGCCCATGATCCCAAGACCGGCCGGGTGGTGGTCATCGAGATCAACCCCCGCACCTCCCGCTCCTCGGCCCTGGCCTCCAAGGCCACCGGCTTCCCCATCGCCTTTGTCTCCTCCTTGCTGGCCGGGGGCCTGACCCTGGACGAGATCCCCTATTGGCGGGAAGGCACCCTAGACAAGTATACTCCCTGGGGCGACTACGTGGTGGTTAAATTCGCCCGCTGGGCCTTTGAGAAGTTCCCCGGCGCCATCGACCGGCTGGGGACCCAGATGCGGGCCGTGGGCGAGGTCATGAGTATCGGCAAGACCTACAAAGAGGCCTTTCAGAAATCCATCCGCTCTCTGGAGATCGGCCGCTACGGGCTGGGGTTTGCTAAAAACTTCCATGAGATGCCCCTGGACGAGCTCCTGGAGCAGCTCAATGAGCCCACCAGCGAACGCCAGTTCCTGATGTACGAAGCCATCCGCAAGGGGGCCGACACCCAGACCCTCTATCAAAAGACCCACATCAAACCCTGGTTCATCGAGCAGATGCGGGAGCTGGTGCAGTTGGAAGAAGAGATCCTACAGTACAAAGGCCGGGATCTCCCCGATGACCTGCTGCGCCGGGCCAAACAGGACGGCTTCGCCGACCGCTACTTAAGTCAACTGCTGGCGGTGCCCGAGGACAAGGTCCGCCAGCACCGCCTGTCCTTGGGGATGAGCCAGGCCTGGGAGGCCGTGCCGGTGAGCGGCGTGGAAAATGCCGCCTACTATTATTCCACTTACAACGCCCCGGATCAGGTGGGCCGCAGCTCCCGGCGCAAGGTTATGGTCCTGGGGGGCGGCCCCAACCGCATCGGCCAGGGCATCGAGTTTGATTACTGCTGCGTCCACGCCGCCTTTGCCCTGCGGGACGCCGGGTTCGAGTCCATCATGGTCAACTGCAACCCGGAGACCGTCTCCACCGATTACGATACGTCGGATAAACTTTACTTTGAACCGCTGACGGTGGAAGACGTCCTGAGCATCTATGAAAAGGAAAAGCCCGAGGGAGTTATCGTCCAGTTCGGCGGTCAGACGCCCCTGAATATCGCCGGCGAGCTGGCTGCGGCCGGGGTCAAGATTCTGGGGACCTCCCCCGATATCATTGATCTGGCTGAGGATCGGGACCGCTTCCGCCAGATGATGCGGACCCTGGGCATTCCCATGCCCGAGGCCGGCATGGCCAGCACCCTGGAGGAGGCCCTAGAGGTGGCCGGACGCCTGGGCTACCCACTCATGGTGCGGCCCTCATACGTGTTGGGCGGCCGGGGCATGGAAGTGGTCCACGACGAGTGGATGCTGCGCCACTATGTGGAAAAAGCGGTGGAGATCAGCCCTGAACGGCCCATCCTCATCGATAAATTCCTGGAAAACGCCATTGAGGCCGAAGCCGACGCCATTGCCGACGGCACCGACGCCTTTGTGCCGGCGGTCATGGAACACATCGAGTTGGCGGGGGTCCACTCCGGCGACTCGGCCTGCGTCATCCCACCGGTGAGCATCCCGGCCAAACACCTGGAGACCATTTACGATTACACCCGCCGCATCGCCATGTCCCTCAGGGTGGTGGGCCTGATGAACATCCAGTATGCCATTGCCCAGGACACCGTTTACGTCCTGGAGGCCAACCCCCGGGCCTCCCGCACCGTGCCCCTGGTCTCCAAGGTCTGCAATATTGCCATGGCCAGGCTGGCCACCCAGGTGATGTTGGGCCAGACCCTGGCGGATCTGGGCCTCAAGCCTAAAAATATCCCCCATTTTGGCGTCAAAGAGGCGGTCTTCCCCTTCAATATGTTCCCGGAAGTGGACACCCTCCTGGGGCCAGAGATGCGCTCCACCGGCGAGGTTCTGGGGCTGGCCGATTCCTTCGGCGCCGCCTACTTCAAGGCCCAGGAGGCGGCCCAACAGACCCTGCCGTTGGAGGGCACGGTCCTGATCACCGTCTCCGAAAAGGACCGGCCGGCGGTCCTGGAGGTGGCCCGCCAGTTCGCCAACCTGGGGTTCAAGATCCGGGCCACCGTGGGTACCCAGAAATTCCTGGCGGCCCACGAGATTGCCACGGAGCCCATCCTCAAGCTCCATGAAGGCCGGCCCCATATCGTCGACGCCATCATGAGCCACGAGATCGACCTGATCATCAACACCCCCAGCGGCAAACTGGGCAAGCACGATGATTCCTATATCCGCAAGGCCGCCATTAAGTATAAAATCCCTTATATCACCACCCTGGCCGGGGCCCTGGCCGCGGCCCGGGGCATCGCTGCGGTCCGTCAGGGCCGGGGCCAGATCAAGTCCCTGCAGGCGTATCACCGGGCCATCGCCTGAGGAGAGGCAGTGGGCAGTAGAGAGTAGGCAGGGCGCGGGGCGCAGTGTTTTCCCTCCTGGCGCCAAGGATTCCCTTGGACGCGCCATAACGGACCTCCAACCCGACAGGAGAAGAACCATGAAACAGATCAATCTCTTCGAAGCCAATGATTTTGCCGACAAGGGGATGAAAAAGCTTTTGGTCCACGATTCACCATACTTTAAGATCCTGAATTTCAATTTTAAACCCGGGCAGGAACTGCCGGTCCACTCCCACGAGATTGAAGGACAACTCAGTCTGGTCATTGTGGAAGGCAGCGGGGAATTCCTGGGGAAAGATGGTACTTCCTTCCCCGGCCGGCAGGGTGACGTGGTCATCTCGGATATCGCCGAGCCCCATGGCTTCCGGGCAGCCAGCCACGTCCGGTTGCTGGTCACCATTGCCCCGCCCATCTAATGCTAGCCGAGAAACTTTCGGCATCCAAAAGGAGAGGGACATGAGCAGAACCGTCATCATTGACCCAGAGGAATGTATCGGCTGTGGTTCCTGTGTGGAGATCTGCCCGGAGGTCTTTGAGATGGAAGAAGGCGAGGAGAAGGCCAAGGTCATCAAACCTGAAGGCGGTCCTGAAGAACTGATCCAGGAAGCCATTGATACCTGCCCGGTCTCCTGCATACATTGGGAGTAGCCGCTCCCCATGAGTTTCTGCTGATGCCGGGAGGGATTGCCATGCCCCTGCAACTCAAGCGGGTTTATGATCCTCCTGAGGCGACCGATGGTGAACGCCTACTGGTGGACCGGCTCTGGCCCCGGGGTCTGCGGCAGGAGGCGGCGCAGCTGCACGGCTGGCTCAAAGACCTGGCACCGAGCCCAGAACTGCGCCGGTGGTTCGCCCACGATCCCCAACGTTGGCCGGAATTTCAGGCGCGCTATCGGGCCGAACTCCGCGCCCCGGAGAAGGAGGGCTTGATCCGGGACCTGGCTCAGAAAGCGAGCAGGGGGAGAGTGACGCTCCTCTTTGCGGCCCGTGATCCGGAGCGCAACAATGCGGTAGTCTTGAAAGAAGTGATTGAACAGGCGCAGCAGGAAATGGCAAGGCCGGCAGATACAGCCCCACTACCCGGGAAGGATTGACCTCAGCCGCCGATCCCTGACCAGAAAGGGAAACTGATATGACCGGAGAGGAAAGCCTCGGGCGAGGCCCCGAGCCGGATTTAGAGTTCTCGGAAGCCGACGTTTTGGCAGCGATGCAAGAAATTCCCGGGTATCTGGATATCACCCCCCGAGATTTTCAGGAAATCTATCGCTTGGCCTATCGCCAGGCCAAAAGCCGGTTGGCTCGGGAAGTTAAAGCCGCCGCAATCATGACCAGGGAGGTGGCCGCCGTCCGGGAACAGACCCCGTTGGCCGAGGTTGCGGCCGTCATGGGAGGCCGGGGCATTGCCGGGGTGCCGGTGCTTGATGATCAGGAGCGGGTTACTGGCGTTATCTCGGAAAAGGACTTTCTGAGGCAGATGGGGGGCCCCAGCCAGACGAATTTCATGGCGGTGGTGGCCTCCTGTCTACGGAGCAAAGGCTGTGTGGCCCTGCCCATCAAAAGCAAGGTGGCCAAGGATATCATGTCCACCCCGCCCATCGTGGTGAGCCCGGAGACCACCTTGGAGAAGATCGCCGCCCTCCTTGCCGCCCACGGGATCAATCGGGTACCGGTGGTTGACCAGGACGGGAGATTGGTCGGCCTGGTTTCACGGGGAGATTTGGTGGCCGCCTTGTCACCGGGAGGGCAGGCATGCTAACGGGTTACTGGCGCAAAATGCGCGGCTTGACCAAAAGTCCACCGCGGGTAGGTCTCCAGGAGATCTTCTGGTCCTGGTTGGGCAGTTTTCTGGGTATCGGAGCGGTGGCGGCGGGGCATTATGCCTTTTTTGAGGGTACCGATTTGGTCCTGATCATCGGTTCCTTTGGGGCCTCAGCGGTGCTGATCTATGGGGCGACCAAAAGTCCGTTGGCCCAGCCCCGCAATCTCCTCGGTGGACATCTCATTTCCGCCGTCATCGGGGTTACCATGCTGAAATTATGTGGTCCCTGGCTCTGGCTGGCCGCCGCCCTGGCCGTATCGTTGAGCATCGCGGCGATGCATGCCACTAAATCCCTCCACCCACCCGGCGGTGCCACCGCCTTAATTGCGGTCATCAGCGGCCCCAAGATTCAGCAACTGGGCTATCTCTATGTTCTCTTGCCCGTCGCCTCCGGCGCCCTGATCATGTTGCTCATCGCCTTGATCATCAACAATCTGGCTCCAAACCGCCGCTATCCCGAGTTTTGGCTGTAAACCAATAAGGAGACGACCGCTACTTTTTTCTGCTCCTCCCTGCTTCTTGGGTCTATCTCTGGGGAGGTGACAGAGCGAATCCCCTATCTCCTCTCAAGGCGTCCGGGCTTTGGGCCAGGGCCAGGCAGGCGGTCTTGTCTAACCGGCCCGCTCCGGGTTCGGTTCCTTAGATAGGGCGGCTCTCATGCAGGGGGAAAACAACCCTGACCTTATCGGCCCCCCTGGGCCGGCAGGAAACCAAGAGAGGGCGGGCCGTGCCCGCCGTTGGATCTTTTCTAGTGGGGCGGGCCTCCGTGCCCGCCCAAGGTAGCCAAATGCGGCAACCTTGATTTTCATGGTTCGCGGGTGACTTTTTAACTCAGGACAATTACTAAGAAAATGTCTTAGGCGGTATTTTGATGATGAACGGTAATTCCCTCCCAAAATTTGCCGCCGGTTTCCGGATGGACACGAGCAAAAATGGTTATCCCTCTGTATCATAATGTTTCCGGGCAAAAGGTTAGGCTTGACGACAGGGGTGTTTGGGTTTAACGTTTCCATGGGAGGAAAGTATGAGTAGAGAGCTCAACCGCCTCATCCATGAAAAAAGGGACGAAATTCTCCGCTTGGCCGCCAAACATGGGGCCTACAATGTCCGGGTGTTCGGCTCCGCGGCTCGGGGGGAAGCCGGACCAGATAGTGATTTGGATTTCCTAGTCAGTGTAGGGCCACAGCGGTCGCCTTTTTTCCCCGGCGGCCTGCTGGCGGATCTGGAGGACCTGCTGGGTTGCAGAGTGGACATCGTCACTGAAAAAGGATTGCATTGGTATATCCGGGAGAGGGTACTTCAGGAAGCGGTGCCGCTATGACCGTGAAGGACGATAAACTTTATCTGATCCACATTGCGGAAGAGATTGCCCGGATTGCAAAATTTACCGCCGGCGGCAAGGCAAAATTTTTCGAGTCCGATCTAGTGCAGTATGCCGTACTGCGGAGCCTCCAGACTCTGGCGGAATCCTGTAAAAGGCTGTCGGCAGATCTGAAAACCGCCTACCCTGAAATCCCCTGGAAAGAGATCATTGGCCTGCGCAATGTCCTGGTGCATGATTATTTGGCAGTTGATGTAGAGGAAATCTGGAAAATCGTCGAGTTCGACCTGCCGTTGCTCCAGCGGCAGATCGAGTTCATACGTTCTCGCCTGGGATAAAGCGGAGAGTCACTTCCTTTCCATGCTTTTCCTTGCTTCTCAGGTATGTCTTGGGACGGGACAGAGCGGATCGCCTATCCCTTCTCAAGGCGTCCGGGCCCTGGGCCAGGGCCCGGCAGGCGGTCTTGCCTAACCGGCCCGCTCTGGGTTCTGTTCCTTAGATAGGGCGGCTCTCATGCAGGGGGAAAACAACCCTGACCTTATTGGCCCCACTGGGCCGCCAGGTAACCAGGAGAGCCGGGCATGTCAATAAGGGGGGCCTGTCTCCAATGATTCTACTCCAGCCTGGAAGAGGGACGTTTATGATTTTGAACGTCCTGTTAGAAAATTTGAACATTCAGTCCCAGGAACGGTGCCTCCCTGGCGGCTAGAGATTACAAGTAAATTTAATATTATTTCCATTTAATCTTACAACTTTGCTCCTGACATTCCCACCTGAAAACCTCTGTCCCAGATTATTGGCATCAATATTGCGAAAATTGCCAAGAAAATAAAGTTTCCGGTTTCCGGAAGAGTTTCTCTTTTAGGCTCTCAGTTAGTGGGGCGGGCCTCCGTGCCCGCCCAAGGTAGCCAAACACGGCAACCTTGATTTTCATGGTTTGCGGGTGACTTTTTTAACTCATGGCAATTACCAAGAAAATGCAGTAGGCAGCATTTTGATGATGAGCGGTAATTTCCTTTAACAAGGAGGTTTGCGTATGAGAAGATGAATTACTGTTAGGCCTGTTGGTCCCGGGGCTCTCGGAAGTTGCAGACGGGAAGCGTTTCGATTTTGAGGCCACCCGGTCGGTATTTGGGCTTCTGTTTGACTAGTGCTCGTCCGGAACTTGAGGATATGCCAGGAAAAGCGCCTGGAAGGGCGTGATAACTCACGCCCCTACCATGAATTCTTTGCTGTTGGGCCATACCCCCCAAAATTTGACGCCCGTTTCCGGATGGACACTTACTGAGATGATGGCGGGAGCCGAGCAGCCAGAGGCTGCGCCAGATAGCCTCGCAGGTGGGGAAAGGCAAAGATATTAAAGCAGTTGGTCAGCAGACCAGAGAACCGAAAATAGTCGCTGGCTGTAATTATCCTCGGATTAGGAGGTTGGAAAAAATGAGGGCATTAAAAATCAGTTTGCTGATCGTAGCTTTCATTCTTATGATCGGCGGCAACGTTTACTCTTACACCTGGTTTCCTTACAACGGTCACAAATATACATTGACGAACACAGTGGGAAATTGGGGGCCTTGCGAAGCGGAGGCGGTGCTGGCGGGCGGCCATTTGGTAACCATCAATAATGCCGCGGAAGAAGCCTGGCTAATCAGCACTTTTGGCAATACCAGATACTGGATCGGCTTCACTGACCAGGCACAGGAGGGAACTTGGGTTTGGATTGCTGGGGATGGCGGTTATTGGAAGAGTGGTGATCCCGGCTCAACATCCTATGTCAACTGGGCTCCCGGCGAGCCTAATAATATGACCCCTCCAGCGTGGGGGGAGGATTACGCAGTGATGAACTGGTCAGGAGGGAAGTGGAATGATTTTGATTCGAACCGTCCTGAGAACTATACATACCGCGGTGTTATCGAGGTGGTTCCCCTCCCCGGTGCTCTCTGGCTCCTGGGTTCCGGGCTCTTGGGATTGGCAAGACTGAGGTGGCGGCGCTAAACAGCGGCTTTGTTTAAATATCTGAACATCCTCGGGCAGGGTAGGCATAACCCTGCCTTTTTTGTGTGCAGGTTACAATGGCAACAGTCACTAATAACCTTCATCAAAGCCTCCCGGCCCTGGGCCAGGCAGGCGTGGGCTGTATGCCTGGACCTTGCCGGACAATGCTTTATTCTGTTGCCTGGGTCGGACCCGTGATCACAGGTCTTCCAGGGCCAGGCGGGCAAATTCCAGGGAAGGGTCCAGTTCCAGGGCGATGCGGAGGAGGTGGGCGGCCTCCCGGCGGTAGCCCAATTCTCGGAGGTTGATGCCCAGATTGGCGTAGTCAATACCGGAGCCGGGGTCCAGTTCGATGGCCTTCTCGAAGCACTCCACCGCCCGTTGATGCTCTTTGCGTTTGAAGTAACAGAATCCCATGAGATGATAAACTTCTTTGAGCTGATCATTGGCGTTCTGGGCCTGCTGGAGGGCGGCGATGGCACCGGCATAATCTCCCAGGTCCTTCAGGCAGGAACCCAGGTGGACGTAGACGCTGGCGATCTCCTGGGCCGGGGGCTGGGCCTGCAGGGAGGCTTCAAAGGCCGCTAACGCCTCCCGGGAACGCCCCAGGTTATCCAGAGCCAATCCCAGGAAAAACAGGACATCAAAACGGCCCGGCAGGCGCTCATTGAGGCGCTCCAGGGCTGCCAAGGCATCCTCCGGGGCCGCGAACCGGCTGGCCAGTTTGGCCAGATGAAAGACCACGTTGGTCTGCCGGGTCCGTTCCAGGAAATGGGCCCCGGGAATGATTACATAGACAACGGGAATGCCGATTTCTGGATGGGTGACATCCACCACGAAGACCTCTAATCCCAGCCGCGCCAACGCCCCCGTACACCGTTCAATCTCCGTCTTGATATTCTCATGGCTTACATCCGGCAGAGACTGGATGGGCCGGGGGGACCCCGAAGTCATCAGATAGGAGGCCTCGGTCAGGGTTTCATATTTGGGCAGGGTAGGGCGGTAGGAGGTGCGCTTGTTGAAATCGCCGGCCAGTTGGGCCACTTCCGTCAGGGCCCGGATCAGGGATTTTTCCGGGTGGGGGGTGGTGCCGGCGGTGAAGATCAGTTCGCTGGCCTCCGGGAAGGTGCTGGGGTCATAGGCCAGCACCCCTACGGTGGGGATGCCGGTATCCAGAGAGAAGTCCCGCAGGTGGAGGACAATTCCCTGGGCCTGGAATTTGTCCAGGAGTTCCCGGGCGGCCGGGTCCTGGACCGAGGCCGGATCAATGACCGGGGTAAAGAGGCGGCCGTGGCTGATCACCGAACCCACATGCCGCTCCACTACCTCGCACAGACCCTGCAGGATGGCCTCCTCCAAGGTATTGCCGGCGGCCGGCCCGTTGTATTCGTTAATGAGGTAAAACCAATGGATGGGCAGGAGGACGCGATGGCCGTAGGTCAGGTTCGTGGCCGGGGTGAAGTGCAGGGGCCAATCCCGGTAGAGTTCTGCAGCAACAGGCACCGCCTCGCTGGTGTCAAAGAGTGATTTGACCAGGGTTTTAAAGGAGATGGCCTCCTCCACCAGACCGGCGGGGGTGGCATACAGGAAGGCCCGCCGCTGCATGAAGGCAAAGAAGCTGAAGCGCTCCACCAGTTCCATGAGGGCGCTGGCTTCCGCCTGGATGGGGGTGGAGCCTTTGCCCATCTGTTTCTGGGTGCCGATGGTCCGCACCGCGTCCATGCCACAGAGACTGACATATACCGGGATGTCCAGCCGGCCGCTGTCAATGCGCAAAGTCTTCTTGAGGATGTCCAGGTTCAGGCGCTGGAAACGCTGCCGGACCCGGGCGACAGTCTCATCGGGCGGGCAGACTTTGTCCAAATCATAGGTGTATTGTTTATAGGTGTCCTGCAAGATTAGGGGGTGGGGCGCCATGCCGATTCTCTCCCCGGAGGTTGATAATTGCTCTATATTATCATAATCAGCATCAGGGGGAGTAAAAAAAGAAAAGCCCTGGGACCGGGAAAAATGTCGATCTAGATTGCGGCCGAACCTTGTTGAACTTAAAATTTAATTATAGTTATGAATCACGGGTCAGCCGCTCTGTCTGAAAATACTTTGCCCCCCATCACCCCGGCTTTTGGCCCCTCCCGCAAGCGGGGAGTCCGGGAACACTCGCTGACGCTCGTGGCTCGGAGGATATTGATCTCCCCGCCGGCCATGTTTAGAGTCCCAACCCCATGGGGTGGGTAAGGTCTTGATGGCTTGCAGAGATTTAACGGCGGGCACGGCCCGGCCTTACAAAGGGTGCCGGTGCCTGGCAATAAGTATTTTCTTCTCTTGATAATGGCCACTACTTGTAAAAGTCACGCGCGAATCATGGAAATACAGGTCGTCGCCTGTGGCTGACTTGGGCGGGCACTGAGGCCCGCCCCACTGAAAGAGAGTTGATGGCGGGCACATAAGGCCCGCCCCACTGAAAGAGAAGCTCTTCCAGAAACCGGAAACCGGAAACTGGAAACCGATTTTTCCGACAACTGACAATTGACTGACCTCACCGTCAGAGAAAGGATGGTCCATGAGTGCCGCATCAGCCCAACAGCCGGTTAACATAACCCTGACCATCGGGGGGATGCACTGTCCGGCCTGTTCCAACCGAATTACCAAGGCCCTGAGATCTCTACCCGGCGTGGTGGACGCCGAGGTTTCTCTGGAACAGCGTCAGGCCATCGTGACGTATGAGCCTGCCGCCATGACTCCGGAGCTGCTGCAACAGGCTGTGGTGGAGGCCGGTTATACGGTGGAGGGTAGGGCATCTTGACGAATGACAGCCCGGCCAGCAGCGGCGGCAGTGCCTCCCAGGAACAGGCCCTCATCCATGTGGGCGGCATGCATTGCGCCGCCTGCGTGGCCCGGGTGGAAAAGACCCTTAAGGCCCTACCCGGGGTACAGGAGGCGGTGGTGAACCTGGCCACCCGGGAGGCCCAGGTGACCTTTGACCCGCAGGTGACGGACAGCAGCCGGTTTGCCCAGGCCCTGGAGGATGCCGGCTATACCTATGAAGGCATGGTGGAACTGGCGGCATTGGGAGGGGAGAGGCGGGTTGACCCCGAGGTGGCCGCCTTCGGCCGGCGTTTTGCCGTAGCCTTGGCTCTCAACCTTCCGGTCTTCCTGTTGTCCATGGTCCATCCACTTCCCCACTGGCTGGGGCTGGCGCCGCAGCCGTTGAATTATCTTTTACTTATTCTCACCACCCCCATCATGGTCTATGGCGGGGCGCCCTTTTTCCGGGGGGCTGCCACGTCCATTCGCCATGGCACCATGGACATGAACACCCTCATCGCCCTGGGGACGGCGGCGGCGTATCTCTTTTCTCTGGCGGTCACCCTTTGGCCCGGCTACTTTGCCGAGCAATCCATGGGAGCTGAGGTCTATTATGATACCAGCGCCATGATCATCACCTTTATCCTGTTGGGACGCTGGCTGGAGGCCAAGGCCCGGCAGCGGGCTTCGGAAGCCATCAGCCGCCTCATGGCCCTGGCCCCGCCCACGGCCCGGGTCCGGCGGGACGGTGTGGAACAGGAAATCCCCCTGGCCCAGGTGCGGGTGGGTGATCTGGTCATCGTCCGTCCCGGGGAAAAGATTGCCGTGGACGGGGTGGTCACCGAAGGCAGGAGTGCCGTGGATGAGGCTATGCTCACCGGGGAGAGCCTACCGGTGGCCAAAGGACCCGGCGACGAGGTCTGGGGGGCCACCCTCAACACCACCGGGGCATTGGTATTCCAAGCCACCCGGGTGGGCCGGGATATGGTACTGTCCCAAATCATCCGGCTGGTCCGGGAAGCCCAGAGCGCCAAAGCCCCCATCCAACGCCTGGCCGACCGGGTGGCTGCAGTCTTTGTGCCGGTCGTGCTGGCCATAGCCGCCGGCACCTTTCTCCTCTGGTATTTTCTGGGGCCGGCTCCGGCTCTCACCCACGCCCTCATGGCCATGGTGGCCGTGCTCATCATCGCCTGCCCCTGCGCCCTGGGTCTGGCCACCCCCACCGCAGTGATGGTGGGCACCGGTCGGGGGGCGGAAATGGGCATCCTCCTGCGGGGCGGCGAGCCGTTGGAGCGGGCCTACGCCCTCAGTGATATCATCTTTGATAAGACCGGGACGCTGACCCAGGGAAGACCCGAGGTCGTTGATGTTGTGGCCTTCCCACCCTGGTCCCAACCGGAGATCCTGCAACTGGCCGCCGCCGTGGAACAACGGTCGGAACACCCCTTGGCCGCCGCCCTGGTGCGGGCAGCCGAGGACCCAGGTGGGGCCGGGCCGGAGGTAACGGCCTTTGAGGCGGTCCCCGGCTTGGGGGTAAAGGCCCAGGTGGACGGGCACCAAGTGTTGGTGGGCAGCCCCCGCTTCCTGGAGGCCGCCGGTATATCCACGTATTATGCCCAACTGGTCCTGCAGCGGCTGACCCAAGGCGGGCGTTCCATCATCATGGTGGCAGTGGCCGGGAACCTGGCGGGGGTTATCGGCATCGCCGATACCATCAAACCACAAGCCCAAGCTACGGTCCGGGTTTTAAAGGACATGGGCCTCAGGGTGTGGATGCTCAGCGGCGACCAGGAACGGACGGCCCGGGCCGTGGCCCAGCAGGTGGACATTGATGATGTGGTGGCCGAAGTCCTGCCGGCCGATAAGGCCGCCAAGGTGGCGGCCCTGCAGAATCAGGGGCGGGTGGTGGCCATGGTGGGCGACGGTATCAATGATGCCCCGGCTCTGGCCCAGGCCGATGTGGGCCTGGCGGTGGGCACCGGTACCGATGTGGCCATGGCCGCGGCCGATATTACCCTCATGCGGGATGATTTGAGCCTTATCCCCCAGGCCATTGCCTTGGCCCGACGGACCATGAGGATCATCCGCCAAAACCTTTTCTGGGCCTTTTTCTATAATGTGGTGGCCATTCCCATCGCCGCGGGCTGCCTCTATCCCTGGACCGGCTGGCTCCTCAATCCTGCCATCGCGGCAGTCACCATGGCCCTCAGCTCCGTCACGGTGGTAAGCAACTCCCTGCGCCTGCGGCGCTCCTGAGCCGCCCTGAGGCCCAACCTGCTCCAGCCGCCGAAACCGGGGCAACCCTGCTAAAAGCAGGCAAGAAGATAGAGGGTGCAGAGGAGCAGCGAGATCAGGGCGGGCCCAACAATCCCCTGCCAATACCCGACCCGGGGGAGGGTCGGGTCAAGGGGCATAGATCCGAAGCTACCCAAGCCGGCCCCCAGGGCCAAGGCCCACCATAACACCCCTGAGCCGATCCCAGGCAGGACTTCCTGGAGAGAAGCGACCACGGGCAGGAGGGTAATCGTTGCCGGAATGGAGCCCACCAGGGCCGACAGCAACGCCGCCCCCCATAAGGTCAGGACGATTGCCGGAGCCGCCTTGCCGTGTATCAGGTGCTCCAGTGCCGTGGCGAGGAGGTCAGAGAGGCCGGTCTCTGTCGCCCCGGCCACGACGATGTCTAATGCCAGGAGGAAGAGGAGCGACGGCCAATGGATCTCGCCGATCAGAAGCTCGGCAATGTCTACCCGGGACAGGGCGATGAGGAGGACCGATCCCAACAGCACCGTGATGGCGGGTTTCATCCCCAGCCTCTCCTGGAGGCAGAGAAACAGGATCATCAGGGCCAGGACCAGGAGACAGCCGTAGAGAAGGCGCCGATTCTGGAGCCGCCAATCCCGCTTCCAGGGAGTGCTGCCGTCAGCCGCCACCGGCAGGGAGGCCTGGGCGTAGTCCCGGCGATACCAAAAGAGAAAGAAACCGGAGGCTGCTGCCAGACAGAGGACCATAACAGGGGTCAGATAGACCACGAAGTCCCCAAAGGTGAGGCCGGCATAGGAACCGATGATGAGGTTGGGCGGATCGCCGATGAGGGTGGCGGTCCCGCCCAGACCGGCGGCAAAGGCTGTGGGCACCAGGAGACCCGCAGGCTTGATCCCCAAAGCTTCGGCCAAGACCAGGGCCAGCGGGGCCATGAGCGTGATGGTGGTGAGATTGTCAAGAAAGGCCGAGATCAGGGCGGTCCACCAGATGAAGAGCAGCACCACCAGGGCAACCCGGCCCCGGCCGCCGGTGTAGGCCAAATAGGCCAGCCATTGGAAGAGCCCGGTCTTTTTCAAGACTGCCGCAAACAACATCAGCCCCAAAAGCACTAAGATGACGTTCAGGTCAATGGCGGCAACGGCCTCATCAAAAGAAATAATAAAGAAACCGTCGGATAATTGCCCAAGGGTGAAAGAGAGGAACAACATCAGGGCGGCGCCCAGAGTGGCCGCCAGGGTGGGGTGCAGCCAACCCGTGCCGATGAGGAGCAAAACGGCCAGAAGGATGGTTCCGGCCACTCCCAGGGCCGGGGTGGCCTGACGGTTCAGGGTGAGGCGGCCTGAGGCCTGGTAGACGGCAGACCCCGTATCCGCCGGTGGCGGCGGGAACACCCGGAACTGAACGGTTGCGGCCTGCCAGGAAGGTTTAGCGGCCGCAACCTGAAGGCTGTCAAGAGGAAGACCGTCCGCTGGCAGGCAAAACGTGGCATGGAAGCGGCCTTGCCTATCAGAAAAGAGCGACTCCGACGCCTCGGGGGTCAAGGGCCGGCCCGCCGCCTCCACCCGGAGCCGCACCCCGGCGATGCCCCGCCCCGTGCTGTCCTGCACTGCACCGATCACCTCCAGGCGCGGGACGCTCCCTGTGGCCGCTTCGCCCCCTTGCCCGGCAGCTAACAACAACCCCAACACGATGGCGCCGATACACCAGAGTTGCCGGCCAGCCCCAGAAGCTGCCCTGCACCTCTCCAGGATGAACCTCGATATCATGCGGAAGATTGGCAAGAGCCTACGATTAATTCGACAATACAGTTCGTAGTTCATAGTTTGTAGTTTGATCTTTGCTAGTGGGGCGGGCCTCCGTGCCCGCCCAAGTTAGCCAAAGGCAACAACCTTTTTTTTCGGGGTGCACGCGTGAATTTATTAAGTCATGGCAATTAATTAAAAATACAGTTCGTAGTTCATAGTTCGTAGTTTGATCTTTGCTAGTGGGGCGGGCCTCCGTGCCCGCCCAAGTTAGCTAAAGGCAACGACCTTTTTCTTTCGGGGTGCACGCGTGAATTTATTAAGTCATGGCAATTAATTAAAAATACAGTTCGTAGTTCATAGTTCGTAGTTTGATCTTTGCTAGTGGGGCGGGCCTCCGTGCCCGCCCAAGTTAGCCAAAGGCAACAACCTTTTTTTTTCGGGGTGCACGCGTGAATTTATTAAGTCATGGCAATTAATTAAAAATACAGTTCGTAGTTCATAGTTCGTAGTTTTATCGGGCGAGCCGAACCCGCCCAGGCTCGCCACCTGCGGCCACCCGGCATTTCATGGTTTGCGGGTGACTTCTGGAACTAATGGCAATTTCCAGGAAAAAAACAACGTCCCGGCCAATGGCCTGGGAACGTAAATAAGTGCGAGCCTCCGGTTCGATCATGTCTCCTTGGCCCCACAAACACCCCCCTTATTCTATACCCCTTGATATTCAAAAAGAAAGCATAATTATATAGGGGAGGTTCTCTCTGAACCTAAGAACGTTCAAACAAAATGATTACATGACAAGGGAAATCAGCATGTCAATTTTCCCCAAAGCGTCCTGGTGGATCGGCGGGCTCTTGCTCAGCCTCTTCCTGCTGGCCGGCCCGGCTGCCGGCAGCCAACCCCACCAAATCAAGGAGAAGGTCACACCCATGGGAAAAAACCAGCCATCTAGCCTGGCCACCTTTGCCGGTGGCTGTTTCTGGTGCACCGAAGCGGATTTCAGCAAGCACGAGGGCATCATTGCCGTAACTTCGGGTTACACCGGCGGCAAGACTCCCAACCCCACCTATGAAGAGGTCTGTTCCGGCAAGACCGGTCACCTGGAGGCCGTCCAGATCCGCTTTGATCCAGACAAGATCACCTATGAGCAATTACTGGAGATCTTTTGGCGCAGCATCGATCCCACCGATGGCGGCGGCCAGTTTGTCGACCGGGGGAGTCAGTACCGCCCGGCCATTTTCTATCACGATGCCGAGCAGCAGCGCCTGGCCGAAGCTTCCAAAGCAGCTCTGGCCGCTTCGGGGAAATTTGCCAAACCCATTGTGGTGGCTATCCTGCCGGCCCAGACCTTTTACCCGGCTGAGGATTACCATCAGCAATACTACAAAACCTGTCCGGTGCGCTACCAGACGTACCGCAGCCACTCCGGCCGGGACCAATTCCTGACCCGGACCTGGGGGGAGGGGGATAGGAAGAAAGATCCAGACCAGACCCCTGGTTCCTCCCGTCGCTTTGCCAAGCCGAACCCGACGGCACTTAAACAGAAGCTGACGCCTCTGCAGTACAAAGTCACTCAGGAGGAGGGCACCGAACCGCCCTTTCAGAACGAATACTGGGACAACCATCGGGAAGGTATCTATGTGGATGTCGTCAGCGGTGAACCCCTCTTCAGTTCCCGGGATAAATTCGACTCGGGCACCGGCTGGCCCAGCTTCACCAAGCCCTTGGAGCCCCAGAATATCATCGAAAAGATCGACCGGAAGCTCTTTATGACCCGCACCGAGGTGCGCAGCCGCCACGGCGACTCCCACCTGGGGCATGTCTTCCCCGATGGGCCGCCCCCCACCGGTCAACGCTACTGCATCAACTCCGCCGCCCTGCGCTTTATCCCCAAGGAGGACCTGGAAAAAGAAGGCTACGGCGAGTATCTCAGGCTTTTCCGCGATTAAAGGCAACCCGGTCTGTCTTTCGACGTTCTCAAGCCCCCCTTGGGAACGTTTTTTTTTCAGCCCGCCGCCTTTCCCCAGGGCAGCGCTGCCCGCAACCGGCCGCAGTAAGGAAAAATCTGTGTATTTGCCATTAGTTAAAAAAGTTACCTGCGAACCATGGACATACAGGTCATCGTCTTTGGCCAACTTGGGCGGGCACGGAGGCCCGCCCCACTAACAGAGAGCTTAAAAGAGAAGCTCTTCCGGAGACCGGAACCCAGAGACCGATTTTTCCGACCACTGACCACTATATTTCACAACTAATAGCCATTTTAATAAAAGTTACCTGAGAACCAAGCACATAAAGGTCATCGTCTTTGGCCAACTTGGGCGGGCACGGAGGCCCGCCCCACTAACAGAGAGCTTAAAAGAGAAGCTCTTCCGGAGACCGGAACCCAGAGACCGATTTTTCCGACCACTGACCACTATATCTCATGACTAATAGTAATTAAAAATAAAAGTCACCTGCGAACCAAGTACCTACAGGTCATCGTCTTTGGCCAACTTGGGCGGGCACGGAGGCCCGCCCCACTAACAGATAGCCGATGGCGGGCACGGAGGACCGCCCCACTAACAGAGAGCCGATGGTGGGCACGGCGGCCCGCCCCACTAACAGGGAGCCCAAAAGAGAGGCTCTTCCGGAGACCGGAACCCAGAGACCGATTTTTCCGACCACTGACCACGTTAATTTTTGGTAACCTGCCGTCAAAGCAAGAAATTCACGAAATAAAAAAACCTCTGATTTATTTCAAGACTTGACATGAGGTTCTTAGCTTGCTATACCAATAGAGAATGTTTTCACAATTGCTATAGCCCTCGCTGTGGAGGTAAACGTGGACATTACGCCGGTTCTCCGAGACTACGGCTATGTGCTGATCTTCCTGATTGTCGGTGCCCTCTTTGCGGCGGGCCCCCTGATAATTGCCCACTTTCTGGCGCCCCGCAGTTTTGGCCCGACCCGCGCCGAAATCTATGAATGTGGTATCCCGACCTTCGGCAGCGCCTGGGTCCAGGTGGCTGTCCTCTACTATCTCTTTGCCCTGATCTTCCTGGCCTTCGATGTGGATGTGATCTTCCTGTTCCCCGTCCTCCTGGCCTTCGGCAAAGGGTATATCTGGCGTGATTTCATCGAAATCGTCATTTTCATCGGCATCCTGTCCCTGGTGATTGTCTATGCTTGGTGCAAGGGGGTTTTTGCGTGGAAAAGAAAACCGGAGAGCCGCTGATTCACCTGGCGGTTCTGGAAGATGTTTTGAATCTCTGCCGGGCGAATTCGCTGTGGCCGTTGACCTTCGGTCTCGCCTGTTGTGCCATTGAGATGATGGCGGCCGGTGCGGCCCGGTTCGATCTGGACCGCTTCGGTGCCGGCGTCTTCCGGCCCTCGGCCCGGCAGGCGGACCTGATGATTGTGGCCGGCACCATTTCCAAGAAGATGGGTCCGGCGGTGCAGCGCCTTTATGATCAGATGCCGGCCCCCAAATGGGTCATAGCCATGGGCAACTGTGCCATTTCCGGCGGGCCGTTCATGTATGAGGGGCAATATGCCATCGTGCCCGGCGCGGATCAGATCATTCCGGTGGATGTTTATGTTCCCGGCTGTCCGCCCCGGCCCGAGGGTCTCATCGAGGGCATCCTGCAATTGGAAGAAAAAATCACCAACCGACCACGGTTAAGAAAGTATAGATAAAATGCCAGCGCAAACTGTTATCGACCAGCTTACGCCTATCGTTGGCCCTGAGAAAGCGGCCGTGGTGGATTATGCCGCCACCGGCTGCCACGTCCGGGTGGAGGCCCAGCCCGAGCAGATGCCGGCCCTGGCCGCGGCCATGTTGGCCCAGAAGTTCTTCCTGGAGTCTTTGACGGCCCTGGATCTCCAGGAATCCTTTGAGGTGGTCTACCACTTCGCCTCTTATGAAGAATTGTGCCGCACCGTGGTCCATGTGCCCCTGCCGGTGGGTACGGAAGTTCCCACGATCAGCAGCATTTATCCCGGTGCCGATTGGTTCGAGCGGGAGGTCTTCGAGATGTTCGGGATTATTTTCAGCGGTCATCCCAACTTGAAGAACCTGATCCTCCCTGAAGATGCCGATTTTCATCCGCTGTTAAAAGATTTTGTGGCGAGCAGTTGACATGATGCTGGAAAAAGGCCTGGAAGAAAAAACGTTTTATCTGAATCTGGGGCCGCAGCATCCCAGCACCCACGGCGTCCTGCGCATCGTGCTGGAGATGGACGGCGAATTCATCGTGACGGCGGATCCGGTCATCGGCTACGGCCACCGGGCCCACGAAAAGATGGCCGAGTTGCGGACCTATCAACAATATCTCCCCAACATGGGGCGGGTGGATTACCTCCACGCCCTGGCCTACAATCAGTGCTATTGCATGGCGGTGGAGAAGCTGGCCGGAATCGTGGTGCCCGAACGGGCGGAGTTCATCCGGGTGATCACCAGTGAACTGAACCGGATCTCTTCCCACCTCCTCTGGTTCGGGGCCTACCTCCTGGACCTGGGGGCCTTCACCCCCTTCCTCTATTGCTTCGATGACCGGGAGCAGATCTTGGACCTGCTGGACCGCCTCACCGGCTCCCGTCTGACCTACTGTTTCTACCGCTTCGGCGGCGTGCCGGTGGATCTGGACGATGACTTCATCGCCGGTTGCCGGGCCTTTATCCAAAGGCTGCGGAGCCGCTGGGATGATTACGACAATCTGGTCACCAAGAACGTCATCTTCATCCACCGCACCCGGGATGTGGGCATCCTGCCGCCGGAAATGGCCCTCAAATATGGCGTCACCGGACCCACCCTGCGGGGCAGCGGCATCCCCTACGATATCCGCAAAAGTGAACCCTTCTCCGTTTATCCCCTCTTCGATTTCGAGATCCCCGTGGGCGAACGGGGTGATGTCATGGACCGCTATCTGGTCCGCCTCCGGGAGATGGAGCAGAGCCTGCGGATCATCGAACAGGCCCTGGATAAGCTCCCCCAAGGACCAATCATGGCCGAAAAGGTCCCCAAACGCCTCAAACCCCCCGAAGGGGAAGTGTACACCGCCGTGGAAACGGCGCGCGGCGAGTTCGGCATCTATCTGGTGAGTAAAGGTGACGTCAAGCCCTACCGGGTAAAACTCCGGGTCCCCTGTTTCTCCAATCTAAGCGTCTTGCCGGAACTCATCAAAGACACCATGGTGGCCGATGCCGTGGCCATTCTGGGTTCCATTGATCTGGTCATTCCGGAAATCGACCGGTAGCCGGGCCGGTCTCGTGGCGGTGTCTCGACCTAAATCCGTTTCTGTCTCCCGGACTCTGTGATGATGAGGTTTTTGCCATGCAGTTCTTGTTAGCCGAAGGGGCTCGCCTCGGCCTGGGTTTGATCGGCGTGATCAGCCTGGTGGCCGTCAACGCCCTGTTTCTCATCTGGATGGAGCGGAAGGTGTCAGCCCACATCCAGCTCCGGCCCGGCCCCATGGAAGTGGGTTTCCACGGCGCCTTACAGACCATCGCCGACGCCCTGAAGCTGATCGGCAAGGAACTGATTACCCCGGAGGATGTGGACAAGCTGATCTACCTGTTGGCCCCCATTGTCATGTTCCTGCCGGTGTTGGTCAGCTTCTTGGTGATCCCGTTTTCGCCGACGCTGCTCATCCGGGATCTGAATGTCGGCGTGTTGCTCATCTTTGCCTTCAGCACGCTGACCGTCCTGGCCATCCTCATGGCCGGCTGGGCCTCCAACAATAAATACGCCCTGCTGGGGGCCATCCGTTCCGTGGCCCAGAACGTCGCCTACGAAATCCCCCTCCTGCTCACCGCCATGAGCATCATCCTTATGGCCGGCTCCTTCCAACCGTCGGTCATTGTGGCCCAACAGGGTCTGGTGTGGAATATCTTTCTCCAACCCCTGGCCTTTATCCTCTTTATCATCTGCGGCACCGCCGAGACCAACCGGGCCCCCTTCGACATCCCGGAAGCCGAATCCGAACTGGTGGCCGGCTTTCATACGGAATATTCCGGTATGCGCTTCGCCATCTTCTTCCTGGCTGAATATACCAACATGTTCATCGTCTCGGCCGTGGCCACCATCTTCTTCCTGGGCGGCTGGAAAGGGCCATTCCTGCCTCCCGTGGTCTGGTTCCTGATCAAAGTTTATGCCCTGATCTTCCTGATGATGTGGTTCCGCTGGACCTTCCCCCGGCTGCGGTTTGACCAGCTCATCACCTTTGCCTGGAAGATCTTGATCCCGTTGGCTCTGTTAAATCTCATCGTGACCGCCTTCGTGCTGAAGCTGGTGCGCTAGCGCGGTGGCCCATATAATGCCTGGTTTTGGATTTTTAGATAAAGGTTGGCGGCAATGAAGGCTTACGTAAAAGAAACCTTAACTGGATTTTACAGCCTCCTGGCGGGGTTGGGCGTGACGATCCGCTATTTCGTCAAGCCCATCGTGACGGTCCAATACCCCCGGGAAAAGCTGGACATGAGCCCCCGCTATCGGGGTCATACCGAATTTATTATCGACCCGGAAACCGGCAGCCATCGCTGCAATGCCTGCGAAAATTGCGCCCGCACCTGCCCCTCCGGTGTCATCACCGTCACCGGCGCCAAGGTGCCGGGCACCAAGAAAAAGCGGGCGGTCAGCTATGTCTTGGACTACTCCCTCTGCAGCCTCTGCGGCCTCTGTGTGGAAGTCTGCCCCACCAATGCCTTAAAATTTTCCAACGAATACCGGCTGGCTGGCTATTCCCGCCAGGACATGATCATTGATGTCATGGCTCGCCTCAAGGCCCAACAGCGGGCGATGGGGCTACCGGAGGAAGTGCCGCCGGCCCCGGAGGCCGAAGCCTCGGCGCCGGCTGCGGTCAAGATCGGGGAGGCAGAGTCATGAGCGAGTTCTTCAGTTTGGCCGGTCTCAGTTTTCTCCTCATCGTCGGCATGACCCTGGGCGGCGCCTTCATCGCCGTGGGGGCCCGGAATATCTTTCATAATGTCCTGGGCCTGGCCCTCTCCCTCTTCGGGGTTGCGGGTATCTTTCTTTATCTGAATAGTCCCTTCCTGGCCATGATGGAAATTCTGATTTACGTGGGGGCCATCTGTATCGCCATCTGTTTTGCTATCATGCTCTCCGAACCGCTCTATCGCCCGCAGCCCCCACGTAAACCCATCAAACTATTGGGGGCAGGTGTGGGAGCAGGTTTGGTCTTCCTGGTTTTGGCATCCCTGGTGAGAAAGACGGCCTGGATTCCTGCGGCCAGCCGGGGCGACGACTGGTCCGTGGCCACCATCGGCCATTACCTCCTGACGAAATATGCCCTGATTTTTGAAGCCATCTCCCTGATCCTGCTGGTGGCCATGCTGGGGGCCATTGTCAATGCCAAAAACGGTCGTGGCCGGACAGAATCCTAAGAGCCTGAGGGAATGAGGAGCGACTATGTATAATACTCTGCAGACCTATTTATTCCTGGCGGCGCTGCTCTTTGCCATCGGTCTCTACGGCGTCCTGGCCCGGCGATCCCTCATCGCCGTGCTCATCTCCGTGGAGTTAATGTTGAACGCTGCCAGTATTAATTTTATGGCCTTCAACCGCTTCCTGGCCCCAGAGCCGGCCGTCGGCCAGATCATTACCCTTTTCATCATGGCCGTGGCCGCGGCCGAAGCCGCCATCGCCTTGAGCATCATCATCACCGTCTACCGGAAGCTCAAGTCCATTAACGTTGAACATGTCAATGAACTGCGAGGTTAAGCATGGCTGTGCAGTTTTCTGATACCACCTTCCTGGCCTGTCTGGTGACCTCGATCTTGCCGATCCTCAGTTTTGGCCTGATCATGATCTTCACCCGGGAGAATCCCAAGCTGTCCCTGGCCATCTCCCTGACCGCCTCCACCATTCCCCTGATCATAGCCTGGGGCCTGCTCTATCAATATTGGGGTATCCAGGAACCGGTAGTGTATAACCTGAAGTGGCTCTATTCCGATATTGTCAAGATCCCCTTCGGCTTCCTCCTGGATCCCACCAGCCTGCTCATGCTGACCATCGTGGCCACCATCAGTTGGCTGGTACAGGTCTATTCCATCGGCTACATGGGCGGCGATCCGGGTTTCGGCCGCTTCTATGCCTTTCTCTCCCTGTTCGCCTTTTCCATGCTGACCCTGTCCATTTCCAGCGGCCTGTTGCAGCTCTATATCTGTTGGGAGTTGGTGGGCTTGGCCTCCTATCTCCTCATCGGCTTCTGGTACGAGAAGTTTTCGGCATCCGAGGCCGGCAAAAAGGCCTTTGTGGTCACCCGCTTCGGGGATGTGGGCTTCTTCATGGGGTTGGCCTTTTTAACCATTTACTACGGCAATCTGGAGATCCACCAGGTCAATTCCGCCGCCGTGGCCCAGGCCATGCCGGCCTGGCTGATTACCACGGCCGCCTTATTGATCTTCTGCGGCGTCATGGGCAAGAGCGCCCAGTTTCCCATCCATGTCTGGCTGCCTGACGCCATGGAAGGTCCGACCCCGGTGAGCGCCTTGTTGCATTCCGCCACCATGGTGGCCGCCGGCGTCTACCTCATCGCCCGCATCTATCCATTCTTCAGTGCCTCGCCCGAGGCCATGACCGTGGCCCTGGCCATCGGCACCATCACCCTGCTCCTGTCGTCCACCATCGGTATGGTGGCCTCGGATATCAAACAGGTCTGGGCCTATTCTACCATCAGCCAATTGGGCTTCATGATCATGGGTCTGGCCGCCGGCAGTTTCTTTGCCGGTTATTATCACCTGACCACCCATGCGGCCTTTAAGGCCCTCCTCTTCCTCTGTTCCGGGGTCTTTATCCATCACTTCGGCACCAACGACTTTTTCATCATGGCGGCCAATGGCGGTCGCAAATTAAAGATCCCCATGGTCACCATCACCATCGCCGCCCTGGCCCTGGCCGGCATCTTCCCGCTGGCCGGCTTCTTCAGCAAGGAGGGCATCCTGGGGGCCTTGGCCCACCTGGATAACAAAATCTGGCTGTTCGCCGGTCTCTTCGGCGCCTTTTTAACGGCCTATTACTCCTTCCGGGTGATCTTCGTCATGCTCTTCCCCCGGGAACCCATCTTCCAGATCGCCGCAGCCCACAGCCATGCGGAAGAAGCCCACGGCGGTCATGGCCATGGGCATGGCCATGAAGAGGAACACGGGGTGCCCTGGGTCATGAACCTGCCCCTCTTAATCCTGGCCTTCTTTACCCTGACCCTGGGGTTTCTCCAGGGAGCCTTGGAGAAATTCCTCACCGGTCACGCCGGGCACCATGAAATCAGTATCCCGTTGTTGGTCAGCGCCGTGGGGGCCGCCTTAGCCGGCATCGGCCTGGCCTGGCTGGACTGGGGCGCCAAAAACGCCAAGTGCGTCGGCTTCCTCAGCCGGGTGCCGGCCCTGGAGAACTTCTTCATCCAGAAATGGTACATGGATCACTTCTGGCGGTGGTTCCTCAATACCATCATCTACGGCCTGTTTTCCAAGTGGTTTACCTATAACGACCGGCGGGTGGTGGACGGCGGCGTCGATGCCGTAGCCTTTTCCACGGTGGGCAGCGGCCGCTATCTCTCCCGCTATCAGACGGCCCTGCTCCAGGTCAACCTCTTGTTCATGGTCTTGGTCATGGCCGGGGTGGGACTCTATCTGGTCATGGGCCGTTAACCGGCTGGATCGATTTCTCGACCTACTTATCTTACGTTTGAGGACGGCTTTCTATGGCTGAACATCTTACGAATTTTCCGTACCTGACCTGTATGGTGCTGTCGCCGGTGATCGGCATCGCCATCATCCTCTTTCTCAAGGAGGAGCAGAAGTTTCTCATCCGGGCTGTGGCGTTGGTGGCCGCCGCCGTTTCCCTGGGTTTTTCCATTTACACCTTCGCGGCCTATGATCGGGCCTTGGGTGGCCTGCAATTTGTGGAAAAATATGAATGGGTGAAGGGCTTCGGCATCAGCTATTTCGTCGGCGTCGACGGCCTCAATGCCCCGCTCCTCCTACTGACCGGCATCGTCATCTTTACCGGCGTGCTGACCATGTGGGAGCTGGAACTGCGGGTCAAGGAATATTTCGCCTTCATGCTCTTCCTGGTCACCGGCGTCTTCGGCGTCTTCATGTCCATGGACATGTTCTTCTTTTTCCTTTTTTATGAGATCGCCGTGGTGCCCATGTATGTCCTGATCCTCATCTGGGGGTCCACCCGCAAAGAGTATGCGGCCATGAAGCTGACCCTCTACCTGATGGCCGGCAGCGGCTTGATTATCCCGGGGCTTCTCCTCCTCTATGCCACCTCCGGTCTTCAGACCTTTGATCTCATCGCCCTTCACGGAGTCCGCTTCGCCCCCTGGGTGCAGAAACTGGCCTTTGTCCTCCTCCTCTTCGGCTTCGGCGTCCTGGCGGCGATGTGGCCGTTCCACACGTGGTCTCCCGTCGGCCATGTGGCGGCGCCCACAGCCGTCAGCATGCTCCACGCCGGCGTCCTCATGAAGCTGGGCTCCTACGGCATCCTGCGCATACCCATGTATCTCTGTCCGGAGGGCTTCCAATATTGGTCCTCCCTTTTCGGTCTGCTGGCCATCTGCGGCATTGTCTACGGGGTCTTCGTGGGCCTGGCCCAGACCGACTTGAAATACGTCATCGGCTATTCCTCGGTCTCCCACATGGGCATCGTCGCCCTGGGTCTGGCCACCGGCACAGTGGACGGCCTCAACGGCTCCGTCTTCCAGATGTTCGCCCACGGCATCATGACCGCCCTTTTCTTCTCCGCGGTGGGCTATATCTATGACCGCACCCACACCCGTGATATCCATGAATTGGGAGGCTTCTGCAAGATCATGCCAGTGGCCTCGGCCTTTTTCATCACTGCTGCCCTCTGCGGCGCCGGGGTGCCGGGTTTCGCCAGCTTCTGGGCCGAACTGCTGGTCTTTATCTCGGCAGTCCGGGTCTTCGGCATCGGCGGCCTCATCGCCTTGGCCTCCATTGTCGTGGGCGCCCTCTTTGCCCTGCGGGTGGTACAGAACTCTTTTTACAACGAACCGAATCCCAAATTTGTCCATTTCGAGGATGTCAGCCCCTTTCTGGGCCTGCCCCGCATGATCCTGATAGCTACGCTGATCCTCTTCGGGATCTTCCCCAGTCTCATGTTGGACCTTATCAAAACGGCGGTGGTGCCGTTCATCAGTGGGTTGTAAGCCATGAAAGCTGTCGCGCTCTTTGCTCCTGAACTGTATTTCCTCTTAATGGCCCTGGTGCTGTTTTTCTGCTCCCTGCGCCGACAGGCCGAACCGCAGAAGGATTTCCGGTTGTTTCTGGCCATGACCGGTGCCGGCATCCTGGTGGGGGCCCTGAGCCTCTTTCAACAGGGGGAGATTTTTTACGCCTCCTACCGGGTGGACCTGTTCAGCCAGACCTTCAAGGTTATTCTGGCCGGTGGTCTCTTTCTCGTCGCCCTCATCTGCCACCGCCTACCGGGAGTGGAGGATCGGTTCCATGCCGAATTCTATCTCTTCCTGACCACCTGTACCCTGGGGATGATGATGCTGGTCAGCGCCGTGGAGCTGATCACCATCTACATTTCGCTGGAATTGGCTTCCTATTCCCTCTATATCCTGATTCCCATGCGCAGAGGGGATGGCATCGACGTGGAGGCCGGGATCAAATACCTGTTTATCGGGGCGGTATCCTCCTGCTTCATGCTTTTCGGCTTAAGCTACCTCTTCGGCGCCACCCACAGCACCTACCTGGTGGATATTATGCCAAAAATGCCGGCGCTGCTGGCCAGCCCGGTGGGGCTGCTGGGGCTTATCCTGTCCCTGTCCGGGTTTTTCTTTAAATTGTCCCTCTTCCCCATCCACTTCTGGGCTCCTGATGTTTACCAGGGTGGTGCCAACCAACTGGTGGCCTACATTGCCACCGCCTCCAAGGCCGCAGCCGTGGCCATCCTGCTGCGTTTTGCCGCCTTGGGCGGTTCCTATGGCTACTCCTTTGCCCAGATCCTGGTATTCTTGTCCATCGTCTCCATGACCCTGGGCAACCTGGTGGCCATTATCCAGAAAGACTTCAAACGCATGCTGGCCTATTCCTCCATCGCCCACGCCGGCTATATCCTCATGGGTATTTTGACCTTGAGCGAATCGGGGTATACCAGCGTCATCTACTACGCCGCGGCCTACCTCATCATGAATTTCACCTGTTTCATGGTCCTCTCGGAGATCGCCGAAGATGGCCGCGACCTGAAGATCGCCGAATTTGCCGGCCTGTATCAACGCTCACCGCTGCTGGCCCTGGCCCTGATGTTGGGCCTCTTCTCCCTGGCGGGGGTGCCGCCCTCCATCGGTTTTACCGGCAAACTGCTCATCTTTACCTCTGCCATGAACCAGGGCTATTTCTGGCTGGTCCTCATCGGCGCGGTCAACGGCACCATCTCCCTCTATTACTACCTCCGGGTGGTCTACGCCGCCTATTTCCTGGAACCGGGGGACCTGCCCCGGGTGGTGCCCTCTGCCGGTATCCGCTGGGCTACCTATGTCCTTATCGGGATCATCATCGGCTTCGGCGTCTTCCCCATGCAGGTCGTAGATCTGGCCCGCCACGCGGTAAAATTTGTCCTTTACTCCTAACGGCTTGCCGGTCTGAACTCCACCTGGACAGCACTCAGACCGGGTATAGCTGGAAAACTCTCTCTCAGGGCGGGGCCAACCCGCCCTTCCTGTTCCCAGGCAGGAACCTGCCCCTCCCCAGATCCGGCTCACTCAAAGCCCCAGTCCTCTATAAGTGTGAAGATAATCGGTATTGAGTAAACAAGGGCTTGATGAGCGCAATAACCCAGACCTCTGCCCTGGAATCCCCCCTTCGCCTCACCCCGTCAACCCGATGACCGTTCTTATACGGGCACCGGATAGAATGATCACCGGGTGCCCTCCCAAGCTGTCGCCGCAGTTCAATGCCTTTCCAGGCCGCTGAGCTCCCCCTGCTTTTACTAGATATGGATGCCTCTCCAACTCCCACGGTGTTCCGGAACCTGGCCGGGGAGCTCACGGTGGCAGGCAATCCTACTGGTGGCACTTACGTATAATAATCACCTGCGAACCAAGAAAATAGAGGTCATCGTCTTTGGCTAACCTGGGTGGCCACTGCAGGCCTGCGCCACTAACAAAGATCCAACGCGCCGGCCACGGCCCGCCCCAAAAGACCGATTTTTCTGACAACCGAGATCTGACTATGGAGGAGGTCTATCTGGGCATGGATAGAAGTCACGGCCGGTAGATGTTAAAAATTATGAACACTGTGTTCAGAATCTTGATCATTAATTATTACTCAATGATAATAAGAATGCAGTATAATACCTATAACATTTTGTGATTTCAGTGAAAATAGAAATACCTATTTAAATACAAGGAATGGCATAATTATTGCTAAAAAATATGGAGGGAATTTGAATGATACCTAGGACATGAAATAATGTCTGGTATAAAACCAAGTATATTACTAGAAATTATCAATTAATCCGAGACGGCACCGGGTGGGGTGCCGGAGACAGAAAAGTTATAACATACTGAATAAACTGAGTAAATTAAAAAACCTCAGTAATTCAGGGTGGCGGAGCTATGCGATGATCGGCGGGCTAGGGGGGCAGAGGCTGGTCTCTGGAAGTCTTAGCCAAACCCGGGAAGGAATTAATGAAGCCGCTTGGTATGTGCTTTACACCTATAGTCGTCATGAGGCCCAGGTGGAGTTGGGCTTAAGGCGGAGGGGTTTGGAGGTCTTTCTGCCCAAGGTGACAGTGCCCAGTCGGCGACGGGACCGCAGCCTGCATATTCAGGTGCCGTTATTTCCCGGATATTTATTTGTTTACAGTGAGATGCAGCCGTCAGAGTATGTGACTATCCTCAGACAAGCGGGGGTTGTCCGGATTCTGGGGATAAACGGTCGGCTTACCCCGGTGCCGGCCGCAGTGGTGGAATCTATTCAGACCATCGTCAACAGTGACCAACCTTTCTATCCTTGGCCGTATTTGGAGAAGGGGCGGCGGGTAATCATTGTGGACGGACCGTTGGCGGGAGCTGTCGGGGTTGTTGTTGGCCGGCGGCAGAAGACCCAACGGCTCATTGTCTCGGTGGAACTGTTTCGGCGGTCGGTGGCGGTGGAATTAAGCGATTATGCCGTTGAGCCCTATAGATGAGAGGGGACGGGAAGAGGGGCAAAGGGGGTGGCCCCATTGGTTATGGCCCCGGCCTGAACCTGGTTGGTGTCGGTTGATGGCTTGGCTCTGCGTTCTGAACTTCTGGGGCTGCGGCCCGGTGGCGCTGGATCCTGCCGGGCTACAGGTAGCCGTTCCGGTGGAGACGGCAAGCCTTTTGCCCAAGAAATTTGTCTATCAGGGCAATATCTGGCTAGTGCCTCAGGACCCCGAGTTATTACAGGAAATCAGGATGGTTTACCAGGAAAGCAGCCGGGCTTGGGGGATGGCAGCAGAATTGCCCGCAGACCTCCCCGATTCGGTGCAGAGTTATCTCCAGGCTTTTACCACAACGAAGAGGGGTCTAATAGCAGGTTCCCTCAGTCGGGGCAAGCAATATTTCCCGATGATGCGGCGGATCTTTCGGGAGCAGGGTATCCCGCCGGGGCTAATCTATCTGGCGATCGTAGAGAGCGGGTTGAATCCCACGGCCCGTTCTCCCAAGGGGGCTGTGGGGCTCTGGCAATTTATGGCGGATACTGCCAGACGTTACGGCTTGAAGGTTGATGACGAACAGGATGACCGTCAGCATCCCGAACGCTCCACCCGCGCTGCAGCTCGATACCTGCGGGATCTCTTTGCCCAATTCGGTTCCTGGCATCTGGCCTTGGCAGGCTACAACGCCGGGGAGGGGCGGGTGGCCGCGGCGATCCGCCTCCAGGGGAGTCGAAATTTCTGGGTGTTGGCGGAGAATCAGAGTCTGCCCGCTGAAACTCGTAATTATGTCCCGCAGTTGCTGGCGGTGACCATGATCTTGAAGAACCCGGAGAAGTATGGCTTTCAGGTGGATTGACAGGTCGAGGCGGCCGACCCGACCGCGGTGGAGCGTTCCCCTCCTCCTGGTGGTGCTGACTCTAGCCCTTCCCAGACTGGTGGCCGCCCAACCTGCGGACGCTCTGGTCACGGTGGTGAGCCTGGATGAACACGGCCAACCTCAGCGGCTGGGGCTGGGGGTATCCCTGGGCTCCACGGGACAGGTCTTGACCAGCCGTGATCTCTTCCAGGGAATTGACGGCCAGAGGATTCTTGTCAAGGCCAGGCAGGGGGTCTGGCAACATGTTCAGAAAATAGAACATGATCCCCCCTTTTACAAATACTCCTGGCTGACCACGGCAGGCTTGGATGCTCCGCAGGTCCCACGGTCCGCCGCCCTCCGGTTATCCTGCCCGCAGCAGGTCCTGGTGGGAGTGCTGGGCCAGGGCGGGCCTGCTTTAATACCGGCGACGCTCAGAGGAGTCCAGGTATTATCACCGCGCCTGCAGTTCCTGCAGATAGAATTCCAGGAAAAGGCGCCGGTATTGGCGGGGGCGCCGGTATTCGCCTCGACCGGAGCTTTGATCGGTATGTTTCATGGGCTGCCCAATAAGTCGGGAAGCGGGAGGACCGGTATTTTTCTGGCCATTCCTTCCTATCTACGGCCCCCGGCGGCCCAGGTTTCTTCCCCTGATCAAGGTCTCCGGCAGGAATGGGCACCAGAGTCAGGCTCCGCTCCTCAGTCTGCTTTTTGGGAAGGGGTGGCCGCCAGCCTCCAGCAGGATTGGCCGGAATCCCGGCGGCAGTTTGACTTGGCTTTGAACCAGACTCCTCATCTACCCGAGGCCTGGTACGGGCGAGGGATGGCCTACTATCAACTGAATGATTTTTCGGCCGCGGTGGCAGATTGGCAGCAGGCGGTTCGGCTGTTACCGGATTTTGCCCAATCCTATTATTGGCTGGGAAAAGCTTGGGAAAAGTTAGGTGATATGGCCGCGGCCCAGGCTGCTTACCAGCAGGCCGTCGGACTGGCGCCGGGCTTGCAGGCCGGCTACCTGTCTCTGGGGAGATTGGCCGTCGTTTCCGGGGATCTTTCTCAGGCCAGGGAATATTACGAACGGGCGGATACCAACAACCCCGAGGCGGGGCAGTATTGGTATGATTGGGGGGTCCGGGCCCAGCAGCAACGGAGATTTCCCGAGGCCCTGACCGCCTTTCACAAGGTCGCGGCCCTGGATCACCGGAACTATCCGGCCCGCTTCCAGGGCGGGCGCCTTGCCCTGGTGCTGGGCAAACCCCAGGAGGCCATCACTCTCCTGGGACAGGCCGTACAACTACAGCCCCGGGAGCCCCAAGGCCGGTATTACCTGGCGTTGGCTTATCTTTCGGCCTGGGATCGCCAGCGGGCTTGGGAACACTATTTCATTCTGCAGGACTTGGCGCCGGCTGCCGCAGCACGCTTGGCCACCATTTTGAAAACAGCTCCCTGATCCGCTGAACCGGGGGATGTCTACTTATTTGAACATGGTTTTGTCGAAAGTGATCTTGTTCCTGACAAGAAAAGTGAACAGAGGGTTGGGCAGGAATCGGCTGCTCGTCACAATCAAGAGTTGAGGGCAGCCCCGCCCCGGCCCATGGTGTGATTGCCCCATCGGCCTGACGGCTGGCCGGGCTTGTTATCAGAGTTTATTGTTATGTTCCTCCAAGCCAGACGCAGATCCAATCAACCAACCAGCAGGTATTTTGGCAGGGTTATAGGTGATCCTCCCTCCCCAATATCTGTCAGCACCGAGCCGGCCGAGGCCCTGAGTCCTCTCCTGGATCCGGTGGCGGAGGTCCCGACGGCTCCGGGACCGAGCCGTTGTCTGGCTTCTGCGGTCCTCTTGGCAGGTATCCTAGTGTTTGCCCCCCTGGCCTTTGGGGCTGTGCATACCTGGGCCTATTCCCTGGTGCAACTGGCCCTCTTAGCCGCTGGCTTCTGCTGGCTGGCCCACCGGCTCTGGCTGCTGGGAAAAACTGAGACCGCGGTCAGCTGGGTTGTCGTCAAAACCCCCCTGACGCCGTTGGCGATCTTCCTGACCTGCTGGCTGGTCTTCCAGATGCTGCCCCTGCCCCTGGCGGTGGTGCACTGGTTGTCGCCGTCGGCTGTGGCCATCCGGAGTTTAGGGAGTATGCCTCCCCCCGCCTGGGCGCCGTTGTCCCTCAATCCCTTTGCCACGAAACTGGGTTTGATCCAATTCCTCAGCCTGGCTGCGGTCTTCATCCTTGCGGTGACGGCGCTCAATCGTTCCCGAGACCTCACCGCTCTGATCCTGTTGGTGGCGGCAGTGGGTGTATTTGAGGTGATTTACGGTGCCAGTCAGATCTTCGCCCGGCCGCCCCGCATCTGGGGCTGGAAGAACATCTATGGCAGTATGCGGCTGGCCGGGACTTTCATTAATGTGGATCATCTGGCGGCTTACCTGGAGATGGCATTTTTTTTGACTTTGGGTCTATTTTGGGCCATCCGGCCGGGCCGGCGCAACGGCGCCCCTCAATCCCAACAGGGTTGGCGGGCCTGGCGGCAGCGCCTGGTCGATCCCGCGGCCATGGATCAATACACCAAGTGGCTGCTGGTCTTCCTCCTGGTCTTGATACTGGCCACCGGCCTGATCTTGACCCAATCCCGGGGCGGCGTTTGGGCCGGCGCAGTGACTTTGGCCAGCATCTTTCTGCTGGAGCGGGCCCGGCGCCGGGACCGGACGCCCTGGGCCGCCATCCTCCTGTTCCTGGCTTCGCTGGCAGCCTATGTCTGGCTGGTGGCGGGGGGGATCGACCTCAGCCGCTTGGGGAGCGCCGATGGCTTTGAAGGGCGGGCGGCCATGTATCGGGGCACCCTGGCCATGGCCTGGGATTTTCTCTGGACCGGGGTGGGTCTGGGCGCCCTGCCCGACGTCTTCACCAGATATCAGGTACCACCCCTCCTGGAGAATTATATAGACTATGTCCACAGCGACTGGCTGCAGTTATTGGCCGAAACAGGCCTGCCGGGGTTCGGTCTGGTCCTGGGAGGTTATCTCTACTTTCTTTATTATCTCTGGAGCCGGTGGCAGCGCCGGCAGGACCGGTTTGTGTTGGGAGTGGGGCTGGGCTGCCTGGGGGCGGTTTTGAGTGTGGGCTTCCATGCCGCGGTGGAATTCCCCCTGCATATTCCCGCCAATGCCGTGCTCCTGGCGGTGGTCCTGGCCCTTGGTTTCGCGGTCGTACATCTGCACCGCCACCCCTGGGAACATTTCTCCTATGACACCATCCTCCTGTCACGCCCGGCCCCGCGCCGCCTCGTACTGGCCCTGGGTTTGCTTCTCTTAAGCGGCCTTGCCTTCCTGACGCTCCAGGTATGGAACCATTGGGCGGCCGAGCGCCTGGCACCCACGGAGCGGGATTCCACCCGGCGACGCGTTCAACACTCGGCGGCGGATATCCACAAAGCCATGGACAAAAGCCCCGGAAACGCCGCTTATCCGGCCCTCCTGGGGATAGAACTGCAACGTCTTGCCGCCAGCGAGCATATCCCCCCGTTCGGCCAGGTCGACATTGAGCCCGTACCCGACATTGCGGACCTCTTGGCCCGGGCCAGCCGTTCAGCCCCCGGGAATTGGCGCTACCGCCATGGGTTAGGCTGGGCTTATCTGCTCTCCTCCGACCCCGAAAAGATAAACTCAGGATTACAAGAGGTTGCCGCAGCTAGAAAACTCTTTCCCGGTTATGGCTTCACCCACTTCAGTTATGGGGCGGCACTGCTTTATGTGGGGACCAGTTACCCTGAGGTTCTTACCAGCGACTGGCCCAGGCAATGTGCTCAAGCCTTGCAGCAGGCCGTGGCTTTGGATCCAAAACTACAAGCACAGCTCCACGAATTACTAGGTCAGTATCCAGAGGTAGTCCAAAGAGAGCTTGCCGACTTGTTGGCATCGGGGAATCTAAACGATAACTGAATGAATGGAAAGGAGGTGAATCATGAGGATTGTTAGGATTATGGGATCAATGGGTCTCCTTTTCTTGATGACCATCTGGCTGGTAATGGGATCGGGCGAGGTCCAGGCTTCCGCGGCCACTACCCATTCAGGTTTAGTCCTGTTGGCTCAGGCAAGAACACCCGCTCCACCTATCGTGGGTTCGCCCGGTCAAGATTCCCAGCAAGGGGACCCATCGGCTGATGACAAGGCGTCAAAAGGAAAAAAACCGCCCGAGGCCGACAAGACCAGTGGTCCTCTGCGGCCCCGGCCAAACCCCAATCCTTTGCCGTTGCCGCCGCCACCCCCACCACCACCCAGCCCAGGTTCTTAGGCCGGTGAGAGGCAGCGGCGGAAAGCAGTGGAAATTCAACCAATCAATCTCATAGGGAGTATGACAATGCGGAAACACTTAGGCTTGGGAATTATCACATTCAGTCTTCTCTTAGGTCTGGCCGGCGGTGCCTGGGCCTATCACCTGGATCTGCTTTACGCAAACAATGCCAATTATGCCTATGGCTATGTGGCCAATGATGAGATACCGTCTGGGGTAACGTCCTCTCAATTCAGTGCCGGCACGGCCACCGCGCAGCAGAGCTATTCCGGGCCGGACAGCTTCGGCAAGGCAACCACCGGGCAGACGGTTTCTCCCTATAGCAACTGGAATAAGATCATCGTCACCGACACTGATGCCGGCCCGATTTCTGGTACCAATTACTTTGCCGATGGGTTGGGATATGGCGACACCTTCTTCCGGTTCAAGATCGTCAAGGATTCCGGGGATGTTTCCAACCAAGTATTCGTGACCATCGGCTATAAGATTGATGGTACTTATAATTTCGGCAATGCCGGCGGCGGTATTAACTATTTTTACGGACGGGTGCGGTATGCCGCTCAGCTCTATGATTATCCTCTGCCCGGTCAGGAATTGTCCATCCTGGGCAGTTATGCCGCCCCTAAAGTTATGGATTGGACCGGCTCCAATATTTCCGGCACTTACAGTGATCAGGGGGAGCTGGTTAAACTGCAGGTAACTGTAAACACCGATTATTATTTTTATGGGATGCTCGAGTCTGCGATTCGGGCCTATGGTTACAATGTCCCTGGGTCCGGCAGCACTGATTTTGATGCCTATGTCCGCTTCACCGATATTCAACCTGTGCCGCTTCCTGGTGCGTTGGTCCTCCTGGGAGGCGGCCTGTTAAGGCTGTTTCGCTCTTCCCGGCGGCAGTAGAAGGAAAAGGCCCATTTCCTAACCCTCACCATGAACGGAGTCCCGGTCAGGGGCCAGGAGGTATTTTGCCCTCGAAAAATACCGCCTGGCTCCCTGACCAGCCCGTCCCTGAGCGCTGAGAGGCAGGCAAGGTGGCGGCGTTCTCGGAAGTCTGGTTGTCAAAACTCCGAGCTGCTGGTAAAATAACCCCGACACTAAAAGCAACAGACGACCAGGAACGGGGGGTTCGGGGTGGCCGCGCACAGGGGAAAAAGACTGGGGTGGATTACCTGGATGTGCCTAATCGCTTGTCTCACCGCTACGGTGGCGGGGGCACAGGAGGCCGGCGCCATACCGGCCGGTCTTACCGGTGAATTGGAAGGAACAACGGAAACCGAGAAGGCACCTTTGCCCAGGGAAGAACTGGAGAAACCGGAGGAGGTTGTGCCCGAGATCATCATCCCGGAGCAGCCGCGACTACCCGAGACCACCTTGCAGGTCGGTCCCATCACCGGCATCCTGGCCCCCTATGGCGCCGTCCCGGACATCGCCCCGCCGACTGGCCGACTGCACCGCCTGGGGCCTCTGCGGTTCACCCCCTTTCTCCGCTATGACGCAGTGTATCGCACTAATATCTATCAGACCTACAGTCATAAGATCTCCGATTTCCTGAATCTTCTCAGTCCCGGACTCAGGCTGGAGCTGCCCCTGGCCGGACGGCATGCCATTTCCCTGAGCTACTTGGGGAATTATTTCCTCTACAGCCGCCAGGCTGACAATGATCACTATGACCATAACCTGGCCCTGGAAACAGCCTGGCGTTTCCCGGCCGGTATGGAGATCCTGGGTGGAGTCTTCTATCGCCGGGCCGTCGAAGAGGTCACCTCCACCACCGGACGGCGACGTCCTTACCAGCGGCTGTTGCCCACCCTGCAGGTGAGCCATCGCTTGGCCGACAAATGGCGTCTGCAAGGAGACTACCAGTTCGAGATGTATGAGTTTGCCGATGCCGTGGACAGCCGCAACAACCGGCGGGACCACAACGTGGGCCTCACCCTCTTTTACAAATTCTGGCCCAAAACCGCGTTGTTGGCCCAGTACCTGTTGCAGCGCCGGGTCTATCCTGACTATTCCCAGGGCAACAACCTCAGCCACACCCCCTTCCTTGGCCTGACCTGGGATCCCACTGCCAAGTTGTCCGGCACCATGAAATTCGGTTACACCTTGAAGAGCTATGATACCGCGGTAGCCGGGCGCAATAACTCCCCCCATTCCTCCTCTTTGGGTATGGAGTTGCGTTATCGCTACAGCCGGTTCAGCCAATTCACCCTAATCGGCCAGCGGGCTATCCAGGAAGACCAGGACTTCGGCAACAACGCCTATGAAAACACCGCCTTCTATTTAACCTGGCATAAAAACTGGCACTTTTTCAAAATAGATTCCTATCTCACGGGCTCCTTAGCCTTTAACAACTACCTGAACGCCCAGACCGATGCTGCCGGCGCCACCAAGAAACGCCAGGACACCCTGACCATGGTCGCTGTGGGCCTCAGCCGCCCCGTCACCCGGTTTCTGAAAATTAGATTGGATTACCGCTACATCAACCGCGCCTCCAATTTTAGCGGGCTCAGTTATATGGATCACTGGGTCGGACTGGGATTACAGGGGAATATTTAAACACATGCCAGGCAGGGTTCGCAGGCAGGCTAAGAAATTGGATTATATCTCTCATCTCCTTCCCTCTGGGAGATAATCCGGATGAGGCCCGATTAAAATTATACCAGAGGGTACTTATCATCAGGACCGATGCCTATGGCATCATGGTGTGATCACCGACAATGGCAATGAATATGGACAGACAGTGGTTTTACCATCGGTTACTAGTAATCCTGGTCGTGTGCCTGGTCTTTTTTACCTCAGCGTCGGGCCGGTGCCAGGAAGACTATCTCCTGGGACCGGAGGACGAGCTGGAAATCCGGGTGTGGGATCATGAAGATCTGACCCGCAAACTGCGGGTCGGTCTGGACGGACGCATCGCCTTCCCCTTTGTGGGCGAGATAGCCGCAGCCGGCAAGACCGTCCTGCAGCTCCAGAAAGAACTGGAGCGGCGATTAGGTCAAGGCTATGTCATTGACCCCCACGTTTCCATAGCAGTGACGGCCTTTAAGAGCCAACGCTACTTTGTCGTCGGCAACGTGAGTAAACCAGGAACCTACCCCCTGACCCGCCCCCTGAATCTGGTGGAGGCATTGTCCCAGGCCGGCGGCCTGACCACCGATGTCACGGGCAAAACCGGCAGCGCCGCCTTGGTCTACATCGTCCGTCCCCGTCCCGGGGAGCACGTGGATAAGCCCCGGTATCCCCAGGGCGGGCCTCACGGCCAGACTCTGACGGTCTCCCTGCCCCTGGCCCTGGCCGGCGACCTCAAACATAATATCCCCATTCTCAACGGTGATACCATCTATGTCCCCATGCTCTTTTTCTATGTCACCGGCGAAGTCAAAACCGCCGGCCGCTATACCTATGAAAAGGACATGACCGTGCTCCAGGCCGTCACCACCGCCGGGGGTTTCAGCGACAAGGCCGCCCCGAAGCGGACCTATGTCATCCGTCCCAACCCGGAAGGCGGACGTCAGCAGTTCAAACTGCGGCTGGACGATCCGATCCAGCCCGGCGATACCATCGTGGTGCCAGAATCCTGGTTTTAACTACTTGAGGTTTTTATGGATAAACCCCTGACCGTCAGACCGGCCGCTTACGATGCAGTCTCCGAAGAAGTGGTTATTCCGTCCGGCTACCACTCCGGGCGCAGCCTGCACGACTATTGGTTCATTCTCCGGAAACGCCGTTGGCCGGCCATGGCGGTGTTGCTGGCCCTTTTACTGACCGTAGGGTTATACAGCTTTACGGCGGCGCCCGTCTATAAAGCCACCACTCAGATCCTCATTGATCGGGAGAGCCCCAAACTCTTGGACCTCCAGCAGCTGGCCCCTGCCGACCTGGGCAGCGAGCAGTTTTATCAGACCCAATACAAACTCCTGGAAAGCCGTGCCTTGGCCCGCAAGGTTATGGAGAAACTGAATCTGCGGGAGCATCCCCGCTATGGCAAGGTTTTCGCCCGGCTGCCCGAAGACCCCGAGCCCGTGGAGGTGCAGCGGGCCGAGGAAAGCCTCATTTCTAATTTATTAATAAATCTGGAAATCACCCCCATCCGCAACAGCCGCCTGGTGGAGGTGAGCTTCTCGGATAACGACCCGGTCTTTGCCGCCAAGGTGGTCAACACCCTGGCCAAAAGCTACATCGACCACGCCCTGGACATGCGTTTTGCCGCAGCCCAAGAGGCCTCCCGCTGGCTGCAGCAGAAGCTGGCCGAAGCCCGCCAGAAGCTGGAGGAATCGGAAGACCGTCTCAGCCAGTACCAGCGGGAGCACAATATCGTCATCCGGGAGGACAAAGAGGCCATCGTCTCTCAAAAGCTCTCCCAGCTCAACCAGGAGCTGGTGACTGCGCAAACCCGTCGGCTGGAAGCGGAAACCCGGTTTAACCAAGTTAGCCAGGGCTTGCCCATCGCCGAAGTACTCAATAACCCGGTGATCCAGCAACTCAAAGGCCAGGAGGCCCGGGTCCTGGCCGAAATCGCCGACTTGGCCAACAAATACGGCGAATTGCATCCCCGGCGCCAGCGTCTGGCCGGGGAGTTGGAGGCCATCCGCAGCGCCATCGGCACTGAGATGAAAACCATTGCCCAGAGTATCCGGCAGCAGTATCAAATGGCCAAAGAACAGGAAGGCAAACTCCTGGCAGCCATGGAGGACCTCAAGGACGAAACCCGGGAGATGGGAGACAAGGCCATCCAATACCAAGTCCTCTGGCGGGACGTGCAGGCCAACCGGGCCATCTATGAGAACATGCTCAAAAGCCTGAAAGAGACGACGGCTACCCAGAACATCCCGGCCACCCATATCAAGGTCGTCTACCCGGCTACGCCGCCCTCCATCCCGGTGGCACCTAAGAAGGTCCGCAACCTGGCCCTGGCCCTGATCCTGGGTCTGGTAGGCGGCGCCGCCCTGGCCCTGACCCTGGAGAACCTGGACAATACCCTCAAAAGCCCCGAGGAAATGGAAGCCTGGCTCGAGGTCCCCAACCTGGCCGTCATCCCCCATCTGGATCTGGCCAGCAGCAACGGCAACCTGGCCCCGGCCCTGGTGGTGGAACATCAGCCCCGCAGCCTGCCGGCCGAGTCCTACCGGACCTTGCGCACCAATATCATGTTCTCCTCCCCCGGCCAGCCGCCCGGCACGCTCCTGGTGACCAGCGCCCAGCCCGATGAAGGCAAGACCGTCACCGCCGCCAACCTGGCCACGGCCATGGCCAAAGCCGCCAACCGAGTCCTGCTGGTGGATGCGGATCTGCGCCGGCCCTCCCTGCACCAACTCTTCGAGACCACCCGGGAGCCGGGTCTCAGCAACTATCTGGTGGGCGAATCGGACGATCTGCCGGTAGTGGCCACGGCCATACCCAATCTCTGGCTGATACCGGCCGGACCGATAACCCCCAACCCCTCGGAACTGCTCCAGTCCGAGCGCATGCGGCAATTCCTCGCCACCGTCCGGACCAAATTTGACCGCATCATCCTCGACTCTCCACCTCTGCTGTCCGTCACCGACGCCGTCATCCTGGCCACCATGGTGGACGGCGTCCTGCAGGTGGTCAAGGCCGAGGCTACCTCCCGCCAAGCCGCCCAGGAAGCCCGGGACCAAATCCACCAGGTCCAGGGCCGCCACCTGGGCACCATCCTCAACGATATCTCCCTGGGGCGGGACGGCTACTACTATAATTATTACTATTACCGCTATCACTCCTACTACCAGGACGAGGACGGCAGCAACACCCCCAACCTCCCCGTCCGCCATAAAACCGCCGCCCCCGCCGGATTCCTGGCTTGGCTCCGCAGCAAAAACTCCCGCTCCCGCGCCAAAGGCACCCGGCGGCGGCAGAACTGAAGGCATCGCCCCAAAAGTTTTTTAAGATTGCCTTGTTTCCCTAAACCGGACAGTTACCACGGATGAAGGACCACCTGCCCAGCCCTCTGCCTCTGGCAATACGGAGGATATCCTTGCTATGAACCGTTGCCTCGATATCCTGGCGGCTCTTCTCGGCCTGCTTATCCTGGTGCTCATACTGCCGGTTGTGGCCCTGCTCATCAAATTGGACTCCCAGGGACCGGTGTTCTTCCGCTGTAAACGGGTGGGCCTCCATGGCAAAGTATTCGATATGTTCAAATTTCGCACCATGTATCATCGCCCCGAGGATATCGGCCCCTCCGTCTCCCCCCAAGGCGACCCCCGGGTCACCACCGTCGGCCGGGTCCTGCGGCGGTTAAAATTGAATGAGTTCCCCCAGTTCATCAACCTCCTCAAGGGTGACATGACCCTGGTGGGCCCCCGGCCCGAATCCCCGGACCTGGCCGCCCTGTACCCTCCTGAGGCCCAGAAGATCTTTACCGTCAAACCCGGACTCATCGGCCCCAACCAGATCCTGGGCCGCAACGAAGAAGAGCTCTACCCGCCCGGCGCGGACCCCCAGAAATTCTATCTCGAGGTCATCCTCCCCCAGAAACTCCCCATTGATCTGGCCTATATCCAGGACCGCTCCCTACTCAAGAACCTCAAGTATCTCCTGCTGGGCATCTGGGTGACCATCGCCGGTGCCATCAGCCGGCAACACCTCTGGCACAACCGCAGCCAGATCTTCCTCTTCCTGATGGATACCAGCTTCTGTGTCATCTCCCTGGCCCTGGCCCATTTCCTGCGCTTTGACTGTCAGGTGCCCAGTCTCTGTCTGGCGCACCTGTACCCCCTGCTCCTCTGGGCCGTGCTGGTGCGCCTGCCGATCTTCATCGCCTGCGGTTTCTATTACGTCCTCATCCGCCACCTCTCCCTCTATGACATCAAGAAGGTCATCAAAGGCGTGGCCCTGGCCAGCGGCGCCTTGGTGGTGGTGGCTTATTTCCTGGGCCTCACCAGCAACTACTCCCGGGGCGTCTTTGTCATCGACTGGTTCTGCCTCACCACCTTCCTGGTGGGCTATCGGGCCCTGGCCAAAAAACTCTACCTGCGCTATAAACGCCAACCCGGGGCCGCTGCCGTCAAAAAGCCGGTCCTTATCTGGGGGGCCGGCGATTGCGGCGAACTCTGCCTGCGCTTCCTCCAAAAGGAACAGCAACCGGCCTACGAGATCATCGGCTTTATCGACGACGACCCCAAAAAACGGGGCAAACGCCTGGGCGGAGTCAAGATCCTGGGAGATCGGCATCAGCTGCACATCATCCGACAGTTATTCAAGGTCGAGCAGGTCTTCATTGCGGTGGCCAACGTCTCGGCTCCGGCCCTGCAGCAGATGCTGGATCTCTGCCGCCAGGCCAACCTCCAGGCGCAACCTTTCCTGGACCGGTGCTTCCTGCCCGGCCAGACCCCGATAGTGGCCAGCGCCCCGGCCAACGGCTATAACCCGGCCGCCACGGCCGGCGAGAAACAACAAGCTTGTTGAAGAGATGAGGGTTAGGGGTGCGAGGGGGCTTAATTCTCCCGTATCCCTGAAGTGAGCCGACGAGGCAAACAGAGAGGTGAACACTCCATGCGGGCCGTCATTTTAGCCGGTGGCAAAGGCGTGCGCCTGGCGCCGTTGACCCAGGTCATCCCCAAACCCCTGGTGCCCCTGGGAGGCAAACCCATCCTCGAGATCGTCCTGCGCCAGCTCCAAAGCCAGGGCTTCCGGCACGTCACCCTGGCTGTGGGCTACATGGCCGACCTCATCCAGGCCTATTTCGGCGACGGCCGCAGACTGGGCCTCCACCTGGACTACGCCTTCGAGGAGCAGCCCCTGGGCACCGCCGGTCCTCTGGCCCACATCGACGGCCTGGACGACACCTTCCTGGTCATGAACGCCGACGTCCTCACCGACCTGGACTACCGGGCCCTGATGGCCTACCACCACACCCACGGCGCCATCGCCACGGTGAGCGCCTACGAACGCCAGGTGCGCATCGACCTGGGGGTCATCATCGCCGACGGCGACGGCCGCATCCGGGACTATGTGGAAAAGCCCGCCTACACCCACCTGGTGAGCATGGGCATCTATATCTTCGAACCGGACATCCTGGCCCACATCCCCCCGGCGGCCGCCCAGACCGGCCACCCCGACCGACCGGCGGGCTATTTGGACTTCCCCGACCTGGTGAAACACCTCCTCCGCCAGAACCAACGGGTGTACTTTTACCCCTTCAACGGCTACTGGCTGGACATCGGCCGCCACGAAGATTACGCCAAGGCAAGCGAGGAGCTTGAGAAGCTGCAACTCAATTTCATTTAATGTATTAACTCTTATTGAAGAAAACCGCGCAATCATTAATGAAACAAGTAACTTCACAGGCAATTTGGCAGACTTTCCTGACCAACCTGGCCATTCAGGTTGCTAATGTGTTTACCGGGGTTGCAACTGCCCGGTTATTGCAGCCCGAGGGCAGGGGAGAGTTAGCCGCCGTTATTCTTTGGCCTTCAATCTTGGCCGGCCTTGGGATATTGGGCACTAATTGGGCCCTGACTCGAGAAGTCGCGGCCCATCCAGAAAAAGAAGCGGATCTTGCCAAAACAGCCGTAGTTCTCGGCGTCGGCCAAGCTGCCGTCTGTATGGCCCTGGGGTATTTCCTGGTGCCCCAAGTATTGCCGACCGACAAGCAGCATCTGATTCCTCTGACCCGTTTCTATCTCCTGTGGCTGCCCCTGAATTTTGTGGCCCTCAACCTCATTGCTCTGGATCACGGCGGGTTGAAATGGCTACGTTTTAACCTCTTTCGGTTGTCAATGGTAATCCCATATCTGTTAATCATCCTTGTATTATGGCTGTTTCAGGTGACCATGATGTTTTGGTTTATCACAGCCATCATCGTCAGCAATCTCATTACCGTAATAATCCGTTTTTGCATTCACTGGCGCAAGATATGCCTGGGCCGGACAAGCTGGGCGGAATCCCTTCACATTTTAAAAGGGGGCCTACCCTATTTTTTAGCCACTGCCAGTTCTGTGATTGCCCTCCAGGCGGATAAGGCTTTAATGGTTAGTCTTCTGTCCAGCGAGGCAGTGGGCTGGTATGCCGCCGCATTTACTTTCGCTGCGGCTCATTCTTCCCTGGGAGGGGCCCTGGGGGTCACCTCTTTTGCCGCCCTGGCCAATGAGACTGACCCGGTCGCCCAAGGGGACTATCTGGCCAAGGTCTTCCGGCAGGCCACACTCCTCTATGTGGCTGCGGGTACTGCCGTGGCCCTTTTGGCACCTTTGGCTATTGTGCCCCTCTTCGGCCCTGACTTTGCCCCCGCTGTGGCCCCGGCCGCAATTCTGGCCCTGGCTACATCCTGCAGCGCCTTGGCACAGGTCCTCAACGAAGGCCTGCGGGGGCGAGGCACCACCTACCCCGGCATCGCCGGGCAACTTATAGGCGGTGTGGCAGTGGCCATGGCCGCTTTGGTGCTGGTGCCCTACTATGGCCTTAATGGACTGGCCTTTGCTTCGATTTTCGGGGCTGCTGCCAATCTAGGGTTAATGATAATGACTACCCTGGTCTTATTAAAAATCCAGCCCGCCCAACTCTGGGGGCTGCATCCCCTTGAGATAAAACTCCTGTTCGGACGCTTCCGGGTCCTTATACAAAAGACATTGTAGTGGGGTAAAAACTCAAGAAAGACCATAATAAATTATATTATGATAAATTATAAATATAAATTATTTATATCACTGCCAATTATATTAATAGTTATAAGATGCTGTACTATTCATTTTTCAGAAAATTATCAATTATACTACGGTTTACTGTCTTCAATAATAATAACATTATTTTTATTCAGTACATTTATTATAAATAAATCCATTAATAATCAATATTTTATAAGTACTGACAGATTTACATTTAATTTATTGATATTGTTATTATTTTTATCATTAGCCGGATTATTTGTCGGGTTAATTAATGGATGGAATAAAAGATATTTATTTGGCGATACATATAATATAATATACCTTCCATTTATGTATTTTATTGGAATTGTTTTGTTAAGCCAAATACCTAAAGGAAATGTAATTTATTATTGTAATAAGATAATTTTAAATGCATATATTTCGGCAATATTATATTGGCTTTATATGACATATAGAATAAATTATATAGATACAAATATCAGATATTCATATATATATCCTTTGAATTCGATAATTTTTGTTTATTTTTTTACATATTTTATTCTCTATGATAAGTTAAAATATATATTTATAATTTGTATAATAATAGTAATTTTTTTAAATTATTTATCCTATCAAAGATCGATAATTGTACAAAATATAATAAACGTAATTCTTATATTAATATTATTAAAAAATTATATTAAAATAAATATAATCAAAATATTTCAAATATTTGGTTTAATTTTTATATTAATAATATTTATATTTTATTATATTGATAATAATAAAATTTATAATAAAAGGCTATTATTTAATTCGCAATATACTGATAGTTCAATTGAAGTGAGAATTATGGAGCTTAAAGATATATTTTATACTCATGAGAAAAAAGGCGATATGTTAGATATTATATTAGGATTTGGAAGTGGTGCTGGTATATTAATTAATAATTTAGACTTCCTTCAAATCAATGTTCTTGATGATTATGGTGATGGGCGAAAGCACAATATCCATATAACTCCCGCAGGGCTATATTTTCGTTATGGAATATTTGGATTAATAATATTTTTATTTTTGGTATATTATATTTGGAATCAAATTAAAATATATTATTTTAAGGGAAATTATTGTTATAAAAAAATATTATTTATAAAAACGATAGCAATTGTATCGATATTTAGTGCTCTTATTGATAGTTTTACGGCAAATAAATTTTTTCATTCAGCAGAGGGTTATCTTTTGCCATATTATTTTACAATACTTTCATTATTTTCAAATAAATACAAAAAGAAAAGATAATATAAATATGATACACAAAATTGTAAAGAGAGAAAAATATTTAATAGAATATTGTAAAGATAAAAATGTTCTCCATATTGGTTGTTGTGACTCGCCTTTCTGTATAGAGCGATATAAAAAAGGAAAGCTTTTGCACACTGAACTTATTAATTCTGCCAAAAAAGTTATTGGTATAGATGTTGATTCTGCTTCGTTGGAATATTTAAAAAATAAGGGGATTAATAATTTATATGAAATTAATGTGGAAAAAATTAAAGAAAATAATATAGCGGTCTTGTATGACGAAAAAATTGACATTATTTTAGCAGGAGAAATTTTAGAGCACCTCAATAATCCCGGTTTATTTTTAGAAGGTATAAAACGATTAGCTAAAGAAAATGTCGAACTCATTATTACGGTTCCGAATTCGCCTACCTTAAAAAGTTTTCTAAGGTCACTTGTCGGAACGGAAATGGTCCACCATGACCATGTTTGTTATTATTCTTTAAAAACATTGACAACATTACTTAAGCGGTATTCATTCGAAGTTAAAGAATACTATTACTATACCGCTCCGCCGGTTCCCGAAAGGGGTCTGACGATGAAAATTTCTAACAAAGCTGCGGAATATTTCTGTAAATTATGCCCTTCCTTGGGCGATGGTTTGATTGCAATTTGCCGTTCAACCTAGTTATCATCATGAAAATACTCGTCGTCAGCTCCTATTATCATCCGGCGGCAATTTACGGGGGGCCGGTGCGGAGTATCCATTTCCGGAATAAGATTTTATTATCTCATGGGCATACAATTCATACATATACCACCGCTGCCAATGGCACGGGTGATCTGGAGGTGCCTCTTGGCCGGCCGGTGTTGGTGGATGGCCTGCCAGTGACCTATTTCCCCCGCTGGTGGTTTGGGCGGCAACGGAAGCCGTTTTCTCTGTTTTTCAGTCCGGCCCTGGGGCAGGCCCTGCGGCGGCTGCAGCCCGGGGACTATGACCTGATGCTCATCCACGCCACCTTTGGCGATCCCGGCCGGCAGGCGGCCCAGGCGGCCTGGCGGACAGGTATACCCTATATCTGTTATACCCATGGTACTTTTGAGCCCTGGCGCATGGCTTATAAAAAGAGGAAAAAACAGCTTTATATGGCCATGGTTGAGGGCAATATCCTGCGTCGGGCCGCAGGCATTGTCGTCTGCAACAACGCCGAGACCGCATATCTGAGGAATTATGGGATCCGAACAGCTATCCGCCGCATTCCCTGGGGAGCAACGGGACCGGATCTCGCAGAAATACCGGATCGTAGCATCTTGAATGCCAACTTTCCCGAATTGGCGAATAGACCTTATATTCTGTTCTTGGCGCGACTCCACCCGATGAAGGGCCTGGATCTTCTGATCCCGGCGTTTGCCGACGTAGCTAGAGAGTTTCCCGACTGGCTGCTGGTGCTGGCCGGACCTGATGAAGGCGGTTATAGGCGGCAGGTAGAAAAAATGGTGGCTGCGGCTGGATTGAATCGCAGGGTATTATTTACCGGCTTGGTCACCGGTGAAGTTAAGGCGGCCCTTTTGGGGCACGCAGACTTATATACTCTCCCTTCTCACTCGGAGGGTTTTTCGGTCAGCGTCGTCGAAGGCTTGGGCTACAATAGGCCGGTGCTTATTACGGAGACCTGTTATGTGCCGGAGGTGGCGGCAAGCGATGCCGGACTTGTAGTCCTGCCGGAAAAGGAGGCGTTAACCTGTGCATTGCGGATGATGCTGGCGGATGAGGGGTTGCGTCAGTCGTGCAGCCGCAACGCCGGCAGGCTGGCCGAAACCACCTTCACCTGGGAGGCTGTGGCCCAGCAGACCTTAAAGTTTTATCGGGAAGTAATAAAAACTTAAATAATCCCGCCCACAAGGAAGCTATCGGGGAGAAAGTGCATTTGATCCATCATTTTGTGCTGGTTGTATAATAGCAATAACTCATAAACTTATGAACATCCTCATTTCCACGCAGATTTATGTGCCGGAGACGCAGGCGTCGGCGGTATTGGTCCAGGAGTTGGCCGGGGCGCTGGCCCAACGGGGGGCGCAGGTGACGGTGGCAGCGGGGTTTCCCCATCATCCCTATGGCCGGCCACGATTATCAATACCCCCTCTTTCGCACTACCCATGCCCCCATCGTGGTGGGCAATGGGGTGTGGATCGCCGCCGACGTCTTTGTGACCCCAGGGGTAACCATCGGCGACGATGCGGTAATCGGGGCCCGGTCCAGCGTGTTTCACGATATGCCGGCGGGCATGGTCTGTTATGGGTATCCGTGCCGTCCAAAAAGGAAGCGATGAATGACGAACAATAAATGGGAAAATGTTTCGTATATCTTTTGTGACGACTCACCTGCTGCGAAAGTAATATGGCCGGATGAAGAGCGAGGTGATATTGCATACCCGCAATAACCCGTGAGCCTATGAACGTCCTCATTACCACGCAGATTTATGTGCCGGAGACGCAGGCCTCGGCGGTGTTGGTGCAGGAGTTGGCCGGGGCGCTGGCCCAACGGGGGGCGCAGGTGACGGTGGCGGCGGGGTTCCCCCATCATCCTTACGGCCGGCTGTACCCCGGGTTCCGCTGGCAATGGTGCCGGGTGGAGCAGGAGGACGGCTTCCGGGTGGCGCGGGGTTGGCATCTGATTCATCCCTCACCGTCGGTGGTGGTCCGTGGTCTGGTCTATGCTTCTCAGTGCGCTGCCTTTCTTCTGGGTGCGGCCCACAGCCCCCGGCCTGATGTGGTAGTCTCCTATGGGCCGCCCCTGGGGGGGCCGCTGACCTCGGCCGTCATCGCCCGGCAGGCCAGGGCCAAGCTGGTGTCGGTCGTCTATGACATTTATCCGGATATCGCCGTGGAATTGGGTTATCTGCGCCAGCCGCAGCTCATCCGGGCCGCAGCCCTGGCCGAGGATCTGATGTATCGCCTGTCGGACCGGATCGTGGTGCTCTCCGAGGGCTTCCGGCGCACCCTGGTGCAGGACAAGGGGGTGCCCCCGGAAAAGGTGGCGGTAATCCCGGTGTGGTTGGATGCTCGGGACATTGAGCCCCGGGACCGGGACAACCCCTGGCGGCGGGAAATGGGGATCGGGCCGGAGAAGTTCGTGGTGCTCTATGCCGGGACCATCGGGCTGGTCGCCGGCGCCGAGGTGATTCTGGCCGCGGCCCGGCGGTTGGCGGCCTATCCCGACATCCTGCTCTTAATGGTGGGGGCCGGCCAGGCCAAGGACGACCTGGAGGTCAAGGCCCGGCAGGCGGGGCTGGACAATATCCGCTTCCTGCCCTTTCAGCCCCGGGAGCGCCTCAGCGACATGCAGTCCGCCGCAGATGTCTCCCTGGTGACCTTGGCGCCGGGTCGGGGCAAGACCTCGGTCCCCAGCAAGGTATTGGGCTATATGGCCGCGGCCCGCCCGGTCATTGCCGCGGTGGACCTGGATTGCGATACCGCCGACCTGATCCGGAAAGCTGGCTGCGGGGTGGTCGTGCCCCCGGGCGAGCCAGTGACTTTGGCGGCAGCGGTTCTGCATTATTATCGCCGGCCGGAGGCCCGCCGGACGGCGGGAGAAGCCGGTTATCGTTATTTTCTATCCCATTTTGAAAAAGAACGGGTGCTGCAGCAGTATCTGGAGGTCATCCAGAGCGTTGCGGCCCCCAGTTGCCAACACCATCCCACCCAACCGGGGGCTCATTAAACCGAAGGTCATCGACCTACCGGCTCCCGTCTAAAACCCCCAAACCTAGACCCCGGCCCCTGGCCCAGTGGCGGCAAGACCCTGGACTTGCCGTCTGGTGCGATTTGCCTGTACCGCCAGACGGGCCTGTGAATTAGGCCGCGGCGGTCCGCGGTCATCAGCATCGGCCGAAGGCCCGCCGGGCGGCGGGAGAGGCCGTTTCTCGCTGTTTCTTATCCGATTTTCCAAAGGAACGGGTGCTGCACTCGTTGTGGCCCGGGAGTGAGGTAACAACCGATGAACGCTGAAATCTTTGCTGAATGGCTGAAGCGACAGGGATATCAGGTGGCCCGCACCAAAAGCAGCTACTGGGTAAACATGGGGAAAAGGGTCTGGCAGGCCTTTCCTTATCATTGGCTTATATCGCCGGACGAGTCGGAGATAAATGAATTTCTTTGGTCCCAGGGGGCTATTGGACTGCGATATTCCGAACCCTTGGAATCACCGATAGGTTGTATCAGTTATCATGCGGTCTATGATATACCGACTTATGATTTTAATAATTTAGGAAAAGCACGAAAGGACGTACGGCGTGGGTTGAGAAATTGTAAGATAGAAAACATTTCATTTTCAAAATTAGCAGAGGAGGGATGGCTGCTCCAAAAGGATACCTTAGATCGACAACGCCGTAAAATCAATATATCACGCACCGTATGGGAACGTCTTACTATGTCTATGTTAGATTTGATTGGTTTCAATGCTTGGGGGGCAATTGTTCAGGGTCAGTTGGCCGCATCTGTTATAACATTTAAAATGGATAACAGTTATTATATACTGTATCATCAATCTCATCGTCGTTTTATCCAAAAAAATATAAATAATGCTTTAATTTTTATCGTAACAAACTGGATGAAAAATAATGAAGATGATATTTCCATTTTCTATGGGCTGCATTCTCTTGATGCGCCGCCCAGTGTGGACGAATTCAAATTCCGCATGGGCTATATCCCCAAGCCGGTGCGGCAGCGGGTGGTGTTCCATCCCTTGGTGGCGCCGCTGGTGAATGAGGCCAGTCACAAGTTGTTACAGCGCCTCCTAAGGCGGTGTCCAGGCCATCCGATCCTGTCCAAGGCCGAGGGGATGTGGCGTTTTTATCTGGAAGGCCGCAAGCCCCTGGAGGAGCAGACCTGGCCGGAGTGTCTGGCGGCGAGGAAGGGAGAGATACTGGCGGCGTTGGGAGAGGGGAGACAGCCCGAGCGGCCGGTCAGTCTACCAGCGGCGGCAGCCCACCGGGTTTTCCAGGTGCCGCGGCAGTTCCCCACACCGGCCTCGGGTGGCAATGGGCGCCGCCGGGCCGGGCTTGGTGATCTGGAAGCCGGGGGGAGGGTTTCGGCAGCACCTCCAGGAGCATGACGGCAGGATAGGCGCCAAAGGCGGCGGTGGCGCCTGGGTCTGGGAAGACAAGAACTGAGGCCTTGCAGTCCCGGCCGAGTGGGGGAATCTGGGTGAGATAATGGGGCGGTCGGGAGGCAGGGCCTTGCCTTTTCTGCGGCGGGGAAGCGGCATGATAGGACTAAAACGAGGGGGAGCAAGAACCGCCTGCGGGCGGGGCTGATATTTGCTGTAATCTTCGTTGACAGGAGAAAAAGAGTCCTATATCATGAAAAGAAAAATCCCCAAAGGAGCTGGCAGATGCGTCCCAAAGTCTGGTTTGGTGTACTGCTGGTATGCTTGCTGGTGAGCAATCTGGTCTCGACGGTGCCGGGTTGGGGGCAGCCCTTCCTCCTGGACGGCACCCACTGGACCAACATCAGCTATGACGCCAAGGTGACCTACATCAAGGGTGTGGGCAACATGGCCGATCTGGAGGTCCAGTCCGGCGGTTCGGTGGATAACCGGGGCTATTGCATCGCCTACATGATGGTGCAGGAATTCAAGGATCGGAGCATTGACTCGGTGGTGAAAGAGATAGACGCCTATTATCAGAAAAATCCCCAAGACCTGAAGAAACCGGTGTTGGAAGTCATGATTCGACATGCTTCCCAATTATGTCCGCCTGCCAAAAAGTAACATCCGAGGTGAAATTATGCGGCAAGCAGCTCTTGTAATGGTGTTAGTCTGTTTTCTGGCCGTGGGCTGTTCCGGCATGTCCTACACCACCCAGCGCACCCTCAGCGGCGGGGCTATCGGCGCGGCCAGTGGGGCGGCCATCGGCGCCATCGCTGGCAATGCCGGCATGGGAGCCGCCATCGGCGGCGGTGCCGGTGCTTTGGGGGGTCTCCTCTATGATCAGTACAAGAAATCCCGGGGGGAACCGTAAACGGCAACGGTACTGATTTATCACCTTCTCACCACAGGGCGGGCCTGCCAAGGCCCGTTTTTTTTTCAAAGCCAGCCTCGGGGCCGGGATCGGTCAGGGCGGGGGCATTACTCATTGGCCTTCCACTTTTTTCTAATAAAACAGACTTTAGTTATAAAAATCTTGAGCCGATAGATTAAGAGAGGGATCGAAGCCTCGGTTTGCAAGCCCGATGCCTCGGAGGCCGGACCTGATGCCGTTAAATTTCGGTTAAATATCGGCCTTTTGGTTAATTTTCTAGTGGACAGTAATATAAATGTTTATTAATATCTTTTCTTGATCGATCTCGAAGCTAAACATCTGTTTAAAATTACTAAACGGAAGAACACCTATGGGGCAGGCTCATGTCACCGTAGTGGTGGGGACCCGGCCGGAGGCCATTAAGATGGCGCCGGTGCTGCAGGAATTGCGTCAGGAAGGGTCGGGGATGAAGTTGTCTCTGATTTCTACGGCGCAGCACCGTCAGATGCTGGATCAGGTGTTGACCCTTTTTCACTTGGTACCGGACCTGGATCTGGATGTCATGCGCCCCAACCAGGATCTGGCTGGATTGACAGCCCGGGTGGTGGAGAAGATGTCAGGGGTGCTGTCGGAGCAGCGGCCGGACCTGCTCCTGATCCAGGGAGATACCACCACGGTGGCGGCGGCGGCTTTGGCCGCCTTTTATCAAAAGATACCGGTAGCCCATGTGGAGGCGGGCCTGCGCAGTTATGATATTTACCATCCCTTCCCCGAGGAGGTGAATCGCCGCCTGACCTCAGTGCTGACAGAGGTCCATCTGGCGCCCACTCCGGCGGCCCGCCGCAATCTGCTGGCCGAGGGGGTCTTACCCGGGAAGGTGGTGGTCACCGGCAATACGGTGGTGGATGCCCTGCTGTCGCTGGCGGATCTGCCTTATGACCGCGAGGGTTTAGAGCGATCTCTGGGGGTTGGTGGGCGGCGTCTGGTGTTGGTTACTTCCCATCGCCGGGAGTCGTGGGGGCAGGATTTAGAGAACATCTGTTGGGCCCTGAGGGACCTGGCGGCTGCTTTTCCGGATATTTACATTGTCTATCCGGTGCATCTCAATCCCCATGTGCAGCAGCCGGTGCACGACATCCTGGGAGGGGTGGAGCGCATTAATCTGAGTCCGCCGCAGGATTATCTGACCTTTGTGAATCTCATGCGCCAGGCATATCTTATTCTGACGGATTCGGGGGGGATTCAGGAGGAGGCCCCCACCTTTCGGGTGCCGCTCCTGGTGTTGCGTCAGGTGACGGAGCGGCCGGAGGCGGTTCAGGCGGGTATGGCGGCCCTGGTGGGGACGAGGCGGCAGGACATCGTCCTGGCGGCCTCCCGGCTGTTGAGTGATGCTGAGGCCTATGGGCAGATGCAGCGGGGACGCAACCCCTTCGGCGACGGCCGGGCGGCCCCGCGCATCGTGTTGGCGATACGCCGGTGGTTGGAGGGCAAATACCCGCTGCTGGCGGAGGCCGAAGAATTTCACCCCGATTCCGAGGCGACCGAGAGTCATGGTTGATCTGGTTCCTTATCTTTGGCTGATCCTCAAGATCATTCTGGTCTTTGTGGCGATAATCTTTTTTATCAGCGGTCTGGACGATCTGTTCATAGATATTTACTATGGGTTGCGCAGCCTATATCGCCGCTTTTTTGTCTTGCCCCGCTACAAGCCCCTCACTGAGGAGCAGTTGTTATCTCCACCCGAGCAGCCCATCGCGGTAATGATTCCGGCCTGGCAGGAAGCCCCGGTAATCCGCCGCATGTTGGAAAATACCATCCAGACTTTCAAGTATTCCAATTATCATATCTTTGTGGGAACCTATCCCAATGACCCGGATACACAGGTGGAAGTGGAGCTGGTCCGGGAAAAGTATGATCATGTCCACCGGATTGTCTGTCCCAAGGACGGTCCTACCAACAAAGCCGACTGTCTGAATTGGATTTATCAGGGTATTGTGGCCTTTGAACATGACCATCAGATGACGTTCGATATTTTTGTCATGGAGGATGCGGAAGATATCGTCCACCCTCTGGCCCTGAAACTGTTCAATTATCTGATTCCCCGGAAAGATATGGTGCAGATACCGGTCATTGCCTTTGAATGCGGCTGGCTGGATTTTACCTGCGGCCATTATCTGGATGAATTTTCTGAGAATCATTTAAAGAACCTGGTGGTGCGGGAGTTCTTTGCCAAGAACATCCCTTCGGCCGGAGTGGGCTGCGCCTTCAGCCGCCGGGCTTTTGAGCTGGCTGCAGCCCTGAATCAGAATCTATTATTCAGCATTGATTCTCTGACCGAAGATTATGAAATCGGTCTGAGGCTGGCCAGCTATGATCTGCAGACCATCTTCGTGAAGCAGGCCTTCCGACGGGAGGTATACCGCAAATCATTCTGGCGGCAGCGCCCCCATAAAAAGGTCATCAAGGACTACATTGCGGTGCGGGAGTATTTTCCCAAGGAATTCCGGGCGGCGGTGCGGCAGAAGGCCCGCTGGGTGGTGGGCATCGCCCTGCAGGGCTGGGCCAATCTGGGGTGGCAGGGGGGCTTGCGCACCAAGTATATGCTGTATCGGGACCGCAAGACCCTATTGACCAGCCTGGCCAACATGCTGGGGTATTTTGTGGTTATGGGGGTGCTCATCTATTGGTTTATCCTGTGGTATTTCCCCGAGGCCTATCATTATCCGCCCCTGGTGTCGTCCGGTACTTGGCTTTATTATCTGATCCTGGCTGATACCTTTTTCATGTTAGTACGCCTGGGCGAACGGTTTTTCTGCGTACATCATTTTTATGGCTGGGCGCAGGCCTTCATCTCCATCCCCCGCTTTGTCTGGGGCAATGTGATAAATTTTGCCGCCACCTGCCGGGCTCTCTACTTATTCGGCCGCTATCTCTGGACCGGGAAATTGATCGCCTGGGACAAGACTGACCATGTGCTGCCCACGGAAGAGGAGCTGCGCCGGTACCGCCGCAAGTTGGGCGATCTGCTGTTAGAAAAGAAATTTATCACCGTGACCCAATTGAAGCAGGCGTTGGAGGAGCAGAAAAAGAGGCAGATCCCCCTGGGAGCCCTCCTGGTGCAGATGGGGTTGGTGCGGGAAGACGATCTCATCCACATTCTGGGCCAGCAGCTCCAATTGCAGACCCAGGAAATTGACCCCTACCAGGTACCGTTAGAAGTCATCCAGGCTCTACCCCGGCAAGTGGCGGTCCAATATTCTCTTTTTCCCCTGGAGGTGAGCGGCAACAGGATGGTGGTGGCTACGGAGAACCTCCTTTCCCCGGAAGAACTGGCTGATATCGAACAGAGGGTGGGGAAACGGCTGGAATTGCGCCTGGCAGCCCGCAGCGATCTGTCCTTTGCCATACGCATGGGTTATGAACGGCTGAAGCCGGCGGCAGAAGGCCGGCTGGATGCCGCGGCCCTGGCCCATCTCCTCCTGGAGCGGCAGTTAGTACCCCTGGAAGTCATGCAGCAGGCCCTCAAGATGCAGCGGCGTTCTTACGTGCGGTTGGGTGACATTCTTGTGGAACAGGGGGTTATGAGCTACGAAGCCTTGCGGGAGGCCATCCGGGCCTACAGCCAGCACCCTGAACTGCAGTTAGGGGACTTTTTGATCCAACAGCAGCTGCTTACCGAAGGGCAGTTGCAACGAGCTCTGGCCATTCAGAAGGCCAAGATGCTCTCCCTGGGGGATATCCTGGTAAATGCCGAGGCTATTCCACCATTTTGGGGGGAAGTCCTGAAACTTGCCGAGTGGGGGATGTTAACCGGCCCCCAGGTACGGCGTATCCTTGATGCTGGAGAGCCGCCGGCCGATGTTCCCCGGGCGGCACTCCAGACCTTGACCACACTGCTGACCCAAGGCCGCCTTCCGGCTGTTGATCTGACGGAAGTGTTGGTCATGCTGGCCAAGGGCAGACTCAGCCAAGGAGATTTGGAGAGATTACTGGACGAATTGGAACACGGCACGGTCGGCCTGACCATGCTGCTTGAGGAACTCGTGCCAGAGGGGATGGATCGTTCTCATGCGGACCGTTAGAGTTAAAACCATGGGTTGGACGGCTCTGCTTATTCTGAGCCTGGCGGTGCTGGGGGTTGAACCGAGCCGGGCTCAGGAGAAAGAATCTGACGCCGCCGTGGCTGCATATCGACAGCAGCTCCAGGTGCAGCGACAAGAGGGTTGGCTGCGGCGACACCTCCGAACTTTTCGAACCTACCCCCATCTGGACCGGGCCAACAAGCTCATGGCCGCGGGACGGCTCCAGGAGGCCCGGCAGGAGCTGGAAAAGGCACTGAATATTGACCCCCAAGACCTTCAGGCCCGCTATACCTATCTCATTGTCTTGACCAAACTTGCCGATTATCCGGCGGTGGAGCGCCAGGCTGATCTGATTTTAGAGAAAAAGCCCGGTTTTGTGCCGGCCCGGCTGTATCGGGGGGTGGCTCGGCAGAAACTGGGGCTGGCGCCGGCGGCCCTGGAGGACTTTCGCGCCGTGGCGGCCGATCCCGCCGCAGCCGCGGCTGACCGCCGTTTTGCCACGATGATGATGGCCTCCCTGGCTCTGGAACAGAAGGATTATGCCGGTGCCCTGACGGCTTTGGACGCCTTGGCGTCCGGCGACCAGGATTTTACCTCCCGTCTCAGCCGGGGGTTTGCCTTGGAGGGGCTGGGGCGTCTGAGTGAGGCCACCGAGGCCTTCCGCCAGGCTCAGGCTGCGGCCCAAACTCCTTTGGAACGGCGGCAGGCCTGGCTGGCACTGGCCGAAAACGCCCGCAAACGAGATGATCTGCCCTCAGCCCAACGGGCCTATGAGGAGGCACTGGCCATTACCCCCGGAGATGCCGGACTGATGCGGGAATTGGCCCGGTTGGCCAATGCCCAGAAAGACTATGCCGGGGCCGCGGCCTGGCTGCAGCGGGCCCAGCAGACTGCGCCGGAGGCCGGCGATCAAGAATTTCTGGTGAATGTCCTGGCCGCCGGCCAAGACTATCAACAGGCCGTGGCTGCCCTGCAACAGCAGTTATTGGAGACCAAGGACCCCCAGGAACGATATAACCTGTTTGTCAAATTGGGTCATCTTTACAATCAGTGGGGCCGGCCGGCCCAGGCGGCGGCGGCTTTCCGGGAGGCCTCGCAGCTCAAGGCCGATGTGCCCATCCGCCGACTTCTGGGGACCACCCTGGAAAAGATGGGGGAGCTGGGTGAGGCCTACCAGACCTTTCGGGAGATAGCCGCCCAGGAGCCCTCCGGGGAGAATTATTTTGCCCTGGCGGAGCTGGCCAACCGCCTGGATCGGGACGAAGAGGCCCTGCACTATTATGGCCTGGCGGTCCGGCAAGGGCTGCCCCCGGCCCAGAAGCTGGCAGCCTATAAACAGATGGGATTTTTGGCGGCCCGCCGGCAAAATTATCCTCTGGCCCGCCGAGCCTGGGAGCAGGCCCTCAGGCTCAGCCCCCGGGATCTGGGCCTCTATGCCAGCTTGGCCGATGTGGCTGCCAAGATGGGGGATCTGTCTGCCGCTCTTTCCTTTCAGGAACAGTTGGTTAATCTCAGCGGCGCCAGCGGGGCGCAATCGGGGGTTTGGCTGGAAAACCTGGGCTATCTTAATATGAGACTAAACCGCCCCGAGGCGGCCATTGCCAGTTTTCTCCAGGCCATTGCCGCGGGCCGGGACAGTGCGGCCCTCCGCCTGAATCTGGGATACCTTTATCTAAAAACCAACGATCGGGGGGCGGCGTTGGAACATTTCCGGGCCGCCGTGAAGATGGAACCACAGCCCGGGACTTATCTGGCCATCGGGCGCCTGTATAAGGAGCTGCGGCAGCCGGGGGTGGCCATCTTTTATTTTTTAAAAGCCCGGGCCTTTGCCACCTCCCTGCCTCAGGCAGAGCAAGTAGACCTATACAGCAATCTGGGGTATCTCTACGCCGAGACCGCCCAATACATCCCCGCAGCCCTGGCCTTTTCCCAATCCCTGCAGCTCAGATATGATCCGGTTATCGCCCTGCGTCTGGCCCGAATGGAACGCTTGGTGGGACATCCGGACCGGGCCCTGGACCTGCTGGCGAAGATACCGTTCACCAGTCTGCCGGCGAATCTGCACGCTGCCTACTATGAGGAACAGGGCGCAGCTCTCCAGGATGAAAACAATTTTCCGGCAGCCATCGAGGCTTACGAACAGGCCAAAGCCCGGAGCGACCAAGCCGATCACTATTACCGCATCGGCCTCATGCAGCGGCAGCTGCACCAGCTGGACGCTGCCATTGCCAACCTGCGGGAAGCCCACAGCCGAGAACCGCAGGACAACAACTACGCCACAGCCCTGGGATATGCCTATCTGAAGGCCAAAAAGTATCCTGAGGCCGGGAACCTGTTCGAAGAGGTCCTGGCCCGTGATCCCGATTATCTCAAGCTCTATGAAGACTTGGGATATATCTACATGAAGAACAAGGACAATGACCGGGCAGTCTACTGGTTTAAGCGGGCCATCGACAACCGCCCCCTCTACCCCGTGGCTACTGCCCAGGACGCCATCAAACTTGACAATGACATCTATGCTTTCCGTAAGGAAATCACTAAGATGACCAACCGCTACGACCTGACCATCTATCTGGGGTACCGGAGCAGCAAGACCCAGCAGTTCAACGTGCCCGGAGGCCTCCTGGGGGGCAGCGTCTTGGCGGACAACGGCGTGGAGTTCGCCTACCAGCCGCCCGTCATCGGTTTTCGGGATGAGCGGATCTTCCAGGCCTTCGTCCGGGTGCTTTGGGGGAATGAGCCGGCCTCACTGCGGGCTGACGGCGACACCTTCCAGGGCGGCGCCGGGATGCGTTATAAGCCTATCAAGACGCAAAACCTGTGGGTCAGCGGTGAACGACTCTTTCGTCTCGGCCGCAAGTCCACCAATGATTGGCTGTTGCGGCTGCTCTATTCCTGGGATGACGGCTATGATCTGCAATACAATAAAGCCTGTTGGAATTATACCTTTCTTTACTCGGAAGGAGATTATTTCGCCCGGGGCATCTGGGTCTATTACGGAGAAGCCCGACAGGGGATGACCTTTAATTGCGGCAACAAATTCCTGGTAACCCCCCATCTGGTGGTCAACCTGCGCTATCAGGACCCCTGCGATCCGGCCAGCTCCTATCTGGAGGGCGGCGGGGGCATCTCTCTGAAATATCTTTATAACGAGACGAAATATGAGATCAGCCGGAGCAGTCTGGAACTGCTGGTGCATTATAAACTCGGCAATTTTATGACCCAGGGTTTTTCGGTCAACGGCAGCGGCTATAACGGCGTCAACGTCCTGTTGGTGAGCAAGTTTTAACACTCGGCTGCTGCCTGACGGAGCCCTGCTATTTCTCAGATTCGCCGGCAATAAGGATATGAGCATGAGCACGCCGGGAGGCCATTTTCCTCAGGCAAAGGTGTCAGTTCGAGGGGCACGGTCGGTAAAACCTCTTAGCGGCCTGATATGGCTGGTGGGTTGCATCCTGACGGCAGCCCTGTTGGTGGCGGGTTTCTCCTGGTTGCCCTCGCCGCCCCCCCTCCGCAGCACTTTCCTGCAATTGCATACGGCTAACCTGGCCTGGCCCCGGGAAAAGTGGCAGAAGCTGTTTAGTGATCTGCAAACCCTGCAGGTGACGGAAGTCTTCGTGCAGTGGACCGTGTATGATGAGATGAGTTTATACGGGACGGCCGAGAATCCGGCGCCAACCCTGGATCTGATCATGGACCTGGCCGCGGCCGGGGGCATGCGGGTGTGGCTGGGCCTGGTCTATGATTCGCAATTCTGGACCCAGATTCAGCGGGATCCGGCCTTGGTGGATGTCTATCTCCGGCGTCTGCGCCTGCGGTGTGAAGAGGCAGCCCGCCATCTGGCTGCTGCCTATCCGCACCTGTACGGCTGGTATATTAGCACGGAGATCGACGATAAACATTGGCAGGAACACGGCGCCCAGGAAGTCCTCTTTGATTTCTTAAGGGATCTGACTACACAGCTGCGGCAGATTAAACCAGGGACGCGGGTAGCCATCTCCGGATTCAGCAACGCCTTGATGGACCCCGACACCTTGGCGAATTTCTGGAAAAAGCTCCTCTATCGGGGCAATATCAACGTGGTTCTGTTCCAGGACGGCATTGGGGCTAAAAAACTGACCCTGGAGACTCTACCCCTCTATCTCAAGGCTCTGGCCCGGGGCGTGCAGCAACAGGGACGGCAACTGCGAGTGGTGGTAGAGCTTTTCGACCAGGAACAGGCCGAGCCCTTCCGGGCCAAGCCGGCCTCCTGGGAACGCCTCCAACAGCAGATCTCCCTGGCCCGACGCCATGGGACCCATCACCTCACCGCCTTCAGCATCCCCGACTACATGTGGCCGCCGGCAGGGTTGGCGGCGGGGCAGCTCTTCCAGGATTACCTGGACGCCTGGAAGGGCCGGAATAATCGGCAGTAGCGCTCCTCTCCGGCCAGACCATCAGAAACCGCTGGGTTACCGGCCGGCATGGGGGGACGCCTGGGGTTCGCCCCCGGTGGATGACCGATGCATTCACCAAGAAAATTAAAGTTGCCAGTTGTCAGAAAGATCGGTTTCCAGTTTCCGGAAGAACTTCTCTTTTAGGCTCTCTTTTAGTGGGGCGGGCCTGAAGTGCCCGCCCAAGTTAGCCAAATACGGCGACCTTTATTTTCATGGTCCGCGGGTGACTTCTATAAGTAATGGCAATTCCCGTGAACAGATCCCGCCCCTGCCTAGTCAGGCAATTCCAGGGCGGCCGTCCCCTCGGGCAGGGCTTCCACGTCCCTGAGTTTGCGTTCAATGAGACGGGAGCGTTTGGCCGCATCGTCCATGGTGTGGGAGGCCTGGTCCAGTTTCTTCTTGACGCCTTCCAAGATGTCCCCGAACTTGCTGAAATCCGCCTTCACGGCGCCCAAAAGACGCCAGACTTCGCTGGAACGGCGCTGGATGGCCAAGGTGCGGAAGCCCATCTGCAGGCTGTTCAGGAGGGCCATGAAGGTAGTGGGGCCGGCGATGACCACCCGGAACTCCTGCTGGATGGCAGCGGCCAGGCCCGGTTGGCGCAAAACCTCGGCGTACAGCCCTTCGTTGGGCAGGAACATGATGGCAAAATCGGTGGTTTTGGGAGGACGCAGATACTTCTCACTGATGGTCCTGGCATTGGTTTTGATGCTGGCAGCTAGATTTTTCGCGGCCTGCTGCACGGCCTGGCTCTCGGCGGCTTCCTGAGCGGCCACCAGGTTTTCATAGACGTTGAGGGGAAATTTGGCATCAATGGGCAGCCAAACCTCGCCCCCGTCATCCCGGCCCGGCAGGCGCAGGGCAAACTCCACCACCTCTCCCCCCACTTCCCCCAGACGGACGTTGCGGGCAAACTGTTCCGGCGAGAGGGCGTGCTCCAAAAGGGCCTCCAGGCGGATCTCCCCCCAATCACCCCGGCTCTTGATGTTGGTGAGGACCCGCTTCAGGTCGCCCACGCCGGTGGCCAGATTCTGCATCTCGCCCAGGCCCTTGTGGACCTGTTCCAAACGCTCCGAGACCTGTTTAAAGGAGGCCCCCAGACGGGCTTCCAGGGTGCCCTGGAGCTTTTCGTCCACCGTGGCCCGCATCTGCTCTAACTGCTTGGCGTTATCGGTCTGGATATCCCGGAGCCGGGCCTCCACCACCTGGCGCAGGTGCTCCTGCTGCTGAGTATTGGCGGCGGTGAGCTGCTGCATCTGCCGGGCGAAGGATTCCATCTGTTCTTTCAACAACTGCCCCATTTCGGTCATGCTCCGGAGGACGGAGGAATTGAAGCTTTGCAGCGACTCTCCCAATTCCTGCCGCTGTTGTTTGGCATTGACGGCGCTTTCTTCCCGGATCTGCTCCAATTTTGCGCTGTTTTCCACCTGCAGGGTCCGTCCCGCCTGATCCAGGGTCTCCCGGATATTGAGGAGGAGGGATTGAGTATTCTGTCCGAAGGTGGTGAGGGTGGCGGTCAGTTCCTCCCGATCCCGCCGGGCACTGGTCAGGAATTCCTCCCGATTGCGGCTGATCTCTTCCCGCAGGACCTGCTCCAGACGAGCCAAGCCCTTTTCCAGAAGTTCGACCTGGAGCGATATCATCCCCGCCAGATCGGTGGCAGGTAGGCGTCGCCTCAGGAACAACAGCATGATAAAGACGGCGACCAAAAGGAAGGCCAGAGATATAAGGACGCCGTTGGCCACGGCGGCATTATGATACCAAGGCGGCATGCTCTCTCCCGGGCTATCTTATTGAGGCCGGCGGGCCACACCCCGCCGCTCCTGCTAATGGTTATATAATGTCTAGGCCGATTCACCAAGAAAATACCGCAGCCCATGGTCGGTTGCCGGCTTTGGGCTGACGCGGTCGGACGCGGAAGCTCACCAGGAAGATAACTTTTTCCGGAAACCTACCAAATGGAAATCTGAAGCCAGATAGGGTGCCCGGGAGCCAAGAAAATGCAGGTTGGGCGTCGGCGGGGAGGTCGGGCGGGCCAATGGCCCGCCCCTACAAAAGACAACCGCCTACCTACCTCTGCATTTCCGGAAATGACTTGCTAAAAGGCGCAGAAGAATGATAGATAATATAGAGAAGTTACCGTGGCCACGGCCTCTTGCCCCTGGGGGCGAGGGCTGCCGACCCTGATGATCAACCCGGATGCCGCCAGGCCCGCCTACCGTTAGCTCTCATGTCATATCAAGTTCTTGCCCGCAAATGGCGGCCCCAGACCTTTGATGAGGTGGTGGGGCAGGAGCATGTCACCCGGACCTTAAAGAATGCCCTGGAGATGGGACGGGTGGCTCATGCCTTTCTGTTCAGCGGCCCCCGGGGAGTGGGGAAGACCTCGGTGGCCCGCATTTTGGCCAAGTCTCTGAACTGCGTTCAGGGCCCGACGCCGACCCCCTGTAATCAGTGTCAATCCTGCCAGGAGATTACCCAGGGGCACAGCCTGGATGTGTTGGAGATAGACGGGGCCAGCAATCGGGGTATTGATGAAGTAAGGGAGCTGCGGGAAAATATTAAGTATCTGCCGGCGCACGGCAAGTATAAGGTCTTTATCATTGATGAAGTGCACATGCTCACCAAGGAGGCTTTCAATGCCCTCCTCAAGACATTGGAAGAACCACCGGCCCATGCCGTTTTTATCCTGGCCACCACCGAGGCCCACAAGGTCCCGGTGACTATCCTGTCCCGGTGTCAGCGGTATGACTTCAAGCGGCTGACCACGGCAGCGATTCAGGAGCATCTGGGGCAGATGGCGTCCAGAGAGGGGTGGTCGTTGGCGCCGGAAGGGCTGCAGCTCATCGCCCAGGAGGCGGAAGGGGGCATGCGGGATGCCCAAGGGCTGTTGGATCAGGTGATCACTTTCGGCGGCCCGGAGGTGACCCCGGCGGAGATAGCCCGGATCTTGGGGGTCACCGAACGGCGGTTACTCCTGGAGACCCTGAAGGCCCTCCTAGAGCGCCAGGGTGGCAGACTCCTGGAGATCCTGGCCGAATGCCATGAGCATGGCCACGATCTGCGGCGCTTCTACCAGGACCTGCTGTTTTTTAGCCGGAACCTTCTCCTGGCCAAACTGGGTGCCACGGCCCGGGGCCTGGTTGATCTGGCCGATCAAGAATGGGATTATCTGCAGGCCCTGGCCCAGTCCGTCAGCCTGGCCCATCTGTCCAATCTCTTGACGACGCTGCTCAAGGGGGAAGAAGAGCTGCGACGTTCACCCCATCCCCGCCTTTCCCTGGAGATTTTACTGCTTCGCTTGGTGAGTCTGGAACCGGTATTAGATCTGCCGGAGTGGTTGAGTCGCCTGGAATCTCTGGAGGCCCGTTTGGCTCGGTCTCTGGCCGAGCCGGCGGCTGCGGCTGCCGTTCCCGGGCAGGCAGGTTCCCTGGGAGCGGAGCCATCGGCAGGGCCTGCCGGCCCCACCGAGCCACCCCTCCCCGCGGCTGCGGCGCCGTCGGTTCCCTCCGTGGGAACCTGGGTGGATGAGGACCGGTGGCAGGCCTTTCTAACCTTTGTGGATCGGCAGGATGGCGGCCCCCTGGTCGGCCGTCTGGCGGGAAGCCGCCTCTTGAGCCAGGAGGATGGGGTGTTGCGGATCGCCCCCACCGAGGCCTGGCGGTCGGCGCTGCCCCAGCATGAGGAACAATTACAGAGTCTGGTGCGCCAATTTTTCGGTCCGGGCTACGTGGTCAAGCTCGCGGCCGGGACCGGAGCTGAACCTGAGCAGGAAGCCCAACCCCGGCGGCAACTTACGCTGGCAGAACTAAGGCCCCTGGCAGTGGAGATCTTCGGCGGCCGTTGGCTGGAAACCGGCCGGTCGGGAGCTAGTTCACAGGAGGAAAATTAGGTGAAAAATTTCGGCAATATGATGAAACAGGCCCAGAAGCTGCAGAGCAAAATGTTGGAAATGCAGGAAGAGCTGGGCAACCGGACCGTTACCGCTCAGGTGGGGGGTGGGATGGTGGAGGTGGTGGCCAACGGGCGGCAGGAGATCCTGTCTCTGCGCATTGATCCCGAGGTGGTGAATCCCGATGATACCGAGATGCTGCAGGATCTGATTCTGGCTGCCGTCAACGACGCCCTCAACCGCTCCCGGGAGATGGTCAGCTCCGAAATGGCCAAGTTAACCGGGGGCTTCAAAATCCCCGGTCTCATGTAGACAGGGCCGGGAAGCGGACCATGGCACGCCATTATTATCCGGAAGCATTGCAGAAGGTGATGAAAGCCCTGGGCAAGTGGCCGGGCATCGGCGACAAGACCGCGGCCCGATTGGCCCTCTATCTCTTGCGGGCTTCCGCGACCGAAGTACTGGATCTGGCTGCCGCCCTCAAGGAATTAAAGGAAAAAATCACCTTATGTCGCCGCTGTTTTGCCTTTGCGGATCAGGAGCTCTGTCCCATCTGCAGTGATCCGGCCCGGCAGACCGGACAGATCTGTGTGGTGGCCGATCCCGGCGATCTCATGGCGTTAGAGCGGGTGGGTTTTTTCCAGGGCTGTTACCACGTCCTGGGCGGCCTGATCTCGCCGTTGGATAATGTCGGGCCTGACGATCTCCATGTGGCCGGGCTCTTGGCCCGCCTGGAGCCGGAGGCCATTGTGGAGGTAATTCTGGCCCTCAACCCCAGTCTGGAGGGCGAGGCCACCACTGTTTTCCTCAGCAAACTGTTACAAGCCCGGGGAGTGCAGGTGACCCGCATCGCCTATGGGTTGCCCATGGGCGGTGATCTGAAATACGCCGACCAGCAGACCATCCGGGAAGCACTGCGCCACCGGGTGACCGCCGCAGAGTCCTGAAACGGTGACTCCGGCCGGATGGGGGCAGGGAAGGGGTAAGAAAGGTGATGATGTCTGGCGCCGTTCCCCCCCAGGGTAAGAGAAATGGCGCCAAGGTTCCTGATGGGGTAGACGCATTCCATGATAATTGATCGGCGCCTCTTTAAAAATATCCATTGGCTCCTCATTCTGTTGGTTCTCAGCATTGTCTCCGTGGGCCTCGTTAATCTTTACAGCGCCGGACTGAACCAGATGGCCGACCGGGCCACCCCCCTCTATATCAAACAGATCTATTGGCTGATCATCGGCTTGATGCTCATGGCCGGTATGGTCAGCTTTGATTACCGACGTTTGGAGCACCTGGCCTATGCCTTCTATTGGATCAGCATCGCGCTGTTGGTGGCGGTGCTGCTGGTGGGCAAGGTGGTGGCCGGCTCCAAACGCTGGCTGGTGTTGGGGCCGGTGACCTTCCAGCCCTCGGAGTTGGCCAAGGTGGGGGTGATCCTGGCCCTGGCCACCCATTTCTATCGGCGGGAGCGGTTTGCTCCCCTGACTTGGCGGCAGTTGGCGGTTCCCAGTCTGTTCCTGCTCCTCCCCTTCGGTCTGATCGTGAAACAGCCCGACCTGGGGAGCGCCCTCCTGATTGCGGCCATGGGGGCGACGTTGATCCTCTTTGTGGGAGTCCGTTGGCAGATACTGGTGACATTGGCGGTGAGCTTTGTGGCCGCCTCCCCGGTTCTCTGGCACTTTTTAAAGGATTATCAGAAACAGCGAATCTTTACCTTTTTAAATCCGGAGCAGGACCCTTTGGGCTCGGGCTACCACATCATCCAATCCAAGATTGCCGTGGGATCGGGGCTGCTGTGGGGCAAAGGGTTCCTCAAAGGGACTCAGAGCCAGTTGAATTTTCTGCCGGAGCAGCATACGGATTTTGTCTTCTCGGTGTTTGCGGAAGAGTGGGGTTTTATCGGCTCCGCCGCCCTCATCATCCTGTATTTCGGGTTGGTGCTCTTCGGACTGCAGATTGCCCGGACCTGCCGGGAGCGGTTCGGCAACCTTCTGGCGGTGGGGGTTACCGGCATGATCTTCTGGCAGATCTTCATTAACATCTCCATGGTCACCGGGGTGCTGCCGGTGGTGGGCATCCCACTGCCATTTTTCAGCTACGGGGGCTCATCGCTGGTGGCCAATTTTGTGGGTATCGGCCTGTTACTGAATATCCGGATGCGGCAGTTCTTATTTGCGAAACCGACTTTGTGATTTTTTCATCAAGAAATAACTTATGGAAATAATAGATATATTTAAATATCTGCCCATAATTTCGCCGGATTTTCCCGGGATTGGCCGACTTGGTCCAGGGGAGTGAGGGGGAAAGTTTCGGAGCGGAGCGAAGCGGGGGAGGGAGCAGCAAGAACAACATGGGGAATTCCAAGGCTTTTCAAGGGTTGGCGGGGGGCGGTCAGAAAATTACCAAAAGGTGGCCGGCCGGGGGTGATTTTAGAAAAAAACCTTTGACAGGACAGCCAAAAAAAGGTAATAATGCAAATTGACTTTGCATAAAAGTTCACATATTCATTTTTAAAGGAATTACAAATCGTTATAAGAGGTGGCCAGTAGATGATTGACATTGATTGGACGTTGTTTGTGCAGATTGCCAATTTCCTCTTCCTGGTCTTTCTCTTGAACATGGTGCTGTTCCGACCCATTCGGGGGATTCTGAAGGAGCGGCAGGGTTTGATAGCCGGGATGCAGACGGATATCGCCTCGCTGACGGAATCGGAGCAGTCTGTCCGCCAGGACATCCAGGGTGAGCTGCTGGCGGCTCGCAAGAGTGGGATTAACCGGCGAGACATGATCAAGCAGGAAGGCAGCGCCGTAGAAGCTGGGATGCTGGAAAAGGCAAAGGCGGAGGTGGATGAAGAAATGGCGCGCACGGCGGCCCAGATCAAGGCTGACGTGGCGGCGGCCCGGGAGGCGTTGCGGCCTCAGGTGGAATCCTTTGCCCTCGACCTGGCTACTAAGATTTTGGGGAGGGAAGTGGCATGAGGATGGGACGTTTGAACAGCCTGAAACGCCGCGGTCTCTGGGTAGGTTTATGCTCCGGCCTGGTCCTGGCGGGAACCGCCTGGGCCAGTGGTGGGGAACACGGCCACGGTGCCATTGATCCGGCCAAATTGGACGATCTCCTGTGGCGTACTGTGAATTTCGTGGTATTCGCCGCTATCCTCTACAAATTGGCGGCCAAACCCATCAAAGAATTCTTCAGCAAACGCAAGACGGATATCGGCGCCGAGCTCCAGGACCTGGAGACCCAGAAGATAAAGGTCCAGAAGGCGTTGCGGGAGGCCAAGGCCCAATTGGCGGCGGTGGCGGCAGAACGGGAGCAGATCATTCAGCAATATATTGCTGAGGGCGAAGCGGAAAAGGCCAAGATCATTGCCAAGGCCGAGCAGGCAGCCCAGCGTCTCAAGGATATGGCAGCCATGACCATCGCGGCCGAGACCAAAAAAGCGGCAGCGGCATTGAAGCAGGAAATCGTCGAGACGGCCGTCCAGCTCTCCGAACAGATCATTAAAGAGAAGATTGTTCCCGAAGACCAACAGCGGTTGGTTGATGACTACTTAGCAAAGGTGGTGGAAGCTCATTGATTAATCTATCTCTGGCACGTCGCTACGCCAAGGCCTTGCTGAGCATCGGCAAGGAGGATGGCAAGTATAAGGAATACGGGGTGGAGCTGAGCTCCTTTGCGCACCTGTTGCAAAGGGAACCGGAGTTGCATGACGCCATCGTCAATCCGATGTATTCCCGAGATGATCGCCGTCGGGTCCTGGAAAAGATCCTGGAGATGATCCAGATGGATCCCATGGTCAGCAACTTTCTCAAGCTCCTGTTCGACAAAAACCGCATTGATGGCATTATGGCCATCACCAAAGTTTACCAAGAATTGGTTGATCAGCTGGAGAATATCAGCCGCGCCAAAATCACTGCTGCTGCGCCCTTGGACGAGGCTATGGTGGATCGCATCCGCCAGGCCCTGGAGAAGATCACCCAAAGCACGGTGGTCTTGGAAGTAGCGGAAGACCCGGCCATTATCGGCGGGATCGTGGCCCATGTGGGGGACCTGGTGCTTGACGGCAGCGTGCGGACCCAGCTCCAGAGTTTAAAAGAAACTTTGATAAGAGGTGAGGTTGCTTAAATGGAAATCAGAGCAGAAGAAATCAGCCAAATCATTCGATCCCAGATCAAGGATTACGAAAAGAAGGTGGAGGTAGCCGAAACCGGGACCGTCCTGTCGGTGGGTGACGGTATCGCCCGGGTCTCCGGCGTGGAAAAATGCATGGCCATGGAGCTGTTGGAGTTCCCCGGCGGCATCCTGGGCATCGCCTTGAACCTGGAAGAGGACAACGTCGGCTGCGCCATCCTGGGTGAAGACATCCACATCAAAGAAGGCGACCTGGTGAAGCGGACCGGCCGCATCGCTGAAGTGCCTGTCGGCGAGGCCTGTCTGGGCCGGGTCTTGGACCCGGTGGGCAATCCCATTGACGGCAAAGGCCCGGTGGAGGCCAAAGAGTTCCGTCGTATCGAATTGAAGGCCCCCGGCGTTATCGAACGCCAGCCGGTGAACGAGCCCATGTACACCGGTTACAAGGCCATTGACGCCATGACGCCGGTGGGTCGGGGCCAGCGGGAGTTGGTCATCGGCGACCGGCAGATCGGCAAGACGGCCCTGTGCGTGGATGCCATCATCAATCAGAAGGACTCCGGGGTTATCTGTATCTACGTGGCCATCGGCCAGAAGAAATCCACCGTGGCCCAGGTGGTGGACGCCCTGGAGCGCTACGATGCCCTGAAGCACACCATCGTTATTTCCGCCACCGCCAGTGAACCTGCACCTCTGCAATACGTGGCCGCTTACGCCGGTTGCACCATGGGTGAGTACTACCGTGACTCCGGGCGCCATGCCTTGATCATCTACGATGACCTGTCCAAGCAGGCCGCCGCCTATCGGCAGATCTCCCTGCTGCTCCGTCGGCCGCCGGGACGTGAGGCCTATCCCGGTGACATCTTCTACAACCACTCCCGTCTGTTGGAACGGGCGGCCAAGTTGAACGACGAGAAAGGCGGCGGCTCCCTGACGGCACTGCCCATCATTGAGACCCAACAGGGCGACGTTTCGGCCTACATTCCCACCAACGTTATCTCCATCACCGACGGTCAGGTCTATCTGGAGCCGGGTCTGTTCTTCGCCGGTGTGCGTCCGGCCATCAACGTGGGTTTGTCCGTTTCCCGGGTCGGCGGCGCCGCTCAGGTCAAGGCCATGAAACAGGTGGCCGGTTCTCTCCGCCTGGATCTGGCCCAGTATCGGGAATTGGCCGCCTTTGCCCAGTTCGGCTCGGAATTGGACAAAGCCACCCAGGCCCAGTTGAATCGTGGTATCCGCTTGGTGGAAATCCTCAAGCAGCCCCAGTATGAGCCGCTGCCCATGGAGAAGGAGATCACCATCCTGTATGCCGGGACCCGGGGAATTTTGGACGACTTGCCGGTGGAATCTCTGGGGGCCTTTGAAAAGCAGTTGTATGAATATATCGGCAACAAGCACCCCGAGATCTTCAGCACCTTAAAGGAAGCCAAGGAAATCAACGCCGATCTGGATGCCAAGATGAAAGCCGCCCTGGAGGCCTTCAAGGCTGAATTCAAAGCCAGCCTGGCCGCTTGATGACCGGCGCTCACCGGAAATCGAGGAGGGTGTAAGCAATGGCGACATTACGAGATATTAGGCAAAAGATAGCGGCGGTCAAAAAGACCCAGCAGATCACCAAGGCCATGAACATGGTGTCGGCGGCCAAGCTGCGGGGGGCTCAGACCCGGATGGAACAGTTCCGGCCCTACGCCGGCGCTTTCCGTCAGATGTTGACCAGCATCGCCTCCCGGGTGGAACCCGAGGCCCATCCCTTTTTCCAGCAGGCGGAAAAGGTGGAAAGGGTGTTGTTGGTCCTCATGACCGCTGACCGCGGCCTGTGCGGCAGCTTTAACATGAACCTCATCAATACGGCGGAGAAGTTTATCCGCCAGAAGCAGGCCGAAGGCATTGAGGTGGTATTGACCACTGTGGGCCGCAAAGGACGGGACTACTTCCGGCGCCGGAAATATAATCTGCACCAAAGCTATGTGGATGTCTGGAACAAATTCGATTTTTCCAACGCCCAAGCGGTGGGCCGGGATGCCGTCTCCCCCTACAACGCCCAGGAAGTTCAAGAGGTCTACCTGATCTACGCGAACTTCGTGAATATGGTGGTACAGCGTCCCACCATGGTCCAATTACTGCCCATCGTCCCGGAAGCCACCGAGACCACCGGTCCTACCCAGGAGTATTTGGTGGAACCGGCGGCGGATGAGTTCCTGGGCTACCTGCTCCCCCGCTACATCAACGTCTCGGTGTATCAGGGGTTCCTGGAAAATTCCACCAGTGAACACGCAGCCCGGATGACGGCCATGGACAATGCCAGCAGCAACTGCAAGGAGATGATCACCTCTTTGACCTTGGTGATGAACAAGGCCCGGCAGGCGGCCATTACTAAAGAATTGATGGATATTATCGGTGGCGCCGAGGCCTTGAAAGGCTAAGCGCTTTCTGAGGAGGGTTTTATTTTATGAATATCGGCAGAATCAACCGAGTCATCGGACCGGTAGTGGACGTGGAATTTGAGGAAGGTCAACTTCCCCACATTCTTGACGCGTTATTAATCACCAACCCCGCCATTGACGACACCGAAGACAACCTGGTCGTTGAAGTGGCCCAGCACCTGGGGAATAACGTGGTGCGGACCATCGCCATGGATACCACCGACGGTTTGGTGCGGGGTATGCCGGTGAAGGCCACGGGCAAACCCATTGCGGTGCCGGTGGGCCACGAAGCCCTGGGACGGGTGCTCAACGTGGTGGGCAAACCCGTGGATGGCATGGGGCCTGTGGTAGCCAAAAATTATTACACCATTCACCGTCCGGCCCCGTCCTTTGTGGACCAGGACACCACCGTCAAGGTGTTGGAGACCGGCGTCAAGGTTATCGACCTGCTGGTGCCCTTCCCCCGGGGCGGTAAGATGGGCATGTTCGGCGGCGCCGGCGTGGGCAAGACCGTTATCATGATGGAGATGGTGCACAACATCGCCATGCACCATGGTGGTATCTCGGTGTTTGCCGGCGTGGGCGAACGGACCCGGGAAGGCAACGACCTGTACCTGGAAATGAAACATTCGGGCGTTCTGCCCAAATGCGCTCTGATTTACGGCCAGATGACCGAACCTCCCGGCGCCCGCGCCCGGGTGGCCTTGACCGGTCTGACCGCAGCCGAATATTTCCGTGATGAAGAAGGACAGGACGTGCTCCTCTTCATTGACAACATCTTCCGGTTTACCCAGGCCGGTTCTGAGGTTTCGGCGCTCTTGGGCCGCATGCCTTCCGCCGTGGGTTACCAGCCGACCTTGGGCACCGACTTGGGCGAATTGCAGGAGCGGATCACCTCCACCAAGAAGGGGTCCATTACCTCCGTGCAGTGCGTCTACGTGCCGGCCGACGACTTGACCGACCCGGCCCCGGCCACCACCTTCGCCCACTTGGACGGCACCGTGGTGCTCTCCCGCCAGATCGCTGAGTTGGGCATCTACCCGGCGGTGGACCCCTTGGACTCCACCTCCCGGATCCTTGACCCCATGGTCCTGGGTGAAGAACATTATCGGGTCTCCCGGCAGGTCCAGATGATTTTGCAGAAATACAAAGACCTGCAGGACATCATCGCCATCCTGGGCGTGGACGAACTGTCCGATGAAGACAAACTCACCGTGGCCCGGGCCCGGAAGATCCAGCGCTTCCTGTCCCAGCCCTTCTTCGTGGCCGCCACCTTCACCGGTATGGAAGGCAAATTCGTCCCGGTGGCCGAAACGGTGCGCGGCTTCAAGGAAATCATCGAAGGCAAACATGATGACCTGCCCGAACAGGCCTTCTACATGGTGGGTGGGATTGATGAAGCCGTAGCCAAGGCCGAGCGCTTAGCGGCTATGGGCTAAGCCCTCTGCTCCAAGGGGGAATCATGGCAGAGAAAACCTTAATGTTGGAAGTTGTCACTCCGGACCGCCAAGTGGTCAAGACCGAGGCTGATATTGTGGTGCTGCCGGGCGTGCAAGGCCAATTCGGCGTCCTGGTTAACCACATCCCGTTCTTGTCCGCCCTTGAGATCGGCGAAATGTATTACCGCAAAGGCGGGCAGATCGAGTATCTGTTCATCGGCGGCGGTTTCGCCGAAGTTACGGGCGAGAAAGTCACGGTCCTGGCCGATTCGGCGGAACTGGGCAAGGAAATTGACGTGGAACGGGCCCGCCGGGCTAAGGAACGGGCCGAAAGACGGTTGGCCGCCGGTCGGACCGCTGATATCGACTGGGCCCGGGCCGAAGCCGCCTTGCGGCGTTCCCTGGCCCGCATGAAAGTGGCCAGCCGCTAACTGATTGCTCTATCACAGCAGGAGGGCGCGTTCTCTTCGGAACGCGCCCTATTATTTTGGGATCAATCCTTGGCTCCCGGAGCAGCCAAGATTCTCTTGGGCGGCGGCGCTTCACATACAGCCGCCGCCGGGTCCCAGGACCCCACCCCGGCAACAACCTGCCCCCCGGCGCCGGCGCTTCAGAGCCTGGATATCGCCCCCTCGGTAAATGATCTGCAGCCCCTCGGTGATGAACCCCTCCATGGGCACCGGCCGGATGCCGTGGCGTTCCAGGATTTCTTGAGGGGAGGCCCCCAAATCGCTGACCAGCACCGCCCGGCAATCTTTCAAGGTTGCCGCCAAGGCCTCCCAACGCTGGCTACCGCCGCCGGGGGGCGGGGCCGGTCTTTGGCCGACCATCTCAAAATCATCGCCATTTTTTCTCCAGATCTGGAAACTCCGGGCTTCTCCCAAGTGCTGGTTGACCAAGATGCCTTCCAGGGTGGCCACGGCCACATAGGGGCGGTCTCGGAGCTCCGGTGCATGCTGGGCGCAATGTACCAGACAGGTCCGCAGGTCCTCGGTGCGATCCTGATCCAGTAAACCCACCGCATCGGCCCGGCAGCGGGTGCAGTGGCGCATCTGGGGAAGGAACTGCTCCGCCTGGGTCTGCACCAGCGCCATCTGCTCCGGGGTAGGTTCGGGGATTTCCGCAAAGGGGGTGTCGGCCGTGGGATACAAGGGCATGCAGTTGAGGATATCAACTCCCTGGGCCGCCATGGCCGCGGCGATGTCCGGGACATGAGCATCATTGACCCCCGGAATGACGATGGTGTTGACTTTGACAATGATATCCCGGGCCTTCAACCCGGCAATTGCCGCCAGCTGCCGGTTGAGGAGATGTTCGGCCGCTGCCGCCCCCCGGTAGATCACCTTGCCATCTCGGACCCAGGCATAGATCATCCGGCCGATTTCTGGATCCACGGCGTTGACGGTGATGGATACATGGGAGACGTCCAGTTCCGCCAAGTCGTCCAGATAAGGCGGCAGACCCAGACCGTTGCTGGCCAAGCACAGGAGGAGTTCCGGGAATTCCTGCCGCAGCCGCCGCAGGGTCTCCAGGGTTTCCTGAGGATTGGCAAAGGGATCGCCTGGCCCGGCGATGCCGGCCACGGTGATGCGGGGTTCGGCGGCCAGCACCCGGCGCAGATATTCTTCCGCCTGGGCCGGACTCAAGACGGTGCTGGTCACCCCCGGTCGACTCTCGTTGACGCAGTCATACTTGCGGTTGCAGAAATTACACAGGATATTGCACTTGGGAGCCACCGGCAGATGCACCCGGCCGCAGCTCCCCTTGGCTGCCACGTTGAAACAGGGATGGCGACTGATATCTAACATAGCCCAGTCCTTGCGTTACAAGTTTGGAGTGCCGAGCATCAAGATCGGCACGATGGACCATAATTTTCCCGATACCCCTGGTGGCCTGATCTCGCCGGGGGGGCGAGTATCCGGCAGTGTCGGTCTCTTTGCCGGTGCAATTCCCCCGCCCTTGGCATCATCATGACCCGCTCATCTTTCAGGGGTTCCACAACCAGACACCGGCGGCCGGCGGCCTTATAAATAGCCGTAGCCGATGGAGGAATCGTCCTGTTTTTTGGCCAGCACGGCGTTGATGAGCCGATCCAACAACTGTTGGGCGCCGCGATAGCCCAGATGCAGGAGGCGTTGGCCGCCGAACCGGTCATGGATGGGAAATCCTACTCGGATAAGGGGTATCTGCCATTGTTTTGCCAGGTGATAGCCTTTACTGTGGCCGATGAGCAGGTCAGGCGCCAGGTTTTGGGCCTCTTCGGCAATATCATAGAAATCCACGCCGCCCCGCACCTCGGGCATCTCTGGCAGCAGATCGGCGGCAACTGCGGCAACGGCCGTTTTCAAACGGCCGCTGTGGCCGCCGGAGGCACACAGCACCGGCTGAACGCCGATCTCCGCCAAAAAGGCCGTCAGGCCCACGACCAGGTCTTCTTCGCCATAGACCACGGCCTTTTTTCCGAAAACGTACTTGTGGCCGTCCACATAGGCGTCCAGGAGGCGGCCCCGTTCCAGTTCATGTTTTTCGGGGATCGCTTGGCCTGAAAGCATCTCCAGCAGGCTGAAGAAGAGGTCCGTCTCTCGCAGGCCGATGGGCAACCCGATCTGGAAAAGGTTGACCCCAAAACGCTCCGCCAGAAGAGTGCCGGCGGTATCTTGGTCCTTGAGGGTGGCTCCATATTCGATGGTGGCCCGTGCCCTGCCCATCTGGGCAATATCCTCCAGCGAGGTGCCGCCGGCGGGAATCTTCCTGTAGGTGGCCAATTGGGGGCCGTCCAGAGTTTCGGAAATATCTGGCAGGATAATGCCCCGCAAACCGAAATCCGTTAAAATTTCTTTAAGGTAGCGAATATCAGCCGGTGAAACCAGACCGGGCAGGAGATTAACGGCGTCCACCGGAGGCCCCGGAACGGTCAATTGGTCCACCAGGTTCCGCACCGCCCGGTGGAAGCCCTCCATGTGGGTGCCGTGATAGCTGGGCGAAGAGACGGTGACGATCCGGGGGAGCGGGGCTGCGTCGCCCTGTTCCTGGTATTCCTGGATAAATTCCTTAACCAGTCTGGGCACGTCATCGCCGATGGTTTCCGTCAGACAGGTGGTGGCCACCCCGATGAGTTGGGGGTGGTACTTGCTGATGACGTTGCGGAGTCCTTGCTTCAGGTTGGGGCCGCCGCCATAGATGGCGTGCTTTTCCCCCAACGAGGACGAGGCGATATCCATGGGTTCCCGGAAATGGCTGATTATATAGCGACGCATGTAGGTGGCGCAGCCCTGGGAGCCATGGAGGAATGGTACCGCCCCCGCCACCCCCCGGAAGGCCAGACAGGCCCCCAGCGGCGTGCACAGCTTACAGGCGTTAGTGGTGGAGACATACGCCGCCGGTCCCGGCTTTTTCTCTTTGAATGCCGATATGCTCGAACTCATGCTCTTCTTTCCCATTGTTCTGGCCCTCAACTGCAGGATGACCGGCGGTTTTTCCCGGGGGTTAGGCCGGCGGTCGGGTATTGTCGTGGTCCACACCACCGGATGGCGGGCAGTCGCTGGCCGCTTGATGGTGCCGAGGCAGAAAACGCCAGACAGGGCTCATGACCGAGGTGTAGACCTCCTTGGCAAAGTTCAACATTCCCACAAAGCCCTCCAAGGGTTCCTTGCGTTCATGGTTGTGATCGCAGAAGCCCACTCCCAGCTTGTAGGCAATGGGCCGTTCTTTAACCCCGCCTACAAAGATATCCACCTCTTTTTCCTGGAGAAAGCTGCTCAGTTCCAGGGGATTGGAATCGTCCACGATAATGGTCCCATCATCACAGATCTCGGCCAGTTCCCGGTAGTCCGCCTCGGTGCCGGTCTGGGAGCCCACCAACACCACCTGCATGTCCAGCAGCCGGAAGGCCTTGATGAGAGAAAAGGCTTTAAAGGCCCCGCCTACGTAGATGGCGGCCTTTTTGCCCCGCAAGGCCCGCCGATAGTGCTGCAACCGAGGGTATAAGGCTGTTAATTCCTGCCGGACCAATGCCTGGGTCCGGGCCATGATCTTTGGATCCCCAAAGAACCGGGCCACTGCATAAAGGGATTCGGCCATGTCCTCCACCCCGAAATAAGAGACCCGGAGGAAGGGCGTGCCGTAGCGTTCCTGCATCATCTTGGCCAGATCTTGGGTGGCGCCGGAACACTGCACCACGTTCAGGGCGGCGCCATGGGCCCGACGGATATCCGCCACCCGGCCGTCGCCCGTGATGTTGGCCACCACCTCGATCCCCATCCTCCGGAAATAATCTCGGATGATCCAGATCTCCCCGGCCAGGTTAAAGTCCCCCAGGATGTTGACGCTGCGGGGGGAGATGCCGGCAGTATTGCCAGTGCCCACCAGCTGCATCATGGCCTGACAGGCGGCGTTGTAGCCGGCCCGTTTATTGCCCTTGAACCCCTCGGACTGGACCGGGATGACAGGGATGCCCTTCTCCTGAGCCACCCTGCGGCAGACCCCTTCGAGGTCGTCCCCGATGATGCCAACGATGCAGGTGGAGTAGACAAAGGCGGCTTCGGGCCGATACCGGTCGATGAGTTCCACCAGGGCGCGAGAGAGCTTGGCTTCGCCGCCGAAAATAACGTCTTTTTCCTGCAGATCCGTGGAAAAGCTGAGCCGGTGCAGTTCCGGACCCGAGGACAGGGCTCCCCTGATATCCCAGGTATAGGCGGCGCAGCCGATGGGGCCGTGCACCAGATGCAGGGCGTCGGCAATGGGGTAAAGCACCACCCGGGAGCCGCAGAAGACGCAGGCCCTCTGGCTGACGGCTCCAGCCAAGCTCTCTTTATTGCAGGCTATCTGAAAAGGCTCCATCCCTTTGCGATGGATCTGGTCCGCCCGTTCAGTGAAGATTGTTGATTCCATGATGGTGAAGCCCCCGTGCCTCGTGTCTTGAGGGTTAGTGTTGGTGTGGCTGGCACCCGGTCACCGGATTAAATCAGATATTCCGGGGCGGGGCGGCCTGCCGTCAGGGCATCCAAAATGGCGTCAATGGCGTCTTCGCCGTCCACGCCGGCGTACCAGTAGCCGTCGGGATAGACCACCAACACCGGTCCCTGATCGCAGAGCTTCAGACAGCCGGTGGTGGAGACCATGACGTTATCCATACCCCGGTCGGCCAGTTCCGATTCCAGATACCCCAGGAGTTCGGGGGCATTCTTGCGGATGCACTTACCTTTGGGCTCCAGGCCGCGAAAACTCATACAGACAAAGATGTGGTGTGCGGGTTTTTCCATTTGGGCAACCTTTCTTAATGAAAATTTCTCCGCAAGGCGCAGGCCTTACATAACCAGCTCAAAGCTCTCCTCCGGTGCCTCACGATCCCGGCGCTCCAGGAGGGCGTCCAGTATCTTCTCCAGCAGCCGCAGGCCCCCCCGATACCCCACCGTGGGGAAGTAGATGTGGCCGATGCGGTCCAGGAGAGGGAAGCCGAACCGGACCAGGGGAATATCTTCGTCCCGGGCGATGTATTTCATGTAGGTGTTGCCGATGAGCAGGTCCACAGGCTCCTGTTTGATCCACTGGTGCAGCAGGAACATGTCGCCACCGGCTTTGACGTTGACCGGCCGGGGGACCTCTCGGGTGAGTTCCCGGATACGGGACTCAAACTTCTTTCCGGGGGTGCCGGTGACGATGTGAATAGGCCACATATCAATGGCCACCAGGAATTCGGTCAGGGCCACCAACTGATCCGGATCTCCGGCCAGAGCGACTGTGCGGCCAAAAAAGTACTGGTGCATATCGGTGATGACATCTAACAGCTGGCCCCGTTCCCGGGTAATGGTGTCCGGCACCGAGACCCCGGCGATCTGGCGCAGGGTGTCAATGAACCGATCCGTGGCCTGGAGACCAATGGGCAGGTCCAGGATTTCACAGGGGACCTTGCATTTGCTGTCCAGGGCCCGGGCCGCAGGTCCCGAGGCCAGGCGGCCCAGGGCCACCGTACCCGTAGAATTGCCGGTGCGGCGCAGGTCGGCGACGGTCACCCCGCCGGGAGGATACATGGCATACCGTCCGGTCTGGGCCGTATTGAGGACATTGCTGGTATCAGGAAACATGATGGTGGCAATGCCCATCTCGGCAGTCAGACGTCGGATCTCTTCCATATCGGCCGGCTCCACATAGCCCGGGATAATGTTGATCCGGTTCTCTTTGCGGCCGTCGGCCGTGGCAAAATAGTCCACCATGGCCTTGACCATGCTGGCAAACCCCGTGATATGAGAGCCCACATAGCTGGGGGTGTTGGCATGGATAACATATTTACCCGGCGGAATTTTCCCCTCATCCCTGGCTTTGGCAATGATCTGGGGGATATCATCGCCGATGGTCTCGGACAGACAGGTGGTATGCACCGCAATGACATCCGGTTCATAGATGGTAAAGATATTGTGGATGGCCTGGACCAGATTGGCCTGCCCCCCGAAGACCGAGGCGCCCTCGGTGAAGGAGCTGGTCCCGGCCATGACCGGCTCCTTATAATGGCGGGTCAAGGTGCTGCGGTGGTAGGCGCAACACCCCTGAGAGCCGTGGCTATGGGGCAGGCAACGGTGAATGCCCAGGGCCGCGTACATGGCGCCGATGGGCTGACAGGTCTTGGCTGGATTTACGGCCAGGGCCGTGCGTTCGATAACTTCGGCAGTGGTATGTCGTAGCAACATGATACCTTCCTTATTCGTGAGCGGGGTGCAATGGATGGTCAGGACAAAGAAGCAGTTTTTTTCCTGACCTCCGACCCCTGAGCACTAGTTACTCCCACACATAGGTGGCGGCCAGTTCCGGGTGCTCCTGCCAGGGGGCCTTCAGGTATTTCCAGACCTTGCTGTTCACCATGCGGTCAATCTCCCGGTAGAAGTTGATCGCCCCCTGGAAGCCGGCATAGGGGCCGCTGTAGTCATAACTGTGGAGCTGTTTCATAGGTACGCCGCTCTTCTGAATGACGTATTTTTCCTTGATGCCGGCGCAGATGATATCCGGCCGGTAGAGTTCGATGAGCTTTTCCGTCTCATACTGACTGATATCGTCAATGACCAGGGTACCGTCGGCCATGGTGGGCATCATACCCTCATATTCTTTGAAACCGACGCCGGCCAGTGCCAGCCGGGCCTTATCCTCCGGGGTGATGCGAGGGCTATAGCGCTGAGGATCCGGTTCGACGTGCAGCTCTTCGATATTGCGGCTGTCGGCGTCAACTTTGATGCTGGGCAGCACCTTGCGGCCCTCATAGTCATCCCGATGGGCAAATTCATAGCCGGCGGCCATGGTGGTCATGCCGATCTCTTTAAACAGCTCCTGGTAGTGATGGGCCCGGGAACCGCCCACAAAGAGCATGGCCTTTTTCCCGGCGCAGCGTTCCTTGACCTCTGCTTGCACTCTCTCTACGGCCGGCAATTCCCGGGCAATGACTTCCTCCACCCGGGCCGCCAAAGCCGGATCACCGAAATAGGCGGCGATCTTCCGCAAAGACTTGGCGGTGGCTTCGGCCCCGATAAAATTGACCTTGAGCCAGGGGATGCCGAACTTGGTTTCCATCATCTCCGCCACATAATTGATGGAGCGGTGGCACATGATGAGATTGAGGTCCGCAGTGTGGGCATTGGCAAACTGGTCAATGGTGGAGTTGCCGCTGAAGGTGGCTACCAGGGTCAGGCCGCACTCCTCAAAGAGACGCTCAATCTCAAAGGCGTCGCCGCCGATGTTATATTCCCCCAGAAGATTGAGGCGGAACTCTCCGCCCTTAATGGAGTCGTCCAGCCCCACCACGTGGGTAAAGATGCCGTTGTTGGCAATGTGGTGACCGGCGGATTGACTCACCCCTTTGTAACCTTCACAGCTGAAGGCAAAGACATTGATCCCCAACTTTTCCTTCATCTCCCGCGCCACCGCGTGCACATCATCGCCGATGAGTCCCACCGGGCAGGTGGCGAAGATGGCGATGGCTTTGGGTTTGAAAATATCGTAAGCCTCCTGGATGGCCTGGCGCAGCTTTTTCTCTCCCCCGAAGACAATCTGCTCTTCCTGCATGTCCGTGGAAAAGCAATAGGTCATGAAGTTAAAGTCCTCAGGGCTGGCGGGTCTGGTCTGGTTGCGGCGGGTCAGCCAGGAATAGAAGCCGCAGCCGATGGGGCCGTGGGTGATGTTGACGATGTCCCGGGTGGGCCCCAAAACCACCCCTTTGCAGCCGGCATAGGTACAGCCCCGCTGGGTGATGATGCCGGGAATGGTCCTGACGTTGGAGAGGATCTCCGGCACGCTGCAGTCCGGCCCCACCTTATTGACGACGATCTGCTTGGCCCGTTTCCGGGCCACCTTGGTGGGGTATTTGGCCAAGAGCTCTGTCTTCACTTCCTCGGCCGGCGGCATCAGCTTATCGGGACTGATGCTTTCCCATACTTCTGACATGATCTTATCTCCTTGCTCGCTCCTGACTGGCCGACGGTGACGCCGGCTCCGGTCAGGATTCTGGTGGTTCCGTGGGGCAGAGGCCGCCGGGTCAGAATTCGTCCAGTACCTGATCGCCGGATTCGGCGGTGCGGACCCGGAAGGCCTCCAGGACAGGCATGACAAAGATCTTGCCGTCGCCGGATTTCCCGGTGTGATTCACTTTCATGATGGTCTGCACCGTCTTTTTCACCAGCTGGTCCGGCACCACCACAAAGAAGATCCGTTTGGGGATGAGGCGCTGGCTCTGCCCCAACTGGGCGATGGCCTCTTCGTAACCCCGTTCGGCCCCTTCCAGGACCTTCAAGTCCACCAGACCTTTGCCTCGCCCCAGGGCCTCCCGGGCGGTAATGGAGGAGATGCCGGCTTCGGCCAGGGCCTTTTTGGTCTGGTTCATCATATTGATGCGGACGATGGCCATGATCTCCTTCATATCTTTACCTCCTCAATCTCGCCGGAGGCCGTTTCTCTGATGCCGGAACTGATGGTATAGACCTCTTCCACGGGAGAGACGAAGATCTTGCCGTCCCCATAGGCTCCCTTGTCACCGGTGCGGGCCGCCTTGAGCACCGTCTTGATGACAAAGTCCTTGTCCTGGTCCTTGACCACCATGAGGAGTAATTCCTTCGGGATTTCGTCGTAAGTCACCTCACCGATTTTCAGCCCTCGCTGCTTGCCGCGACCGACCACCGACATTTTTGTAACCGCCGGGAAACCGGCTTCCATAAGAGCGGCCAGGACCGCGTCCACTTTTTCGGGCCTTACCACTGATCTGATCATTAACATGCTTCTTTCCTCCAAGGTAACGGGATGACGTTAGGCCATAAACGAGGCCGGGCAGGGTCGACGCCGCCGGTGGCAATCAGCGGGAATCGGCTCTGGACGCCGGATGGCCCGGAGGGCGGCGATAGTCCAGCCGGCCACCCACAGACAGATCAAAGAAAACGCCATTGAATTCAGGGCCATGGTTGTCTCTCCTTACTTCAGCCCGCCAGACCGTAGTCGATGAGCAGCTTTTCCAGATCGTCGGTGCTCAGGGGCTTGGGGATAACGAACATGTCATTGGCTTCAATCTTTCGGGCCAGGGTCCGGTATTCGTCAGCCTGGGGATGGGTCGGGTCGTAATCAATGACCGTTTTCCGGTTGATCTCGGCCCGCTGTACCACATTATCCCGGGGCACGAAATGGATCATCTGGGTACCCAACCGGGCGGCCAGGGCCTCGATCATTTCCTGTTCGTTGTCGACTTTGCGGCTGTTGCAGATGAGGCCCCCCAGGCGCACGCCGCCGGCCTCGGCAAACTTGACGATCCCTTTGCAGATGTTGTTGGCGGCATACATGGCCATCATTTCCCCGGAGACGACGATATAGATTTCCTGGGCTTTGCCCTCCCGGATGGGCATGGCAAACCCGCCGCAGACCACGTCGCCCAAGACGTCATAAAAGACATAGTCCAGGTTCTCACTGCTGGCATAGGCACCCAACTGCTCCAGAAGATTGATGGAGGTAATGATCCCCCGGCCGGCGCAGCCCACCCCGGGCTCGGGCCCGCCGGATTCCACACAGACGGTGCCAGAGAAACCGAGACGCCGGATATCATCCAGATCCACATCTTCGCCCTCTTCCCGGAGGGTATCCAACACACTCCTCTGGGCCAGCCCACCCAACAACAGCCGGGTTGAGTCGGCTTTGGGGTCGCAGCCCACCACCATGACCTTGCGGCCCATTTCGGCCAAGCCGGCCACCGTGTTCTGGGTGGTGGTGGACTTGCCGATGCCGCCCTTGCCGTAAATTGCGATCTTGCGCATAACTAACTCCTTGTGAAACATTTGCCGGAGAATATTGCAAAAGGAGGGCCAATTGCTGCAAACTATGAAAAGATGAAAAAAATAAATATGATAGAGGTCTGCCTGGCGGAGGTTGGGTGGGGCAGCAAGCACACAAATATGTCATTTATAATTACAATATTGTTAATGTGTATGATATGTGACAGGAGGCGATCCATGCCCCGAGGTCAGCTCAGCCTCCAGGGCCGGACCGGGGGTAAGCCCCAGAGGACAGACCGGAACAGTTGAAGAGTCAACCCCCCCGATTTTGGGTCGGCAGCCGTCCGCCCGGCCTGGACGCCAAGCAGAGGGGGGAGAGCTCCACAGCCACCCAGGGTCAATGCTGGGGCCGATTTCCTCGGTGTCCAGGGCAGAGGCCGGTTCGATGAGGGGATGTAGGGTAAGCTAAAAATCGGATAACTGGGGAAGCGCTATTTCCCGGGCAAAGCAAAATATTTCCCAGAAAATATGCGGCGGCGCGAAAAATTATTGAACTTTCCGGTAAACTAGGTAGAATGTATTTCTGCTTAGTTCGCCAGCGACTCAGGAATCTCCCCTTGGCTCAGGATAGCAACGACATCAGACCGACAGAGGCATTCGGGGCCAGCGCCCTGCAACTCCAATGGCAAGACCTCTTTCAGGCGATCGGGCAGGTGAGCTTCATCCTCGATCCACACCTGCGGCTGCTCGCCGTCAATGCCGCCACCTGTCAACGTCTCGGTCAGGAGGCCTCGGCTCTTCTCGGTCGGCATTGTTATGAACTTATACACAATTCAGACCAACCGCCGAGCGGTTGCCCGGCCCAGGAATTATTGGCCAACGGTGGCTGTGGCCCGATAACCCGGGAAATGCCGGCCTTGGGCGGCCTTTTCATGGTCTGTTGTGCCCCGGTCCGGGATGCCGACGACCGCATCAGCCAGATCATCCATATCGCCACTGACATCACGGTCCAGAGACAACGGGAAACCAGACTGCAGAGTCTGCTCAAGGCCGTCCCCGTGGGCATCGGGGTGGCCGTGCAACGGGTCATCGTCTCTGTCAATGATTACCTCTGCCAGATGCTCGGCTATCGGCAAGAAGAGCTCCTGGGACAAGCGGCCCGCCTGTTATATCCCTCCGAAGCCGATTATGAGTACGTCGGGCAGGAAAAATTCCGTCAGATGGCGTCCGGGGGGGTGGGCCGCGTTGAGACTCGTTGGCGCCGCCGGGACGGCACCCTGATTGATGTCCTCCTCAGTTCGGCTCCCGTCGTCCCGGGTGATCTGACCGGCGAAATAGTCTTCACGGCCCTGGATATTACTGCCACCAAACAGGCTCTGGCCGCTCTGCAGGTCAGTGAGGATACGCTGACCAGTATTTTCAACAGTGTTCATAATGGACTCTGTATCCTGGATACAGAGCTGAACATCATCCGGGTCAACCCACCCCACGAGCGGTATTTTGCTGCCCACGCCCATCTGGTCGGGAAAAAGTGTTACCAGGTTTTTCATGAGCGTTCGCATCCCTGCACCGAATGTCCCAGTCAGGAGACGATCCGGACCGGCCGACCGGCTCAGAAAATCATGCCGGTGGCCGGCCCGGACGGTCAACCCCGGAGGTGGGTGGCCCTCCATACCTCCCCTTGGCTTGACCCCCGAACCGGCGCCTTGCAGGGGGTCATAGAACATATCATCGATATTACGGCCCAACGCCGGGTGGAGGAGAAGTTAACCGATCTGATCTTGAATGCGCCCATCGGCATCTATATCCTGCAGGAGGGGCGGTTCCGTCTCATCAACCCCGCCACCGTGACTGCCATCACCGGCTACAGCCAGGAGGAATTGTTGGGGAAAGAGGCCCTGACCCTGGTGGCTCCGGAATACCGGGAAGAGGTCCGCCGCCAAGCCCGGCAGCGCCTGAAGAGCAACTCCCACCAGCCTTACGAATATGAGATCTTAACCAAGAGTGGGCAACGACGATGGATTCTGGAGTCGGTGGCCTCGGCCTTTTATGACGGCCGGCGGGCTACATTGGGCTACTTCGTGGACATCACCGCTTCCAAACACCTGGAACTGCAACTGCAACAGGCCCAGAAGATGGAAGCCATCGGTCTCTTGGCCGGAGGCATCGCCCATGATTTCAATAATCTATTAGCTATCCTCAGCGGCTACAGCGACCTGCTGCTCCTGGACCAGCCGCCGGCGCCGGTGCTGACGCAATATGCCCAGGAGATGAAGAAGGCCGTTGATCGCGGGGCGGCATTGGTCCGGCAGTTACTGGCCTTCGGCCGGCGCCAGATCATCCAGCCTGAGGTCTTGAATGCCAACGACATCCTGACCGACCTGCAGCCGATGTTGACCCGCCTCCTGGGCGCCCAGATCCAGCTCATTCTCCGCTTAGCCCCTGATCTGCAGACGGTCAAAGTTGACCGCAGCCAATTTGAGCAGATCATCATGAATCTGGCGGTCAATGCCCGAGATGCCATGCCTCAGGGCGGTCATCTGATTCTGGAAACGGCCAATGTCTGTCTGGACCAGGGCCATGTCGCCGCCGCCGGCGACATCAGCCCCGGCCCATATATCCTGGTGGCCGTCAGTGATACCGGCGTCGGCATGGATGCTGACACCCGGGCGCGCATCTTCGAGCCCTTCTTCACCACGAAGGAACTGGGGCGCGGAACCGGCCTGGGGTTGGCCACCGTCTATGGCATCGTCAAGCAGAACCGCGGCCATATCGAGGTTGTCAGTGAACCGGGCTGCGGCAGTACTTTCCGAATCTATCTACCCCCCTACACCGCTCCCCTCAGCCTCCCGGCCGGCTCGCCTCCGAGCCTGCAGCCGCTCCGGGGCCAGGAGACCATTCTGGTGGTGGAAGACGACGAGGCCCTGCGGTCCGTCATTGTCAAGGCCCTGACCGCCCACGGCTATCAGGTATTACATGCCAGTCAGCCCGATGAGGCCCTCGGCCTGGCTCGCCGCCACCCGGGACCGATTCAGGTCCTGCTCACCGATGTCGTCCTGCCGCAGATGGACGGCAGCGAGCTGGCGGCCCGCCTGGTTTTACACCATCCGGAGCTGCGGGTCCTGTTCATGTCGGGTTATACTGCCGACGCCATCGTCCATCACGGCGTCTTGGACGAAACGGTGAACTTTCTCCCCAAACCGTTCCGGATTCCAACTCTCATGGAAAAAATCCGCCAGCTTCTGGATCAAGATTGATGATGCCGCCGGCCGGCGGGGTATGGCCCGGTGCAGTTCCCGTCTGCCCCGGCGGTTGGTTCCAGGCCGGCCCAGGCATGGAAAGATTTACCCCGGCCTGAAGGCCGGCCGGAGGCGCATGGTTGCCAGGCACCACTCAGGCGGGTGCCTCCGGGGCGGCTTCGTGCCGTAAGTAAGCCAGGGCCTCCCGGGCTGCTCGCTGGCCCTGGACAATGGCCGCTTCCACACAGGGGAGTCCTTCCAGATCGGCATTGGCCAGGATAATGGGGCCGCGGGCCCCAGGACAATGCCGCCGTACCCAGGTATTGAATCCAGGCGTGGCTAAGATCTGGGCGTGGCCATACCGGAAGAGCTGCATTTCCCTGATTTCGGCCCGGGTGCCGGGAAAATGCCGCTCTAAGGCGGCCAGCAGGAGTTCGGCCTGCGCTGCCGGGCTCTGCTCCAGGAGGTGGGCCTGCCCCTGGGGATAGGCCTGGGGGGCATAGAGGACCAGTACTCTATCTTGTCCGGCCGCGGCTGCCCTCGGGGCCAGAATGAAATCCGAGAAGGCCGGCTCCCCGACCACCCAGTTTTCATACCCTGGGGCCGATAGAGAAATGGGGCCTAGACAGGCCGCTACGACATAGCTGCTATAGTGGAAATGCTGCCAATCTTCCTGGGACCAACCCCAGCGGTCTCCCAAAAGGCGGCGGGCTACATGTTTGCCGGCAGCCATAATGACCACCCCGGCGGCCAGACATCTGTAGCTGCGGGCGCTGCGGTCCCAGATGAGAAGGTGCACGCCGGACGGCCCCGGCCGTAAGGCCACGACCGTCTGCCGGCAACGTACCGGTTGGGGCAGGGCCTGACTCAGGGCCGTCGTGATCCGGGCATTGCCTTGGGGAAAGGCCGCCAGGCGGCTGGCAGGAGAGAATTCCGACATCAGGAAATATAAGCCGGCCCAGGCGGAAATAACCTCGGGTCCGGCCCCCAGGCAGGAGCGGCAATAGGGATCGAGGACGGCGGTGACCTGGGGGCTGCACCCCCGGGCCTGCTCCAGGTATTGGGCCAGGGAAATCTGATCCAGTGACGGTTCGGGCAATCGGCGGGTCCCCAGCACCTCCCAGGTTTCCTCCCAGGCGGCCAGATCCTCGAGCAACCGCCGCAACTTGGGGATATCGGAGGGCAATACCGGCCATTCCGGTAAGGCATCGAGGGTAAAACAGTCGGCCAGCCACCTGTCCCGGAGCCACAGGGCACTGGCCGGGGGTTGAATCAAGGCCTGGTCCAGGTCCAGGCCCAGTTGGGCATACCACTGGCGCCAGGGTTCATCCCAGGGATAATAGCAGTAGGCCGATCCCGCCGGGAAAGGGATCCCTTGGTACGACCCGGCGAGACAGACGCCGCCCGGTTGATCATTGGCCTCCAACACCACGACCTGCCGCTCCCGGAGGTGGTAGGCGGCGGTCAGTCCCGAGAGCCCGGCGCCGATGACGGCGATATCGGCCGTCTCCTCCGGCTGGTCCGGAAAGACCAGGGGTCGCCCCGAGGCCGGGCCGGCCAAGAAGGGGTGGCAGCCTGCCGGCAGATCACCCTGCCATGCCCTGATAATAGGTAACTTCACTTCTGTAACCATATCAGGCCTGCCTTGCCTGCACCAATCTGCCCAAGAGAGCGGGTTGATCCGTGGGGAGGGCAGGGCAGAAGCAGGAATTGCGGCCAGGCCCGATCCCAGGCTGAGAAGGCCTTGCAGTTGATGCCACACCTATCGCCATCACTTTCTTCCCGTTCCTCCTCCCGATATATAGGCTAACTGGGGAAAGGCCTCAATAAGGCCGGGGGGCAACTGGGGATGTTCTCCGGTCAGCAGCATGGTCATCTCCAGGGCGTTGGCCACCCCTTGCCCCCGGGGGTGGTTGTTAAAGATCAGATAGGTTTCAGCAGCCTTGGCCGTCAGGCGGCGGGCCCGGGCGGCCAGCTGGGCCAACTCCGGGGGTGAGTAGAGGTAATCATAGCGGGCGCCCGGATCTGCGGACTTGGCGAACCAATTGTGGCGGTTGCGCCCATGGAGGCGCAGATAAGCGAAGGGACCGCTCACCCAGTCGGTGGCTCCCAGGGCATAGGAGATCTGAGGTTGGTCAATATTGCAGAAGGCCAGACCGTGTTCGGCGAGGAAGAGGCGCACCGCCTCCTGTTGCCAGGAGCGGTGCCGAACTTCCACGGCCAAAGGATATTCGTGAAAATGATCCCGCAGGCGGAGCAGATAGGCCCGATTGGCGGCAGTGTTATGGAAGGAATAGGGGAACTGAGCCAGCAAGGCCCCCAACCGGCCGGCTCCGAGACAGACCTGGAGCCCCGCTTTTACGGCGTCCACCTGCTGCCAAGTGTCGTCGCCCGGTTCGTGGGTAAAACCCCGAAATAATTTGGCGGTAAAGCGGAAATCTGGCCGGGCCGCTACGGCCTCCACCCAGCGCTGGGCCAAGGAGGCAGAAACAGGCCGGTAAAAAGTGACGTTGATTTCAATGGTGGCAAAAAATCGGGTCAGATACGTCAGGCGGTCGGTGCCTTGCAGTCCGGCAGGATACACCACCCCTTGCCAATCCTGATAATCCCAGCCTGCCGGTCCGATGCGGATCATAGCTGCCGCCGATCTCTCTTGTGGGTGTCCGCCGGAGGATGCGGCCGTCCCCGGCCCGCCGGTAACCGGAGGTCTCGGGGCAACGGAGAGGTGATGTCCAGGCCTCCTTCGTTCTCTCGTGCGGGCCGGCCGTAGTCTGCCCAGGGACTATTTCGGCCCTGCAGTCCAGCATGGCCGTGATGAATCAGGCCCGGAACAGACCCTGCCCCCCCATACTCAGGGAGTTGCAGATATGATATCCCAAGCGCGTGGTTCTGGGTAGAAAAAATCTTGACAGATTGCGGGTCTTATGCGAAATTTGTATATCGTTACCTGATGCGGGGGGAGTATTGTTTTCCGCCTGGGGCTTGCCAAGGGGTACCTGGGGCACAAGCAGATACGAATAAACCAGTCAGATGCATCGGGCGTAATGCGGTCGGTTACGGTGGATGCTTTTTTTATGAAGTTATAACATGACCATGATCAAGATAGTCTTGCCGGATGGGGCGCAGCGGTCCCTTGCCCAGGGGTTGACGGCAGGCCAGGCCTTGAGGGAACTGGGGTTGGCCGGAGACCATGACGTGGTGGCGGCGCGCATCAACGGTGAGTTAAAGGACCTTTCCACCCGGCTGCTGGAAGACTGTACCTTGACCCCCGTCACCCAGGAGAGTCCCGAAGGGTTGGAGATTGTCCGGCACAGCGCCGCCCATATTATGGCCGAGGCGGTCCGTTCTCTCTTCCCCGGGGTCAAGATTACCATCGGACCGGCCATTGAGACCGGGTTCTATTATGATTTTGATCCGCCCCAACCCTTCACGCCGGAAGATTTGGAACGGATCGAAAACCGCATGCAGGAGTTGGTCCAACAGGATCTACCTTTCCAGCGGCGGGAGGTCTCCTGGCAGGAGGCTCTGGATTTTTTCCAGTCCCAGGGCGAGAGCTACAAGGTCGAACTGCTGCAGGATTTAAAAGACCAGCAGGTCAGTCTCTATCAGCAGGGCGACTTTGTGGACCTCTGCCGTGGTCCCCACCTCCCTTCCTCAGGGTATCTGCGGGCTTTTAAACTCACGGGGGTGGCCGGGGCCTATTGGCGTGGCGATGAGCGCAACCCCATGCTCCAGCGGATTTATGGCACTGCCTTCGCCACCCCAGGGGAGTTGGAGCAGTACCTTCACTTTCTGGAAGAGGCCAAACGCCGGGACCACCGGCGTCTGGGCCGGGAGCTGGGTCTTTTCAGCATTGAGGACGAAGCGGGGCCGGGTCTGGTGATCTATCATCCCAAGGGGGCCCGCCTGCGGGTATTGTTGGAGGAGTTTGAGCGGCGGGAACATCTGCGCCGGGGTTACCAGATCGTCATGGGGCCCACCCTCCTGAAGCTGGATCTGTGGAAGCGGTCCGGACACTTCGAGAATTATCGGGAAAATATGTATTTTACCGAGATCGAAGGGGTGGCCTATGGCATCAAGCCCATGAACTGTCTGGCCCACATGCTCATTTACAAATCCCGCAAACGGAGTTATCGGGAACTGCCCCTCCGCTACTTTGAACTGGGTACCGTACATCGCCACGAACGCTCCGGGGTATTGCACGGTCTGACCCGGGTGCGTCAATTCACCCAGGATGATGCCCATATCCTCTGCCGTCCGGATCAGGTGGAGGCCGAGATTGCCGGGGTCATCGACTTTGTTGCGGATGTCATGGCGGTTTTCGGTTTTGAGTATGAGGTGGAACTCTCCACCCGTCCCGAGAAGTCCATCGGTTCCGACGAGGATTGGGAGCGGGCCACTGCGGCGTTGATCAATGCCCTCCAGGCCCGAGGGCTGCCCTTTGGCGTCTGTGAAGGGGAAGGGGCTTTCTATGGGCCCAAGATAGACATCAAACTCAAAGATGCCATCAACCGGCGGTGGCAATGCGCCACCGTGCAGTGCGATTTCACTCTGCCGGAACGGTTTGATCTGACCTATATCGGCCCGGATGGCCAGCCGCATCGGCCGGTCATGTTGCATCGGGTGATCCTGGGGTCCCTGGAACGGTTCCTGGGAGTGCTCATTGAACATTATGCCGGGGCTTTTCCGGTCTGGCTGGCGCCGGTGCAGGCCATCCTCCTGCCGGTGACGGATCGGGCCCACGGCTATGCCCAGGAGATTGGGCAAGCCATGTTGGCCCGGGAACTGCGGGTGGAGACGGATCTGCGCAACGAGAAATTGGGTCTGAAGATTCGCGAAGCACAGCTTCAGAAGATTCCCTACATGCTCATCGTGGGAGATAAAGAAGTGGCGGCCGGGACCCTGTCGGTCCGGCAGTTGGACGGCACCGAGACCAAGAACGTTCTCTGGCAGGATTTTGTCCAACGCCTGCAGGTCGAGGGACAGATGCCTCGGCCGGGAATTGCCTAACCCTCAGCCTGGGAGGACTGTATTATCCAAAAACAGCCCAAAGTAAATATCAATCGCATGATCAAAGCGGCGGAAGTGCGCCTCATCGGCCCTGACGGTGAACAGATCGGTATCATGCCCCTGGCGGAGGCCTTGAATCGGGCTGCCGAGGCCAACCTCGATCTGGTGGAGGTGGCACCTCAGGCCAATCCACCGGTCTGCCGGATCATGGATTACGGCAAGTTCAAATACTTGCAGAGCAAGAAGACCCAGGAGGCCAGGAAGAAACAGACGGTCATTCAAGTCAAGGAAGTCAAATTCCGACCGAAAATCGAAGATCACGACATCGCTTTTAAAATAAAAAATATCCGTCGGTTCCTGGCCCAGAAGGACAAGACCAAGATCTCCCTGATCTTCCGGGGCCGAGAGATTGCCCATCCCCAGATCGGCATTGACTTGCTCAACCGGGTTGCCGCCGAGTTGGCAGACATCGGCACGGTGGAACAGGCCCCCAAAATCGAAGGGCGCAATCTTACCATGATCATTGCCCCCAAGTAGCAACCCCTCTGCGACCAGGCTCCCAAGGTTTTCAGGGCGTTGCCCAGATCCGGCGGTTGCTTCGCTCCTCGACTCCGACCCTGGAGGCGAAAGGGAGGGTTCTGGGCGAGGCCAGGATCATGCAAAAAGCTTGCCGAAGACTGCGCCAGGGGGAGAATCCCTCCTCCTGAGGCCGCCACCGCGGCCCCGGTCGCCTGAGGAGATGCATCAGTAGACAGACAAAAGGATACGATATGCCAAAAATCAAAACCCATCGCGGTGCCGCCAAGCGTTTCAAGGTGACGGGCACCGGCAAGATCAAGATGACCAAGTCATTCCGCCGCCATATCCTGACTTCCAAGACGGCCAAGCGGAAGCGGCAGTTGCGTCGGCCTGAATATGTGGACGCGGCCAATGCCAGCAATCTAAAGAAACTATTACCCTATTTATAGCGAGGAATTATCATGCCACGCGTCAAACGCGGTGTCCGGGCCCATGCCCGCCATAAAAAAGTGTTGAAAATGGCCAAAGGATATCGGGGCGGCCGGCGCCGGCTCTACCGGTCGGCCCGGGAAGGGGTGGATCGGGCCCTGGTTTTTGCTTATCGGGATCGCAAGGTCCGGAAACGGGAGTTCCGCAATCTGTGGATCGCCCGCATTAATGCCGCAGTCCGGCCCCTGGGGCTGTCGTACAGCCGCTTCATCAGCTGCCTCAACAAGGCGGATATCCGCCTGGACCGCAAGGTCCTGGCCGATCTGGCGGTGTATGCCCCGGAGGATTTTGCCCGCATCGTCGCCACTGCCAAACAGACTGCCTAACCAAGAGCCGGTCCCCAGTCGGTGTCCTTGATCCGGGAGGATGGTGCCGGAGGTGGGGGAGTTGCATCAGTTTGCGGTCGTGGGGCAGCACCGCATGAACATTGCAGGGATATAAGGCGTGACCTTAGAAGAATTGCAGGCAGAAGTCCAGCAGGCCCTGGCAGAGCTGACGGCAACGTCCGCTCCAGAGGCCTTGGAACAGATCCGGGTCCGGTTTCTGGGGCGCAAGGGCTTGATCACCCAGACGCTGCGTGCCTTGGGCAGTTTGCCGGCCGAGGAGCGGCCTCGGGTCGGACAAGAGGCCAACCGGCTGAAAAAGCTGGTGGAGACTCACCTGGAAGAGGCCCTGGACCGTTGGAAAAAGGCGGCTCTGGCCGCGGCGGCGGTCAGTCTGGACGTCACCCTCCCGGGCCGACGGCTGGATCAGGGGCGGCTCCATCCCATCACCCAGACAACCAGGGAGATCTGCGATATCTTCATCCGCATGGGCTTCCAGATCGCCGAAGGACCGGAGATCGAAACAGATTATTACAATTTTGAGGCCCTCAACATCCCCAAAGACCACCCCGCCCGGGACATGCAGGATACTTTTTACATTTCGGAAAACATCGTCCTGCGCACCCATACCTCCCCCATCCAGGTGCGAACCATGGAGCAGCAGCAGCCGCCGGTACGGGTTATCGCCCCCGGAAAGACCTTTCGGCGGGATTCCGACCTGACCCACACGCCCATGTTCCATCAGGTGGAGGGGCTGCTGGTGGACAAGGGCGTCTCCTTTGCCGATCTCAAGGGGGTCTTGACCCTCTTTGTCCATGAGATGTTTGGCCCCGAGGTCAGCCTGCGTTTTCGTCCCAGTTTTTTTCCCTTTACTGAACCCAGTGCCGAGGTGGATATCCGCTGTGTGATCTGCCGGGGCAGCGGCTGCCGGGTCTGCAGTCAGACCGGGTGGCTGGAGATCTTGGGCTCCGGTATGGTGGATCCGGCGGTTTTTGGCTTTGTGGACTATGATCCCGAAATCTATACCGGCTTTGCCTTCGGGATGGGCATTGAGCGCATCGCCATGCTGAAATACGGGATCAACGATCTCCGCCTCTTCTTTGAGAACGACCTCCGCTTCCTGAAGCAGTTCTAAAGCGGCAGTCAGGGGGTCAGAGGAGAGTAGTCGGGCGGCCAGAGGGGCAGGGAGGCCCGCCCCCTAAATCCGGCTTTCTCGGAACTTGAGACTCTTATAACTCACCCATGTATATGGCAAGGCCCACTGGCTGCAGGGAAGGGCTGAGGCCGGCCAGGGAGTTGCCTCACTACAGAAACTTTCTGGTAACCGGCCACCGACAACCACCCACCGGCCGCCGGCCCTTTCCGGCACTTTCCTGATGAAGTCCTCGGGCAATCAAATCGGCCCCGGTGTCTGGGGGCGGCAATCATCCCTTTGGCGTCTCGTAGATCACGGCCCCGGACCGGCCCACTGGAATATGGCGGTGGATGAGGTGTTGCGCCGTTCCCACGCCGAGGCTGGAGGGCCGCCGACTCTGCGTCTGTATCAATGGTCCGGGCCTACCCTGTCGCTGGGAGCGGGGCAAAAACTCCCCCCCATGCTGAACCCCGAAAACCTACAGACCCTCAAGTTGACAGTGGTGCGTCGGCCCAGCGGCGGTCGGGCCGTATGGCATGGGAGTGATCTGACCTATTGCCTGGTAGCTGGGGTTCGGGAGGGCTTCCCCCGATCCATTTCGGCCGTCTACTCCCGTTTGGCCCGAGTGTTGCAGAGGGGATTGGCCCACCTGGGGGTGGATACGGAGACCGGCACCGCCGCACCTCGGGGCGGATTCAGTTGTTTCGCCGGGGTGGCCAAAGGAGATCTGGCCTGGAGGGGGAAGAAGTTGGTGGGGAGTGCCCAAGCCTGGCAGGGTGAGTCGTTTCTGCAACACGGCGTCATCCTGTTGACGCCCCAAGAGGGGCAATGGCGGCCCCTCCTCCGCCTCCTGGGAGAGGAAGAATCTTTGGCCCTGACCTCTTTACAGGAGATCCTGGGGCGGCCGCCTGATTTGGCGGTGGTCAAGGAGGCCCTGAGGCGGGGTCTGGAGGAGGAACTGGGGGTTGTCTGCCAGGAGGGTGGTTTGACCCCGTGGGAAACGGAGATGTTGAGCCGCTGCAGGGACAGGGGAGGGCAGGGGTGAGATGTTCCGCCACCATGTCCTGCTGACGGAGCAGTACCTGCCCCTAGCCCCGCCCGAGGTCTTTCCATTTTTCGCCGATGCTGCCAACCTGGAGCGGATTACACCCCCGGAGTTGCATTTCCGGATCGTCACATCCGGCCCCCTTGCCATGCAACGGGGCACCCTCATTGAATACCGCCTGCGCCTGTTTGGGGTGCCGTTTACCTGGCTGACCCGGATATCCCAGTGGGATCCTCCCCGATCTTTCACCGATGAACAACTCTGGGGGCCATACCGGCAATGGGTGCATACCCATACCTTTACGCCGTCGGGAGGTGGTACGCTCATGACAGATCGGGTGGTCTATCAGCTCCCCTTCTTTCCTCTGGGCGAGATCGTCTTTCCCCTGGTAAAGTGGCAGCTGCAGCGCATCTTCGCCTTTCGCCGTCGGACTATTGCCCGCCTTCTGATATCCGACCGGCCTTAGCAGAGGCCGTTGTCCTCCCTCCGCTTCCTCAGCGGGGCGCCCCCTCAGACCTGGAGGAGTATCCTGAGATGGTCGGCCACGCAGGCTGCCAGGACGCTCAGGTTATAGCCGCCCTCCAGGACGGTGATGAGCCGCCCCTGGCAGGTTTGTCGGGAAAAGTCGGCCAGCCTGGTGCCCATCTCCTGGTAGCCCTTTTCCGTAAGGAGCATACCGGCCAAGGGGTCGTCGGCGTGGGCATCGAAACCGGCAGAAATAAGGAGAAAATCTGGCCCGAAGGCCTGCAGCGCCGGCAGCGCCAGTCTGTCCATGGCCCGGAGATAATCCTGATCGGTGCTGTGGGGAGGCAGGGGGATATTCAGGGTGGCCCCCAGGCCGGCGCCCCGGCCGGTCTCGGAACTGCGGCCGGTACCGGGATAGAGGGTAGAGGGATCCTGGTGCAGAGAAATGTAAAGGACAGTGGGATCATCTTCAAACAGGTGTTGGGTGCCGTTGCCATGATGGACGTCCCAATCCACGATGGCAATCTTGGCCAAGCCGTGGTGTTTCTGCAAATACCTGGCCCCCAACGCGATGTTGTTGAAGAAACAGAACCCCATGGCCCGATTGCGCTCGGCATGGTGGCCCGGCGGCCGGATGGCACAGAAGGCGTTCTGGATCCGGCCGCTCATGACGGCGTCGGCGGCGGCCAGAACCCCTCCCACTGCCAAGAGGGCGATCTCATAGGATTTGGGGCAGATGCCGCAGTCACCGGTGTCTAAAATGGGGTGGCCCTTCTCACAGGCCCGGCGGAAGCGCTCCAGATAGCCGGGGTCGTGCAGGGTGGTGATCCATTCCACGGGGGCCGGCTGCGGTTCAATTATCTCCAGTTGTTTGATCAGGCCGGTCTCCACCAGGCGCCGGTGAATTGCCTGGAGGCGCTCCGGCCGTTCCACGTGAAACGCTCCCGGCTCATGGAGCAGGTAGCGGTCATCATATACATAGCCGGTCTTTGCCATATAACTATACGAACGTCCTTTCTCAAGAGCGCCTCGATTCCCGGCGCCGGAGAATTTATCTCAAGTTGGCCTGGGCGGTCATCCTGAGGGAGCGACCCGATGGCTGCGTCTCAGATATTCCGCTAATCTCGGGATAAAAAAGAGAAAATCCTTTTTCTTGAAAGTGTTCCCTTTTTGGGAAGGTGATTGCTAAACATAACAGGTGTGCCTGGCACAGATAATTTATCTCATTTCCTGGCGGTGGTCAAATCCCTGGCGGTATGTGGGACTCAATGGCAGCCGCTATCCTGGATTGTCCAGGGCAGGGCGGCCGAAGGGACCACCCTGTTGCCGGGAAGGAAGCCTCTGTGTAGCCTGGAGGATTGCCCCTACACCGCTTAATAACAATATATCAATAAAAACATAAGGTTATAATGATATATACTATTGCCTGTAAGGTTATTTTTTTCTTCATTCCCGGGAAAAAATATGCTATGAAAAGGCATCAAAAAGAAAGGAGGACGACTTCCGACAGATCACAAACTACGGTCAGGTTAGGTCAGGCAGCAAAACCTTATCAAGATCCTGATGGGAGGGTGTATGAAGGACGTAGTCAAGAAAAAAGTTGATGACATTGTCGCCGCTCTTGACGGCGGCAAGAAGCCCGAAGATTTTGCCGCTGCAGCCAACGAAGACCCCTATGTGTTTATCATGGAAGCCGAAGGAAAGCTGTTGGTCCACCCCACTTTAGTGGGAGAGAGCCTCAAGGACAAAGCCGGTCCGGTGTATGACGAAGTCGCCAAGGGGACCCCTGAGGGCACCTATGTGCGGTATGCCTGGGGAGGGGCCAATAAGTGCACCTATTCCCGCCGGACCAAGAGCGGCCTCATTGTGGGATGCGGTTTCAACGAATAATCCGAGGGAGATTTTCTCAATGGCTCAGGGCGGTGGTCAACCCACCGCCCTGTGGACTTTTATGGGTAGCAGTATGGGGGCCTGGCGGGTCGGAGAGAAGGCACGCCGGTATTGCCTATACCGAGTTATTTTAACCAGATTGCTGGAGACAGCGGGTGGTGAACCAGAATTGATTCAGGCCGGGGCGATGCTCCCGGTTTTTTTATTTGCCCTTGCCGTAAAACCCACACCCAGAAGCGGGACTTCTACCTCCCCCCTTTGCCTTAGATCCCATGCAGTCATTAAAAATATTGCCTCAAACTATATCTGTCATTCACCGAGATTTAATAGACAGAATTTCCCAATTCCTTCATTTATACACAAGATCATCTAGAAAATAATTTTACTATAATCCAAGTATAATTTTTTGAACGTTGTGTTTCATTTTATGAACAAAAGGAGCGTCCTAATCTATAAGTAGCTTTTTTTCTTGATAAATTTTTAGGCATAGTTGATGCAATAATAAAAAGAGAATTCTGGGTAAAGATTACGATGTTTCAAAATTCGAATAGTTAATCATCATAGGAGATTGTAGACATGATCGATAATTTCTCTAACTTTATAGGAAAATTACGCATAGTAGCAATTATTTTCAGTTTATTTTTAATAATCTGGGGAGTACCACAACATGCCTGTGGATTTGGTGCCGCCTTTCTTTGGCAAGACGGCACAATGACTGATCTGGGTCCTGGTATAGCTCGGGCTATCAATAACTCCGGCCAGATCGTAGGTTATAGCCCCAATTACAATCCTTTTCTTTGGCAAGATGGCAAAATGATGCATCTAAGTGGGATTTCAAATTCTGGAAACGGCGCTTATGATATAAATAATTCCGTACAAGTCGTGGGAGACATTTTTGGTTCTACAAGATTGAACGCCTTTATTTGGCACAACGGCACGGCAATCTATCCAGGAACCCTCGGGGGAGCTCTCAGCACTGCTTTCGGCATTAATGATTTTGGCTGGGTGGTGGGAACTAGTACTACTGAATCTGAAGAGGGTCATGCTTATCTTTGGCAAAATGGTAATATGACTGACCTGGGTATTGGTGGAGCTGAAGCCATTAACAATTCTGGACAAATCGTAGGACGCTTTCCTGCCAACTTTCCCTATCACGCAGTTCTTTGGCAAAACGGCACAATGACCGACCTCGGAACCCTCGGGGGGAATTATAGTATTGCATATGACATTAATGATTCCGGCTGGGTCGTCGGAAATAGCACTACAGCTTCAGGAGATAATCATGCCTTCCTGTGGAAAGATGGTGTAATGATCGACATTGGAACTCTCCCTGGTGGAACAAGGAGCGCGGCTTTAGCTATTAATAATTTAGGGGAAATAGTAGGATATAGCAACATTGGATCTGATTTATATCCAATACATGCCTTTTTATGGAAAAATGGTGTGATGAATGATTTAGGAACGCTTCCGAATGGAACAAATAGTGGGGCATATGATATCAACGACTTAGGACAAATTGTAGGATGGACTGATGCGCCATCGACAGTGCCAATCCCCTCTGCCGTCGTTCTCCTGGGAGCTGGCCTGGGCCGACTTGGGTTATACTGCCGAAGGAAACGGCTAGCCAACAGCTACCCAAGTTGCGTGCTTGACTCAGGTATAACCCGTTGATAACAGAATCAATTGTATCTAAAACGTCACAGAAACCGGCCGGGACGGGGAGGGACCTATTGAGGATTTCTAAGGTCGATGAAAGGTATAGGCGAAAAAAGCCTGTAATCGTTTGGCCTATGCTTTAAACTCGGCAATTTTTTTTTCAAAAAGATGCATTTTGTGCTTATACAATTGTGAATAATGTATTACCAGGAAAATACAGTAGGCAGTAGGCAGAGGGCAGTAAGCAGTTGGTGGCGCAGGCTTTCCAGCCTGCGCTATCCCTTACCTGTGGCCAGCATCAATTTTCATGGTTCGCGGGTGACTTTTGTAACTCATGGTAATTACCAAGAAAATAACGTTGCCAGTTGTCAGAAAAATCGGTTTCTGTTCTGAAAATGATGCTTGCCTGTGCAGGGAAGCCTGCTTCACTGGTTTTCATGATCTCAGCTGAGCCGAAGGCTCATGATAACTGGTTTCCGGTTTCCAGTTTCCAGAAGAGCTTTTCTTTTAGTGGGGCGGGCCTCCGTGCCCGCCCAAGGTAGCTCAAGGCAACAACCTTTATTTTCATGGTTCACGGGTGACTATTGTTAGTAATGGCCATTAGTAAGAGTCTTGCAGAAGCAAGGCCTTTTACACCGAAAGATTGGGAACAACTCTCTCCTGAAGTTCAGGCCTATCTCCTGGTTTTGTAAGAGGGCCGGAGTCAGGCATTGGAAAAAATTGCCCAGCCCTCCCCCAGCTCACCCATTATCCCCCAGGTAAACTCGGGCCGGTCCCTGGGGGGAATGGGGGCTGGGAGAGGGAAAACCGCTCTTTGCCTTCTGGCATCGCGATCAGACCGGTGAAATCACCTGGCTGGGAGGCCCTGGGAATTATTGCCGGTGCGAACCCTGTTGGGCAGGCTTTGCGTCAGGGTGCTTCTGGCCAAAACCCAAAGCCGAGGCCAGGTGCCGAAATCTCTTGAGGCTCTGGCCAGCCTTGTTCACCTTTGCATATATACCAGAGGTGGGGCCGACCAATAATCGCGCCGTGAGAGCCTGGCCCGGTGGGGTCCTTGGGTGCCAGGAGTCCTGGGCGCGTGATCCTTATCGGCGATGGCCCTGCGCCGGAAAGATCAGCCTGACAGGGCCACACCGGAAGAAGAATCAGTCAACTTCCTGCATTTTTTTGCCGCAGCACTCCGGTTTGGGGGCCCCCTGGGGTGCCTCTTTCAGGGCGTTGCATTGGGCACAATAATACTGCACCTTCTCTTCGACCTCGGGCTTCGGTTGGTGCGCTTGACAGCTTTGGCACATAATTCAAACTCCTTTCTTGACGTGGGTAATATCATTCCCGATTCTGAGCCCGGATTCTACCAGGCTGGCGGGAAAATGTCAGGGTTTTAAGGAAGGATCGCGGGCTCCGAAGCGGCGGCCAACCGGGGACATCTTCACTGAAGCCATCTCTCAGCCCTGGGCCGGACGCTCGTACTGGGAGACCACCTCCCAACCTTTGGCCACCCACTCCTCCAGTTTGGGGGGATAGTGGCCGGCAAAATAAGGGGCCGGGTCGTGGGTATCCTCCACATCCACCTGCACCTCGATGTCGCCTTTGCGGACGACGTAACCCCATTCAAAGTTATGGCTGGTGGAGGGGGCCGTGGCCTTGCCCTCGTAAATCAGGCGGTTGCCGTCTCTCTTTACTTTGGAATAGGTAAAGCAGCAATCGCCGCCCAGCCCGCCGCAGCCGCATTTCCCCCGCTGGAGGATCAAACCATCCACCTGGAAACCGCCGGGAGCTCGCTCAATCTGAATGCCAGCCATATCGGCCTCCTATGATAATTTCCTAAACAATAATTATTCATTATATCAAGTCAAGGGTGACCTGCCGCAATTGTTGACGGCGGCGCTCCCTCAGACCGGTGGTTCAGGATATTGGGACTAATAATGACCCGTTCTGGGTGAGAGTCCTGCTCCTGGTGTCCTGCTGGCGGTTCAATAATCCGGGGTCAGGCGGAATACGCCCTCAGGCGTCATTTCGGCCGACAGGCCGGCTGGCCGCAGCAGCTGGCTGAGGGGTCGTCCCAGGAGGAAGTCCAGAGCGGCGGCGGGGATTTCCCACTCCGTCAGGAGCAGTTGCCGGAGATAATGGTCAAAGTGCAGCATATCAAAAAGGGTATGGGAGGCTGCTTCCTGATCCTGGGAGAGCTGCTCCAGGGCCTGATCCAGCTTGGCCAAGGCGCAGCGTTCTTCATGGGCGCTGATCAGGGCCCATAATTCCGGGTGGTCGCCGAAAAAGGCCTGTCGGTTCAGGAAGGCGGTGGTCGGCGGTGGCAACTCCTCTTCCCGCCGATGACACCATTGTTCCCGGCACTGTTGGGGGCGGTGTTGGTAGATCAGGCAGCGGTTGGGGTTGGTGACGTAAAAGAGGCAGTTTTTCGTGGCGGAATGTTCCTTGAGTTTGAGGCGCTCCGAGTCAATGATAATGACGTCGCCGGTGCGGGGGTCTACCCCGCGCTCCCCCTGCCGCAAGGTGTAGACCTCGGTCCAGGTCAGGATTTCGTCCTGGAACAGTTTCATATCCGGCGGCGTCAGGGTGGGGCTGCTCCGAAGACAGCAGTCCCCGCAGCGCAGGCAGACATCCTGGACTTCAGCCAGGATTCTCTTGGTGGTGCGGATGAGGGCCAGCCAACGGTCAGCCCGCTCCCGAGGGGAGAGGTCGTTCCAGTCGCCGTAAAGCTGGTCAAATTCGCCTTCGTGCTCCAGACGTCGCACCAGCAGTTGGCGTCGCCCGGATTTGCGGTCCAATTCCAGGATTTCGTCCAAGTATTCCCGCCAGATGGTGAGCATGACGTCCCGATTGCCCCGCTCCAGGGCGATGAGGGGATTATCTCGTATCTTGCCGATAAATTTTGATTTTTTATCCATGACGGCCTCTTTCCAGCTCAGCGCTGATGTTGAATAAAATGATATAATCCCAGGGTAAGTTCCACCATGGCGTCAAGGTCCAGGGTAGCCAGGGTGTCCCCGGGGCCGTGGTAGTTGGGGTTGCGCAGAAAGGCGGTATCGGTGAGCATGACCGCGGGATAACCCTGATCCCAGAAGTTGGCGTGATCACTCAACCGACTCTCGGGCAGCAGATGGCCGCCCCACGGGATGGCAATGGCCGCCGTGGGCAGGTGGCAGCCGCTCTGGAGGGCCTTTTCCAGGGCTGTCAATAGGGGGCGGGACCGTCGGTCGGCCACCAGTCCGATGAAGTTGCCGGTGGTGGGATAGCCCATATACTGCAAAGGGAAGGGCAGGGGCTGGCTGCCGGGTTCATGGCGGTAGTAGCCCACCATTTCCAGGCAAAGCATCCCTTTGATGATATGGCCCGCCTCCTTGGCCCGCTTGGCATAAACCCGACTCCCCATATACGGTGTGAAAAAAGCCGGGGGTTCTTCCGTGGTGAAGCCGACGAAGGTCCAGGGCAGGGGAGGGGGGAGGGTGCTGGCCAACCGAGCCGTCTCCAGGAGGACCGCCACGCCGCTGGCATTATCATCGGCCCCCGGCGTTCCTGCCACCGTATCATAATGGGCCCCCAGGAGGTAATAGCCCCGGGGGTCCTGAAAGCCGGCAATGATATTGGCCACCTCCTGCCGCATAAAGACAAAACTCTGGCGTTGCAGGGGGAAACCCAACGACGCCAAGTGGTTTTCCACATAGGCGGCCGCCGCCTGCAGAGCCTGGGGGCGGTAAACGCTGCGGTCGCCCAGGGTCTCGCTCAAATAGCGGACGTGTTCGGTGAGACGGCGATGCAATGCCAGTTTATCGGTCATCTGCTCTTAAAAAAGGGGCGGGGAGGCCCCGCCCTGATAACGGTCCTTTGCAGCTTATCATACAGGATGGCCCCAGGGCAACCGTCTGCGGTTATCTCCCTGTCTTGGCGAAGACCAGCCCGGCGGCGTCGGCGTCCACGGTGACGGTGTCGCCCTCCCCGAACTCGCCGCTGAGGATGAGTTTGGCCAGGCTGTCCTGGACCTGCTTCTGGATCACCCGACGCAGGGGCCGGGCGCCGTAAACAGGATCGTAGCCGGCCTCGGCAAGGTAGTCCCGGGCTGCGTCGGTGAGCACCAGATGGATGCCATGCTCCTCCAGACGCCGGACCAGGCGCTGCACCTGCAGGTCCACGATCTGGCGCAGATGTTCCCGACTGAGGCGGTGGAAGATGATGATGTCATCCACCCGGTTGAGGAACTCCGGTTTGAAGTGGAAGCGCAAGGCTTCCATGACCTTGGCCCGCATCTCCTCTTCATCCTGGACCTCCATGATATATTGGCTGCCGATGTTGGAGGTCATGATGACGATGGTGTTTTTGAAGTCCACCGTGTGACCCTGGCCGTCGGTCATGCGGCCGTCGTCCAGGATCTGCAGGAGGGCGTCGAAGACTTCGGGATGAGCCTTCTCGATTTCGTCGAAGAGCACGACGGAGTAGGGCCGACGACGGACCGCTTCGGTGAGCTGTCCGCCCTCCTCATAGCCCACATAGCCCGGCGGCGCCCCGATGAGCCGGGAAACTGTGTGTTTCTCCATGTATTCCGACATATCCAAACGGATGAGGGCCTGTTCCGAATCAAAGAGGAACTCGGCCAGGGCCCGGGCCAGCTCGGTTTTACCCACCCCGGTGGGGCCCATGAAGATAAAAGAGCCCAGGGGGCGGTTGGGGTCCTGGATGCCGGAGCGGGCCCGGCGCACAGCATTGGAGACAGCCTGCACTGCCTCCACTTGGCCCACCACCCGGGCCGCCAGCCGTTCTTCCATGTGAACCAGCTTCATCTTTTCGCCTTCCAGCAGCCGGGTCACCGGGATGCCGGTCCATTTGGCCACCACTTCCGCCACGTCTTCGGCGTCCACCTCTTCTTTGAGCATGGCCCCTTCTTTCTGCAGTTGGGCCAGCTGTTGGTTTTCCGCTTCCAGCTCTTTTTGCAGATTCAGAAGTTTGCCGTAGCGGAGCTCGGCGGCCTTGGCCAGATCGCCCTGGCGTTCGGCCTGGGCCTCGGCGATTTTAGTCTCCTCTATCTGTTCTTTGATGGCCCGGATGCGGGTGATGGCATCTTTTTCCTGCTGCCACCGGGCCTTCATGGCGCTGGCCTGTTCCCGCAGATCGGCTAAAGACTTCTCGATTTTCTCCAGACGTTCCAAGGAACCGGGGTCGTTTTCTCTTTTTAAAGCCTCTCTTTCAATCTCCTCCTGGCGGATGCGCCGTTCGATCTCGTCAATCTCGGCAGGTAGGCTGTCAATTTCGATGCGCAGTTTGCTGGCCGCTTCATCAATGAGGTCCACGGCCTTGTCCGGCAGAAAGCGGTCAGTGATGTAGCGCTTGGAAAGGGTGGCGGCGGCAATGATGGCGCTGTCTTTGATGCGTACGCCGTGATGGACTTCGTAGCGCTCCTTCAACCCCCGGAGGATGGAGATGGTGTCCTCCACGGACGGTTCGGCCACCAAAATGGGTTGAAAGCGCCGTTCCAAGGCTGCGTCTTTTTCGATATATTTGCGATATTCGTTGATGGTGGTGGCGCCGATGCAGCGCAGTTCGCCCCGGGCCAGAGGCGGTTTGAGCATGTTGGAGGCATCCACCGCCCCTTCGGCGGCCCCGGCCCCCACCAGGGTATGCAATTCATCAATGAAGAGGATGATGCGGCCGTCGGACTCCACCACCTCTTTCAAGACTGCTTTGAGCCGGTCTTCAAATTCGCCCCGATATTTGCTGCCGGCAATGAGGGCGCCCATATCCAGGGTGACGATCTGTTTGTTCTTCAGGGTCTCAGGCACATCGCCATTGACGATGCGCTGGGCCAAACCCTCCACAATAGCCGTCTTGCCCACTCCGGCCTCGCCGATGAGCACCGGATTATTCTTGGTCCGCCGGGAGAGCACCTGCATGATGCGACGGATCTCCATATCCCGGCCAATGACCGGATCCAGCTTGCCGGTGCGGGCCAACTCGGTGAGATCCCGGCCATATTTTTCCAATGGCTGAAACTTCTCCTCCGGCGACTGATCGGTCACCCGTTGGGAGCCCCGCAGACCGGCCAGGGCCTGCATGATGGCCTGGGGCTGCAGCCCCAGGGAAGCCAGCAACTGCCCCACATCGGTCTTCTGGGCCAGGGCCAGGGCCAGGAAGAGGTGCTCCGTGGAGACATATTCGTCCTTCATCTGGTCGGCCAACTTGAAGGCTTCATCAAAGACCTGACTCAGGGCCGGGGAGAGATAAACCTGAGCCCCACCGGAAACCCGGGGGAATCTGGTGAGAATATCCTCCACCCCCTGAATGACCCGTTGGGGTTCCACCTCCAGCTTTTTTAACACCGGCCGTACCAGCCCTTCTTCCTGGGCCAGCAGCGTCCTGAGCAGATGGGCCGGCTCAATCTGGGCATGATTCATGGTCTGGGCCAATTCCTGGGCCCCCTGTACCGCCTGTTGAGCTTTTAAAGTAAATTTATCAAAACGCATAAGGATGTCTTCCTCCGCAGGTTTCCCTATGATAAGGTGATATATAGGTTATGGTAATACCCCCGGTTAATTTGTCAAGTCTTTCTTATAAGTTATATCCAGACAAAGGGATGTCCCATGGACGTGGTGGCCATCATTCCGGCCCGGTTCGGCTCCTCCCGTTTTCCCGGCAAACCCTTGGCGCCCATTGCCGGCAAGCCGTTGCTGCAGTGGGTCTATGAGGCAGCCGGTCGCGTTCCCGCTTTGTCGGCGGTGTATGTGGCCACCGACGATGCCCGCATTGCGGCCTTGGTCAAGGAGATGGGCGGCAACAGCATCATGACCAGCAGCAGCCATCTCTCCGGCAGCGACCGGTTGGCGGAGGCGGCCCGCATTCTCTCCCTGGCACCGGAAGATATCATTGTCAATATCCAGGGCGATCAGATTGTCTTTCCCCTGCCCTTGATTTCCGGGCTGGTGGAGTGTCTCCAGGGCGATCCGTCGGCAGCCATGGCCACGGCCATGCGTGCCCTGGCCGACCCCGGTCTGGCCGCCGACCCCAACGTAGTGAAGGTGGTCTTTACGCCGGATCATTACGCCCTCTATTTTTCCCGGGCCGCTATTCCCCATTATCGGGAACCTGAGGCGCCAAGGGTCTTTTTTAAGCACGTCGGCATCTATGTCTATCGGCAGGAATTTCTCCAACAGTTCGTCAAGCTGCCTCCTGGCCGGTGGGAACAGGCGGAAAAGCTGGAACAACTGCGGGCCCTGGAGTTCGGCTTTAAAATCAAGCTGGTGGAAACTACTGAAGAGACCCTGGAGGTGGACACCCCGGAAGAGGCTCACCAGGCGGGGCAATTTTTGGCCGGCCACCGGCGATAGCAGGCGGTGGGCAGCTGCCGGTTGTCAGTTATTAGTGGTCAGTGGTCAGAAAAATCAGTTTCTGGTCTCCGGTTGCCAGTTTCCGGAAGAGCTTCTCTTTCAGTGGGGCGGGTCGTGGCCGCCGTGGTAGGTTTTATGGTTTCCAGAAAAAAATTATCTTTTAGTGGGGCGGGCCTCCGTGCCCGCCCATGTTAGCCCACGGTCATAGCCGGGGCAAGTACCCCGAAGGTTTTTGAGATGGCCGGCTGGCCGTGCCGGGATGGCGCCCGACCTTTAACTGCCCCCAGAGGCCAACTCTTGGCGTAAAAACCCCCCCAATTCCTGGCGCAGGGCATCCCTGACCCGGCGGAATTCCTGGAGGATTTCGGCCTCGGTGCCGGTGGCCCGGGCAGGATCGGGAAACCCTTTATGAATCAGGCGCTTGGCCCCCAAAAACATGGGACACTCCTTCTGGGCCGCATCGCACAGGGTAATGGCTAAATCAAATTCCTCATCCTGAAACTCTTCCAAGGACTTGGAACGCTGGCTGCTGATGTCAATTCCCAACTCCGCCATGACCTGGATGGCCCGGGGATTGACCCGAGTGGGCCGGATTCCGGCGGAAAACGCCTGAATCTCCCCGGGGAAATCGTGGTTGATCAGACCTTCCGCCATCTGACTGCGGCAGGCATTTTCCGTGCAAAGGAACAGGACTCTTTTCATAACTGCCGTACTCCTGACCGCCGCCGGCGGCAGCGGTTGGCTGAACACCGGGATTAAGGGCAGACGGGGCAGGCCGCAGTGAAATACCGGCGCCGCAGCCACAGAGCCACATTTACCAGGCTGATAAGCACCGGCACCTCCACCAGGGGCCCGATTACCGCGGCGAAGGCTTCGCCGGACTGGATGCCGAAGACCGCCACCGCCACGGCGATGGCCAACTCAAAGTTGTTGCTGGCCGCAGTGAAGGACAAGGTGGCGGAGATGGGATACCCCGCCCCCACCTTGGCCGACATCCAGAAAGTGATGAAGAACATGACAATAAAATAAATCACCAAAGGCACTGCTATGCGCAGCACATCCAGCGGCAGGGCGACGATATACTCCCCTTTCAGGGAAAACATCACCACGATGGTAAACAACAGGGCGATGAGGGTGATGGGACTGATACGGGGGATGAATTTGGTCTCGTACCACTGCTTCCCCCTGGTACGCAGCGCCAGGAAACGGGTGAACATGCCGGCGAAAAACGGGATGCCCAGGTAGATAAAGACGCTCTCCGCCACTTGGAGGATGGTGATCTTCACCCGCAGACCGCTGGCTATCCCCAGCCACTCCGGCAGCAGGGTGACAAAGAAATAGGCATAAATAGAAAAGAAAAGCATCTGGAAGATGGAGTTGAAGGCCACCAGACCGGCGCAGTATTCCGTATCACCGCCGGCCAGATCGTTCCAGACTATCACCATGGCGATGCAGCGAGCCAGGCCGATGATGATCAGTCCCACCATATATTCCTGATAGCCCCGGAGAAACAGGATGGCCAGGCCAAACATCAGAATCGGGCCGATGACCCAGTTCTGGATCAGCGAAAGGAACAGCACCTTGAAATTGCGGAAGACCTTGGGAAGTTCCTCATAACGCACCTTGGCCAAGGGTGGATACATCATCAAGATCAGCCCCACGGCGATGGGTATGCTGGTGGTGCCCACCTGAAAGTAGGTGAGAACCTTGGTGAAATTTGGGACAAAATAGCCCAGGGCGACCCCGCCGGCCATGGTCAGAAAGATCCACAGGGTGAGGAAGCGGTCTATCACCCCTAAACGTGCCGCTTTAGTAGTCATAAACGCCTCTTGTCAATGGTTTCTCCGCGGGTCGACCCCAAACCCCGGGCCGTTTGCCGTCGGCCTTCAGGCAACCGCGGGACTCCGGCAGTCGTGCTGCTGCCGCCATTGGGCCAGCCTGACCTGCAGGTCCTGGGCAGTGGGGGTCTCTCGGAGGATTTCCCCCAACAACTTGAGCTGCCGCTCCTGCCAACTGCCGGGGGCCACCGCCAAGCGGTAGTACATCCACAGTCCCTGGCGTCGGTCGGCAACCAGACCCAGGTGGTAGAGATACCGTAGATGGCGGGAGGCCTTGGACTGGCTGATGCCCAGGGTCGCCGTGATATCGCAGACGCACAGTTCATCCCGGAGCATCAATAGATAGATAATCTGCAGTCGGGTCTCATCGGCCAGTGATTTGAAAAATCGGGCCTGCTCTTTCATATATAATTATATAACCGGTTAAACGGTTATTATCAAGGGCGGTGGGAGAATTCCCTCCTTAGCCTCAGAGACCCCCTTTGCCGGGGGCCAAGTCGCCGCCCGAAGACGTTTCGCTTGCCCCCCGCAGCCTCACCCCTCGGGAGACCGTTCCCCTAACAATGGGAAGCCCCAAAAAAAAGGCCGGGTCCCCAGCAGAGTCAACTGCGCCCGGCCGCCGATCTGTAATCGTCTGCTGTTCCTACAAGTTAACACCCCCCTTTATTTTCAACTGGAATTATGATGGCAACTTGTTGCTGTCCGCTCCTTTTGCAAACTGTTTGCCACTTCTGTCCGAATCTGGATCGCCCTTGAGATTGGGGCAGCCCCCTCTCCGGGTCAACGGGACGACGTTACGGCTTATTTTTTAGAAATATAGAGGTGTTATCGAGAAATCTGTCCACATCTGGGGAGGTGACTGTCATGATCAATACAGTTCTATTTTGATTATGTGATAGTATGAAAACTGCTCCAGAAGTTCAGCCGGTGCGCTGACGGAAAGAGAATATGTTCAACGGGCTGAAGGTTATGTTAAAAATCTTAAACAGAGGCATTAAAATATTATGAAATATCAGTCAAAGTTACTTTGATAATTCTGTAACATAATTTCTGACAGAGCCTCCGCATCGTCTCAGCCGGCCTCGGTCCGGACTAAATGACATGGCGTTCTTTCTTGGGTATTGCCCTCAGATCCAGCCGCGGCCCGACCTTCGCCCGGTGGTCGGCGCCTCTCAGACTCTCCCTATCGGTTGGTTCCGGGGGGCAGGCGGTCCCGAAATATTCCTTGACTTATCGCCCATTTTTATTACATTCATACTGTTCTTTTCTGCTTTTGGTGGGTAACCACCCCGGCGGTCGGTTGGCCCAACTGGGTCTAATCCGGCGGAATTTAGAGAAGCAAAGGAGAAGCCGTGTACGTCCAAAGAACCTTAACCAAGACCCCCCGAGGGGAGGCTTGGCTGGAGCTCCTGGAGATGGTCAGCGGATTGTTTCTGGCGCTCTTCATCCAGGTCCACATCCTGGCGGTGTCCAACGTCCTCTTCGGAGCTGCGGCCTTTGATGAGAAGTCGCACCAGATGGACGAGTATTTCATTTCCTATCTCGCCATCTTTCTGGTCTGCGTCGCCATCCTCGGTCATGGTCTGTTGGCCATGCGCAAGGCCCCCTGGCGGGTGCAGGAGGCCCAGATTGTCTGGCGCCACAGCAAACTCCTCCGGCATGATGAGACCTGGTATTGGCTGGTGCAGATTGTCACCGGTCTGGCCGTCCTGATTCTGGCGGTCATTCACATCTCCGGCGTGCTCACCGATTGGCCCATCCAGGCGGTAAAGAGTGCGGCTCGGGTCCAATCGGGGGGATTTATCTTCTACCTCGTTCTCATCGGCATTGCCCAAGTGCATGCTTTTCTGGGCATTTACCGGATTTTCATCAAGTGGGGATGGTGGCCGCGCCGCCCCATCTTTAAATATCTGGCCTACACCGCCATCGCCTTCTCTACGTTGGGCGTCTTTACTCTGTTCGTCTTTCTACTCTTTATCTCTGCGGGAGGTGCTTGATGAAGTGGCATGATACGCATATCACCGAAGTCCTGGTCATCGGTGCGGGGTTAGCCGGTGAACGGGTGGCGGTGGAAGCAGCCTCCCATGGCCATGAATGCACCATCTTGAGTCTGGTGCCCCCCCGTCGCTCCCACAGCACCGCCGCGCAGGGCGGGATGCAGGCGTCCCTGGGGAATGTTGCCATGGGTTATGGCGACAATCCCGACGTCCATTTTGAGGATACGGTCAAGGGTTCGGACTGGGGTTGCGAACAGGATGTGGCCCGGCTTTTTGTCAACCTGGCTCCCATTGCCGTCCGGCAGCTATCCTATTGGGGCGTACCCTGGACCCGGGTCGTACCCGGCAAGAAGGTCCTCCCCGACGGTCGGGAGATCGAAGACCTGCCTGAGAAAGAAGGGCTCATTGCCCAGCGGGCTTTTGGAGGCACCGCCAAGTGGCGGACCTGTTATGCGGCCGACGGCACCGGCCATGTGCTCCAGTATGCCATGGATTCCATGGTCATCAAGTTGGGGGTCACCGTCCATGATCGCATGGAAGCCGTGGCCCTGATCCATGACGGCGAAAAATGCTACGGTGCTGTGGCCCGCTGTCTGCGCACCGGTGCCTTCCGGGCCTATCTGGCCAAGGCCACCGTCATCGCCACCGGCGGTTATGGGCGCATTTACGGCACCTCCACCAACGCCGTCATCAACGAAGGCACGGGGATGGCCATCGCCCTGGACACCGGCGTCGTCCCCCTGGGCAATATGGAGGCGGTGCAGTTTCACCCCACCGGCATCGTCCCCACCAACATCCTGGTCACCGAAGGCTGCCGGGGCGATGGCGGCTACCTGTTGGACAAGAATCTACACCGCTTCATGCCCGACTATGAACCGGTGAAAAAGGAGCTGGCCAGCCGGGACGTGGTCAGCCGGCGCATGATGTACCACATCCGCCAGGGCTACGGCGTGGAAAGCCCTTATGGCCCCCATCTCTGGCTGGATATCCGCCATCTGGGGACCGAACACCTCTACACCAACCTGCGGGAGGTCTGCACCATCTGCGGCAACTTCCTGGGCATCGATCCGGCCAAAGACCTGATCCCCGTGGTACCCACTCAACACTACTCCATGGGCGGGGTGCGCACTAACATTGACGGCGACGCCTACGGTCTTGCAGGGCTTTTTGCCGCGGGGGAATCGGCCTGTTGGGACCTCCATGGCTTCAATCGCCTGGGCGGCAACTCCCTGGCCGAAACCCTGGTTATGGGCATGGTGGTTGGCAGTCGGGTGGCCGATTATGTCAAGACCGCCGTCCTGGACTTCCCGCCCACCCTGGTCCATGATGCCGTGACCAAGCAGGAAGAGCGGGTCCGGCAGCTTCTGGCCTCCTCCGGCAGCGAAGATGTCTTTGCCCTGCGCAAGCAGATGGAGGAAACCCTCCTCAATAAGGTGGGCATCTTCCGCAATGAAGCCGACCTGAAAGAGGCGGTGGCCACCTTGTCTGAGCTTTACGCCCGGTCGCAGCAGATCAAACTCCGTTCCAACGGCTTGGGGCCCAACCCCGAAGTCGCCGCGGCCTTGCGCCTTCCCGGCATGCTCCGCCTGGCCCTGTGCATCGCCACCGGCGCCCTCAACCGCCAGGAAAGCCGCGGTTCCCACTACCGGGAAGATTTCCCCAAACGGGACGATGCCAACTGGCTGAAACGCACCCTGGCCTACTGGCGGCCCGGAGCCGAGCTGCCGGAACTGCAATACGAAGATATCACCATTACTGAACTGCCTCCGGGGGACCGCGGCTACGGCGAAGCCACCGGTGTTACTCAAGTAGGCGATTAGGAGGTGCCCCCTCATGGAGCAACGCACATTAACCTTCAGTATTTTTCGCTATAACCCCGCCACTCCGGAGATTAAACCCCGGATGCAGGAATTTCAATTGGATGAAACCCCCAACATGACGGTTTTCATTGCCCTCAACCGCCTCCGGGAAGAGCAGGATCCGTCCCTGATGTTCGACTTTGTCTGCCGGGCCGCCATCTGCGGTTCCTGCGCCATGCTCATCAACGGTCGGCCCCAGCTGGCCTGCAAAACCCTGATCGCCGACCTGCCCGACCACATCACCCTGATGCCCCTCCCGGTCTTTAAACTGGTGGGCGATCTCTCCGTAGATACCGGGACTTGGTTCCGGGGCATGTGCGAGACCACCGAGGCCTGGATCCACACCGAGGTCAAGTTCAATGCCAAAGGCGAAGAAGAGCGCATGGACAATGCCATCGCCTTGGACATTTACGAGGCAGAACGTTGCATCGAATGCGGCTGCTGCATCGCCTCCTGCGCCACCGCCAACATCCGGGCCGATTTCCTGGGCGCCGCCGGCCTCAACCGGGTGGCCCGCTTCCTCATTGACCCTCGGGATCAGCGCACCCCAGCCCAGATCTTCGAAGTGGTGGGCACCGATGAAGGCGTCTTCGGCTGCATCGGCCTCATGGCCTGCGACGACCTCTGCCCCATGCAGATCCCCCTGCAGACCCAACTGGCCCTGGTGCGCCGCAAAATGATGGCCGCAGCCCTCAGCTGCAAGTGTAAACACTAATGACCGCGGGGAGGCCTTGGGCCTCCCCGGTTGGTTCAGGAGGGAGCCATGAGCAGATTACTCTTCATCGTCACCAAAGGCTTCGACAACGCCGGCCTGGCCGTCCGGGCCCTGCAGTTTGCCAGTATCGCCGCGGAGAAAGGCCACCAGGTGGAGATCTTCCTCATTGAAGACGCGGTCTACTGGGCCCAATACGGTATGCCCAACGGCGTCTATTCCGTCACCGGTGATCATATGCAGACATTTGTGGACAAACTCATCCAGGCCAAGGCCGTCATCCATGTCTGTAAACCCTGCGCGGAAAAACGCCTGATCTCACCAGACGACCTCATCCCCATTGCCAAACTGTCATTGGGCTCGGACCTGGTGGCCATGATCGCCGATCCCGCCTATAAAGTAGTGACGTTTTAATGAGCCGTCCCTCCCCAAGCATTCGGTAAGGAGTGCGGCCCCCAAGGGCTGGCCGTTGCCCCCGGCCCATTCCTTACCGCAGTCGCCCCACCAACAGTCCCAGGATCACCAACGCCGAGCCGATGACATTATTGGCCAGGATATTGGCCGCGCTAACCAGATAGCGGCCGGTGCGCAGGGCATTCATGCTTTCCAGGCCATAGGTGGAAAACGTGGTCAAGGCCCCCAGATAACCGGTCATGAAAAAAAGGCGCATGGAGGGATTCATGATAGTCAAACCCCTCTCGCCCCAGGCAAAAGCCAGACCGATGAGAAAACAGCCGGCAAGATTAACGATGAGCGTTCCCCAGGGGAAACGGACACCGAAAAGCTGGACGGCCAACAAAGAGACGCCGTAGCGAGACAGCGCCCCCAGACTGCCCCCCAGCATCACCAAAAGAATTTTCATGGTCCATCCATCAACTGCGAGCCACCGTTGCCGGAGGGTCTGCAGAGCCGGCGCCAATCCAGAAAGTCTGAGGCGCCGGCGCCATGATGGTCGGGATCGATCGGTGCGACGCAGACGTACCATGGCCTCAGCATCTTAACAGTATGGGAGCCTTTCCCAGGACGGCGGCACCGGGAACCAGTCACCTCAGAAGTTCAGTCCAGCCGGAAGCCTGAGCTCAGCTCTGGAACTTCTCCGGAAAAGAGCCGCTTCCGGTGGAGTCCTCATCCTGTCGAGGAGATGACCGTGCTAGCCGGTAACGGGAGGGCTTCCTCGCCTCCGGTTTCCATTTATTATCATCAAGGCCAAAGGTAAAGGCAAGGTTTATCGGGGGAAGATTCCACTCCGGTCTGCTTTTCGATTGACTTACAGGTGAGTTGAGTTTACCATATAAAATAAAAAGGTGATGAAGTCCACCATAATTGCCCGCCGGCGGCCCGGCCGGGATGATGACTTCTGCTCCCCCAGGGGGCAGGAGTTTTTTTTTGCAGCGAGGTGAGGGGTATGACGCAGTACCAGCAGTTGCAGCACGAGTTGGCCCAGCATCTGGCAAATTTACAGCATTTCCCGGAGATAAATCAGTCCTATCTTTCGTCCCTCCTGACCAAACTTCAGGAGAATCGATTCAATCTGGTGATGTTGGGGGCCTTTAAGCGGGGCAAGAGTACCTTGATTAACGCCCTTTTGGGGGAACCGCTCCTGCCCACCGCCGTGGTGCCCTTAACGTCGGTGGTGACGATCATCGAGTACGGCGAGCAGCTGAAAATCGAAGTCATTTTCCAAAACGGGCAACGCCGGGAGATCCGACGGGAAGAGTTGGCCGATTATATCACCGAAAGGGGCAATCCCCGCAATCAGAAGGGAGTCTGGGAAGTGGTGATTGCCTATCCGTCCGATTATCTCCGGGACGGGGTGCGTATTATTGACACCCCCGGCGTCGGCTCAGTTTACAGCCATAACACTGAGGTCGCCTATAATTATCTGCCCCACGTCGACGCCGCCATTTTCGTGGTCACCGTGGACCCACCCCTGTCAGCAGGGGAGGACGAATTCCTTCGGGATATCCGAGAATATGTCCACAAGCTTTTTTTCGTTCTCAATAAGATTGATTACGTGGTCGAGGCGGAGCGGCAGGAGGCCCTAAGTTTTACCCGCCAGGTGCTGCAGGCCAGTTTAGCCACCAACAGCCTGCAGATCTTTCCCCTCAGCGCCAAACTGGCCCTGGAGGGCAAAGAACAGCGGCGGCCGGAGTTATTGGAGGCCAGTCAACTTACTCAGTTCGAAGCACACTTGCGGGATTTTCTCTATTCTGAGAAGGGCCGGGTGCTGCTCCTTTCCTGCCTCCGTGGCGCCCTCAAGGCCCTGACCGATTCCACCCTGGCCCTGAAGGTGGAACGCCAAGCCGGGACCCTTTCCTTGCAGGAACTGGAGGAAAAAATCAAACAATTCCATGTGGAGCTGCAGGCTCTGTCCAAGGAACGGGAAATGTCCCTGCTCCTCTTGGATGGTCGCCTCAAAGGGCTGTTGGAAGAAATCAACTCCGATCTGGCCGCCTTTAAAAAAGAAACTTTGGCCCGCCTGCATCACGAGGTGCAGGTAACCTTTCAAGCCAAGGTCCAGATGTCCGGCGACCTGCGCCAAAACATGGAGCAATTTCTTTTCAGCGCCTTACGGGATGTCTTCTCCCTTTGGCGGCGCCAGGAAATCGAGAGGGTGGTGCAAAAACTAGCCGATATCCATCAGGAGTTTGCCGACCGCATCAATGCCATTTTGCAACGACTGACCCACCTGACGGCCCGCATCTTCGAATTCTCCCTCCGGGGGTTCGGCGGTGAAGAGGCACTGACGGAGAAGAGCCGATTCTGGTTCAAATTTAAAGAAGATCCGGTAGGGTTGGAAATCCTCCAGATGACCATCACCAGTTTGCTGCCCAGGGCCCTGACCAAGGGCCATCTCTTGAAAAAACTTTTGGAAAACGTGGACGAACTGGTGGATAAGCACTGCGGCCGTCTGCGCTACGACTTCCAAACCAGGTTGACGGAGTTGGCCCGGGAATTCCGCCAGAACTGGCTGACTAAGATTGATGACACCACTGCCGGCATCCAACAGGCCCTGGCACGGGCGTTGGCCCAGAAGCAATCCAGCAGCCAGAACGTAAGCGAACGCCTGGGAGAATTGGACAAACGCCTCGAGGCCATCCTTCGGGCCGAAGCTGTCTTGCTTTCTCTGCAAGAAAAAATTCACACAACTTTACATTAGGTAGGACTGGGATTACAATTAAATTAGCAGGGAATTATTAAAGGCCATGGTCAGCAATTTCTTTCGCACAGAACTCACAGAAATGACAGGAGGCGGGCATGAAAAAAGAATACGAAGAAATTATGGCCAGGAAAGGGCTACCTGGGGTAGGGCAGACGGTGCGCAGCAAAAAGTACGGCACCCTCTGGCGGGTCATGGAAAAACGGGAGACCTGGAATAACATTGATCCCGACCCGGAGACTGGGGAGCCGCGTATGATTCCTTCAATCTATCTTTCCTTTTGGAAGGTTCAGGAAGGGAACCCCCCCGGCGTCGGTAGGATGATGGGCTACACCTATACACTCTATGACAATACTTTTGAGGCGAATTGGGAAGTGGTCAAATAAGCGACCAAAGATTGTTGCCGCTGCCAGAACCGAGGCCGGACCTGTGTCCGGCCTTGATCGTTTGCGGCAGCTTCATGAAACTCAAACTTGCCAAGTTGCCGGTTCGGGGCTATCATAGACCTGTCGGGGAACCTTTGCAATCATAACAGCGGGAAAGGATGCAGCCATGACTCAGATCATTCTAGTCCGCCACGGCCAGACGCCGTGGAATAAAGACAAAATCTTTCGCGGTTCCAAGGATATTCCCCTCAACGATCAAGGTCGGGAAGAGGCCCGGTTGGCCGGAGAATGGCTCCAGGGGGAGACCATCCACGCGGCCTATACCTCCCCCCTATCCCGATCTCGGGAGACGGCCCAGGCCATCTGTCGTCATCATAACCTGGAGGTCAGGGACCTGCCCGGACTCAGCGATCTCTGCTACGGGGACTGGGAGGGTCTGCCCCTCAGCGAAGTCAAGGTCCGGTATGCCGACCTTTACCGCCAATGGGAGACCACCCCGCACATGGTCCGTTTTCCCGGCGGCGAAACCCTGGCCGAACTCCGGGGTCGGGCTATGGCCGCGGTCCTCGAGGTGGTGGCCGGCCATCCAGGAGAAACCGTCCTCCTCTCCGCCCACCGAGCCGTCAATAAAGTACTCATCGCTGCCCTGATCGGTCTGGATGACTCCCATTTTTGGCGCATCGGTCAGGATACCACCGCCATCAACCGGTTTCTCTGGACCGGCACCACCTGGCAGATCATGGCCCTCAATGATACCGGCCACCTTCGCGGTATGGCCCGAGGTGCCTACGTGGATTTTTAGCCCCCAAGAGGCTGCCCAAGTCGGCCACGGGAGGGGCGGACGCCGCGCCGCCCCGCAGTTACTTCTATCTACCCTGTACTCGCCTTTTTCCCTTTTCCCTTTCTCCTTTTTTATGGTAATATTCCTCCGTTAAAGACCGTCCTGATTTGTCAACGAACGCAAGGGCCTTTAGGGCCGGTTCTGGGATTGTGCGGTGTTTCGACGTTGCTTGCATACCACCCTCTTGTGCCTCTGCCTGCTGATGGGGCCGATAGAAGCCGCCGAGGTCCAGCTTTTTCAGGCCGACGCCCTCCAGGGCGGACCGTGGACCTTGAAAGCCGACACCGTTGTCTACCATACCGCTACCCAGACCTACGAAGCCTCGGGGCGGGTGGAAATCCGTCAGGAGGACCGCCGCCTGACCGCCGATTATCTCAAGGTGCATGTACCCACCAAGATTGCCGAGATGCAGGGCAACGTCGTCATGGTCTTGGGGGATGATATCCTCACCGGCGCTTTCGGCCAGTTTAACCTGGCAACCCGCTGCGGCGAGCTGGCCGAGGCCCGGATCTTCATGAAACGCAACCATTTTCACATTGACAGCGCCCTGATCCGCAAAACCGGCGACGACACGTTCGTGGCCGAAAAAAGTGTGGTCACCACCTGCGATGCCGACATCCCGGCCTGGAGTTTCTACTGTCGGGAGCTGTCGGTCAAAGTGGATGGCTACGCCGTAGGCAGGGGGGCCACTCTCCGCGTCCGCCAACTTCCCGTGGCCTTTGTCCCCGGGGCTATCCTGCCCGTGAAAACCACCCGACAGACCGGCCTCCTGATGCCGCTCTACAGCCAGCACCAGCAAGCCGGGACCGTGGTGGAGCTGCCCTTTTATTGGGCCATCAACAATCACATGGACGCGACGTTCTATCAGATGGTGGCCCAACGCCGCGGCTACCTGCAGGGCCTGGAGTACCGCTACGCCTGGGATAAAGACTCCGGTGGCATCGCCCGGTTTGCCTACATCTCCGACCACAAGGCATCCGCTCCCACTCCCCATCGCTATTGGGGCATGGCCATGCTGAACCAAAATCTCCCCCAGGATTGGCAGCTCCGCGGCGTTTTGGACATCCCCAGCGATACCCAGTATCTCTATGACTTTAATTTCGGCTATCAGGGCCTGGAGCGCCTCCGACTCTCTCTGGCCGAAGACTACGGCCGCAACCTGGAACAGTTTGAAGTAAACACCCGGGTCTCCGGCCTCCTTGTCCAACGGCCTTTCTCCCTGGGGAGCCTCAACTTTCTGGGCAATTATTACCGCTCTCTGTCGCCTTTGATTCCCCGGACCCGCAACAAGCTCCCTTCCATTCAGGCCACTTCCCTGTTGTTGCCCCTGGGCACCGCTTTACCCCTCCATTTAGTGGTGAACAGCTCCTATACCCATTATTATCAGAACACTGGGATCACGGGCCAGCGGCTGGATTTTCAACCCCGATTGGTCCTGACCACCCGCTTATGGGACGCCCTGGACCTGAATGCCGAAGGCGGTTGGCGGGGTACTGGCTATCGGGTGCAGCGCACCAATCAGGGGGACGATATCAATACCTATGAAGGTCGTTCCCTGTATCATACCCGGGCCAGCCTCAGTGTCCCGCTCTTCCGGGACTGGGGCCGCACCGACGGTTCCCGGAATTTCCTCCGCCATGTCTTTACCCCTAAGATCACTTATACCAATATTGAAAATTTCAATGTCCGGCGCATCCCCAAATTCGATCCTTTTGATTATGGCTGGCAGACCTCGGTAACCAAGAACTACCCCGTCTTCGAAGGGATGGAACCCATCGGCGGGGTCGATGTGGCCACCTACAGCGTCACCAACCATTTCCTGCGCAGCTCAGTGGGTGCCAATGGCCTGCCTCAGATCCGGGAAGTCTTTTGGGGACGCATCACCCAGAGCGTCTTCTTCAACTCTTCCAGCTACGGTCTGGATGCCCTGCCGCAACCGCACCGCCGTCTGTCCGATGTCTTTGTGGAAACCTTGGGATACCCTTTGGAACAGTTGGGGCTCGGTCTCAATGGGGGAGTCTCGCCCTACAATGAAGGCTTCAGTCGCATTGACCTGCGATTGGTGGTGCGGGATCCCGGCAGCCAGAACCTGCTCAACGTAGATTACATCTACTTTAAAAATTACGCCAATCAGATCAACTCTGAACTCTATTTAGATATTTTCCGGTCCGTCAAGATCGGCGTTAACAACCAGCATACGTTTATGCAGGGCAAACGTCTGGAAAATAAATACCGCCTGGTTTTTACCCGCCAATGTTGGGGGTTGGCTTTTACCGTCGGCGACCGGGTCAATGATCGGTATGTCAGCCTCTCCTTGATCATTCCCGGGATTGTGGAAAGGCAGCAGGTCCCCCACACCCGGGAACCGACCTTGTACTAACGGGGCCAGGCCGCAGCTAAGTTGGCACAGCAGGATACTACCGCACCATGGACCTGATTACACAGTTGGATCTCAATGAATTAGCCGGCATCAAGATTCTGGTGGCCGGCGATTTCATGGTGGATGAATATATCTGGGGGCGAGTGGAGCGCATCTCTCCTGAGGCTCCCGTCCCCGTGGTGCATGTGCAGCGGGACAGCCGGGTGCTGGGCGGAGCCGGCAACGTGGTCAACAACCTGGTGGGGTTGGGGGCCCAGGTGGCGGTGCTTGGTCTGGTAGGGCAGGACTATGCCGGGGAGGTCCTGAAAACCGAACTGCAGCGGCTGGGCGTGGACACCACCGGCCTGATCGTTGATCCCCAGCGCCAGACCACCCGAAAAACCCGGGTGATCGGCGGCAATCAGCAGGTTTTGCGCATTGACCGGGAAGACCGCCAACCTGCACCGGCTGATCTGACTGCGGCCATCATTGAGCATCTGCCTGATTTTCTCCAGGACTCCCGGGCCATCATTGTATCGGATTACGGTAAGGGAGCCCTGACCGAACCTCTCCTGGCAGCATTGATCGCCGCCGGTCGGGAACGTCAGCTGCCCATCATTGTGGATCCCAAAGGTCGGGATTACCGCCGCTATCAAGGGGCCACATTGATCACCCCCAACCGTCAGGAAGCCCAGGAGGCGGTGGGTTTCCCCCTGACAGGCCAAGGAGATATTATCCGGGCTGGCCAGGAATTGTGCCGGCTCTGCGACACTGCGGCCATTCTGATCACCCTGGGCGCCGAGGGCATGATGCTGGTGCCAAAACAGGGACAGCCCCAGGCGATTCCGGCCCAAGCCCGGGAAGTCTACGATGTCTCGGGAGCCGGGGATACCGTCGTCGCCGTCCTCACCCTGGCAGTGGCCCGCTGGCGCGATTACCTCCTCGCCGCCCGTTTGGCCAACCTGGCCGCCGGTATCGTGGTGGGCAAAATCGGCACCGCTCCCATTCTGCGGGCGGAACTAAGCGCGGCCCTGGAGGCCGAGACGGGGCCTCGGCCCACAAAAATCCTGACCTTGCCCGAACTGCTCCTCCTCGGGCCCCGCCTCCAGGCTCAGGGGCAACGGTTAGTCTTTACCAACGGCTGTTTTGATCTCCTCCATTGGGGTCATATAAGATTTCTGGAGGAATCCAAACGCCTGGGAGATATCCTGATCGTCGCCCTGGACTCGGACGACTCCGTCCGCCGGGTGAAAGGACCCTGTCGACCGGTGATCCGGGAAAAACAACGCCTGAGTATGTTGGCTGCCCTGGAATCTGTGGACTTTGTCACGGTCTTTGCTTCGGAACAACTCCCCGAGATCCTCGGGGCCTTAAGACCCCAGGTCTTGACCAAAGGCAGCAATTACCCCACCACCGCCGTGAAAGGCCGGGAAGTAGTGGAAAACTACGGCGGCCAAGTGGTCCTTATCCCCATCACCGATCCCGTCTCCATTACCGAGTTGATTCAGCAGATCTGCCAGAATGGAAATTGAGCGCAATGGGGCCCCTCGGCCATGGCCGGAGAAAAGGCAGCATCCCCTCTTTACCCAGGGCCGCTCCTGTGGTAAACAGTATTGTCAGCCTCTTGGGGCGAGCTTGACAACCCGGGTCCAGGCCTTTAACGAGGCCCATCCTGTGGGAGAGAATTCTATCCTGAGTCTGCGAGGGATGAAAAGCCCAAGACCGTCTTGCAAAACAATTTTTAGGAGTTATATATCTCACCCGGGAGCCCGGAAAATCAAGATCGCTGCCATTGGCTAACTTGGGCGGGCACGGAGGCCCGCCCCACTAAAAGACAGCCTAAAAGAGAAGCTCTGCCGGAAACCGATTTTTCTGATGCGGGGGGGCGGGGCAGGCAAGGATGCTGTCCCTACGGACTCCCCTCTAATCTCTACGAACTATGAACTAAGAACTTTATTTTCTAAGTAATTGCCATGAGATACATAAGTCTCCCGCGAACCATGAAAATCAAGATCGCTGCCATTGGCTAACTTGGGCGGGCACGGAGGCCCGCCCCACTAAAAGACAGCCTAAAAGAGAAGCTCTGCCGGAAACCGGAAGCCGACTTTTCTGATGCGGGGGGGGGCGGGGCAGGCAAGGATGCTGGCTATAGGGACTCCCCTCTAATCTCTACGAACTATGAACTAAGAACTTTATTTTCTAATTACTTCAATTTCCAAAGGACACTGCATATATGACTGTTCAAGATTCCGGTGGAAAAATCACCTTTGATCCCTCCGGGCAGCTTTTGGTCCCCGATAACCCCGTTATCCTCTTTATTGAGGGCGACGGCACCGGTCCGGATATCTGGCGGGCCACCGTCCGGGTGCTGGATGCCGCCGTGGCCCGGGCCTACGGGGGCAGACGGCGGATCGTCTGGCAGGAAATCCTGGCCGGGGAGAAGGCCTTTGGCCAAACCGGCCATTATCTGCCCGAAAAGACCCTGGAGGCCATCCGGGAATACCGGGTAGCCCTGAAAGGTCCCCTCACCACTCCCGTGGGGGGTGGTTTCCGTTCCATTAACGTCACCCTCCGTCAGGTCCTCGATCTCTACGCCTGTATCCGGCCGGTGCGCTATTATGCCGGAACCCCCAGTCCTCTGAAAGAGCCGGAAAAGACCAATATGGTAGTCTTTCGGGAAAACACCGAGGATGTCTATGCTGGTATTGAGTGGCCGGCCAAGAGCCCCGAAGCCAGGAAGGTGGTGGAGTTCCTCAACAGCCAGATGGGCTGCCGCATTGCCGTCGATGCCGGCATCGGGGTAAAACCGATGAGCGCAGCCGGCTCCCAGAGATTGATCCGGAAGGCCATCCAGTATGCCTTGGCCAAAGGGGCCCCCAGCGTTACCCTCATGCACAAGGGCAACATCATGAAATTCACCGAAGGGGCGTTTAAAACCTGGGGTTATGAGCTGGCCCAAAGTGAATTTGCCCAGCAGGTCATCACCGAAGAGCAACTCTGGCGCGAATACGACGGTAAAGCCCCGGCGGGCAAGGTTATCCTCAAAGATCGCATCGCCGACTCCATGTTCCAGCAGGTGCTCCTCCGTCCCGAGGAATACAGCGTCATCGCCACTCCCAACCTCAACGGCGACTATCTCTCCGATGCCTTGGCGGCTCAGGTGGGTGGTCTGGGTATGGCCCCGGGGGCCAACATCGGCGATCAATACGCCGTTTTTGAGGCTACCCACGGCAGTGCTCCCAAATACGCCAATCTGGACAAGATCAATCCCAGCTCCTTGATCCTTTCGGGCACCATGATGCTGGAATACCTGGGTTGGCAAGAGGCCGCCGACCTCATCCATACCGGTTTGGCCCGCACCATCCAGGCCAAAACCGTGACCTATGATTTGGCCCGACAGCTCCCCGGGGCCAAAGAACTGTCCTGTTCCGGCTTCGCCTCTGCGTTGATTGACAATTTGGGCTAGAATATCAGGCGGGGAAAGAAGCAAAGCGGTTTCCGGCCGACAACAGACGCCCAACCCTGGGGCCTTTTATGGGTAGAAGGGGTGATCACCCATGTCCAGGGCGGGAACCGCTTTCCCTGCTCAGTGACCGAAGATAGATCCTGCAGGCGGTGCCAGGACAGATCGAAGGGCCCCCTGGAAACCTCTGAGGTCGCTTTGTCCTGGTGAGGATCAGGAGACCCCCCACGTCGTCAGGCTGGATGCAGACCGGGGGACCGATGTTCTAGGAATCACCCGGCATAAATTCGGGTAAGACTGGGGCAAACTGTTTAAGGAAGCTTTCCAGCCGATCTCGGGCCTCCTTCTCATCACCCTTTACCAACGTAGTCAGGCGCACCAGGGCGCCGTCGGCCCGCCGGCTTACCAGCCGGTCATAAGCAATGCTGAGTTTATGACCATAGTCACTGGCCAGCCAACGACCCCGTTCGTAATACCAGAAAAACATGGCCATGCGGTTGCCGGCATGTTCCAGAATGGCAAAATTAACCGGTTTTCCAGGTAATATTTCCACGACTTCGGAACGGACGGTTTTCCAGCCGCTGCCGGTAAGGCAGGTATTGGGCGAATGCACCGAAGCACCGGTGCGCTGATTTTCATAATAGGCAATCCACAGATCAACGGGCAGCTTCTTCTCGGGATTGATGAACTCGGCGTTCAGGAAGGTATCGGCTCCGGTGGCGGCAACCAAGGCCGGATCGATATGGACATGCCGTCCTTGCCAGGATCCCAGCTCCATGGGGAACTTGTTCAGGTCCTGTTTTAAAGGAACAGGGACCGTCTCTACCCCGGTGACCGCCACCGGCGCCAAGACAACGATCATGATCAGGCCGGCGAGAAGCTGGGGATAGGCCGCCAACCAAGGCCTGGTTGGAGCTGTTTCCTCGGGACCCAGCGGAGCCGGGACTTCGGCCGAAGATGGTTCTAGATCCGAGGCCGGCACCGGCGGAGGACTCAAGCGGTTGAGGATCCAATTGAGCCCCCGCAGATAATCCAAGCCCAGCATAAAGACCGTCAGACCGATGCTGGTGTGCCAGATGCCTTTCTCAAAGATGGGCCAGATGGCAATGGTAATTAAGCGGCCGGCATTGGCCACGATGGCAAAGGGAATCATGGCCACCAGCAGGACCGCCACCTTCCAGATCTGCCGCTGGAAGAAGTAACAGAAAATAATGGCCAAGGCGGTGGCCGTGATCAGATAACCCAGACCACTGCAGGCTGCCACCACCTGCATCTGCCGATCCCCCATATCAATGACATTCCCAAAAACCCCCACCGGATAACCCAGGAGCCGCAAAATATCCGCGGCCAACTGGGTTGACACAACCTGCATCCGCAACGTCAGTTTGCTGATGAAGAATTGCGGCAGGGGTACACTGATGGCCAGCAGAAAAAAGGGGAAGGCCAGCAGCCGCACCACCCGTCTCCCTCCCAGGAGCCAGACAATGCCCATGAGCATTACCACGATGGCGAGGGTGGAGATATACTTAATAGTCAGGACCGCGCCGGCAAAATAAATGCCAAAGCCTAAAGCCAAGACCAACAGGCCCCACCAGGAAGACTCCCAGGGTTGACGCAATTCCTGCCGCTTGCGATAGATGATGTAGCCTATGACCAGCGGCAGGAGCAATGCCGCCGAATAATTATCATCGTTATAAATGTACCGCAGTACTGGAAACAGAGTCGGCCAGAGATAATAGCCCAAAAGCAGGAGGAGCACCAAGCCCAGGACCACCTGCCCCAGCAGATATAATAGAGACCGGGGGGGCGTTGGTTTGATCATGTCATTCCCCGCCCGTCCTTCTTGTTTCTCGGCGCCCTGGGGGCCAACCGTACAATTCCTCTCTACATTTTCCATAACACCTCGGAAGTGATATAAAGCCTGACACTTATTTGCCCCGCCCTACCAGAACGACTCGGATGGTTCTCAGGAGGATGGCTATCTCCAGAATTATCCCTAAATTCTTGATGTAATAGAGATCATAGGCCAACTTCTCCTTGAGGTCTTCGAAAGAAGAGGTGGCCATGGGGAACATGACTTGGGCCCAGCCGGTTATTCCCGGTTTGACCACGAAGCGAAAACTATAATAGGGAATACGCTCTTGCCGACCAACGGGGATCAAGACGTCGGGGGGGTCCGTGGCCCGTCGCCCGGGGCGATACTGCACCTCCTCTTCCTGGGATTCCAGGGCAAAGATATCCCATTCGGCCCGAGGTCCAATGATGCTCATGTCGCCTTTGAGGACGTTTAACAACTGCGGCAGTTCATCAAACCGGAATTTCCGCAGGAAGCGGCCCACCGAGGTAATACGCTCATCATCGGAGCCGGTGGTCCACCGAGGTTTGTCATTATCGGTAGTCACCCGCATAGTCCGGAATTTGATGATCTCGAAGGTCCTGCCGGCCTGGCCCAACCGCTTCTGACGAAAAAAGACCGGTCCATTGCTGCTCAGCTTGATGGCCGCAGCAATGAACGGAAAGATGGGCAGAAGCAGGAAGATGCCGATCACCGACAGAATAAGGTCCATGAGTCTCTTGAGGTGGCGATAATATAGTTTGCTCTGGTAAATACTGTGTAAATATAACCAGCTATCGGAGATATATTCCAAAGGGATTTTCCGGGCCAACAATTCGTACATGCTGGGGATATCGATCAAATGGCAATGGTTGAAAGCCAAAAACCCTAAGGTCTTGATGAGCCGGGGGTATTTTTCCCGCTCCACTGCCACCACGACGATATCTATCTTCTGGTTCTGGGTCAGCGTCAGAATGTCTTCGCAGGTACCCAGGACGGGCACTCCATCCAAGACCAGGCCTTGCTTTTTGGGATCATCATCAACGAAACCAAAGACTTCCAGACCACTGTTGGACCTGCTGTTCACCAGCCGGACCAGCTTCAGGCCAGCCTCCCCAGCGCCGATGATTAAAACCCGCCGCTTCAGGCGGTTCGGCAACGCCAGGGCCGAGAAGGTATACCGCCAGGCCAGCAACAGGAAGCTGAAGACCAGGGCATGCCATTCAATAAAATTTCGACTGAGATAGAGATCATAGGAGAAGCGGATGACCAACCAGCCTAAGAGCATACTTATCCACACTGCAAAGATAATGCGGGAAATATTCTCTAACTCCCGATAATCTTTGTAGCGATCGTACAGGTCGGAGATGTAAATCACCAGGAGGTATACCAGCAGCAGGATCAGAAGGGAGAGGGTGCGGGCCCCGGGGAAGGCTTCCGGCATGGCGTCCAGATGCAACTGCAATACCAATAACATGGGGATGGCGGCAAAGAAGAGCACGGCATCGCCGAAAGCTAAATAAATCTCCCACTTGGAACTCTGAAGGGAAGCCGCTAAAGACATGTAAATCTCTCGGGTATTGCTCTATCGGGGATCACAAATGGCCTACCTGAACACCGCAGGGTCGGTGCCGGCCGACCCTTGGCCACGGCGTTTTTTAGGTCATGAGTAACCGTAGATAATGGCCACCAGACAAAAAGTCGCTTCTCATTCTCATGAAGGTGGCCGCTGAAGCAGCTAGGAGAAGAATCGCCGCCACCAAGGAGTCTTTGGCGTTGCCTCACCACGGTTGTAAGAGTGATCATAGTAATAAGACTGGAGCAATTCGTCGTTTTTATTCAAAACATAGCCGATGACAGGATAATCTTTCAGCATTTCCTGACACCGATGCAGGCTCTCCCGGGTGGTTTGTCGAGCGGCCACCACTAGAATGATACCGTCAACCTGAGGCGCAAAGGTCAAGGCATCGGCGTAAGAGAGCAGGGGCGGCAGATCGAACAGGATATAGCGGTTTTTATAGAAGTTTTTCAGTTCCACCACTAGGTCCAGCATACTGGGGGAGCGCAACAGCTCTGTGGCCCATTCGGTGGGTTGGCCCGCCGGCAGGATCACGAGACCATCAATGCCTTGAGGGTGAACCAGCAATTCCGGGATGGTGGCCTTGCCTTCCAGATAATCCACCAATCCTTTTGAGGCCTTAAAACCGAAATAGTCGGGAATCGTCGGAAACCGCAGATCCAGGTCCACCAGGAGGACGGTCTGGGATAATTCCTGGGAGATGCTGATGGCTAGGTTAATGGCCGTCAAGCTCTTGCCTTCATTGGGCAGAGGACTGGTGATCATCAGGACGTTTCGGTGCTGGGAAAGGGTCTTCTGCAGTACATGGGTTCGGAGTAATTTATAGCCCTGGACGATCTCGGGATTGACCCCCCCACAGATGAGGCGATTGCGGATCAGAGTTTCCATTTCCACCGGGATGGTCTTAGTTGTCGTGTAAGCAATATTCCGTATTTCTTCCGTCACCGGCGGTTCTGGGCCGACTTGGGGAATCTGTTCCTCCAACAGTTTTTCCAGACCACGCTTCTGCTGCTTGTCCTCTTCCTGGCTGCGGGCGGATTTGGCTAAGTCAATGGCCTTCTCAATGAAACTCACGGTTAATCTCCCATCTCATATTGGTTTGACAGATATTGTGGTCCTGCTGCCAAAAGGATTCCACAAACTCTGACCGCCTCGGGTTAGATACGGTCAGCAACGCGCTGTAGTTTGCTCACCAGGATATAGAGGTCCATGATGAAAAAATGGAAAATAACTATCACCACCAAAACCGAGATGCCGGTAGCGGCTAGCAACATCAGGCGACGGCGTTTCTGCCGAGCTAAATCATAGGCCGTCGTGATGATGCCGATCACTCCCAGGGGCAAGGCCTTGGTAAGTCCATATAGTTCATCCACATCCTTGATGGAGGTATCCAAACCCTCCCGGGCAAACATCAAGGCGACACCGCCTCCCAGACCCAGGACAACTCCGGCCAGGATTATCAACAACTTGTTGGGCTTGACCGGCTCCTCGGGGAAAGAGGCCGGATCAATGATGGTGAACTTCTCACCTTTCTGATGCTGTTCCATGCCTTCGGACAGGCGAGCCTCCATTAACTTATTCATGACCTCATGATACTTGGCCTGGGCGTTCTGATAATCTCGCTGCAGGGCGAAATATTCCTGTTCGATCCGGGGCGTGATCTCCAAACGGTGCCGGAAGTCAGCCAACTTCTCCTGCTGCTTCTGTCGCAATTGTATGAGGGAATTCAACTGGTTGGTGACCTGCTGCAACTGGGTCATAAGTGCCGTCTGCGCCGGGTTGGCTAAATCCAAGTTCCCCAGGGTAGGGTTGCCTTTCTGGGCTTCTGCGGTCAACAGGGCAATCTCATTCTTTAATTTTCTGATATCCGGATGCTGCTCCGAATACTTGCCCTGTTTGGCCGCCAACTCGGCCTGGAGTTGGGCCAACTTCCATTGGGTCTGGAGATCGCCGCCCTTGCGGCCCTTAAGAAACTGCTCCAGCTGTGCCTTTTCTTTGCTGAGCCGTTGGACATCGGGATGTTCGTCGCCGTATTTGGCCCGCAGATTTTTCAGCTCCTCACTGACAGCCTGATACCGGGCCCGGGGGTCTCTAAAGCCGGTTTCCTTGGTATCTTCTCTACTGTACTGTACGGTGCCCAGCAGGCCTTCCAAATAGATCTTTTGGTTTTGGGCGGTCTGAATCTCGCCGTCCAACCGACGGATCTCATTCTCCAGGCCCGTGGCCTGGGCTTGATTAAAGTTCTGCAACTCTGGCAAGGTGGTGGGATACTTCTCTTTAAAAGCGGCTATCTGCCCTCCTAATTCCCCGATCCTCTCCCGTAACTGCTTCAGCTCCGCCTCGAGAAACTTAGTGGTCGTCTGAGCCTGCTCCTCCCGATATTTCAGGTTTTCTTCGAGATAGAGGGAACTTAAGGTGCCCGTCACCCTCTGGACGGTGGCGGGATCGTGTCCCTGATAAGCAATGGAGAAAGCGATGATGAAGCTCTGTTGGCCACCGCGCCTCCTCTTTTGATCCTGCAACTCGGCACTGATGGTCTGAAACGTGATATCCTTGCGCATCCTGTCCAAGATCTCTTCCTTGGAATATTTCTCTCTGTCTTTGGCATAGAGATTGAATTGCTCCACAATCTGCCAGAGCTTGGTCCGGGACAAGATCTGCTGCGTCAAGATCTGGACATGTTGATCGGCATAGCCAGTCACCGTGGAACGGACAAACTCCGGGGGGATCTGCTGTTCCTCAATGAGGATGGTCGAACGGGACTCATACACGGGAGGCAGCCAAAACGCCAAGATTACGGCAGCCAGAGGGATGAAGACGGCCGGTACGATAAAATACCATTTCCGATACCGCCAAGCCTGAACTACTGTTTTCATATTAAACTCTTGCATGCTTACCAAACCTCGCAACTACGACACCGACCGGCGGTGTCGGATTTATTGATAAGAAAATAAAGTGGTCAGTGGTCAGAAAAATCGGTCTTATCGGGCGGGCCGTGCCCGCCGTCGGAGCTTTGTTAGTGGGGCGGGCCTTAAGTGCCCGCCCAGGTCAGCCAAAGGCAATAATCGGTATTTTCATGGTTAGCAGGGCACGATTATATCTTTATCATCCGGAATCTCGGGATAGGCCAGGAAAGGCGCCTGGAAGGGCGTGATAAACCACGCCACTACACCAAAGAAAAAGCCTTCTGCCCACCCAGGTCCGGGGAACTTACTGCTTCCCGCCGACAGGGGGCTAACCTAAAATATTCCCTCTAATCAATATATAGGTTCGTTATTATTTCTGCAATCGGAAGGAATGATGTTTATCTTAAATATCGGCTGCACCCTGCCGGACTCGGCCACGGCCGCCACCCCAGATTTCCTCCCGGGACCGGCCTCTCAGTTTGGGCAAACCTGTCGCTATTATATGCAATTTACATGCCATATGGCTGGATCGCCAGGCACCGGACTTTTCTAAACGCAGCCACCCAAGATGAAAGAGACAAAAATTACCGGGCTGCAAACCATTGGCCTGGCTCACCGCCATCCTGCCCGCCGCCCCGATGATCCGGGACCGGCAAGGGCCGAGTCCATAAGCGGGCCTTTCAACTACTAGGCTGAGGCAGAACCCCGCCATCCATTCCCTCGGAAAGGGGAGAGGAACTCCAATATTTTCAGCGCCTTGTCACCAGCCATTTCTCCCCCAGGTTAGGCAAGGTCGGCGCGGGTTCCAGGAACCCTGGCGGCGCCGCCTTCCCCGAGCTGCTGGCGCCTGTTGCCCCCACTCTGTTCATTTTCCCGAACATGCCCTGATTCAGATCTCCTGGCTGTTCTCCAGGATTGACGCCGCCTGTTCTATGGTGGCGCCTTTAGGCTTAATCTGCCCAACTAGCTAATTTAATATATAAAACCAGATTTGTTACAAAATCTGAACATTGCGTTTAGAAATTGAAACAAAAGCCCAACCCCCCCTGCCCCTTGGCGCTATCTTTCCAATCCCTCCCTCCTTAATTTTTCCCAGGGATTTCCCTGGGAGATTTTCGGTAACATCCCCCTCTCCCCAAAGGAAACCTGTCTCTGTTTCCGGAGGCCGGTACTATTTGGCATTGAGATTGCATAAAAGAAATATCAAACAGAACTCATGGAATTAATATCCAACTATTGCTGGCAATAATTCATTCTTTATTCAAAGGAGGTGAATGCAAAGGAGAGATAACTAAAGTTGTACTTAAAAATTATTTAACATCAATAAAAAATATTTAAAGGAGAGTGTTATGAAAAAAAGATTTATCGTCCTGTCTCTGGTGGCCCTGTGCAGCTGCTTCGCTGGCGGTGCCTATGCCGGCGATATCACCGTCTTTGATTTTATGGACCATCAGCTGATCACCGGGAGCCATCCAACCACTTATGCCCCGGCGGTTTATAGTAAAACCCCCATTAACGAAGATCAGACCGTCACCCGGGGGGCCACCGGCTCTTTCAGTCAGGGGTGGGACCTGGAAGCCATGGGCGTAAAGAATCAGGGCGGTCAAAAGGTCCTGCAGCTCCTGGGCGGCTGGGACTGGGTCAACGGCCGGGACGGCTATACCACCGGTGATATCTTCTTCAGCAAAGATCGCCCCAACTTCGGTCATTTTAAGGACAATACCGGCCAGACCGTCAACGGCGGCAACTACAATTACGATTTTGCCGTAGTCTTTACCCGGGACGCCAACAATCACCTCTTGGGCGGCTATACCATTTACAGCCTCACGGCCAACGCCAAATTCCTGACGGTGAACGGTTCCTTGCCCGATGAAGCCAAAAAGTTTGCCAACCCCTGGCGGTTTGATCTGGCCAATTCCCCCATTGGTTCCTACAGCGTGGTTACCACGGGCAACTATGTGCTCACCAATGGGCTTGACGATGCCCAGGCCAAGGCTGCCCTGGATCTTTCTTACAACATCATCGGCGGCACCCACAATCTCTTGGAAGTGAACATCGCCGCCATCGCCGCTGATCTGGGCCCCAATTTCTGGGCCTACCACACCATGAGATGCGGCAATGATGCCCTGGTGGGAAATGTGCCCCTGCCCAGTGCCCTCCTCCTCCTGGGGGCCGGATTGGGCCGGCTGTTGACCCGGAAACGGCAGCAGGCCTAGACATCTTCCGTTAGCCGCAGCCACCGAGCAGGGTCGGTTCGCCGACCCTGCTTGTGGTCCGGCCGAGCAAGATAATGGGCTCATTGGGAAAATCTTCCTTGACAATGCCCTCCCATTCTGTTAAGTTGGCGGCAAAGCTGGGAAGTGGATCCCAGCAGTAACTGACCATTCGCTGCACCTATTTTATTCGCTCCCAAGCCATGAAGGCTGGCGTCCAGCGACGCCCTTCATGGCTTTTTTTTTGTGTTTATGGCGGCTCCCTCCCGAAACATCCGCACGGTGGCCTTCTGGGATGCCCAGGCCCCCTGGCAGCAGCGGTGGCTGGCCCATTGCCAGTATCACCGGGAGATCATCCCGCTGGTGCTGCGACAGTCCCGTCCCGGCTGGCAGGTCCTGGACATCGGCGCTGGCAGCGGGGTGCTGGCCTTGCCCCTGGACCGCCAGGGCTGTCAGGTCACGGCCTTGGAACCCTCCCGGGGCATGAGGGCCCTCTTGCGGCAGACCCTGGCGGCAAATCCCCCGGTCCGGATCAGTATTGACCGCCGGGCCTGGGAAGAGGTGCCCCTGGGGCAGCTCCGGGGGTATGACCTGATGGTGGCCTGCAACAGTCTCCATGTCACCGCCTGTGGGTTTTCCCGGGCCCTGGCGAAAATCTTCCGGGCCGCGCCCCGGCATGTCTGCCTTATCTCCGAAACCCGCTTTCTCCCGGCCCGGCCCGTGGGCCTTGCCCACGGCTACTGCCTGCAGTGGCAGGAGCAGCTCCAGGCCGACAGTTCTGTAGCCTATCATTCCTTAACGGAGGTCTGGCGCCATTTTCAGCACCACTGGGGCCGGCCGCCGACGGCAGGGGAAAAAGCCGCCCTGCAGCAAGAATTGGTATACCGCGACCAGCACTACTGGCTGCCACAAAAGACCCACCTGACCATCTGGTGGTGGAGTAAGATCACCAAGGGGGAAATGCATCACCATGGGGAGAAGATTCATACCGGTAATCATGCTTATCTGCGGCCTGTGGGGGAGCGGGCCGGCAAATCTCCTGGCCACGGAGACCAATACCATTCCGGAGCTGTTTCAGCTCCATGAGATCGAGATCTCTGAACAGGAAGCCAGGGTCAATGCCCAGACGCCCAATATGACGGTGATCAGACCGGAGATCCTCTTGCAGGGGATCGGTACCACCCTGGACGGCGCCCTGAGCCGGCAGCCCGGCGTGGATGTCCAACGATTGCAGCAGGTGGGCGGCGCCCTGGATGATGATTCCATCAAGATCCGGGGCTTCGGCTCCCGTCGGATTCTGGTGACCATCGACGGTCGGCCCCTGAACACCAACGGTACGGCCGGCGGCTATTTCATCGATTGGACAACCATCCCCCTCAATAATGTGGACCACATCGAACTCATCAAAGGGGTGAGCGACCCGCGCTACGGCAATACCCTGGGCGGGGTCATCAATCTGGTGACCAAAAAGGCCACACCCCAGCCTCAGTTTGAAGTGCAGATGGGCTTGGCCAGCTACGATACCGCCACCCTGAATTTCTTCCATGGCTGGCGGCCGGGAAACGGCATCTTGGAATACACCGTCAGCGGCGGCTACTCCTCCAGCGACGGTTATCTCTGGAACGGCAATTTCCGCATCAAGAATATCAACTCCTCCATCGGCTTCAACCTGCCCTGGCAGGGAAAGCTCTTTGCCAATGTCCAACTGTTGTCCATCACCAAAGGATTTCTGGTCAACAACCGCAACGATAAAAACTATGATTCGGCTTTGTATAGGAGTCCCCGGAATCCCAACTACCCGCCTTCCGATGGCGATATTATGTATGGCGGTATGGGGGCTTATCCTGAGCCGGGGAGTTCCTGGACCAAGGATCGGGTACTCCTCGATGTGGGGTATCAACAACAGGTTTGGGAGCAGGGCTTCTTTCAGGCCAGATTCTGGAAGAATTATGGTCGGCGGGAGGCATATAATACCCGGGTCGCCCTCAATCGGGCTTTTCACAAGATTTTCTTTGACGACGACTCCTGGGGGACTGACGCCAGTTATCGGCATACCCTTCAGAACCATACCATCACCTTTGGAGTTGACTATTGGCAGTACGATGACCGGGGCGATAAGCTCCTGGCCGGCGATTTCCGCTATGGCCGCCCCAATTTTGCCCAACAGAACGGCAATTATGTCAATACCGAAATCCTGGGCCTCTATCTCATGGATGACTTTACCTTCCAGGAAAAGTATATCCTGACGCCGGGGTTGCGCTATAGCCGCTCCAACTCCAGCCCTGGACCGGCCGGTCGGGCCGCTCCGGACCTGATCACCACCGACTTAACCCAGGAGGGCGTGGCCCCCAGCCTGAAGTTCACCTATCTCTTTAACCCCGACAGCCTGGCCTACATCAGCATCGCCCGGGCTTTGCGGTTGGCCACCAGTCCTGAGTATTATTGGCACTATACCCAGGACAACCCACCTTACTCCGCCTTTTTTAGCGGCACGCCGCTTAAAAAAGAAGACGGTCTGCTCCTGCAAGGGGGCCTGAAATATAATTGGGGCGGCAACACCTCGGTGGAGATATCGCCTTATTATTATCTAATCAATGATTTTATCCACTTTGATCTCATCAATTTCGTGGCCTACAATATTGACCGGGCCGTACTTTATGGAGTAGAGTGTCAAATAGCTCAGAAGTTCCCTTATGGCTTTACGGCCTTTGCCAATTATACCTTTCAGAAAAGTCGGACCAGCGGCGATCCTTTCGTAGATCAGTTCGTGGCCCCCCAAGACCGGGGATTCAATGAGATTCCTGGCTTGCCGACCCACAAGGTAAACGTCGGCATCCAGTATAAGGGCAGTATATTTAAGGAGAAAATCGCCCTTTATATGACCTATGTCTCCACCCAACAGGTGATCTATAATAATAATTCTTTATATAATACTACCCTCTTTGTGCGGACCCAGCCCGACTACGTTACCTTTGATCTGGAGGCCTCTGTACCGGTCTGGAAGTATGCCGAATGTTATGCTTTCGTTCATAACCTGACAGACGCCAGATATCAGGAGCGTTTCGGCTATCCTGCCGCACCGCTCACGGTCGGCGGTGGCATTAAATTGCGTTACTAACGTCAGGGGCGGGCGGGCAATCCCGATGACCCGCCCTACCCAGCGCCGTCATACCCGGAAGCCATTGACCACCTTTTGTCGCAGTCTTGCCCTGCTCCTCTGTCTTTGGTGCGCCTGTGCCCCGACCACGAACACCGAGGCGCCCGAGGCCCTGGTTCTGGCCTTCCCGGCGGAACCGGTTACCCTCAACCCTATTTTCCTGACCGATCAGATCTCTCATACCGTGAGCGGCCTCATCTTCAATGGCCTGACCCGCTTCCGACCGGACCTGACCATCACCGGGGATCTGGCAACCTCCTGGCAGCTAGCCGCCGACGGCAAAAAGATCACCTTCTTCCTGCGCCGGGGGGTGCAATGGCATGATGGGCGGGAGTTCACTGCCAAAGACGTGGTCTTCACGTATACCATGCTCACCTCTCCGGGGGTGGCGGCGCCCCTGAGCAGCCAATTCGGGCCGGTGCAGGCGGTCCGGGCGCTGGATGACTACACCGTTGAGGTGGCCTATCGGGAGCCCTTCGGTTCGGCTCTGGAAAGCTGGAGCTTGGGCCTTGTCCCCAGCCATGCCTTTCGGGATCGGGCTATTTCTGACCCCGCTTTCGGACGGCAACCGGTGGGAACGGGCCCCTACCGGGTAAAAACCTGGCTTCCTGGCCAGAGTCTCCTTCTGGAGGCCTTCCCCGGCCATTTCGGCGGGTCTCCCCACATCCCCCAACTCAAGCTGATCTTCCTGGCCGATGCCGCGACGCGCTTCCTGAACCTGAAGGCCGGCCGGATTGATGTCATGGAACTATCGCCGGCCCAATATGCCGTGGTCAAGGGGCATCCGGAACAATGGCCGCAATTCGCCCTCTATCGTTGCCGGGGGGTGCGCTATGGCTTTCTGGGCTTTAACCTCCGGGATCCCCGCTGGCAGGATCCCCGGGTGAGGCTGGCCTTCAGTCAGGCCATCGATCGGACCGCCATCCTCCGGGTGGTCCTGCACGGCCTGGGGCGCCCGACCCTCAGTCCCTATCCTCCCGATACCTATTATTTTCAGCCGGACCTGCCCCAGCCGGCTTTCGATCCCCAGCAGGCACAAAAAATCTTACAACAGATCGGTTTTCTGCCCCTGCCCCCAGAGCCGCCCCTGACGCTCATCACCAACTATGAGAGCCGGGAGAATCTGGCCATCGCGGAGATCATCCAGCAGAATTTTACGGCTGTGGGTATCCCCCTGCGCATCCAGACCTATGATTGGCTTACCTTTCGGCATGTGGTCATCGATAATCGCCAGTTTGACCTGGTCCTGCTCTCCCGGAGTTTCCTCTGGGACCCCGATCTCTATCCCCTCTGGCATTCCTCGCAGCACCAAAAAGGGGCCTGGAATTTTCTGTCCTACCACAATCCAGAGGTAGACAGGCTCCTGGAAGCCGGTCGCCGGACGCTGGACCCGGCCCGGCGCCGTCAACTCTATCATCGTCTCCAGGAAGTCATGGTCGCTGATCCCCCCTGCCTCTTCCTCTATGCCGCCGATACGGTCTTTGCAGCCAAGAAACGGCTGCGGGGTCTCCGACCCGGCCCTCTGGAGATTTTCCATAATGTCGCTGACTGGTCTTGGGAAGATTGAAGTGGTTTCTGAAGATCTTTCTGGGAACGGCAACGGGTGGGGAGATAGCATGCTAAGGGGTTCGGCCCAAGACCCGCCGCTGCAGGAAGGACTCCATGGCGGCGATGGTGGCGGCCGGTTTTTCTTCGTGGGGATTGTGGCCGGAATCGCCGATAATCACCAATTCCGAGCCTCGAATATCGGCCTGCAGCCGCCGGCCGCTCTCCAACGGCAGGATGCGATCCTGATCCCCCCAGATGATCAGCACCGGCAGATCTAGGGCAGCAATTTGGGCCTGAATGGAGTCCAGATCCTCCCAATAAATCTCCTTGGCCGTCTCCCGCAGGGCCGCGAGGGCGCCCGGCGTCTGCAAATACGCCACGTATTGCTGGACCATTTCTGGCGTAATCTTATCCTGGGCGAGAAAGACCTGCGTCAACATGGTTTTTACCATCAGGTTTTTAGGTACCAGGGAGGGAATCAGGAGACCCAGGATCGGGTGGCGCAATATTCGCATGAAATCAGGGAGCTCCTGGCCATAAGTGGCCGGGTCTATTAAAATGAGGCCTTGCAGCGGCGACGGCAGCCGCAGGGAAGTCAACAGCGCCACTGCCCCACCCAGGGAGTGGCCCACCAACACCACATTTTGGACATCCTTGGCCTCAAGCAGAGTTGCCACCAGCGCCGCCTGGTCGCTCACCCGGTAGTTGCCGTCGGCGGGCTTGTCCGAATAGCCGAAGCCTTTCAGATCGATGGCCAACGTGTTAAAGGTTTCGGCAAAATGGTCTTCCAACTGCCGCCAGTAGTGCGATCCGGCCCCAAAACCATGCAGAAAAACCAAGGTGTGGGAGTGGCCCAGCTGCCGCTGCCGATATTTAATGCGGATCTTGTCCTGATAGAGAAATTCTTGATAATCTCCGGGGACCAGCACCTCGGCAGACGCTGTCGGCTGCCAATAGAGGGCCAGTACAAGGATGATGGCGGTAATAGCTACTTGAGCCAATCCAACCTCCCTTTTTTCCCTCAGAGCCGCGCTCGCTGGCAGGCAGTAAAAATGTCTTGCGCGGCAGCTGCGTTGCCTAAATTTTCCTCGCCTCCACCAGAAGGCTATGGTATTATCGCCAAAAAATTTTAACAAGCCGGGAGGTTTCAGTGAAAAAATTTTGCTATCTCAGCCTGATCTTGGCCCTGCTGTTATATGCTGGGACCACGGCGACGGCCACTGTGCAGAGCCGCGTCTCCCCCGACGCTGCCCTGAAAATGCTCCAGGACGGCAATGGCCGCTTTGTCAGCAACGGCCCCAAACGGCCGAACCAGAATGCCCAGCGGCGCCTCGACACTGCGGAAAAAGGCCAACAACCATTTGCCGCGGTTCTGGCCTGCGCCGATTCCCGCGTCCCGGTGGAAGTCCTGTTTGATCGGGGTATCGGCGATATTTTTGTGGTTCGCAATGCCGGCAACATCGCCACCAAAGAATCCATCGGTTCTCTCGAATATGCCGTTGACCATTTGGGCACCCCGCTGGTGGTCGTCTTAGGGCACGCCAAATGTGGTGCGGTTACGGCGGCGATGGAGGGCGGTGGCGTTCCCCCCAACATTCAAGCCATTGTCGATGCCATTGCCCCGGCGGTGGCCAAAGTCAAAGCCGTCAGCCCCGAGAAGTCCGGAGAAGCTCTTGTCCCCGGGGCCATTACCGCCAATGTTTGGCAAGCGTTGGCAGATATTTTGAGAAACAGCCCTCTTTTGCGGGAAAAAGTCAAGCAGAGCAAGGTCAAGGTGGTAGGAGCCCATTATGATCTCAAAACCGGCAAAGTAAGCTGGTTAGGGCCCCATCCCCAACAGACCCAGTTGCTGGCCGATAGTGCCCAGTAGTGGCGGTCCAGCGACTGGTATAAGTTCTTTCCTGGCCGGGGAGACGCAGGGTCCCTCGGCCTTCCCGCCTCTCACTACGTATCCCTGACCTCCGATTTCCAGCCCACCGGTACCACAGTGTGCGTCGGCACATCTTCCTTGAGGTATCGCTTACGCCGCGGCACCAAGAGTCGCTGCAGCAGACTCAGGTCCTGGGGCGGTTCCTTGGGGATGATCCGGTAGTCGATGATGATATGGCCGTTCTGTTCTTGCAGCCGAAAATAATTCAGGCAGAAAAACGGCACATAGATCCTGGGCAGCAGACCGAAGCGGGGCGGGACATCGTTGAGGCGTTTCAGCCAGGTACCGGTGTTGATCACATATCGGTCCTGAAGGTGCCGCAGCGATGGTTTGTGCGTATGCCCATAGATAAAGACGAGAACTTCTGGATGCTCCCGAAAGATCCTCTGGGCCGCGTCCAGATATTTCTGCTCTTTTTCACTGGACAGATCCGCCGGGTTCACCACCAACCGGAACCGCCGCAGCGTGGCTCGGAAGTCTCGCCAAATAAAATAGAGAGGGGTGGCCAGCACCAGGAAATTCACCAACAGCACGGTATTGATCATCAGAATGAGCTGCACCAGATTGCCCACATAACCCAGGGAGGCCAGGAGCCGGTTGTTGAGAAAGATATTGGTCTGGGTGACGCCGAAAAACTCCAGGGCTGCCCCGGCCAGGACAAAGACCTCCAAACCGGTAAAGAGCAGAAAGGGCAGGAGCAGCCACCGGAGAAAGAGGCTCATCTCATGGTAAAAATAATTGGAAAAGATCCAATAGGGCACCTGTTCCGTGGGATAGACCGACTGGATGTCCTTGAGCCAGTTATAGCGGCCGAAGCGGGAATGGCGACCGGCCGTGCTGACCATGTTGCTGGTGAGAAAATAACCGATGGGTTGGGCGTAAAGGTTGCCGAAATCCGGGACCCGGTTATAGAGGTCGTATTGATTGCCGTGTTCGATCCAGAGCTTCCGGCCGGCCAGCTCCCGGGTGATAAACGGCGTCTGGGCCAGAGAGACATTATAGGCGGCCAGCCGGGTCACGTACTCGTCATAACAGGCGATCTCATAGTCATGATTGCCCGGCAGCATGGTGATGGTGATCTTCTCGCCGGCCTGCTGCAGAGCCTGAAAGATTCCCGGAAATTGTTCCAGCAGCTTATCCAGCTTGGCCAGCCCCTTCATCTCGGTGAATTCCCACAGACCGAAGATATCACCGATAATGATGAGTTCAGCCTCTTCCCCCGAGGCGGCCAACTGCTGGAGAAAGCCGATGAACTCCGCTTCGTAATCGCAGACTCCCAGAGCTTCATCGCCGCCGATATGCAGATCGCTGATGAAGTAATAGGTTTTTGGCATCCGATACCTTTATGGTTCTGCGGCCACCGCTGCTGTCACTCCAGCAGCACCGCCAGCCAGCGGGTCTTTTCCTGAGAGGCCAGGGCGATCTTGGCGATCATGGTCAGGGGCACCGACAGGAGCATGCCGATGGGCCCGAAGACCCAACCCCAGAATATCATAGAGATGAAAACTACCAGGGTGGAGAGGCCCAGTTTGCGGCCCACCAGACGGGGGTCCAGGAAATTGCCGATGACCATGTTCACCACCAGATATGCCAAGAGGGTCAACAGGGCCGAGCCCAGACCCAGCTGCACCAGAGCCCAGAGGATGGCCGGCACCGCGGCAATGATGGAGCCGATGCTGGGGATGAAATTCAACAAGAAAGCCAAGAGCCCCCAGGTGCCGGCAAAATCCACCCCAATGAGCCAGAGCAGGACCCAGATCACCAAGCCGGTGACCATGCTGATCAGGGTTTTATAACCCATATAGCGGTTGATCTGCAGGACAATAGTCCGAAAATGCTCTAAAACCCGGGGATCGGGACAGGCATCCTGGAGCTTCTCCGGAAAACCCGTGGCTTCCAATAAGATAAAGAGCACAAACAGGAGAATCAGAAAGAGATTGGTGATCAGAACCCGCAGGATGGACAGAGCGTAGCTGACAATGGTCATGAAGAACCGGGGGGAGAGATAATCGGTCAGCAGGACGTTATCCCGGTCAATCTGCATACCGTGACTGTTCAGCCAGCCGATCCCTTGATCCACTATCACCAGCAGGCGGTCCTGATAGACCGGCAGCTGCCGGGTGAGGACGTTCAGGGAGCGGCTGGCAAAAAACATGAGAAGCAGGGCCAGGACCACCAGACAGAGAAAGATGATCAAAACGGCCAGGGCATTGGGCACCCCCTGACGTACCATCCAAAAGAGGGGGGCCGAACAGAGGGTGGCAATAAAAACCGCCAACAGCAAAGGGATCATTATGGAGGCTGCAGCCTGCAACCCCGCCACTATAATGACAAAGGCGGCTGCGGTCAGCAAGACCGCCGGCACCTCGGAAACTTTGCTGGCCATACCTTCTCCTCCCCGTCAGCCGCACGTGGGGTTCAGCGACGGCAAGGGTAAAAGGTCAGGGGACCGTGGTCTGCTTTTCCCTCTCACCCCGTTGCCGACCACTCCTCACCGGTCCATGGCCCCCTAGAGTTCGCCATCCCGCTCCATCTTGGCCAGGTCTTTAAAGCGGATATCCAGTCCCAGGATGCCCTGGATCTCATCGTTTTCGTTGCGGATGGGCACGCTGACAGTGATGCACAGGGCTCCGGTGAAGCGGGAGGTGTAAAAATCGGACACATAGACCTTGCCCGACTTGATGGGGGCGATAAACCAATCCCGGTTGGAGAGGTCCTCATCCAGGAGGGCCGATTCATATTTGGCCCGGTCGGTGATCTGCGTGATATTGCGGGTAATCTTCCGACCTTCCAGGTTGGTGATATACATAAACTGGATGAAGGGGTTGGCGTCCAGGGTTTTTTGCAGCACCGGTTCCTGTTGGGCCGGATTCATGGTGCGGATCTCATCCCGTTCGGCCAGTTCCTCGGCCAGGGCGGCAGCCAACTGTTCGGCCTTGGCTTTCAGGAGGTCGAATTCCGAGACAAAGTACTCGGGCAGGTATTTGCGGGCCAAGGTCTCCATCTCTTCATTGGAAATGGAGGTGACCCGTCCGGCTTCGTACATCTCGTTGATCTTATTATTTATCTTGATGACCGCAGGATGCCGTTTGTCGATGCGGGCATCGCCGACCAAGTTCAGGCGGGTGTTCAGCCAATGGACGATGCCGGCCCGCCCCGTCTTGTCGGTGATGGTGATGGTGATGGGCCGGCGCAGGATTTTGTCTGTGTCGAAGATGTTGTAGATTTCCGGATTTTTCAGGACGCCGTCGGCGTGGATGCCGGCGCTGGTGGCGTTGAAGTCCTTACCCACGAAGGGATAATTGGCGGGAATCTGGTGGTTCAGTTCCTTCTCAAAATACCGGGCGATATCGGTGATGACCGTGGTATCAATGCCGTCGGTATGGCCCCGGAAGCCGATGTACTCGATGATCAAGGCCTCGATGGGCGTGTTGCCGGTGCGTTCACCGAACCCTAAGAGGGCGCCGTTCACGGCGCCGCAGCCATAGAGCCAGGCCGTGGTGCCGTTGACAAAACCTTTGTGAAAATCGTTGTGGCCGTGCCATTCCAAGAGATGGCCGGGCACGCCGGCATCCTCGATGAAGGCCCGGATCAGGCGGGGCACGCTCCGGGGCAGGGCGGCGCCGGGGTAAGGAACCCCGTAGCCCAGGGTATCGCAGAGGCGGATCTTGATGTCAATCCCTGACTCTTCCCGCAACTTCATCAGTTCGATGGCAAAGGGGATACAGAAGCCGAAGATGTCGGCCCGGGTGACGTCTTCAAAATGGCAGCGCGGGGTAATCCCCAGTTCCAGGGCGGACTTCACAATGTTCAGGTAGCTCTGCAGGATGACGTTGCGGGTGCCGTTCATCTTATAGAAGATATGATAATCGGACACCGAGGTCAAGATCCCCGTCTCCCGTAAACCCATCTCCCGCACCAAGGGCAGGTCTTCGGCCTTGGCCCGGATCCAGCCCGTGATTTCCGGGTAGGCATAATCCCGTTCCAGACAGCGCTGCACCGCTTCCTTATCCTTGTTGCTGTACAGGAAAAATTCGCTCTGCCGGATGATTCCCTTGGGGCCGGACAGCTTGTGGAGCATATCAAAGATATCCACAATCTGCCGAACCGTATAGGGAGGACGGGCCTGCTGTCCGTCCCGGAAGGTGGTGTCGGTGATGAGCATCTGCTCCGGCGGATTGGGCATGACGAATTTGTAGTCAAAATCAATACGGGCCACTTCTTCATAAGGGAAGATTTCCCGCATCAGATTGGGTTCGGCCACTTCCTGCAGCCGGTGCCGCCAAGTCTGGCTGTGTTCGTGATCGAGGAGCCGCCGCTCCGGGTTCCAACGAGCCATAATATTCTCCGGTTGTGTTTTCATCCGAGAAGCAAGCTTCCCGTTGTTATTCTATCCTGACCATTTTTTAAGGGAAAAGGGATGAGGCAAAAGGTAAAAAAAGACCGAGGATGGTCAACGTCCTCCTCAACTCCCCACCAAGATATTTTCCCTATTCCCTATTCCCTCTTCCCTTTTCCCTTGTTCTCACCGGTCCAGGCGGATGCCCAATTCCAGGAGCTGCGCCACGTCTACCTCGGAAGGGGCCTGGGTCAAAAGGCAGGTAGCCTTCTGGGTCTTGGGGAAGGCGATGACCTCCCGGATGGATTTGGCCCCGGCCAGGATCATCACCAACCGATCAAAACCGAAGGCAATGCCGCCGTGGGGCGGGGCGCCATAATCCAGGGCTTCCAGCAGAAAACCGAACTTCCGTTGGGCTTCTTCCGGGGAAATCTTTAACGCCGCAAAGACCTTTTCCTGAAGATGGCGCTGATGGATCCGGATGCTGCCGCCGCCCACCTCGGTGCCGTTGAGCACCAGATCATAGGCCCGGGCCCGCACCGAGGCCGGATCACTGTGGAGCCGAGGCACATCCTGCTGCAGAGGAGCCGTGAAGGGGTGGTGCATGGCCACGTAGCGCTTCTCGTCGGGATCATATTCCAGCAGGGGGAAATGGGTCACCCAACAGAAATCATAGGTGTCCGGCGGGATGAGCTTTTCCCGCTTGCCCAGATGCAGGCGCAACTGCCCCAAGGCCGTATGCACCACCTGGGGCACATCGGCCACGAACATGAGGAGATCACCTTCCTGGGCCTGCAGGCGGGTGTTCAAAGCATCCTGCTGACTTGGTGTAAAGAATTTGGCCAACGGCGACTGCCAGCCCGAGGGGGTGAGTTTGATCCAGGCCAGGCCTTTGGCGCCGTAGATCCCCACAAAGGCCGTCAGTTCGTCGATTTCCTTCCGGGTCAGGCGGGCCAACCCCTTGCCGTTGATGGCCTTGACCATCCCGCCCTGGGCCGCCACCTCGGCGAAGGTCCGAAACTCAGTGCCGGCTACCAAGTCCGTCACCTCCACCAATTCCAACCCGAAACGCCGGTCGGGCCGGTCCACCCCAAATCGGGCCAGACAGTCGTCATAGGTGAGGCGAGGGAAGGGCCGACTTAACTCCCGGCCCAGAATCTCCTGGAAAAGCGCCGCCATCATGCCTTCGATGAGGGTGTAAATGTCCTCTTCGGTGATGAAGGACATCTCCATATCAATCTGGGTGAACTCCGGCTGGCGGTCGGCCCGCAGGTCTTCATCCCGGAAACACCGGCAGAGCTGGTAATAGCGCTCCAGACCGGACATCATCAGGAGTTGTTTGAAGAGCTGGGGCGACTGGGGCAGGGCAAAAAACTTGCCCGGATTGGTCCGGCTGGGCACCAGGTAGTCCCGAGCCCCCTCCGGTGTGCTCTTCGTCAGGATGGGGGTCTCCACTTCAATGAAGCCGTGTTCATTGAGGTAGTGCCGCACCACCTGGGCCGCCCGGTGGCGCAGCAGGAGGTTGTTCATGAGGCTGGGGCGGCGCAGGTCCAGATAGCGGTAGCGCAGCCGGATGGCCTCGGAGGTGTCCAGTTTGAAGTCTTCCAGCTCAAAGGGGGGCGTCAAGGAGGTGTTCAGGAGACGCAATTCCGCCACGGCCACTTCGATCTCACCGGTGGGCAGATGGGGATTGGCCATGCCTTCGGGGCGCAGCATGACGTAACCCCGCACGGCGATAACATATTCGCTCCGCAACATGTCCGCCTTGGCATGGGCGACATCATTGATTTCCGGATTGAACACCACCTGGGTGAGGCCGTCCCGGTCCCGCAGATCCACAAAGATGAGGCCGCCATGATCCCGGCGGCGCTGTACCCAACCCATGAGAATGACTTCGGTCTCAACATCCTCCCGCCGGAGCGCCCCGCAGGAATGGGTGCGCTGCCAGCCGTCCAGTGTATCCAGCACGCTAAACTCCTTCTGTCGCCAACGCCCGTGAGATGGCCGTGAGATCAGCCAGTGAGACCATCTCTTGAGCTCCAGTGGCCATATTTTTCAAGGGAGCCTCCCCTCGCGTCAGCTCCTGATCGCCCAAAATCAGCACATAAGCAGCACCCCGGCGGTTGGCCATGGTCAGCTGCGCCTTGAGAGACCGCTGGGAAAAATCCACCTCGGCAACCACTCCCCGGCGTCGCAGGTTCTGCACCAGATCAAACCCCCGGTCCAGGGCCGCCGCCCCCAATACCGCCACGAACAACAACGGCGGCGACGGGACGACGCTGTCCTGTTGACTGAGCAGACTCACCAGCCGATCGGCACCGATGGCAAAACCCACCCCGGGGATGTCCGGCCCCCCCAACTCCTTGATCAAACCGTTGTAGCGGCCGCCACCGGCCACCGCGTCCTGGGCGCCCAGGCGGCTGCTGCTCACCTCGAAAGCCGTCCGAGTATAGTAATCCAGACCCCGCACCAAGCGAGGGTTGACCCGATAGGGCACCTGATACCGATCCAGCAAGGCCCGCACCCTCCCGTCGTGCTCCTGACAGGCGTCACAGAGATGATCGCGGACGGTTGGCATCTGGGTCAAGATCTCCTGACAAAGCTTAGACTTACAATCGAAGACCCGCAGGGGGTTGCTGGTGCCCCGCCGTTGGCAGTCCTCACACAGATCCCGTCCCTGCCGGGCTAAAAGTGCGGTCAACTCCAAAAGATAGGCCGGGCGGCAGACCGGACACCCCAGAGAATTAATCACCAACTCCATCTCCGGCAACCCGACCCGGGAGAGGATGTCCCCAAGCATCAGGATCAACTCGACGTCCACCTCCGGGGCCTCGCCCCCCAAAGCCTCGGCGTTGATCTGATGGAACTGACGATACCGCCCCTTCTGCGGCCGTTCATAGCGGAACATGGGGCCGATGGTGAAATACTTTTTTACCTCCGCCCCCTGATCCAAACGGTTTTCAATGAAAGCCCTGACCACCGAAGCGGTGGCCTCGGGCCGCAGGGTCACCGACTCCCCATGGCGGTCCAGAAAGGTATACATCTCTTTTTCAACGATATCGGTGCCGGCACCGATGGAGCGGCTGAAAAGCTCCGTCCGCTCCAACAGCGGCAGACGTATCTCCTGATACCCATAGCAGATGAAGATGCCTCGGGCCACAGTCTCGATATGTTGCCAACGGCTTGTCTCCGGGGGCAGGATGTCCTTCATGCCCCGCACCGCCTTGATCATAAGACCTCTCCAACTATTGCTAAAAACTATTGCTAAAAATATAAATTTAACCCAAAAAATAAGTTTGAGCAAGCATTAGATACAGAGGGCAGCAGACAGTCGGCAGGGGGCAGAAAGTCCCTGGAGTGGGACGGGCCTCGAGTGCTCGCCCAACCTGCCCGCCAACGGCCCACGCATATTGTCCTGGTCCGCGGCAGCCTTGGAAATTTCGAGTTTCCAGTTCCGGGTTGTAAAAAGGCTGGGGGGTCAGGCCGCCACGTAGCCGCTGATAAGGAGATCCGGGCCCAGACGCCGGATGGTCAGATCCCTTACCCGGGGGGCCTGGGCCAGACGGGCGATGCCCCGGCCTCCTAGAATGCCGGGGGCTTCCCGGCCGCCGATGAGTTTGGGAGCCAGAAATAGGTGGAATTTATTGATGAGTCCCGCCTCAAAAAAGGCCCCGTGCACGGTGGCGCCGCCTTCCACCAGCAGGCTCTGCACCCGGCGTCGCCCCAGCAGGGTGAGCAGGGCCGTCAGATCAACTCTGCCGTCTCGCTCCGGAAGGACCAGGCATTCCGTCCCCAAGGCCTGGAGTGCCTCCCGTTTCTCCAGAGGGGCCGCCTCGGTACAGGCAATCCAGGTGGGGGCCGCTGATTGCAGATGGAGCACCTGGGCCGTCAACGGCAGGCGCAGGCGGCTGTCCAGAACGATGCGGATGGGGTCAAGGCCCCGGCCCCGGGGCAGGCGGGTGGTGAGCTGGGGATCATCGGCCAGGATCGTCTCCACCCCCACCAAAATGGCATCCACTCGATGGCGCAGCCGATGCACCCAGGCCCGGGCCCAGGGACCGGTGATCCACTGGGATTCGTTGGTATGGGTGGCAATCTTGCCATCCAGCGAGGCCGCCGCCTTGACGATCACCCAGGGGCGGCCGGTGGTAATGGCCTGGAAAAAGGCCTCGTTGAGCTTCGCCCCGGCCTCGGCCAGCAGCCCGGCCTCCACCTGCAGACCCTGAGACCGGAGAAATTCTGCCCCGCCGCCGGTCACGGTGGGGTTGGGATCGGCATTGGCGATCACCACCCGGGCGATCCCGGCGGCCAACACCGCCTGGGTGCAGGGCGGCGTCTTGCCCTGGTGGTTGCAAGGCTCCAAGGTCACATAGAGGGTCGCCCCCCGGGCGTCTGCTCCCGCCTGCGAAAGGGCCTCCACCTCTGCGTGGGGCCCACCGTAACGGCGGTGGTAACCCCTGCCCACAATGCGGCCCTCCTTCACCACCACCGCCCCCACCATCGGGTTGGGCGAAGTATAACCTGCCCCCCGTTGCGCCAACTTTAGGGCCAGACTCATAAACCGACGGTCAGAAGGGGAAAAAACCAGAGGGACGTTGGACATGGGGAGATCCTCCAGAATTACGTTATCCATCGGCCGAGAGGCCAGCACCTCTCTGCCGGTCTCTTATTATGCCATATCAACCAGCATGTCGGTAGCGTCCATCCGGGAAGGGCTTCCGGATAGAAATACCCGGCGCGCCTCGGGAAACTGGTGCTGATTCCCCGATCGTTCTCCCCGCCGCGCCGGGTCGCAGAAACTCTCCTCCCTCTGGATCTCGCCGCCTCTTGCTGACAATTTTAACAGAATTGCCGTTACCCGCGGCCCGCTGTTCTGGAATCCCCACCGGCGGCGTTCTGCAGGGCCGCCAAGGTGGCGGCTACGGTGCGAGGCCAGGAGAGGTGGGCCACAGCGGCGGCCGCAGCCTGTTGCACTCCGGGATCGCCGGCCCGCTCCAGGAATTCGGTCAAGGCTGCGGCCAGCCCGGGGATATCGTCGGGTCGGGTAAGGACGGCGCCGTTTTGACCGGGGGTAATGAATTCGGCCGCGCCGTTGGCGGCTGTGGTCACCACGGGCCGGCCACAGGCCAGGGCCTCCAAAACGACGTTGGCACAGGGGTCATAGAGGGTGGGAAGGGCCAGGACCGCAGCCCGTCGGTACCACGGAGCCACCCGTCGTTGTGGCCCCGCAAAGGTCAGACGGTGGGCCACCCCCAAGCGGCGGGCCAACTTCTCATAACTGCCGATCCGCCCCTGGCCCACCACCAGAAGCCGGGCCTGGGAATGGGGGAGCGCGGCTAGAGCCGTGATAAGGAAGGCCAAGCCCTTGCGTTTAAAACCGGAACCGACAAAGAGGATTTCGGGGGGGCCCGAGGACTCCGAAAGCGGCATCGGGAAAAAACGTTGATGATCGAGGCCATTGTAAATGACTTGAATCTTGGCAGCATCAACGTGGTAATGGCGCTGCAGCTCCCCTTTGACCTGCTGGGAGTTGGCGATCACCAGACGCAGGGCCGGTGATTGTAAGAGGCGTTTTTCCAAGGCCAGCAGGGTGCGGTGGAAAGGACTGACCGCCAGATGCCAGCGCCCCAGCGGGGATTCATATGGCCTCCGCCGGAGCAGCCACTCCCGGTGGCAACCGTCACCGGCCCGGTAGGCATCGGGGGCCAAGGTGCGTTCCAGACTGTAGACCAGGTCGAAATGCCGGGAGCGGACCAGGCGCCGGGTGTGGACGGCAAACCCCAGCAACCGCCCCACCTTCCCCGGCCATACCGGCACCGTCAGCCAATGGAGGCGGCCGCCTCCGGCCAGTTGCGGAGGCGGTTGGGGATCCCTGCTCAGGATGGTGACCTCATGTCCCTGACGGAGCAGCTCCTGGGTTAAGGCCACCAGGGTCATTTCGGCCCCCCCTAAACTCTTCAGACTCTGGCGGATCAGGGCGAGGTGCATGGGTGCAGCTGCTGTTCGATGGCGGCCAGCACCTCTGCGGCGGTGATATCGGTGAGACAACGGCTGATCTTGGTGCCGTTGCAGCCATCCCGACCGCAGGGTTGGCAGGGCAGGTTTTTGGTGAGAACGGTATGCCCCTGCCCCCAGGGGCGCCAATTGAATGGCCCCGAGGGGCCGAAGAGGACCACGCTGGGGGTGCCCACGGCGGCGGCCAGGTGCATGGGAGCACTGTCAACCCCCAGGAAGAGGCGGGCTTGGGCAATGAGGGCCCCCAAGGTTTTCAGATCGAGGCGGCCGGCCAGATTAATGGGAGTGCTCTGGAGAAGCTGCTGGATCTGGGCCAGGAGGGCCAGTTCGGGGGGGGCGGGGCCAGAGGTCAAAACCACGGGCAGACCATATTGATTTTGAAGAGCATCGATGACTTGGGCATAGCCGACCGGGGTCCAACATTTAAAGAGCCACCGGGCCGGTGGATGGATGAGAATGAACCCCCGGGGCTGCAGGTTATGGGACTCCATGAGGGCCTGCACCTGCCGGGTGGTCTCCTGATTCCAATAAAATTCCGGGCCGTGGTGCTGAGGAATAATCCCCAACACCTCCACCAGGGCGAGATTTTTCAGCACCGTATGGGTTTTCAGGGGCGGGGCCGGGGCCAAAAGGGTGAAGGCCAGGTGGCGGTGCCAGAAGGGACGGCCGGGGCGATCAAAACCTATTCGGGTCGGGGCTCCGGTTAGCCAACTGTACCAGGCTCCCCGATCTCCCCCGGAGAATTCCAGGACCAGGTCGAACCGCCGCCGCCGCAGCGTCTGAAGCAAGCGCCACTGTCGAGGCAGACCGGCTCGGCGATCCGTGGTGATGATTTCGTTCAGCAGGGGGTGGTCGCTGAGCATGTCCTCCATGCCTTGGGGGACCAGGGCGCTGAGGCGGGCGGCGGGCCAGGCGTTATGGAGGGCCCGGAGCACCGGCGTGGTCAGGAGGATATCGCCCAGATGTTTGAGCTGAATGAGGAGAATACGGCTAGGCGTCATCGTCGGCCGTCGGGGTTTTGGGGCCAAACGCCACCCCTCTTTTGGATTGGCGGATGAATTCCAGGAGATACCTGACATCATCGGTCAGCGGCACTTCGGCCTCTACCCGGGCCAGGGCTGTTTTCAGATTAACGCGGTGGAGAAAGAGGATGCGGAAGGCCTGCTTCAGGGCGCTGATCCGCTCCCGGGTAAAACCGGCCCGCTTCAGGCCCACCAGGTTGAGGGCCCGCACGGTATGTTCCCCATCGCTGATGCAAAAGGGGGGGATGTCCCGGGAGGCCCGGGAGCCGCCTCGCATCATGGCCAGGCGACCCACCCGGCAGAACTGATGGATGACACAGTTGCCGGAGATGAGGGCCCGGTCCTGGACCTCCACGTAGCCGCCCACCAGGGCCCCGTTGATGACGATGACGTGGTTGCCGATCTGGGTATTATGGGCCAGATGGGAGAGGGCCATGAGAAAATTATGGTCCCCCACGCGGGTGGCGCTGCCCGGCAGCGTGCCGCGATGGATGGTCACATATTCCCGGATGAGATTCTCCTTGCCGATGATGGTATAACTGGGCTCCCCCTTGAAGGCATAGTCCTGGGGTTCATGCCCGATGACCGCTCCGAAGGAGATAAGGTTGTTTTCCCCGATGGTGGTATACGGCCCGATGTAGGCATGGGCCTGGATGCGGGTGCCGGCGCCGATGCGGGTTGGACCTTCAATGATGACCCCGGGGCCGATTTCCACCCCGGGGCCCAATTCCACATCAGGACTGAGACGGGCTGTGGGGTCTAGTTGCATGGTCAATATCCCTGCCCGAGTGCCGGTGCAGCTCCCGGGCTTTGGCGTATTTTACAAAGGTATAGACACTATAGAGAAAAGCCAGAGTATAACCGTCCCGGCCGGCCAGGAAACCCAGCTTGAGGAAGTAGAGCTTGCCAAAGGTCAGGGCCGGCCGCCAGACCAATTCGCCCCAACGGGGTTTTTTCCCCTGTTTGAGCAGCTCCTGGGCCGCCAGGGTGGAGTAGCGATCCAGGCGGAGGATAAAATCGCTCAAGGAATTGTAGGTATAGTGCAGCATGGGGTGGCGCAGGGTGCCCACCTTACCCTGCACCTGGACGCTTTCGTGCACCTCCCGCTCCCCAAAGCGGCCCTTGTCCCGGCGAAAGAGACGGATGGAGTAATCAGGGTACCAACCTAGGTATTTAATGAAACGGCCGCAGAAGAAGTTGCGTCGGGGCACCCGATAACCGTCGGCGGGCCCGTCGGCGGCCAAGACGGCCTGGATCTCCTGACGCAGCTCCGGTGTCAGGCGCTCATCGGCGTCCAGGACGAACACCCAGGGCATGGTGGCCAGATCCAAAGCCCGATTTTTGGTCCGCCCAAAACCTTCCCATGCCACCGAAAAGACCTTGCCGGTGAATTGCCGGGCCAATTCAACGGTGCCGTCAGTACTGCCGGAATCCAACACCACAATTTCGTCGGCCCAACGGGCTGATTCCAGGCAGGGGACGATGTTGTGCGCCTCATTGTGTACAATAACAGTTACTGAGAGGCCGGGCATAGGGCAGCAGGAATCTTCTGGGCTTTATCCGGCAACATGACGGGGATATCGTCCTTGATTTCGTAGAGCAGGCCACAGGGCTCACAAATAAGCCCGGTGCCTGTACCATTGAGCTGAACTTTCTGGCGGCATTGGGGGCAGACTAAGAGATCCAAGACCCAATCTGGCAGACTCATGAGACCCTCCTGAGACCTTTCCCTGAAGATTCTCCCCCTGGGGTCCGGCGGTTCGGTTTCCCAAAGCCCCCGGCCGCAGACGGATTCTGCTCATATGCTACCAGAATGGGCCGCTTTTGCCAAAAATTTTCCAATAGTATGGCAGGGGAAGATTCCCGGACCCGGACCGGTAGTATGATGTCTCAACTATTGGGAGGCGTCGGCCTGATCCATGGCCAGCAGGGGCCGCTCGGCCCCCGGATCCGCCAGTTCGGCCGGGCCTTCCGGTCCGGAGGAGGATGGGGCCGATAAGACCCGGCCGGTTTCCTGATCAATGACCACACCGTGCCGTTCGGCCAAGAGCAGCAGGTATTGGTACTCCATGGCCTGTTTGGCCAAGCGATAGCGCAGAATCAGACTGATGGGCAGATAAAGCAGGCTTAGCGCCACGATCCCGATGATCAGATAGGTGCCCCACAGGCCCAGGACCGAAAACAGGGCCTTGAGGTACCCCAGGACCTTCTCCGGAAAGATCAACCCATAGAAAAAGGCAAAGACCACCGCCAGACCCAACAGATAGGTAATCAGGGAGACCTGGTGCTGGAGGCGCATCCCGGCCTTCCAGGAGCGGCGTTCTCCCTGAAGATCAGTGGTATTGAGGAGATCGAAACCTCGGATGATAAGGCCGAAGAGGAAGATCATGACGATGGGGGCCAGGAAGGAGACGACCAGGTATTCCTTCCACGGGAACGGAACGACCCGGACTTCACCGCCGAACCAACCTTCGTCAATCTGCCAGATGATGGTGGCGGCCAGAATAATGAGCTCCACCAAGACCACGAAGACCAAGAAGCTGTTGAAGATATATTTTTTCTCCCCGGCATCATGGAGGCTGAAGAAGCGACTCATGGCTTTTCCTTTATGAAACTTCGCCCTGTTGGGGGCTGTTGCTGTCCCTGCTAAAATTATTTTAGCCTGTTTGGGGCAGCTTGCAAAGCCTTTTCCACGGCGATAACCGCACTGCCGGGTTAGGAGTGGAGTGGAATGCGGGTGGCAGGGGACTGTTCCGGCAGGGCTCGGAGCAGTCCCAGGAGGAGGAGCAGCAGGAAGCCGTCTTCGGCCAGGGCCAGCCAACCCACCGGGCGTTCCACCAGGAGGCCGCAGCCGCAGTCAATGTCCAGACCCCGTGCCATGGTGACGGCGATGGCGGCCAGAAATACCACCATCAGGGCGGAGAGGACCAGTAAGGCGCTGCGGGGTTTCCAACCCACCAGGAGGGCGGCGGCACTCACCGCCTCGATCCAGGGGAGAACGGCGGCGGTAAGGGCCACCAGGAATGGGGGCAGGAGCTGATAAGCCTCCACCGCAGCGGCAAAATGGTAAGGACGGATGATCTTGTCAATGCTGGCGTACAAAAAAATTGCCCCCAGAAAGAGACGGAAGCTGAGCAGCAATGAGCGCTTAACGGACGATGTCAACCGGATACCCCGCCTCATCCCAGGCGCGAAAGCCTCCCACATAAACAGCTACCTGGGAATAACCTTGTTTTTTCAGGAATTCGGCCACCCGGAGGCTGGCATGGCAGTCCACGGAGCCACAGTAGACGATGATGGGCTGGGCCAGGCTCACCCCCTGCAGGACGGCTGCCACCAAACGGGCCGATACCTGGGAGGCCGGGAGGTTCAAGGCCCGCTGGATATGGAGTTCCCGATATTCCTCGGGTTCCCGGGCATCAATGAAGAGGGTCCGCCCCTCTTCATGCCGAGCCAGGGCCTGTTCCAGGGAGCAGGTGGGCAGGGCAGCCAAGCGGCGGGCCGCTTCCTCCTTTTCCACGGCGGCGATTTGGAGGTCCAGGGTCCCCTGGAAGCCGTGCAGGACGAGCTGCCATTGGACCAGGAGACCCAAGATCAGACCGAGGAGGGTCAGCACGAAGGCCCAAGTGCAGTCGCGACGGGACAATTGGAAGAGCATGGGACCTTAGATTTTATGGTTTTATCTCAGTGGCTTCCGGGGCGTTGGCGGCTTCCGAGGCCGTGAGAAATTTCCGGTTGCCTTGGAAAAAGGGGAGGGGGGCGAAACCTTCCACATCTTTGGACCAGCCCTCGGCCTTGCTATAATGGAAATAGCGCCAGACCCGGCCGTTGTGGAGATCGGCTAAAAACGTTTTGCCGCCCTCGGTCACCAGGGCAAAACGTGGGCCCACGGCCTGTTTGGGGGCGCCGGCGAGGGCGGCCTCGCCGCCTTTGGCCACCTGAAGGGTGAAGTCCTTTTTTTCCAAGGCGGTGGCGACCCGGCGGTTGATCTCTCTTTCCAAATAAGGCCCGTACAAAAGGAAGATACTGGCGGCGATGATCCCCAGCACAAGGGCCCAGAAAAATGTCCAACCGGTGCTTCTGGCCATGACTCCTCCCCAACTGCCGCCTCAGGATAACGGGGCAAGCGGCGCCGCCGGAAATAGCATATAATACCAGGAAAATAAAGTTGTCAGTGGTCGGTTATCAGAAAAATCAGTTTCCGGTTTCTGGAAAAAATCAGATTTAGTGGGGCGGGCCTCCGTGCCCGCCCAAGTTAGCCAACAGCAGCGACCTTTATTTTCATGGTTCGCGGGTGACTTTTATCGGTAATGGCAATAATCTAAGCCATAGCTTCGGTTATTTGGCAAGAAATGTCAAGAGGTTCGGAGGCTGAAAACGTGATCCCAGAACGCCGCCAAGACATTAAGGTCATCGCCTTTGATTTGGGCAATGTGTTGGTGAAGGTTGATCATCTTATTTTCTGTCGTAAACTTGCCGAGTTGGCCGGAACCACCCCGGAAGCGGTATATGACGCCGTTTTTGCCGGCAGTCTGGAGCCGGGGTATGACACCGGCCGGATCTCAACCCAGGAATTTTTTGAGGCAATCTGTGCCCGATGGCAGGTCTCCCTCTCCCTGGCACGGTTGGCGGCCTGGTGGAACAGCATCTTCACCCCCATCCCCGAGATGGAGGCGGTGGTGCAGCATCTGGCCGCCGTCTATCCTCTGCACCTCCTTTCCAACACCAATGAGCTGCACTTCGAGTATATCCGGGAGAATTATCCATTGTTGGCACACTTCCGGAGTTTTGTGCTTTCCTACGAAGTGGGGAGCCGGAAGCCGGAAGCAGCCATTTACCAGGCCCTTATCCGGCGGGCTGGAGTGGCGCCGACCCAGATCCTTTTTTTGGATGACAGATCAGACTTTGTCCAGGCGGCCCAGACGCAGGGTTTACAGGCCTGGCAATTCACCCACCCCGGCCGTCTGGTTCAACAGCTGCAGGCACAGGGACTCTGGTAGAGACGGTAAGCTCAATAGGAGGTCCCCATAGCCTTTTCCAATTGGGCTTCGGCCACCTTCAGGTCGTAGACGGCCCGGATGTAGGTCAGTTCGGCGTTGAAGTATTTCACCTGGGCATCGGTGACTTCGATGATGGAACCGACGCCGGTCTGATAGCGGCCCCGGGCGAGATCCCAGTTTTCCCGGGCGGCCTCCTGGCCTTTGGCCGCCGCCCGGATGCGCTGGGCCGCGGCCTGCATATTCAGGTAACTCTGTTCCACCTGTTTGTTGATATCCTGGCGAAGGACCTCAGTATTGGCCTGGGTCGCCCTGAGGTTGGCTTTGGCCTGCTGCACGGCGTAGCGGGTGGCCAGGCCCTCGAAGATGGGCACCGAGGCGTTGAGGGAGAGGGACCAGGTGCCCCGCATGTCGCCGTAGGGCTTGCCTTGGGTATTCTGAAGCCCCTGGGCATAAAGGGTGGGAAAATAACCGGCGCGGGCCACTCGGACAGCCTGCTGATCCGCCTGTTCCTGGTAGCGGTTCCTTCCCAGCTCGGGGCGGTCGCTGAGGGCCTTCTCCTTGGCTTCGGCCAGGCTTACGGCCCGGGGACGCGTCTCCCCCTGAAAACTGAGGCCGGAATAGGGCCAGGATTTTAGACCCAAAGCGGTCATGAGGGCCACCTGGGCAATCTGCAGGTTGTTGCGGGCCGTGATGAGATCGGCCTGGGCGGTGTAGAGGTTGGCCTCGGCGGTGGTGACATCAATGCGGGCCCGCACCCCGACCTCATAGAACCCCTGAGCCTGTTTCACCAGCTCTTCGTTGAGACGGAGATTTTCAGCACTGACCTGGACGGCCCGTTCGGCAGCCAGATAGCCGAAAAAAGCGGTCTTGACGTCCAGAACGACCTGCTGCCGGATTTGCTGCAGGTCCATTTTGGCGGCCTCAAAGAGGGCCTTGGCTTGGCCTACCTGGCCGAGGGTCTTGCCGAAATCGTAGAGGAGCTGGTTGGCCTCAAAACGATGGATGGTGAAATCGTTGACCTCGCTGCGTCCCCCGGCGAACTGTCCGGCACCGGAGGGTATGGCCAGACTGGAAGAGGGAACCGACGTGCCGTAATAATAGGAGGAGGTATGACTGACCCGGGGCAGCAGGTTGGCCCGGCTGGCGCCGATCTGGGCCTGAGCGGCCTGGGAGCGGGATTTGAATTCCGTGATGGCCGGGTGGTTCGCCAAGGCGGTGGCAATGGCCTCAGAGAGCGTCAGCTTGCCCCCCCCGGTCTGGCCAGCCGCCGGCAAGGACCAAATAAGCACGATTAACAGGAAGAAGAGGGTGCCGATACCACGTTTTCTTCCTGGGGAGACGAACCTGAGAAGTGGAGAGGGAGTATCAGCAAATCGGGACATAATCCACCTTGAAAGCACTGCTGAAGAGGCTGCTGCCCATGTTCTACTATAAGCTCTGAAAGGGGGGAGGGCAAGGACTGCGGCAAGTCCAGCAGGATTGAAAAGCACTGGATGGGCACTTCATTCATCCTTGGCTGCGGCCCTTCCCAGAGCGGCGATACGTTGAATCAAGCCGGTGGTGGAGTATCCAGGAACATAGGGAATGACCTGGACGCGACCGCCCCAGGCCAGCACTTCGGCCGCGCCGACGATGGCGTCGAGGGTATAATCGCCTCCCTTCACCAGGAGATCGGGGCGGAGGGTAAGGATCAGTTCCAGGGGCGTATCTTGGCTGAACAGGACCACCAGGTCCACACAGGCCAAGGCGGCCAGGACTTCCGCCCGCTCGGCTTGGGGGTTGATGGGACGGCCCGGACCTTTCTGAAGGCGGCGGACGGAGGCGTCGTCATTGAGGCCCACCACCAGGAAATCTCCCAAGGCCCGGGCGGCCTGCAGGTAGCGGACATGGCCGACATGGAGGAGATCAAAGCAGCCGTTGGTAAAAACCACCCGACAGCCCCGGTCTCGGCGGGCCTGGACCTGGTGACGGGCCTCCTCCCAACTGACAAGTTTTCCCTGCAGCGGCTCAGGCATAACCGACTCGTGCCACGGTGATGACCTCCAGGCGGGCAGCCCCGGCCCGGCGCAGGACCCGGGCGCATTCCCTGATGGTGGCACCGGTGGTGTAGACGTCATCCACCAGGACGATGTTCCGACCGTTTACTTCCTGGGGGGCGGTGACGGCAAAGGCGTTTTTCACATTGACCAGGCGCTCTTGAGAGGAGAGACCCACTTGGGGGAGGGTAGGGCGCCGACGGATAAGGACCTCGGGGGCCACAGGCAGGTGGGAAAGGTGTTTGGCCAGGAGCAGGGCCTGGTTAAAACCCCGCCAGCGCAGCCGCCGCGGATGCAGGGGCACCGGCACCAGGAGTTGAGCGTCGGCCAGCATGGCGCTGATATCCGGTTCTCGGACCATGATCTGCCCCAAGAATTTGGCATAGAGGACCTGGCGTTGATATTTGAGGCGGTGGATAGCCTCTAAAATAAAGCCGTCATAAAAACCCGCAGCCCTGGCCCGATTAAAAGGGGGCGGCTGGCGCAGACAGGCATGGCAGAGGTGGTCGCTCACCATGGGACTACGAAAGGGAGCGCCGCACCGGGGGCAGCGGGGCCGGGGCAGGAGGGGCAGGGCCGCCAAGCAATCTGGACAGAGCAGGCCGGGAGTCTGGGGGGGGATGATCTCCTGGCAGTTCAGGCAGGGGCGGGGGCAGAAAAAATCCAGAACGGTTTGGAAAGCGGCCATCATCCCTGCCATTGTCCCCCAGTTCATGGCGGTTCACCGGCCCTGAAAACGGAAGAGCACGATCTCACCGTCCTGGAGGGGATAGTCACGGCCTTCCAGGTGCATGAGCCCGGCTTCCTTGACTCTGGCGGCTGATCCCAGGCGGACCAGGTCGGTATAGGTCATGATCTCGGCCTTGATGAAGCCTTTCTCCATATCGGAATGGATGCGCCCGGCGGCCTTGGCGGCCGGAGTCCCGGCCGGCACGGTCCAGGCCCGGACTTCGGCGCCGACAATGGTATAAAAGGTGATCAGCCCCAGCAATTCATAACTGGCCCGGACGAGACGGACCAGACCCGATTCCGGGAACCCGGCTGCCGCCAGGAACTCCTGACGCTCCTCCGGGGGCAGCTCCTGGAGTTCGGCCTCCAGGTCCGCCAAGATGGGGATCAGCGGCACCCGGCGTGGCGCGGCCAGGGCTTCCAGGGTCGGGAGCCACCGGCGCTGTTGCCATTCCTCCTCGCTGAGGTTGGCCACCCAGAGGCAGGGTTTGCCGGTGAGGAGAGGGACCTCGGCCCCGAAGGCGGCCTCGGCGTCACTGCGGGGAACTTCCCGGGCCCAGATGCCTTGGTTGAGGGCGGCGTCCAAGCGCCGCAGGAAGGCCAGCTGGGCCGCGGCCTTTTTCTCCCCGGCTTTGGCAACCCGTTCGATTTTGGCCAGATGGCGCTGCAGCAGCTCCAAGTCTGCCAGGAGGAGTTCGGTTTCGATGATACCGATATCCCGGACCGGGTCCAGGGTGGGGGCGATGTGGGGGATGTCCGGGGCGGCGAAGAGGCGGATGACCTGGACCAGCAAGTCCACCTCCCGGATCTGGGCCAAAAATTGATTGCCCAGACCTTCTCCCTGGGATGCCCCTTCTATGAGCCCGGCGATATCCACAAACTCGATGGTCGTAGGGGTGAGCTTGGGAGGCTGGAGGAGACGCCCCAGGGTTTCCAAACGGGGGTCGGGCACCGGAACGCTCCCTACACAGGGGACGATGGTGGTGAAGGGATATCCGGCCACCTCGGCCTTGCCGCCGGTCAGGGCGTTGAAAAGAGTTGATTTCCCCACATTGGGGAGGCCGACCAAACCACAGCGACAGGCCACGGAGGATACTCCTCATTGATACAAGCTGCCAACCCGGGCGGGCTTAACTGCCCGCTTCCCTTAAGAACCGGGTTATCTGTCCACCCTCTATACCTTCCAGATACCGGGTATGGCGGTACCGCAGAAGCTGCAGGTACCGTCGGTCATTTTTATTTCCCCCACCTGATAGCCCCGCCGGGGGATGATGAGCTGTTGACAGTGGTGGCAGTAGGTATTCTCGGCGGGATGTTGAGGCACGTTGCCCAGATAGACGTATTTCAGTCCCACCTGTAGGGCGAGGTCCCGAGCTCGGTTCAGAGTGCTCACCGGCGTGGGGAAGTGTTGCTTCATTTTATAGAGGGGGTAGAAGCGGGAAAAATGGAGGGGCGTCAGGGGGCCCAATTCATCCCGGATCCAGGTGCACATGGCGGTCAGGTCCTTGGGGTCATCGTTGTATTGGGGGATTATCAGGTTGACGATTTCCACATGGACACCGTGGCGCCGCAGGATTTTCAGGGTCTCCAGGACCGGCGCCAAAGTGGCACCCACCAGTTCCCGGTAGAAGGTTTCGGTAAAGGCTTTCAGATCCACGCAGGCGGCCTGGAGGAAGGGACAGAGGGCCTCCAGCGGTTTCGGGTTGATGTAGCCGGCGGTATGGCAGACATTAATGATGCCGGTGCCCTGGCAAAGGCGGGCGATCTCCATCATATATTCATAGAAGATCATGGGTTCCACATAGGTGTGGGCAATGGAAGGGCAACCGGTGCGCCGAGCCGCCTGGACCACGGCTTCGGGACCGAGGTCGTGGTTCAAGGTCTCTTCGGGCCGGGCCTGGGAGATCTCCCAATTCTGGCAGAACTTGCAGTGGAGATTGCAGCCGGCCGTGGCCAGGGAATAGGAACCGGTGCCGGGCAGGACGTGGAAAAGGGGTTTTTTTTCGATGGGATCTATGTGGACCGCACAGGGATTGCCATAGGCCACGGTAACGTATTGCCCCCCCCGGTTTTCCCGGACGCCGCATTCACCCCGATCGCCGTCCATGACTTCGCAGTGTCGGGGGCAGAGGTCGCACCGGATATTGCCGTTGGCCAAGACCGCATAGTACTGGGCGGGTTGGGGGCGGACCAGACCGAACTGGACTCCCTGAGCCCCCGCCCGGCGAACCGCTGCGGGTGCGGCCAGCAGACCCAGACCCAGGCAGCCGGCCTGCAAGAACTGTCGTCTGGTGCACTGCCAGTCCTGAAAGATCAACCTAAGATAACCTCACTATCCCATTGCTGCCGGCCTGCAGCTGCGCCGGCCCTGGCCTGACCAGAGCGGCGTCGGAGCCCCAACGTAATGACCCCAGATCAGTGCCGAGGGGAAACTCGGCGTCACTACTATTTATTATACCATCCGCAGAGGCGAGCCTCTACTTTTTTTGGCAGAGGTGGAATTGACGCGCCAGGGGAACGGCAGACATACCTGGCAGGTTGGTCTGATCCGTCCAGGAAAGCTGGAGCCGGATATCAGGACTGGGGCAGGTTGAGACGTTGCCTGAGAACGCCGGAGGTTTTAAAGACCACCACCCGACGGGCTCGCAGGATGAGGTCTTCTTTGGTCTGGGGATTGCGGCCCCGGCGGGAGTTTTTGCGGCGCACGCTGAATTTGCCGAAGCCGCTGATAAGGACGTCTTCTTCCCGGATCAATGCCTCTTTGATGAGTTCCAGGACACGCTCTACGGCGCTGCGGGCCTCTGGCTTGCTCAGGCCGAGCCGTTCGGTAATATTGGTGATAACCTTTTCTTTCGTCAGGGCCATGGCCGGGGCTCCTTCCTGCTGCCGGGGGAGAGTCAGGCTCTTTTGCAGAATTCGCAACTATTATTATTCACAAGTAAATCTGTGTCAAGTATTTTTCCAGCTCTCTGGATATTTTCCCGGCGTCAGATTGACCCGGGGACCGGTGCGGGGGCGGAAGTCGGCGAAGAAAGGCTAATCGGCCAAGCCGGTGAGGAAGGCGAGGCAATTCTGTCCCAGATCGGGGAGGTAATAGCCGCCCTCCAGGAGGGCGAAGCAGCGGCCTCCACACTGCCGCCGGGCAGCTTGGCGCACCCAGGCGCCGATCTGGCGGTAGTCGTCGGTCAACAGCATGCCGCCCCAATCTTTGAGGTAGGTGTCGAAGCCGGCGGAGACGCCGATAAGGTCAATCTGACGGTGGACCTGGAGAGTGGTTCTGACCTGAGAGAGAAACTGATCCCGGCGGCTGGCCTCGATGTTCACCACCTCCACCTCAGGGACATCGGCAAAGATACGGTGGGTGCCGTCACCGAAATGGAGATCAATATCCAGGATGAGGGCTCGCTGGATGCGGCCCTGGCGGCGCAACCGAGCGATGGCGATGGCCATGTTGTTGTAAAAACAGAAACCCCAATGGCTGTCAGGCCCGGCGTGGTGGCCCGGCGGCCGCAGCAGGCCGAAGGCGGGCTCTCCGCTCAGGGCGGTCTCGGCGGTCAGGATGGCGCCGCCCACGGCCAGGAGGGCCACGGCATGGACGTCGGGTTGACTAGCCATGGCTCGCAACAGACGGGGAGTATGAACCAACAGCAGGTCCTGGGGCTGGGCCGGACTGGGAGTGATAATATCGCCGCATCCTTGAACGGCCTCGTAAATGGCAGTCAGTCGTTGGGGGTTTTCCACCCCGGCGGTGGGGTAGGGTGTCAGAAATTCTTGGTGATAGATTATCTTCATGACCGTAACTTCTCGGGTAAGGAAGAGGTCTTCACCGGCCGGCGTTGGAAGGCCAGGGCTCCGAACCGACAGGCCTCCACACACCGGAGGCAATTGATACAGGCGGCGCTGTTGGCATCTTTATAGGGCCGACAGCCGGTGGGACAGCGGCGCTCGCAGGCCAGACAATGGACACATTTTTCTTCATCAAATTGAAGACAGAAGAGACTTACCCGGTTGAAGAGGCCGTAAAAGGCCCCCAGGGGACAGAGCAGACGGCAGAAGAAGCGACTGATGAGGACGGCACCGACAATAATCATCACCAGCCAGAAGATCTTATGCCAGAAGAAAAAGCCGATACCCTGCCATAACGAGGGCTTGATGAGCAGGAGGGGTAAAGCACCCGTGAGGGTGCCGGACGGGCAGAGGAGTTTGCAAAACCAGGGTTGCCCCATTCCCAGGTCGTCCAACCAGAGCAGGGGCATGAGGATGACCAGGACCAGGAGGACCAGATAGCGGAGATAGTTGAATCCGGCCGGCAGCTTGAGCTTGGGAGTGCGGATCTTATAGAACAGATCCTGGATGAGGCCAAAGGGACAGAGCCAGCCGCAGGGGAATCGACCGCTGATGACGCCGATGACGCCCAGATACCCCACCACTATCGAGCCGAAATGCCAGGCTCCGGACTGCAAGGTGAGGCGGATGGAAGCCAACATGTTCTGGAAGGCCCCCACCGGGCAGCTCAGTACCGCAGCCGGACAAGAATAACAATGCAGACCCGGCGTGCAGAAACCCTTGAGGGGACCCTGATAGATGGCCGAGCCGAAGGGAAAAAGCAGATAGCCATTGGTGATGATGGCAAAAAGGGTCTGCACCAAGCGTCGGTATCGGTTCATTACCCCAATCCGATGCAGGAGAGGCAGATGCTGGTGCCGGAGTTGAGGATATCAGCGACTTCCCCGCTGTTCAATCCGAATAGCAGGAGGGCCACAAACAGGATGAGAAGCCAGAGGGAAACTTTGGGCATGAGTTCCTCCCAGCCCAGGGGCTCGGTCCGACCGCAACAGCGACGCTGACCGGTTCAGAAGCCGCCACACGCCACAACGGTCATAATCTCGGCACAGGATATCCCTAAGCCATCAGTATTCATCGGGAAAGGACGCGGTGAAGGCTGCAGCCGGAGGCTTGAGCCAACCACCCCCTGCCGCCACCGCGGCTCCTTGGTCATGGGTTCCCGGAGGGCTACTGTTGTGGTTATAGTATATCCTTCCAAAAGATCAAGCAAGGGGGAAAAATTTTCCTGAAATTCTGGCTATATTAAATAATTATGATATTCTTATAAATCATACGCCCAACTGCAGGAAGCTGGAGAGGGGGAGGTTGACGATGCTGAGGAAGGATGGAGAGGCGTCCCCGGAGGATTGGCTGACCCTGCCGACGGCGAAACGGCGCCTGGAGCAGGCCAGCCAAGCCCTGAAGGCCATGGCTCACCCCGGCCGGTTGAGTATTTTGGAGCTGCTGAGCCGGGCAGAACGCTCGGTGGGGGAGATGGAAAAACTGCTGGGCCTCTCCCAGGCCAATCTCTCGCAACATCTGCAGCTGATGAAAGACAAAGGCCTACTCTCCTCCCGGCGAGTGGGGAACCAGGTCTTTTACGCCCTGCGGGACAACCGTCTCATGGGCCTCCTGGCCCTGGTCATGGACTTATTCAGTCCCGATAAATAAGATAATTATAATAATCTAATAAATAGGGATTGGGTCCGGCCCGGGGGCGAGACCCTTTATTTCCGGGGCAGCCTCTGGGTTTGGCCAGTCAGGTGAACACGGCATTTTTCTCTTGACAGGAAAAAAGATTCTTGAGTAAGGTGGCCTAACTACCGTTGGAGGGAGGTCCGGCGGTGGTGCCGTCGAGAGTTAGGCGGCCGAGTTCTTTTAGGAGGCCTGGGAATCATGAAGAAGCTGGCTTTGATGGGGCTGATTGCCCTGCTGCTGGCCATGCCGCAGGGGGGGATGACCACAGAACTGGGTCTGACTTCCTATCCCAACGGTATTGAGAATTTTGCCTGTGGGGCGTTTCCGCCGCCGGGGATGTATTATCAGAACTACTGGCTGTTCTATACAGCCGATCGTTTTCCGGGGGGCCCTCCCAATCCCAAAGCGTTTCTCTTCGCCCAAGTGTTTCGTTTCATTTATTCCAGTAACTTCCAGATATTCGGGGCAAATTGGGGGACGCACCTGGTTTTGCCGCTGGTCTATACCGACCTTAAGTCCACCTTTCAGGGGATCACCATTGCCGATGATCAGCGGTTCGGCTTGGCCAACACCGCCTTTGATCCCGTCATCTTGGGATGGCATTTCGGTGACTTTCACGTGACCGCGGCCTTTGAGATCCAATTTCCCGGCACCTATGACCGGCTGCATCCGGCCAGTCCATCCCGGAACTATTTCACATTCCAACCGATCTTGGCGTTGGCGTATATGCCGTCCTGGGGTCTGGGGTTGAATATCAAAATGATGTATGACATCCCCACCCGGAATAACCGGCCCCTGGTGATAACGGGGGCTCGGAACTCCTATCAATCGGGGCAGGCTTTCCATTTTGATTATTGCGTGGACTATGCGGTCCTGCCCAACTTGCGGATAGGAGCGGCCGGTTATTATTACAACCAACTGACGGACGATGTCCTGGACGGCATGGATATCGGCTTCCATGGCCGGAGCTTTGCCATCGGCCCCGCAGTGAAGTATGATTGGGGGCGGTTGACCTTTGCCGTCATCAGTCAGTTTGAGATGGCCACCAAAAACCGGCCGGAAGGCAACCGCAACTGGATCAGGATCTGGTATGCCTTTTAAGGAGCGGCGGGCTGCACCCAAAGGAAGGTGGAGCTCACCAAATTGGCCAGAAGCCAGATGCCCGAAGCGGAGAGATAGGCCTCCACAGAGCGGTCAAAAAGAAAGTTGACCAGAGGGGGGAATTCGTCATCACCCAACCAGAGCAGGACGGCCACCGGCAGGCGGGGTAGGGGGCGGAGAACAAAAGCCGCATCGGCCATGGCCAAAGGTTCGCCCCCCAGGAACCGGGCCACCCGCTGAAAACCCGGGAGGTCCTGGCCGAACCGCTCCTGAAGGCCCTCCACGGGGAGGCAGTGCGGCCCCTTGAAATATTGGGATTCCCGCAGGTCGGCAACGGTGACCAGTTCATTGCAGAGCGGGTGAACCTGTCGGTTTTTTGCCAAAAAGAGAAGGGTCAGGAACTCCAGCTGGGGGTCGGCGGAGGGCTCCCAACCACCCCGGCGATGACGAAAAATCTGCCGGCGTCGCCGGTCCAGGAGGATGTCCTCCTGGAAGGAGGTGAAGACAAGACGGTCCTGATCTTGGGGCCGTCCGGCCAGGAGATGGCAGAGGACGGCCAGGTCCTGGTTCAGGATGGCCTCCCAATATGGCTCCGGGGTTTGGATAAAACTCCGATAGGGACTGATGGCCGGCGGCCGTTGTCGACGGCGGCGGCGCTGCATGTCCAGGAAACTCTGGCTGAAAGGGTAGGGGCCCTGGGAAAAATTTTCGCAGGGGAAGAGATCGCAGTCCCGGAGACAATAATCCACCCCTTTGAGGGCGGCGCAGGCCAGGACAGGGCAGGGCGCGCCCAAAAGCTGCCGTTGGGCCGCCAACTTGGCCTTAGCCGTTTGGCTTTTTCCCGGTCCACAACTGCTGCAGATATTCAGCAGCCTCAAAGAACAGACCTCGCAGGCAACCCCGCAGGCGCCGACGGGCATAGCAACTCCTGTTATCGTGGGACGGGCCGGTGGTTCGCAGGTCGCCCGCCGCATTTTCTCTTGGTTCAAGGATTAACCAAGGCAAAGATACATTTCAGATAAGCGCTCTCCGGCAGGGCCAGGAGGGCTGGATGGTCCCGGGCGGCGCCGCGACATTCGATGAGACGGGCGGAGCGGCGGGCCTCCTGGGCAGCCTGACGCAGGATTTCCAGGAATTCAGCGGGGGACAGATTATAGGAACAGGAGCTGGTTACCAGGACGCCCCCGGGTTTTAATAATTGCCAAGCCCGTCGGTTCAGCTCCCGATAGCCCTTAAAGGCCGCCGGCCGGTCGGACCGGCTTTTGGCAAAGGCCGGAGGATCCAAAATAATCATATCATAGCGCTTCCCCGCCCCCACGGCATTTTTCAGGAAGTCAAAACAATTGGCCTGGACCCAGTCAATATTGTGCTGCCCCTGGCGCCGGGCATTTTCCTGGGCCATCTGGAGGGCAGGGGCCGAGGCCTCCACCGCCACCACCCGACGGGCCCGGCGGGCGGCGTGGAGGGCGAAACCCCCTTGATAGGAGAAACAGTCCAAGACGTCGCCCTGGGCCCAGGCTGCGGCTGCCAGCCGATTTTCCCGCTGATCCAAGAATAGCCCGGTTTTTTGGCCCTTTAAGACATCCACTAAGAACTCCCCCTCACCCTCCCGGATAATAAGCGTCTCCGGCAAGGTGCCGTGGACCACCCGGACTTCCAAAGGCAGGTCTTCCAGGCGGCGGACTTCACTGTCATTGCGCAGGGTAATGGATTCCACCGGCATCAGACGGCGGAGAAGGACAAGGAGGTCATCCAACCGGCGCTCCAGCCCGGGATGATGGACCTGGAGAACCAGGTGGCCGTCATAGTTGTCCACAATGAGACCGGGGAAACCGTCGGCTTCGGCATAAATAAGGCGGTAGGCCGTGGTATCCCCAACAACTTTTTGCCTAAAGCTTAGGGCCTGTGTCAATCTGGCCTCCCAGAAGGCCTGATCAATGGGAGTGGCGTCCAGGGTCAGCCGGCGCAGTGCCAGGCGGGAGGCGGCGCTGTAAAAGGCCTGCCCCAGAAAGCGGCCCTGATGGTCCTGGACGGCAACGATGTCCCCGGCGGCGGCGGCCTGGCCGGGCCGGAGATCGTCCCGATAAACCCAGGGATGGCCACGCCGCCACCAGGCGGCGCCTTTGGGGCTGAGGGTGATGACAGGCAGGTTGAGCAAATTTTTCTCTCCCGCTGGAATGGAGCTTGGCAATGAATTCCAGGGTTAAAGGTAAAAGGTCAAGAATCAAAGGTCAAGGTTTTTTTCCTTCTTTCCAGCCTCTTTCCCCTCCTGTGGAAGCAAGCTTTGAATTTGGGCAATTTCCGTGGTTGTGGTATAGTAGAAGACGCGGTGAGAACTCTGACCAAGGAAGTCATGATGAGCACATTAGCAGGAGAAAACATCAGGAAGAGTCGGGGCAAAGGCTTTCTCTGGGCCTTGGTGCTGGTGGTGGTGGCCGGCGGTCTGGGCCTGGGGGTCTATCTGGGCTATCAGAGCTATTGGCGGCAGACGCCCCGCTACGCCCTCTGGCAGATGGTCAGGGCCATGCAGGCCAACGATACTCAGGCACTGTGGCAATATATTGACCTGCCGGCAGTGGTTGACAACCTGGTGGACCAATCCTCCGGTGACCTGGAGTCTTGGCTGCTGCCCAAGGAGTTGGATGGGACTGATGACCAGTTGTCGCGGTTTGGCCGACAACTTGCCAAGAAGTTTGCCAGATTTCTGGTACCGAAACTGGCCCTGGTCCTGGAACCACAGATCAAAACAGCCGTGGAAAAATATTTGGCGGCCATGAATACCGCGGAGAAAGCGGCGTTGGCGGCCATCCCGGCCCAGGCGCAGATCCGTCAGGAGGAAGGCTCGGCCTGGGTGACCCTGAGTGAGCCTAAGGGGGGCCAGAGGTTGCGCTTTCGCATGGTGCAGCCGGAGGGTGTGCAACAGTGGCGGATTGTGGAGGTGAACTACCAGGATCTCCGGGCCTTGGTGGATCGGCAGTTTTCGCCATGAGGTCTGACGGGTGGCTGAGCCCCTCATGGCCGTTGTGTCTGATAATATATATTATGTAAACCAATAGGTGCATCCGAGTTATCGTCCGGCGGTGTCAAGGGCCGGCCCTGAAGTTTCAAGAAAGGACCTGATATGAAATTCTTTCTGACGGGAGGCACCGGTTTTGTGGGATCGGCTTTGACCAAGCACCTGCTGCAGCAGGGTCACGAAGTGACCATCCTCTCAAGGCGCCCCCCCAAACACCCGGAGCCGGCTGCGGTTCGGCTGGTGCAAGGCGATCCAACCGCGCCCGGTCCCTGGCAGCATCAGGTGCCCGAACATGACGTTGTCATCAATCTGGCCGGGGCCTCAATTTTTGTTCGGTGGACGCCCGAAAATAAGAAGATTATCCGGGACAGTCGGGTGTTGACCACGAAAAACCTGGTGGCGGCTTTGGCCCAGGCCCCGTCCCGTCAGACCCGCCTGCTGCTGAGCACTTCAGCCATCGGTTACTATGGAGACCGGGGGGAGGCCGAGCTGACGGAGGACGATCCCCCTGGCCATGATTTTCTGGCCCGGGTGGCCCAGGAATGGGAAGATGCCGCTCTGGCTGCCCAGGACTTGGGGATCCGCACTATTGTCACCCGATTCGGTATTGTCCTGGGACGGGGCGGCGGTATCTTGGCCAATCTTGTGCCGCTGTTCAAAGGATTTGTGGGGGGACCGTTGGGCTCCGGCCGCCAATGGTTCTCGTGGATTGACCAGAGTGATCAGTGGCGGGCTTTCCTCTTTGTCCTGGAACATCCCGAGCTTTCCGGGGTGATCAACTTTACCGCTCCCAACCCGGTGCGCAATGCCGAGTTGGCCAAGGCTTTGGCGGAGGTGCTCCACCGTCCCAGTTTCCTGCCCACCCCGGCATTCCTGGTGAAACTGGTCCTGGGGGAGTTTGCGGACGTGGTCTTGGGTGGCCAGAAAGTCCTGCCCAAAAGACTGCTGGAAGCCGGCTTTACCTTTGCATATCCCACCATCGGCGCGTCCTTGCGCCACCAATTGGGGGAGACGGGATAAAAAACAGAGATGGATGGGGGCATTGTTTAGACCAGACTCCACCCCGGCGGGGTTGAAGGTATATCGCTCGTTGGCTACGATAGCCGGGATGGTAGGCTGGCCGTGGTTGTACTGGCGGCTGCGCCGGCGGGGATATGGGGCCAGTTTCAGGGCGCGGATGGGCTTGAGTCGGCCCGCAGTCCCGAGGGGCAGCGGGGCTCAGCCACGGATCTGGTTCCACGGGGTATCCGTGGGGGAGATTGCGGGGGCCGCGCCTTTGGTGCAGGAATGCCAAAGCCGCTGGCCCCAGGCACAGCTGCTCTTTTCCACCGGCACGGAGACCGGGCAGGCGGTGGCCCGGCGCCTCTACGGTCGCCTGGGGTCGGTTTTTTATTACCCGGTGGACGTTCCCTGGAGCGTGCGTCGGGTGTTGGACACGGTACAGCCCTGGCTGTATGTGGCCCTGGAGACGGAGATCTGGCCCAACTTCCTGCAGGAGGCCTATAGCCGGGGGGTGCGCCTGGCACTGATGAACGGCCGGCTGTCGGCCAAATCCTTCAGAAATTATCTGAAGTTTAAAGATTATCTTTTCCATATTATTAACCTTTTTAGTGTAATCGGTGCCAGCACTCCCGAAGACGCCGAGCGGTTCCTGGCTCTGGGCGCCCCCCCCGATAAGGTGGTTTGCACGGGCAATACCAAATTCGATCGCTGGCCCGACCAGGCGGCGATGGCGCAGCGGCAGGAATATCGGCGGCGGTTGCAAGTGGCAGACGCCCCGGTCTTTCTGGCGGCTTCCACCCACCCGGGGGAGGAGGAGATGGTCATCGGGGCCTATCGGGAACTGCGGAGGACCTCCCCTGCCCTCCTCCTGCTCCTGGCCCCCCGGCACCCGGAACGGACGGCCGCGGTAGGCCGGTTGCTGGAGGGGGCCGGCCTACCCTGGCAGCCTTGGCAGCCTCTCAAGGAGGGCCTGAGCAACCGGGAAGCGCCGGTGGTCATCATTGATACGGTGGGAGACCTTTTCGCCCTCTACGGCTTGGCGGATCTGGTCTTCGTGGGCGGCAGCCTGGTCCCCCACGGCGGCCAGAATATTCTGGAACCGGCCGTATGGGGCAAGGTTCCCCTTTATGGTCCCTATCTGGACAACTTCCGTCCGGCCCAGAACCTTTTGGAGGGGGCGGCCGCCAGCCTGCCCATCCAGGATCTGGCCAGCCTCGTGGCGGCGGGACGCTATTGTCTGGAGAACCCCATGGAGATGAGGCGCCGAGGCCTCCAGGGCCAGGCCGCCCTGGAGGTGCATCGGGGGGCGGCCCGGCGCCAGGTTGAGCTCCTGGCACCTCTGTTACCCGACGGCCGGGACCTGGCAGCGACGGCACAATCTTAAGAAATATTCTTAAAGTTATAAGTTATCTATTTATAATTAAAGAGAATAAAAGGGGTTCGCTCGGCGCTTCTGGAAATCTCCTTATTGCCCCCCTACCCTGCCGCCATCCCCGGAGGGCCGGGAAAGGGAATCCGTCGGCCCCGCACTGGGGCCAGAAACCCGGAAAGAGTGGCATGATTTATGTGGGCACTTCCGGCTGGCACTACCAGCATTGGCGGGGGGTTTTTTATCCCCCGGACCTGCCGCCGTCGAAATTTTTAAGCTTTTATCGCCAAGTTTTTAGGGCCGTAGAGGTGAACTATGCCTTTTACCGTCTGCCCAGTGCGGCGGCGGTCCAGGCTTGGCGGCAGGAGGTGCCTCCGGGGTTTGTCTTTGCAGTGAAGGCCAGTCGGATCATCACCCACCTGAAAAAGCTCCAGGGGGTGGCGGAGGTCCTGGCCACCTTCTTGGATCGGATTCATGGCCTGGGCGACAGGTTGGGTCCCATCCTGTTTCAACTACCTCCCCGTTTTCATTTCCACCCGGCACGTCTGGAGGCCTTTCTGGCCAGCCTGCCGCCGGCGCATCGCTACGCCATGGAGTGGCGGGACCCCACTTGGCTGGTGCCGGCCGCCTTGGAAATCTTGGCTCGGCATGGGGTGGCCTTTTGTATCTATGAGCTGGCCGGCCGCCGGTCTCCCTTGGAGTTGACCACAGATTTTGTCTATATCCGCCTCCATGGCCCGGCCGGGGCTTATCAGGGCAGCTACAGTGACCTCGCCCTGCAGACCTGGGCCCGGCATCTAGCCGATTGGGCTGCAACTGGCCGGGACGTTTATTGTTTTTTCGACAACGACGAAGCCGGGTATGCCGCCCGCAACGCCCTCACCCTCCAGACTCTGCTGCGATCCTGAAGGCCCGATCCAAAAAAAAGCAGCCGACCCGGCATTACTCGGGAGCGGCTGCCCTGTCCAAAAGCGCCTTGCTCTTAGTAAGGGGAATCACCCCGGATGAGCTCCAGGATCGGCTCAAATGTCTCCAGCATCTTGTAGATGGGTTCACAGCGCAAACAAGGAACCTGATTATCCCGGCCCCGGGAGGTGAAGGTATATTCCCGGGTGCCTTCGCATTGGGGGCAGTTTTCCGAGGCCAGGCGTAATTCCGCCACGAGGCGGCCCAACACCGAGTTGTCCAGATCGGTCTGGAGTTGGGCAAAGCTGAGGGGAGCGGTAATCATGTAAAACTCCTTTTTGGTATTTAATACTTAAAAGTAATTTAATGATGATTTTAGGAATGGCAAGGGGGTTGAAGAGATCTTGCCGCCAGCAGCCCGGTGGGTCTAGAGGGTGAGAATAAAACCGGCAGGATGGTGAAAATCGGGGGCGGCGGCAGGGTGGACCAAGGCCCAGTAGGTGCAGTGGCCGTCATGGTGCTGCAACACGGCACTCACAGCCGCCTGCCAGGCCGCAGCGGGCGGCCGGAAGACGGCAAGATCGATGTCCAGGCTAAGGGTCAGGCGGTCCGGTCGGCGCCGGATGGTGAGGGGCAGATGGGTGATGGCGGGTTCCTCGGCGATACCCTGGCGGTAGCCACTGAGGTGGAAGACATTCCAATGGCCGGCCGGGGAAAGGTTGAATTCCCAATATCCTTGGCGGCCGGGCAGGGCCAAAAAGAACTCGCAGCAGGTGGATTCCCAGAGCAGCCAGCGCCGGCTGGGGGTGGGGGCGGCGGCAGGGATGACCACCTCGGACAAATCCCCTGACAGGATAAAGGTGATGGCCAAACGGCTGCCCTGGCGGCAGAGCTGCCCGCTGAGGGCCACGGCCGGTGCCGCCAAGCCGTTCGGGAAGGGATGCAGGACGAAATCCTGGGGGCTCACCGCAATGCTCCGATCATGGCCCGGATGGCCCTTTCCTGGGCTGCGATGCTCTGGGCCAGATGAAACTGCACCAAGGCCCGTTGGAGGTTCTGCTGCGGGTGCCGGACGCGAAAATAGACATTACCGGCCAGATAGTCGGTGAAGAACCTGAGGCCCAGCTCGAAGGTGATGAGGGCCAAGCTGTCGTAGATATAATCGTAGTCAGCCGGCGCTAAAAAAGCACGGGCCTGGGAAAGGTAGCCGGCCAGCAGGGCGCGGCCCCGGCTGAGATCGAATTCCACCCGTTGCCATTGGCTGGTCTCCTCTCCCCAAGGATTGCCCACCGACCGAAGGCAGTCCCCCAGATCGTAGTGGATCAGGCCGGGTTTGACGGTGTCCAGGTCAATGATGCCCACGGCCAGGCCGCTGGCATCGTCCAGGAGGACATTATTGACTTTGGGGTCGCCGTGAATAATCCGGAGCGGCAGCTCGCCCCGGTGTTTGGCATCTTCCAGAATACTGACTCCCCGGCGCCGTTGGTTGATAAACTCCTGGGCAAAGGCTACCTCAGGGGTGGGTGGAGCAGTCGCCGCCGCCCTGCCGGCATCATAAGCCTGGATATACAAAGGGGTGACATGAAAACCGGGCAGGGTGTCAGCCAAGGCGGTGGGCGAGAGACTGCTCACCGCCAGGTGGAATCTTCCCAGGGCGTAGCCCACTTCCCAGGCCTGGCCCTCATCCTGGACAACATCCACGGTATGGGCAGCGGGGATGAAGGTCAGGGCCCGCCAGATGGAGCCCTGTTCATGGGAAAACAGGTCTTCTCCCCAGGGGGTGGGGATGATCCGAGGTATCTGCCAGCGGCGGTCTGGCGCCGGGGTGTTTTCCTGCTGCTGGCTCTCCAGGTGGGCCGTCAGGACCCGGAGGTTGGCCATGATCAGCTGGGGTCGGCCAAAGACGGCGGTATTGAGACGCTGCAGGATAAAGGGGGGCCGTCGGTCAGAGGTGACCAGAAAGGTTTCGTGGATGTTCCCCCCACCATAAGGTTGGACCCGCACCTCCTGAGAATCTGCAAAGACCACGGCGGCCTCCCGGGCCTCGGTGGGTTCGGGAGGTGGTGCGGCGTCTCCGGCCGGCGCGATGGGCAACATACTCCCCCCAGGCTCTTGGTGACAGCGGCGGCCTCTCAAGATTTTTTGCTCAAGAGCTGTACCGTCGCGGCCAGATGGTCCAGAATGCGTTTAAACCGATCCATAATCTCAAAATAGAGGGCGAAGGCCTGGGGATGGCCGAAACTGTGGGTCATGGTGGTCTCATGGGCGGTGGCCGCCTGGAAACAATGGGCTTTGATATGCTCCACTTCTCCCAGCAGATAGCGCCGTAACGGGGGGTTGACGGCATGGCAGAGGTCGGCCAGCCCCCGCAGCAGCCCGAAGACATGGATGAACAGATCATTCATGTGAAAAAAATCCTGGTCCGGGATGATGATAGAGCCCTTGATCTTGCGGGCGATGGGATCAGCCAGGTGTTTGGCCTCATCGGCGATGTGCTCCAGGTGGCCGAAGATGCCCAGCAATCTCTGCAAGTACACATTGTCGGCCTGTCCCTGACTGGCTTGGGCCTGTTCCACTTCTTCAAAGAGTTCGTCCAGATCCAAGGTGATATTCTCCTGGAGTTGGGGCAGGACCTCCAGTTCCGTCAGGTCGGAACGGTTAAAGGCCCGTCGTAAGGCGGCGATCATTTTGCGGATGTTGTCAATGATAGGTGACAGTGCCGCCAATTTGGCGAGGAAATAGCTCTTGTCAGGTGGAGTGGTCACTTTTCTTATCTTCCTTCCTGGAAATTATCATCAATCTGGCAGGGCCTGATAACTCACGCCCTACAAAAAAATCTGCCGTTGGGCAATACCTTTTCCCAAGAAAGATTTACCGGGATCTATGGCACAGCTGCGAACCATGACAATACAGGTTGTTGCCACTGGCTAACCTGGGCGGGTACGGAGGCCCGCCCCACGAGCAGAGAGCCGACGGCGGGCTCGGCCTGCCCTATCAGACTGCCATCTGCATACTGTTTAACGGGGGGTCAGGCGCATGAGGATGTTCCCCGACTGGTCCAGGAGTTCCAGATGGCCGTCGACCAGCCGCAGACGGCGGGTTTCGCCCAAGGCCTGCAGGAAAGATCGTTCCAGGGCGTCCCGGGGTGGCGGACAGGCCATCCTGGTGGTGGCCAGCGGCTTGAAGCGAAAGCTTTCGCCTTCCTGGATGAAAGAACCGGTGAAGCGGTTACAGCCGGTGGCGCCATGGACGCGTTGGCCCTGGGCCTTCAGGACCATGTGGGGTTCCTGCCCCGGACCGGCCACAGAGACAGGTTGGCCGGCTATTTCTACGGCCCGCCAATAAGTATTCCACAGGGGGGGATCAGTTTGGGCCGTGCAGACGCCGACCCCAAGGATCACCAACAACAGAGCCACACCGCCGGCCTTGGCCCTTGACCACCAGGTAGAGAGAGGAAACATCGGTTCGGTTCTCCGTCAATATTATTAATTGCCAATGGTTATATAAGTCACTCGCGACCCATGAAAATCTAGACTGTTGCCTTGGGCTACCTTGGGCGGGCACGGAGGCCCGCCCCACTAAAAGAGAAGCTCTGCCGGAACTATGAACTATGAACTTTATTTTCTAACTAATTGCCATGACTTATAAAAGTCACTTACGAAGCATGAAAATATAGGTCGCCGTGGCTGGCTACCTGGGGCGGGCCCAGAGGCCCGCCCCACTTATGAAGATCCAACGGCGGTAACGGCCCGCCCTATGAGGTTATCTCTGCCTCAGGCTTACGGCCGGTTTTACGAACAATGGATTGATGAGACTAAGTTCCTCGGATCAATTATAAAAATAGGCCGCACTGGTATGATCCGATTCCCAGACCGCCACCCGGGTGACCTTTACCCGCTGGTCGTTGATAAGGGCGCTGAGGCGTTCGAACAGGTAACGGGCCAGATTTTCCGAGGAGGGGTTCTGGTGCTGAAAGGCCGGCAGTTCATTGAGGAAGGTATGATCAATCTCCGCCAGCAGATCGTTGGCGTGGGCCTTGATTTTACCGAAATCCAGGACGAGCCCGGCTTCATCCAGGGAGTCGGCGGCGACGAAGATCTCTACCTTCCAGTTATGGCCGTGCAAAGCCTCGCATTTGCCGTAAAAATTATTCAGCCGGTGGGCGGCCGAAAATTGGGTTACCACCTTCAATTCATACATGGGATATCATCCACCCTTGGAGCTTTTCAGGGTCTTCAAACGGTTCTGGACCCGGTTGATTAATTGTTTGAGATCATTGTGGAGGGCAGCCAGTTCTTTGTGATGTTTGGCGTCAATCTTCTGCAATTCTTCCAAATAATAGGTAACGAATTCCATCTCCCGCTGGCGCAGCTCGGCCTCCACGCGCTGTTTCAGCTGTTTGACCAGGCTTTCATCCATCTTCCGACTCCGCGGCAATCACATTTTTATAGGCATAGCCACAGGCGCTGCATTCACCCTGAGCATTGAGCACCCCGATGCAGGCGCCATCGGGACAGAGAACCCGGTTGGCCAGATCCAGGGGATCTTCCTCCGGAAGCCGGTTGGCACAACGGCAACAGAACACGGCTTCGGGTAGGTTTTCGGCGCCGCAGTCAGGGCAGACCAAAACCTGCAGTTCGCCGCCGCAATGTGGGCAGAACATAGTTTCTCCTTGACTCTCTCCTGGTTCCGGGGCACGGTGAGGGGCGAGGCCCGCTCCGCACCCGGAGTCAGCGGCCAGGCATGGCTTCCGGCAGGCCGGTCGCTGACCGGGTGGTCAGGGTATCATTACTCATCACTCCTGAGCCTGCCTCCAGTCACCTTTTTCCCCCGCTATTGATGGTTTGTCTTAACGGAAAGGCAGGGTTTTGTCAATGCCGGATTGGGTGTTAGACGCTCCGCCTGTTCTTCCCCATGTCTGGTCGGTGGATCTAAAAGCGGTAGATGGGCCAAGCCCGTTGTCTGGCCACGAGCTTCAGATCCCGGGTGGGGTTGACCGCCACAGGGTGCCCCACCTGTTCCAACAGGGGGAGATCCGAGCCGTGATCGGCATAAGCAAAGGACCGGGATAAGACGAAACCGGCTTTTTCTGATAATTCTTTTAGTAATAATATTTTATTAATGCCTCGGGGATGGCGTCCCTGAATCCTGCCGGTGCATCGACCGTTGTGCATTGCCAGTCTGGCCGCGATCAGCCAGTGGGTTTGCAGGTCCTGATGCAGCGGCTGCAGCAGGTATTCCAGAGAGCCGCTCAGGAGTACGGTTTGGTGTCCCTGGCCTTGGTGATGGCGTAGACAGGCCAGACCGGCGGCGCTGAGACGGGGCTTTAGGAGGCGATGGTAACAGGCTTGGGCCAGACGTTCTACCTGGGTACAGGTCAAGCCCTTGAGGTAGGACTTGTCCCGGTGGCGGTCGTGGTATTGCCGCAGCAGGGACGTTAAAAAGAGAGCAGCCTGTCGGACGGGCAGGACCCTTTGCTGCAGCAGGTAGAAAAAGAAGAGGCGTTCGCTGGGGTAGCGGAGAAGCGTACGGTCCACATCGAAGATGGCGGCGATGTCCGGTCGGCGGCAGGGAGGATGCAACATGACCTCTCAGACGGCCGGAGGGCTGAAATAGATCCGGCTGTCCAGCAACACCGGCAGGCCCCGGAGGACGCATAAGGCCGCCACAAAATAGATGACGCCGAGGTTGATGGCCAATACCAGCTGGTGGTGATCAGGATACTGCCCCATCAGGGCGTAAGTAAGGGTCAGCTGGCAAAATATCCAGGCTTTGCTGAAGCCATACAGAGCCCGCATGAACCGGGAGGCCACCAGGAATCTGCCCCATCGGGAATGCATCATGCCAAAGACGGTCTGTCCCTGGCAGAGGGCCACCCCCCGGAGGCCGTCCACCAGAAAGGAGCGGATGAGGAAGAGGATGGGGACCCACAGAGGCACCAAATTGATGGACAGAAACACCACCCAGAGAACGTTCTCCACCGCCCGATCCAGGGCCACATCCAACACCGCCCCCAGAGCCGTCACTTCCTGCCGCCGCCGGGCCATATAACCGTCAAACCAATCCATCAGGAAGAGGATAATCAGTAGAGAGAAGCTGCCCAGACGGAGCATGATACTGTCTGCCAGCAAGAAGCAGATATAAACAAAGAGGAGCGGCAGACGACTCAGGGTAATAATGTTGGCCAGGGACATAGCAGGGAAGACCTCAGGATCTTATCATGGCTACTTTATCAGATTCAACCGGGTCAGACAATGGGGGTGGTGTCCCGCTGTCTTGAACAGGTTCAGAGATTTCAGGTTGATATCTGCCCGGAGCCGCAGCTCCCCCGGAAGTGGAAGTTTGCTCTCTTGCCGTGCCCCGGTGGGAGAGGCGGCTGGTGAGGTTGAGGAAGAGCCTAGGGGCGGGGTAACCCGCCCCGTTGGCAAGAGTACCAGATCAAAAACAGATCGGCATCAGAGTTAAAATTGTATATCGAAGATGGAGCTGATGGAATCTTCCTGATGGATGCTGGTGATGGCCTTGCAGAAGAGGGGAGCCACGGAGAGTTGCACGATTTTTTCTGATTTTCTGGCAGGTTCGCTTAGAGGAATGGTATCGGTGACCACCAATCGGTCGATGGCGGAATTTTCGATTTTGGATACAGCCTGGCCGGAGAGGACGGGATGGGAACAGCAGGCGTAGACAGCTTTGGCGCCGTGGTCCAGGATGACGTTGGCGGCTTCGGTGAGGGTGCCGCCGGTGTCAATGATATCGTCCAGGATGACGGCGATGAGGTCTTTGACCTCGCCGATGATATGCATGGCTTTAGCCTTGCCGGTTTCATCCCGACGTTTGTCAATGAAGGCCAGCTTGGAGCCCAGACGGCGGGCATAGGCCCGGGCCCGGGGGACGCCGCCGGCGTCGGGTGAGATCATGACCAGATTGTTTTGGAAAGTGGCCTTGATGTAGGGCATCATCACCGGCGAGGCATAGAGATTGTCCACGGGAATGTTGAAGAATCCCTGGATCTGGCCCACGTGCAGGTCCATGGTCAGAATACGGTTGGCCCCGGCGCTGGTGAGAAGGTCGGCCACCAGTTTGGCGCTGATGGGGACGCGGGGGGCCACCTTGCGATCTTGCCGGGCGTAGCCGTAATAGGGCATGACGGCGGTGATCCGTCGGGCTGAGGCCCTTTTCAGGGCATCGATCATGATCAACAATTCCATCAGGTTATTGTTCACGGGGTGGCAGGTGGACTGGATGACGAAGACGTCGCGCCCCCGGACATTTTCACCGATTTCCACCTTGATTTCGCCGTCGCTGAAGGTGCCCACCATGGCCTTGCCCAGCGGCATGGAGAGGCAGTTGCAGATTTCCAAGGCCAGGTCGGGGTTGCTGTTCCCGGCGAAGATCTTTAAGTCAGTATGCATGGCTCCTTACCCCAGATTACTTGGCTTCGAGGTCGGTTGGCCGGAAGACCGGCAGGCCGAATTACTGGCCGGCGGCTAAGGGCGGCGTCAGGAACCGACCACGGAGAGGTGCTCTCAGCCAGATCATGTTAAAATATTCTCAATCTCTTGGCAAGTTGATTTTTGGCAGGCTGATATCGCCGGCTTTTCTCCTGAAATTACCTGCGGGGGGAGTTCGGCCTTGCTACCGGGTTATACCAGAGGTCGGGGGGGAGGTGGCTGCTAAAAAGCATACCAGACCCGGAACCAGTTGTGGAGGGCCTCACTCCGGTCTTTTTGTCCCGGTTCCAGTTGGGTGCGGAGGAGGAAACTCCAGCGGCCCAGATCGTATTGGATGCCCGGACCGAAGCCGAAGCTGGGATCGGTCAAGGGGGTGCCCCGCCAGGCATAGGAAGGGGAAGTAGGTTTATAGAGATAACCGCTGAGGCCCACTCTGAGATGGGGCATGATGCAATAATCCATGGAATAACGGAAGAGTAGATGGCTGGCAGGAGTCAGGGGTGATTGCCCCGGTGACTGCTCCTGGTTATAGAGAAAGGAGACCCGTAATTCGGAGGTGGGGGTCAGCCGAAATTGGGTGGTCAGTTCGGGGGAACTGCCCCCGAGACTGCCCACGGCGCCGGAACCATCGGAAATGACGTTGAGGCGGGGTTTGGTTTCTCCGAACGAAAAGGTCAGGGCCGGTTCCTTGGCTTTGGGACTGGTAACCTGCATTTCCAGGGTGGATTGGGGCGGGCAGAGTGGGATGGTTACCTTTCCCCCCTCCTGGCCGGAAATAATCCCCCGGGCCGGGGCAGGTGCGATTGTAACCAGGCTGAGGCACCAGAGCAGCAGCCAGCCATACTGTCTGATCTTCCCCCAAAACATAGTTCTCCCTTTAATCCCTGTAATATCAATAATAACCCTGCTTTCCACAAAAGTCAATCTTTTTCCCGGCCGTCGGTCTAATAAGTTCCCATCCGGCCTGTCCCGAGTTTCCGGATGGACGCGAACTCCTAACCGAGGCAGAAAGTCCGCTGGACACCCATGGCCCAGAGGGCGTGAACCGGCGCCGTTTGGCAGATGCGGGGGATTCGCGGCGGCACCGGCAGCTGCTTCGGCTGGCAAGCTGGCGATTCTATTGGTCAGGGCCAAACCGCAGGATCAGGATCGGTTAATTTTTCCGGCCCAGCGCTGTTTCAGATTAAGCCAGATGACGTAGACGATCGTGAAGACTGTGGAAACGGCGGCGGGGACCGAGGTTTGGGGGCTGAAGAGGCTGAGGGCCAGACCGCCGGCCAAGCCGTAATTTTTTAAAGTCCCCAGGAGCACCAGGCTGGTGAGGCGGGAATGATCCAAGCCTCGCCACCGGCAGAACCAGGTAATGATCTCACCCCAGAGGAAGGTGGTGGCCACCGCAATGCCCATCACCGGCAGCAATTCCCAGGGCTGCTTTAAAAAAAGCCCCCGGTTCAGGCCGACGATGGTATAGGTGATGAGAAAGAAAGACCAATTGGTGATGGTGCCTTTATAAGGTTCCAAGGGGCGATGCCAGCCCCGGCGTTGGAGGAGGGTGGCCAGGAGGAGGGGGAGGAGGATCAACTGGGCGACGATGACGGCGATTTTCTGGGGATGGACAAAGACGCCGCCGTCAAGGAGGAGCCAGGCTCCCACCGGGGTGAGCACCAGGGCGCCGAGGTAGCAATTCATGGTTCCCACCAGAGAAAGGACGCGGTCGCCTCCCAGGATATGGGAAAAGGGGATGACCGCCACGGCGGGGGGAACCACGGCCAGGAGGACAAAACCGTTTTGGAGGTCCGGCGGCGTGATGAGAAGGCGGCTCAGGACCAGGAGGAGGCCCCCCAGCAGGAGATAATTAACCAGGAGCGCCAGCATGGTCGGGGACAGCAGGGATCGGGGGGAGCGGAAGATGTCCAGGGGAACACCCAGGACCGCCAGGGTCATGACCAGACCCAGGGCCGGCAGGACCAAAGCTTCGGTATAGAGAGCCCCCTGCCCTCCTCCCAGACCGGTCAACAGGGCCAGGACCAGGATGGCATCCCGATGGCGGAGAAGAGACAGGACCCGTCCCATCTCAGGAGGCCTGGCCGATCTTGTGAGGGGAGTCGGCATCGTAGAACAGGGGCGGCCAAGGCTGGCGGACCAGGAGATGGCGCAGGGCTTCCACCATGAAACCGCCGATTACTTGGTTGGTCATGATGACGGCGGGGTCGGGTTGATAAATACAGGCGGCCTTGGACCGGGCCGGAGGAGTTGGTTCCTGGGAGGAAGATTCGGCAGACAGGTTCAACAGATCGGCCGGGGTCTGGGGTTGGAGCTGGGGGTGAAAGGCCACCACCTGACCCTGGGAGACATGGGTGCCGCCGCTGATGAGAGTGGTGCCGCTTTCGGCGCAGGCCCGGCTGAGGAGGATGCGGCTGGCGAAATTGTCCACACAATCGAAGATGACGTCGTAGTGAGCAGCATCCTCGGCCTGGAAATAACCGATTCGAGCCGTTGTTTCGGTGGCATAGGCCTGGTTAAGGCGGGCTGCCAGGGTGGCGGCCTTGGGGGCGCCGATGGCGCCACCGAAGAATATCTGCCGATTGAGGTTGGTCACTTCGATGACGTCGGGATCCAGAAAGGTTGCCTGTTGGAAGCCGGCCAAGGCCAGGGCCAGGCCTACAAAATTGCCCAGGGCGCCGGCGCCGACGACGCCGATGGCGGGCTGGAACTCAGGCCGGGACCAACGGCGGCTCTGGTAGCTGATGACTGTCGGCGAACACTGGCCGGTCATGAGGATGGTCTTCACTTCTTCTAAGATAAGGCCGGCGGCGATAATGTCCAGGACCCCGTCGCCGGTGACCCCGGCCGCGGGCAGTTGTCGGGTCGGCAAGACCTCGGCAAGGGCCGACCACTCCCGGCCCCGCTGATACGTAAAGATGGCAAAACCCTGGCGGGAGGTTGTGGTCCAACGCCGGGCTTTGATCAGGGTCCGGTGGTGTTGAAAGGCTTCTTCCAGGAGAATCTTGCTGGCCAGGGCAAAATGGTTCAGATCCACCCAGGGATGGCAGTTGCGCAGGGCCTCCAGACAGAGGGGATGGCTGAGATAGCCCGGCAGATGCTGCAGACGCCAGTCAGGATTGAGGGAGCGAGCCAGACCCAGGTAGTATGGATCCAAATCGGGGGCGATAACCCTGATTTCATTGATCCCCAGAGCAGCGGCACTGAGTAGAAACAGGGAAGTGAACCGGGGCGCGTCGCCGATCACCCCGAGGCGAGCCCGGCTCAAGACCTCCTGCCGCCATTGGGGGATGCGTAGTTGCCTATCCAGCCGAGGGTCGGTCACTGGGTTTATAATCCTTCCAGCTTGGGAGGGGTATAGGGTACGGGGGAGAGTCGGGTGCGCACCTCCTGGGCCAGCGTCTCCCGGTCTGAATCGGTCATGCGGCGGCCGTCGGCCACCAGGGTCATGGCGGCGGTCCGCTGGCTGACGAAGGTGCGGCCGGTGAGGATACCCCGTTTCTTATAGTGGATCTCCTGCTCATGCCAGCCGTCGTCTCCGATGACCACGGCGTAGCAGAAGCCGCCGTATTCCGTCTCCCAGATCTGGACGCGGCGGACAGGGGTATCGGTGATGAGGGTGACGCTGCCTTGACGCAGGTCCGCCTCCTGCCAGTGGTCTTCCTGGAGACAGACCAGATTCTGGACGGACACCTCCACTTTGGCCACGGGCAGCCAGAGGCGGGCGGTGACAAAATCCAGGACCGTAGTCTGGTTGGCCGCGTCAACGGCAGAAAACTGCTGTAGATCCAGGGCGCCGTGGGAGTGGATCCAACCATTGATGAGCATGGTTTCGGGGAGGGCCTCCCGGAAGGCGGCGATCTGGTCGGCGGCTAAACTGACGTATTGATCCTGATTCTGCTCATTGACCGGCAGGCCGATGTCCACGATGATCTCCGGTTGTCGGCGCCAGGCCAGGGTGAAGCCATACCATTCGTAACTCTGGCCGTGGATGCTTCGCACCAAGGAGTTGATGGTGAAGGCCTTCTCCCGGGCAAAGGGCGTGATGAAGATCTCCTGGGGGAGGGCAATCAGGGGTATCTCCCGCCGGGCTGATTTGTGGAGATCAGCCAGACGTTTCAGTCTCACAGCAGCCTCCGTTGGATATAATTTTCATCCACGGACAGCTTGCCGGTAAAGGTACCAGGCAGTCGAAACATGTCTTCACCCAGGACCCGATGGAGGATGTTGATGAGTCCCCGGGCGCCGGTGCGCTCCTGTTGCGCCCGCCGGGCCACCGCCCGGAGGGCGGCGGGGGCGAACTCCAACTCAATCCCCCAGGCCTGGAAGTCAGCCTGATAGGCCTTCAGGGGGCTATCTTCGCTCCGGGTCAAGATTTCCACCAAATTATCGGTGGTGAGCAAGTCATAGACAACTCGGACGGGGAAGCGGCCCATCAGTTGGCGTTCCATGCCAAAGACCACCAAATCTTCGGTGAGGAGGTGATCCCGCCAATGGCCGCTGAAGCCGTGCCGTTCCAGGCGCTTCTGGACGATGGCCTCCAGTTTGGCAAACACCCCCCCGGCAATAAAGAGGACATGTTTGGTGGACAGAGCATACCGTTCTTTTCCCACCTCCAGGGTGTTGTCCACACCCTCCACCAGTTTGAGGAGGCCTTTCTGGACGCCCCGACCGGAGACGTCCCGTTGGGTGACGGCCTCCGCTGCGACCTTATCCAGTTCGTCCAGGTAAACGATCCCCATCTGGGCCACCTGGGGTTGCCCCCCGGAGGCCACCAGGAGGTCCAGGAGGATATCATCGGTATTGCGGCCCACATAGCCGGTTTCGCTGAATTTGGTCAGGTCCTCCACCACAAAGGGTACGCCCACCAGATGGGAGGCGGTTTCGGCGGTATAGGTCTTGCCGCAGCCGGTGGGGCCGATGAGGAGGATGTTGGCCTTGGGGGTTCGGGTCTGGCGCAGGGCCTGCTCCACGTCCTTGCCATTGCGGGCTAGATTCTCTTTGAGGGCATGGCCGAGGCGGCGGTAGTGGAAAGCGATGGCCGTGGCCATGATCTTCTTGCCCTGCTCCTGGCCGATGATAAATCGATCCAGGTCCTGTTTCAGGGCCATGGGGGTTTTGTCGAACTCGATGATGTGTTCCACCGCGGCCTCAACCTTTTGCTGACGATGGTGGTTGATCTTTTCCTGTATGCGGCGGCGACTGTGGTCTGAGATAAAATCATACATGGCGATGCCTGGGGGGGGTGTCGGTTGGCGGTTGTTGGCTGTCGGCAGCCGGAGCAGCTGAGGCAGCCTGCCGCCAGAGTGCCGACAGCGGGGCTGCAGTCAGGGTGGTGGGTTCAAGGTCCGGGCGGCATTGGTACAGCCGGTGACTGAGGACGATCTCCGCCGGAGTCCGGGCGTAGAGGAGGTAGGGGTTGTCATACCGGTTGATGATGGCCTGGGTTAACTGGTATTGGACGGGAGTGAGCAGCGGACAGAGACTCAACCGGTCCGGGAAGGAAGCAAGATCGTGAGTGGTTTCCTCCAAATGGTCCGCCTCCAATAAACCATAAGCTCGGACAATGGCGGCAACGGCGGCCCAGGACGTCCGGGGCCAGGGCTGGTGACCGGGCCGGCGCCCGCGACTGGCTTTCAGCATGGCTAAGAGGGCCACAACATGCCTCCTGTAAAAGGGTATTTTCTGGTTCGGCCTTCAGGTATTTTTGATCTCCAGTGTGCCGGCCTGGAGCCTGGGGTCATCCTTGGGCAGACGGAGATCGTCAAAAGTTATCACGGAAAGATGTCGGCCGAAACTGTCCAAGCTGTTATAGCCGTTGCGTTTACGGCTGTTATAGCCGAAATACAGGGCATTGAGACCCGCCTGCAGGGCCTGGATGATGGCCTGGGCGGAAAACTCCCGGGCCGCCTGGAAATCGGTCAGGCAGATGGGCTGCCGGGGGCCAAACCGCCGCAACAGGGGATGTTTATAATGCTCCAGGACCACCGGGTGAAAGGGACCGGCGGTGCTGACGGCCACCCGGCAGCTGGGGAAGAGATAGGGACGGCCGTAATAATCCTGGAGGACAAATTCCCCGGTCTTTTTGTAAACCCAGTAGACCCCGGGGCGCCTGCCGTCCCGTTGCATGCCGAAACCGTCCAGTTCGATCTCCCCCCGGGTAGCGATGGCCAGGAGCTGGACTAATTGAGGTTCGGGCAGATCCTGGAGCTGGCGGAGGGCCTGCAGTTGTTGGTGGCAGTGGTCCAGGGTCTCCTGGAAAATCCTGGCGGTGAGGGCGGTCTGAAACCAGGATCGCAAGGCCGGCCCGCCCTCTAACGGTGCCGGGGGCACTGCCGTCCGATCGAGGCGATCCTGGAGCCAGACCGAGGCGTCCCGGAGGTCGGCCTGCCGCTGCCGGAGCCGGGCCAGGAGTTTGGCAGCCTGAGGAGGCCGCGGCAAGGACGCAGCCAGATAATCCAATAAGGCCGGGGCGGTTCCTGCTCTCCGCCGGGGCGAGCGGCGGAGGCGGAGAAAATACGGCATCACTTCAAAGAGAACGGTCCGAAGGACGGCATCACCCTCGATGGTGTCGGCCTTCAGGCTAGGCTGGACGGGGGCCAGCAGAGTGGACCGCAGGCGCTGATATTCCTCGGGAAAGACCGCGGGGAATTGTTCCACCAGTGCCGTCAGGGAAAAGGATTGGACAAAATATCGGCCCTGCTGACAGACCACCGGGGCGGCAGGAGGCGTCCCCGCGGCAGCCGGGACGGCGGTCTCCCCCGCCCTCCCCTCCCCCAGTCCGGCCGCCAGGACTGCGGCGATTTCCGGGTCCAACAGCAGGGGGACGTAGAGGTAGCCGTCCTGGAGAAGGAGCTGATCCGATTCTCGGAGAATTTGCCACATGGGGTTTCCGACTTCAGATTCCTGGATACGGTTTTTTCCAGTAGGGCTGGCCTTCGGGCCGTTGCGGGCCTGCCCCCGGCGGGAGGCTGGGATCGCTCTGTTCTGCTCCATTGAACAGCAGACCGGCACCGGCGACGCTCAGCGTCTGTCCCCCCTCCTGGGGTTTGATGGCGCGGACAGGGACGTACCAATACATTTCTCCCGCCTCCGATTCCTCCCGGCGGGCATACTCCCGGGCCGGCCCCTGGGTGTGGCGGCCCCGGGCCAGGAGGACACCGCCCTGCAATTGCCTCTGAATATCCTCCAGGATCTGCCTTTCTTCGATGCTCCAATCCCGCCGTGCCAGCATTTCCTGGCAGAGATCGGCCAAGGTTTGGTCCTCGTACGTGCCTGGCTCGAAAACGGCCAGGAGTCCTTCCCCGGCTTGGCCGGGCAAGATTTCCACCACCAGGGGAAGGGGCTCCTCCTGAGACTCTTGGGCCGGACTGAGAACTGCTTCACTCATGGGGTGTCCTCCCCTGCCCCGCCGGCTGCCGCGCCGGTGGCCAAGCGGGGGGAACCGGCAGCAGACCCGGTCGGTCGTCAAGGTGAGCGGCTGCGGCCTTGTCCACCAACATCTTGGCACGAAGGACCAGGCAGGACTGCTCCAGCTCAATCTCCAGGATATCCCCTTCTTTGATGTCCAGAACCTCCCGCAGGTTTTTAGGCAGGGTGATCTGGCCATGGCGTAATACTTTTACTACGGTCATGGGCCGCTCCTTGATCAGGGGTCAATGGTGGCAGGTTGCTGGTTCCCGGGGAAAAATCACCTTGGACTCAGAACCCGGGGGGTTCCGCGGTCGCGGGGTGCGCCGGGAATGGCAAAAATATGGAAATCTGTAATTTAGTATAATGGTTTTCCGAAATCTCGTCAATCTCTCCCAGAGGGAGCCGGCGGGACCAAGGGCAGAGGTGGAAGGCCGTCACGGCCGAAGTTTGAAAACCACTTGCTTTACTTACCGATTTTGGATAGATAGTAATGGCCACGGCCGCTGCTCTTAACCGACAACGTATCATCAGATCTTGCGGCTGCTGGCGGCAGAAAGGAGTAGTACATGGGGATTTTTGCCAAGTCTCTGACCTTCACCCGCTATTTTGTCCGGGGGGAGGCGCCGGCCGATTTTTATAGTTGGGTGGATGAACGGCTGGAGGCCTTTCTGTTCCGGGATATTGACGATACCACCGATGAGAAGGCCTGGGGTTGGGTGGAATTGGATAATCTGCTGCAGACCTCTTTTGGGGGCGGCCTTTCCCATCGGGGGGAATATGTGGCCTTCTCTTTACGGATAGACACCCGGAAGGTGCCGGCGGCGTTGGTGCGCAAACATTACCTGATGGCGGAACGGGCCTTGCTGGAGCAGCAGAAGTTCCGGCGTCTGAGTCGGAATCAGAAATTGGAGTTAAAGAAAACGGTGCTGCAGGATCTGCTCCGTCGCCAGATGCCGCAGCCGGGCCTGTTTGACGTGGTCTGGCATCCCGGCCGCCAGCGGCTTTGGCTCTTTGCCACCAGCCCCAAGGTGAGGGAGATTTTTGAGACCCTGTTCCGGGAAACCTTTGAAATGGATCTGTTCCTGCTTTTTCCATACACGTTGGCCCAGGATGTCTTGGACCCGGCGGCTCTGGACAGGTTGGAGTTGGTGGAGCCGGCGGTTTTCCTCCGGCCGACGGGAAGCGGCTAAGCCTGGGAAGCCCGAGGTGGGGAGCAATCTCACGGCAGGATGGTTATATTACCCCTTAATCATCCGAAGAAGGTCGGCGGGAAAAGCAGGCCGATTATCGTGGCTTGAGTTCCCAGGCTCTTGAGCAGCCGTAGCTCAGCAATTATGATTATCCGGAGGAAAACCAACCGAGAAGGATAAACCATGCGGGATTTGGTGGAATTATTATACGCCTACCGTTTTCTGGGGCGGGAGTTTTTGGCCTGGCTCTGGTTCAAGAGCGAGACCGAGGCCGATGGCCTGGTCTCGGTGCCTCAGCAGGAACCGGTTTTTCTGGCCGTCGGCGACAGGATGATCCTGGAGACGGGGGATGGAGAGTATCGGGAGACTTTGGCCCTGCAGGGTAGCCATTCGGAGCACCGGGAGGCCCGCCTGGGGCTGTTGCAGGGGAAACTCCCCGAAGAGATGCAGCTTAAGATGCAGCGGGGACAGGATGAGTGGCAATTTACCCTGAAGGCGGCCACCTTTGAAGTGAAGGGTCTGAAGAACAAGAATGCCTCAGCTCCCCAGGAAGGCGACGCCGATCAGGAAGGGTATTTTTTTGATCAGATGTATCAGGTGGAGGCCGTGTCGTCTATCCTTGACGGGCTCTTTCGGGCCTTTTTGCAGATCCGTCTGTCGCCGGCCTGGGACCAGGAGGAAATGCCGCAGTTGCAGGATTGGCTGGAGGCCTGAAGGGGGCGCCGCTGGCCCAGCGGCCGCAGAGGGAGCTAAGGGTGGCGGTCTCCGCGATTTCAGCCGCCGTTTTTTCCTTCCCAGAAGATCGGGGGGCCGGAGGCAAGGCACCTTGAGTTGGGAGGCCTTTGAGCTCTACGCCCAGGAGTATGACGCCTGGTTCGACCGCTTTCCCCTGGCATATCAGGCGGAATTGGCCGCAGTCCGGGAATTGCTGCCCCGGCCTTTGGGTCGGGCAGTGGAAATCGGGGTGGGAACCGGTCGGTTCGCGGCGTCCTTGGGCTTCCCTTTGGGGATAGAGCCCAGTCCGGCCATGGCTGCCCAGGCCCGCCGCCGGGGTCTGGCGGTTATTGGGGCGGTGGCGGAACATCTCCCCCTGGGCGATAACCGCTTTGATACCGTCCTGATGGTGACGGTCCTGTGTTTCGTGGGCGAGCCGCGGTGGGCCCTGGAGGAGGCAACCCGCATCTTGAAACCGGGGGGTCGGCTGATTCTGGGGGTTTTGGACCCGGACAGCCCAGAGGGACGCCGGCTGACCCAAGAACAGGCCCAGAGCCGCTTCTTCCGTGAGGCCAGGTTCCTGCCTCTGCCCCGGCTGATCGGTTGGCTGGCAGAGCTGGGCTACCAAAACCTTGTCGGCCGCCAGACCATCTTTCAGGACCCTGCCGCCCTCGCGGCTCCGGAGCAGGTGCGGCCCGGCTGGGGCCAGGGTCTGTTTGTGGTCCTGGCAGGAGACAAAGGGACCGGACCGCGGTGAGAGGGAACCGAGGTTCAGGGCTGGAATTTATTTCTCTGGAAACCAGGAAGGAAGAACCTGAAGCCCCAGGTTCTGAGAAGGACTGTTGGCGGACCGATCATGCCTGAGCTGCCGGAGGTGGAGGTGATCCGTCGGGGTTTGGCCAAGAAGTTGGTGGGCCAAACCTTTGCGGCGGTCAGATGTACGGGGCAGCGCTTGCGCCGCCAGTCAGAGGAGGCGATTCTGGCCGGTCTGGTGGGACGGCAGGTCACCGGTTTGATCCGGCGGGGAAAGTATCTGCTGATCCGGTTGGATGACGGCCAGAGGCTCCTGGTGCATCTGGGCATGACGGGCCGACTGCTGTTTTTGCCGCCCACCTGTGTCTTGCCGCCGCACGCCCATATCATCCTGGAGTGTAGAGAGGGCCACCGGTTGGTATTCCAGGATGTGCGCCGGTTCGGCCAGTTCCTGCTCTATCCGGCCGGAGCGGTGATACCGGAGGTGCAGCAGATCGGTTTGGAGCCCTGGTCGCGGCGGCTGACCCCGGCCTGGCTGGCGGCAAAGGCGGCCGGCTTAACCAAGCCGATCAAGAATTTCCTCCTGGACGGCCGCATCATTGCGGGTATCGGCAATATCTACGCCTCGGAGATTCTCTTTGCCGCCGGCCTGCCCCCCGGGAAACCGGTGGGCCAGATCAGGCCGGAGGAATGGACGCGGCTGCTCCAGGCCTGCCGCCGCATCCTCTCCCAGGCCATCCAGGCCGGCGGTACCACCATCGCCGATTTTGCCGATTGCCAAGGGCAGGTGGGCCTGTTTGCGGTCCACCTGAAGGTTTATGGTCGGGCTGGAGAGCCTTGCCTGACCTGCGGCAGGGCCATCCAACGTCTGGTCCTGGCGGGCCGCAGTACGTTCTGGTGTCCCAACTGCCAGTCTTCCCAAGGTGACTGGCCAACCCGGCAGCGTCTTGCCGCCAAAGGATGATCCCATGAAACCTCGTCGCTTGAGGAGATGGCTCCTCAGTCTGGCGGCCGTAGTGATGACCGTCGGCCCAGTCGGTCCGGCTGCCGCCGTGAAGCTGGTTAAAGGACAGACCATTTACATTCCCAGTTATAGTAATATCATCAGCGGCCCGCAGCGGATTGTCCTGCGGGCCAATCTGATGATTCACAATGCCGATCCCCACCAGGCCCTGGAGCTGGAACGGGTTGACCACTATGACACCAACGGCAAGATGGTGGAAGCCTATCTGCAGCAACCGGTGCAGCTGCCGCCGTTGGCGGCCATGCGGATCGTCATTAAAACCCCCAGACCCGGGGATGAGGGGACCGGGGCCAATTTCATCGTGCAGTGGCGGGCCTCGCACAAGGTGGTGGAACCCCTGGTGGAATGCATCATGGTGGGGACGGCCGGAACCCACAGTTACTCTTTCAATTCCTCGGGCCGGGTTATTGCCGAACAGCAGGATTGAAAAGGCCCGAAGTTGTGCGGCAGTCGAACCAGGAAATGGGCCGGTGATCTTCCGGCGGAACAGAGGGCGGCCATGGTGGGGATGACGGGACCAAAGAGATTTTATCGCGCCGCCGTCCTCCTGCTGTTGTCCCTGGTCATGGGATGGCCGGTGCCGGCCGCGGCGGTGCCGGAGATGTCGGCGGAGGCTATTCAGGAAGAGGCCAGGCAGTTGCAACGGGCCGGCCGGTATCAGGAGGCCCTGCCGCTGGCCTTGCAGGCTCTGCAGAGGCGTTATCAGGAACGGGGACTGGAGCATCCGGAGACCGCGGCCAGCCTCACGGCCGTGGGTCTCTTATACCTGGAGCTGGACGCGGGGTCCGAGGCGCTGCCTCTGTTGCAGCGGGCCTTGCAGATCCGTTTCAAGGCCCTGGGAGTCAACCATCCCGATACGGCGGCCAGCCTGCAATATTTAGGAGAGGCCTATCGGCGGCAGGGGGCCCTGGAGGAGGCCCGGCCGCTGTTGCAACGTTCGCTGCAGATCCGAGAAAAGGTGTTGGGGCCGGAGGATCCGGAAACCGCGGCCGCTCTGACCGCCCTAGCTTTGTATCACGAGGATAAAGGGGAAGATCAGCAGGCCCTGGCCCTCTTGGAGCGGGCTTGGCGGTTGCGGGAGAAAATCCTGGGCTATAACAGTCCGGATTTAGGGGTCAGCCTGAATCTCTTGGGGGACTTCCGCCGGCAGCGGGGGGCGTACCAGGAGGCTTTGCCGCTGCTGGAGAGGGCTCTGCAGATCCATGACCGGTCGTTGGGGCGACTCCACCCGGTGACAGCCCAGAGTCTGAACAGTCTGGGAAATCTTTACCGGGACATGGGGTTTTACGTCAAGGCCCAGGCGGCTTTGGAACAGGCCCTGCAGATCCGCCAGAGAGCCCTGGGTCTGGAGCACCCGGTGGCCCTGCAGAGTCAGTCGGATTTGGGCCTGTTGTATACCCGCCAGAAAGAGTTTGATAAGGCCCGGCCCCTGCTGGAGCGGGCCTTGGCCAGCCGGGCGCGGCGGCGGCCCCCGGACCATCCAGAGCTGGCCGCCAGCTATAATGATTTGGCCATCCTGGAGCAGGCCCAGGGAAACTACGAGCGGGCGCTGGCTCTGGCCCACCAGGGTCTGGAAATCCGGGAGAAGGCCTGGGGACCGGAGCATCCCCAGACCTTGGCCAGTCTGGGCACCGCTGCGGGGATCTACCGGGAAATGGGGCAGCCGGCCAAGGCCGTCCCTTTGTATAACCGCATGGTCCAGGCCCGGGAGAAGACCTGGGGACCGGAACATCCCGATCTCATCGGCTCCCTCCTGATGTTGGCCCAGGCGCACCGGGAGGCCGGACAGGGGGAACAGACCCTGGCCCTGTGGCAGCGGGTCTGGCAGATCCGGGAGAAGGCTTGGGGCGAAGCCCACCCCGATACCTTGGCCGGCCTGAAGGCCCTGGCCGATCTGGCCCTGGATCTGGGACTCTATAACAAGGCGTTGTCCTGGTATGAAAAACTTCTAAAGATCACCGAAAAAACCAAGGGGGCGGAACAGCCGGCCACGGCCGCTGCCTTGATCCAGGTAGCCCAGGTCTACCAGGCCAGGGGGGAGTATGACCAGGCCCTGCCCCTGTTGCAGCGGGCCCTGCAAATGCAGGAAAAGGCGCTGGGCCCTGATCACCCGGACCTGGCTCCAGCCCTGCTGGCGCTGGGGGGGCTGTGGCAGGCTTGGGAGCAGTATGACCAGGCCCTGCCGGTGGTCATCAAGGCAGTGAGGCTGCAGGGGCAGGCCGGGGGGGCCGAAACCCCTCAGACGGCCCTGGCCCTGGCCCAACTGGCCGGTCTCTATGAAGCCATGGGCCGGTGGGCTGAGGCCGTGCCGCTGTACCGCCACAGCGTGGAGGTCCTGAGCAAGGCGCCGGAAACGTTCCGCCGGGAATATGGTCAAATCTTGGTGCGGCTGGCCACCCTGCTGGAAAATATGGGCGATTCCCCGGCGGCCCTGCCGTTGTGGGTGCAGGGAGCGGCCGTCTATGAACAGACCCGGGGCTTGCATCCAAGAGAGACCGAGACCATCCTGGCCACCCTGGGGTTTGCCTACCTGGAAGCAGGCCAGATCAACAAGGCGGAAGCCACCTGGAAGCGCCTCAGGTCCCGGGAGGTGCAGGTTGAGGTGGCTCTGGCCCTGGGCTGGTATGGAGAGGCCTGGGAGCTGTTGGAGGAGGCCCCCCCTCCCCTAGTGTCCTCCCCTGCTTTCCAGATACGCTGGCATACCCAGAGAGGCCGGGCCCTGGCAGGAGTGGGGATACTGCCGGAGGCGGCCGTGGCTTTGTGGGAGGCGGTCCAGGGGGCGGCCAAACAGGCCGGGGGAGGCGTATCGACTGAGAACGGGCCATATTGGTGGCAGACCGGGCCTCCCCAGGAGCTGCTGCTGACGGTCCTGCTGCGACTGGATTCCCAGGGGGGCACCCTGCCACCGGAACTCCAGGGGCTGGGAGCCACCCCCCGGGCCGCAGCCTTGGCCTTGGCGGCTGCCACCAAAGGACAGAACTTCCTGACAGCCCTGGCCAATCCTCCCAGGGGGGCACAGTATGCGGCCTTGCCCCCGGAACTGCGGCCACAATGGCAGTCCTGGCACCGGCGTCTGGCTGCCAACGAAGTCCAATGGGAGCGAGCAGTATCAGGCGGAAAGGAGGCCCTCCAGGAGGCCATTGCCACCCGGGAAAAACTCATGGCAGAGAGGGAATCAATGAGAGAGGCCTTAGCCGGCAGCCACCCCTTGGCCGCAGCCTTGTATTTTCCCTCTCCCCAACCTGTCGGGGAAGTCCCCCTGGCCTCCGACGAAGTCCTGGTGGAATACATCCTGGGCAAAGAGGAAAGCTTCATCCTGACGGTGCGCCGGGGCGGCGTCATCCAGGTCTATGATCTGCCGCAGGGGCGGGCAGCCTTAGCCGCCAAGGTCCGGGAGCTGCTGGGACCGCTGTTTCAGGACCAGCCTCAACCTTGGCCCTTGGAACCGGCCCGGGAACTCTATAAACTCCTCTTGGCCCAACCGTTGGCATCAGTGGCCCCCTGGGAACGGGTGATCATCGTGCCCGATGGGGTTCTGGGACTGCTGCCGATGGAGGCCTTGGTCAAGACCGCAGGGCCGGAGACGGCGGGAGCGGTATTTGTGGGCGAGGAACGGGCTTTGGTCTATTATCCGGCGACGTCAGTGTTGGCCCAACAACGGGGCCGGCCCCGGGAAGAGAAACCCAGGGCTTGGCTGGCCGTGGGCAATCCCCTCTTCCCGGCGCCGGTACCGGGATTCTCCCTCCAGGATCTGAAGGGAGGGCTGACTGCCGCCGGTCCCCGGGAAAAGAGGCCGCCAGAGGGGCTGACCTCAACGTTTCAGGCCCTGGCCAGTCAGAAGGATTGGGGGCCCACGTCACCAGGCCCGGACCGCAGTCGCTGGCTGTCTTATCGGGCCCGTCCCGAAATCCCCGGGCAGTTGCAGGAGCTGGCGGCACTCTGGTCCAGGGCCGCGGCAGGGGGCGAGGTCCTGTCAGGAGCCGGTGCGGCTCAGAGCAGTTGGCGGGGGCACCAACCGGAGCTGTACCGCTATCTGCATTTTGCCACCTACACCGATTATTCCCAGAGTGTCCAGGGATTCCTGCAGCCTTTTATCCTCCTGGGTTGGACGGCCCCGACGGCTTCCGGCGACGGTCCCCTCACCCTGGGAGGCCTGTTGGGTCTCTCCCTGGGGGCCCATTTAGTGGCATTGGATAACGGTATCATTGGGCGGGGTCAGGCCCTGGCCGCCGACGGGGTGGGACTTCTGGCCAGGGCCGTCCTGTATGCCGGAGCCAGGAGCGTGTTGGTGAACCTGTGGGCCCCGGAACCGCCGTGGGCCGGCGAGTTCTATAAAAAGGTCTATGTCTCCCTGGAAGAGGGGTTGGACCCCCGGGAGGCGGTTTTTCAGGCCCGCCGGCAGCTCCAGCAGCTTCATCCGGACCCCAGGGTCTGGGGAGCCTGGCAGCTTTGGGGGGGCGATTGAGGGGAGTCCCCCGACGGTCGGCCAGATTGGCAGCCCCCTGCAGGTATAACGGCAAAGATAAAAAGGATGCGAGACCATGTTACCCAAGATTGACCCCACCAGCACCGTTAGTTGGCAGCGGCTGCAGGCCCATTACCACCAGGTGAAAGATCTGTCCATGTCAGCCATGTTTGCGGAGGATCCGGATCGTTTTGCCAAGTTCTCCCTCCGGTTCAACGATATTTTGGTAGATTACGCCAAACACCGCATAACCGGCGAAACCATGGCCCTGCTGGTGGAACTGGCTGCAGAGGTCCGCCTTCCCGAGGCCATCGAGGCGCTCTTTGCCGGCGACCACATCAACGAGACGGAGGACCGGGCAGTGCTGCATGTGGCCCTCCGGAACCGGAGCAATACCCCCATGTATGTGGATGGCCGGGATGTGATGCCGGAGGTGAATGCGGTCCTGAAGAAGATGGAGGTTTTTTCCGACCAGGTCAGAAAGGGCACCTGGCAGGGGTATACGGGGAAAAAGATAACCGATGTGGTCAATATCGGTATCGGCGGCTCCGATCTGGGCCCCCGGATGGTCACGGAATGTCTGCGCCCTTACCGGCAGCCGGACTTGGCCAGCCATTTTGTCTCCAATGTGGACGGAACGGACATCACTGAGACCCTGGCGCGCCTGAACCCCGAGACCACCCTCTTTCTCATCGCCTCCAAGACCTTCACCACCCAGGAGACGATGACCAATGCCTTGACGGCCCGGGAGTGGTTCCTCCGCCAAGCCAAAGATCCCCGACATGTGGCCCAACATTTTGTGGCCATTTCCACCAACCGGGAGGCGGTGGCGGCTTTTGGCATCCATCCCGACAATATGTTCGTCTTCTGGGACTGGGTGGGAGGGCGGTTCTCCCTTTGGTCGGCCATCGGCCTGTCCATCGCCTGCGCCGTGGGTTTTGCCAATTTTGAGGAACTGCTCTGGGGGGCCCACGAGATGGACAACCACTTCCGCCACACCCCTTTTAACCGCAACATTCCCGTCATCCTGGCCTTGTTGAGCATTTGGTACACCAACTTCTTCGGTGCCGAGACGGAGGTGATCCTGCCCTACGACCATTACCTGCGGCTTCTGCCGGCTTATGCCCAACAGGGTTTCATGGAGAGCAACGGCAAGGGGGTGGACCGGCTGGGACGACCGGTCACCTACCCGACCTGTCCCGTGATCTGGGGCGAACCCGGCACCAACAGCCAACATTCCTTTTTTCAGCTGCTGCACCAGGGGACCAGACTGATTCCGGCGGATTTCCTGGCCCCGGCCATCAGCCACCACCCGGTGGGCCGCCACCATGAGATCCTGCTGGCCAACTTCTTCGCCCAGACCCAGGCATTGATGGTGGGAAAATCCGAGGCGGCCGCGGTTGTGGAATTGACCCAGGCAGGTTATGACCGGGAATATCTGGCCAGGTATGGCCGTCATCGGGCCTTCCCAGGGAACCGGCCCAGCACTTCCATTCTTTTTAAGAAGTTGACGCCCCGGGTCCTGGGGAGCCTGCTGGCAATGTACGAACACAAGATTTTTGTTCAAGGAGTTGTTTGGAATATCTTCAGCTTTGATCAATGGGGGGTGGAATTGGGCAAGCAGTTGGCCAAACGCATCCTCCCGGAACTGGAGGGTGATCAGCCGGTCGACAGCCATGACAGCTCCAGCAACGGTCTGATCAATGCGTACAAAGAGATGCGGCGGTGAAGGAGTGGGCTGGGCGGGAACCGGCAGGGGCGTCAGTGGGTCACCGGCGCCCCTTTTAATGGTCTGCAGGGAGTGGTGGAGATGACGGGATTCGAACCCGTGGCCTCTAGCATGCGAGGCTAGCGCTCTCCCAGCTGAGCTACATCCCCGAAACCGACTTTTTATTTACCTATTTTTCGGCAGCCTGTCAAGTCCGGGGCGTCCCGGAAAGGAGCGGAGGGAGTTTTTTGGCGGCAGAGATGGAGATGCTCAGGGAGAGAGACCAGGGGCTGGAATGGCTGCGGTGGCCGCTCCTGGCAGCTTGGGAGGAATTGGACCACCGCATCTGGACCAGACACGGGGGCGTCAGTCTGCCCCCCTATGACGGGTTGAATTTGAGTTATACGGTGGGGGACGTTCCGGCCCGGGTGCGCCAGAACCGGGCTCTGGTGCGCCGGGCCATGGACCTGGAGGAACTGATCAGCGTCGGCCAGGTTCACGGCGGCAACACCCTGATCCTCACGGAGCGGCGGCAGATCAGCCCAGGCGACGAAATCCAGGGAATAGACATCCTCATGACCGACCTGCCCGGAGTGGGGCTGCTCATCAAACAGGCGGATTGTCAGGCCGTGGTCTTGTATGATCCCACCAAACGGGTGGTTGCCAACATTCACTGCGGTTGGCGGGGCAATGTCCAGAACGTCATCGGTCAGGCCGTCAGACGCCTGCAGGAAGTCTTTGCCTGCCACCCGGCGAACTTATGGGCGGGGATCAGCCCTTCCTTGGGCCCCTGCTGCGCGGAATTTAAGCGCTATCGGCAGGAATTCCCCCCGGAGTTCTGGGGCTATCAGGTCCGGCCGAATTACTTTGACCTCTGGCAATTGAGTGTGGATCAACTGACCGCGGCAGGGATACCCCCGGGACAGGTCCAACTAGCCGGAGTCTGCAGCCGCTGCCAAGCCGAAGACTTTTTCTCCTACCGGCGGGACGGGCAGACGGGCCGCAACGGGACCGTGGTCTGTCTCAAGAGTGGTTAGCGGACCGTTGTTAAGAGGACCGGGATAGGGGAGAAAAACCTTTGCCCCTTGCCTCTGGCCTTGACCATTGATTACTGTTCACCCTTGGACGGCGTGGGTGACCGCCGGTGATGGCAATCAGTCCGGAAGATTGCCATACCGGCCGGATCTTCCCTCTGTAGGCGGCCGAGGCGCAAGCCCCGGTAGGCTCAGGAGGATTTTTTGGTAACTTTACTCTTAATGTCCTCAAAGGTCTTTTTGGCCGAATCAACGACGTTCTGGACCTGTTGGGGATATTTATACCCGACATAAACACCCACAACAAACAGCAAGATACCGAACCACATGGCAATTTTCCTTTCCCATAAATTTATTCAGATTGAACCATCATGTTCTGAACGCGGCAGCTTCTGCAAGGCTTCCCGGGCAATCTGCCCGACGGTGGTGGTCGCCAGGGAGCCGTTATCGTAGAGAACGACGGCGGCTCCATCCCCGGTCAGCTTGGCCAGGGGGGCGGCAGCGGGGGCATAGTGTAAAATGCCCAGACACCAGGCGGCATAGGCCCGTACCTGGGGGTTGGCGTCGGCTAAGCAGGCCTGGATGCGGGGGGCCGCCGCCTGAACCATCTGGGGTTGGGTCTGACTCAGGCGTCCCAGACCCCACAACATGCCCTCCCGACTGAAATCATCTTCGAGAAATTGATGGAGCATCTCGATGATATCTGCCACCAAAGCGTAGTTGCAGCGCCCGATTTCGCCCAGAAGGGCTGCTGCCCCCCAACCGAAGCTGGCCGAATCTTCGTTCAGCGACCAGAGGAGCCGGGGAATCACCCGAGCAATGGCCTGGGGGCGACGCTGGGCAATCAGGCCCACCGCTTCCATGGCCCGCCAGTGCACCAGGCTGGCAGGATCGAATTGGAGCTGCAGAAGGATGGTGATAACTCCGCCGGTCTCCTCGGCCAGATCAGCCACCCCGGTAATATCGCCCACCGTCAGGAGGTGGATGATCCGTTCCCGTTTATCAGCGCGACGCATAGCCTGAGCCCACCGGTCGGAGGTGTGGCGGGGACCACATCAAAAGGGGAAATCATCCTCTCCGGCAGCCCCGGCCGGAGGAGGAGGAAAGGGTGGCTCTTCCCGGCCGCCGGGACGATCCGGCGACGTCCCCAACATCACCATATCGCGGACCACCACCTCGGTGGTATACCGTTTGACGCCGTCTTTCTCATAAGAGGTGGTGCGGAGCCGCCCCTCAATATAAACCTGCTTGCCCTTGGCCAGATACTGCCCGCAGGTCTCGGCCAATTTGCCCCAGGCCGTCACCATGTGCCACTCGGTCATTTCCTGGCGGTTGCCGTTTTTATCCACATAGGTTTCGTTGGTGGCAACCCGGAGCTTGGCCACCGCGGTGCCGTTGGCGGTATAGCGCACTTCTGGATCAGCCCCTAAGTGGCCGATTAGAATGACTTTGTTGACCCCTCGGCTCATAGCCGCACCCCCCGGCGATATTCTTGCAAAAAACCCCGACACGACTCTGTGAAATTATTCTCTACCACAAAACCGGTCCCCTGGCAAGCATGTTCGCACCCCTGCGGCCGGATTTCCATCCAAAGCCAAAGGGGCGAGGTTTAAGGTTATTGGGCTGGCAAGGGGATTCGGAACGGTGACAGAGGTCATGGGTTGTGCTAAGATGTCGGGGTGAGGGAGTTGTCGCTGCAGTCCTGACGGCGACGGCAGAGAATGGGCGTTTCACCAGCCGAGGAGGAGGAGCATGGCCCTGGAACTGTTAAGCCGCTTTGCCGATGCCTGGGGGCCGGAGAAGATCATCCAGGTGTATGAGCCCCGGTTGCCCCTGGAAGCGGTGGTCGTTATTGATAATACCGCCCTGGGACCGGCCATTGGCGGCGTTCGCCTGGCTCCGGGCATTACCACCGAAGAGGTCTTCCGGTTGGCCCGGACCATGACCTGGAAGAACGCTGCCGCGGGTTTGGCCCATGGCGGGGCCAAAGCCGGCATTGTCGCCGAGCCGGCCCTGCCTCGGGAGGAGAAGGAGCGGTTGCTGCGGGCCTTGGCCCGGGCCATCGCTGACCTGAAGGACTACATCCCCGGTCCGGATATGGGCACCGACGAAGGTTGTATGGCCTTTATCTACGATGAGAACGGCCGGGCCACGGGGCGGCCGAAGGTTACCGGGGGCATCCCCCTGGACGAGTTGGGGGCCACAGGCTTCGGTCTGGCCGTGGCCGCAGAACTGATGGCCGGACAGGGGGGCTTCAGCCTGGTGGGCGCCACGATGGCGGTCCAAGGGTTTGGCAATGTGGGGAAGGCCGCAGCCAGGTTTCTGGAGAAGAGTGGGGCCAAGTTGGTGGCGGCCAGTGATTCAGCCGGCGCCATTTATCAGCCCCGGGGCCTGAGTGTGGCCCAACTGACGGCCATCAAAGAGAAAGGGGGCAAAGTCCTGGACTACCCCGGCGCTGAGGTCATCGAACCCGCGGCCCTTTTCAGCCTCCCCTGTGATATCCTGGTGCCGGCAGCCCAACCCGATGTCATCACCATGGCCAACGCCCCCCAGATTCAGGCCAAGATGATCCTGCAGGGGGCCAACATTCCCCTCACCCCGGAGGCTGAACGGTTTCTCCACGAACGGGGGGTTCTGACCCTCCCCGACTTCATCGTCAACGCCGGGGGAGTCATCGCCACCTCCATTGAATACCGCCAGGGAAGCGCCCCCCAGGCCTTTGCCGCCATCCAAGAGAAGATTCGGGAGAATTGCCAGGCTGTCATCCGTCTGGTTCAGGAACACGGGCTCCTTCCCCGGGAGGCGGCCCTGCAGTTGGCGCAGCAACGGGTCCGGGAAGGGATGTCCTACCGCCGCCGTTTTTAAGGATGTGCCCCGCCTTCGACAAGTGCCCGGAGTTATGGAAACTTCTGTAAATCATGGGAAGTTCCATTAGTTAGAAAATAAAGTTCGTAGTTCATAGTTCGTAGAGATTAGAGGGGAGTCCGTGGGGCCGGTATCCTTGCCTGCCCCGGCCCCCC